>OGQJ01000047.1_pt1 | contig 115105 bp, 169 predicted proteins | sample 1553161 | NCBI WGS metagenome assembly OGQJ01 (sample SAMEA2579923, study PRJEB22360) | human gut metagenome | biome: human gut; feature: human-associated habitat; material: faeces | place: Denmark | collected 2008/2010 | reverse complement strand
TCCATGAGCGTGTGCCCCGCTGTCCGGCCGTTCCTATGTATATCAGGCTATGCGTGTAACCGGCAGTGCTGACCCGCGCACCCCAATCAGCGAAACCCTGCCCGGCAAGCTGCCTCAGCGCAAGATTACCATCGGCGCAGCTGCAGGCTACAGCTCCTACGGCAACCAGATCGGTCTGGCAACCGGCCATGTACAGGAATACTATCATGATAAATTTGTTGCGAAGCGTATGGAAATCGGCGGCGTAATCGGCGCTGCTCCCCGTAGCGCAGTTCGCCGTGAGCGTCCCGCTGCCGGCGATATCGTAGTGCTGCTGGGCGGCAAAACCGGTCGTGACGGCTGCGGCGGTGCAACCGGTTCCTCTAAGGAGCACACCGTTGACTCCCTCATGAGCTGTGGCGCAGAGGTACAGAAGGGTAATCCTCCAACCGAACGCAAAATCCAACGTTTGTTCCGCAACCCTGCCGTAACCGCAATGATCAAACGCTGCAACGACTTCGGTGCAGGCGGTGTATCCGTTGCTATCGGCGAGCTGACCGACGGTCTTGTTATTGACCTAGATAAGGTTCCCAAGAAATATGAAGGCCTGGACGGCACCGAGCTGGCTATCTCCGAATCTCAGGAGCGTATGGCTGTTGTTATCGCTGCCGCTGACCGCGACGCCTTCATCAAATATGCTGACGAAGAAAACCTGGAAGCAACTGTTGTTGCCGACGTTACCGAAGAACCGCGCCTGGTTATGTTCTGGCGTGGCGATAAAATTGTTGACCTGTCCCGCGCTTTCCTCGATACCAACGGCGTTGCACAACACACCAATATCGTAGTAAGCGAAGAAAAAGAGGACAACGTATTCGAGCAGGTTCCTGCCGAAGTAACCTCCGCTGCTGACCTTGAAGCTGCATGGCTGGCTAACCTAGGCCGTCTGAATGTCTGCAGCGAAAAGGGCCTGTCCGAGCGTTTTGACAGCACCATCGGCCGTGGCACCGTAATGATGCCGTTCGGCGGCAAAACCCAGCTCACTCCGAGCGAGGGTATGGTAGGCCGCATCCCCGTACTGCACGGCAACACCACCGCAGCAAGCGTAATGGCCTGCGGCTACAACCCGAACGTTGCTTGCTGGAGCCCGTTCCATGGCGCTATGTACGCTGTAACCGAATCCGTAGTTCGTGCCGTAGCTCTGGGTGCTGACCCCGCTAAGCTGCGCCTGACTCTGCAGGAGTACTTCCCGAAACTGCATGATGCCAACAGCTGGGGCCAGCCGTTCAGCGCACTGCTGGGCGCCTTCACCACACTTGATGCTCTGGACCTGCCGGCAATCGGCGGCAAGGACAGCATGAGCGGTACCTTCATGGATAAAACCGTTCCGCCGACACTCGTTTCCTTCGCAGTAGGCGTAATCGACGGCAACAAGGCTGTATCTGCCGACTTCAAGGCAGCAGGCGACAAGGTAATCTTCCTGTCCTGCCCGCGCAATAGTGCAGAAGTACTGGACTTTGCAGTGCTGAAGGAAAACCTGACCGCTGTACACAAGGCTATGGAAGCAGGCAAGATTGCTGCTGCTGCCGCTGTTAAAGAGGGCGGCGTAGCTGCACTGGTAACCACCATGAGCCTGGGCAACGAGCTTGGCTTTGAATTTATCAAACCGTTCCACGATACCGACAGCCTCTTCACTCTGCAGCCAGGCGGCATGGTCCTCGAGCTGGCAGCCGGCGTAGAACCGGAAGAGCTGTTCGAAGGTCTGGATTACATACTGCTCGGCCACACTACTGCCGAAGCAGGCATCACCATCAACGACACCAAGATTGACGCTGAGAAAGCCTTTGCCGCATACCGCGAGCCGCTGCTGGGCATCTTCCCGGACGGCACTCCGAAGGCAGAAGAGCCTGCTGACATCGCTATGCCGCTGTACAAGAGCGAGCTGACTTTGACCGCTCCGGTGAATATCGCCAAACCGCGCGTATTCATCCCCGTATTCCCCGGCAACAACTGCGAATACGACAGCGCCCGTGCTTTTGAAGCTGCAGGTGCCGAAGCTAACACCTTCATCGTGCGCAACCTTACCGCTGCTGCTATCGAAGAATCCGTAGAAGCAATGGTTAAATATATCAACAACTCCCAGATTGTGATGATTCCCGGTGGCTTCAGCGCCGGTGACGAGCCTGACGGCAGCGGCAAGTTCATCGCTACCATGTTCCGCAACCCGCGCATCAAGGAAGCAATCAGCGACCTCTTGGAAAACCGCGATGGCCTGATGCTGGGTATCTGCAACGGCTTCCAGGCATTGATTAAGCTCGGCCTCGTTCCGTACGGCGATATCCGCGATATGACCAGCGATGCACCGACACTGACCTTCAACAACATCGGCCGTCATATTTCCCAGATTGTTACCACCAGAGTTGTTTCCAACAAATCTCCGTGGTTCAGCCTGTGCGAACCAGGCGAAGAGCATGCTGTTGCCGTATCACACGGCGAAGGCCGCTTCTACGCTCCGGAAAGCACTATCAAAGAGCTGTTCGCTAACGGCCAGGTTGCTACCCAGTATGTAAATGCTCAGGGCGTACCGACCATGAATACTCCGTTCAACCCGAACGGCAGCCTGTATGCTATCGAAGGCATCACCAGCCCCGACGGACGTATCCTCGGCAAGATGGGCCACAGCGAGCGTTTTGCTCCGGGCCTGTTCCGCAACATTGCGGGCGACAAGGATCAGAAGATTTTCCTGTCCGGCGTAAGCTACTTCAAATAAGCTGAGGCTTAAAACTGACACAATAAAACGCTCTGCTGACCGCAAGGTTGGCAGAGCGTTTCTGTATATGTATATTATTGCTGTCGCAGAAAACCGTACAAACGCAGGCCGGGCAAGCCTTTGCGCGTGTACGGTTTTTGTTATGATGTACGGTTTAGACGATTATGCTATAATATACACATAACAAATGAGTGGAGGCGTATACAATGCTAGGTGCAATTATTGGCGATATTGTCGGTTCACGTTTTGAATGGGATAATTACAAAGCGAAGGATTTTGAGTTTTTTACTAATGACTGCTTTTTCACAGATGACAGCGTAATGTCTTTGGCGTTATGTGAGGCGCTTTTGGAGAGCAAGCCTGATTTCAGCGATTTGCGCGAGCAGGCTGTAGCAAAAATGCGTGCTTTTGGTGAGGCATATCCTGATGCCGGTTATGGCAGAACCTTTTCCTGCTGGCTTTATTTTGACGACCCGCAACCTTATAACAGCTATGGCAATGGTTCGGCAATGCGCGTGAGCGGTATTGTTTATGCTACGAATACCCTAGAGCAGGTCAAACAGCTTTCGCTGATGGTGACGGACGTGACGCACAACCATCCGGAAGGCATCAAGGGAGCGGAGGCAACTGCTGTGACAGCATTTATGGCCAAGCAGGGCGCAACTATGCAAGCTATCAGGGATTATATTAATGCCAACTATTATCCTATGGACTTCACGCTCGACGGTATCCGCGATTCCTATATGTTCAACGAAACCTGCCAGAATACCGTACCGCAGGCATTGATGGCCTTCTTTGAGTCGACAAGCTATGAAGATGCTATCCGTAATGCTATTTCTATCGGCGGTGACAGCGACACACTGGCAGGAATCACCAGTGCGGTAGCAGAATGCTACTACGGCATACCACAAAAACTACGGGAGCAGGGTATGAGCTATCTGGACGAAAGACTGCTTGGTGTATTGCGCGCTTTTGAAGCAAAGTATCCGCCGAAGGTTGCGGAGTTATAAGTGCAACACAAAAACCGTACAGCCCCAAAGCCTTATGCAGCAAGGGGTTGTACGGTTTTGTACGGTTTGTACGGTTTTTAGTGAGCGCTCAGCCCTTATAGAAAAAATAGCTGATGACTGCTACCTGCAGAAAGAAAATGAGCGGTACGCCGAAGATAAACTTCAAATGCTGTGTCTTATGGCGGAAAAGCTGCATGGCGATAAATGCGCCTGCGCTGCCGCCGAGCGCTGCCAAAAACAGCAGCACTATTTCCGGCACACGCCAGCTGTGCAGCTTGGCGAAGGCTTTATCTGCACCGTAGACGACAAAGGCGGTGCAGTTGATGAAGATCAGGTAATAATATAAAAAACTGTGCATGGTTCATACCCTCACTTTCTCCTGTTCAGCTGAAGCTTTACTCCAGCAGCTTGGCGATATCCGGCAGGGGAGCGACGCTGCGCTTTAAAATGCCGTGCATATAGGCAATAGCAATGCCGTAGTTGGTCATGGGGACGTTCTGCGCTGCAGCACATTCGCTGCGGCTTTGCATTTCGCGTTCGTTGAGCATGCAGCCACCGCAATGCACTACAAGTTTATATTGTGACAAATCCTCAGGGAATTCCGTGCCGCTGCTGAAGCAGAATTCAGGCTCCGCTTTGGTGAAGCTGCGAATCCAGCCGGGAAGCTTTACTGTGCCGATGTCCTGACATTGGCGGTGGTGTGTGCAGCCCTCGCTGATGAGTATCTTATCGCCATCCTGCACTGTATCGAGCACACGCACTGCCTTCACGGCTGCGCTGAGCGTGCCCTTGTAGCGAGCCATGAGGATGGAGAAGGAGATGAGCGGAATGGTGGGCGGCACAATTTTGCTGACTACGCCGAAGGCTTGGCTGTCGGTTACAACGAGCTTGGGCGGGAAGGCGAGGCGTGCCAGTGCTTCCGCCAGTTCGCTTTCCTGCACAGTTACGGTAATGCCCTTGTTGTCGAGCACGTTGCGCAGTACCTGCTGCTGCGGCAGTATCAATCTGCCCTTGGGGGCGGCGCTGTCAATCGGCGTTACGAGCACTACGATGTCGCAGGGCTTAATCAAATCGCCAAGCAGCTGGCGTTCTACCTCACGCGGGCGCAAAGCAGCGATAGCCTCCTTCAGCTCGTTGATGTTACGGTTGGTGATGGCGCTGACAAGGAAGCATTGCTTAGTGAGCTTCATGGCCTCCATAGTGAGCAGTGCCTGGCGCATTTCGTCTAACAGTTCTACTTTGTTCAGCACAAGGATGGAGGGCAGTTTTTTCGCCTGCAGCTGCTGCCACAGTGCTTTATCCGCTTCGCTGAGGCCAACACTGGCATCTACTACGAGCAGAGCGATGTCGCACTTATTCAGCACCTGCTGAGCCTTGGCGATGCGCTGCGCGCCCAGCTCGCCTTCATCGTCGAGGCCGGGGGTATCGATAATCATTACGGGGCCGAGGGGCAAAAGCTCCATAGCCTTATATACAGGGTCGGTAGTGGTGCCCTTTTGTTCGCTGACAATGGCAAGCTCCTGACTGGTGATGGCGTTGATTAGGCTGGACTTGCCGGCATTACGCTTGCCGAAGATACCGATGTGGATACGCTCGGCAGCGGGAGTTGTATTCAATGACATAGTGGGTTCTCCTTTTTATGTAGATGAAATTGTGATAATCACATGGTATATCAAAGCTAAGATTTATGAATATGGGAATGGAATGTCGCGTAAGGAAAAAAATTACAGCGAATGAGTGTCTGGAACCACAGAAGGGGCGCAATGTCTGAGCGCTATGCAAACTCATATTGCAGAATCTCTTGGCTTCGCGCGAGTTTTGCGCCGCTTCGTCTTGGTTCCACACGAAATGAGTGGCCGTAATTTTTCCTGACTGAAGGGACATTTTGTTTCCCGTAGTAAGTATTCTTGCTGATAGCCATATTTCCTTCATTAGGATAGCAAAAAAGGCTGCAGCACTTTCGCACTGCAACCTCATTGTTGCAAATTATTTTACAAGCTCCATTTTGGGGTTAGGATTGTATTTACGGCCGGCCTTAGCGCAGTCCTTGCCATCAACCTTAACGATATCCGCAGTATAGTTGATGTTGCCGTCGAAGAAGGAAGAACCTACTGCATAGGTATCAACAGGCACGCCCATTTCCTCAAAGGCTGCTACGCGCTCAGCGTCAAAGCCGCCGGAGACGATAATCTTAACGTGGTTGAAGCCCTCGGCATCCAGCGCACGGCGAACGTTGCAAACCAGCTCCTTGCAAACACCGGTCGGCTTAAAGGTACCAATCTGAGTCCACAGGCTCTTGTCAACCATGCTGCCGGAGGTATCCAGACGCACACCTGCGAGCTTTTTGCCCAGCTTGCGGGCCACAGCCAGAGAAGTGTTTACGCAGTCGTTGTCAAAATCAACCAGAGCGATACGTGCGATAGACGGATCAACATATTTATCGAATGCTTCGGTAGCAGCGACAGTGTCACCCTTGTAGGAAGCAATCAATGCATGGGGGATAGTACCCAAACCCTTGCCGCCTGCTGCCAGAGCATTGGCATCGGTAGAGAAGCCGTGGATGCCGCCAACCAAAGCTGCATAGCCGTCGGATTCCTGAGTCTGGTAAATATCATAACGTGCAGGGAAGAAAAGCACCGGCTTGCCGTTGGCAGCCTTCACTACGCGGCGAACATTTGTAGCAATGCGGCTCTGGCGTGCCAGAATACCCAGATAGATGGTTTCCAGATGCGCAAAGTCGGCATAATCGCCTTCGATAGTCATAACGGTTTCCCACTCGTCAACCTCTTCGCCGTCACGCAGGGAATGAATTTCGATAGTTTCCGGATGGAAAGCGCATTGACGGATCAGAGCAATGACCTCGTCGGTACCGCAAACAACAACATGGTCACGGGCGAACACCTGCATCAGCACACGCGGATGATAATTATCACCGTTTAAGATTTCTTCGGAACGCATAAAATATGCGTCAGTATAATAACCTTCTTTAATTTTTTCTACAGGAAAGCTAAAGCTTTCAACAGGTCTTCTTGTAGTCATTTGATGAGCCTCCCAAAAATTTCTCACGAATTTTACTCTTTGCGAGAACATTAACTATTGATTGTAGTTAAAAATATGATACAATATAAAGGCTATGATAGCAAGCTTTTTTCGCAAAAAAATTCCGATTAGCTATATTTACGATACAATATAGATGGTGATACATATGCACGAAACACGAAAAAAATATACTGTGCTCCTGCTTTCGGCACCCATAGGCTCGGGACACAGGCTGGCAGCCGAAGCGCTGGAGCAAGCCTTAGCCGACCGTCCGGAGGTTGAGGTCATCCACGGCAACATCTTCGACTTCTTCCCGCAGTTTCTGGGCAAGGTCTTTCTCGGCACCTACCTGTGGATTTTAAAATACTGCCCCTGGCTTTATAAGCTGGCCTACAGCTGGGGCAACAAGCAGGGCGGCTCTTTATGGATGCGTGAGCTTTTAAACCGCCTGTTGGCGTGGTTAGGAGGCAGCTACCTGCGCAGCGTACAGCCTGATGCGGTAATCGCTACGCACGCTACACCCGCAGGCATCATCGGCTATTACAAAAAGCAGCATCCCAAGCTTTGGCTCGGTGCTGTAGTGACCGACTTTACGATTCACCGCTGGTGGGTTTGCGATGGTGTGGATACCTATTTTATCGCCGACGAGCTGCTGCGTGACAAGCTCGCTACCGATGCCGACATTCAGGCTACGGGCATTCCCGTGCGTCAGCAGTTTATGATTAAGCATGACAAGCAGAAATGCCGCGAGTTCTTCGGCTGGGACGAAACCGAACGCGTCTGCCTGCTGATGGGCGGGGGCGAGGGCCTGCTGCCGATGGCCGAGATAATCACGGCACTGCAGCGCGCCGCTCTGAAAAACCTGCGCGTTGTTGCTGTCACAGGCCACAACGAAGCGTTAGCGGCACAGCTGCAAGCCAAATACGGCGCTACTGCCGAAATCTACGGCTTCCGCGAGGACGTACCACAGCTCATGGCCGGCGCTGATATGATTATCACCAAGGCCGGCGGTTTAACCTCTGCCGAGGTGCTGGCGAGCGGACTGGACCTTTTAATCTACAAGCCGCTGCCGGGGCAGGAGGAGGGCAACGCAGCTTTCCTGCAGCAGTATTGCGGCGCTCTGGTAGCACGTTCTACCGACGAGCTGGTGCAGCACATCAAAAACAGCACGGTAAGCCCGCGTGAGGCAGCAGCCTGCAGTGAGCACGCACATCCTTTGGCAGCACAGCAGATTGTCGACTACGTTATGCAAAGACTGCAAAAATAATTTTCGGACTCCTTCGGATGAGGGAGTCCTTTTGTTGTATATAGGCCGATGTTTGGGCCTTTTCGTGAAGAATTTGCCCCGCATTTGGCTGACAATTTCTTCTATTGTATAATTAATTTACTTGACCAATACGAATTTCATCATTATAATGTAAGAAAATCGCATATTATGAAGGCTGTGGCATGTAGTTCCGCTCTGACTGCATAATCATGTATTTATTACAGGAGGAGTGTGACCTTATGGATACCACCTTATACCTTGCTGCTGTCTGCGCTGTTGTCCCCGGTCTGGGACGCAGCAGAATACCTGATCTGATTAACGCTCTGGGCAGTGCCCGTGCTGTTTTTGAAGCGAGTGCCGCCACGCTTACGGCAACCGGCCTCTGTACGCCGCGAGCAGTGCAAAGCTTTATCAGCAACCGTGATGCGCGTCTGCCGCAAAGGCTGGATTACTTCTGCCGTCATAACGGCGTGCAGATACTGGCCTATACCGACGCTGCCTATCCGCAGAGCCTGCAGCAATTAAGCGACAAGCCCTTAGTTTTGTACGTCAAGGGCAAGCTGCCGCAGGCAAATTATGCTTTGGCCATCGTCGGCTCACGACGCTGCAGCGAATACGGCGTGCGTGCCGCAGGCTACTTTGCCAAGACGATGACGCGCGAAGGCATACCGATCATCAGCGGCGGTGCCAAGGGCATCGACACGGCGGCACACGAGGCCTGCCTGCAGGCCGGAGGTACGACGGTGGCAGTATTAGGCTGCGGGTTGGATATTGTCTATCCGCCCGAAAACGCCAAGCTGTTCGCCCGCATTGCCGAGCAGGGAGCACTGGTAACGGAATATCCGCCGGGAGTTCCGCCAGCAGCGGCAAATTTTCCTGCGCGCAACCGTATCATCGTTGGTCTGTCGCAGGCCGTACTGGTAGCAGAGGCAGGCAAGCGCAGCGGCGCTGTAATTACGGCGAATATCGCTGCCGACGAGGGACGTGAGGTATACTGCGTACCGGGGAATATTTTCGACGGCGGCAGCATAGGCTGTCATGAGCTTATCCGTACCGGTGCCAAGCTGGTAGATATGCCACAGGATATTTTAGACGATAAAAGAAGTTGGCAGCAGGCGATGAACCGCTGCATAACCCAGCCGAGTATATTTGATTGTGCGCCGCAGGAACCAAAGCCTGCGCCCGCACCTGTCACAACGGAATTAGGAGCGAAGCTGCTTGCGCTTTTGCAGGCAGGAGCGCTTTCTTTAGAAAAGCTGACGGAGCAGAGCGGAGCCGCTTTTGCTGCCGTGAGCATGGAGCTGCTTGACCTGCAGGCCGCCGGACTGGTGGCGACAGACCAGGCGCAGCGTTACTACCGAAAGTAGGAGGAACATAAATGGCAAAGACTCTGGTTATCGTGGAATCACCTACGAAATCCAAGACTATCGAAAAATTTTTAGGCAAAAACTATACTGTAAAGGCTTCTATGGGACACTTGCGCGACCTGCCGAAAAGCACCCTAGGTGTAACCTTTCTGCCGGACGAGGAGCATGCAAACGAATTTGAGCCGAAATATATCAATATCCGCGGTAAAGGCGATTTAATCAAAGCGCTGAAAACAGAAGCAAAAAAAGCCGACAAAGTTTTACTGGCAACTGACCCTGACCGCGAGGGTGAAGCAATCAGCTGGCATCTGGCTTTTATTCTGGGCATCGACCCGACATCTGCCTGCCGCATTGAATTTCATGAGATTACCGCTGCCGCTGTCAAGGACGCTATCAAGCATCCGCGCTGCATTGACATGGATATGGTTGATGCACAGCAGGCACGCCGCATTTTAGACCGCATCGTAGGCTATCAGCTGAGCCCGCTGCTGTGGCGCAAAATCCGCAAGGGTCTGAGCGCCGGCCGCGTACAATCCGTTGCTACCAAAATCGTTGCTGACCGCGACCGTGAAATCGAAGATTTCGTACCGGTAGAATACTGGACGTTAAGCGCCAAGCTGCGTGAAGGCAGCAAGGGACAGCTCTTTGAAGCGGAAGCAGTAAAATACAAAGGCAAAAAGCTGGAGCTGCACAATGAGGCAGAGGCCAGAGCAGCGGAAGAAGCGCTGTCCAAGGCCGATTACATCGTGAGCGACGCAGTAAAGAAGGAACGCAAGCGTCACCCCGTACCGCCGTTTACTACCTCCAGCATGCAGCAGGAGGCCAACAAAAAGCTCAATTTCAGCGCCAAAAAGACCATGATGCTCGCACAGCAGCTTTATGAAGGCGTATCCCTGGGCAAAACTTCCGTCGGCCTGATTACCTACATGAGAACCGACTCCGTGCGTCTGGCAGAGGTTGCCATTGCCGAAATCCGCGACTATATCAAGCAAAACATCGGCAGCGAATTCTGCCCGGCGAAGGAAAACCATTACAGCACCAAAAAGAACGCTCAGGACGCACATGAGGCGATTCGTCCGACCAGCGTCATGCGTACCCCGGCCGAGATGCAGAAGTACCTCACCAATGACCAGCTGAAGCTGTATACGCTCATCTGGAACCGCGTTGTTGCCAGTCAGATGACGGACGCTGTTTATGATGTTACCACCCTGACGATTGATGCCGCCGACTACCAACTGCGTGCAACAGGCTCCGTACTGAAATTCCCGGGCTTCTTGCAGCTGCACAGCAAATATGACGATAAAGAAAAGGACTCCAAGGTTCCTTACGTTGAACCCGGCAGCAAGCTGCTGCTTTACAAGCTCATGCCGGCAGAGCAGCACTTCACCGAGCCGCCTGCGCACTTCACCGAAGCAACGCTTATCAAAGAGCTGGAGGAGAAGGGCATCGGCCGCCCCAGCACATTTGCACCTACCATCGTTACACTGCTTACACGCGGTTACGTTGTCAAAGAGGCCAAAAAGCTGCTCGTTACCGAGCTTGGCATTATGACCGTAGATATGCTCACCGAATATTTCAAGGGACTCATCAACATCGGCTTCACCGCCCAGATGGAGGAAAAGCTGGATGAGGTTGCCGAGAAGAAGCACACCAAGGACGAAGTTCTCAGCGAATTCTATGGTCCCTTCAAAAAGGATCTGGACCACGCAGGCGTGGCTATTCCTATTGTCGAAATCCCGCTGGAGGTCTCCGACGTTCCCTGCGACAAGTGCAACGACGGCACCATGATGGTTATCCGCGAGGGACGCTTCGGCAAGTTCCTGGCTTGCCCCAACTTCCCCAAATGCCGCAATACCAAACCCATTCTGCACCCGATTGGTGTAAAATGTCCTAAGTGCGGCGCCGATATCCTCGAACGCAAGAGCAAAACCGGTAAGGTATTCTATGGCTGCGAAAAATATCCCGAGTGCGATTACACCACCTGGGATAAGCCGCTTAACGAAAAATGCCCGGACTGCGGCGCTATGATGGTAGAGCACGTTGAACGCAACGGCAGCAAGCGCAAGTTCTGCAGTAACCCGGAATGCTCCAAGGCAAGACCGGTATATGCTTCCAAAACCGCTGCAGCAAAGACTACGGAAGCTAAAACCACCGCAACCAAGAAAACTACGGCGGCTAAAAAGACTACCGCTAAGAAAACTACTGCTACCAAAACCACTGCAGTAAAAAAGACTACAGCTACTAAAGCTACTACCGCTAAAAAAACCGCTACTGCAAAGAAAACAACCGTAACGAAAAAAACTACTACAACTAAGAAAGGCAGCAACGAATAAATGACTATCTCTCCTGTACATGTAATCGGTGCGGGTCTGGCAGGCTGCGAAGCCGTTACCCAGCTCACGCGTCACGGTATCCCTGTAATCCTGCACGAAATGCGTCCCGTAAAAAGTGACGAAGCACATAAAACCGCATATTTTGCCGAGCTTGTATGCAGCAACTCCCTGCGCGCAGCCAACATTGAAAACGCTGTCGGCCTGCTGAAGGAAGAAATGCGCCGTTTAGGCTCCCTCATCATGCAAAAAGCTGATGAGCATCAGGTGCCTGCCGGCGGCGCTCTGGCTGTTGACCGCGACGGCTTTGCCGCTGCCGTAACCGAAGCAGTGAAGGCCAATCCGCTCGTTACCGTTATCCACGAAGAAGTGACCGATCTTGAAAGCCTCGAAGGCACTGTCATCGTAGCCAGCGGCCCGCTGACCAGCGACGCGCTTTTCGCCGATATCAAAAAGCTGCTGCAGGCTGATTATCTGCACTTCTTTGATGCGGCAGCACCGATTGTTACCGCCGATTCCCTGGACTACGACAAGGTTTACCGTGCGTCCCGCTACGACAAGGGCGGCGCCGACTACCTCAACTGCCCCTTCTACACAAAGGAGGAATACGTTGCCTTCTGGGAAGCTCTCTGCAATGCGGAAAGCGCTCCCGTTAAGGATTTTGAGCATGATGTATTTGAAGCCTGCATGCCTATCGAGGAAATGGCTGCAAGAGGCGAGGACACCATGCGCTTCGGTCCGCTGAAGCCTGTAGGGCTCATTGACCCGCGCAACGGCAAAGAAGCCTACGCAGTAGTACAGCTGCGTCAGGATAACGCCGCTGCCTCCCTTTATAATCTGGTAGGCTTCCAGACACACCTCAAATGGCCGGAGCAAAGACGTGTTTTCGGCATGATTCCCGGTCTGGAGAACGCAGAGTTCGTCCGTTTCGGCGTAATGCACAAAAACACCTACCTGAATTCGCCGCAGCTTTTGGATAAGCACTTCAACCTGCGCAATAACAAGCGCTTCTACTTTGCCGGACAGATGACAGGCGTAGAAGGCTACGTTGAATCGGCGGCCTCCGGACTGATGGCCGGTTTAGCTGCTGCCAGAGCGGTATTGGAGCTGCCGGAGGTAGAATTGCCCGAGGTAACTGCGCACGGAGCATTGGCCAACTACATCAGTAACCCGGCGATAGAAAACTTCCAGCCGATGAACATCAACTTCGGTCTCATTCCGCCGCTCACTGTACGCATCCGCAAGAAGAGAGAAAAGAACGCTCAGATTGCAGCACGCGCTTTGGAAGCATTGGACGGCTTTCTGCCTGCACTTAAAACTGAACAGGCGTAAATTTTCGCCTGTTATCTCTGAAATATGCTGAAAAAGCCAAAAATATTTTTAGAGAAAGACAATATGTGTCCTCCCTCTATGGTAAAATTTGCTTATAGCTGGTGGCAAAACGTTTGCTTAAGAGAATGATTGTGCTATAATTAGCTTAAAGAGATTTTCTTGCAGCAACCGCTTTGCAAATTTCATGGCAGGGAGGAACTAATAATGACAGATTTACGCATCGCAAAGGATCGTTTGCTCTATATGTATTCGCGCCTGGTAGACGGCAAAATGCTCTACAAGAAGGAGGAGGCCCAACGCTTCGGCTGCTCCTTACGCTCTATTCAGCGCGATATAGAAGACCTGCGGTCCTTTTTACATGAGCAGAACGAAGCATCAGGCCTGGTGCAGGATTTGGTCTACAACCAAAAGCTCGGCGCTTACCAGCTTGTACCGCCATCACGCAATCTGCTGTCCAACGAGGAGGTTTTCGCCACGCTCAAAATACTGCTCGAAAGCAGGGCGTTCACCAAAAAGGAGCTGTATCCGATTCTTGATAAGCTGATTGACTGCTGTATCCCGAAAACGGAGCAGCAGCGTGTGAGCGAGCTTATAGGCAATGAAAAGCTGCTTTATGTAGAACCGCAGCACAAGGATAAGTTCCTGAAGAAGATGTGGGAGCTTAGCGGCGCTGTGCATGAGCATCTGGAAATAATCATTAACTACCGCCGTACCGACGGCGTTCTGGTGCAGCGCAGACTGCAGCCCGTAGGCATCATGTTCTCCGAATTTTACTTTTATCTGGCAGGCTTCATTGTGCCCAAGGAGAAGGAGGAGCTCAAATTCGAGATAGAAAACGATCCCTTCCCGACTATCTACCGCATCGACAGAATCAACAGCTTTACCGTCACCGAAACGCATTTCGCCGTTCCGTATTCCAAGCGCTTTGAGGAGGGCGAGTTCCGCAAGCGCATCCAGTTTATGTACGGCGGCCATCTGCAGCGCCTGCGCTTCCTGTTTAAAGGCGGCAGCTACGAGTACATTCTTGACCGCCTGCCGACCGCCAAGGTGGTAGAGGAGGGCGAAAACGGTACGCTTATCGAAGCGGAGGTTTTCGGCAAAGGCATTGATATCTGGCTGAAAAGCCAGGGCGAGCTGATTGAGGTTATTTACAGACAGGAGATACCGGTAAACTAAGCGCAAAATTCATTTTCGCAAAAAATATCTAAAAATTTCTCAAAAAATTTTTTAGGATAGCCAATTTCTGGCTATCCTATTTTTTATAATAAGATTATGCTAAGACATAACGCAAAAGCAAAACTGATTGCCGGCACGTTTTTCAGGAATGCACCTGTATTTACTTTGGCAAGCGGTATCAAGGCAGTCTTCGCACCTTTTTTTACATGAAGAAATGCCGGAAATACTGTAAGCTATAATCAGTAAGAAGTAGAGGAGTGGATGATATATGTATTGCGAAAAGTATGTAGAAATGGGCAGAAAAATACGTTATTACAGAATCATGCAGGAGCTGGGGCAGGGGATGCTCGCAGAGCAGATAGGCATTACTCCGCAGTATTTGAGCAAAATCGAGCACGGCAGCGCGCGCCCGAGTATGGACCTGGTATTCCGCATCGCCGATAAGCTGCAGGTGAAGGTGTCGCACCTGCTGGAGTCCTGCTGATACTTTATTTTTCCTCCTTTTTGTGGTACAATACCCATGTAATTGCTTCTGCTCGAGGCAATTAACAGCGTGACTGCCCCAAGGCAGCATACATGTAAGGAGGCAATTTAATATGAACGAGCAAAACAGCGTTTTAAACATCATTGGCAAGGTAAGCGGATTTTTATCCAAGTACATCGCCGTCGTGATTTTAATCACCTCTGCGGTTGCTTTCACCCATACGCAAAAATTCATGTGGATTCCGCAGTATACCGCTCTCTTCCTGGGCACGGCAATGTTCGGCATGGGCCTGACCATCAAGCGCGAGGACTTCCAAATCGTCTTTTCCCGACCTAAGGAGGTTATTTCCGGCTGTATCCTGCAATACACCATCATGCCATTGGCAGCCTATTTTCTGGCTGTAGTGATGAATCTTGATACTGATATCGCTCTGGGCGTTATCCTCGTAGGCTGCTGCCCCGGCGGTACTGCCAGCAACGTTATTGCCTACATCGCTAAGGGTGACGTTCCCTTATCCGTGGGCATGACCATCACTTCGACCTTGATTGCACCGCTGGTAACACCTGTGCTGGTGTACCTGCTGGCAGGCTCCTGGGTTGAGGTAAGCTTTATGGCTATGGTGCTTTCCGTAGTGAAGATTGTGCTGCTGCCTGTGCTTGCAGGTATCATATTAAACAGCCTTTTCCACGAAACCATCGTCAAGCTGGGCGGTATTCTGCCGCTGGTTTCCGTTGTAGCGATTGTAACCATTATCGACGGTATCGTTGCTGTTAACGCTGCTAAGCTGATGAGCTGCGGTCTGATCGTTATGCTGGCTGTTGTCCTGCACAATGGCATCGGTATGGCTCTTGGCCTGGCCATGGCGCGTCTGATGAAGGTATCCTACGCTAAGGAAACCTCTATCGCTATTGAAGTTGCAATGCAGAACAGCGGTCTGGCGCTGGCACTGGCAACCGCAAACTTCGCCGCTAATCCGCTGGCTACACTTCCGGGCGCAATTTTCAGCATATGGCATAACGTTTCCGGTTCTATTTTCGCCAGCTGCCGCATTAAAGAGGTAGAAGAAAAGCAAAAGCTTGAGCTTAAGGAACATGCAATAGCAAAATAAGCAAAAACTAAAGGCACTACTGTGAGCGCAGTAGTGCCTTAATTATTTGTATTGCGTAGGGCAGGGGAGCCTACATATTATTTTTTACTTTTATTATCCAAACCGAAAAGCATTTCCATAGGCTGCTCCGGTGCTTCTTTAACCGTTGCGCCTGTGCTGAAGCCAGGCATTTCCGCCTTGGTCAGCTCAATTTTTCCGTATTGGCGCTCATAATCATCAATAACCCATTTCAAAATCTGTTCGATTTCCTTGTTGACCGAACGGCCATTTATCTTTGCCAAATGCTTCATCTTATTCATGATAATAGGATGAATGCGCAGTGTAAAACGTGCTTCTTCCATCAATATTCCCTCCAGGTCTTCCTATTCTACTAATTATTATAGGCAAGAACAGCGCTTTTGGCAAGGAGATAATCTTTTTTAGCAACAGCTAACTGTTTTTACAAGATTTTCAGACAATAGATATGCAAATATGTTATAATAAATACCATAGTGTAAATTTTTAGGAGGCAACAATGACTTTAGCAATAAATGCCGTATACCACGGCTTTAAGGTTTTACAAGCACAATTTGTAGATGAAATCAGCTCCCAGGCATATATCATGGAGCATATCAAGAGCGGCGCACGCCTTTTGTACCTTGCTAACGATGACGATAACAAGGTTTTTTCTATTTCCTTCAGAACTCCGCCTGCAGATGATACAGGTGTAGCACATATTCTGGAGCATTCCTCTCTTTGCGGCTCCCGCAAATATCCCTTAAAGGAGCCCTTCGTAGACCTCGTCAAGGGTTCTCTGAACACCTTTTTGAACGCTATGACCTTCCCGGATAAGACCATGTATCCCGTTGCCAGCCGCAACGATAAGGACTTCCATAACCTGATGGACGTATATCTGGACGCTGTGTTCTATCCTTCCTTCTACCAAAACAGATACACCCTGCGTCAGGAGGGCTGGCATTATAATTTGGACAGCCTCGACGGCGAGCTGAGCTACAACGGCGTTGTTTATAACGAAATGAAGGGTGTATATTCTTCGCCGGACGCATATCTGGAAAACGAAGCAATGAAGGCTCTGTTCCCTGACAACTGCTACCGCTTTGAATCCGGCGGCTATCCGGACGCTATTCCGCAGCTGACTCAGGAAAAATTCGAGCAGTTCCACAAAACCTATTACAGCCCGGAAAACAGCTATATCTATTTATACGGTGATATGGATATCGACGCTACTTTGGAATATCTCGACAGCGAATATCTGAACAGCTTTGAGAAAACCGGTACTGTTGATTCCGCTATCGCAGAGCAGCAGCCCTTGCCGCGTACTGCGGATATCGAAGCCTTTTATCCGGTTGGAGCAGAGGAGGACTGCACTGCCAAAACATATCACGAGCTTTCTATCGTAACAGGCAAGGCAACCGACCTGCAGACTAGCATGGCTCTGAGCCTGCTGAAAAGCACCCTGCTGGACAGCGAATCCTCCGCTCTGCGCCGTGCGCTGATGGATGCAGGCGTGGGCCAGATTATCAACGGCAGCTATATCTCCAGCATGTATCAGCCGGTATTCTCTATCCGTGCCAGCGGCAGCGAGAAGGACCTGCGCGATAAATTTATCAGCGTTATCTATAAAACACTGCAGGACATTACCATCAACGGCATTGACAAAAAGCTGTTGGAGGCCAACATCAACTCCATGGAATTCAAGCTGCGTGAGGCAGATTTCGGCGGCTATCCCAAAGGACTGATTTTGGGCATCGGCGTTATGGATAACTGGCTGTACGACGGCAATCCGATTGAAGGCCTCTGCTATAACAAATATCTGGCAGCTCTGCGCGAGGGCCTGAAAACCAACTATTACGAAAGCATTATTGAAAACTATCTGCTGGACAACACCCATAAGGTGCTGGTAACTCTGCTGCCGCAGCCCGGCAAGGAGGAGGCAGACCAGGAGGCCGCTGCTGCCAAGATGAGCGCTATCAAGGCACAGATGAGCCAGGAGGAGCTGCAGCAGCATATCGACGAATGTGCCGAGCTGCACCGTCTGCAAGCTACTCCCGACAGTGAGGAAGCACGCGCAACCATCCCTGTACTGAAGCGCAGCGACATCAGACAGGAAGTAGAGAAGATTGAAACGCAGGAGGAAGAGCTGGGCGCAAGCCATTTGCTGTATCTTCCGCGCAACACCAATAAAATCGCTTATACCAGCTTCTATTTTGATATTACCGATATGGAAGCCGAAAAGCTGCCTCTGTGCTATCTGCTCACAGATATCATGGGCAAGTTCAACACCGAGCGCTACAGCTATCAGGAGCTGGCAACCAACGCCATCATGTATACCGGTGGTATTGCGTTCGCTGTACGCGCCTTCACCGAAGCAGAATCTACGGATAATTATAAAATTTACTTCTCCACCAAAGGCAAATGCCTCACAGATAACCTGCCGAAAATGCTGGATATCCTGCAGGCTATTGCTTTGGAAAGCAAGATGGACGATCTGGAGCGCTTCCGCGAGCTGGTGTCCGAGCTGAAAACCGATTGGGACGACAACTTCTTCAACCGCGGTCAGACCGTTGCTATCACCAGACTGTTCTCCTATTGCTCTGCCGGCGCACGCGTCAACGAGCAGGACGAATTCAGCTATTACCAGTTCCTCAAAAAGCTGACCGATAACTTCGACGAGCTGGCACCGCAGGTACTGGAGCAGTTGCGCCTGTTAATCAAATGCTTCTTCCAGAAGAACCGTTTCTTGCTCAGCTACAGCTGTGACGTAAAAGAGCAGGCAGCAGTAAGACAGCAGTGCCTTGATTTCATCAGCAAGCTGTCTGATGCAGAAGCAGGGGAGAAGGCTGAGATTCTGCCCGTAGGCACCGTTAACGAGGCTATTGCTACCGCAGGTAAGGTACAATACGTTGCTGCAGGCGGCAACTTTGCAAAGCACGGTCACAAATACGTGGGTGCGATGGCTGTACTGGAAACCATTCTGAGCTATGAATATCTCTGGACCAAAATCCGTATTCAGGGCGGCGCTTACGGTGTTACTGCACGCTTTGAGCTGAACGGCGTAGGCGTGTTTGCATCCTACCGCGACCCACAGCTGCCGAAAACTCTGGAGGCTTACCAAGGTCTGGCAGAATGGCTGAGAAACGAAGAATTCCCCGAACGCGAGCTGAACAAGTACGTTATCGGTACCATCAGCACGATGGATAAGCCCCTGACCAACAGCATGCGTCTTGACAAGGCAACCGCGCAATATCTGAAGCACGTTCCCGTTGAGCTGCGCCAACGCATCCGCAACGAAATCCTGCAGGTAAGCAATGCAGACCTGCAAGCACTGGCTAAGGTAGTAGAGGACATGCTCAGCGACGGCCTGATCTGCGTAGTCGGCGGCAAGCAGCCTATTGAAGCTAATAAATCTTTGTTCAACAATATCATCAATGCGTAAATCTGTACGCTAGTAAATTTACGCTAAGGTTAATAAAAACCCGTGACGTCCGAAGGGAGTCACGGGTTTTGTCGTACATAAAAGTGCTATAAGGTTAATCTAACTCGCCGTTCTGCGCTTTTTTAACAAGCTCCTGATAAGCGTTATAAACGCCGCTGTTGAAGCAGGTAAGCACAACACTCATGCCATAGTCGGCGTTGGCATTAATCCATTCGGTGCAGGTCAAAAGAGCGATACGGGCAGCCTCGTCCACAGGATAAGCATAAGCACCGGTAGAAATCGCCGGGAAAGCAATGCTGTGCAGATGATGCTTGCGCGCCAGTTCCAGGCTGTTCTTGTAGCAGTCGGCCAGTTCCATTCTTTGTTCAACCTTACCGTTATAAATAGGGCCTACGGTATGAATAATGTAGCTTGCAGGCAGATTATAGCCATAGGTAATCTTGGCAGCACCAGTCGGGCAGCCGCCTAAGGTTTTGCATTCTTCCAGAAGCTGCGGTCCTGCAGCGCGGTGGATAGCACCATCAACGCCACCACCACCTAAAAGCGTACTGTTGGCAGCATTAACAATCGCGTCGCAGTCCAGCGTAGTAATATCACCGCGCCAAACGGAAATAGCGTTCTGTGCCTTGTTCTTTTGGGCATCAGCCAACAGCTCCTTGAGCATTTGGTTCTGAATATTGAAGGGAGCTGGGGAAGCAGGGTTAAAGATAATGCCCGCAATACCGTCCATTTGCAGGATTGCTTCAAAGTAGTTGACCAAAGGGCGGCTGATAACATTGCAGGGATCGCCCTGCTCGTAGGCCTCTTTGCTGCTGAAAGCAGTCATATATTCCAAGCCGCTGTCCGTAGTCTGCGTCTGCAGCAGCAGCTGTCCCTCCGGCGCATCGGCAGCAGTAGGAATGAGCACTTCGGCACCTTCCTGCAGCACAATGCCGACTGCATGCAACAGCTTCACCAGATTCGCCTCGCTCTGGTCCGCAGCAAAGAATTGCTGGGCGTTCATGATAATATCATTAGATGGATGTAACATAAGCGTCATCTCCTTATAAAAATCGTTTACACACATTCATAACTATAATATATAACAAAAAAACAGCTCTGTAAAGAGCTGTTTTTTGTATTTAACGCTAAAGTGACATCATTTTAAATGCATTTTACAGTCAGGCTATTAGAGCATACGGAATACAGAAATAACCTTGCCAAGCACCTTAATGTTGTCAGAACCAACAATAGGCTCATACTTATCGTTCTCCGGCTGCAAACGCACACTGCGCAGCTCGCGGAAGTAACGTTTAACGGTGGTTTCCTCACCGTCAATCAAAGCAACAACAATATCGCCGTTATTAGCAAAATTCTGCTTACGCGCAATAATGTAGTCATGATCAAGAATACCTGCGTTAATCATGCTGTCACCGCATACGGAAAGCATGAAAACATCATCGTCGCAACCAATCAGGTCACGAGGAATAGGATAGGTCTCTTCAATGTTCTCGACAGCAAGAATAGGAACACCTGCAGTAACCTTGCCAACCAGCGGTACCGGAACAAGGAGCTTGTTTCTCCAGGCATCGCTCTCGCTCATCAGCTCCAGAGCACGCGGTTTGGCAGCATCACGCTGAATGAAGCCATACTCCTGCAGCTTCTTCAGATGATTATGCACACTGGCACTGGAGGATAAACCCACAGCTGCACCGATTTCGCGTACAGCAGGTGGATAACCCTTATGATTAATAAAAGTACGGACGAATTTCAAAATGTTACGTTGGCGTTCAGACAACATATCTTCGGTATAGTTGCCATCAAAGTCCGGCGGGAGTGCTTTTCTTCTTCCCATTTTAGACCCTCCAATCATGTGTTTATAGTTAGCCTTATACAAATTATAACAGATAAAAGTAATTTCGTCAAACAGCAGTGCGCACGGTTGTTAATCTAACATAAAAAACATTAAAAACTTCTCCAAACCTCCGGGGGAGGAGCAAAAAGCGAAAAATTATCATAATCCGATGCTTTTTTAAGCAAATTCCTCAGTCGGGAAATAACCATGTCTATAATGCTGCCTTTTTACCGCAAAGACTGCAAAATAATATTTTACGTCCGATAATGTATATTATGTTAAATTTTCCTTTTCTCAGACGTAAGATTTTCATGCACTGCAATTCATTGCATCTGTGTAGTTAAAAGTGCCATTTGTTTACTTGCTGTTCAAGGCTTTTTTCCGTTTCAACGTCAGTTTTTTTGATAAAAAGCATCGCTGTAGCAGCTTTTTGGTTGCAGCTCAGTAAAATTTTGTTGTTATAAGCAAAATCCTTCAGCAAATCGGTATCAGCATTGATGCCGATAAGAGCTTTTTCCTGGGTGAAGTCAAAATTTGTCTTATAATCCTTCAAAGCAAAGTATTCGTTGCTGAAGCCCTTCATGCGCTGCAGACCTTCGGAGATAAAACTCTCAACCGCAAGTCTGTTGGCAACAGGCGTTGAAAGAAGCTCTTTGATTTCAGCGTCGGTAATGTTATCAACACTGGCAGTAATCAGCAGATGATTCCAGTGCTGCAGAACATTACGTGCACCGCTGCTGTAAAGCTCCGTAACCTTCTTCTGGTATTCGGGGTCAGCCTGCGGAATAGCTAATACGGCATAAACACTGTCATAATCAGTATTTGCGGCAACCTCCTGCATTTCCTTCATTGAAGAAGCCAAAGTCAGGTAAAATGTGCCCTTGTCCTTATATTTAAGATTCAGCTGGCCATAGAACCAGTCATCAGGCAGCTGCACACTTTTACCGGCTGCGGCATCGGTAAAGCCGATGGCCTTCGGCGTGCTTGTCGGAGCAAAAGCCTTAAAGCCCTTCAGCAGATCAGTGTGTGCTTTAGCGAAGCGCTGCATGGTTTCGGCCGGTACGTCGCGTACAAAAACATTCTCAACCTCCAGAGCCTTGTCCATCTCTTCCTTTGCGGAAGCAGCAGATTTGGGCTCGGTCTTGGCCTCGTCATTTTCGTCGCTTTCTGCGTCAGTATCGATATCATCAATATCTGCATCAGCGTCAGCGTCTTTTTCATCCTTCTTAGGTGCATAAAGATCCTGGTCAGTATTTACGGTAGACAGCAGATAAAGTCTGTCATTGGCAGAAACAAGGCTAGTATCAATTTTAACCAACACATCACCCTGTTTATATAGGTAAGAAATAGTTATCGCCTTTTTGCCGGCAATTTTCCCTGTCTTAATAAGAGGCGTAAGCTTTTCCAGCTTTTCCTTGAGCACCTTGCTCTGAATCGTCAGATTGCCGTTACTGTCATGCTCGGCATATTTATCAAGCTCCAGCAGCGGCGCAGGCACGGTTTTCGGATTAAGCTGGGAGCGCTCCAAAAGTGCCAGCTTCTCATATTCCGCATCAAAATAAGCAGTAGAGAATTTTTCGCCTAAAATCTGCTCCATATCCTCTGCTGTGTAATAGTTAACAATATTAACTGCGGTATTTTTTAAATTCTCTTCGTTCTGATAAACCTTTTTGCTGCTGATATTGGTATACGCATAAACCTTCTTCGCTTCCAGCTTATAGTAAGGCTGTCCGTCCTTAACGCTGTAGCCTGCGTAGCTGTTTTCGTAGGCAGAAGCATGCGCAGCGCACAAAACAAGCACTGCCGCCAAGACTGTAATTTTTTTCATATACTCACCATCCTTTTGTTGGAAAAACGGTGGAATTATTTATTGTAGACGATGTTAACCATCACGCCGCTGCCCAGGTTGCAGGCATTAGCTTCATCAGTATCGATATGAACCTCGTCAGCATGCTTTACGCCCGCACGTACCAGAACATTATGCAGTGTTACGGAACGCTCGCCCTCTGTCTGGATATCAACGATATCGCCGTCCTTCAGGCCGTATTTTTCAGCGGTTTCCGGATACAGATGCACGTGGCGCGCAGCGATGATAATACCCTCTTTCAGCTCAAGCTCGCCTTTCGGACCGATGAGCTTAGCGCCAGCGCTGCCTGCGATGTCGCCACTGTTGCGGATAGGGGCATCAAGGCCAACCTTGCGCGCGTCGGTCAGAGAAAGCTCAATCTGAGTTTCCGGACGCAAAGGACCGATGATACGCAGCTTCATGGAATCCTTGGGAGTTACCATGGTAATCTGTTCTTCAGAAGCAAACTGACCGGGCTGCCCGATTGGCTTTTTAACGTGCAGCTCACTGCCTTCACCAAATAAAATATCCATATGCTCACGGCACAGATGTGCGTGACGTGCAGAAACACCTAAAACTATCGGAAATTGCATTGTATGTCACCTCATAAAATAATTTTTATTTATATACTTATTATAGCTTGAATTGTGGTAATTGTCATCAGTTATCGAAATTTTTTTCATAATTATAGCATTTTAAGAACATTCATATCCTATTATATATAGCGAATCTGCGTGGAATTGCCAAAGAAGCCTGTAACAAGCCATAAAACCGGTAATACTGGACAAAAACTGCCTGATAGCTTATACTAAAAGCTATCAAACAAAAAGGAAGTACCATAATGAACGGTCAAGAATATTTACAGCAATTAGAGCAGCGTCTTGCTCACTATTATGATAAGAAGCCATTACCGAAAGCACCGGCATTTGTCCTCGCAGCAGAGCTTAACGCTGCGGACGAAGGCTATTTCATCGTGCCTTCTTTAAAGACCTACAGTGTGCAGCACAACGAATATCTTTATGCTGCGCACTTCGACAAAAAGCTGACTGCGGACATGGCTTCCCCCTATCTGCAGTTCACCAAGGACGCTATGGCAGCGCTCAAAACCACTACCGAGCACATGAGCAGCGTCTATGCCCTTGTGCTTATCTGCGAGCAAGGCGTTGAGGAAAAGGCTATAGCAGACCTGCAGAAGCTCAGGCAGCACAAGGACTATTGCTTCACCCTGAAAGGCTGGTCCGATCTTGCTTTGTACCTCGTAGATATCCCTGCACAGAAGCTTTATTGCAACAAAGCAGGCGTTAAGGAAAAGGCTATTTTCGAGTTTGCCAAAGCTTGATATCTGTCGATTCACACTGGACAAGTTATTTCTCCGCGGAAAAAATAAATAGTATTCGGCTGTTAAGCATTTGCACATTTTGTACAAATCTTAACAGCTTTTTCACTTTTTTAAGTTAATAAATAATTCTGTGACAATACGTTGACAATAAGCCTAATTGTGGTATACTATTTCTATATTGCACATAAGATATAGAGTGCACTAGTAGTTATCATTTTCTAAATTATTTATTTTGCAATGATGCAAAAGGGAAAGAAAGGATGTTATTTATGAGTGGTTTATTGTTGCTTGTAGGCTCAATGGTTATCTTCTTTGTTGCCTACGTAACCTATGGTTCCTGGCTGTGTAAAAAGTGGGGTGTTGACCCTACACGTAAGACCCCGGCTGAGAGATTGTGCGATAACGTCGACTATATGCCGACCAGGCCCGCTGTATTGATGGGCCATCACTTCTCCTCCATTGCCGGTGCCGGTCCTATCGTTGGTCCTATCACCGCTGCTGTATTCGGTTGGGTTCCTGTAATGCTGTGGATTTTAATCGGCAGCATCTTCTTCGGCGGCGTACATGACTTTGGTGCTCTGTACTCCTCCATCCGTTTTGACGGCAAAACCATCGGCCAGATTATCGATGCAACTCTGGGCAAGAGCGGCAAGTTCCTCTTCTCCATTTTCGCATATGTAACTCTGCTGGTTGTTATCGCTGCTTTCGCTAACATCGTAGCCGCTACCTTCGTAGCAAGCCCGCAGGCTGCAACCGCTTCTCTGCTGTTCATCGTCCTGGCTGTTATCTTCGGCTTCTCCGTATATCGCTGCGGCCTGAGCCTCGGCGTAGGCACCGTTATCGGTGTTATCATGCTGGTTGTTGCAATTGCTCTCGGCAACATGTATCCGCTGCACCTGTCCAAAAACGTATGGGTTTGCGTCCTGATGGTTTACATCTTCGTTGCTTCCATCGCTCCTGTCTGGATTCTGCTGCAGCCGCGTGACTATCTGAACTCCTTCCTGCTGTATGCCTGCATCGCATTCGCTCTGGTTGGTATCGCAATTTATCAGCCTTCCATGCAGCTGCCGGCATTCACCACCTTTGATCCTTCCGGCAAAGGCACCAACCCGATGTTCCCGATGCTGTTCGTAACCGTTGCCTGCGGTGCTATCAGTGGCTTCCACTCCCTGGTATCCTCCGGTACTACCTCCAAACAGCTCGATAGCGAAGGCAATGCTAAGCTCATCGGCTACGGCTCCATGCTGCTTGAAGGCGTTCTGGCTGTAGTTGCAGTTGTTGCTGTAGGCTATGTTGGCGGCGACAAGCTGACCGAACTGCTGAAAAACGGTGGTCCTGTAAACGTATTTGCTGATGGCGTTGGTACCTTCATGACCAAGCTCGGCTTCTCCTTCGGCGTAGCTAAAGGCTTCGTTGCTCTGACCATCTCCGCTTTCGCTATGACTACTCTGGATACCGCAACCCGTCTGGGCCGCTTCATTTTCCAGGAGCTGTTCACTAAGGTTGATCCGAAAACCGGCGAAGCTCAAGGCAATGTTCTCACCAACCCGTTTGTTGCTACTCTGATTACCGTTGTACTGTCCGGTTATATGTCCCTTGGTTCCTACCTCACCATCTGGCCGATTTTCGGTGCTGCTAACCAGCTGTTGGCTGCCCTCTCCCTGTTGGCTGTCGGTGTATGGCTGAAGAGCGTTGGCCGTGACAACCTGATGGTTCTCATCCCGATGGCATTTATGTTCTGTGTAACTTTGGTTGCATTGGCACAAATCATCTTCGCTAACATGGCAACTCATATCATTACCGCTGCATTGGGTTCTGTACTCTTCATCCTGGCAATTGCACTGTTCCTGGAATCAAGAAAGTATCTCTTCGGTGGTGCAAAATAACCAAATATGCTCTAAGCATTAAACACTGAACGTGTTCAATGGCTGTTACGAATTTCGTAATGAAGTACGTAACAGCCATTTTTTTGTTGATATTTTATACTATATATAGTATCATAAAGAAAGAAGGTATATTATGACATCCCTCGAGAAAAAACTCCGCGCTCTGGCCAACGGCAAGGATTTGCCTTGGGACCAGACCAAAGCTTTCTTAGAAAGGTTAGGAGCTGAAGTCATTCCTCCGCGTAGTGGTGGCAGTCATTTTAAAATTGTTTGCAAGGGATACAGTACAATGTACATTCCTGTACACAAAGACTCTATCAAAAAGATTTATGCACGTCAGATTGCAGATTTATTGAGCGATTTAGCGAAAGGTTAAGGTGAGGCAGATGAAAAAAAAAGACTTTAACTATTACATGTCCTTAAACTATCCTGTTGAAATCAGCGTTATTCCCGAGGATGAAGGCGGCGGTTACTTTGCCTGCATTCCCCTGCTCCCCGGTTGCTGGAGTGATGGCGAAACCTTTGAGGAAGCATACAAAAATATCTTGGAGGTAAAAGGTCTCTGGATTGAAGATATGCTCGACCGCGGTATGCCCATCAACGAGCCGAATATTAAGCCTCGTTTCAGCGGCAGGTTCGTAGTGCGTGTACCCAAAACACTGCACCGTCTGCTGGCCGAAGAATCAGAACGTGAGGGCATCAGCCTGAACCAGTTCGTCAATAACTCGTTGGCCTTTGTTGTTGGCCAAAAGCTTGCACACTAAAAACAGCTCCTCGATACGACCGTATCGGGGAGCTTTAACTTCCATAAGAAAAGCTAGTCTGCCGCAACTACAGTTACAACAGAATGGCTTCATTATATATATAATTTATCAAAAAACCTAGGATCTCTTCTTCAATTCTTCAAACAGCATCGGATTCAGTACGCGGATATAGGTGCCCTTCATGCCCAGGGATTTAGTTTCAATCAGGCCGGCACTTTCAAATTTACGCAGTGCGTTAACGATAACGGAACGGGTAATGCCTACGCGGTCAGCAATCTTCGAAGCAACCAGCAGACCTTCGTTGCCATTCAGCTCGCCCATAATGTTTACAATAGCTTCCAGCTCGGAATAGGACAGGGTGGAGAAAGCAACCTGTACGGTAGCCTTCTTGCGGATTTCTTCGGAAACAACTGCTTCGCGATCATGCAGAATTTCAACGCCCAAAACAGTAGCAGCATATTCAGCCAACAGCAAATCATCATCATCGAATTCCGCATCATATTTAGCAACAATCAGGGTACCAAGGCGTTCGCCATTGCCGTAAATAGGTACAACAGTAGTCATCTTACCGTTAAAAATACATTTTGTATCAGCAACAAAAGAGCAGTTCTGATTCTGATGAGGAATGTTGGCCAGCGTTTCCTTAACGCTCATAATAAAGCCCAGATAATCCTCAGGGAAACGCATATCGTCAAGAACCTGCTCGCGCATAATATCGCATTCAAACTCGTGAATCAGCGCATAACCCTTTACGCCGCCTTTACGGCCGACAATATAGGTGTTTGCTTCAATAACGTCACGCAACAACTTTGCAATAGCGTTAAACTCAACCTTATCTCCTTTTTGTAAAAGCTTGTTAATCTTTCTGGTCTTTTCCAACAATTTCATGATTTTGCCCTCCTAAAAAAAATTATGCTCTTGGATGATTCTTCTTGTAAACATTCGTCACATGTTCATTTGAAACGTGCGTGTAAATTTGCGTTGTTGATAAATTCGCATGTCCTAAAAGCTCCTGTACCGAACGCAAATCGGCACCATGCTCTAAAAGATGCGTTGCGAAGGAATGGCGTATCGTATGCGGACTGACATTTTTATGGATAGCCAGCATATTTATATATTTCTCTAAAATACGCCTTACACTGCGGTCCGTGAGCCTACCACCACGGTTATTGACGAAAATGAAGTCATGCTTCTGCTGATATTGAAGCATCAGCTGCTGTCGTACACGGTAATATGTGCTTAACGCAGCACAGCAGGTGTGGCCTACCGGCATAACTCTTTCCTTATTACCCTTGCCGAGCAGAAGCACGAACCGGTTGCTCAGGTCTACTCTTTCCAGAGTAAGCCCTACTAGCTCGGATACACGGCAGCCGGTAGCATAAAGCATCTCCAGCACCGCCTGGTCGCGAACACCCAACACCTTACTTTTATCGGGCATCGCCAACAGCTCGTTGATTTCAATTTCATCCAAAAAAGCCGGCAGCTTTTTTTCCAGCTTTGGTGTGCGCACCTTTGTCAGCGGACTATATTCAATAACCGCTTCACGCACAAGGTATTTAAAAAAGGAACGCAGTGCAGATATCCTGCGGGCAATCGTCCTGCGCGCATACTGCTTTTCGTTAAGCTCTGCGAGATAGCCACGCACATCCAAAGGACCTGTCTGCTGCCAGAAAAAATTCTGCTTGTTTCTGCGCAACATAAACTCCGCAAAGGCAGCCAAATCCTTTTGATAGCTTTCAATCGTATGCTGAGAACAATTTTTTTCAACCTCCAGATAAGTTAAAAACCTTTCCGGATAGTTATTAACTGTAGTGTCCATGATCTAAAAATACCTTCATTTTATTTTATCACACAAAACCGTAAGAATCAAGCTAATATTGCTATTCTTTCTAATTTTCTAACAGCTTTGCAACGCTTGAAAAAAACAGTGCTAAAAAGCACTGTTTCATCATTGAATCAGCAGTCATACGTTACAGAATTTATCCTATAACATGTAAACTGATTTGTCAAGTAATTGAAAATGATTTTACTATTTTGTCAAAATTTAACTCTGAAATTGTATCTTTAGCTACGATTTCAGCTATAATCATTCCTAATTACTTACAATTATTTACGTGTCAGCTTATAGATAAGCGCATTGCAGATTGCTGCAGCAACGTTGCTGCCACCCTTGCGGCCGCGGGCAACGATATAAGGAATACCGGTCTTCATGATGATTTCCTTGGATTCCACAACGTTTACAAAGCCTACAGGAACACCGATAACCAGCTCCGGCTTAATCTTGCCTTCCTTAACCAGCTCGTCCAGACGAACCAGTGCGGTCGGTGCATTGCCTACGGCAATGATTACCGGGCCTTCGATGGTGCAGGCCTTTTCCATGCAGGCAGCGGCTCTGGTGGAGCCTGCTTCCTTAGCGCGTGCCGCAACATCGGGATCTGCCATGAAGCAGACAGCCTTTGCGCCCAGCTTGCCCAAGCCCATTTTGTTAATGCCGGTGCAGGCCATGTTGGTATCGGTAACGATGGTAGCACCCTTTTGCAGTGCATCCAGCGCCTTCTCTACTACGCCGTCGGAGAACAGCATATTGCGGGCATAATCAAAATCTGCGGAGGTATGGATAACACGCTTAACGATATCAATCTTCTCGGGGTCGATACGAATCTGCCCCAGCTCCTCACCGATAATTTCCATACTACGTTTTTCAATGTCAGCGGGTAAAACATTTTGTAAATGCATTATTTTACACTACCTTTCTTAACATATGCTGCAAGGCCGAAGCCTTATTTTTCAATGCCTACACGCGCCGGAATACCTCTTTTGAAGGGGTGCTTGCGCATGCAGACCTCAGATACATAATCAGCCAGCTCCACCAGCTCAGGTGCCGGATTACGGCCTGTCATAACAACCTCCAGCTCCTGCGGCTTGTTCTTCAGGAATTCTACTAAAGCAGCCTGGTCAAAAACGCCGGTATTGCAGGCACCGATGATTTCGTCGAAAATCAGCAGGTCGATATGCTCGTTGGCGCATTTTTGCTTAACCTTATCGAAAAGCACCATATGCTCGCGCTTAACCTCTGCCTTTTCCTCATCGTTCATCTGGAAGGTGAATTTCTTGGTTTCCTTGCCGCGCATTACCTCAATATTGGGCAGCAGTGCCAGGCTCGCAAGCTCGCCTGTCGGTCTGCTTTTGAGGAACTGTACAATCAGTACATGGTTGCCATGGCCTGCGCAGCGGATTGAAAGACCCATAGCAGCAGTGGTTTTTCCCTTGCCATCGCCACAGTAAATATGAATCAGCCCACCGTCTTTCATTCAGACACCTGCTTCCAAAATCTCATAGATTTTCTTCATATCCAGATTTTCGCGGATGCTGTCGGCAAGAATATCGTATTGCTGACGTTTGTATTCCGCAAAGTTAATGGTCTGGATATCATCCATCTTTTTACCCTTCTTGGCCAACAGCGCTTCTACAATCTTCACGGCAATACCATCGCCGTCAAAGACGCCGTGTACATAGGTACCGTAAACATTGAGCTTACCTTCGGTGTTCTGAGAGCCTTCGGCCATAATCTCACCGTTCTCATGAATCGGGCTGATAGAGGTCAGTGCCTTCTCCTCGGGGAATTCGGTTACACCGGAGTGAATCTCATATCCGTAAAGCGGCAGACCGCTCAGTGCGGAGAAAATGCCCTGCACCTGACCGAATTTGCCAGCCATCTGGATGGTACGTTTCTTTTCGATAAAGGTAGTTTCGATATCCAGCAGGCCCATGCCGGGAGTAACGTTGGCCTTACCGGTGCCGTCCTCTTCGCCGTACGGATCGGAAATCTGCTTGCCCAGCATCTGATAACCGCCGCAGACACCGAACACTACGGTACCGCTGTTAGCATGCTTCAAAATAGCAGCCTCCATACCGCTCTGGCGCAGCCATTTCAGGTCACCGGTGGTATTTTTGGTACCGGGGATAATAATCATATCCGGCTGGCCCAATTCGCGTACACTGGTTACATAGCGCAGGGATACGCCTGGAATCAGCTCGAATACGTTGAAGTCTGTATAATTGGACATACGCGGAATGCGTACAACCGCAATATCAATCAGCTTAACCTCACTGCGGCCGCTGATACGCTCGGAGAGGCTGTCCTCGTCCTCGATATCAACCTTCAGCATCGGCAGCACGCCTACGATAGGCACGCCTGTTTTATCTTCGATCATCTTCAGACCGGGGCGCAGGATTTCTACGTCACCGCGGAACTTGTTGATGATAACACCCTTAACCATTTCTCTTTCGTCATCCTCCAACAGCATCAGTGTGCCGTAGATGGAAGCGAAAACACCGCCACGGTCAATATCTGCTACCAGCAGCACGGGAGCCTTGGCCATTTTAGCCATGCCCATGTTGACAAAATCGTCCTTTTTGATGTTAATTTCCGCCGGGCTTCCTGCACCCTCGATGCAGACGATATCAAACTTGGAAGCCAGCGTATCAAACGCCTTCTGTACCTCCGGACGCAGAGTATGCTTCATTGCATAATATTCGCCGGCCTTCATGGTACCGATTGCTTCGCCGTTGACAATAACCTGGGAACCGCTGTCGCTGGTAGGCTTCAGCAGAATAGGATTCATCAGTACGCTGGGTTCGATATTGGCTGCTTCAGCCTGCACAACCTGCGCACGTCCCATTTCCGCACCCTCGGCGGTGATAAAGGAATTCAGCGCCATGTTCTGGGATTTGAACGGTGCTACCTTGTAGCCATCCTGATTGAATACACGGCATAAACCTGCTGTTACCAGACTCTTGCCTGCATTGGACATGGTACCTACTATCATAAGTGCTTTTGCCACTTTAATCACTCTCTTTCATCAAAAAGTCCAGTATGTCACGGTAGCTTTGCAGCCGGATAATGTGACCTGTGGTATTAAGATAGCCTGCAATCACAGGCGTGCAGCCGTCACCGTGCTTGCCTGTTACCGAACTGGTAACGTGGTCGCCGCAGATGACGAGCTTCAGTGGTTCATGATACTTTGCTGCTATGGTCTGTAAAAACTGGGTATCTATCCTGCTGATAAAATCAGCCTTGCCCTGATAATCATAACGATGTGAAGCCTCGTCACTGCCGTTGAAATGTGCAATAACGAAATCATCCTGCTGCAGCATAGCAAGTGTTGCTTCGGCCTTCGCCATAATATCAGTGTCCACATCGCCGGTTGCATTCGGCGGTATTATTACATCCATGCCCAAGGCTTTGGCGATGCCGATGACAATCTCCGCCTTGCACACCGCCCCACCGCGCAGTCCGTGCAGACCGCTGAAGGAAGGCAGTCCCTGACGGGCTGAAGGGCCCCAGGGATAGAGGATGTACTGCAGGCCGTCGCGGGCAAAGGGCTGCAACCTTTTTGCCGACTCCTGCAAAAAATAGTTAATGGGCAGAGATTGGCTACGCAGCTCCTGCAGCAGCTTGCTTACATCCTCGCCTACACTTTCGTGCGGCGGCTGTACTGTGCAGTCCAGCACGCTTGCTTCCCTGTTCATCACTAAAAGGTTACGGTATTCGGATAAATGAATAAACTCTATATCTTTAAGGATACCGTCACACTGTTTGGCAGCCTGCTGCATCTCCAGCGGCGTAAGTCCCTGCCCGTTAAAGGCAGCAAGACGGCCGGATGCATCAACAGCAGCCAGATTGCAGCGCAACACCATTTCATATTCGGAAATATCACGATTGTGCGCCAACAGCTCCAGATAAGCACGGTTGCGCGGTATATCCTTTTTATCTACACCCAGAAGCCGCAGAATACAGCTGCAGCTTTCGGGAATGATGTCATTTTCACATATGCTGAAGCTCCCAAGTGTCCCGGAAGCAGCCAGCGCATCCATTGCAGGATGCACTGCGTGCTCAAAGGGAGTCTGTCCCTGCCATGCAGAAATCGGGGAATCGCCTAAGCCATCAATTAATACTAATAAAGAGCGCATGTTTTTATTGCTTCCTTAAGTGCTTTAATTAGACCGCGGTTCTGCACTCTCGTTTTGACCGCGATACGGTAATATCCTGCCTGCAGATTTTGGTAGTTGGCGCATGAACGTATCAGATAGCCACGCTCATGCAACAGCTCCGGAAGATTTTCCGGCTGCGGCAGATAAAAGAAAATATAATTGGCCTCCGAGCCGTATACCTTAGCACCCAAAGCTGCAAGCCGGTTACGCAGATAGCTGCGCTCCTGCTCAATCAGCTTAAAGGATTTAGCCAGATATTCGTGCTCCTTTAAAGCAGCCTTGCCTGCCTCCTGCGCCAGAATGGAAACGTTCCAGTCCTGACCGCTCTGATGCAGCGCTGTGATCAACTCACTGCTGCCGCTGAGGCAGTAGCCTAAGCGGATGCCGGGCATCGCAAAGGTTTTGGTGAAGGCCTTAAGGATAACCAGTTCAGGATAGGTTGCCAGCAGATCACGCATGCTGAAGGCCTTTTCCTCACTGACAAAATCCATAAAGCATTCATCTATTAAAAGATGGGCTCCTACCAGACGGCATTTGTCGAGAATCTGCACCAGCAGCTCACGGCTCGTCAGCTGGCCGGTAGGATTATTGGGATTACAGATAACAACCAGATCTGTATCGGGCGTAATCGCATCGACAATATCATTATTGTCAGCAGCAAAATCACGCGCCTCCTGCAGATTATAATAGCTTATTTTGCAGTCTACCGTGCGCAGAGCCTTTTCATAATCGGCAAAGGTAGGTGCCAATAAAAGTGCTCGTCCGGGCTTCAAGGCCAGCGCCAGACGGAACAGCACGTCGGCCGCACCGTTACCGAAGAAAATATAATCCTGCGGCAGCTGCAGATAGCTTGCTGTCACCTCTGCCAGCTCGCGGCAGAAGGGATCAGGATAGTTGATACAAAGCTTTAAAGCCTGTTGAACGGCCTGCTTTATACCAAGCGGCAGGCCAAGAGGATTGATATTGGCAGAATAATCTACGAAGGGACGACCATCCTTGGTCAGCTTTTCCGTATAGATATCTCCGCCGTGTTCGTATTTATACATCATCTTCTACCTGCTTCATTTCAAAATAAGACTGTTAACCAGATAAATCAGAGAAAACAGCAACAGGCTGAGAACAGCCGTCATATAAAGTAAATTGTTGGTGGTAACTATATCCTCGGGGCACACCGGACGGATGTCGTCGCCGATTGTTTCCTTGTGGACGAGTTTACCGAAATAAAAATGATCGCCGCCGAGCTGAATGTTCAGGGCACCGGCCGTAACTGATTCCGTCATTGCGGAATTAGGACTGAGATGATGATAGCGGTCGCGCCAGAATGTCTTCCACGCTCTCTTGGCATCAAGATTAAGGAAATAAGATGCCACAATCATTACCAGACCGGTAATACGCGCGGGAATCAGATTGGCCAAATCATCTAGCTTGGCAGCACAGCGTCCAAAATAAAGATACGTGTCATTTTTATAACCGACCATGGAATCCATAGTATTTATGCCTTTGTACAAAAAGGCCAGAGGAGCGCCGCCGATAAACATATAGAACATCGGAGCGATGATGCCGTCGGCAGTATTTTCCGCAACGGTTTCTACTGCTCCCTTAGTCACCTCTGCAGCATCAAGTTCTTTTGTATCACGCCCAACGATCCAGGAAAGCTTCAGTCTTGCATCCACAAGATCGTTATCCTTCAGAGCAGTGTATACCTTCATGCTTTCGTCACGCAGACATTTTGTAGCAAAAATCTGGTAGCACATAACGGTTTCCAGAGCAAAACGCAGCCAGGGGTTAACATGTTCCGCCAACGTCAGCACAGCATACGGCACGGCAAAGGCAAGAACCAGAACGATTATTACCATCAAGGCACCGCCGAGCAGTAATGCTGTCTCGCCGGGAGCAAGCATACGCCGCAGTTTTTTATCCAGAAATCCTATTAAATTGCCAATTAAGCAGATCGGATGCGGCAACCAATGCGGGTCGCCGAAAATCAAATCTAAAATAAAACCTGCTACAATTGCGCCTAAGGTCATCATCTAAGCAAACTCCCCTTTTCAGCAGTCTGTCGACTGCTATTTAGCAGCATACGCTGCACATTGTTTGATAAAGCTGCGGGCAAATTCAGGATTGCCCCACAGGTGGATGTGCGGATAACCGGCATAAAGTGTCGGTGTTGTATTCGCGCATTCCCAGCTGCCGCGGCCGGACGCCTTGGCAGCTATAAAGCTTGCACCGTTGTTGGTGCTGTCGGAGTAATGGAACTCGTGTCCATTTATCGTACCACCGGCAGGACACAGCAGATTATCCTGCTGCGCCGTCAGGTGCACATATCCGAAGCGCGTCAGCTTTTTAGTCATGGCCGATTCGCCCTTCAATGCACCAACCCAGCTGTACAGCTTATCGCCGTCGCGATAATGCTCCAGCAGATACATGAAGCCGCCGCATTCCGCAAAACAAGGCATACCGCCGTCGATAGCGGTTTTTAGCTCCTGCAGCAGCGTTTTGTTATCCGCTAATTGCTGTGCGTAAAGCTCGGGATAGCCTCCGCCCAATACAAGGCCGCTGATGTTCTCCGGGAGATGCGCATCAGCTATCGGGCTGAAGGGTACGAGCTCCGCACCCAGCTCAGCTAAGAGGTCAAGTGCGTCCTGATAGTAGAAACAGAAGGCTTTGTCCATAGCGACAGCCACACGCATACGTCCGACGGGTTCAAGGCTTACCTCGTCATATGTAAGCGGTGCAGCCTGCGCCGCTATCTGCAGCAGGCCGTCCAGATCAACTGATTTGGCTGCCTGAGCTGCCAGCTTGGCAACTATCTGCTGCAAATCTCCTATTTCCTCAGCTGTAACCAGGCCTAAATGACGGCTTTCAAAGTTACAGTCTTGCATCACCGGGAAGTAACCTAACAGCTTCACACCGGTTTCGCGTTCAATTACATCCTTATAGAAAAGATAGCTCATCGGATTAACATTGTTCAGAATAGCGCCGACGATGTAGCTGTCGCTGCGGAATTCCTTAAAGCCCTTGATGGTCGCAGCAATGGATAAGGCGGCTCCCTTGCTGTTGACAATCAATACTACCGGAACATCGCATGTGCAGGCCAGCTCATAAGCACTGGCTTCCGTGGTTTTACCCATACCGTCGTAAAAGCCCATCGCTCCTTCAAAGACAGCTACATCCGCATGACGTGCATTTTTTGCCACCAGATAACGGGTTGTCGCCTGCCCCAGCATGAACAGATCCAGATTGCGGGATTTTGCTCCGATAACACGAGAATGAAACATCGGGTCAATATAATCAGGTCCTGATTTGAAGGCTGCCACAGACAGCCCTTTTTCCATCAGCGCCTTCAGCAGGCCGCAGACGATAGTTGTCTTGCCGCTGCCGCTACCGGGAGCACTGATCATAAAACGTGGAACTTTTACTTCAGCCATGTTAATCTTCCTTCTTCAATGCAGTCATTACATATACAGGGTTTTGTGCCATCATCAGGTTGTAGCTGCCCAGATGCTTGCTGCGCGCTACAAACACATTGACGATTTCCAGACTGTAAGCGGGATGCTCCTTGTAATAAGCAGCAACCTCTGCCAGAGTTTCTACCGTAATGGCATTGATTACAACACGGCAGTTACTGTTCTTGGCATAAATTACATCCAGCATTTCACACAAATCGCCGCCACTGCCGCCTACGAAAACACAATCGGGAGCAGGCATGGCTTTGATGTTTTCCAAAGCCTCACCAGCAATAACCTCCAGATTGTCAACGCCAAATAAGGCCTTGTTCTTTCCGAGGAGCTCAACGGCAACAGGGTTGCGCTCAAATGCCCAAACCTTACCTTGGCTGGCCAGCAGAGCCAGCTCAATGGAGCAGGAGCCTGTACCGGCACCGATGTCATAAATCAAATCCGTAGCCTTCGGCTGCAGCTTGGACATCGATACGCTGCGTACCTCCTGTTTGGTCATAGGCACCTTGCTGCGCTGGAACAGGTCATCGGCAAGGCCGTGTACGGTAGAGGTAAAGCTTTGCGCATCCTCGTTCAAAATCATCATTACGGACAAGGACGGGAAATCCAAGGCACTAATTTCTTCCGCCGTACCGCTGGTGATTTTTTCTTCGGGATACGAAAGGTTTTCACCGACATAGACCTTAACCTGACCAAGACCATGCTCACACAGCTGTGCGCACAGCTTTTGCGGAGAATTTTCTCCGCCGGTCAAGGAAAATACCTTTTTGTTACGGGCAACTGCCGCTACCAGATTTTGCGTACGTCCGTGCATGCTGACGATTTTGGCGTCATCCCAGGACAGCTGCAGCTTGGAGGAAAAATACACCAGGCTGCTGATGCCGCAGTAGCGGACACATTCACAATCCGGCAGCTTACCGCTGATGGTTTTGGCGAGGCTGAAAAAGCCTACATCGCCGGAAACCAGCACCGCCAGCACATCCTTATCAGGCTGTGCCTGCGCTGCAATCTCAGCAATAGCAGCAGTTTTGATTGTATCATATACAGTTTTGCTGCTGTCTGCAAAAGCAGCCAGCATGCGTTTGTCGCCAATCAAGATATTACTTGAGGCAATAGCCTGACGTGCTTCGCCGGTCAGCAAATCGGGATTACCGGGGCCGATACCGACGATGTTTACGCGTAATTTTTGCGACATAGGAAGCAAGCCTCCTTTTTATTTATATCAATTACCGGCAGCAAAATGCTGCTTGAGGTAATCAACAATCTCACTATAACCGGCACCGGTTTCCTCCTGTGCACGGCCGATTACTATCAGCTTGGCGCCGGCAGCAGCCGCTGCCTCCACCTTTTCGTCAAAGCCGCCGACAGCACCGGAATCCTTGGTCACCATAAACTTGCTGCCATACTTTTTCAGCATAGCGACATTCAGCTCTTTGCTGAACGGTCCCTGCATACAGATAATATGCGCAGGCTTGTAACCAAGCTTAAGAGCAATCTGCAGGCTGCTTTCCAGCGGCAGGATACGCAAAACGATACGCTCGGCGTAATCATGCACAGCGGTGAAGTCCGGCAGATTCTTGCTTCCGGTAGTCAGGAATATGCCGCCGTCCAGATGATTCAGAAGCTCAACTGCTTCCGCAAAATCGTGAACGGTAATGTAATCGCCGCCCTCGCCCGACGGACGCACCAGGCGCAGATATTCAACCTGCTCTGTGCTGCAGGCCTCCTGCACCGTTGCGGTAACAACGGTAGCATAAGGATGCGTAGCGTCGATAACGCAGGCAGGGCGATGCTCCCGAATAAAGGCACGCATAGCCGCAAGGTCCATACGCTCTGCCATAACGGTCATTCCCGGCTGCGGCTCAATTAAGGACGCACCGTAATCCGTAGCAACAGAAACATACAGCTCCACCGGCAGCTTAGCCAGCTCCTTAATCAGGCGGCGTCCCTCACTGGTACCGCCGATAAGCCAGATTACCGGTTTCATGCCAGCTTGTAACCACGCGGGGTTACCATACGGCCATTAATTACTTCGGTCTGGGTGTTGCCGATAATAACGGTAGAGAACATATCTACCTGTTTATCGCGCAGCTCTGCCAGAGTAGTCAGTTCAAAATCCTGACCATCGCGGCCGATGTTGCGTACAATGCCTGCAGGAATGGTACCGGGCTGATTTTTCAGCATGATATCGCAAGCCTTTTGCAGGTAATCATGACGCTTGTGGCTGGAAGGATTGTACAGGCAGATGCAGAAATCGCCTTTGGAAGCGCAGTCAAGACGCTTCTCGATTTTTTCCCACGGAGTCAGCAAATCGCTGAGGGAAATCAGGCAGAAGTCGCTGATCAGCGGTGCGCCCAATACAGCAGCGCCGGAGCATGCTGCTGTAATGCCGGGAACAACCTCGATTTCAATTTCGGGATGATCCTTGGCAACCTGGCACATAATGCCTGCCATGCCGTAAACGCCTGCGTCGCCGCTGGAAATCATAGCAACGGTTTTACCCTTCAGAGCTTCGTCCAGAGCCAGCTTGCAGCGGTCAACCTCTTTACGCATGCCGTTGGAGAGAAATTCCTTCTCCTTGAAATCTTCCTTAATCAGGTTAACATATACATTGTAGCCTGCAATAACATCGCAGGACTTCAGTGCGTCGTAAGCTCTTTTGGTCATTTGCTCTACGCCGCCGGGGCCAAGGCCCACAACAAATAATTTACCCATTATCTCGTCTCCTTAATCAGTCTTCAATCCAGTTCTGGCAAAATCCAGGACCAGGTTTTCGGCTGCAACAGCCAGAGTCACACCATTCAGACTTGTCTTGCGCAGCAGCAGCCTGCCGCCCTTGCTGTCTTTCACAGCACTGCGCTCGCATACGTTGCTTACACCAACTACGCTCTGCACAAAGGCCGACGGCGTGAAATCGCCTGCTACGCTGTTCAATTCATCGGCTGAATAGAAATTAGCAGCAAAGTTATATTTTTTGGCAAAGGCCAGTAAACCCTGCTCGTCTTTTTTCAAATCTACGCTAGCGATTGCCACAACGGAACGCTTGTCCAGCTGCAGCTTTTCCAGCTCCGGCAGTACCAGAGCTTCAATATTTTCCAAAGGCGTATTGCGACGGCAGCCGATTCCCAGATGCACAATCTTGGGAAGCAGGCGCACCGTAGTAGCAAACGGCTGCAAATGCTTTTGCAGCGTAACAGCCATGCCGACAGGCAGGCTGCTGTCCTCAACTACCAGCTTGGGCAGAGAACCGGTAAGCTGAAATTCCTTATCATAATACAGGCCTAACTTTTCATCACCCACCAGTGCTGCGGCAAAATCCTTGGCTGCTGCCAAAGAGCACAGCACCATGCGGTTGCGGGCCGCCCATTCGTCAACAGCGAAAAGGCCGTTGACATCTGTCGCCGTAGTTACGCAGGCAGTTGCGCCCAGCGCTGCCGCCAGACAACGCGAAAGCTCATTGGCTCCGCCGATGTGACCTGCAAGCAGAGGAATAACAAAGCTGCCGCGTTCGTCTACCGAAATAACCGCAGGGTCCGTCAGCTTGCTTTTGATAAAGGGCGCGATAGTACGCACCGCAATACCAACAGCGCCGACGTAAACCAACGCCTGACATTTGTTGAAAACAGCTGCGCAGGCACCGTTATGGTCCGGCAGCATCGGGGCAATGCCCGTCTGCTCCGCATATTTCGCTACAGTCTGCAGCTCCGTTTCATAACCGATGCTGTGCAGATATTCGGCAACTTTTTTGCTCAGCTCCGCGCCACGCGCCGAAAAGGAAAATATAGCCGCGCGCATAGCTTATTTAACCTCGGGCTTAACGTCCAGTTTAGTCGGGTCTGCTTCACGGAAGCCGTGAGCGAAGGTCGGGTTGTACAGCTCGCTGCGGTCATAAGCATTGCCCAGGAAGCCGCCGACAGTAATCAGCGCAGTTTTGTTGATACCGTATTTAGCAGCGTTTTCTGCCAGGGTACCAACGGTGCAGCGGATAACCATTTCATCCGGCCAGGATGCTTTGTAAACAATAGCAGCCGGAGTATCGTTTCTGTAACCGCCTCTTACGAGCTCGGTCTGCAGTTTTTCAAGCATGCCGCTGCTCAGGAAAATAACCATAGTTGCCTTGTGGGCAGCATAATCAGCAATCTTCTGATGGCTCGGAACCGGAGTACGGCCTTCCATACGGGTGATAATAACAGATTGGCTTACGTTCGGCAGAGTGTATTCAGCCTTCAGGCAAGCAGCAGCAGCGCAGAAGGAGCTTACGCCGGGAACAACCTCGTAGTCAAGGTTGTAGCTGCGCAGCAGGTCAATCTGCTCGCGATGTGCACCGTAAATGCTGGGGTCACCGGTGTGCAGGCGTACAACCAGCTGGCCTGCCTGAGCTGCGGGAACCATAGCAGCAATAACCTCTTCCAAGGTCATGGTTGCGCTGTTCATAATAGTACATTCCGGTTTGCAGTATTTCAGCAATTCCGGGTTAACAAGGGAGCCTGCGTAAATAACCAGGTCAGCCTTTTCCAAAAGCTCTTTACCTTTTACAGTAATTAAATCAGCTGCACCGGGACCAGCACCAATAAAATAGATCATTATTCATCAAACTCCTTTTCTTTAACCAATATTACAGAGAAATAGCTGCTCTTAGGATCTACTTCTTCAAGGTTACGATAGATTTTTTCACCCGGCAGGCCGCATCTTTCAACCATACCGGAATTTTTAATGAGCTTACGCTCGCGCAGCTCGTCAACTACACGGCCGATTTCGCTTGCAGATTTCATCAGCACCTTGTTGCCAGGGCCATCTAGGAATGCTGCGGACTGTTTGTAGCTGCCGGGAAGAACAATCAGCGGTTCCGCTCTTTCGCACAGGGAAGTGTTCAGCTTAGCTGCAACAGCGCAGATAGAGGTTACGCCCGCAACCAGCTCTGCATCATAGCCATCCTTCAGCACCAGCTTATGAACGTAAATGCAGGTTGCATATACGGTAGGACAGCCAAGAGTGATGAATACAACGTTTTTGCCTTCATCAAGCAGCTTTTCAATAGCATCGGCACCCTCGCGGTGTGCTTTGTCCATTGCTGCCATATCCTTAGTCATAGGCATATAAACAATCAGCTGGGGTTTTGCATCAAGATCTACTACGTGATTAACGATTTCCTTAGCCGTCATTACGTCGGTATCTCCCTTAGGCAATGCAACAACGTCACATTCCTTCAACAGGCGTACAGCCTTCAGGGTCATTAATTCCGGGTCTCCGGGACCGATACCAACACTATAAAGTTTGCCTCTCATTCTCTCATACTCCTTTTTGCTTATGTAGCTGGATTAATTCGTCTGCGTACTTGGTCTTGCCCAAAATGCCATAAACATTGGAAAACATCAAAGCAGCCGTTTTTATTTTGCCATGCACTCTATGCTGCATGTAAAAATCAATTTTTTCCGTAACCTTGTCCATTACAGGCTCAAAAATTTGCTCCTGTTTCAGAACCTTAGTCACTTCATCGGTAGTAAGGCAGCCGTAAATCTCACGTCCTACCTCCACCGAAGCTCCGTGGAACATCGCCTCCAGAGCAAACAGCTCCGTGCGGCAGTCCGCGTACTTGGAATGTGTATTCATTACGCCCTGCGCCACCTTCACCAGCTTACCGGAATGGCCGATAAGCAGCAAGGTTTCAAAGCCGCAGTAAACAGCATAATCCAAAAGCTCACCCACAAAGTTACTGCAGGTAACATGACCTTCAAGGTCAAGCTTCATTTCATCGCGGGTAAAATCCTCGCCGTAGTTACCGAAGAACACCAACAGATTTTTATTGCCGCGTGCCTTCTGCGCTCTGATTTCCACATACATCGTTTCAATCAGTGCCTTTTCACTCATCGGCTCAACAATGCCACTGGTTCCTAAAACCGACAGACCGCCGATAATACCAAGACGGGGGTTGAAGGTTTTCTTGGCAATTTCTACACCTGCGGGAATAGAAATCGTCAGCTTCATGCCGCCGTTATAACCGGCAGTCTCCATAGCCTTGCCAACCTCCTGCGTAATCATTCTGCGCGGCGTGGGATTAATCGCCGGTCCGCCGACAGCACATGCCAGACCTGGCTTAGTCACCCTGCCTACGCCTACGCCGCCATCCAGCTCAATACCGCTGCCATCAGTCCTTTCGGCTCTGGCATAAACCAGTACACCGTTAGTATCATCAGGATCGTCACCGGAATCCTTGCGGATTGCGCAGCTGACGTAATCCGGAGTCATCTCTACATCCAAAGGCTCGAGATCAAGTACGATGCCCTTGGGAGTGTCAATGCGCACAGTTTCAACGCGCTCGCCTGTCAGCAGCATGATTACTGCTGCCTTGGATGCGGCCGTTGCACAGCTGCCGGTAGTATAACCACAACGCAAAACCTTTCCTTGCGAAAACTGATATTCTTCCAAAGTGCAGCTCCTTCACAATTAATTTTCCCATCTGATAGGGATTATCGATAATAAAAAAAGACTTCTGCCGAATCCGACAAAAGCCATAAAGACAGAATTAACTAATGACAATTATTCCATGCAATTAGCAAACTCAACTGCCTCCATCACCCGTGGATTCAGAATAAAGCATGGGCTGACTGCTGACTTAGACACAAGGCCTTCACAGCGGCGGGACCGTCAGGAGTTAACCATCTTGTCAATTAAGAATGAATCACCCACACCAATAACCTGCTTTATTATATCATAAATAAATAAAATTTCCAATACTTTTCATAAGAAAAAGCAGATAAGCCGAAGCCTATCTGCTTGAAACTCTTAGAGAACACGGCAAGCGCCGTAATAACGTGCGCCCCAATAGCCGGTAAATGCGGAAGAAACAGTTACGCCGGTGCTGGTGCCTGCATGAATGAAGTTGCCGTCACCAACATAAATACCAACATGAGAAGCACCCGGTTCATATGTGGTAAAGAAAATCAAATCGCCGGGACGAAGCTGGCTCATGGAAATCTGACGGCCGGAGTAGAACTGGCTGTCAGCCATACGCGGCAGATATATACCGGCTCTGGCAAATGCATACTGGGTAAAGCCAGAGCAGTCAAAACCATAAGGAGTAGTTCCACCAAATACATATGGAGTACCGATGACACTGTAAGCAGAACGCAGTACGTTGCGTACAACGGAATTGCTACGATTAGGAGGCATCTCCCTGTTCATCAGCGCTCTATAAGTATCTGACCCTACAATACCATCAACCTCTAATCCTTTATCAGCTTGGAAGTTTTTAACAGCTCTTTCAGTTTCGGGACCGAAATCACCATCTATATTATTAATAGAATAACTTAATTCTAGCAATCTCTTTTGAATCGCCACTACTTCCTGCCCATCGTCTCCGCGTTGGAAGGAAGCCAAAGCTGTTACAGCACAGCTTAAACTAAACAAAACTGTCATACAGAAAACTAATACTTTGCGTTTGACCACTGGCACCTACATCCTTTCTTCTTTTTTAAGACATACTTATTATACCACAAAATACCGTTTCTGTAAAATGCTAATTTGTTATAATATTAATGCGCTTATTTTGCTTTATTTTCGTTTATTTTGTTACAGTTCTGCAGATGGCGCGCCACTAAATATAGTGGTCTATGCTTGATTTCTTCAAAGATACGCCCAATATATTCGCCCAGGATACCTATCCCTACAAGCTGAATTCCTCCAAGAAACAAAACACTGACTGTAGTAGTTGCCCACCCCGGAACGGCATCGTTGGTCACAAATTTCACATAAAAAACATGGCCCAAAAGCAGAATACTGCACATACCGAAAACAATACCGATGTAAAAAGCCCAGCGCAAAGGCAGGTTGGAAAAGGCTGTAATACCGTCCAGCGCAAAGTGCAGCATCTTGTGCAGGTTGAACTTGGAACGTCCCGCAAAGCGTGGCGGTGCTACAAATTCCACCACAGCAACGTGAAAGCCGAGTGTATTTACCAGACCGCGTATAAAACGCGCACGCTCGCGGTACAGCTTGAAGGCATCAACCGCAATTCTGTCCATCAGACGGAAATCACTGCCGCCGGGAGTAATTTCTACTTTAGATAAGGTGTTGATAAGCTTATAGTAGGCTGCGGATGTCAGGTTCTTGAAGAAGCCCGCATCCTCCGTAGCCATGCGCTTGGTCTGCACAATCTCGTTGCCTGCTTCCCAAAGGCGCAAAAGCTCGGGAATCAGCTCAGGCGGATGCTGCAAATCGCCATCCATCGTAATAACCGCATCACCGTCGGCATGATCAAGTCCACAGGTAAGCGCCATCTGGTGACCGTAGTTACGGCTCAAAAGATAGGCCTCCACATGCTCGTCCTGCGCCGCCAGCTCTGCCAGAATCAGCGCGCTGCTGTCACGCGAACCGTCGTCAACAAAGATAATATTGTAATCATAGGCTTCCTGCTGCATAACAGCGGTAGCATGCTTGTGAAATTCGTGCAGGTTCTCTTCTTCATTAAATACCGGCACTACCAAAGAAACTTTTTTCTTCATTATATTACACCACTTATTCTTCTGCCAAAAAATCTGCTCAAATAAAATCAGACAAAAAAGGCTGCCATCAGGCAGCCGTTTTGCAAGGTATGAGTACTCAATAAGCCGAGTTCTGTTCCGCGAAGCGGTGATGATCATTTATCTAGTCTTACAGTTACCTGCAAGCTCAAGCGACACAACCCGGAAGGCTCAGCGGGCAGCTTCATCCCTCCCCTATTTGGTCTTGCTCCGGATGGGGTTTACCTAGCCGGCCTGTTACCAGACCGCTGGTGCGCTCTTACCGCACCGTTCCACCCTTACCTGCAAATGCAGGCGGTACACATTTCTGTGGCACTATCCCTGAGGTCACCCTCGCCGGACGTTATCCGGCATCCTGCCCTGTGGAGCTCGGACTTTCCTCATCTGACTTAAAGCCAGCCGCGATCATCTTTCGTACTCAACTGTAGATTTTAGCATATTTATTCCGCTTAGTCAATAGCAGCGGCTGCAGTATTATTGTCGCAAAGCATACTGAAATCAAACTGAACTGTCACGAAGCTTCCCCCAAATGTTTTTCTACCCAAAGCAAACCTGCCGGCTGACTCACGTCAGGCGGCAGGCACATAAACGCTTTATTCAGTTGTCGCAGGTTTAATTATGCTTCCTTATGTTCAGCGATAATTTTTTCTGCCATCTTAGGCGGAACGTCTTCGTAATGGTCGAATTTCATTTCGAAGGTTCCCTGACCTTGGGTAATTGCGCGGAGGTCTACGGCATATTCCGAAATCTCTGCATAGGGTACCTGAGCATTAACTACGCTCAAGCCGTCTTCTACGCTCTGCATACCGAGAATGCGACCGCGTTTAGAGTTCAAATCGCCGATAACATCGCCCATCATAGAATCGGCACAGGTTACGTTTAAGCTGTAAATAGGCTCAAGCAACACCGGCTTGCATTGTTCCATGGCCTTCTTGAAGGCGATATTGGAAGCAGTTTTAAATGCCATTTCAGAGGAATCGACAGTATGATACGAACCATCAAGCAGGGTGATACGCATATCTACAACCGGATATCCTGCAAGGATACCCTTTTCCATAGCTTCACGCATACCCTTTTCAACAGCAGGGATATATTGGCGAGGTACTGCGCCACCGAAAATCTTATCTACAAACTCAAATCCACCTCCGGGCGGCAGGGGTTCCATTTTAATAACTACGTGACCATACTGGCCATGACCGCCGGACTGTTTCTTGTGCTTGCCTTCTACTTCGGCAGAGCCACGAATAGTTTCGCGATATTCGATAATCGGTGCTTTGAGAACAGCCTCAACACCAAATTTACGCTGCATACGCTCCATGATTATATCAATGTGCTGGTCGCCCATACCGCTGATTAAGGTTTCCTTGGTAACAGGGTTCTTGGTAACGATAATCGTCGGGTCTTCATCCATCAGACGATTCAGAGCGGACATGATCTTGTCCTCATCACCCTTTTTCTTCGGGTAAATTGCTCTGGTGTACATCGGCAGCGGGAAGTTAATGGGCGGGAATTCAACCTTAGAATTCTTGTCGCAGAGGGTGTCACCGGTAGAGGTATATTGCAGCTTGGCAACTACACCGATATCACCGGCAGGAACCTGCTTCATAGGAATCTGAGCCTTACCACGCATTGTGAAGATGTTAGCAATACGCTCTTCTTCTTCACGGCGGGAGTTATAAACTACGCTATCTGCTTTAATTGAGCCTGAGAATACACGGAAATAACTTAGACGGCCAACAAAGGGGTCGGAAGTTGTCTTAAATACCAACGCTGCCATCGGAGCATTGGCGTCACGCACTTCTTCTTCGCCGGTTTCTTTATCCATAACGATATAGTCGTTCAAAATTGCCGGATAGGTAAAGTCGATGATAGCGTTCATCAACCGACCAAGACCAATGTTCTTGTAGGCACTGCCGCAAAGCATAGGATAGATGATAGCCTGACGAATGCCCTTAATCAGACATTTCATAATTTCCTCGTCGCTAATCTCTTCTCCTTCCAAATAACGCATCATGCAATCGTCATCTGCTTCAACCGCAGCCTCTACCATCTTTTCGTGGGCAGCAGCAGCAGCCTCTTTATACTCATCCGGAATCTCTATTTCATCGGAGCCATTACCGTTGGTACGATAGGCCTTCATTTTGTAAAGGTCTATAATACCCTGGAAGTTTTCCTCCTTGCCCAAAGGCAGCTGTAACGGCAGTACATGCTTACCGAACTTACCACGCAGGTTATCCAAAATGCTATCAAAATCAGCGTTCTCACGATCCATCTTGTTGACAAAAATGATACGCGGCAAACCGGCTTCTTCAGCCAGCTTCCAGCATTGTTCGGTACCAACCTGTACACCGCTGGTTGCGCAAACCACGATCAACGCACTGTCTACTGCTCTAAAAGCTCCTTTGACCTCGGCAACGAAGTCAGCAAAGCCGGGAGTGTCGATGAAGTTAATCTTGGTATCACGCCATTCAACAGGTGCCAAAGTGGCGTTAACGGAGACCTTACGTTTGATTTCCTCGGGTTCATAGTCAGTGGTGGTAGCACCGTCTTCAACCTTGCACATTCTGCTGATTGCTCCGCTGCGATACAGCAGGGCTTCGGTAACGGACGTGGTTCCTGCTCCACCATGACCCACAATGGCCACATTTCTAATCTTATCTCCAGTGTACTCTTTCATGATAAATCCCCCTTTATCAGGCATTTGTTATGATAAGTATTTCGCTGATATTGCCCATTTATCCTGCTTTTTGTGAAAAATTTCTCATAATCTTTTAAATTCACTTAAAATTGTAACGCATATTACAGTTTTTCGGGAGAAGGCAGGATTAGGCGAAAAAATCCGACGCACCGTTCCCACAGCACGTCGGATTTGCTTTATTCATCAAACAATATTCACTTTACCATCTTTTGCTACTGAGCCAGTATTCACCGCGAAGCAAGGCCAGCACGGTAAACAGCTCCAAGCGTCCCAAAAGCATAGCCAACGCCAGCGTAAGCTGTCCCATACCGGTAACACCGGCATAGTTACCCGTAGCACCGATACTGCCAAACGCAGGACCGACACTGGAAATACAGGAGGCCACGCCGAAAACTGCCTCATCTACATCTACACCGCTTAAGCAGAGCAGCATAGTTAAAATTGCGATAACCAGAACATAAACGAAAAAGAAACGGCTGACGTTGATAATCGTTTCTGTCGGCAGACGTCTTTTAGCGTAGTAAACGTTGAGCAGCATCTGCGGATGCATAGTGCGACGCAGCTCCGCCATAACTGTTTTCAGCAGTACGATAAAACGGCAGACCTTAATACCGCCGGCAGTAGAACCTGCGCAGCCGCCTGTCAGGAAGGTTACAGCCAAAATCAGCTTAGAGAAAGACGGCCACTGGTCGTAGTCCGCCGAAACATAACCCGTGGTACTGCCGAAGGAAGCCACCTGGAAGAAAGCCTCGCTTCCGCCGTCTGCCACGCTGTAGCCATTCACCATAATGATGTTGATGCTGATTAAAACAGTGAAAATAGTCAGCAACACAATGTAGCTTTTGAATTCCAGATCATGCCACAAAACCTTCAGGCCGATTTGCGTAACCTGATAGTATAAGGCGAAGTTGCCTGCCGCCAAAATCATAAACAGACCAGTAACAATCTCAATACCCGCACTGTGAAAATGCGCAATGCTGTCATTATAGGTAGAAAACCCGCCTGTAGCAATCGCAGAGCAGGCATGATTGACAGCATCATAGGTGCTCATGCCCAAAATTGCCAACATACCGGTAAGAATAATCGTAAACAGCAGATAGATATAGAACAACGCTACTGCAGTTGTACGGATACGCGGCAGAATACGGCTGTTGGAAAAGCCGCTGACCTCTGCATTAAAAAGATACACAGCACCACCGGCAATCTGCGGCAGCAGCGCTACGAACAGCACGATGATGCCGATACCGCCAATCCAGTGCGTCAGCGTACGCCACAAAAGCAAGCTGCGCGATACTATGTCAAGATTGGCAATCGCCGTTGCGCCGGTAGTGGTCAGTCCGGACATACTTTCAAAGTAGGCGGCGGCGGGATTCAAAATGCCGTCAAAGCAATAAGGCAGCGCGCCCAGGGCAGCAGCCAAAAGCCATGAAAAGAATACCGTGCCGATACCCTCGCGCACGGATAAATTGCGTGCTCCTCTACCGTCACCATAATAATCAAAGATCCCGGCCAAAATAACAGCTACCGCTATGGAAAAGATAAAGGTTCTGGAGGTAGCATATTCGCCGTAAACAACAGACATCAAAAGCGGCAACAGCTGTGCAATTGCCAGGCCGGCAGAAATTTTTCCCAGGAGATATATTATAACCTTTGCATTCATCTTCTATACCTCCTGCCGTTACCAATTCTGCTTATCGCGCCAAAAATCCGGGCGCATGATAACCAGCAGCGTAAAAATTTCCAGACGTCCCAAAATCATCGCCCAAATGCTGATGAAACGTGCCCAATCCGAAAGGCTATTATAGGTAGACGTCGGGCCTACAATGCCGAAGGCCGGACCTACACTGCTCATACAGGCAGCAATCAAGCCCATTGATTCCATTATCGGTATCCCCGACAGGGAAATCAGGATAGTCAGCACAATGAATACCAAAATATACAGGAAGAAAAAACGCGTAATATTACCGACGATAATCGGGTTGATTTCGCGCTCACCCATTCTGATGGAATAAACAATGCGCGGGTGCAGGGTACGCAACAGCTCCGCCCAGCCTGCCTTCAGCAGAATAACAAGACGTGTAATCTTGATGCCGCCTGCGGTTGAACCGCTGCAGCCGCCGATGAACATCAGCATCAGCAGAACGCTGCGGCTGAAGCTTGGCCAGTTGTTATAGTCATCAGACGCATAACCTGTTGTACTACCGATAGACACAGCCTGAAAAATACTGTGACGAAGAGCGCCGTTAAAATCCATATAACCGGAAAAATACAGATTGCCACAGATAAGTGCAGCCGCTGTTGTGAGTATCAACAGATAATATCTGTGTTCGCTGTCCTGACGCACGGATGCCCAGTCACCACGCCAGATTTTATAATACAAAGAAAAGTTCATGCTGGCAATCAGCATAAAAACAATAGCAATAATCTCGACATAAACAGACCTGAAGGAGATCAGGCTGTCGTGATAATATGAAAAGCCGCCTGTCGCCATAGTTGCCAACGCCAGGTTCAATGCCTGAAATATAGGCAAGCCTGCAAGCAACAGCAAAGCAACTTCCACTGCTGTTAAAATAACATAGATTAAGAGAATCATCATAGCAGATTCCTTGATCTTCGGCAGAGTACGTTCAGCCGTACCGCCCGGAAGCTCTGCGTTGAACAGGTAGCTTGTACCGCTGTTCATCTGCGGCATGATGATAATAAACAACATGATAACGCCTATACCGCCTGTCCAGTGCGTTAAGCAACGCCAGACACGGATGCTGGGCGGAAAATCGTTAAAAGAAAGTGCGGTAGTAACACCGGTAGTAGAAAAACCGGAAACACTTTCAAAAACCGCTGCAATCGGATCCGCCGGATTTAAAAACAAATACGGCAGCGCACCCATCAGGCAGACAAGCAGCCAACCGCAGCCTACGACCGCAATGGCTTCACGCACACGCAGGCGCTGACGCGGTCTTCTGCTGCCAAAGAGGTTAAAAAGCGAAGCGATAGTGCTCGTTGTAATCAGCGTAAATATAAAAATCCATATATGCTCCCTATCTGCAAGTAATGCAGCAATCAGTGGCACCAGCAATACACAGGAAAATGCTATTGTCAGCTTGGCTAATAAACGGTTAACAAGCCTTGAATCCATAGTTAAGCGCCCCGGCCTTCAAATAACGGTACTGTAGTCTTGGAAAATTCACTTTTAATGAAGAGAATAACACGGTCATTGGCATGCAGTACAGTATTACCATTAGGAATATAGGCTTCATTACCACGTACAATAGCACACAGCAAGCATTCCGGCGGCAGGTTCATATCACGCACTGCCACACCGTCTACATCGCTGTTTTCGCCGACGATTATTTCCAGAGCCTCGGCCTGTGCGCCCTCCAGCAGGGATACTGATACAATACCACCCTTGCGGACGAAACGCAGCACCTCGCCTGCACTCAAAAGACGCGAAGACAGTACGATGTCTACGCCAACCTTTTCCATCAGCTCAATATATTCGTTACGCGCAACACGCACGATAGTTTTGCGCGCGCCCAGATGCTTGGCAAGCTGTGCCAGCAACAGGTTCAGCTTATCATCCTCAGTTAGGCAGATAACAACATCTGCTTCCGAAACGCCCTCTTCAATCAGAAGGTCGATATCGGTACCGTCACCGCACAAAACCAGACCTCGCTTCAGCTTAGCAGCCAAAAGCTGACAACGGTCCTTATCCTTTTCGATAACCTTTACCTGAATGCCCTGCTTTTCCAGCATGGGAGCCAAAAAGCGACCTGTGCGGCCTGCACCGATGATGAGAACCTTCTCCAGCTTTTCATAAGTATTGGAGAAGGAATTTTCAAACTCACGGATTGCTTCATGCTTGCCTACAAAGTAAACGTTATCGCCCGGAATTACGTAATCATTACCATGAGGAATTATCATCTGATGACGTCTGAAAACCATGGCCATCAGGATATCCTTAGGAATATTCAAATCCTTCAGCGGTATATTAACGATTGGAGAATCCTCCTTCACCTTAGCTTCGAACATGCGCACCTTGCCGTCAGCAAAGTCATCTACGTTCAATGCAGAGGGTGTCATCAGAATATGGTCGATTTCACCTGCGGTAATACGCTCAGGGTTGATTACGAGGTCAATTTTCATATCATCCTTAAGCATTTCCGGCGAATGGATAGCATAATCCACGTTGCGGATACGGGCAACGGTATGCTTAATACCATGATTCTTGGCCATCAGGCAGGTCACCATATTTACTTCATCACTATCTGTGCAGGCGATAAGCACATCGGAAGCACTGATATCAGGATCAGCAAAGGTAGTAGGGTTGCAGGAGTTGCCTTCAATCGCCAGTACGTCCAAAGTATTTTGGATGACGTCCTTGCGCTTGGGGTCGATTTCTACAACTACTACATCAAACTGATCTTCAGCTAAAAGCTGTGCAATACTAAAGCCAAGCTTGCCTGCACCAGCTATTACAATACGCATTTTAGTTACTCCTTTAATACGGGAAATCCGTTAATCTCTATTACTCAAATACTGCTCTATATTGATTCTACTAAATCGACTACTTTTTTACAAGCGGTTTTCTATTGCGCTGTGAATATCTTTGCGCTTATTTTTTTCATTTTTTTAGTTGCTTTTATTTTGGAACTCATTTGGAACTCACAAGCAAAAAAGCAGGCTGACTAAACCTGCTTTTTTAGCCGTATGTAATAAGAAGATAATTGAGATACCGAAATGGAAACAAATTCAAACTCTTAAATAGAAAAAGACACTTGCGCAAACGCAGATGCCTTTTTCCATAACTAGAACACATCTACAATGTTGGCTAGACACTTAATGAAAGACGTGAACTATTACCAGCATATATATAATATACCATTTTTATTATTTTGGCAATTAGAAAATTATTGTCTTTCCTTTGCTCTCATTTGAGCTACCCATAAGTCAAGGACTTTTCCGCTAGGAGCATCAGGGTCACACATATAAGCTTTAGCAATTTTGACAAGTGTTCCGGTATCACCGCTGAACACTGCACCATAATCACTATACACCATATTCAGCACATAATACCAATCAGCTTTATGCTTAATATTATGTTGCTCTGCTAGTTGATTGGTCTGCTCATACGTCCAATGCTCACCATTAGTGCCATCGGTGTTCTGCATCTTACTGACAGCCAACTTTGCGAGTGCTTCATCGAAATGAGGACCATAAGCTACACAGTGCAAGTCATACAACGTGCGATAAAAAAGGTCTGGGCAATGCATCTTAAGCTTTTCTAATGCACCGCAAACAATTTCTTCCATTGCTCTCTCTTTTGTATCATCACCTATAATCTTGTTCCAATACTCTTTATAGGAGTGCATAACTACACCTCCTTACGCAAGTTTAACCACGCTAATAGCTGCCCTGTTAATTGTTGCCGCTGCCGTTGCCTGTACCTGTAAACTTGTTATGTTGTTTACTGCACAGCAAGAAGGACGAACACGAATCAGCGTAGTAAAAGAAATATTCACAGCTGTGTCAGCAACGCCAGTAACAATGCTTTCCGCACCATTAATAACAGAAGATGTGCTTTCCGTGGTACTCAGAAGCTGTAAGCCAACATTGCCAGCAGCAGCAGGAACAACATCAGCATTTACACTAACAAGGTACAAGCCACGGATAAGGCTAACACTAGAGCTACCAGCAGGATGCTTAATAGCAACGCCAGTCAAAAGATTATTAACCGGAAAACTCACAAAACCATTAGCGGCAATAGACTGAGCCGCAACAGCAGCAGCGTTCAAAGAAGATTTTTCGTAGCAAATCATTTATTTTCACCTCTTTACACGATAAAGGTATTTTCTCGATACCTTTAAAATTTATCTTTTTTTAAAGCAATAGGGACGGCTTGCACCGTCCCTAATACAGTGCAGTTAATGCACATAACTTATTTTTAGCCTACATTATAAGCGCAGCCACAAGCACCAGCTACATTGGCAGCGACACTTTGATACGGACTAGACGTAATATAAGCAGGTTGAGGATAAGGTCTCAACGTGCCGATAAGGTTAGCACTCTGCGCCTGTTGAGATAACTGGAAATTAGCTGTCTGCAAATCTCTGTCACGATCTGCCAACTTGTCGCGAAGGTCTTGGATTTGGTTAGCTACCATAATTGCCCTGGTCTTTTCACCGTCCTCTTTAACGGCGTTAACGATAGCGCAAGTGTTTTGAGCATTTTCGTAACGTACTGCGTCGATGTTGCGGTTTGTTTCGTAGCCAAGAGTAGCAATAGCCTGTTTTTGTTCGCAGCAGCACTGTTGAGCGGCAAAACGATTTTGTGCAATCTCGCTGCCAAGCTGATAGCCAGTCTGCATAATGTCTCGCTGAACACCGTTAAAACCATTCAGCATAGTGCTGTTCTGAGCGTAAAAGCCATCACACAAGCCATTCTGAACGCCGCGGATACCGTCTTTAATATCCTGCATAGAAAATTGGTCTGCGATTTGGTCACGAGTCATGCTTCCATTTGCAAAAATTTCAGCACCCATATTGCCGCGATTGTTCCAGTTACCGCCCCAGCCACCCATAAGAGCGAAAAGGACAATAATCCACATAAACCACATGCCGCCGCCCCAGCAATCACCATAGTTGTTGTTTCGATTCATATCCATTACCGGAACAATGTTTGTACCTTCCATAATTTTTTCACCTCCGAGAAATATATGCAAAGCTTCATTGCGCGCCTATTGAAGCTTTAAGCCAAATTGATTTAAAAACTGATTAAGCTGTTCATCATTCATGCCTTTTTGTTTGGCAAGATTCCTTACAATATTTTGAATCTGTTCAGGTGACTTGCCTTGCCCCATCTGCATTGCCCTACTCATTAGCGGATTTTGTCCTGCGAACTGCTGCATTAGTCCCATTGGATTTCCTGCCTGCTGCACCATCTGCATCATCTGAAATATGTTCATCATTCGTCATTCCTCCAATCTGTTCTTCGAGCTTTTCAATTCTTCGTTGCAAGGCTATAACAACATTATTGTCAGCATATACAGGTTGCTTTTGCGCTCCGCCTTCTTGCAAAGTGTATACTCTAAACACTGGCAAGCCATCCATGCCTATAAGCTTTTCATAAACCTTTCCTTCAGCAGGCGCCGGGAAATATGTACTGCTTCCGTCAAGGTCAACCTGAGCTGCTTTTGCTTCATCGATGCTTGTAACTATCCTTCCTTTTAGCTGTACAGGAGCTTGCTGCATAGATTGCTGATATGCAGGTTGATACATTTGTTGCTGTTGTTGCAAATAATTCAGCCGTTGCTGCATTTGCTGCGTCGCCCCGGCATAAGGGTTATAAGGTCCATATTGTCCGTACATTCTTATCACCTCACCTATATTTTAAATGAGCGTAATATAAAAAATCCCTAAACAAACAGACAAAAAAGCCTACAAAAACAGACATTTAATAAAAATGGGCAAAAAAAATACAGCCATCTAAACTGTTACAAAATGTAACCTTTTAGATGGCTGTATTATCACATTAGCACTCGATTAATAGCTTTGTAAGCAGTGCTTATTTCTCGGTCAACAGTTTTAGTGGAGATGTTTAGCTCCATTGCGATTTGATAATTCATCTTGCCTTCAACAAATTTCATCTCACAGATTTGCATTTGTCTAGGCGTTATTTTCGCTTCTTGAAGCACTGCATAAAATGAGCGTCTGGAACTTTCTGTCAGCCAGGTTCTTACGCTCTTTTGCAGTTCTTTCATTAGATCACCTTTTCAAAACATAAGCAAGCAGCGCAATCAGACCAATGTTGGCAAGCAACATACCAGCCATGATATAAAACTGCTTATCAATAATCCTTTTGTTTTCAGCAAACAACATTGTCACTACGCCAGCAGGCAAAACTTCCTGCTGAACGGTTTCTTTATCCATCATCTTATCACCTCAATATAACGTGTTCATTAAACACATTATATCACATCAGCAAACAGACAGTCACTAAACAATTTAAGCAAACATTCCGTTTCACTTTAATTCTTCATTGCGGCATATAGTGCGCATCCTGCTATTATGTATGCTATATTGCGCTGTTTTTTAATTCGCTGCTGTTTTAGCTTGTACTCTTTTTCTAGCTCCGCTAAGGATTGATTGGCATTCATCAATAAGCTCTCCTGCTCTTTGACTTTGATTTTCAGCGTCAGACAAAGACTGTTCAGCTCGTCCGACTTCTTCTCTAGCTCCGCTAACTTCTTGTCTGATGCTCCCAGCTGTCCCTTCGATTGCGTCAGCAGTTTTCTGTAATTCTCGTTGATTGTCTTTAGCTCCGTCAAGTTGTTGCTTAACTTCTGATATTGACTTTCCGTCAGAATATATTCTGTCACATCGTCCGAATACCGGGGTGATCCAGCCGAAGCGTTGAGCGGCATAAATACCGCAAGTAACACACACACCAGCGACAAAAGCAACGACAATTTTAGTTTTGCTTGTTTTCTCATTCTCCATTATAACCTCTTAGCAATACTGATATTTGTAAAATATAATAAACCTCGTCAGACGCACAAATTTCGCCTACAAGCGATTTTAGGTTCCGACACGATAAATCATGAGCGGCACTATTTTTAAAACGCTTGTAGACGATGCAATTTGTGTGTGATTTTTGCCCAAAACCGTTAAATTATAGCCTACTTGTAAGATAGATATTCAGAATGATTTTAGAGTGCAAAATAATGATGCAACGCACCCAGTACAAAACCTGCAACAAGACCAATAACAAATTTCTTGTCAATAACAAATGCTTTCAGTTCTTCCATTGTATCACCTCCAATCATTATAAATGTGTCACCGACTATTACGCAAAAAATTACCAGAAAATGCTACACGTATAGGAGAGGGAATAACTAAACCTCTTGTCGGTGACTGTATCTAAAGCATAAGCTTTAAATCATCTTCCGTTGCCAGCATACCCATAAGCAGGTACGCCGTATGGTGTTGTTAAGTCAATGCCAGCGACGTACTGATACGTAGCTTCCGCTCTATTGGCGTAACCTGCTCTATACATCTCGCCAACATCGGCGGCAACCCAGTAGTAGTTTTTAAACAGTTTATAGAGTGCTTCCAGACTGCGCAAGTCGACGTGCATATATCTGTTAGCCAAAAAGCGTTTAACTACCCAAGTAGATGTAGGGCACCACATACCGGCATAGATAATGCAACGTGTATCATCCAATGTCGGCACCTGCTGAAGCACTTCGACATATTGCAGGCAGTCGCGTGACAACTGATCTAATTGCGCCTGCTGTCCTGCGTCACTTCTCAACAGCTCTTTCAGCATCGGCAGTTCGCCGCTTGCCTTAATATCAATGTAAGTTCTGCCAATAAATTCTTCACCGCCGGGAATAGCTCTCAAAAGCTCATCGGCTCTGTTGCCTTCCCATTGTGACACACCGATTGAAGGATATGCGTATGCCGTTGACTTCGCTACGCTGTCATAGCCACCCTCGATACCTGTTGCGATAATGCCTTTGGCGATTTCTCTCGCAAGGCTTTTGTTCCAATCACTCATAGTTTCACTCCTCATTCTTCACCTTAATCATCTTCGTTTCAACGTATTTGTTGCCAAGCTGCGCCAACATGAACGATACGCAAGCCATAGCAAAGGCTTCATAGTTGCCCCACGTTTTTACAAAAAACGCAAGGTAAAGAGAAATTACGCAGAACAAGATGAACGCCAACACGGCACACAATCTGCCGACACTTAGCGTGTTCTCGTCTTTTTTTAGCATATTCAAAATCTTACGCATGACACTTACACTCCTTGCATTTTTCATCATGTACTTTTAAATCATAGTTAGGCAGTTCATTTAACTGCTCCATCAGACTGTCAATCACGCCATTATCGCCCAGCGCCTCGTAGCTCTTGTAGCAGGCATCTATGCTTTCTTTTGCGTATATCGGAATCCATCCTTTATCCTGGACATAATGATTATAAGCCTGGATAATTCTGTCACGCAGAAGAGCTTGCAGTCCAGCCTTTAGAGCATCATTTTGTTTCTTCTTCTGCCGATACATAGTAATCAGTAGCGTTATTACGCAACCAGATGTGACGTTAATAATAGAGTTCAGCGCCGCATCTAAAGACTGTTCTATCATTTCATTACACCCCTATTGTCATACTTCCATTGTCACAGCTTCTACTTCTGCCGCCGTAGTTGCTGCTTCTACTTTTTCTTTCGCTGCACGGTAGGCTGTGTGCAAAGCATTACTACGCACCGCCACGGCAGCAATAACCATGCGCAGGTCATTAGCTGTCACTTTAACATCTTGATTATCTGCTGTTGTCCAATCAATGGATGCGCCCTCGCCCTGTAACGATAAGGCAATAATAGCTGCGTTAATTCTATCTCTCGCTTTCTCATCATAGTCAAAAGAGTAACCTTTGTATTCGATTGGTTCAACCTCTTTGCTATCACGTTGACGCTTTAACTCCAAGATTTTGTGGGTGCGGATATTTTCAATCGGCTCTTCTTCATACGTAACGGTTACGCCTAATTCTGCTAAGGCTTCGTCACTGATAGACAACGGAATGAAAATGCCGTCTTTGCCTAGTGCTTCTGAAAGTTCGTATAAGCTAGGGTAGGCCTCTGCTTTATATGTATAGGTTGTATTCATTAAATCACCGCCTTAGTTAAACACAATTTCAATTTTATATTTTTTGCCGACGTTGGCAGCGGTAAAAAACCTTGATAAATCAGACGGCACTTTATTTGGGCTTACATAAAAGCCGGGGAGATAGCTTACGTATGGCACATCAAGAGTGATTGTACCCGTCCTGCCTGTATCAATCTCGGTCACGTTGACGGTGACGTTATATGAGCCGCTTGTAACGCCGTCGATATTAAATGCGAAGTCAAGATAACCACTATAATAGCATAGCATCACAAGAGTAACAGCTTTGCCTTCGTGCTGCACATTGCCTTCGACTTCGCCTATGGTGGCATTATAACGAGAATAGCCGTATTGATAGCCTGCTTGTCCCATTGTCATTATAAGGGCGTTACCTACATCACTACCTTGAGGTTTCATTAAGATACGATTAATACTCATTCAATCACCTCATGCTAATTTAGTAGCCTGTACAATGCTCGTAATTGTACCACTCGACTCTTTTACAATTAATATATTCAGCAATAAACCACTAGCGGTTATCGCTAAATCAGAAGCACTTCCCGCATACTTCAATGTGCCAGCGTTAGTAATGCTTAAAGTGTAAGAAGCGGAAGAAGTTATGTAAGCAGTAAACAGCGTAGATTCTTCCGCGTTTAAGGCTGCTATTAAATTTGACATATTCAAAGTAAATGCACCCGTCGCATTATAGCATGCCATTGTTTTAGAAGGTGAATCATAAGCTCCGCTGCTACGTGGTGTTGCATACTTTTCAAAGTCAAATTTTAAGCGTTGGAAGGTTTGCTCTGCTGTCCATGTATTTTGTGTAGACGTACTCACTCCACTGCCGCCGCTGATTGCAATAGTTACATTACCATTGCTGTCGGGTTTTGTACCATTAACGCTTTTGACATAGCCATCCAACGATTGATGCTGCGTCAGATAACCTGCATCGTTGGTAAATGCCGATACATTACTCGGAACAATCGGTATGGTCGGCTTGTCTGTAAGGTCATTATAGCTGCCCGACGTTGCTACCGTCGCAACATCGTTTTTGCCCAGCTTCTCGGCAAGCATTGCCTTGATTTTGCCATAAAAATAAGCGAGGCCGTCTAAATCTACCAATTTTGCCACTAAATATCACCTCCGTATGCTATCAAAACAAAGCCGCCTGTGCCACCTGCACCGCCTGCGCCGCCTACAGTTATAGCATAGCTTTGACCAGCGGTAACATTGACATACTGCGAGTCATAGCCGCCAGAGCCGCCGTAGTTGCCGCCCTTGCCGTAATCGCCGTTAGCCTTGTCAAATGATAAAGCAAAACCTGCGGTTACTTTGTTGCCCTCAGACGCATAACCGTTAGGCGTGCCGCCGTTGCCATATGTAAATGCCGAACCGCCCTCACCACCTGTCGCAAATAAATCAAACGCTCGTGTATCGCCGCCTGTGTTTCCTGCACCAAAAGCACCTTTGCCAGCACCACCGCCGCATAAGGCTACACGCAGACGGGTGATACCGTCAGGGACACTAAAGCTATAATTGCCAGCATCAGTCCAAGATTTTTCGGTATACGGTACGGACGCACCGCCGCCACTCTCATGTTTTGTAGCAATAGCATACGTCACGCCGCCCACGCTGACACGTCCTGCCGTAGCGTTTGCGTCAGTGATAGGCTTTAAAGCGACATAGCCATTACCGACACGCAATGCCTTGTCACCTGCTTCGGCGGCTGTGTTATATATGTTGCAAGCTACCGCCGTGCCGCCTGTTTTTTGGATGTATAGTTTAGCCATATCGTCACCCTATCCATATCTTGCCGCCGGGGATGTTAAGCGTACCTGTGACAGTCAATGTTTCCGCTGTTGTGTTCCCTGTCAGCTTTGTATTAGCCGTTGACGGTATTGTAGGCTTGTTTTGCAAATCATTATAACTGCCGCTCTTAGCGACGCTTGCTAAATCACCTGCCGCAACAGCTCCAAGGTTAGCCCTTGCCTGTGCCGCCGTGGTTGCGCCTGTGCCACCCTGTGTAATGGGGACGATGCCGCCGCTGGGGATTGTCCCTGTACCTGCTAAGGCAAGCGCATTGTCAATCTCGTCATAGCTTGCTATCTCACCTTTTGTCATCACTCCGACAACCTTGTTACCGTCTGCTGCCGTCGCTGTGATTCCCTCTGCCAAATCGTTGGCAGTGACGGTATCGCTTGTCAAATCGACGAGCGTATTACCGCCGTATATAATCTTATTCACTGCCATTTTTCTGCACTCCTTAGCCTATGGTTACAGTCTTTCCGCCTTGGGCATTGTCGCTTTCGTTGTAGGGGATTGCGTTGACAGTAACCTGCGACAAATAATTAAAACCTTGTGTGCTATCCGGCAATACAGTCTGCGCTGTTGTCTTAGGGGTAACTGTTTTAGATTGCGCTTTAACATCCTCAGCACCGCTCATGTTGCCTGTTACGCCTAAGATGCTTACACCTGCTCTGATGTTTGTCGCAATGATTTTAGCCTGCTCTGTTGCGCTGATTTTAACTTTGCCTGCGCCGTCATGATAGCCGATTGGTACAGTGTATTCGTCAGCTTTCTTACTGATTTCACCGCTGACAGCACCATTGTTCTTCATCTCGCCTGTAATTTTAACGCCGTTGACGTAGGCTGTTTTTCCGCTGAGGATTTCTGCGCTGGCAGCAGTCGCATCGGAAGTATCGGCGTTAAAAGTGCAAGTGCCTACAATCGGCGCACCGCTTTTATCGTGAGCAGTATATGTGCTCAATATCTTATCTGCTGTAACAGTATCGGCGGTTAAGTCGATTAATGTTTTTCCTCCATACACTACCTTAGAGATATTTTTTTCAGCCATAATTTACTTCGACCTCGCTTCCTATGTATGCCGTAATTCCATCGGATAAATTGGATGTTTCAAAATATGGAATTTTTTCGACAGTAATATTTTTTGTTAATTGTTTGTTTGCCGTCGGCAATATCTGCACCTCATGTGCTTCGGAATGCACGGTGTATTTGCCGTCATAAATATCGGCTCCAATACTCCGTGCTGATAAGATTCCATGTAGGTTGCCTTTAGTTGGTGACAAATTGCCATGCAGCTCACCTTTGGCAACTGTCAGCGTACCATGTAACCTCATTAGTAGGTCACCTCCTCCATTAAGAGGAACTCATGTGGCGGAATAACTGTATCAACGTAGCCATCAGCACGGCGAAGCTCAATGTCATATACATAAGCTCCAAACGCCAACCCTTCAGTATCTGCTGGCTTAATATCAAGCTCACCATTAACAATAACTTTTTGCAGAACGATAGTCGAATTACGTGCTGTGCGTCGGAGCGTAAAGGTTAATACATCGCTGTCAGTCAGTTCAACATTCCTTCCATTAATATCGGTAATACTAATGTTAAAAACACCGCTATCACCTCTAATCATTCTGATATTGTTGTCATCAACTTTAAACACATCTATCACCTCTTACAATTCTATATTGTTGAGTTCAAAAACAGTTTTGCAAGCTTCTACTTCAGCCTGTTTTTTCCAGCCTGCTTGTTTGCAATCTCCTATATGTATGCTTAAGTCAGCCATCCACTGTAACACCTGACTAGCACTAAGATATTGAATTGTCTTTTCTTTTTCTCCGGCTTTATAACCACGAACAGGGCAACCGATGGAATATTTTTCAGCAAACTGCTCTGAATTTACATTAAGAGCAATGCCTTGCATCGTGATTTGCGTTTCTAAATCGCTGTCGTAACGCACAGGTTCTCCACTGGCACTGCTGACAAAACCTCCTGTTATTTTCGCTGCTGTCCATTCGTCAATTTGTGTAAGCTTTATAGTTTTAAATTCGTTAAATGTTTGAGCAGGAATTTCTACTACCTCGTAGTATTCACCTTTATCCTCAATAGTTGCGCCATTGGCATTACACCATTTAGCAGCATCTGCATAATTTTTGCCATCAAAATTCTCTTTAAAAAACTTAGTTCCTATCATTTTATTTACGCTCCCATCCGGCAACATACCAATATCCTGATACATTTTCACTAAATGCCGAACCACCTTGACCACGTCCATAAACCTTAAATGATGTAGTAGTTACTGTATCTACAATAACAACAGCAGACCCCCAGCTTGTTTTTGAAGTCAGGATAGTATAGTTGGTATCCTTCATAGGAACAATTAACGTAACAGCTTGGTTATACAGTGATGTAAATGTCCCGCCCTGTTCTACCCAACCGTTAGAGTATTTTTTATACCATGAAGAATCATCTTGATGCATTTCAGTTACATATCCAGAATTTTTACCCATAGCAACTAAGCTAATTTCGTTTTCCCCAATGCTGCCTTTATTGGTATTATAAGAATCTTCACTATCAAATACATTAATAGTATTCAAGGTCGATGTTGTCGCCATTTATTATTCCTCCTTTACAGGTCACTCACTGTTGCTGATAAAGCGTTTATGTCTTTGCCCCAGCTTAATGTAATGCCACCGTTAGCACCACTTGCATATATTCTCAAAGCATATGTTTTGCCTGCTGTAACAGCTACTACACTTTCTAATTCTTGACGGTCATTTTCGCCATCATAATCATTTTCAGAATAGCTCCAACCTTTACCCCAAGTTAAACCGCTTGAAGCATTAGCTACGCTAATAACATAGGACACATCTTCTCCAGCAGGTGCATCAGCAACATGAGGACTGCCAACACATTTTATCTTCGTTATATTACTAGGAACAATAAATTTAACTGTTTCATCCGTCGTGTATTTCGTGCTTCCACTCACAACAGTGCTAAATGCAGCAGTATAGGTAGCACCCTGGGTATATGTAACAGGCACATACAGTGTTTCTCCGTTATAGGTAACTGTAAGTGTTTCGCTTGTGCCTTTATTGCCCGAGAGATAAAAGGTTACACCACCTCTACCACTACTGTATGCTACGCCATTAATATTTACAATCTGTTGAGGTGGAAAAAAACCACCGTCTAAAGTGCAAGTTAAATATATGCCTACATTTTGAAGATGTGATAAGATATAGGGTTTATCTTTATATTTAGCCAAATAATTCTTTCCATTTATTTTTGCTATGCTAAACATTTTACCACACTTTCAATTTAATGCCGATGTTATCAAGTCCAAGGTTTGCTCTAGCCTGCGCAGCAGTTGTAGCTCCTGTACCACCATTAGCAATAGGCAACGCTCCGTTTGTATTACCTAAACCCAAAACATAACGAACACCAGCAACGGTAGTTTGTCCTGTACCTCCACCAGAGATAGGAAGAACTTTATATGTAGCATCGCCGCATAACGCCATATCCTGCTTTCCTGCTGTCGGAATTGGCACAAGTCCAGCTCTACCGGAACTGTTATATGTCGCTCCTGTCATGTTGGCGATATTAATATTGCCGCTAGAATCAGGTTTTATGTTATTCACAGAACGAACAAATTTGGCTTTAATTTGCCCTAAAAAATAGCTTAATCCGTCAAGGTCAATTAATTTTTGCAAGTTAGCCATTATGCCAGCTCCTTTGTAATCAAATTCTGAATTTCAGCTTCAGTTGCCGTCCCTAATTTGTACGCCCTCGGAATAACCTCCCATCTCACTGAGCCATCAGTATAGGTTGCTCCGAGTACAGCTTCTCGAAAATCCGGCTCACTCACAGCCGTGTCACCGCCAACAGTACATGCTAGAACAAGACTTTTAGGCAAATTGGGTGACAATACGATGTCGCCATTAACATAAGATGTATTGTTCTTCCGGATGTTTAAACTGTTAAAAAGGTACTGGCTTTTTAAATCGCTAACATTTTGCAATTTATTAAAGTATTCAAGCGGCGGCGCTTCTCCTTTGTCAAGATAACCCCAACCACGCAGGTAATCAAGCTCAGGCCAAGAATCAATCATCTCACCAATGCTTGCACTACTACCAAAAATCAAATCAAAAGTAGGCTGTTTCATTACCATTATTCAACAAGTCCCCCTTTCACTTTTATAATCCTTGCGAATGTTCCTTGATTAAAACCTTTAAACCTATAGGGATTTTCTCCGCTTCTACTAAACCCGAACGTATTTGTAGCATCAAAAGAATAGACATAAATCACGCCAATACCTGCGCCACGGATAATAAGGTTCAGTGCATCAATCAAACGGCTTTCTTGATTGGTTACTAAACGCCCTATTCCTATGCGCATTTTTGCGTTTCCGGCATTTACAGCGGAAATACGTTGAACATTAAAAACATTCTTTATGCTATGGATAGTGCTGACGCGAGAACAGTCTGTTGTATTTTTCTCAATCTTTGAGTTAACGGCAAGACGATAATAACGGTCGTTTAAATTACTGGACGTTAAATAGTTATCGTACATTCTGCGGAACGGAGCTTGTCCGAATCCCATGTTGCCATGATCAGGAAAACCGAAAAAATCCATTGCGATAGCATTTTCAACACGGCGAGTAATATCAGCGACTTCACCGCACATATCAAGCTGCTTGCCAACTGCCGTATCTGGCCATATCTGTGTCCTTATCTGCTCCCTTACTTTATCTATGCTGTCGAGTTCATTTCCGACGGCATTAAGAAAAGCTTTAATATTAGGCTTGTTGCGAAACTGGCTTAACAAATGGTTATACATTCTTTCGCTTGTAGTCATGGTCACAACTCCAAAGCTACAGTAACATTAGCAAGCTTTGTTACTGCCAGCTCATTACGTTCAATCGAAATGTTTTCCTGCTTATACGTCTGACCGTCTTTAGACACGCTGCACTCAATATAGCTAATGCCGTCAACGCCGCTGTAAATAGGACCAAGCAAACGCTGATAAATAACATCATTGCCCATCGACAGCTTGCTAATCTGTTCAAAAACGATATTTTTAATTTTATCGATTGCATCACCGGGTAAAATTTCTTCGTTATATTCTTTAATAATAACCTTGACATAAATCTGCACCTCATGCGGACGGCTAAAGCATACATCTTGCGATGCACCCTCACTGTCCTCAATGCGAACGCAAATATCACCGTTTGTATCAATGCCCAAAGGTGCAACATTTAAGATAGTGCGAGCAATAGCTTCTTCATCACCACCGAAAACAATAGCCTGGAAGGAATGAGGTTTTAAGCCATCAACTGTTTCATCAGTGCGGTTCTCATAAATTGTTACGCTGGTAACATCCTGCAATTCAAGCAACGCAGCCTTAATGCTTTCTTTCATTCCTATGCTGTTTCTGAATACAGCAGACGCATAACGCTGACGGACTTCTGATGCTGTTTCATAGTCGCGGCCTACATATGTTTCAGATTCGTTGCTAACAGAAAACCAGCCGTCATAATTCGTGTTGATATAGTTCACGCTGTTCAGCAAAGGCTCGATTGTTCCGTATTCTTCGCAGTCAAAACGAATAGGACTGCCAACTTGCGTTACTGTAAATGATTCATTAGGTACAACCACAGCTCCATACCGCCTGTCAGAGCGTTCAAAAACCAGCTTGCCATTAACCACATTGCCTTGCCATTTTGGGACGCTCTGTGAAGCCAAGGCAACGGCAACAACAAGAGCCGTTTCTCCTGCTTTTGCCGTGTACTTAATAACTACATCATTGTCAAATTGAACACTATAAACCTTGCCTTGTGCGGGTGTAGCAACATCAAGCGTAACGTGTACGCAGTCATTAAGGGTAATGGTGCTTTCCTCGATAATATTCCACTTATAACCAGACGTATCTTTAATCTGGCAGTTGGCAGGAAGAACCATGCCGCTACGTCCATAACAAACAGCATAAAGGTAGCTTGCCTGAGCTTTCTTTCGTTGTACATTTGTGTAGGCCAGTGTGTTATCCAAGCTGCCTTCGCTGGCACTAATCGGCGAGCGGTCATAATAATCACGCTCCAAAAGCTGCCACATCCGGTCAAGCTCTGCAGCATACACGCCAACGAGAACGCCTATCATGCTGTTAGGTTGACGGCTAACTGTTGAGCCTAAATTTTGCTCCAAACTTTTAAAAATATCTTCGCGAATCTCCGGCAAACGCTTTCTAACAAAACCATTAACTGTTACTCCGTACTCCATAGCCTAAAACCTCCTTCCTTACAATCATGCCGTATTCAGTTTCTGCTTCATAGCTTAATAACATTTTTCGTGTAGTGGATTCAAAATCAATATCAATGCTAACCAAATTGCTTACTCCGTCAACTTTTAAAATTTGCTCACGGAAAAGCTCTCTGATTAGCGTAAAATTAGGATTTTTAACAAGCACATAATCGAGATAAGGCACGCCGTGCGTAACATCTAAAAACCATTCACCTAAAAAAGTAAGCAACTGTATTTTTATCTGTTGCGCTACACGCTCAACATTGTCGATGAACAGCACATCACCGTTTAAAGCAAGGTCATGCGTCTTTGCGTTTAAAGCTAAATCAAGCACTTGCATCACCTCCTAAATAACTAGGAACATATATGTCCAATCCGTTCTCTTGACTTTGTGCAAGTAACCCACAATCAAGATAAAGCTTTTCAACAATCGCTTTCTTGTTAGGAGTTTTTACAACATTACCTCTATCCTCTACAAGGCAAACGAAATCCATTTTGCTGTTACCTTGCCAGAACGATTCAGCATAATCATTAATCTGCGTAGCTTCAGTAACCCTAGCTGTCAAAATATCTTTAATAACAGTATCAAGCTCAGGCTGTTCAGCATCAACAATCTTTTCGCCAACACTGCCTTCTGCCTGTGCCGATGTTTCAGATGTAGTGTATTTGATTTTATCGGCAAGATTTTCTTTTAGCCATTCCCACGCATACCAATACGGCGTTAAATCAATCCTACCTACATCAGCATTGTATTTAATGCCGTACTTTTCATCATCTTTGCACTTTAACGCAGCTTTTGTCTGCGATACATAAGCACCACGAATAACAGCACGAACAGAATCAGACACGCTAGCGACATCACTAAAATAGCTGTCAATAGCTTTTTCAAGTTGGACAAAATACGTCCACGAGCCTGTTAGTGTAGGGAACGCCACAATGCAAGCCGCTTTTTGTTCCTCATAAGCTCTCAAAACATCTTCTTTCTTCATAGCGTCCCTCCTTTACTGTGACGAACTCGTAGTTCCATGATGATAAGAATGAGTGTGACCGATAAGACTGATACCGCCACCTTGTACATCTCCTGTGCAAGTGATTGTCCCTTGCACGTTGATGTTACCCACAATGTTTATCGTGTTACCAGGCGTAAGGCTAATCTTTGTGCTGCCATTAATAACTTCCACGTTATCAGCAGAAATTGACTGCGAGGGCATCATGCCGACAAAACAAAAGCCGTCGGTCAAATCATATTGCCGTGGGTCGTGTTTATCGTCACTCCCTGCGCCTAACCATTCATCAATACTACGTTCAGAAAAAACTATTAAGCAGCTATCTCCTGCTTTAACCGGATAAGTAATCTGTGCCGCTCCTGCGTGGGGCATAAAAACAGGAACACCGTCGATAACAGGATATTCAAGCACCCTATCATCGGCGGTGTATTTCTTTAGCGTTGACTTCACACTGGCAAGGCAGGTAGAAGCATCAAAAGACAAGATTGTACCAGGCAAGCAGGTATGAATATTGCCTATTTTTTGCTGCATAAGGTTTTCCAATCCTTCCAGCGTATCCGCTGTTGCATCAAGGCTCATATATAATCACTCCTTCGGTACAATCTCATACACTTCAAGCTCCGTATACCAGTTCTGTCCGCTATACGAGCCGTTATGCTTTAAGCTTTCTATTTTGAACCAGCCTTTTATTTCCTGCGAATCAATATAAACCAAATCACCTGGGTTCAATACAGGCTGCAAAAGGCATTTAACATTCCAACCTGCTTTTTTATCCCTTTTTGGTTGGGTAGTCTTTTTACTTGTTTTTTGTTTCGATGCCTTTGTTGGACCTTTAAGAAGTTTTTCAACAAAACCAATTAATCCGCTTTCAGGAGTAAGCTTTATAGCTTGCACATTAGTGTTACCGCCTTGCTTAATAATCTGCAAAGTGTTGTTTTGGATGCTCCATTCCAAATCAGTGCCAGCACACACTTTATCCAGACATTCGCGTCCTGCACCAACAAAAGAAAACCCATTCGCAAAAGTCGTAAACTCACAATCATCAGCATACGTTACTACAAGTCCCATATCTGCTGCAACATCGTCAATAGCTTTCTTCCTGCTAACATCTTTAGCGTAAGACAAGGACACGATACTATCACGGATAGCAACGTGCCCATCATAAAGCTTCATCTCTGTTACTTTGTCAGAACCGCTCATGTAGGAATAACAGTCAGTTACCCAGCCGATGAAAATTCTCTTTAATCCAGCGTCCTCGCTGTACCCCACTTCAAGGATGCAGATTGTATCTGCTCTTTCCAATTTATCGGCTGTCGCTTTTGACAAGTTATAAATTTTCAGTGAACAGGAATTGCTTTGCTTAGCAAGACTTTTTGCAATGTCGAACTCAATCTCTAATCCCTGTTCTTTCGCCTTTGCTTCAATAACAACGCCGTCAGAACCTTGTACGCCTAGAGTAATTTTATAGATGCGGTCAAATTGTGCCATAGCTAACCTCCATAAAATTCATCTTCCGTGCAATACACGAGTGTCGCTGCTCCGCTTTGAAAATCATCTCTGCCGACACTTTCTTTGTCTGTTAAGACAAGTAATTCTCCCCTCGGAGCATTACTTTTATGATGATTCATCAACAAGGGGAATTTCGGCACAACGCAAGCGTTAGCAAGAATTACATTGTTATTAGCGTCCCAAAGATGCAATGCCCAGAATTGCCCTTCATGATTCCAGCACATTCTTACTTTATATTTCTTGCCGTCAAAAGGAACGCTAAAAACAACATCATTGCCATCGGCAAAATTAATCGTAATCATGTTACCTCCTAAAACAGCAAGCCTAATCCGCTTTTAATATTATCTACTCCACCAGCAAGCCAGCTTTTATTTGTTGAGGTTTCGCTTCCTAGAGAATCACTAATACCACCAGAACTGTTACTGTCAGGAATGTTAGCAGAACCTCCGCCAACGTCAACAGAAGATGTTTTTGCTGCGCCTGCGTTCGCCGCTGTTTCTCCTGCATTTTCTTCCTGCGACGCAGTAACGACATTCTCCGGTATCGTTGTTGTCTGCGTTGTTACCTTAACAATCTGCTGAAAAGCTAAGTCAGCATAAATAATGCTTTTTGACGAATCCTGCTTGCTTACTCGGCAAGAAGTCATAACCATGTTGTCGTACTTCTTTTCAGGACGAATGATAGTTACAGGCTCCTTTTTATCTCTGATTTCCTCTAAAAGTTGTAAACCGTTAGCAAATTTCTTTTCTCCCCACCCATTCTTATAGAACCACGTTACAGGGGTAGACGAAATGCCGACGGTCATTGTCAGTTTCAAAGGCTTGTTGACAATATGGTCCGCAATTTCAAAACCTGTTTCTACCGGGTGTCCTGTTACATCCTGATCATAGGTGTATTCAAAAGATTTTACTATATCAACCTTTAAAGAACCAACCTGCGTAGGATTTTTAATGTTGTATCCTAAAATATCTGCAAGCATATTACTATACCTCGCTTAAAGGAAAGTAGTTATCAACTGGCAAGCCGTTATTGCGACTAACAACATTGCCTACCGCAGTTGCTGTTGCTTCCGGGGAAGTGCTAGCAGTTGTAACCTGGATATAATTCGTCGTGTTACCACTATTGGAAATACTAGATGAAGTGTTTGTAGTAGTCGGATTGCCTAACAAGCGGTTTACGGCAGTGCTGCCAAAATTAGAAATAGGGTCAATAATATTGCTGTTCACAAAATCTTTCACGCCTTGCATGATGTTCAGCTTGCTGATTAAGTTGTCAACCCACTTAATAGCGTCTTTTACCCATTTAATCATATTGTCAAAGAAGCCGGTTATTAGCTGCCATCCCGAATTTATGGTATCAGCAAAGAATGTGGCCAAAACTGTCAAACTATCTTGTATAAACTTGAAAGCGTTAACAAACAGCATAATAACTCCAGCTATAACATAGCCTATTGCAGCAAGTCCGGAAACAAAAGCATTGCCTATTCCTTCCCACAGCCAAGAAGTTAAACTCCAAATGCCTTCAAACGCCAATTTAAATAACTCATAGATAAGCTTAGGCACAAAAGCGATAGCTGTTCCAATATCGCTAAACCATTGAATAACACTGTCTTTAAAGTCTATGAATTTATTTTTTATAGGTTCAAAATCTCCAAACCAGCGTTTCATCATGGTGTCTGCCTTCGGGTCAGTTACCCACTTATAAAAATCCTGTATAAGCAAAACAACTAGAGCAATCGCAGCTGCAATCAGAAGGAATTTACCCATTAACAGCATCTGCATAGCCGCTCCCTTTCGTGTTTGGCTATTGAATGCTATTTGCGCCCCGGTTGCCAAGAATAAAGCATCTCGTACAGCAACAATCCACTTCACAGCAGTTCCGAGCATCATTACAAAACTGCTCCATTTTGCCATGCCGAAAAGAATGCCTGCATAAATCGCTGCAATTTTCAACCCAGAAATAAAGTTATCAAGGTTAATGTTCTCGATGTAGTCTGCAAATTTTGCCATGCGTTTCGCTATGCCATCAACTATGCCCGTCTTATCCTCAAATTCTTTGAAAAACTTTCCAAGCGCATTTTGCATCTTGTTTGTTGCCTGGCCAACTGTCCAAGGCATTTTACCTAACTCCATTTTTAAGCGGTCAGATTGTCCGCGAATAGCATTAAAAACATCTTGTGCAGTTAATTTGCCTTCGCTGCCCATCTGTCTTAACTGTCCGATTGTAGTGCCCATACCTTCGGCAATAGCTTTTGCAAGTCTAGGAGCTTGCTCCATAATGGAGTTTAATTCATCACCACGCAACGTACCGGAACCCAAAGCCTGACCTAACTGTACCAACGCAGCTTGCTGAGATGAAGCATCACCACCACCGAGTAACATTGCGTTCGATACGTCCTCAGTAAACAGCAGAATATCTTTAGTGCTTTTCTTCAGCTCCTGTGCATTACGTGCAACAGACGTATAAAGCTCAGCCGTGGATTTATATTGCTGACGAGTACGGCTGGCAATGTTGTAAATTTCTTTCTGAACAGCTTTTGATTCCTGCTGGCTTTTGGTTACGTTGTTTACCTGACCTTCAATAACCTTCCATTCGTCAATCGTTTTAACGATGCTTCCAAGAGTTAGTGAAACGCCAGCGAACATAGCCAGACCGCTTAGCTTTGAAAATAAACTATCTACTTTATTGCCAGCTTTATCAGCAGAATCGCCAACACGTTCAAGTCCTGTTTTAACTTTTTTGGTTGTTTGCTCTACTTGCTTGACATTCGAGTTATTTACTTTGAAGCCAATCGCAATAGCTAAACTTCTTACGTCCACGGCGCATCAGCTCCTTTCTTTTTAGGGTGGTCAAGATAATATTTTTGTACATCACTCTGCATATCAAGCAGAGCGTTTATTTTGCACAAATCTCCTAAAGTTACAGTACCTTCTTTTATTTCTGTAACCGTAACTACCTTAGCCAACACTGGCCGCCAAATAAAAGATTCAGCGGTTAGTGTTGGTGATAAAGTGCCGGGAATTTCTACTTGCTCACCAACATCTCGCGGACTCCAGAGAGGTTGGGAATTAAAGCGAAAAAATCTCCGAAATTTACCTCAATAATAAATTTTTCAAGCTTAAGCAGTTCAATAAGCTTACCAGTAAAAAGCTCATTGATAACATCTTCAGTCAGCATAATAGCTTCATCTTCGCCCTTGATTTTAACACTGACATATTCAGCATCAAGCAGACGTTCAGAGAACTGTGCCAGCACTTCGCCATTAAAGCTTTCGCCCAACTGTGCAAGGATAGCACCGATATTAATTTGAGCACCTAATAATGCTTCTTTCATATCCTCCATTTCGCCGTTAGATGTTAAACCGCCTTTTAAAGCAGCAGTAATAGCTTTCTGTAAGTCACCGTACAGTTTTAAGCCTTGCAACGGAGGAAAAGCACGAACATAAAAGGTATTCGCACCGATTTTCCTGTTCTTTACTTCAAATTTTGCCTGTCTCATTTTCTACTCCTTAGCTATGACCGCCAACTAAAAATGCTTCGTCGGGAACAACAGCCATGAATACCCATTCACATTTTCCGTCAGAAGCAGATTTGCCACGCTGAAAATTTGGTTTTTTTACAATCCATGCCTGATCACTAACCATAACGCTGTCACCGCTCAAATCTTTAATAGTTAGCGGCAGCAAGCCTGCACCATTTTGATTGTCTGCATCTTGAATCAAGCTTAACGCTGCATTGCTGGAGCTGGACTGCAACAGAGTAACAGTAACTTGCTTTAAGACAGAGGACGGGTCAATACTGCGGACAATTTCCTGGTCACAGCCGACAATAGCGGAAATTCCGTCACCTTGCGTTTCAACATTAATAAAAGTGCCTTCATCAACGCCAGTCAAGATAAGCGAGCCAAACAGCACCTTAACTTTCTTCGGGTCGTATGTTTTAACTCTTGCCATTTAATTGTCCTCCTTTAAGCCTTTTGAATAAGGTTCTCATAAGTCAAAGAACCATTAATGTTAACAGCATGGATAGCACCTGCAAGACGTGCGGTAAACCTTACATCGTCAAGAACTCTTTGTGCTTTCTTGTTTGCGCTAATATTAGCAGCTTTAGGAACTGTAATAGTGTAGCCAAGATTTCTGTTGCCATCATCATCATATTCAGTCGGAGCGATACCGCCACGGTCTTGACCAAGCTTCAGAACTTTATTCAGCACACCTTCGACAAGTGCAATGCCAGCATCAGTGTACGGCAATTTCTCACGATTAATAAGCATTGCAAATTCTTCTGTTTTAATGGTTTCGACAAGCCAGTCACGGAAACGGATAACATCAATCCATTCGCCAGCGCAAGTCTTGCCGTTTTGAGTAATGCTGACGTTCTCCGAGAAGTTTTCAAAGGTATTGTAGTTTTTGGCAGTCAATGCAAGATATTCTGTTTCGGTTAAATCATCATTTGAAATACCGGAAAGTTTCTTGTTTGCCCAGGTTTCACCGCCGGGATATACAGTAAAGCATCTGGACATTACAGCTGCTTCAGGAAATTCCTTTTCTGCTTCCTTATGATAAAAAACAAAAGTGCGATAATAATTTTTCGCTTTCAGCTTACTGCCTGTATCTGTTGCAACGCCAGTTTGCAATGCATCAGCTTCGGCAACAGATGTACCATACAGCTTTGTATGAGCTTCAACCCATTCTGCCATTTCCATGATTTTTGCAGATGTGCGGTCAACATAGCACAAGCCATACCAATCATTGTCAACAGCGCAAATCTTATTCATGTTATCAGCAGCGGAGCTATCAGAGTTCATTCGTCCGATTTTAACTTTCTCATAATGCGGAATCTGGCTAAAAGCTTGTAATGCAGCTTTATACACAGCATCCTCAGCGGTCCAACCTAAATCTAAAAGCTGGTCAGCGTCCGTAATGGTCAATACATACGCCGGAGCAGCGTGCTCATGTGCAGATACAATCATCAGTGTATTAAAGCCATTGGATGAAATGCCTGTAGTATTCAAAGCAATCTGCACATTGACTAATCTGTCGATATTTGCCATATTTTCATCTCCTTAATTTTCTAATTCTCCCATGATTTCAACTTTTACAATTTCACCATCTACAGCAGGGCGTTCTTCTTTATCCTTGCCGTTATTCGTAGTGCCGTTTATTTCTAATTTGTTAAACCATTCTGCACCCTGGCTAAGTAGCTCACGGCAGTACGAAACAGTCAAATCAACCGACGCTCGTTCCTGCCACGTCCTGCCATCCAATGAAGTTGTAATGTCTTGCACTTGCTCAACACTGTTTATAGCCACATTTGCAGAATCATACAAGTTAATCATATCCGGCATTTCGAGATAAAGTTTAAGCTTCGACAGAAGTTCAACAGCACCATCGCCGATAGCTTGTATGTTTAACGTCGCTTCAATGGTACCAGCATTGCTGTACTGTGCTGTTTCAGATAAAAAAACAACCTCATTCCCTATACTGCGTTCAGCCAGAAGATCAACGACGATGTTTAATTCATTTACAGCCGGAGGTTTCATTTTTGCTCTGCGAACCGGAATCGGATAATATATTTTTTGTAATACCGAAATAAAAAAATTCAGTACGTCAGTACGAGTATTAGCTTCTTTCAAAATTCGCTCACCTCTACTGCATATGCACGGTAATGGTTAATAACATCACTTTGAAAAATATCGCTGGCAACTACTTCAAAAAGCTTTCCACGCCATTTAAAGCGGTCAGCCATTGTATTTGTTCGTTGGTCATCAACATAAAGTTCCTTGTCGGTATATACTTTTACCGCTCTAGCAGTCCTGCTACCTTCAGGAAGTAACATCATTTCATTAGCTTTAAGCGGCTGCACACTGGCTAACACTTTAAATTCTTGTGGTGTAGGATACATATAGGTTCCGTTGGCAAGCAGTTCAGGACTGCCGTTGTAACGCATGACAGTTATCAGCTTTCTAAAACTACTCATGATTAGCACCTTTTCTTTCAATGACATAGCGAATTGATTGTCGCAGATGCCCGGTATCAATTAATGGTTTAGAACTTTTCTTGCGCTTTATTGTAGCAGGAGAGTTCGGGACAAACGGTCCGTCGACGATTTTTCTTTGAACCATACCTTGTACAACATTGCCTAACTGATTAAGAGCAGCGTTTGTTCCTAGTCCAAATACAGCGCCATTGGCAACACGCTGAATCATTTTGTCAATCATAGGCAAATTTTCATCATACGCAGAACGCAGGAAAGAACGTTGGGGCATATCGCCCAGCCCAAATTCATGTATCGCTGCAATAACAGCCAACGGCTGGTCTGTGTTACGAATGCTTCCACCTTTCCCTCGCCGTACAGCTTTGTCTTTAGCTTGTACACCAACCTTAACCACAACGCCGTCAAGGTCTTTGTTTAGCGTTCGTATGATACGATTTAAACCTAAATCTTTATCCTCTACTCTACTCATAACGCATTATCCCATCTTGTTACTATCGGAACAACGCACATAGAGCGCAGACGTTTAAATTCAATGCCATAGTACGTCTTGTCCAACATATCGAAAGAAGCTGACTTGTCACCATATGAACGTTGCAAGTCACCTTCTTTTTCAGACGTTACAGAGCCTGTGATACCAACATCAGATGAACCGTTTTCTCCATACTGCGCAATAAGCTGACGCAGGACAACGTGATGCGCCATAAGATAAACGAATGCTGTTATATACATATTGCCAAAAACACTTTCTGACAACATAGGCGAAACAAGATTAATGTAGACTTCTAATTCTTCATCAGTAAGAATCAGTTCGGGGCAGATAACAGAAAAAGCTTGCTTTATTTTATCTTTAGTTTCCGTTAACATTTTTCTTTGCCATGTTTACAAAAGCAAAAATAACGGAATAAATATCTTCTGCGGTTTCTGCGCCCTCTACATTAATATTGTATTTCTTAGCGAAAGCAGTCAAAGAACGCTTGCTGGATTCAGCGGACAGTCCTGCAAGGTCTGCTGCCATATCATCAACATTTGCTTCTTTAGCATTGCCTTTCTCAACAGTAATCATTTGTTCTTTGATGTAGGCTTTTACAATAATGTTTTCGCCCCATTCATCACCAACGATGCCGCACTGATCAGGCATGATATATTTACCGTCGATATTAATTACAGCTTTAGAGATGTTTTTAACTTTCATTCACTTTCCTCCTAAAAAAGAAAATGCCCTCTCATGCGAAAGGGCAGTATATAGTAAAATTAGATGCCAGAAGCCTTGTTCATGGACAGCGGATAGTAAATCAACACGCCAGCGGTACGAACCTCGCAAGGAACTTCAAATTCCAAGCCTTTTTGCTGAATAGTGTGCTGAGTGAACGGCAACGGAACTTCCAAGGTTTGATGGTCTGCGTCCTTAACGTATGCAATCATCATATCCAAGCCGCCTACACCTGCGCCGGCAAGTTCGTTAGCTTTCAGTACGGTTACATCCGGGTTATTGCGTTTAAACACAGACAGGATGGAATCCGCAACCACATCAGAATACGGAGTGGAAGCAATGTAGTTGTACTGGTCTGGCGGCAGTACCAGGGTATTCGGGTTTTCTACGTCATTGGTCTGTTTGCTAACAGAATTGATAATGCCGTTCATATCACGCAGAATCTGCACAGCGGTTTTGTCTTTGAATTTGGTAGAAGAACCAGTACCACCAGCACCATCGGCAGCAACAGTGTAGTTGCCAATGTTAGGATTATCCAGCAAGCCTACAACGCCATGTTTAGCATCACCATGGAATGCAATGCGGTTAATATATTCGTCGAGAGCACGGCGAACAGCAATAGCCTTGCGAGCAGTCAGCGGTTTTCTTGCCATAGCAGCACGGCGTAAGTCCTGCATGGTGTAGCCATATGCTGCACCGCCAGCAATAACTTTAGCAATGTGTTCTTCAGCCAGTACATCTACACGAGTAAAGTCGGTTGCATAGTTGGCGATAGTCTTTGCCATGCCAACAGAACCCAAGGACTGATAGCTGATAGTGTCAGCGCCGGGGTCAACGTCAGAGGACATATCAAACAGTTTCAGCGCATTAAGATTAGCGAATTTCTGGTCATAGGTTTTTGCCTTTACAGCTTCAAGTTCTTTTGCAACGAAAATAGTATCGCCTGCGTCTTTACGCAAGCCGTCGCAACGCTCAATAACATTCAGGTCTAATTCATCATAGTTCATTTGAGTCATTACTATTTCACCTCTTCTTTTCTAATTAACCAATTTCGATAACTGCCAAGCCTGCTTTATCGCAGGAAGTGATAAATTTGGCACCGCAGCCAAGAGCTTCGATAGTGCCAGCAGCAACAGTATCTTTAACAAAAGTGCCGTCAGCAAGCTTCAGATGAGCTTCGTCACCTGCGTTAACCGCACCTCCGGTAGTTACCCATACACGACCTTTAGTTACAACAGGAACAGTGTAATTCTGCGGATAATATTTTTTGCCAGCTTCAGGCGGCTCAATATGAGTATGCAGAGTAACGCCGATAACTTTCGCACCGTCACCGGATGCGGACGGAGATTTCACCTGATGTTCTGCGTCAGTGCCACGGATAACGGCGCAAGCAGCACCAATACCGTCAGCTTCTTCAACAGCAAAGGAATCTACAGTATGAGAGGACAAATCATACAGCGCACCAGCAAAAGCTTTGTCCATGGTTAATGCATAATTAGTAATTGCCATTGTATTCACCTCTTTCTTATTCTTCGCCGCGCATACGTGCAATCATGCGGCTACGTGCATCGTTAGCAGAATCATTCTTAGTTTCTTGCTTTTCAGCACCGCCTTTAGCTTTTACGGCTTGATTTTTTGCGTTATCATTGCGAAGCATCTCTTTAGCAGCAGAATATGCGCCGTCAAGATAAGCATCAGACGCACCGTCAAGCTTAAAGCTTTCGCCAAATGCAGCTTTAACAATGCCTTCTTTTAATTCAGCGTTGGTCAAGCCATCGGTTTTTTCAACCTTAGCAATTTTAGCGGTTTCTTCCAGCTCCGCACGTTCCTGCATATCAGCCTTTACAGCTTCAACAGCATCTTTTACAGCTTTCTCTTTTTCAGCGTCAGCAGCATCAACTTTAGCTTTCAAAGCATCACGTTCTGCGGTCATTGCATCAGCTTTAGCTTTTAAAGCGTCAGCATCAGCTTTAAGAGTGGTATTTTGCTCTTTTACAGTTTTAAGCTCAGTGTTAGCAGTATCAAGCTTTACACGAGCGTTTTCTTCTTTGTTTTGCAGAGAGTTGACATAGTTAGCAATTTTTTCGTCAACTTCAAAATCAACAGAATCAATTTTAATTTTCATTTTTGTTTCTACTCCTTCGATAATTTCGTCACCGTCAAGATTAAGCCGTGCTTTTGCTCCGGCACGTGCCCTGTCAACAACGGCTAAATGATTGATACGAATGTTGCGCTGGATAGCATCATATTGCTGTCCGTCCGGTGTAGTGCCTGGAGTTTCTTCAACATCCACTCTGTAACCTAAAGACAAGCCACGCTTTTCACCGATAGCAGAGGGATTATGGATAACAATGTCACAGGCAATATTTGTTTCGTCCTTCTGATAACCGCTGGACAAAATCGTGCCAATGGCTAAATCTTGTGCGGTATCGCTGTTTACAATGCCGCTGGCTGGGTGTCCTACCACAATAGGCTTTCCGACAAAGCTTGCTTCACTGTCAGCGTCGAACACTTCCTCCGGCGGTCTGTACTCTCGTCTAATAGTCCCGTCTGGCTGTTGGTAGATATAGATGCCAGTACGTGCCACAATCGGAGAATCACGCAAGAAGCCGTCAGCGTCAGTAACTGCACCGCTAACAAACATCCATGAATCAATGCGCTCATATCGTTGTACACTTCCCAAAAAATTCACCTCCTTATTTTGGGGTATATAAAAAGCATATGCAATTTCTCGCATACGCCTTCTAGCTTAATTCTTTGCTTTTCTTTACATCAACCCTACCCATTGGAACTGCTGTTGTCATGTTCCATTGCTCCAGGTCAATAACAGGTAATGCTACGCAGCGGCAGTTATAATCCATACACGGATGATATTTCGGAGAAGGATAAACCTTTATGCCGTTAATCTCGCCCATCTTATCGCTGTTCCAATAGAAGTATTTCCCATCCATTTCAGCATGAGAAGGTCTGACACGTTCATCATGTGACGATGACCATTGATACACGCTTATACCGCAATCAACCTGCCTTCTCATCGTTATAATGCCGTTCAGATTGCCTACCTCATTCCTTGCAATAAATTTTGCTCGCTTGTCGGTAGTGTTAAGCAGTACCTTGATTTCTTCTTCAACTTCGCTCATGGCAGTACCACGCTGAACAGCATTGCTTACAATGATTTGTAGCTTTTCGATGTAGGTATTGACTATGCTGTCCACAAGCCTGCCTTGCTGCGCTTTCCATTCCGCTTTTACTGTATCAAGTAAAACCGAATCATTTAAAAACACATCAACGCTGACTGCTTCCGCAAAGGCACTGATAACATTAGCATCGACAACGCTGGACACGCCAGCAAGAATAAGCTCTAATTCGCTTATAGCTTCCTCAACAGTCATGCTCTTTAAAAGCTCTAAAAGTATCGCCTGAACGAAAGCATCTGTAACGGTGCTGTCATCGTCCTGACGCAGCGAATATGTCAGCATTGGTATATTGTTATTCGTGGCACTTTTTAAACGTCTTACAACGGCTCTGAGGACGCGATAATAATCACGTTCAAAATTCTTTGGATATTTTGGACGCTTCTTTACTTTAAGGTAACGTATTGATTTCTTCTGTTTCTTCATCATCTAAATCCAGCTCACTTTCTGTAACTGGAATATCGCCACGCTCTTTAAGGTATTGGCGTGCTTGTGTTGCGTCTAACAGTTGATTATCAACTAGGTCAAAAACAAGCTTAACAACGGCAGCTCTTACTTCTGCCTGCGTCTTGTCGACGTTGGCTTGTTCCAGATCATTCAGTGGTTCGATTGCCTTAAATTTAATGCTCCACTTTTCAAGCTCCTTGCCGTTGGTAGGTCCTTCTTTTGCAAGCTGGATAAGTCTTACAAGATACTCTAATGCAGGACGAATCTTCCTGCGTTGAATACGTCTGACGTTATCATAGTAAATCTGCAAGTCGCTCTTGCCTGTGCTGTTCATGCCAGCCGGAGAACGCCCAAACAATACAGTAAAAGGATAGCTTGTAACAGCACATAAAGCTTGCTCAAACTCTTGAATAATATCCGTCAAGCCTGTAAGCGGAATGTTGAAAATGCCGTATTCATCTTCCTTGTCAACGGCTACGCTGCCATTTATTCTGCGTGAGTAGTCTATCAGCTCTAAACGCCGAATAACTGCTTGCGTGCCGTCCTCTCTTGTCAGTAAATTGCTTAAGCCTTCGAGCTTTAACAGTGACGTGCTAACCTTGTCCATTATGTCGATTGTTTTATTCATTGCAGTTTTTACACGGTTTAGCGCAGCCGGAACACCATCCAGGCAGGATAAGCCAGCACCGTTATTAGCAATGCGCTCTATCTTCGGCAGCATTTCGCCGTCAAAAATCAGCAGTCTGCTTCGATGTACCTTAAACTGATTTCCGTTCGGTGGCGAAATCATGTAAAACTCAGGCTTGCCAAAATTTACATCTCGAATATCTGTATCAAGATAAATTGAGGTGGTATCCGGGTAAATATCTCGCTTGTCAAAAACTTCTAATCCGTTAATCCTGCGCAAACGGTTGATATTAATAGGCTCGCTTAATTCCTGCCCATCGTCAGCAAGGATAAGAGCACAAGACATACCGAACAGTCTGTCCCAATATAAAGCCTCTGTAAGCTTTTCCTGCACAAACAGCGTTTCAAGCTCCTGCAAGATACAATCGTCAGAATCGCCTTCGATTTCTATAAAATTCTTCATAGCATCATCGGCAGCCATTGTAACAATTCTACGCACAAGAGCATTTCTGTACATTGTAGCCAAAGCCTGGTCTGTGAGTTTTCGCTCGTTCAGCAGACCTTCATAATTGCGAGCTTTACGTGCAATAAAAGCATCTTTAAATCCGCTGTCTGCACGAATTGAATTATCTTTTCTTTTTACCATTATTCCTCCTAGCTCGTTAAGCCGCCCCAGCTGCGTGAATTCATGAGCTTGTTAAACGCATCACTTGACGCATCCACCATATCATCATGCTTGCTTTCCGGGAACGATTCAAGTTCTGACAGATACATATCATTCCATTCACTTTTAAGGATAAGGACATTTCCTGCCTGTACCTGTGAAGCAAATGGAGTAGCACGAACCTCTTTGCTGCCTGTCGGCGATACAATCTCTACCGAGTACCCGGCAAGCATTGATACAAGACTTTGAGCTTGCGCCTTGCCTGCCTGTCCTGGGTCTTGCGGTATCGTGATTTGTACAAATTTGTATTTGCCCTGGTCTATTGCTGCCATGTTACGCAGAAGATTCCTAGCGTCATTCGCCTTTATCTGCTTGCGCTTTACATCAAGAATAATTACTCTGCCATCGTCAAGCAGTCCCATTAACACGCCTGCCGTTGCATCAGGGTCTGGGTTAAGCGGCGTAGGCTCTGTTGCTGCCAAGTCCCAGGAACGTGCATAAGCAACGATATTTTTCGGTACAGCATCAACAAAGGTGAAGTTTTCTGTTTTAAAGTACATACCAGCAGCAGGACGGATTTTCCAGTTACCATATAAAAGACGTTCCTTGTCAATTTCTGCCAACGCTTTAAGGTTTGCCATATACGAAGGGTCTTTAGCCATTAAAACCTTATTGTCTGTCAGTTTAGACGCTATAAACGTAACCGACTTGCATTCTTCAACATTTACGCCGTGTTCCTTTGCGAGTTCATGCGGATTACTGCCCCAATAAATCGTATCATTCAGGACGCACATATAACGCACAACACCGCTTCGCTCGTAGATTGGATAGCCTGTATCTTGATTTATCCACCAAGAAATAAAATCAGCTACCCAACTATCGCTGTCCGGGTTGCACGTCGCTCTTACATAAGGACGAATACCGCACGTTGAACGGTTACGAGAAAGCATATACAAGAATTGGTGTCGGCTAAAATGCGTCAGCTCGTCAAATGCTAGATAGCAGATTTCTGAGCCTTGCCAGCCTTGCAAATCTTCGTCACGCTCCAAATGCGCAAAATGAATTCTTGCTCCGCTGGGACTAAAAAACCAATGTAGTTTTGGAGTTTTCTTAGGTTTTGCGCCTTGCACTTGTCCATATATTTTGTTAGCAGCATCCCACAAACCGCCTGAAGCTGTGATTTGAGTATAATTTTTTCGGAACACAACGCCGCTAAATCCTGCTATATCTTTATGCCTTAATCCTTCCAGGAGAAGTGCAAAGGTTTTTCCGCCGCCAGCTGCTCCACCATAAATTACTATATCAGCAGAAGAACACATGAAAGCTGTTTGCGGTCCCGGTTGCGGAGTTAGATACAGCGGCTCAAATGTATCTCTGCCATTATTCGGAATGTAGATAGATTGGTAAGCGTCTATTGTTTCAACGCTTGCATCTTCCGCCAGTGACAATATACCTCCGTCAGCTCCTGCCAGTGTAGCAAGAGTGCGAATTGCGTTAACGTCGGTTTCTTTTAAAGCCTTGTTAAGTAGCTTTGCTATCATTAAGGCTTGGTAGTTCTGGTCTTGCTCGCCTAAGCCGAAAGCATGTAAAAAGTTTTTTGCTTTATCGTCGTGTACTTGTGATTCAAGTATCGTTTTTGCTATCTGCTGTAAGTTTTTTTTTGCCCGTCTGATTTCACCGGATTTTTTGCCGCCAACAGTTCCTCTCTTCCTTGCTTCATCCTTGCTTCGGACAGGCCTTAAATTGCTAACATTTCCTCGTGCTGGCACATTAAAACACCTGTCCTTTCTTTAGATTTTATTTGTTGTCTACAAGGTAAAATTCTTTTCGCAGTTCGGCGTTTACCAAGAATTGTCCACCACAAGAAGCAGTCTTTGTTTTTACTCCTGGCTTTTTGATTCCTCTAGCAGTCATACAAGAGTGTTCGCCCTGAATAACTACAATAACGTCCTCTGTCTCTAAAATTTTTGTAAGAATGTCGCGAATTTCCTTGCCGATACGCTCTTGAATTTGCAGACGTTTTGTTACTGCGTCAGCAATACGTGCAATCTTGCTAATGCCGATAACTTTACCGTTAGGGATATAGCCTACATCAACAGTCATGTTATACATGAGTGCGATATGGTGCTCGCAATAAGAAAAGCAGTTGATGCCTTTTAACACCACCATATCATCGTTATCACAGGAAAAGCACTTGTTGAATTTCTTTGCGATTTCATCGTTGCTGACACTTGCGTACTCTAATTGCTCCATTAGCATTTTTGCGAACCGTTTAGGAGTTTCAAGAAGTCCCTCTCGGTTCGGGTTTTCGCCGATGCCCTCAATAATAAGCCTTGCGGCTTGTTCTAGCTTTTTAGCGTCCATGTTACACGCCCCTTTTATCTTTATCCCAAATAATTTTATGAAGCTGCACTTGTACGCAGATGTTATGCGGCGAATTTTTTGCGTACTCTACAAGCTCCGCAGGTTTGATTGCACCCCACACTGGCGAGATGTAAACTTTTGCCTGGCATTTGATTTTTTTGCAATAGTCAAGCACCCGGTCTACGTCGTTAAAATCTTCTTTGCTGCCAACTACAAATTTTATAACGTCCTTTGCGTTAAGGTGCTTGTAATTATCCATTAGCATTTTATTAGATTCTCCAGACGTGCCGCACTTGTAATCAATGGTATAAAAAATACCGCTTAACCTTTTTTTGTAAAGCGGTACAGCACCATTTGTTTCGATATTTACCTCATATTTGGCTTTGTGTAGCAGCTCAAGGAGTTGCTGTAAGTCGTGTAGGAGCGGTTCACCGCCGGTAATGGTTACACGCTTGCAGTTATACTCGCTTATCTCATCCATAAGCTCCTGCTCATTAAAACTGCTGGCAGCATCTGCGAATTGTTGAGCATAGATTGTATCGCAATAACTACAACGCAGGTTGCAGCCAGCCAAACGAACAAATACAGAAGGATAGCCGGTTCGCTTTCCTTCGCCTTCGATACTTTTAAAAATTTCCACCACATTATATTTCATACACGGCAACATTCCCTTCGCTTTCCTGCACTGACACCTTAACGCAGTGCGGGACTTTTTCGCAAATCCAACGAGCAATGTTTTCTGCTGTCGGATTGCATTGTAAAACGTCGTTTAAATATTGATGGTCAAGCATATCAGAAACAAGGTTTTTAATATGCTTGAAATCTACTACCATGCCGTTAGCGTCTAAGGTTTCGCTTTGGCAGGTTACGCAGATAATCCAATTATGGCCATGTAAATTTTTGCACTTACTTTCATAGTCTAAAGAAAGTTGGTGTGCTGCCGAAATTTCTAATCGTTTTGTTACTGTATACATATTAATCCTCCAACGCAGGGTCTTTCACGCCGTTAGCTTCAAATGCCATCGCACGGTCAATACACGTTCCGCAAGTTCCGCAAGGCTTTTCTCCGCCCTCGTAGCAGCTCCATGTAAACTGATATGGTGCGTTAAGCTCTAATCCAAGCTTAACAACGCCTGCTTTATTTAGATTGATAAGCGGTGCTTCAAGATGTGTGGTTCGTCCACTACCCTCAAAAATCGCTTTATTCATATAATCAACGAATTCAGGTGTACAATCAGGATATGCTCGCCCCGCTGCATCGTCAGCATGAGCACCATAATAAATAGCTTCTGCTTCTACGCTTACAGCAACAGCAGCCGCATAAGAAAGTAACAAGCCGTTTCTGAAAGGTACGTAAGTATCAACAGTACCTTCACCGCCAAGCTCTTTAAGCTGCTTTGCATAGGATTCATGTTTAATATCATGCTTGCTTTTGGCCAGCAATGGGCAATCGCTCATAGAGAACGCCAGCGACAAATCAGTTTCTTTATGTTCAACGCCATAAAAAGTAGCAACTTTTCTTGCACTTTCGATTTCTTTTTTATGTCTTTGCCCATAAAAGGCAGATAAAGCTAAAACATTTTCTGCGCCATATTTTTTAACTGCTACGGCAAGACAAGTAGTGCTGTCTACACCGCCACTTAATAAAACTACTGCTTTTTTATTTGATTCCATTGATATATTCTCCTTTTCGTTTTTCAACAAATGTTTTGTCATCACCAGTATTAGCAAAAGGCTTAATGCTTATGCCACCTCGTGGATTGAATAGGCCATAGACCTCAATATATTTTGGATTAAGCAAATTGTTTAAATCTTCCATAATCATATTTATACAATCTTCATGAAAATCTCCATTGTTTCTAAAACTGAAAAGATATAATTTAAGTGACTTGCTTTCAACTAGGTAGTTCCTCGGAATATAATTAATAATAATAGTCGCAAAATCTGGTTGTCCAGTCTTTGGGCATAGGCTTGTAAATTCTGGGCAATGCAAATTAACCATATAGTCATTTTCTGGGTGTTTATTGAGAAACTTTTCGAGAAGATCAGGATTATAATTTTGCTCATATCTAGTTTTTTTGCTTCCTAATGAAGTTACTCCTTGTAATTCGTTTTTTGTTCTCATTTCATATGCCTCCACTTATCTTCATATTCTATTTGCATGGCTAACCCATCTTTGTAGTTTTCAAGTTCTACCAAATCACGATTTTGCTTGAGCCGCATCCAGTCGCTATCAACTTTTCTATTTCCAATCCTAGCAAAAATCATTCGTTGTCTCCATGAGCTACTATCAACAAAATCAAACGGCACTTTATCCAATATTTTTCTTCGTGTCATTCCTAAGCAGTGCATCTTGCAACCATACTTTTTGGCTCTTTTTAAAAACATCAAGTATTGCTCATCACGTATATCTTCATTCTTAAAGCCAGAAATAGCAACTATTCTCCCTCGGAACTCTTGACACATTGAATTGAACTCTTTTATTCCTCTATCTTTATGCCAAACAGGGATGATTTTATCAGATACTTTTAGCAATTTTTTGCGCAATAAAAGGACTCTAGGATAACCAACAATAACATCTATATCCATTTCAAAAAATCCTAAAACGTTAGGTCTGTCAAACATCTTTATGAATTCTGCATATTCGTCCGTATATTTCTCCCAATCGACTTTCAATCCTTTTTGAAAGCTATGAGCACCGCTATCTACTAAAAGCAATTCGCTATTATCGCGAATAAAGGTAGCTCTTTCTAAGGCTTTTCCTCGTCGTGAATAATAATATGATACTAAATTATACTTCATGCGGAACGGCATATTTTTGATATTTTGTAACCAAGAATCCTTTAATGACATTCCGTTTTCTAACGAAGATAAAAAAATTTTCATCCTTCCACCTTTTTAAAGAACTCCTTCCCTGCGATATGATGACACTTTGGACACTCAAGTTTTTCTTTGCTTGGTTCTTTATAAGATTCCTCATCTAACTCTGGAACGTCGTCCCATTTTATGTCAGCAGCATTTTCAAAACCAAAATTGCCCATATCAATATCTTCGATTTGCTCCAGCTCTAATGCTAACTTTTCAAAATTCCAGCCAGCAAGTTCGCCTGTTTTGTTATCTGCCAGGCGATAAGCTCTTGCTTGCTCATCTGATAAGTTCCCGGCAACAATTACCGGAGCTTCAGCTAAACCTAACTCCTGTGCTGCAAGATAGCGTGTATGACCTACAATGATAACATTATCTTTGTCGACTACGATAGGTTGATTGAAGCCAAACTCTTTGATAGAGTTAGCAACCTTTTCAACAGCTTCTTCGTTGTTTCTTGGGTTGTTTTCATACGGCGTAATGTCTGATAACGCCATTAATGTAATTTTGTTTCTTAAATCCATGATGTACCTCCATCTTTTTACAATAAAAAAGGACAGTGCTTTTTTTACACTGTCCAATAAAACTATAATAATTTTAGCAACTCTTCCGCTCGCTGACGATCAGTTTTGACGATTTTTGCGAACTGCTTTATAAGCTCCCATTCATCGTCGAACGCTCTAATATTGCGTCCCTTGCGTTCGCCAGCAGCAGTCTTTCCTTTTGGTCTGCCTGCTCCCTCGCGAACACCGCCCCATTTTTTACTTTCCATGTTAACCCCTACTTATCCACCAATACAACATTACAATTCCACTAGCTAAGCCATGCGCCCACAACACCCATTCATGCAGGCTCATTTGAGGAAAATTTCTTACTGCTTCGACTACAATGCCAATAGTGAACAGCCAAATTAGTATTTTCATTTTTGTTAAAACGTGGTAGAATATAGGCAGGAGGACGATTGCTCGTCCTACCTGCCGCCCTCTTATTTACGCTTTCTGGACTTGCGATTTACAGGGGGCTTCTTTTTTTGCTGCTTTTTCTTTAACTTCTCCTGTATTTGGAGAGCCGTTAATACGGAACTTAATATAAGTGAAACCGTTTCGGCAGCATCTTTTAAATTCTGATCCACGTTTTGTACCTCCTTTCTATACTTATATTATACTACATTTTTGTTTATTTGTAAAGTGTTTTTTCAAAAATAATTATAAAAAGACGGTACTTTTTTGTACCGCCTTTCTTTTATTTTACTCTAAACTGCAACGCAGGAACTTTTTCGCTATCTCCATAAGCATCGGTATATCTGCTGTTGATTTCAACAAATCCTTCAAGAACGTAACCTTCTTGCTGGAACAGCCAAGCAGTTCTAATTGCTTCGGTATACGTTGCTGAAAATGTAAATCTTTCAATTCCGTTTGCTTTCATGCAAGCCACTATTTCAGGTACTTGTTCATCCCAGATAACCTCGGAAAGGTTAAGATTGAGATTGCCATGCTCCCTGGAGCTTTGATATTCACGCCAAATATGAATAGCACTTTTGCTAAAGTTATTTATTTTGGCAATGGCTTCATAATGAAGCTTTCTGGCTTTTTCTTTTTCTTCGTCATTTTTTGCTGCATCAAACGCAGCTATTGCTTGGAGTTCCTTTTGATAAGCTTCTTCAAAAATATTTTTCATGTTAACCGACTTCCTTCACTCTTTATTTTGTAGGTTTTCTTATCTTCCCTGCACTTATATTATACTACAATTCACTATTTTCGTAAAGAGTTTTCTTTATAAAAATTTAGTTATATTTTATGCATTTAAAAAGCCGTCTACATATCACATTTGTAGGCGGCTTTTTGAGTACACAACATATTTTTAGGAGAAGGATTTATCATCCAACTGTTGCATCTTAATTATATCATTCCTTTAATTGCCTTGTAAATGACACCTTACTGACATGATTTTAAAAGGTGCTCTATTTGTACCCTGGCGAACTCTGCATCTTCGGCTGTGTAGACTTTTTCACAGTAGCCATTACAGGCAGGCTTTGTTTGGTCTTTCTTGTAGCTAAAAATAACATTCTGGTATACAGCAAGCTGTCGCATCTGCTCATAAGCTCCAATGCTTATAACGTGCTCCCAAAACGCTCTTAAGCTATCCTCGCCTTTGCTATAAGCATCTATATATTTATTTAACAGCTCATTTAAAGACTTATCCATTTTTAGCTCTGCACTTTCTTATCTTAAGAGCATTGCTGGAAGGATTTTCGTCAAGATACACGCCTTTGGTGTATGGCAGATATGCTGAAACAGTGCTCTTGCTTACACGCAATTTTTCGGCTATGTTCTCCACGCTGTAACCTTGCTCATACAAATCATTGACCTGTATGGACATATCACTTTCATATGCTCCGGCATCAATGAGAACCTTCCTGACTTTCTGCTCCGAAATGCGGAACAACGCAGCAACTTTTTTAATGCTGCCTTCGGCATTGTAAGACTTAATAATATCTTCCGGCTTCAAAAGATCACGCCCTTTCGATTTGCTTATCTATATTGTTGTTGCATATACGCCTGTAATTCTTTGGCAAAGTCTGCGTGTTCCTTGATATAGGCTTTGACTATCTCATAGCACTCTGCGTAGTGCTTGCCTTCCTTGTTTTTGTTATTGGTAGCAACCTTAATAGCTGCATTAAACAGTGTAGCCCCGCCCTCATTTTTAGCATCTATAAAATCTGCCAACGCTTCCGGAACTAACACCGTAATAGTTTTTTTCCTGCTTATCGTAAGAATCGTTTAAAACGTCGCAGAAACTGTAATCAGTTTTATATGTCCTGTAGAACATTGTTACATGTTTGCAGCCAATTTCTGCTTCTATAGCACGGCGCTCTTTGTAACACTCGGAGCATACGCCATATTCTTCAAAATAACGAATCTTACGTTCACGCTCATCACCTTTGCCGTACAGCTGTACCGTTCCAGTGTGACCGCATGAAAAAGTTACTTCGTACTTCATTTGCTCTCCCTCTTTCCGTAGCAGTACAAATTCCACGCTTGGTCATCTTGTTTCCACAAGTCTACCAATGCTTGACGTTCCGCACGAATTTCTGCGTCGATTTTACGCTCATATTCGATTGGGTTAACGCCTTCAGGAATGTACTGCAAAGCTTCGCTGAAGGAAAACTCTTTAATATTGCCAACACCTTCACGATTGATGTCAGCAGCTTGCTGAGCGCAGTCACCGCACAAAAAGTTATGTGTGTTTACGCCGAAATAATGCTTGCCACAATGCTGGCAAACCTTTTCGGTGCTTGCTGCTTCCGAAATTAAGGAGCGGATTTTCGCAAACAACTCCTTACGAGCAGTTTTCTTATTGAAGCGGAAAACTCTTTGCTCACCGCCGATTTTTATAACAAAAGCCTGACGATGTGAACGCCAAACAAATTCAACTTGTCCAACCTTCATTATTTTCACCCTCCTTAATTCATGCGGCTGATGATTTCAGCCTTAATTGCTTCTTCATACTTGCCGGATTTACCCAGGGCAGCTTCAAGATTTTTAGCATTGTATGTTACGTATTTTTCATACTCTCTTAACAAATCCTCTTTACTCATGTCTTTTAAAGCGGCGATTTTTTCTAACATTTTTACGACTTCCTTTCTTGTAGGTTTCCTTATCTTCCCTACACTTATATTATACTATATTTATCCGCTTTTGTAAAGAGTTTTCTTTATGAAGTATCAGTTTTCTTCCTCTAAATCTTCCCTTGTTACCTCATATTCGATACTGCCGTCACGCTTGCGCAGAACAACCTCGAAGTCACAAGCGGTTGCAAGCTCCAGCAGAAGCTTAAGTGATTTGCATTTTCTTACCTTGTAGTTTAATGACATTGGAGTAATGCCCATTTCTCTGGCTAACGCAGCCTGGGTTTTTCCTGTAGAAGCGATTAAGACTTTAATTTTGTTTTCAATCATCATAGTAGCACCACCTTAAGTATTTTAATCTCTTATCATTATACAGCGTTCTCTTTACATAATCAACATAATTATTTATAAAAATATTGCCTGCGAGATTTCCCGCAGGCTTTTTGTTAAGATACCTCAACTATAGTTTTTAACCACGAATCACTCGACGCATCAATAAGCCATTTTTTATTATAGCCATTATAATGCCGGATCAGGTAAAGCCTTGTCTTGTCGCTTTCGTTATTGTAAAGAGAGAAGTTAGGGAACTTCTTCCCTTCTGATTGCTCCAGCTTATAAAAGTGCTCGTAAATTTCTTCTGCTCTCCTAACAGCTTCCCAGTCTGGCGTAAACTCATCAGCATAGTTGTATCGCTTTTTTCTGTCATCAGAATGTACCCTGTATCCAGCGAGATTTGGCAGCACACATATATTATCAAATGACGCTCCTAAGCTGTTTACAAAAGCAAGAATCGAATCGAAGTCATAAGCAAAATGCGTGTTACGCATATCCGGCAATTTATGCTTATTGCAGTCATCATTCGGCTCTTCATCCGTGATGTAGAACAAGAAGTCTACGAAACCTACATATTGCAAGCCACCATAAACCTTCTTTCTTTCGCCAAGCATTTCACCGCAAACAATTTCAAGATAAACTCCCTTGCCGTTATCGAGGTGAAATGCTGTTCTAACACGGCAGTTGCCTATGGTGTTGATGCTGCGCTCTGCCTTTTCCCAGCCAGCACCTTCAAAATACAATGTTTTCACGTCAACCACTGCCTTTCTATTGCTCCTCGGTTGGAACTATTTCAAATTCTCCTATGTCAAACCATGTGTTAGTTCCGTCTACCAGGAATATTCTGCCGATTTTTTCAAGCTCCTTTATGCTGCATTCCATTGCGCTTTCTTTGTTGAAAACCTTATAACCTTGTCTTTTGAACATAAACGCTATTCCGTCAACTAAATCTTCCTTTGAACTATAATAGGTTATTTCGCCCCAGCTGCAATACAAGACATATCTTTCATCGTAGAACTCACCGTTAACATCATTCGTTTGATAAAGCTCGCAGCCAGGTTCTTCGGCAGCATAGTAAAGTTTTAAGCCTTTATCTTTTGCAAGTCTTACGAAAAAGTCCATTGCCGGAGTCCATTTGGTGTCTACGGTGAACCGCAAGAAATATTCTTCTTCGTTGGCTTTATTTACTTCTCCAACATCATCGAACCAACCTTCATAATTACTGCCAGGGTAAAGCTCATTGCCGTAGCTATAAACGCTGCCATAATTTTCATCCACAGAACGTTCAATATCATCTCGCAGCTTCTGCAGTATTTTTTTATCTCCAACCATTGTAATATCATTAAAACAAATATTGGCCATTTTACACCTCCGTGTTAACTTTGCAAATCGAACTGAGCTTGCCAGCTTTAGGATTATTCTTTTTGGGGCATTCATCAATGCGAGCTATTGGAGTGCGCCAGTTTGGCAAGCAGTTACAAATTCCGTATTGGTTCGTAAAGAATCTGTCAAAGCTTTCATGCGTTGAATGAGCGGACGAACAGTTTCGGCAGCCAAATCTTTCAATTTTAGGCTTTTCCTCTGTTATCCAAAGATTAACCAGCGCAGCAGTTTCCTTAAATTTATCAAAAGGTGTCATATTAGCATACCCCCTTTCTGATAATCATGTGTCGGAGTACTTCTTCGGTAATCTCCATTACTTTGTGAAGCTTAAGCACACATTTCTTGCTTGCATGAAACGTAACCAGGACATAAATACCGTTATCGTAGTCCTGAATCACGTAAGGCATCCTTCTTTCTCCCCAGCGTTCTGTCTTTTCAACTACACCACCACTAGAAGCTATTAAGTCATTGAACTTCAAGATAACATCCTCTACTATTTCTTGTTCCGGGCGAATAATGTACATAATTTCATAAGCATTCATTTTTCTTTCCTCCTTACATTTGTTCATCTTCTTGAAAACTGTAGTAGCTACCGTCACCTATAATGATATGGTCTAAGCAAGGTATCCCTATTATTGCCCCGGCTTTAACAATGTTCCTGGTTAACTTTTTGTCATCATTACTAGGTACTGCAACGCCGGAAGGGTGGTTATGCGCTACAAAAATTGAAGCTGCATTTTTCATAATGGCAAACTTGAAAATCTCTCTAGAATGTACATAGCAGTTTGTCAGTGTTCCTTGCAGTATAGCTCTTGCCTCAATAATTCTGTTCTTACTGTCTGCAGCAATAACCCAGAATTCTTCATGATTCAGATACCGCAACTTCGGCATCATAAATTCAGCTAAATCTCGCGGATTACAGCAGTGTCTTTTTTCCTCAGCTTTGGTTTCGCTAAAAGCTCTTTTTCCTAACTCTACACCACACAAGAAAGCTTCTGCTTTCTGTTTGTCTAATCCATACGCTTTCAGCTCGTCGGTATCTTCCAGGCGATACAATTTCTGTGCCGTCAGTTCGGAAACCTTATAAGCTTCTTGCCCCAGCAACGCTTCGCATAACTCTTTGTAACTTTTATCTGCTACTTTACACATAACTTTCACTCCAATCTTTTTTCCAGCGCACACCTTTCGGTGTACGCTGGTTCTTTTATTTATGCCTGTTTGTAGGGATAGCAGCTTGCTGGCATCAGAAGCTTTTCACGCAGTGCGTCGATTCTCTTTTGGCGACGTTTTGTATTTGCCATGATTTCATGGAATTCATCTCCGGCAAGAGGAAGCGTTTCCAGCATAAGCACATATTTTATAATTTGTCTTGTTCTCACATTAATCACATCCAATCTTCACAATTCTTAAGATATTCTTTCTTTGCTTCAAGTAAAGCCTTTTTCATAACCGGGTCAGAGTTAACTTGCTCATAAGTCAAAAGCAGAGCATCCAGCGTATCGTCAAGCTCATAAGTTATACAAAACTCATGGTTAGCAAGTTCGTAACGGAAGGCTGATTTAAAGAAGTCGAAATCTTTCATGTTCTCCTTCTTTTCGATGTTCAGGCGTTTTACTAAATCATTATGAGCCTTAGCCTGGGCACGAAGGATATATCCTCCGAAGCCGATTTGATAAACCTTGTCGGTATCATCGGGAGCCAAACCAAATCTTTTCATGCCTTCATTGAACTGTTCTTCAGTAAAAGCAAAGAACATTTTATCTTTGGTAAAGCTTTCGTATTCTTTTTGCTGTTCGTTGATTAAGGTTGAGTAATCTTTGTATTTCAACATTAGTTATCCCTCCTAAAATGTCATGAATTTCATCATTGGTTTTTGGACCTTAAATTCCATATCTCCAATATGCTTGTTGATTCTTGTTAAGCACTTTACAACAATGTTTGCTTCACTCTCACTGAACGGCATACATTCGCCTTCTTCGTTTGTGTAGCACAGAAGCACGTTACCGCACAAGCATTGGTCATGTAATCTGCCGTAACCATAAATAACACTTGCAAGCTCATTGGCTACAGGCTTTTCGTTCTTCAGAAGAAATTCTTCATCGAACACCAGGGTGACTGCCGGGATGATTCCAAGCTCGCCGTCAAATTCTACTAATTGAAGCGGCATATCCTTAATATCAACAAACTCGCATTCGCAAAGCTTGTACATCGATTCAAGGGAAATAGTTGGGAATACCTCCATCATTGGCACTTTCTCCACAGAATTGGTTTTGCCATTGGCATCAACCACAGTTTTCAGTAAAATTGCATAGTTCATAAAATCGACTTCCTTTCTAAAGCTATTGGCAAGGACTTTGAACCTTCTGCCCGGTAGCTTTACAGGAGCTTAAGCTCCTGTCATCAGCTTTTAAAGCTCTATACCTCTTTCCGCTGCAATTTCTTCCAGCTCTTCAAAGTGCTCGTTCAAACATTGATGATGCCATGGGTCGCGCGAGTTGTTGTAAATCTTAATCAGCCTAGCGTTTTCCTGCTTTAATTCTTCGTTAGTCATGTCTTTAGGTTCTTTCATTGGTTCTTCCTCCTTAAATTTCAATTTCACCTTCAGCAAATGCCTGATAAATGTCTTGAGCCATCAAGTAAGCATCAGCAGCTTTTTGGTATCTCTCGTCAGCTTCTTCAGTAATTTCATCATACACATCGGCTTGTTCTACTCTTGTAGCATTCGGATTATTCTCAAGCCATGCATAGTAATCATTTTTAGCTTCTTCCAAAGCTAACTCTTTGTTTAGTTTTTCTTGGTAAGCTTTGCATTCTGCTTCTTTCAGCACACCTACAATGTAAGTTAACTGTTTGTAGTTTAATTTCATGTTGTTCTACTCCTTTCTATTGTTCAATCATGGTAACATCGTAGCGGCAATATTTATATTCCACAGTGTCTTTACCCCAGGAACAGGTTCTTCTGAGCTGAAATTCTCTTCCGTTATAACCGATGCTGAACAGAAGATAATCAACTGTATATCCATTGCTTGCACTTTCAAGCAGAACAATCTGTTTCATCGCCGGAGCAAAGCCGAAGTATTTTTCCAGACATTTACAGGCAAGCTTTTTCATTTCTTGTTTTTCTTGATAATTCATTTTTAAGTCCTCCTTAAAGTTTAAGCTTTAGGCACAGGGTTTGAACTGTCTGCCTGCCAGCTTTACAAGGGCTATCGCCCTTGTCATCAGCTTTTATTTAGCTTCTGTGATTTCTTTGAGCATCTTTTCAAGCTCTTGAACTTCATTCAATTTTCGTTGTGCTTTATTTCTAGCAACGCTACTTTTAGGAAATTTTTCTGCAATTTTTTTAAGGTCGCACCAAACTAGCACTGCTTCCCTTAATGCTAATTTTAATTCTTCTTGTGTCATTTTTACGACTTCCTTTCTTGTAGGTTACTCTATCTTCCCTACACTTATATTATACTATAAAACTCACCTTTTGTAAAGAGTTTTCTTTATAAAAGGTGAGTTTTTCTTATTATTTTTTGATATTCTTTTCTTCAGCAAGGCGAGCTGCCCTTCTGCGCTTTTTATCTTCCAGCAGGTTCACGCCGTCCACGCCAAACAGTAAAGCGGTTAGCTGCTCAACGGCATCGTTTGTGTCACGCCATATCTGCCTTTCGCTCACTGACCATTTTTGTGCAAGGCTTGCGACTATATCAGTAACATACGCTTCCGGCGGACAAGGTTTAAGGAACAGCACGTCAAGCACATCTGCCCGGCGCAAATCTTCCTGCTTGCCGCTGTTATACCTAGTCTGCTTGTAAAGTGCTATCATGTCATCCATGTAATTTATTAGCACCTTCGTTCGCATCGTTGAGCTTATAATGCTTTCAAGCTTTAGCTCATTAGCTCCCATGCTTTTCAGATTTTGGAACGAATCAAGAATCTCGATAGCAGAAATCTGCTCATCGTCGATATTGACAATCTCGCTGGTCTTTAACGCAGCGTGCTCCTGAAGGCTTCTGTAATTCTTTAACAGTAAGCGCACGTTATATAGTCGCTTGTCAAAATCCCTCCGCTGTGCTTCTTTACTATATAAATCATCGCACAGCTTTTTAGATGTCTTTTTAGCGGTCTGTTCTGCCACACGTTCGATAAGTTCTTCGAAATACGCCAGCGGAACGGTTATCGTGCTTTGATTTTCGTTTACAGTCATGTCTTCCATGCGCTTACTCCCTTCTGTTATTTAAGTTCTTTGATAAGGCGTTCAAGATACCACTTTGCTTTTAGGCAATCTTCTACGCCGTTTTTTCCTTCGTAACGCCATAAATATTTGATGATGTTGGCAACGCAGACAGCTTCAATTCCTGTTTTGCCCACGGTAGCAGCCTTTAGAGCATCTATACACTCAATACCGCCTTTGGTGTAGTGTTTTGGATGATTTACGTTATTCTCAGGGAGCGGCATTGTAAAGCTATCTTTTGAATTCTTCGGTGCTTCTTTGACAATAACGTATTTATCATCTTTTAATCCGATAAAACTAAATGGAGATTTAAACACATTCATTATTTATGCTCCTTTATCCATTTTTCGTGTCTGGCAACTGCTCCAGCTGTAGGTGAAAGCGTTTCAAGATACATGGCTTTCAGTATTTTACACTGCTGGATTTTCCATTCGCTAAAAGCATTACAAGTAGCGTGGCAGCCTATTTTTCTTTCTGTGCATCCTCTGCATGGTGTTTTCATGTAGCACCTCTAAAATAATTCTTGTTGGTTGCTTATATCATTCGGTGTTTTAGTGGTAATGCCGGGATATGATCCTGCAAGCTTTTTCATCCGGTAATCGTAATACTTTCCGCCGGCAGCCATATAGTTTGCGTCAACTTCATCAGGTGTCGGCATATAATACTGCGCTGGTAAAGGAATATCAGTGCACAGCTCTTCAAGTCTGCTCTTTCCGTAAATTATATGATTCCTTATTAAATTCATGTTTTCGCCGTCAGGATAAAAAGGGTCTTGGCATCCATAGGTCCGGATATGTTCCCACCGCAAAAAACTGTCTATAAGCATAGCTGTTTCTTCTTTGATTTGTTCTTCAATGCTTTTTTCTTTTTTCGGCATTTTACACACTCCCTACATTTCTTCTACTTCCGGGTCGTACAGCTCAAGAAGTTCTGAAAATTCTCCCTCGCTGGCTATCTTTATAGCTTCTTCAGGCGAAGCAGCTAACACTCTGTCGTGAAAATCAACCTCGCCCGAAATTAAACTGCGCCAGCTAATAAGATAAAGTTTATCGTCCTGTTGAGCCATAACCGCCACCACGAACAGCACTTGCTTCATCGTCCGAGGTTACGCAGTAACGGACGAAGATTCCCTGTGCACAGCGTTCACCTTCTCTGATGATGATGGTTTCGCTGCCGTTGTTTCTGAATTTAACACCTATATTTCCGTCATTGTCCTGGTTGTTAGCATAATCGCTATCAATAATGCCTACGCTGTTAACTAGCGACAAATTGAACTTAACGGCAAGACTGCTGCGGATGAACAGCATCAGAACCATATAGCCAGGCATAATAGCTTTGATGTTCAGCGGAATAAGTACGCTTTCACCGCCAGCTGGAACAAAAATATCTGTCGGTGCGTAAAAATCATAGCCAGCAGAAAACTGTGTGCTACGTTGCGGAAGCTTCGTGTTCGCTGGTGCGTCAATCGTCGGTAAAAATTTAATCATCTTAAAAACCTCCTAAAATATCTCTCCAGATTATAACCAGGATTCCAATAGTACCCATAATAGCAAGAATTTCCATACAAATACTTGCAACAAGATGTAAATATTTCAAATTACCACTCCCTGTTTAACATCCATAAAGCTACACACATAACAGCTACGTCAAGCAGTGTGCAACTGACAATATCAATTAAGCATATTTCCATTGGTTGTACCTCTGGCAATCTCTGCTAACTTTGCTCTTTGTGCTTTTACTGCATCAAGCAGCGGCTTTTGAAAGCGGCAATCATCGTCTAAAGCGATTCTTCCGGTTTCCTCTAGTCTGCTTTGCATTAATTCAAAATTCCATTCAATGTCTCTTTCCATCTGCGTCAACATCCAATCTGGCATTTTATGGAGATTATCGAACAGCTCGTTTTGAATTTCACGCAATGCCTGTGTGGGAATTCTATGCACGGCGTACCTAAACGCGAACAGCAGGACTATTAATTTTTCATCTTTCATTTTTTTACTCCTTATTGTAATGAACTAATTTCGCCGCTTCTGTCATCATGCTCATTAATTCTTGCATAGCCATTTCTTCACCATATTTGCCACGCACACCTAATGCTGCCTGCGCCATCGTACCAATGATCAAGCTTTTAAGGATAATATAATTACCTGATGCACAAACAACATCATCGTTATTGCTGTCATTATAGGCAATTATAAAAGATGCTCCACATTCTTGTAGCAGTTCTTTCGCCTGTTCGGCTTTCTTGTAATTAATCATTATTTTTCCGCCTTTCTTATCCAAACGCCATTAGCTAACTTTTCCAAATCTATTTTCTCCCGGCAATGCGGACAAATCGGCATCATATCATTCTTTCGTCCCATATGTTCCTGTAGCATCTTTAGCACACGTTTATAAGGCCTAAACTTCGTGCCAATCTCGTAGCATCTTAATGTCTGTTTCCTAGCTCTGTCATAGTCCTTTGCTATTGCTTGCCAATCGTTACACATCAGCTCCAGCACCACAATAGGTTCAACCATGTTGCCGCAGTGATTGCAGAAGCAGATTTTTGTATCCGGGTCGACTGTAAAACTGATAGGCTTTTTACTGCCACCATAGATGTCTGTTTCTTTATAGCAATGGCATGTATTTCTGCCCTGCTCACGCTTAATCGGTGAGAATTTTAATATTTTCATCGTTCCTGCTCCAATTTACATATCTCCACGTATTTTAGCATTAAACATAGCTCTCAAACGTGCTTCTGGGTCGCTAATAGCCTTTGCTACAGCTTCTGTAGCTTTCTTTAGTTCGTTGTTAATCTCCATATACTCAGGCTGTTGCCGTACATGATTTTTAGCAGCATCTACTGCGTGACTATCATATTGCATCTGTACAAGCGACTCCAACGCTTTTAAGTCCGCCTGCAGTTCAACAATCTCGACAACAAGTAACATCAGCCGTGCCGATGTCTTAATATCTGCAATATCCAACATACGTCTGATTCCCTCTTTGCTAATCACTGTAACACCTCCTAAATGTCAAAAGCATCAAAAGTTTCATTACTTATAAAAAGCGGCGGCGTGGGAATTCTCAGCAACGCTTACTGCCATTCGGCAACCTAGCCGCCGCACCCATGGGCTAGTTATTTATTTTTACTGTTTATAGTTAAAGCCAAGTAATCTAATTGCCGCAAGGCCTCCTCCTTGTTATCATGCGTGCTATGGTCAAATATACATGTGCCTGCATACACGCGAATCCCCCACGTTTCTCCGGTTTTTTTACATAGTTGCACGGCATTTATTTTCTTTGCTTTAATCCATTGCGTTTCGCCAATCTTAATCAGCATTTTCTCACTCCTCGTCTACGATTTTTCTGCCAGTTCTTTCAGCATTGTTGATTTTTTCTACCAGTTCGTCCAAAGCTTTTACGGCTTTTTCGTATGTTCTGTAGTAGTCATAATAGTCATAGTAGCGGTCATTTACCCAGATTCTAACTACATACACTTGCTTCCTGTCGTTATAGTCTATGTTTAGAAAACTTATATCATTTGCGTTAAGCCACTTCGTTTTACCAATCTTAATCAGCATTCTTTTCACTCCTTTTCGTCCACAATTTTTCTGCCACAGTGAGGGCAATATTGATAATTGTCATTTGAGTCAACAAATATATCGCCACATTCGTTGCACATATATTCGGATACCGGATAGCATGTGTAGCGATTCATTACTGTTACCGTCGTTTCTTCCATTTCCTCTGCCTCCTAAACTTTTTCAAGGGACTTTTTGTCCCCGACTACAACTTTTTCAAGGGAGTTGTTGCGTTTTTTGCAACAGCTACAAGAGATTTTTGCAACATGTTGCAGTTTTCTCTTTTAAAGCTTATACTCCACGCCAATTTCCTTTGCCACGGCAGGGAGTGCAGCTTGCGCTTCTTCGCACGTGCGGTAAATCCAGCCTTTGTCAAGTAAAGCATACTCATTCGGAAAACCGCCCCACCAAAACGAGCGAACAACCCACTTACCGTCCAAAAGCTCAAAGGTAAAATAAACATCGCCTTTCTTCGGCTTCCACGGCAGCTTCACAATTTCATCTTTGCCATTCACCAAGGCAGCAAAGGCTACGTCAGAAGATATTTCGACTATTCCAATACCGCCATCATAGGTTAATTTCAATCCGTCGTCAGTGAAAATATAAGTCGTTTCATCATCGCCTTTGACTTTAAATGCCTCGCCCAGCTCCACGCCGAGCATCTTTGCAATTTGGGGAATTAAATTTTTACTCATTTTCTTTACCTCCGTAATTTTTCATAAACCACGAATTGCCTGTGCCGTCAAAAATCAACTTAAAGCCGTTGATTTCAATTTCTGCCTTGCCGTCAAACGGCTTTTTAGCGACGGCAAGCCAACTTAATTTATCCATGACAGCTACAACAGCGTCCTCTGTTAAGTCAATTTTTTGTCCTGTAATAATGCCTTTGTCATTGACATTGGCATAGTAGATTTTTCCAAACGCTGAACAGCATAAATGTTTAGTCATGTTATTCATCTTCTCTCTTTTCAAAGTGTTCGCAGAGCTTTGTATTAAAAGCGTTTTCACAAGGATTTTTACAAGATGTCTTTAAATCGCAATATTGGCAGCAGAACCATGTACGACACGCCGCCGAACATTTACAATTTACATTTTTAACTTTAGCCATGTTACCACTCCTTTAATTTCTCTCAATAACTGCCACGATTGATAATTCTTCTATAAAAATTAGTCATCTGCTTAACCAGACAGCTATTTTATTAAAATCTTCCAGCTTATCTTTTTCAACTAGAAGAATATTTTCACTATCGGATACAATAAATTTATACTTTTCTAGGATAGCTTCATAAACGTCAAGTTCGGTCATAGTAGCAATCTGCTCTACAGGTACAGTATTCATTTTGACTAGCAAATTTCTAGCGGCTCGTTCTTGACCCATATAATGGATTTTATCTGCTAAATCTCTAGCATCATATATATTAGCCATTTCCTTTCCTCCATTTCTTTTTGCATTCATCACATTCATTGCAAAAAAAGCCTATATATACAAGATACGCAAAAAGCGGCATAACAATTAGACCAAGGATGGTAAATATTTCGTCGTCAGTTCCAGCAGTTAATAATAATTCTGCCATGTTATCACTCCTTTTCTTTAAATCTCTCAATAACCGCCACGATTAAGCCCATCCATTGGATAATGGCTACCGGGATGAGCGCCACAATCAACACGACCGCTACAAATTCATCTAACGTCATTGTTATCACTCCTTCTCAGCTTTACTAGCCTTTAAAATCTTCTCAATCAGCTTATCCACAGCCTTATCTGCAAATTCGCCTGTAGCCTTGATGTTGGCAGGTGTTATATGTTCCGCAGCATACATAGCGTATATTTCTGTTTTTGTTGGGAGAAATGCTCCCAACATATCTAAAGCCAAAGCTGTACAAACAATTATTTTAACTGCCTTAACGGATTCTTTATCCTTATTATTGTCTGTCATAACTGCCAGTGTAGCTATCATAGCATATATAGTTACAATAATACCTACTATGAGGCAAATCCCTTGTATCATGTCTATTCTGCCCGCCCAGTAAATCAGCCACGGGCTAATAATCGGCTCGTTCATCACTTACACCCCACAATTCTTCTGCCACACCAGCAGCAGTGCGACTGTCCAGCATAATAAAATATTCCGCCGCACTTTTTGCAGCGACAAGTCGGGAACGCCTCTTGATAATATCCCGCATACACAATCGCCGTTGTACGGTCAAGCTCATGCTTTAAAGCTGTTAATACAACCTTTTTCTTTTTTATTCGGGAGATAACCCATTTTTTGTCATCATCCGTCAAACAGCCAAGTTGAAGCGCAAACTTCGACTTCGAGATTGTCCCTTTGGTCTCTAAAATCTGTTCACGCAACATCTTTTCACGCTGTGGCAGGCTATCCCACCATTTCTTACGTTCTGGAGTCATTTGCTATTCCTCCTTGATCTTAAAGGTTTGCGCTGTGTTGATTTTTTCAGCAAGCTCATCCATAGCTTTTTCTGCTTCTTCTTTGGAATCATATTGATTATATTGAACTTCTTTTCCATCGACGCAAATGTTGACAATATAAACGTCTTTTCCTGTTCCTCTTATGCAGCGTTGTAAGGATAGACTGTTAACGCAGTTAAAATTTTCCCACATTCTGCTATTAACCTTAATTAGCATTTACTCTTCCTCTTCCTCCTTTTGCCAGCCGACAATGTCTTGCTCATCACCGATACATCTAATGGTGTGTCCCAGGATTTTGCAAGTGCTTTTGAGCCATTGAACGCTATGTCCTTCCAGCACCTTGTCCATTTCTTCGTCGGTCAAGTCCGAGAAGCAAACGCTTTCCCAACGATTGTTACGTTTAACTCTAAAATAAATTCCGTCTAAATCTCTATTTACCATATTTTTTCCTCATTTCCATACGCACTTCATAGTCTACAACGTTCGCCCGGAACAGCGAATGTGCTTTTCGCAAGCAGTAACGATAATATTTCAGTTTTTGCTGTCTACGCTTTACCATTTGTACCGCCATAATCTCTGCCCACAATAAGGGCAGTAACTCCAAATTGCAATTTCTTGATATTCGGTGTCTAGCATCTCGTTACAGTTTTGGCAGATGTAAATCATATTACGCTCGTAACACGCCACTTTCTGTCCTGTTTCGTGTAGATACTTTTTTACAACTTTTGCCTTCATCACGATTACCTTTATTGGCATTGCCTTTTCTTTATCTTGCATATGTATTTCCTTCGTATTCTCTATACGCTTTACCACATCCATACTAACCACCCAATCGCAGCACCTATCAAAGCGCCAAGCATAGCAGGTATACCGATGATTAATATAACCGTGATCATGTCGATAATTGCATTTAATATTTTAATCATTTGTAATCACCTCTTTTGACAAGTAACAGCTCATCACATGAGCGCATAAATTCTTTCGCAAGCTCAAGGTTTTCTACCCATACTGTTCGCCGTCCGCATTTTGGGCATGAGATGTTATAAATTGTCTGACCTTTGTATTTAGCGGTATTCACCTTATATTGATGCCTACAAGTCATATTGTTCGCCAAAACCTTTCTCCGTGCTCAACACGCAAGAGCAATTCTTTGTGTCCTGCTTCAGCTTCTTGCTGTGTATAATATTTTTGACAATACAAATCTTTGTAGCTTACTCCATTTCTTCTGTCAAATTTAAAGAGCATTGTTTCATAACTTGGCTTGTAACACCAATGCAATTTAACTGTAGACAGCAGATAACTTTCACCATCTACGGAAAACTTTGTCTTTAAAGAAAAGTTAGCCATTATTCTCACCTCTGTTCGGATTCTGCTTCCAGCCACCTACAGGACGATACAGGTGCAAAACATCGTATATCCTGCCTACGCCGTGCAGATATTCACTTTCCTTCGGATGAATCTGATGAACTTCTTCTTCCGGCAACCAGAACACGTCTTTAACCTGGCACATAACCTCCCATGACGGCGTTTTATTCGTTGTGCCGCAAAATTTCACGCTTACATGCTCCCATTGGTTGCCGTCCTGATCAGGCTCAACGCCTACAACACACTGTAAGCTCTTTTTGATTCCCGGCAGATGCAGGAAGCCTGTCAATACTAAGCCTTCAAAAGCAAAATCATTTCTCTTGTCGGCTTGAAACTTTTCGTTTGCTAAAATCTCCTTAACACTTCTCATCTTAATCTCCTTGCTCCGCACAGTTGTGGATTATTACTGCACTGTTTACATTCCTTGTCACATTCCCAGCAGCATACGTGGCAAACCTCGCTTCTTACACAGCCGGGGAACGGAAAAGGGCAAACATATTTATTTTTCAGCTTTTTCGTGATTATCGGCTCTTCATCTTTTGAAAAATTCTCGGCAGGCTTTTGAGCTTTAGCCTTGCTTTTGTTTGTTTCCTGCCTTCTTATTTGCGCAAGGCTCATGATTTTGTGCTTACACTCCTTACCTCCGCAGCTCATTCCTTGCCGCCGGGCAAGGTTAGATACATCTCTGTAACATTCAGTGCCGCATTCGCAGACGCATCTTGCAACAGAAGCCTTCTTTTTAGGTCTGATGCTGATAACGCCTGGAGGATAAATTTCAAGCACTGTCAGCATACCTATTTTCTGCCCTAGCAGATAGCTCCAATCCTTATTCTGCATTAAACCGACTTCCTTTCGCTTTACTTTAGCCAAATAGTGCCATAGCACGATGAGCATCTAAACGCCCATTTTACAGCACCTTTTCTGTCTACAATCTTTGCACCGTAGACAAGCTTTATTTTTTCCTGCTTGCAATGAGGGCAGCACTGCTTGCCTTCGGCTGTTGTTCCAAGTAGATATTTCACTGTTGCCCCTCCGTTACAGTCAGAAATTTTAACACTCTTCCTGTATTACTAATTCTGTATTCTTCCAGATCATCACGCTTCAGGTACTGCCTTCCATATAGCGACTTCATATTCTCCCATACAAGGAACGGCACGTTGTAAAAATCTGTCAGATTAAACGATACCAGGATAAAGCACCTTGCTCCTAAAAAATGATGAACCTTTAGGTATTCAAGCTGGTGCGGTTCAAGTCTGCTTCGCAGCATCTTGTCGCCGTCGGTATGCTTCGCTTCAAAGCACACCGCTAAACCGCCTCTAAGAGTCCCCTTGTAGTCAACACCGCTTTTCTTTGCATAGTTGGCAATGAACTGTCCATGCGCTCCATAAGGGCGGATATAATGTACAGGTTCGCTCTGTTTCTCAATCTTCGCAATGCCGTGTTCCTCGTAATACTGGCAGCCTGCGTCAATCATCTTTTCAAAGAATGAACCGCTTGCCTTACTCCGCTTGCCTACAATGATACTTTTAAGCTGATTCATGTTTCTTGTACCCCTTGAATTTCATTCTGCTGAAAGCGTATCTGAGATAAGCTAAGTCCTGAAGCACATCAATGTATTCAATCTTATCAACATACACCTTACTTCTTCCCCACGTGCTAATCAGCTTCATGCTAGGATTGTAGGTCTGGTGATATATCGTTTTGTACAAAAAACAATATTCACTGCAAATCTTCTTGAAATCATCTTTCTTTAATTCTATTTCAGTGAACGCCAGCTTACGCAAGCGGTTAACTTCATCTTTAATCTTCATGTTATACCTCACTTAAAACGGAATTTCCTCATTAAAAGGTACTGCGCTGCCAAAACCTTGGAAGTCCTGGCTTTCTTCTCCCGGTGTATGCTGAGATTCGCCGCCTTGCTCTCTACGCTCAATGAATTCAAAATGCTCTGCAATAGCCTCGGTTACATATTTCTTTTGACCGTCTTTAGCGTCATAGCTGCGAATTTGCAGTCTGCCTTCAACTAACACACGCTGTCCCTTACTAAGATAATTGCCACAGATTTCAGCCTGTTTACCCCAGATAACCACAGGAATAAAGTCCGCTTCACGCTGTTTGTCTTTGGAATAAGGTCTGTCCACAGCAAGCGTGAACTGAGCAACAACCTTGCTTGTAGAAGTGTATCTTACCTCCGGGTCTTTTGTTAGTCTGCCTAATAAAATGATTTTGTTCATGCTTTTTGTTCCTTTCTCTTTAACGGATTGTCCTGGCAGAAAATTTCGCCGCCTTCTTTTTTGATTTTTGCTTTGATTTCGGCAATAGCTTTATACAGATAATAAACCTCACCGCTGTCATGATACATATTGATATAGAAATTTACTATTGTCGTAAAATATCTCTTATCTTTATCACGATTTGCGCTTTCAGTGATTCTTGTAAGCTCTTTAGCGTCCATAATTCCCTCCTATAATCCTAATAATTTGTTGGTAGCAGCAAAGCCTTCTGCAACTTTCTTCCTGCGTCTGCTTGCGTGTGTAACCTCTACCGGGTGGCACATCTGCAAAATGCGGTCATAGATTCTTGTTTCCGTTATCGTCTGCGGCTTTTTAATTGCTTCAATCGGCAAATTTGTCGTGATGATTGTAGGCAATCCGCTCCGGCAACGGCTGTCGATGATCTGGAACACTAGCTCCTGAGCAAACTCCGTGCGCCGTTCTGCTCCTAAATCATCAAGCACTAACAACTCAAATTGATTAAATCCGTCAAGATATGCTTGCTTTTGTTCCGTGCCCCACAAGGTATTGAACACTCTGCCGAAATTAGTCATTAAGCAAGCAACGCCTTTGTCAATCAGCGCATTGACAACGCACGCAGCGGCGAACGTCTTTCCGCTTCCGGAATTTCCGTAAAGCAGCAATCCTTTATGCATCCTGCGAAAATCATCGTAGTGCTCAACGAAATTCTTCATTGCTCGCATCGTCCGCTCGTCTGCGCCGTCATCATGGCTGAAAGTCTGCGATTGAAGCTCACGCTCCGGGAAGCCAGCTTTTCTAAGCTCCTGCACCCTGGCAAGCCGCTTTTCCTGTTCCTCACGTTCACGCTCTGCCTGAAGCTCTTCCGCTCTGCACTTGCAGATACAAGTCACAGTTCGTTCAACACCAAACAAGAAACCTCTGCATTGCTTCGGCGTATGGCATTTACCACACATAAGCAATCCGTTTTCGTAATAATCATTTGCGTTTTGCTTATTAAGCTGTGAAGCATTTTTAGCAATGTGATTTACAGCAAGCGTAATTGAATTCTGAACATCATTCGCATTCATGCTATCACCTCACTAAAAATATTTGTCCAGGTCTGTTTGGTCGTCCGGCGGTTTAAAATCATCCGGCGGTTTCTTTGGTTTTTGATTGTCACCGCTCGCAAGGTTTCTTGCAACTCCCTCACAATAGGCTATTGACTTCTTGCCTTGTTGCGCTGTTATCGTAACCGCCTGCATAGCTATCAGCTCGCCGTGCTCCTTAGCAATAGCCTGTAACCGCTCTGCAATATATGGCGTTATCGGCGTAACATTTTGATTCCAAAAGCCAACAGGATTATTATCGCTCGTAACATTTTCGTAACTGTTACACGTAACGGCAGCATTTTTATCGTAACAACCACTACTAAAGTTGTTGTTGTTACTCTTACTCTTATTCTCTTTCTTATTCTTACTCTTATTCTTATCCGTAACATCTGTGTTTGTTACATCATTGTTACGTGTAACATCTTGACTTGTTACGCTTTTGTTACACGTAACATCTTCGTAACATTTCGTAACATCTGTGTTTGTTACGTCATTGTTACAGGTTTTGGATTGCTTCTCACGCTGCCTTTTAACTCTCATTGCTTCCTTGCACCGCTCACGCTCCTTGAGCTTTGACAGCTCTTCGGCGTTCTGATACTCACTCCAGCCTACAATATAGATATAGCCGTTTTCCTCTATATCTATCATGTTATACTGCTGAAATACTTCTAAAGCTGTTTCTGCAATTTTAGGTTTAAACCCACCAACAGCAGCTAAGGTTTTAGGTGTATACGCTACACCTTCGGTAGCATATACATAACCACCATCATTTTTTTTGCGAGCTAAAGCTAACAGGAAGAACCACATTAATGCCAGGCTATCACCAATCTTCGTATCAGCACGAAGTATCTTAATTTTTTCGCTGTCGAAAACATCAGCGCTAACCTTGAACCAGCTCTCCATGTCGCCCTCCTACAATAACTTCTTCCATAATGGCTGCCGTCTAAGTAACCTTACATATTTCATAAGTGCTTTCTTTCTCATAAGTAGTTCCTTCCGATTCTTTCAACCCATTCTTCCCTACTATGTTTATCTTCATAGCAAGTTTGAGCAAATCGCCTTAACCGCAAGTCTGTTTCCACGTCCAAATGAGGTCCGAGCCTGCCTTTATGATGCTCATGACATAACCAGATTGTTAAACCAAGCTTGTCGGAAATCTTCCTTCCGGCTGTTCCGAATATCAAATGATGACGTTCAAGGTTACATGTTGTGCCACACATAAAGCACTCCTTGTCGCTCTGTAATATGCTTTTCTTGCTCATGCTGTCTGCCCCATTTCTTCAAGTAAGGTCTTAATAGCTGTATGAGCAAGCGCATATTGAGGAATTGTAACCATTTTTTCAAGCTCCTCAATAGTCAAGTCCTTAATGTTTTTGTATGCAGCAAGCGGTCTGCCGTTTTCATCGTGGCCACTAGCAACGGTTACAATCACATCCCCTTGCGGTGTAATCTTAACGAATTTATTTCCGGTAGATTGCGGTTGAGCTTTAGGCTTCTGCTCTGTGTTTTTGGCTTTAAAGTCTTGCTTCGGTTCCGGTGCACAAGCTGAATTTCCGTCATCGTCCTCTTGCGCAAGTCCAAGAGCAGCAGTAAGGCTATATCTTCTTGCATAAGTCAGTGTACTGCCAAAACCCTGGGCATCATTCTTCTGAATAGGATAACTGCTCGTCACTTTAATAAACTGACCGCTGCTATGCATGATCATTGTAGTGACAGCAAGTTTACTGCTTTCTACAATTCCTTCGTTAGCCTGGAATATGCTTAAGCCGTTCTTGCTAAGCGGTTCACGTGCTACGTTCAGGCATTCCGCTAAATCCGCATATTTGCTTTTAAAAAACGGATTGTCACAGCCTTTAACAGCATTTTTCATTTCGCCCTGAGCCTTTGCTAAGGCTTCAGCCAAAGCGTCGATTTTTTCGCTCATTTCCATTTAAATCACCTTTCCTTCCTTAACCAGCTCTTCAAGTTTGCTGTGAAGCTTAAGAGTTGTTTCAGCATCCCAGTGACAGCATTCACGATAACTGCCAACTTTAGGATAGGTTTGCATATTTACCGACAAACTGTTAACGTTATAGCTTAATACATCACCTTCACGCACAGCCTGTTTTTCCTGGTGGTATCCGAAGTGTTGATACTTACATTTGCCATCCCTGGTACAGTGCGAGCAAGTCTTAAAGTCTTTCAACCAGCTCTCTTTCGTCTGCTTGTGCTCACCATGCTTCCTTTTTCTGAAAGCTTCAAATCCTTCCATGCTAAGTCCGCTGCGAGCTAACACGGCGTTAACCTGTTCATTAGTTACCATATACATCCTCCTTTTGAATTCCGAAACCAAGCTTTAAATCAGCATAGGCTTTAACCACTCTGCCTTGTGCAGTTGTATAGCCTTTTAACTGAAGCTCTTTGTTCCATTCCCTTATAAGCGAGTAGCCTTTTCCAACGCCTACGCCTAAAAGGTTGGCAATGTCTTTAGCTGTGTAGAATCTGCTTTCCATGTTTGACAACCTCTTTTCCGTATGCTATACTATATATGACCTATTTTTTAAACCGATTTCCTTTCGACTTTATTTATAGGTTAAAGGCTCTCTATTAGCGTGGGGGGTCTTTTCTTTTTGTTCATCTTCAATTCCAATCAATACAAGCAAAGCCTGTGCACCTTCCCGGCATTCTTTTAAAAGACTGTCGCCGAGGTGCTTTTTTTGTACTGTTTTCGCTACCATTTGCGGAAACAACTCAACCACTTCACCGACTTCTTTTTGCGCCCTCAACATATTTACCGCTAAATCGTCAGCCGGAGGGATAAGTCCAAAAACGTCGCAAAACACTACATTTCTTTGCAAGTGCTGAACCCTTAACCAAGGTGTACGATACAACCGAGACATTTGCAGTGCAGTAACATCCGGAACACCACGCACGTCGGTTTCGTAATCCTTAAGACAACTAGCAGATATAGCAAAGGATTCCGCAGCATCAACGCGGCTAATTCTTGCGTATTCTCTAGCTGTCTTATAGATGTTAGCTTTACTTTCTGCCATAACGCTCAACTCCTTTCTGTTACAATTAATGTATAGCGAGAAGGCTTTATGCCCTGCTATCATTGTTCTTTCACTGTGTAGTAATTAACAGTGACTACATCTCCAGGCTGGAGATAACGGCGGTTGGCGGTCAGGTGCTTATTATCTTCGGATACGTTGTACCAAAACTCGTCAAAACAAATCCTTGTTTTGTTAAGCAGGAAATACTTGTCAGCGATTCCATACATGGTTTCGCCTTCTTGTACAATGTGCGTAATTGTATGCCTTTGCACCTGGCTGTCCGAAAATCCGCCAATCAAGCTTAAGCAACACCATGCAAAGATAATGCATACACAGATTTGCAATACCTTTTTCATCTTCATCTCTCCTTTGCGCAATTTCATCAATGGTCTTTGTTAAATTGCTGAACATCATAAGGGACTGTATGACTTATAGCATCTTTCATAACCAGCTCAAATACTTGCGAAATGCCAGCTATTGGTATGCCTTTATCATGCAGTATTTGTATGATAGGCTTTACAGCAGAACGTGGGTCGAAAGTCATTAAACCGTTTTTTATTTCCATAGCATCACTCCTTTACGCTTCTAAAAAGTAATCAACGCTTACGCCGAAGTATTCGGCAAGTTTTTGCAACGCTTCAACATTAGGTTTGTTTCTGCCATTTTTCCAAGTTGAAAAAGCTGAATTGCTAAGTCCTGTTGCCTTCGCAACTTGATAAGCAGTAACATTGTTTTTCTGCATTAATTCAGCAATTTTTCTATACATTTCAGCACTCCTTTCTTGACGTTCAATTTTGAACGTGATATACTTTAATTGACAAATGTAAAATACTTAAAATTATTTTACGGCTTTAAAGTATTTTTGTTTTACATCTTAGTAATATTATAACATAATGTGTTAGAGTTGTAAAGTAGTTTTGCTTTGCTTTTGTAAAATATTTTTTCGAGGTATCGAATGTACGAAAAATTTGAAGCTCTTCTAAAAGAACACAATACAACAGCATACCAAGTTGCTAAAGCAACTGGTATCAGCAACTCAACATTTTCTTTATGGAAAAGTGGTCGTTCTGAGCCAAAAGTAGCGACCATACAAGCTATTGCTAATTACTTTGGCATTCCTGCTGGTTACTTTTATGAAGATAAAGACTACGCTCTCGGTGTAACAGAACAACAAGCAAAATCCCTCGGCATAGACACCGAAGCAGTAAAGCAGCAGCTCAACGCCCAGCTTCTCGACGAACAGGCTATTGAGATTGCAAAACAGATTCAGAAGCTCGATGACACCCAAAAGATGGCTATCGAGCAAATTATAAAAGGGCTGTTGCAAGGCAAAGGCAAGGCCTGACTTCCCCTTCGCCAGCATGGCATAATACCTTGCAATCTAAAGGAAGGAGGTTAAAACGAAGTCGATGTCATACCACTAACGAGTATGCACAGCTGATTCGACAATTACTAACAGAGCATGTGTATTTCCTGCTACTCTGCATAGAAATTGCCAACCAACTGGTTGCAAAAAAAGCAAGCTGAAACTGTAAAATACGGACTTAATGATTCAACTTGATGTTAGGGAGATTACTTTTAGGGAGCAATTTGTAGAAGAACTACAGCGATAAGAGGGCGCATATGTCCGTCCTCTTTTTCGTATGTATCGAAAGGAGTCGGTATTAATGTTCGGGTGGTTTTCACGCAAAGCATCAAAAGAGGATATTCAAGAATATACGAAAATGCTAACAACTGTAGCCATGAAAGATGAATACGAAGACAAAACACAGCTTACCAATATGTATAATTTCATAAAGGAAAAACATATTACAGATGAGCAACTTGCTGAAGCTCAATCCATGGCTTGTAATAACATATGGTCTAATATAATGCAGGACGGAATAGTAACAGAAGATGAAGCACAGAAATTTAGCAAGTATTTGCTTGTATGCGAACATCTCACTCCTAAAGAAGTAAAATACTGGAATGGAAAAATAGAGCTAAACAGAACCCTATATGACATCACAGTTAACGATAAATTACCAATCTATGATAAAAATGATGTTCAGATCATATATAAGGACGGCGAAATACTTCATTATTCAGCATACGCAGATATGATGAAAATGAAAACTGTTACCAAAAAAATTAATTATTCCGGACCATCTGCATCTATACGCATCTGTAAAGGTGTTCGCTATCATGTAGGCTCTATGAGTGTATCAAGAAAAACTTCCTCTTTTTGGACTTCTGATTCGTGGGGCATCTTTTGGATAAGCAATATGCGTATAGGCTTTTTAGGCAGCTCAAAAGCTTTTGCTTTTCCAATCTCTAAACTATTCTCTATTTCCGACGGTGACGGTGGATTACACATATTTAAAGAAGGACGAGCAACGCCGTACATTATACGCCTATCGGAATACGAGGAACCATGTGCTATAATATCGAATTTGCTTAACAAACAATAAAGGAAGCCAGCATCAATGAAAAGAATAATCATAGCACTAATAACTATTTTCTGCATCGGTACATTTACATTATCAGCAGAAGCTTATGTAGGCAATCGCAACACCGGCAAGATACACACAAACACCTGCAGCTCTGTATCAAAAATGAGTAACGGCAATAAGGTTTACATCGAATCACAATCAGAAGCAAGAGCATCTGGATATACACCTTGTAAACGCTGTCACCCATTCTAGGAGGTCGGTATCATGAAAAAGCTTTTTCTTGTGCTTGCTGCCCTACTTGTTTTTACAATATCATCAATTTGTGAAGCGTCAGAAGCAAGTAATGCAAAATACATAAACGAAAATTATGTGAAGCCGTCGGTCTCTTTACTAATCGATGATTTTTTTCCAAAAACAAAAGAAATTATAAAAAACTATTCAACAGAGTATCAAGACCGTGCCGGTGGAGATTTGGCATATTACTATCGTCCTAGATTTGTGGAAATTAAAGAGAAATTAGCTAATGACAAAAAAGCCAAGGCTTCCCATATTAAACAGTTAGCAGAAGCAGTAATACAAAACGAGATAGATTTGATAGATGTTTTTATGATTTTAAGAGATAAAGAAAATTATAATCGTAATTCATTTATGGCGAAAGTCGAAAAAACTCTTTCAAATTTCAAGGATATTACAACGCAATACAAAAACGAATATGAATCCATAACGCAAGAACCATTATCAAAAAAGTAACAGACTATTCCCCTAGCCTGTTAAAACATTCACTAGCAGGCTTTAAGCCTGCTTTTGTGCTTTTTGAAATAAAAAAGGCTTGAAAAACAGTCTGAACATAAAATCCCAGGTTGCTTTTCAAGCCAGTGTTTTTATACAGTTTATATCATTATTTTTGTAGATTGAAAATCTTATCAGAGCTTCATATTTAGCTTATATGAGCATTTAATTTTTACTAATATAAATATAAGTAGAAGGCTCAAAAAGTCGCTTATAAGCTAAATACTAAAGAGATTTTTTTGCATTTTTTGGCAAAAATTACATGAAAGGAGCTGCAAAACATGACAGTAACAAAAAATCCGAAAACAGGAAAATGGGACTGCGCTTTTTGGTATAAAGATTGGCAAGGCGTAAGAAAACATACAACCAAAAGAGGTTTTGATAAAAAGCGTGATGCTGAAAAATACGAAAGCGACATGAGAAACAAAACTCATACACATGATCCGAAATTTAGCGAAGTTATTGCAGCATACCAGCAAGAGCTGGACAGCAAATTGAAGCTAGGAGAATTAAAGCAGTCGACTGTCGACAAGAAAAACCAGGCATTAAAATATTATGTCCTCCCTTTCTTTGAGAATATGAACGTCGACAAGGTTACTCCGCTTCAAGTTATGCGCTGGCTTGCCATTCAAAATGAGAAATCAAAAAAAGAACGGCTCTCAAGCAGACTGCTAAATCAGATACGTTCAGAATTAAGCCAGGTCTTTGAATTCTCTAAAAGAAATTGCGGGACAAAAAATAACCCTGTCACTCTTACTGACAGGGTAAAGCCATATTCCAACGATACACGTGCGAAATTATGGACAGTAGAACAGTATAAGATTTTCTATGACGATATTAAGATAGCTTCACATAGAGTACTGTTCAATATCATCTTTTGGGCAGGCTTGCGCATAGGTGAAGTTATGGCACTGAAAATCGAGGATATATCGCCATATAAAATTCATGTTAATAAATCACTGATGAGGATACACAATAAAGATGAATTTGTCATTAGCACACCAAAAACAAGAAGCTCCGTGCGTGATGTTGAAATACCGAAATACCTCTATAATCAAATCATAGACTACATAGGCACGCTTTATAAGGCTAAACCAGAAGATTATATCTTTGATGGCATAAAACCGTCGGCTATCAGAACATATATGCAATATCACTGTACTAAGTTAGGCTTGCCAAGAATTAGTCCTCACATTCTCCGGCACAGCTATGCTTCAATGCTTTACGCAGCTACCGGAGATATTCTAGCAGTCGCTAAACAGATTGGTCACGCAGATAAAAACACAACCTTTGAATTTTACGCTCACATGATGCCAGAAGCTAATAGAAAAGCTGTAGACAAATTAGAGAGTTTAACCGTTGATAAGTCAACTAAAAATAGTGAATTTTAATTTTCGGAACTCATTTTGAACTCATCTAGTAAAAAAAAGAACCACTAAATCCAATAAATACTAGGGTTTAGCGTTTTTTATGTACAATGCTCTATATTATAACACAAATAGCCTTAAACGTCGACAGATGCAATTTTGACGCTGTTGACAAAGTATTAATAATATGTAAGATGGCTGTTATCATAGTAAACTGAGCGAGAGATATATCGTGCAAGGAAGAGCAATTTCAACGAATAAGTGTCCGGAATCATCGAAGTGTTGCATTCTTGCGTGCGCATCCAAGAAGTGAGTACGCAGTAGGATGCTGATTGGCTGTCACACATAGAACTCTGGTAAATTGAGCGAGAGGTATATCGTGTAGGGAATAGCAATTTTAGCGAATGAGCATTTAGAACCATAGAAACAAGGGTACGTAACAAAATGTTACTCTCTGACAAATTTTACCGCAGTTTCGTACTGGCTCCATGCGAAATTTGCGTCGTGCCCTTTTGGCACAGGAAAATTGCTGTTGACTGAAACGATATACTCTCGCGAATAGAGAAAATAAGCTAGAAAGCTTAATCCATGCTTGTGCATCACTTTGCTCCTTCAATCATGGCTATCTATCCCTCCCCCTCCAAAAATGCTCCCTGCAGCAATACTTCATTGCAGCAATACTTCATTACGAAGCCCCCGCTGCCGACTTTACTGCATAATCGTAGATTCTATCCTCAATCGACAAGCTGATTACATCAGCTCGTCGATACGCCTCGCCACAATCGCATTTGCTCGTCGCGTTGCTCCTTCAAATGCGGTGGCTGGGCAGCCAGGCCCGCTGCTGGTCATAAGATAGCTGACGGTAAAAGAAAAAAGACATGTCACATGACATGTCTTTTTTCTAACCGGCAGCTATCTATCCTCCCAGGCCGCTTCCAGCCAAGTACTTT
>OGQJ01000031.1_pt1 | contig 135557 bp, 123 predicted proteins | sample 1553161 | NCBI WGS metagenome assembly OGQJ01 (sample SAMEA2579923, study PRJEB22360) | human gut metagenome | biome: human gut; feature: human-associated habitat; material: faeces | place: Denmark | collected 2008/2010 | reverse complement strand
AGGCATACCGCCAAGTCGCATAAAATAAGGAAAGTTGAGATTTTAGTTATACAAATTCAAAGTTTCTGTTCCTTACAAACTTGAATTTATCGATTTCTTTATTATCTAATCTGTTAGTAATCTATCCAACAGCATCTGCCTATTATTTATAAACATTTCTGTTACCTGGTAACTCTCTGTATCCTCATATTCGCACAGATGTATGCGTCCATTATCAAAACAATAGATATCTGCATCTGGTATTCCTAACAAAATTGGCGAATGCGTAACTATAATAAACTGTGCTCCCTCTTTTGCACATCTGTATATTTGCATCAACAATGTAAGCTGTCTCTGCGGCGATAATGCAGCTTCCGGCTCGTCAAAAAGATACAAGCCATTTGGATTCATATTGCTCTGTGCTAATGCGAGAAAACTCTCTCCATGTGATTTTTCATGATATTTAGCGGAAGGATGTGTAATATCTGCATATTCTTCTTCCTGCGTTGCAACATTATAAAAGCTTTCTGCCCTAAGAAAATATCCCCACTTTTCCTTCCGATAGCCTTTGGCAATTCTTATCGCATCACACAACTCTGAATGTGTATCATGCGTAGAAAAAACATAATTCTTCGTTCCACCCTCAGGATTAAAACCATGTGCTACGGCAAGTGCTTCCAATAAAGTTGATTTACCGCTGCCATTTTCCCCTACAAAAAAAGTAATTGGTTTGTTAAAATCAAGTTTTTCAACTCCCTTAAAAGCCCTGATTCCCTTCAGATAACTATCCTTATCAATTTTATCCCAATCAAATATTACTCCTTGTATGAATTGATCATTCACCTAATCACCTCCTTGTAAAAAACACTTTCTAATCCCCATCTTCTTGCCCTTTAGACAAGAAGCATTCTTCACCTTCAGTTCGGTCAATTTCGATTTGGTAAACCATCTATACAATACTTATTTGTCTTAAATGTCGCATGAAACAGATTACGCAAAAAAGAAGTCATTTCTTCCCAATAACCGTAAACATTCGCTTCCTGCATCGGCGTATCGTATTCATCCAGTAAGATAATTACTTTTTTTCATATGCATGCTCCAAATATCTGCACAAATAATTAAGACTGTCACACGCGGTAATATCATCCATTTCCGCCATCTCTGTCAGAATGTGCCGGTATGCCATTTTTTCGGATTCCATAAGTTTTTCATTTTCGAGCAGATATTCAAAATCCTGATACAGACTTACAATCCGGCATTTGACCTGTTTTTTTGCATCAGATACATTATCCGCTTTTACCGATGCAAAACTGAGATATAAAACAGGATATGTGCCCTGAATCTGCCGGTACCCGGAATCTTTCCAGATATCAAGTCCTTCAAACAAATCTCCCCTGTCTGCATATTTATTGGAAAAAAAGCAGTTGAGCATACTCATATTAAGGGTTTTGCCAAAACGTCCTGGACGTGTGATCAGCGTAACATCATCCCTGTAGTTCCACCACTGCCGTATGAAATCTGTCTTATCAATGTAAAAGCACTGACTTTCTCTTAATGCTGCAAAATCCTGTTTGCCAATTCCAACCTGGTTTTGCATAGTTCTACCCACTTTCCACGGTTTTGTGCTTTTCATTATTTTTATTTATCATAGCAGATAACGTTTTAAAATGCCACCTTCTCCAGATGTTTTCATTTCTAAATGCGTCTGTAAGTATGGAGGACAAAACTTAACAGATCCCAAAGCAATTCTAAAAAAATATAAAAAATTTTCCTTTACAGTTATTCAATTTTAATACTATAATACAAGGGATTATAAAATAGTAAAGAGGCCTGCCATCATGCAGAACATAAAAACGATTGCCGGAACTTTCACGATAGGCACTTATGAAATTCCAAAACAATATGTATGTGCAAAAACACCCACAATTACACAAAAAAATGATATCTGTGAGATCGTAACCTACGATCAGCAGATTACCGTAAATGGACATAACTATGCTCCGGTACTGCATCAAAACTGTATGCAGCCAGAGCAGATTACATTATATCCACTTGTAATCCGGCAGGAACACGCGACACTGACCGTGTCCGACCGTTATCATACCGGACATTGGAAATCCGGGGATGACACACAGATTTCCGACTGGCGTCCAAAGCTTATGCACCGGGGATGTGTGCCATGTACCAATTGCGGAAGGTGTTAGCACTTTTTATATTTTATTCCAGCCAAAGTGTAACCGCAGATTTATTTTCACTTGGTCTGTAATATATTTTACAGTCTTTTATGCTAACTCTATGACATATTATTTAAAAAACCTTGGGAGTGCCAGCTCCCAAGGTTCTAAAGTTCATTACGGAGAAATGTAGTAGCCAGCTACAGATGCCAATACAGAAATAAGAAAAGTGATTATGATTCCAAGTGGGTCAATAAAAACCTGAAGTGCCAGCTTCAGGTTTTTATTTTACAACAATTTCTTATTTTTTTGCCTTCTTTGATTTTGTTTCCTGTCATTAACAGAAAACCGGTTACCATCCACAGGTTTCCCTGTAAACAGTAACCGGTAAAAAAATTTCTCACCTATTTTTTTCGGTTTTATTTCCACACTTCTTTTGCGATTTCCTTCACAAGTGCAAGTTTTGCCCACTGCTGCTCTTCGGTCAGCTTGTTTCCGATCTCACAGGATGCAAATCCACACTGCGGACTCAGGCACAGCCGCTCCAGCGGAATATACTTTGCTGCTTCATGAATTCGTGCGATCACCTTATCCTTATCTTCCAGTTCCGGCTTTTTGGTTGTGATCAGGCCAAGTACAACTTTCTTGTCTGGAGACACCTTTGCAAGCGGTGCAAAACCACCGGATCTTTCATCGTCATACTCCAAAAGCAGTGCATCCACATGCTCCTGCGCAAACACGTAATCTGCCACGGAGTCGTATGGGCCGCTGGTAAAGAATGTAGAATGATAATTTCCACGACAGATATGGGAAGTGATCACCATATCCTCCGGTCTGTTTTCGAGTGCAAGGTTATTCACCTTTAAGAGCCGAGCCTTTACCTCTTCAATATCCAGTCCGAGCGACTGGTATCTCTGTTTTGCGGCATCTCCGACAATTGCTCCCCAGGTGCAGTCATCCAGCTGCAGATTGCGGCATCCGGCTGCATAAAACTGCTTGATCACATCCTGATATGCCTTTGCGATATCCTCGATCAGTTCCTCATCGGTTGCATAAAATTTTCTCGTCTGCTCGATGTTCTGCGGAACGATCATCTGTTGATACATCTGTGCCGGTGCCGGGATTGTATATTTTGCAACGGTCTGCTCATCTTCGAACTGCTTTAAAAACTTAAAGTATTCCACGAACGGATGTGCTTTTGCTTTTACCTTTCCTACGAGATAAGTTGCTTCAAGATCTGCCATCTCTCCGTTAAACTGTACGCCGCCGCCATCTTTTTCATGGGCAACACCTTCAAATCCCCACATAAAATCCAGATGCCAGAATTTTCTGCGGAATTCTCCGTCGGTGATTGCATGGAAGCCTGCTGCTTTCTGCTTTGCAACGATTTCTGTCACGCACTCATCGGTGATGCGGTCGAGTTCTTCCTGTGTGATGGTTCCTTCCTCAAAAGCTTTCTTTGCAGTTTTTAATTTTTCCGGTCTTAAAAAACTTCCTACAAAATCATAACGAAATGGTGTCTTTAATGTGCTCATTTATCCGATAACCTCCTGTTTCTTTTCTGGTTTTTGTCTGTTTGTTTTGCTGAGGTTATCCTACCATCTCAGAGTTTATTTGTATAATACCTTTCTTTGGCGGTTTGTCATAGTTTAAAGCTATACCTGTGTTTATTGTGTCAGGCACCAATTATACACTAAGCGTGGACTCGGTGCATACTACGAACCACAGTCGGATGATGAAATACCGGAATATTCAATAGCAATGCTTTCAGAACTGTTTGATTTGCTGCAGAAATTCCCTTATCAAACAGCGGAAGTCGACGGCGTGAAGGTAAGATACTAGTATGGCGCTGTAATGATAAACCTACAAACCCCCAGACTTATTTTAAGAGATTATACAGAGAAGGATTTTGAGGCATACAGCAGATTGAAAATGGATGCCGAGACCATGTACTATCTGCAGGACATACAGTTGCATCCCGTTGAGGAAGCCAGACGGGATTTCGCGGAAGTCCTGTCTGACATGAAATCCCCGGAGCGGAAATTCTATTTCTGTCACATGGAGCTGAAAGACACGCACGAACAGGTTGGCAGCATCGGGTATACGGTTGAAGCCGACACTCCGGTAGGAAAGCTTGTCCATCTGGGCTATTTTACATATCCGAGGCATTGGGGGAATGGCTACACCTCGGAGGCATTGAAGAAGGTTCTGGAATATGCCTTCACACAAGACAATGTGTACAGAGTTACAACCGGGTGTCTGGCAGAGAATAAGGGCTCCGAGAGGGTTATGCAGAAAAACGGGTTAATAAAAGAAGCCGAGCATATTGATTATGAATGGCACGATGGTAAAATGAAAACCCGCTTAGAATATCAATTATTAAAACATGAATGGGAGCAATTACAAAAAACACTTTAATTTCCCCTTGCAAACCACACGTATTATGTTATAATACATTTAACAATTAAGTTAAATGTTAAGCGTAGGAGGGATAAGTTTGGGAATGCAGGATACGCTTCGCGCGCTTGCCGATCCAACAAGGCGCGAAATCCTTAATCTGCTCAAGAAATCACGGCTGTCTGCGGGCGAGATCGGCGACCATTTTTCGATTTCCGGTGCGGCGGTTTCCCGGCACCTGTCCGTTTTGAAGGAGGCAGACCTGATCCGCGACGAGCGGGAAGGAAAATTCATCTATTATGAGCTCAACACCACCGTGCTTGAGGAGATCATGCTATGGATCACTGAATTAAAAGGAGGAAATGACCATGATCAGACAACATAAAAAAATGATATTACTCACATCGATTGCGACGCTGCTCCCGATCCTTATCGGATTGCTTTTGTGGAAGCAGCTTCCGGATTCCGTTGCAACCCATTGGAGCACAGGCAACGAACCGGACGGCTACTCATCCAAGGCTTTTGCAGTGTTCGGGCTTCCGGTGATCATGCTGATCCTGCATCTGGTATGCGTGATCGCAACGAACATTGATCCCAAGGCAAATAGCATCAACAAAAAAATATTCTTTATTGTCCTGTGGATCTGCCCGGTATTTTCCATCATTGTATGCAGCACGGTTTATGGGTATAATTTAGGGTATCAGTTTGATATTGGTTTTCTTTGTGGGCTGCTCATCGGAGTTTTATACTTGATATTAGGCAACTTCCTGCCGACGGTAAAGCCGAATTACACCATTGGCTTCCGCATTTCGTGGGCGCTGAATGATGCCGATAACTGGTATCACACGCACCGGTTCGGTGGAAAATGCATGGTGATCGGAGGGCTCCTTCTGATCGTCACCACGCCGTTCCAGAATATCTGGGTGCTTATGGCGCTCGCCATCCTCCCGTGCATTTTTCCGGTGATCTACTCCTACATGTACTACCGCAAGGGGCAGTCACGGTAATACTTTTTATTGTGTCAGACACCAATGGTTCAAATACATTTTAGGAGAATTGCTCGTTTATCACAAGATATTAGTAAATTTATAAGTTGCTATTAAATTTCATAGTATGAAAAGCCACGACCTGTACTCTGATTTGAGTACAAGCCGTGGCTCCTGTTCTTGCTGTCTTTTTTCATAACCAGCCGATTTTCCCTCAGACATCTTTGCCTGAATATCAATGAGAAGGTGAAAGTCTCTTTATGAATTTTCTGATTTTTCTAATGGAAAATACAGGCAGATCCGATAAGACTCCTCCCCACATTCTTCTTCGCATCTGCCCTGCATTTGCTCCATCATGATTTCAATATTATGAACCCCAATTCCCGTTCCTCTATGATCCTGTTCTTTATTTGCCGCTGCATTCATAATGGAAAAGAAAAACTCGTCCTGACAAATTCCCATATCCAACAGGATTTCTTTTGTCTTGTCTGCATACTTCAAAAGATTGGATAACAAATTATTCATAATGCGTCCGATATAATCATAACAAACACTTATCTTTACTTCCTCCCACTGTTTCCATCCCAGTGTAACCGTGTAACCGTATAGCCATTTGTCTGCAATACATTGCACAATTCCGAACAGTAATCCTCCATTACAAAAGCTATGGATTCCGACTTTTCCATCTGTGGCTGCTGCCCTGAATTGATAAGAAAAAACTCAAATAGCTGATCTGAAAGATTTTTAATCTGAATCGCTTTTCCCACTGTTTTCTTTACATAAAGTTTCACCTTATCGTGTTCGGGTTCTCTTTTTATAATTTCAAGATATGCCATTAATGCAGTCAATGGCGTCCGCAAATCATGTGCCATCCCCAGAACCAGTTTATTCTGTGCCTTTTTCATATTTCGTTCTTTTTCTTCCTTCTCCAAAAGAACTGTTTTCATATGCTCCAGACCGCGTGCCAGATCTGTCAGCTCATCCTCTCCTTTTATAGTAAAATCCACCGACCATAATCCATCTTCCAGTTTCGCTACTTCCCCACTCAATTGCCTGATGTACCGTACATATCCGCTTACACCAAACGCAAACACTCCAATCCAGACCAGCACACCACAAAGTGCCGCAGCCACATCTACCAGGATATAATACTTTCGCTCACGATTCACATATATAAATACATCTGCATTCCCATCTGTAAACGATACTTCTTGAAAATATTGCCATGTATAGTGTAATTGCTCTGATTTTGTACGATCCAAGGCAACTGGAAGTGCGTAATAATTATCGTAAAGCAGCATGCGCTTTCTTGAAATCGTAAAATACCCAATATGGTTTTCTTTTGCCCACTCCCGGATACGCTCCGTGTCGGAAGCCGCCAGATGATGTCTGGATACATATTCCTGAAACATTGCTATGGTTTCCTTAGAAACATTTCTTCGATACATAGAACTTTCAAAATACCGGTTTAATGCTCCATTTCCCATAAAAAATATAAGCAAAAATAACAGCAGTGCAAGAAAAAATCCCAACAGCAGAATTCCGATCATTTTTTCCATCAGATGTTTTCTTTTTCGTTTATTCAATGCGGTATCCTTTCCCCCACACCGTTTGTATAATTTGCGGTTTCTGCGGATTCTTTTCAATTTTCAGTCTCAATTTCCGAATATGAACCATAACGGTATTTGCAGAATTATTGAAAAACGGCTCCTGCCAGACGCTCTCATATATGTTTTGTACGGAAAAAATTTTTCCCCTGTATTTCAGCATTAATGACAAAATTTCATATTCTGTTTCCGTCAGGTAAATCTCCTCATCCCCTGAAAATACTTTATTTCCTGTAGTATTGATCTTCAGATCTCCTTTTTTTATCCACACATTTTGTCCATTTTCTTTCATGTTTCCACAAGTATAAACCTGTTTTCGACGCAACAATGCCTTTATCCTTGCCAGCAATTCTGCATAAGAAAATGGTTTCACCAGATAATCATCTGCCCCGGCTGTAAATCCGATAATTTTATCATTCTCACTGCTTTTTGCGGTCAAAAATAAAATCGGCACATAGGAAATCTTGCGTATTTGTTCACAGGTTTTGATGCCAGAAATCCCAGGCATCATAATGTCCAAAATAACAAGATCCGTATCCTCTGAAATCTGGTGCAGCCCATCCATTCCATTATCCGCTTCAATTACATGAAAACCCTCGTTTTCCAGCAATATCTTTACGCTTTCCCGGATATCTTCATCATCTTCAATAATCAAAATTGTTATTTCATCCATATTTTCTCCCATTTATCAAGCATTATTTAATTTATATAGTATTGTACCATATTTTTATAACATAATATCACTCTGTAAAAATGTTAAGATTTGTTAAGAAATATTAAGACTTATTTTAAAACATATATGCTATGATTAAGCTATCCGTTTAGGAAAACAAAAGAAAAGAGACCGTATAATGAAACAGAAAAAAAAGAAACGCAAAAGAAAAATTTTTCTACCATTATTTTTAATATTTTTCATCATCATCGGATTTTATTCCCATCAATCCTACGAAACAGCCATGCACGAACAACTCCCGGATTCTCTTATCGAGTTTGAGCAAAAATATCCGGAAGCAACCGATTTTGTAGAAAATTATCACAAATACAAAAACAAATCCTTTGACCTTGATGTGTCACACGAAGTAAGAAAAGACAACATTCCTCTATTCATCCAGTGGGATAAGCGATGGGGGTACAAAACATATGGCAGCAATTTCCTTGGTGTCAACGGTTGTGGTCCAACTTCACTTTCTATGGTTATCTGCGGATTAACTGGAAAAGCAACGTGGAATCCTTATAAAGTGGCACAATTTTCGCAAAAACAGGGTTATTATATCAGTGGACAGGGCACTTCGTGGGATCTGATGACTGCAGGTGCAAAAAAGCTGGGCCTTACATCCACAGAGGGAACCATAAATAACGATTATATCCGGCAAAATCTTACCTCATCCACCCCGATGATCTGCTCCATGCTGCCCGGAGATTTTACTTATAGTGGACATTTCATTGTTCTCACCGGCATCGATTCCGAAGGACGCGTTGTCGTCAATGATCCCAACAGCCCCAAAAACAGCGAAAAACACTGGGATATGGATCGACTTTTGCCACAAATCCGGCATATCTGGAAATTTGAGGTGGAAAAAGCTGCATAATTCTTTGTTCTATGCCTGTCTCGCCCGTTGTTTATTGTGTCAGGCACCAATTGTTTTCTGATTTTTGCTTCATAGAAAATATTTCCGAATTCAGGTACATCACTACCTCATTTTCCGGCATCAAGCAACTTCATAATGCTCTGTGCCCGTTTCTTAAATACTTCATTTTCCGATCCCTGGGCTATACTCGCAATGCGCACTATCTCATCCTCATACGGCATACAAAATTTAACCGCATCTGTTAAAAGCCGGTCAGACTCTAATGTGCTGTCTAATGCATGATCAAAGTCATACAACGGTGCCATGCACACATACTCTCCGGTATCCGTATTTCTAATCCAGCCAAAATTACCTGCATGCCGGTCTCCATTTCCGATTATCGCATCTATAATAAGCATTTGCGCTCCGGCTTTTCCAAACAGATCTATAATCGTCTGCTCATCAAAATCATCCGGATCAATTCTTCCCGACTGATCTGCCTGCTCAAGCATCACCTTTGGGGAAGTTATATTAGAAATTGCGATTCCTCCGTCTGTCTCATCTGCTCTTTCTACAGAAATTCCGCATTCCCTGCAAAGCTTAATACATTGCAGTTCCACGGAAATATCCCCATATTTGTAGAGCTTTCCGTCCTGTTTCCATTCCTTTGACAGTGCACCACCCACGTAGAGTGTCGGTGCCGCCTGTCCCGTAAATTCTTCGTTTCCGTCCCAGAATGGTTTGTAATACGGACTGATCTCCTCAAAACATATCGAATCATCCTCAGCTTTTATCCAGTAACAGTCGCTGAAACTCAACGCTCTAGTCTCACGGTTAATGCGCATACGCGCTCCCTGTCCGAATGTGATGCCCTTTAATTTCCGTGCTATCGTGTTGGTACCTGAGGAATAGCGGTATTTCATCCATTTTGTGAAGGTGTGATTGTCTGCACCTTTTTGCTGCATCAGCCCCGGAAGAAGATTATAATTTAATGTTTTTTCATTCTCTATGTCGTAAACAGGTGTGTTTTTACACATTAGCATCATGGGATCACCCCTTTTATATAAATTCGATCGGTAATGCTACAAGATTTTCTCTTAAATATGTCTTTTTATCAATCAGACATAAAATAACTCCGAGACCTCTTTTTTTATCACTTACCTTATCCAATACCTGATTCGTTGCTCCCATACTTACTTTGGGATTGCCGGACATTTTAATCTCGACCGGATATAAGACTCCATCCTCCTCTATCACAAGATCAATTTCGTTTTCACCGGAAGCATTTCTGTCTTTCCCTCTGTAATAAAAAATGTTAAATCTGTAATCTTTGCCCTCGTTGGAATAGGATTTTAAAATTTCAGACACTACAAATGTCTCAAACATATTCCCTGCAACCGCTGAACATTTCAATGTATCGGCAGTAAGCCATCTGGTAAGATAACATGCCAGTCCGGTATCCCGGAAATAAAGTTTTGGTGTCTTTATTGCCCTTTTAAGTGCGCTCGCACTATACGGCTGGAGCAGATATACAATTCCGGTTCTTTCCAAAATAGATATCCAGTTCTTAATTGTCGGCTCACTTACCCCGACGTCTCCTGCTATGTTGGAATAATTGAGAAGTTCACCTGTTCTTGCAGCAACTGCCGTCAGAAATTTGGTAAATGTAATACCATCTGCCGCCACCAGTTCATTGATATCCCTCTCCAGATAAGTTGCAACGTAAGAAGAATAATATTCTTGCCAGTCCCTGTCTATATCATAAAGCTCGGGATAAGATCCTTTGTGGATAATTTCCCATATATTGTCATATTTTACAATCTCTTTTTCACGTTCTTTGATATATGCATCGGTTGGGATAAAATGCCGGTTAAATTTTACACCATAAATCTCCCGCATGGATAATCCGGTAAGCTCTGAGATTGACACTCTTCCTGCCAACGATTCACTCATGCCTTTCATAAGTTCAAGTTTCTGAGAACCGGAAAGAATAAACATTCCTCGCTCATCCGATTCATCGACAATCTGCTTGATATCTTCCAGAATACTGCTTTCTTTTTGAACCTCATCTATAAAAAGCGGCTGTGGATTATTTAAAAAAAACAATTTAGGTTCTTCCTTCGCTTGCATTCTTGTCAGCCTGTCATCAAAATTTGCCCGGTTAAAATCCTTGAATTCATGCTTTATAAGTGTTGATTTCCCGACCTGTCTGGCTCCTACCAGTAACATGCACTTGCTGGTAGACACTCTTTGTTTCAATATTGGCGTTATCGCTCTTTGTATATATGGCATAACAAACCTCCGGCTAATCTAAACTCTGATTTTATTATAGTCGTTAATATATACAAAATCAATAAAAATATACCGGCTAATCTAAAGTTGTATTTTAGATTAGCCGGTATTTTTCAAGACACACAAGCTGTACATCCGGAATCCCGTTAAACACGCACGGTACAATGCCAACTTCCTCATCATGAATGTAGTTGTATATCGTTTCAATCCGGGCAAGATCCATTTGTTTTGCACTTCGGATATTTATCATAAAATATACTCCATCTGCTGCTCCTTGGTTTTCAGCCCCATCTTTTCATAAAATTTCTCCGCCGAGGTATTTCCCGCCCAGACATTGAGCGTCACTTCATAGCAGCCTAAACGCTTTGCCTCCTCTTTTACATGCACAAACAACTTCTCTCCGATGTGCTGTCCTCTGGTACTTGCATCGACACACAGATCATCGATAAAAAGCGAGGTAAACGGCACCATATTGTTGGAAAATGGCTGCTCCTGCAACTGACAGAATGCATAGCCGAGACAGTTATCATTCTCATCTGCTGCAACATAAATCGGTTTGGTATCATCCTTTATCATCTGTGCAAGTTCTTCGTTTGTGTATTTTGTGGTTCCCGGGATAAAAATATCCGGCCGGATATCTGCATGGACCTGAAGCACCTGCTCTAACAGTTCCAGCAGTCTTGGGATGTCGTTTTCGTTTGCTCTTCGAATAGTCATTTGATTATACTCCTTCTGCCATTCGCCCCTGCGTTTTTTTTTATAATTAAATAGGGATCATAAAAAGGGATATCTAATTCTTTTAATTCCAGTTTTATTCTATCTCTCGGTCTTGGCAAACACCTTGATTCCAAAAAATCTTCATAATCTGCAATACTCGGTTCGGTATTACTTCCAAACGCGGTAAATTGCACATTATCCACATAATTTTTATTCGCACAATTTTTTTTTGCCTCATCAACATCAATCAATGTACACGGCTTATTTTTGTACATATACCACATCCGAATCGCAATTTCTTCGGGGGGGGGATTTTTAGGGACACAACATAATCCATATCATGATTGAGCATTTCAATCAATAACACAATTTAACACCTTTTTTTTATCTAAGTAAAGAAATAGTCATCAAAATAATTGTTTTTATAGATAAAATAAAATCATTTTAATGGCTATTATGATTTTTCCTTTTTATAATTTTATTGTCCTGTTAAGTGATATAATAATATGGTAAATTATTACAATACAGTTATAAAAAGGACGATAAAAATGTTTTTTGCATACGGAGAAAAAGAGATTACATACCTCAAACAGAAAGATAAACGCCTCGCAGAAATTATCGATAAAATCGGAATGATTGAACGGGAAGTTGACACTGATTTATTTTCAGCCGTGATTCATCATATCATCGGTCAGCAGATTTCAACAAAAGCACAGGCAACCATCTGGAAACGAATGAAGGATCAGTATGGTATCATTAACGCAGATACCATACTGAGTGCCGGAGTTTCCAATTTACAGTCACTGGGAATTTCCTTCAGAAAGGCAGGGTATATTACCGATTTTGCCCGAAAAGTAAAGGACGGAACTTTTGATATTGACGGAATCTGGAAAAAATCGGACGAAGAAGCCATAAAAGAATTATCTTCTTTACAGGGAATTGGTGTCTGGACCGCGGAAATGATTCTGTTGTTTTGTATGCAGCGTCCAAATGTATTGAGTTTTGGTGATCTGGCAATCCAGCGCGGCATGCGGATGGTTTATCACCACAGAAAAATTGACCGCAAACTGTTCGAAAAATACCGGCGGAGATTAAGTCCGTATTGCAGTGTGGCAAGCCTGTATTTCTGGGCTGTAGCCGGAGGTGCTATTCCTGGCATGAAGGATTTTGCACCCAAAAAGCAAAAGAGATCTTCAAATCCATGCCGTAATGATTCCCTGGCAGCTTCCGGCATATAGCCTTTTCCCCCAAATGGTTGTCCAAGCCAGTATCCCAGCTCACACTCATCGTCTCTTTGTGTCATATCCGTATATCCATTCAGCTTCAATTCCACTGCACCAATTGCAATATTATTCTCTTTTTCACAAATTGCATAGCATTCTGGTGCAATTTTCATTCTTTTTTGGACAATGCACAAAGTGAGATATATAGTGGATTTTACCCCTGCACTGGAATTTACTTTTTCAAGTCAGCTTCAAGTAGTATGCTATTTCAACTTTCTTATTATTTTGTGGTGCTCCTCATCTAACCGGGGACATATGCACGATATGTATAGCTATGTCCCTCTTTTTCATCTACTTTTTGGACATATGGAAAGTATTTTTTCTTCCATGTCCTGAGTTACAGTATTCTGATACTTTTTAATCAGCTGTGGTTCATAATCACCGTTACGATCCCTTGGTATAGCTACATCCATATCTCCATAACTGGTGTGCATGGTTTTACTGGAATGACCGTTTCTGCTGTTGTCTGTTTCTTTGTTACGATAATCATACTTGGAATATCCTAATTCTTCATCCAGTTCCTCGTCCAAAGCACCTTCCAAAAGAACAGACATCATGTCACGCATAATGCTATTTACATCGGTGCCATCTTTGATGCTGATATCGTTGTTTTTCAGATAGTCTCGCATCATTTCTCTCATTGCTGCTTTTTGTGGGCTGTCTTTTCTTCTTGCCATAAAAATAACCTCCAAACTGAGTAATTTTATCTTACATCAGTTTGAAGGTTTACACAAACTTTGGGATACTCCCGAAATTTTCACTTCTTTACTCTTAGCAATAAGAAATCTGGCTTATGAAACAAATCCTTGTAATCTGGATATTGTTCAAGTATTTCATCTGTTGGTAATGGTTCAATCATTCTTTCTATCGAAAATCCTGCACTTATTAATGTGTTTATGATTGTCGAGAAAGTTCTATGGTATTTTTTGACATTATTAACAAACCATACGGACTCTCTTTCACCCTCGATACCATAATCCGCAAGATTAAGATGTATCTTATTGCCTAGCTCGTCTCTTGTCCATCTGTTTCCTCCAGAATGGCAGGTGCATAACGGATGCTCTTGTGAAAAAATAAATATCCCTTCTGTATCAAGCATATTGTAGATGTCTCTAACAACTCCTTCAAAATCTTCAATATAATGGAACGCTAATGAACTAACTACTATATCAAATTGTTCATTTAATTCTGCAATTTTTTCCATAGGCATATTGATGTAAATTATATTAGGGTCACTATTTTCGTTTCTGGCAACCTCTAACATTTTTTCGGATATATCAATCCCAACCACCTTTTTTGCTCCGCAATCAATAAAGCGTTTACAATGTTCTCCAAATCCACATCCCAAATCTAATACTCTTTTATTTTTTATATCTGGCAACATAGAAAACAATGCAGGTATTTCAAATAAGTTATTAGCATTTATTTTGTTATCTCTAATCTTTTTGTACCCCTCAAAGAACACTTCGTTATCATATATATTCTGCTGTGCCATCTTATCCTCCATCAACTTTAATTGTACCACGCACACCTCTTATATTCCATTTACATTTTTCTAAAATATTGTGAAAAGCGGATGGCCAATATGCAGGTAATTTTTTGTGTGGGAAGTTTGCGTATTTTATTTAGGAAAATTTGCCTCGATATATGAAATATATGGTTTTTTATTTATTTCTTTTTCATGTTCATCATACCACCTGGCAGCTTCTTTAAGGCCAATATCTAAAGGAATGGTTTCCGGATATATACATTTTTGTCGACTCACATCTAATTTGTATTCATAATTATAAAAACTAAAATAATTCCTCTGCTCTATATCATCATACACATATATAAATTCCGGTTTTTTCCCATAACAAGCATAGCATTTAGTTACCCAATCTTTGATCGATATCGTCTCCGGATTACCAACATTTAATATATGTTCCTCTGGTTTATTACTAATAATTACTTCCATTAGTTTGCACAAGTCTCTAACATGAAAAAACTGCAACTTCATTCTTCCATTTTCAGGTAAATAAAATTTCCGATTTGTTTTCGCGCAGTCAAATACAAAAGCCTCTCGATAAACATTATTCATTGGACCATATAAATTTGGCGGACGTAAAATATACGCATCGTGAACTCGGTCTAACAATGCCCTTTCCGCTTCTATTTTATCAGTACCATATTTTCCCCAAAACTTATTCAACGCTTTTTCTGTATCTTCTCTAAATGGCTGTGCTTCATATTCTGGATACACGGCACTTGAACTAATCATGATATACTGCCCGAATGGGCCAAGTGCCTCATATAAATCTATAATATCTGATGCATTGTATGCCGTAATATCGACTACTACGTCAAAATATTTGTCCTTTAACACACTTCCTAAATGGTGCCTATCTGCCTCTATTAATTGAACCCCTTCCACTTGTGACTTTGAATTCCTGTTAAGTACATATACTTCATAATCAGCCTCTACAAAATATTTTGCAGCATATTTACTTACAAAAGTTGTTCCCCCGGTTATCAGTATTTTCTTCATCACCGTCTCCTTTCTATTCCCCCTTGCACTTCTCAAACGCAAAAATCGCTGCCCCCAGCGCCCCACAAAGCTGCGATTCCTCACAGATATACAGCTTCGCACCAAGTTTTTCTTCCAGTGCATGCACAATGCCCGGATTTTTTGCAACGCCGCCGGTCATCATATATTCTCCCGGATTGTTCTGTCCCAGACGCGCGGCCAGTGCGCCCACCTTGGAAGCCACGGACACATTCAGTCCATGAATGATATCTGCCACATCTTTATTCTGTGCGACAAGGGACACCACCTCGGACTCCGCAAATACGGTACACATACTCGAAATCACAATATTTTCTTTCCAGTCTAGTCCCTTTACGCTCATCTCCTCTAAGGATAATCCGAGCGTCCGCGCCATCATTTCCAGGAATCGTCCGGTTCCGGCAGCACATTTGTCGTTCATCAGGAAATTTTTGACAGCACCATTTTCGTCAATGCTGATTGCCTTGATATCCTGTCCGCCGATATCGATGACTGTGCGCACATTCGGATTCAGATAATTGGCTCCCTTGGCATGACACGTAATCTCGGTGATGCTGTCGTCGCCGTTGTCGATATAGGCACGTCCGTATCCGGTTGTGACAATCCGCACAATTTCTTCTTTACGGATTCCGGCTTTTTCCACTGCCTGCTCCAGACTCTTTTCTGCACTCATCATCGCACCGCCGCCGGTCGGAATGATCATGGTGGATTTTATTTTTCCATCCTGATCTAAAATTACCACATCGGTACTTGTCGAACCACTGTCAATTCCTGCCACATAATATACGCCTGATGCCATTTTCTCCCTGGCCTCCTTACTGATTTCTTTGTCTGGATTTCCATCACCGGAACCCTCGATCGTCTCTGCAAATGCCTGAATACGTGTCAACAACTGTCCTGCACTCTGGCTGGTAAAATCGGTTTCGATCTTTAAAAGCGGAACTTTGATCCCCTTTTTGATGCTGGCATATTCAAATCCATAATAATCACAAAACTTGATGGTATGATAGATAATGCCTTTCAGGTTCGGGTCCAGATACAACTGATTTCTTCTTGTGTTGTTGTTCATGCGAAAACACGGAAGCTGCCCTAAAAGTGCCTCTGCGTAGGCAAGAAACATCACATCTTCTTCCATATCGCTTAATTCTTCCGGAAGCAATATCAGCTTTCTTCCGCCGGTGCAGGTCAGGTTGTCCACCCGCATCCGGATATTGTCCTGAATCATCTGCTCCAAAACGCCGCTCACTCTGACGCCCATTACTCCGATGTATGGCTGTGGCTCTGTCGTCCGTTCTTCAAATGCCTGCAAGAAAAGCGTTTTGTCAAAGGTTTTCCCGGAAAAACGTTCATATGCCTGCTTCAATCGTCCGATTGCCTGTGCAAACTTAACCTTTTCACATTCATTATCTTCATGCGGCAGATCCAGCAGATAGAGAAATTTGCATTTTCCGGTACTCTCCACAATATCGTATACCCGCCGCATGGAATCGCAGCAATTCACCAATACGAGATTCTCAACTTTTCCTTCAAGAACCGCCTGAATGACCGATTTTCCAAACCCACACAGATTGGCATGTGCGATTTTGTCAGACAGTTCAAAATTCTCCGGCATTTCTTCTAACACCGCACAGTCTTCCCCGAATCCTTTGAATAATTCTACCGGTGTATATTTACAGACATAATGTATCATGGGATTTTGCCTCCTTTAACATTTCCATATAGGCCTGAAGCCGGGTAGACACCTGGCCATCGCTTGTATTGGCCGGATTGCAGCCGTCCCCATCTAAAATAATGGTCGGAAGTCCCGATGCTTCCAGCGAATTTTTTATAAGGCCGGATGCTCCGATCGTTCCCTTACAGCCCCAGTGCGCAAAAAGGATGCCTCCATCCGCTTCTGTCAACTGTGCCAGTTCCTTTGCTTTTTCTATCCTCTGTCCGACACTTCCATTGTAAATGCAGTTTACCATCTTCTCTGCCATCGCTTCATAGGGATCTTCGTGATGCACTTTCTGAAATCCATCTGCGACAAAATCGCACGTACTGATATGCATCTGATCACTATAATTAAACACCTCTTTGACCGGCTGCTGCAAAAATGGCATCATGTGCATCCATAAAATACGAAGCCCCTCTCCTTTTGGTGCTTTTTTTACATCCTCCAAAAGCAGTTTCGTATATGTTACAGACTCCTTTGAACCGGCTAACAAATGGCACATAAAGATCGCGTACAGCTCATTGGTGAGTGTGGAAACCGGGTCATGGTCTTTTCTTAATGCAAGCTGCCTGCTGTAATACTCCGCGGACTGTTTGCTGTTGGCAACGGCCTGCTGCACCGCAGACTCTGCAATCTTTTTTCCGGTCATATCCTCCAGATACTTCTTTAATTCCCGAAGCTGTCCTGCCACGTATTGAATGGAATCCTCATTCTTTTCATACGGCACATCAATATAAAAGCCTGAAAGTTCCTGCTTTTGCTTCAAATATGGAAACGTCATCATATTTCCATCACAGGCAAGATTTGTATAAACCATGCATTTCGGCGCCGGAACCAGCCCTGTCAAAGATGCGCCCAAAAATACACGGTGGTACGAACACATCGTCTCCGGAAAACCTTCCTCCTCGGTTTTCCTTAAAAATGGCTGCTCGCACTGCGTTCCCGCAATAAAACAGGACATTGCTTCTACGGAGTAAGGCGTCAGTCCTGCCGCTGTCAGAAGTTCTCCCGGCACAAAGATGCTGACCATCGCAGTATCCTCCGGTTTCGAAAGTGCTTTGATGATATTTTGCATAACAATTCGTGCCACATACTGACCGGAGTACGGCAGCTTTTTATCCGGAAAAAGGAGCAGCCGTTTCTCCTGAAGCTGATATCCAAGAAGCAGCAGCTTACGTGCTTTCTTTGCATCTTTCAGGGACGTACTGCCCACCATTTCACCAAATTTTTTTATAATATCCATCGTTTCTTCTTCCTTGTATTCAATATTCACAGATAATATTATACCCATTATCTTTTATTCGTCAAAGAAGAAAATTGCCGGGTGCCGAAACATTTCTATTTCGATTCCTTTCTTTGGGCTGCCCGGTTGAGCCACAGATAATAAATCACATTTAATATAATACCAAATATAGTAGCTGCCGGAGCCGCAAATCCGATTTTTGTAAGGCTCGCATCCGGCTGGATACCCATATAATAAGCCAGCGGCAAACGCAATCACTTTACATCCAGTATCAGGTCTATGCCCGGCACCAGTCTGGCACCAAGATAACTGACAAATGCAAATCCAAGTCCACCTGCCGCACCAGCGCCTTCCATTTGTGCATAGTCTGTTCCCATGCATTCTGCCGTTTTTTTCGCATTTCCAGCTTCCATGAACTCATGCTCCCTTTAAAGGAGTCGATCAAAACCATTACTTTCTTTCTTATATTGCACGAAATCATCTGTCAATAAACGTTTTTCATGAAAAAAGTAGTAGGTTCACATACTTAGGACTAGCCATCGCACCAGCGGCTTGGTACAATAATTAAAAAGGTCCATCAGAAGGAGTCTGCAAAATCTTATGGAAAATTCCAAGAAAGAAAACTTTATTCACCAATATAAAAGTCAGATCGCTCATGCCACACTGCCCCGGAGACTTGCTGAAGACTATTCCATCAGCAGTATTATCAAAGATACCGCTGATAAAAAAGTTTATCTCCTGAAAGATCAGCACAACCAGTCTTTTATTCTGAAATGCTGTTCTGCCATGTATGCAAATGCCCTTCAACAGGAATATGATTTTCTGACGCATCATACAAACATGGACTGTTTTCCTGGCGCTGTAACTTTTTTCGAAGAATCGGATGTGTGCTTTTTGCTGCGTGATTATATCAAAGGTCCGTTACTCGGAGAACATTCCGAACATTTATACGCAAGGTACACGCACTTCCGGGATTTTGAGAATGCACTGCTGCCTTATATGATGGAATGTTGTCAGATTATCTCCATCCTGCATCATGAGAAACCACCCATTATCCATCGGGATATCAAACCGGAAAACTTTGTCTGGGAAGAATCTTCCCAGACACTTGTGCTCATTGACATTGATGCCGGCCGGCAATTTACCCCTTCCAAAACAAGAGATACTGTTTTTACCGGAACATATGGTAATGCTGCTCCAGAGCAATTCGGTTTCGGACAAAGCGATATCCGTACCGATGTATATGGGTTAGGCAAAACATTCCTGTCTCTCCTATCTGGCAATGAATCTTCTCCAGAATCGGATACGGACATTCCCGGTCTTTCCGCGGATCTTGCCACGATCCTGCAAAAAGCAACCTCCTTCAAGCCAGAGGATCGTTATACGACCGTTTTACAATTTCAAAAAGCACTCTTAAAGCTGCAAATACAACGCAATCAAAAAAAAGACAAACCACGCTCCGGTTTCGGACGCTCACTGACACTTCTTTTTGCCGGAATTGTCTTAGGTTCCGGAATCGGATCAGGAATCGGTGTCATGGTAGCACAAAAATCATTTCAGACAGCGTCAACGACATCAGTTAACACACAGCAGGACGAATCGGCTCTGCCTGTATCGGAAACGGACACAATAAAATTCTCGGAGCCGGATACTTGCGTCTCTCAAAAAGATGACAAACACTCACTGGCCGAGAAGGCGGGTGTCGAAGCATTTGATGCATACAAGTATCAGGATCAGATTGATACGATCATCGTTGCTGCTTACCAGAATGATGCAAAATCCGTCACATCCAACTTAGAATCGCTGATCTCACAACTATATGAGGAACCAGAGCTTACACGCAATCCCCCGGAAGATTATTCCACCTATGATGTGCTCCCAAAAGGGTATTGGATTCTATCTGGAATGGACGCTGTCCGTCTTCGCCTTGTTTACCGCGACAGTATCCTCAAAAAAAATATCGGCTCCTATAAAGACTATGATGCACAGCTTCTGCATATGATCCGCCACTGTCTCTACGGAACAAACGGCTCTGATACCAGCAACCTTTACCAATACGCACACAGCACTCCCGATAAACGAAACAATTACTATGAATTTTGTCTCAGCGATCTGTTAGACAATGTGCAATGTGTACTTGACCAACGCGATAATTTCACCTGTCCACAGGAAGCAGATTCCCAATGAGTGAGCAGTTTTGCCCACCATCGCATATTTTCAATATGGTAAAATATAGAATATACCAAAAATAGCCAATATCGAATTTGATTGAGTTGATGTTATGGAATAGGGGAACCATATGAAAGCGACAGATGAATTACTAAAACAGATCAAAGAATTGAATATTGAAGATTTTAAAAAACAAGAAAGTTTTGACTGCATTTCTATCGATGAATATCTGTGCTCGCTTCTTACAAGTCATAATCTACAGCCAAAAGATATTATCCTTAATCTGAACATGGAACGTTCTTATACTTATCAGATACTTAATGGACGCCGAAAACCTACGCGCAATTTTCTTTTGCGTATCGCAATCTTTATCAGCTTGTCTCTGGATGAAACTCAGAAAATGCTCACCATTGCCCAGCGTCCGCAGCTCTATCCAAGAAATCGCTTTGATGCAGCTATCATTTTTTCTTTGGAGCATAAAATGTCTTTGGACGAAACCTACGAACTTTTAGAAGAAATCGGCGAAGAACCGTTAAATTAAATTAACCTGTTCAAAATACAGCGAAAAAGCCCGGAGGCTTTCCTTTTTGGAAAACTTCCGGGACTTTTTTGTGTGTTCTATGCTCTGCCTGTTATTTTACTTTCACCTTGACCTTGACTGTTTTGGTTGTTCCGTCCTTCAAGGTAACTTTCACTTTTACCGTGACATTGCCTTTCTTCTTCGCAATAATATTTCCATTTTTATTAACCTTTACTGTCGATTTATCGGAAGATGTATAGGTAATCTTTGCAACATTATCCATATCCAGCTTACTGCTCAGTTTTACGGTTGTCTTTTTTCCTTTGTCAACCGACACATTCCCCGTCTTTGGTGTTACGGTTTTTAAAATTTCTTTCTGTAATGCCTTTGTCTCTTTTTCATTGAGCAGCTGATACTCACCTTCTTCTGCTTTGACGCTTACATTACCGTTCTTGTTAACGGTAACCGGCTTAGACACAAGAACTTTCTTACCATTTTCAATTTTTACAAGTGTCAGTTTCTTTCCTGCAGCCAGATCCTCCGCCTTTGTCTCTACAGTATACAGTACATTTCCCTTAGTATCCTTTACCGTCTGCTTAATGGTCAGATCTGTGGTTCCTGCTGCATCGGTCATCTGCTTTACAACACTTGCAGAGATTGTAGTCTTAACGGTATCACTTTTTCCCGGTTTTACAGTATTCTCTACAGTTGCCTCTGCCGCAGAAATTTTACCTTCTGCATCCTTGGTTACACTAACGCTTGCAGAAGTATTCTTTGCAATGTTTTCGATCTCGGATTTGGTTGTTGTAGAAGCTACAGAGCCATCTGGATTTTTTGTTATTGTAGTCTCCTGTTTTACCGTATTTCCTTTACTGTTTGTGGTAGTCTCTGTCTTTGTTTCCGTGGTTGTCTCACCCGGATTCGGTGTCGGTGTTGGTGTAACTGTAGATCCGCCGCCTGTGGAACCACCAGAAGATCCACCACCTGTGTTTCCACTGTCGCTGCTGTCTTTATCGGTATAAATCCATACATATCCATCTGTATCGTAAGTGCCATACGCATCCTGAATCTGCGCCTTTACTTCGATAAAGAATTCTTCCGGAAAATCTGCCTTTGCCCCTAATGTAATCTTATAAACATATGGTTCACTGGCATTTACCACTTCATAAGTAAAATACTTTGTACTGTCTGTAAAGTATGTAGGTTCTTCTTTTCCATCCTCATAGATTCCAGCATGTAGCTCAACATTCTTTATGATGTAATCTTCTCCCTGATTTTCTACCATGTAAAATACTTCATGGTCAGAAGCTGTTGCAAGTGAAGAAAGATAAGACTCTTTGGAAACTGTTGTGTTCTTATAAAATGCAACCTCTCGATAATACACCTTCAGATTAACAACAGCTTTTGGATCTGTCTTCTTTACTACTTTATAATTTCCGGTCTCCGGGAATTCCAGATCACAGAAATTAGGATTCTTTGCATTCGCCTTAATGCTTCCAACCGATTTTCCATTCTCATCGATGAGCGATAACTGATCTGCTGTCACATAAGTTATCTTTCCTTCGTCATCGATATCTGCAAATACAATGCATACATCATCCGTATAATATGCACCAACGCCGGAATACCAGTTGACATCTGTCGGAACTTGTGGGTTTTCTCTGTCAACATCCGCTTTAGCTACGAATCCTGTTTCATCAGCTTCCTGACCTCTGTTCTCTGACCAAACAGAAGCTTCTGCAATCTCTGTATTTCCATTCTCCGTCCACTCCATCGTAACTAAAACCGTGAAGTTTTCATTCTTATCCTTGTTAATTACAATCTTGTGATTTCCATTCTGTAAATCTTCTACGGTATAATAACCATCATATGCAATCGGCTGATCCGAATCTGCCGGAATTACAGAGAAATTGTATGTTGGTGTCACACCATCATCCAAACCATGCGGAATCACATACAATTCATTACATTCATCTCTCCACAAAGTGGATTCGGAATCACATGCTGTATCTACGCTCACCGTCTGTGAGGTATACAATCCAACCTTATTAAAATCTGCCGAAATCATTACATAATCAGCCGGATCGTCTTTTGCATATACTTTATAGGTACCAACGCCATTAAATTTAATTCTGATAACCTTCTTGTCCTGCAGAAGATATGCATCTCCGGTTCCATCGGCCATCGGTTCAATCGTAAGCTGATCCTTGGTATATGTTTTTTCTACCTCTCCGTTCTCATTAACTTCTGCAAACTGATAAGGTGCCGAATGACTGAAATCTGCCCAGCATTCTTTTCTGTACGTCGCATCAGGTCTGACAACCGGACAGCCTGCAGCATCATTCCAGTCAAATTCCTGCGTTACGCTGAATCCTACCACATTACCGTCATAATGGATCGTTATTCCTTCTTCCGGAGTCCACGGTTCAGAACCGTTCTCACCAATGGTTCCGGTTGCTTTCACACGAATATCCATCCAGTCAAACGTACCCTTTTTTAATGTGATTTTATAAGTCTTATCTTTGCTGCTTTCCGTTCCTGTTATTAGAGTTTTCTCAAAATATCGTCCCTGCTGACTCTCATCAATATTTTTTCCATTCGCATTTACTTCCCACTTCAGGCTGCCATCCCACGTAACGTCATCCGGCACGTTGGTAATCAAATAAATACTATTGGAGTCCTGTGGTGTAAATGTATACAAAGCGGCGGATTCCATTGCACTCTCCGGTGTCTTTGTCTCTGTTGTATAAAAACCAAGTTCTTTATAGCCAACATTGATCACAATTGCATCCGATGCATCCGCTGTCTGATAAAGCTTATACCATCCGGTCTTTGTGAATTTCAGTTGCACATAATCATTATTATAATCCACAGGTGAAACTGATCCCACATTCCCTGTCTGTAAATTATTATCCGGCTTATCTTCGTCTCCGCAATACGCCAGTGTAAGTGCATCTGCGTTGATTGCACTTCCCGTTGTTACCCCATTTTCAAGTTTTTGCACCAACAGTATCAATCCATCTACTGCAGACCACAGTTCTTTCGACCACTCTGCCTGATCCTTCGGCTTTGTGACCTGTCCTTCGTCATCATAATCAAACCAGTCCTTCGCCGCCAGACCAGTAATGACATTGTCTGTGCCCCCACCCTCATTATCATCTGCCCATACCGTATTTACACCAAGCCCGGAAAATAGGCTCAGTACCATTGCAAATACCATAAAAAGCGCACTCAGTTTTTTCTTCATAAGCAAATATCCTCCTTTTATTTTATAGTACAATTGTACCAAAAGGAGGATATCGCTTGGTGTGCACGGATGCCCACATTTTAAATTATTACTTTATCGTCTGATTTTATCCAAACAGCCCGCGCAGCACATTGACGCACCCGTCAATCCCAAACCTTCCACTGTCAAGCACCAATAGTACAAAATTTTCCGGTCGCTTGACATCCTCGTCAAAAACGTTGGCTCTCAAAACAGAACTTCTATTTTGCTTTGACCGCCTCTGCAGCCTTTCCCACAACCACACAAAGAATCACCGTAATCACCATATCCGGCAGTGTATTTCCAACCGGTGTATCCACATGCATCAGCACACGATAAATAACAAAACCGATCAGCCACACGATCAGGTTCCGCCACTGAAATGCCGATTTTTCGGCATCGGCCTTTTTTAATAAAAAGTAATCTGCGACCTGAACGGCAATCATTGGAGCAAAAACAGATCCGATCAGATACAGGAAATTGGTAATGTTATCCATCGGATAAACAATCGCTGCAACCGTTCCGATCACTGTAACCACAATCGCTGCCCATTTCTCCTTGATTCTGGAAGAAATGGAAACGCTCGAAACACCTGCTGAATAGGCATCTAGAAACGTTGTCGTAACGGTGGAAAATACAATAATCAAAAGTCCCACAACACCAAATCCTGTTTTTAACATAATCTGCGCAATGTCATACTCGCCGGTAAAGATGGCAGCCCCCATACCGATCATATACATAAAAATGCTGACAAGACTGTAAACCACAACGCTGACAAGCGTTGCTGCAAACGGCTTTTCGGCTTCTCTGGTATAATCGCTGATCAGCGGCAGCCACGAAAGTGGCATGGCTACGGCAAGCTCTACGGCTGCGCCAAACGTCAGGCTTCCATCATCTACAATTGCAGCCATGCTTCCGGAACCAAAAAAGATCACCTTAAAAAGCACTAAGGACAAAATAAAAAGCGCGGTCATGGCTACGGTATTGAGCTTTCCCAGATTCGTAAGTCCGATAAAAATCCATACCACAATCAAAACACCTATGATAATCGCCCAAACCCAGATGCCGGTACGTAAAACACCATCCGCTGCGAGCGCGCCATCGTAAATCATGATTGCGGTCCATCCTACAAGCTGCAATACATTTAATATCGCAAACAGCAGGCTTCCCCGCTCACCAAAACTCATTTTTACGGTTTCCATAGCACTCTTACGCTCTTTTGCGCCAATCATTCCAGCGGCAAACATCATCAGCCCGCCGATCAGATGACCCAGCAAAATTGCTGCCATTGCTTTTCCAAAACCAAGCGGTGCAAAATAAGTACCAGTCAGAATTTCTGCCAGAGATACTCCTGCACCAAACCAAATCAATCCGTTTGAAAAAACGGAAGTTCTTTTTTCATTCATCGCACGTACTCTCCCTCTATTGCAAATGCATGGTTCATAGGTCCGCTTCCTTTTCCAAGATCAAGCATGGCGGCAAGTGCGCCGGAAATATAATTTTTCGCATATCTTACGGAAGTTTCCAGATCTCTCCCTTTCGCAAGGTTTGATGCAATCGCAGAGGAAAGCGTACAGCCGGTTCCGTGTGTATTTGGATTGTCAATCCGCTTTCCGTGGAACCATACCGGCTCTTTTCCTTTCTGGAACAAAAGATCATTGGCATCATTTAACTGATGTCCGCCTTTTAATAAAACAGAACAGCCTAACGTATCACAGATGGTTTCTGCGGCTTTTTCCATATCCTGCTCGCTCTTTATTTCCATGCCGGAAAGCACTTCTGCCTCCGGGATATTTGGCGTAATTACCGTTGCAAGAGGTAATAATTTACTCTTTAAGGTACTGATGGCATCCTCACTGATGAGTCTTGCTCCACTGGTGGCTACCATCACCGGATCTACGACAATATTTTTGGCGTGATACTCGGTCAGCTTCTGCGCGATCGTTTCGATCAGTTCACTCGAAGCGACCATTCCGGTTTTAATCGCATCCGGATGGATATCCGTAAAAATACTGTCCAACTGCTCTGCCAGGAATTTTGGAGTTACCTCCATAATATCGGTTACGCCGGTCGTATTCTGGGCGGTCAATGCCGTAATTGCGCTCATCGCATACACGCGGTTTGCGGTCATGGTCTTGATATCTGCCTGGATGCCGGCGCCTCCGCTGGAATCACTTCCAGCAATTGTTAATGCTGTATACATATACATCCTCCTTATCGTATTATGCATTAATTTTCTATAGCGGCCGAAAGTGGTGCCCCCGATCTGCCGCTTGTGGTGCAGCGTAAGCTGCATCACCTACGTACATCGCTTCCGCGTAAGCGGAACTCTCATGCGATGTGCTCCTTGTAGTGCAGCGTAAGCTGCATCACCTACGCAGTTTTCTGCAAAATAAAACAGGAATCCCGTTTTGGATTCCTGCGCGCAAACGATTTTTCACCGTTTCTGTTTCCCTACGTTGGCATTATCCAAATCAGGTTCTGGGTTAAAGCATTTGCTTACTCTCAGCCCGCTTGTGCGAGCACCCCGTTTTATGTTTTATAACATTTCTATTATACACACCGTTTCCGGAAATGCAAGGTTTTTCCAATTTACTTATCCAATCACCACTTTACAATCTTTCTTATAGCAGGCAATCCCATATTTGATGAAATTGCGCATTCCATCCTGCTTGAGTTTTGCCACATAATCTTTCGCTTCGATCTGCTTTAATGCCTCCGTGCATGCCGCATCCATATCACCATCCTCGGCATACTTTAATTCAATTACGATTCCGGTTCGGTTCTCCGGTGCTTCCACAAGGATGTCACTGTAGCCGATTCCGGATTCCGCATTGGATTTCGTAAGCCAGCTTGCTTTATAACCGAGAAGCCCCAGCAGAATACCGTGGTAAAAGTTTTCCTTCTTTTCTTTTGCAACTGCGGTATCCCTTATACTGATCGTATTCCACAGATAGTCGCCAAAAAGCAGTTCAATTTTTTCCGGATTTTTCTCTAAAAATGCATTGCAGAATTCTTCAAGTGTTTTTCCATCATTTCTGGATACATCACGAAACCACTCCCGGATTTTCTTGATAAAAAGGTTCCTTATCTCTTTATTTGGAATCGACAAACGATATCTGCCGCTTTCGGTGCGCCCCTGCTGTGTCAGATAACCGGTAGTAAAAAGCACACTCCAGAGGTTTTCAATTTTGTTATCCAGCTCGTCATAGGTGAGTTCCTGGGAGACTTCTTTCTCAATGCATTCTCCTGCGATCAACCGCTCAATTTCATTCTTTGTGCGAGTATCTGCTTTGTCAATAAATCTACGTACAATCGCATTTCCGCTGGAATTTGACCAGAAATCCTCTGGCTCAGCGGTCAGATCGTATTTCAGCTGTTCAACATAATTGATCACATCCCACGGGCAATATACATCTGCCTTTCCAAAGTGATAGCCATCATACCATTCCTTCGTTTCCATAAAATGTGACGAAAGTCCATAATCTTCCAGAAGCATTTTTACTTCATCATCCGTAAATCCAAACTGCTCATCAAACCTGGCATCCAGAAGGGAAAGCACCTTAAAATTATTAAGTCCTGTAAAAATACTTTCCTTTGAAATCCGCAGACACCCCGTTAAAACCGCGAACCGTAAAAAATCATTCGTCTTTAATGCCTGCCCGAAAAGTCCCCGGATCAGCGCAACCATTTCCCGGTAATAGCCATTCTGAAATGCCTTATCCAACGGAACATCATATTCATCTATGATAATAATCACTTTCTGATCAAAATGCCGGTACAAAAGCTCCGACAACAATCGAATACTATCCGTCAGATCATCCGGCTTTCCTGCCAGAAGCTGCGCAAACTGCGCAATCTCCTCGTCAACCAGCCTATCACTGTTCTTTAACTCATAGTGCCTCCGGGCCTCTGTTCTTATAATTGTAGTAACACGGGTCTGTGCTTCCTCAAAAGTCAGTCCATCCACGCCCTTAAAAGAAAGAAAAATCACCGGATATTTTCCCATATATTCCGCACACATTTCTTTATTTTTTGAAATATATAGTCCCTCAAATAAAGACGGATCTGCACCTGTCTCAAAAAAAGCGCGCAGCATACTCATATTCAGTGTTTTTCCAAAACGGCGCGGACGGGTAAAAAGATTTACTTTCCCCCAATTTTGTAAAAGCTGCTCTATGAGCTTCGTCTTATCCACATAGTAAAATCCTGATTTCCGAATTTCTTCAAAGTTTTCAATTCCGACCGGCAATTTTAAGGTACTGTTCATCAAAGCCTCCACAAATACTTTGTTATATAACTAACCATAGTATAACGGTTTGGCTTATAAAATACAATCATATCTAAAATGACACTGGAGGGATTCGAACCCTTAACTTCGGTTTTGCAAACCTATGCCTTACCAGCGGCCACAGAATCGTCGGATTGTTTGCCAGCCCTCTGGCAATTGCGGCACGCTGTGACATACCGCCGGACAACTGGCTTGGATAACTGTTTTCGAGTCCTGCCAATCCTACAAGTTCCAGATGTTTTTTTACTTTCTCCGCATCCACTGTGCCCCACGATGGTAATGAATTCTCCTTTTTTTACCTGCAGATTAATGTCATGCAGCACCTCCATCGGCTGTTTGTTCACCAGAAACTGTTTGTTCAGGTGTGTGACCTTAATAATGTCTTCTCTTGCTGTTTCCATTCCTGCACCTCCTTGTTTGAACATCCTTTGAAGTATCACAATGTCTCGTTGATGTTGACTGCATTATATATGTGTGTGTATGCCAATAGCAAAGGCTATTCGTGAAATCGTTTGCACGATTTCCATTTTATCTCCCTGTATTCATATTAAATTAATATGTTTTAAATTTTATGTGAAATATACCGAAAAAATAACGATTCCAGCAAGTTTTTCACTTGCATGGAATCGTTTTGGTTTGTATTTAAGATATGAATTTTTAGATAGAAACGTACAATTTGTGAAATCGTTTACACCTTGAAAATGGGGCTATTTCTGTAATTTCTGCAGTTTTTGCAACGCAATTACAGGCTTTCCTGCATCATCCATCAGTTCCATAAAGGTTCCCCAGCCATTTTCGTCATTATTCTCACAGCGCATAAAGGGCTCCCAGTAGAAAAATCCGCTACATGCCGGCACGCTTTGGATAAGCTGTGTCAAATGCTGCAGGCTCTCCTGCTGCCCCACAGGGCTTGCCGGATATCCAGCACACTGCTCCTCTTTTTCCCCGAAAAAGCTTCCTTTGCTTCTGCGGAATGGATGCGCAAACTCTGCAACATTTAACTCTTTGCCATACTTTTGTGACAAGCGCTGCAGACAATCCTCAAAATCAGAAAAACTGCCGTGAATATAAGGATAGTACGATAATCCGATCACATCAAAATCTGTCATTCCCTGGGCCATCATATGGTCAAACCATTCTTCATAATATGCATATGTAGCACCTTCATCCAAGTGGATCATAAGTTTTGTATCTGCATTCACCTTGCGCGCTGCTGCTATTCCGCTATTGACAAGTTTTGCAAGATTTTCCCATTTCGGGACTTTCGCCACCGGAAAAAGCATTCCATTTCGGATCTCATTGCCAATCTGGATCATATCCGGATACACATCCGCTTCTTTTAAGGCAAGAAGTGCCTGCTCCGTAAATGCAAAAAGCTCCTGTGCCATCGCATCCACGGACAAATCTTTCCACGCCTTCGGAATATTCTGGTGCTCCGGATCTGCCCACCAGTCAGAATAATGGAAATCCAGCAAATAGGGAATGTCCAGCTTTTTTAACCGTTTTGCCATTGCAATCGTTTGCAACAAATCACAATATCCGCCAGATTCCGGTATATTTTGCGGCGCATTCCACAACCGCAGCCGCCCATAATTAAATCCTTTCTTTTTCCCATATTCCAGCACATCAATTTCTGTGCCATTTTCATCGTAATACCGATACCCCTTATCTTTCATTTCCGGATATGAAGATACATCCATCCCTATAATCATTTCCTGCCTCCTCATCTATACACACTCCTCAAACGCACAAATACTAGAAAGCACTTTCCCATGTTCATCAAACAATGCCTGATTTTCCCACTCATTTCCCTGGCCTTTTTCTACACCGACGCCTTTTTTGCAATACCACACCGGTTCCCAGTAAAAGACTCCACTTCCATTTTGCGCAGCTTTCACCTCACAAAGCACACGCGCAAGCACGGCTTTTTGGTTTTCCACGGAAGGAGGAAGTCCCATCTTTTCCATCGTAAGCTGCCCTGTCACAATGTTTGGCATTTCATCGTGGGAGGCGTCTGTATAGGGAAACGCTGTTTCCATAACAATAACTGGCTTGTGAAATTTATGCTCAATGTTTTCCATGTTGATGCGCAATTGTTCATAAGATCCCGCCCAAAACGGATAATACGACAATCCAATCTCGTCAAACGTATGCAATCCATTGGCAAATAATTCGGTAAAAAACTGCTCTGTGCGCGGCATATCCGCACCACACTCCACATGCAGCACCGTGCGCATCTGTAACCTGTTCTTTTCACACACAGCCCTCACTGCGGAAAGTCCTGCGTTTAAAAATATGGCAAGCTGCCGGGGATGTTTCAGGCTTCCGTATTCCCATAACATTCCCTTTCCAATTTCATTTCCGATCTGCACCATATCCGGGGCAGCACCGGCATCTGTCAGCGTCTGCAATACTTCGCAGGTGTATGCATAAACCTGGTGCTCCAGCTCGTCTGCTGACATTCCCTGCCACTGCACCGGAATGGTCTGTGCCTTCCAGTCCGCCCAAAAGTCACTGTAATGGAAATCCAAAAGGAAGCCCAGCCCGCGCGCTTTGGTCCGTTTCGCCACAAGAACTGTATGTGGCAGATCGCAGTAATCTCCACCATCGAACGACCGTGTTGGCTGATGAAACAGCCGTAACCGTATATAGTTTACGCCATGCCCCTGCAATATGGCAAGTGCATCCGCCTCGTTCCCGTTGAGATCATAAAATTTTGCACCGTAATCCTCCATCGCCTGCAGCGATGAGACATCGGCTCCCTTGATGAATTCCATAGTATACTCCGTCTCTTACTTTTTAATAACTACCTTTTTGCCGCAATTGGCTTTTGTAAAATATTTCACGTATTTTGCATACTGCTTCTTTGCATTTCCCTTTAATTGAATCGTTGTAACTGCTGATCCTTTCAGACAGTTTTTCACAGATTTTTTTGTCAGCTTTCCGCTCTTAAGCGTAATCGTTTTTAACTTTTTCGCACCGGAAAATACACCCTTTTCGATGCTTGTAATATTGCTTCCAATGACAACAGTTGTCACGGTTTTGTTATTGGCAAATGCCTTTGCATCAATAGATGTTACCTTATAGGTGACACCGTCAATTTTTACCGTCGCAGGAATTATTACCGTTTTTTCCTTTGTCTTTCCAACTTTGTATACAACCGTTTTCTTTTCTGTATTTGTTACGATATAGGCTGCCTTGCTGTTGGAAATAGTAGTGCCTTTTTTAACGGTATTTTCTGTATTTCCAGTGTTGTCTGTTTTATCCGTATTATCCTTTTTCTGGGAATCGTCCTTTTTATCTGTCGGTACGACAGTGGTTTCTGCATTTCCGCCACTTGTACCTCCGTTGCTGCTGTCATCCTTCTTTGCAAGCTCTCCAGATTTAATCAAGGTGATATTATCACAGACTACCCATGCGCCGAGTTCATTTGCGGTACATGCAATTCTGGTTCCCACTTTAACCGAAACTACATTTGCATCCAGTTCCACATTGACTGTTGCCTGATAGAAGTCTTTCCAGACATTGTGAATCTCGATCCCTGTACTGCATGTTTTGGTAGTTCCATCCTTATAAGTAATCACCGCATACAAAGCTGCATCCTTAGACACCTCTGCAATACCAGTTCCCTGATAATATGCAGACAGCGCATATACACCATCCGGAATCTGCTCCTTTGTGATTTCCTGCTCGATAGCAAAATCCATAGATTCCTTACTCCATCCGGTATAATAATATATTCCCTTCTGTGCATTGGAAGAATTTTTATCCACCTTTGGATAGCCAACATCCTCTCCCAGATAATTAATCAGGTTCCATCCCTGTGCATCTCCAGTTTCAAAATCCCCATTTGTAATATAGCTTTTTCCTTCAATCGTTACATTGCAGCTGGTTGTCCACGTTCCTGCCGGAACTAAAACCGTTTTTCCACTTAATTTATCTGTATAGGTAAAGGCATCCACGGAACCACTTACCTGATAATCTCCATAGGTTGCGGTCTTTAATGCATCGACCTCCTCCTGCTTCCAGGTCACTGGAGCCTCCATGGTACTATCATCATTTAAAGTAACCGTAACGGTTTCCGGAAGCTGTGGGGTTTCCATATAGTTCATAACCACGCTTGTCTTTGCAACACGCTTTACCTTTGTCGATCCGACTGCGCCTGTGTATACCCACTTGTATACATTCAGCGAAGGAAGCACCTTTCCATTAAAATCGAAAAATGCCTGATTATCCCATGTGCCTCCACCACGCTCATTTTCTGCAATTTCCGGGTCATAATCTTTAGAATAAACGGTTCCCCAGCCACTGCCGTTTAATTTCCATGCCAGTTCATTTTTTGCGGCTGTACCGTCCTTGTCAGTCGCATCGGCATAGTTATTTACCGGAATCCAGGCTGGTTCCCAATAAAATGTACCAAGTCCGTTTTCTCCTATTGCAGAGATTGCAGCAATCGCGTCTCTTATAGCTGTTGCCTGTCCCTCAACGTCAATCGTATAATCATAGTTTTGATCTCCAGCACCAGAATATACGACGTTTCCATAGCTGTCACCATCCTCCATGGTCCATGCATAGGAGATTTCGGCAACCATGACCTTTTTATTAAATTTATCAGCAATTCGCTGTAAATTTTCCTTCAGTGTCGTTGCAGAGCCATGCCAGAACGGATAAAAAGAGGTTGCAAAAACATCATAATCTACACCTGCGGCTTCCAGCCCTTCAGCTCTTTTATACTGATAATCCTCACTCTGCGGATCTGTAAAATGCAGTGCTACTAAAATTTCATGTTTTTTTTCTTGGGAAACCTTGCGAACTGCTGCACTTCCGGCCTTTAACAACTGATATACGTTTGCCTCGTCCGTCTCTCCTGCCATACCATTGTTGATCTCATTTCCTACCTGTACCATACCAACATCCACACCAGCATCCAGCAGGGTATTAAGACTCTCCTCGGTAAATTCTGATAGAGCACTGGTCTTTTCCTCTAAACTCATACCCTCCCACTGCTTTGGTACACGCTGTTTCTTTGGGTCTGCCCAGAAATCGCTGTAATGGAAATCGATCAGCACTTTCATATGGTGATCCGTTGCTTTCTTTCCGATGATTGCTGCGGTTGCCACATCGCAGACACCGGCACCATATACCTCCCGGTATACCTGTGTGTCTGGATCATCCACAAGACAATACTGCTGCACGCCATTGACGCTAATGCCTGCCTGCGTTACCGCTGCTGCCTTGTATTCAGTGGTTCCGTCTGCTCCAACATATTTATAATTGCCATCCTCATCCCATGGAAATGGATCGTTCCAGACACGAAGCCGCACATAATTGACTCCTGCATTTTCTAACAAGTCAAATAAATCTGTCTCGTCTCCTTTTTCATCGTAATACTTTGCGCCACTCTCTACCAGACTTAAGTAGGAAGACACATCCACACCATTTACAAAATCCTTAGAAAGTCCATTCACCTTCTGTACTGTAATCGGTGCATTCTGCACTGCTTCCTGCTCCTGCTCGAAAGTAACATTTTGTAAGGTGCCATTTTCCTGTGCATAAACCACCGATGTGCTCTGTGGCACACTGGTGAGCACCAGTCCCAGTGCCAGTCCAGCACTGATTAGTTTTTTCCAATTTTTCATATCATTTCCTCATTTTATCTCGATTTGTCGAATCCTTCATGAGTACCTCGTACCCCTGCAGAATCCGTTTCTTTGCTTCTTTTCCCTGTAATAAATCATACAGCACCCCGGAGGCGGTCCGCGCCAGTGCCTGAATATCCAGGTTCACGCAGCTGATCGGCGGGTAGTATTCCTCCAGCACGCTACTGTTGTAAAAGGATGCCACCAGGATATCCTCCGGAATACGCACCTCGAATTTGCGCAATGCGTTGAGCACATTCAGACAGATATTATCATCCATACAGACAATACATTCTGCTCCTGCCTTGAGCATCTGCTCCGTGCAGCGCTCTGCCACATCTGCGTAACCGGTTTCTTCAAATAAAAAACTTTTATCAAAGTCCAGCCCCAGCACTTCATATGCCTGTAAAAATCCACGCCAGCGGCTCTGGGTGACGACATGTGTGCGGTTTGCGCAAAACAGCGCAATATTGCGCACGCCCTGCTGCAGGAGCCGCATCGTCAGCTCCTTACAGCCTCCGCGCTGATCCACGTCAATCTGGTAGAGCGTATTGTCATCGTAGCTGCCAATCGTCACAAACGGCACGCCCTTTTCCTGCAAAAAGCGGATATCCAGCGCATTGTCCAGCGTCCGCGACAAAATCACACCATCGCATTTGTGCTGCTTAATCACTTTTTTCAGTGGCTCGATATCATCCTCGCTGGTTTTTGCAACCAGTACCTGATACCCCAGAGGCTGAAAGAAATCGTAAGCTCCCATAATCACCTGTGAAAAATAAGGCAGCAGACCATAATTGCGCTCGCCCGCTACCGTAACAAGAATATTTCTCGTTTTCCGTGCGGTATAAGGACGCCTGCGTACCGCGGGTGCGGCATTATTTGCCTTTATATACTCCTGTACCCTCTGCCGGGTCGCATCTGACACTCTGCCTTTTCCGGAAAGTGCTCGGGACACCGTTGTCGAAGAAAGTGCTAATTCCTCTGCAATTTGTTTAATTTCCAGCTTCTTCGACATCGGCTTTCCTCCCCGTATCAGATCTGTTTATAAATCCTTCTGTTCCATGTATACTTTATACTGTGTGTTAAATTCATCACAAACCTTCTGGATGCCCGCATCCTCTAACTGCTTTTTGAAATCCTCAAAGGTTTTTTCGGTATCATCTCCGTAGATTCCAAGGGCAAATGCCATCTTGTACTCATCCACCAGAGACTGTACCACGGTAAACTCTGTCTGTACTTCACTCGGATCGAAGGTAAATCCAGTCTGCTGTGGTACATATTCCATTTCCTCATTGTGCTTGTCAATGGCAATCTGACGCTCGTCTAAGCCCGACTCGTCCGGCTCATCCTGACGGTTGATCGCCCATGCCCAGTTGTTCCAGGTATAACCATCTGCATCGTCCAGTGTCGTGCGGGTTCCATCCTCATTAAGCTGATAATGCTTGCCTTCGATTCCACCAAGCAGCAGACGGTTTAAGTTCACATCGCCCTTCATATAATCCAGAACCAGTGCAGCACGTTCCGGATCTTCTGATTTTTCTGTAATCGCGATCGCATCTACCGCATAGCTTCCGCGGTTTCTCTTGACATCCGGTGTCACATCATAAGCTGCATAGGTTCCATTTCCGGAATCCTCCAGATTCTTGCCAGCGGTAAAAATGGAAGAATTCCATACAAACGAACCGCTTGTTCCATTTTCAAAGTATGCCTGTGCATCACTGGTGTCGTTGATTGCATCGGTAGACCATACCCCGGATTTTGCGAGATCTGCCATGGTCAGGCAGTAATCTTTATAAAAATCTGAAGTATACAGATACCAGATATCATCCGTGGACGGTGCTGCATCACTATTGTTTGCATAATATTCAAAATCATATCCTTCTGTCACACCCTGCACCCCTTTGGACTGTCCATAGGTGGTCAGAAGCTGCTCCCTGTTTGCATTCGTATTGAGTGCAGTCACACCGGTTTCTGACTGCTTTTGTGCAAGTTCTTTTAAATATTTGACATAATTATCCCAGCTATCCGGCACGGTCAGATTGTATTTATCAATCAGATCCTGACGCACAGCCACCTGATTATATGCTGTAAAGGTTGCCTTGGATTTCGGCACTGCATAGATTGTATTGTTAATCGAAATCTCATCCCAGCTTTCATCTGGCTGCTGGTCATAAGAAAGCGGCATATACTGCTTTAACCAGTCACGGTCTAAAATTTTAAATGCACCGTTGGCTGCTTCTTCATTATAGTAGCACCAGGACGCGGTGTAAATCAAATCCACCGAATCTCCTCCTGCCAGAAGCAGACTGTACTTTGTGCTGTAGTCGCTCCAGTTTAAAAACTCCAGATCCAGCGTCGTATTTAAGTTTGGTTCAAAATACTCGGAATTTGCCTTCTCCAGCACTTCATCCATATCCTCCGGTGTATCCCCAAGCACATACATGACAACTGTTTTCTTTTCGGACAGGTCATACCCCTTTCCCGCATACGGGCTGTCACTGGCAATTCCTTCATCCCCTGTGCTGCTACTGCTGCCCGACTGTGTCGCATCCTTTGTTCCACTGCTGCCACAACCTGCCAGCCCCATCAGCATGGTTGTTACCAGTACAGCACTTACCATTTTTGCTACGTGTTTTCTTTTCATTGTATTTCCTCCCTATAAAAATCTATCTGAAAAGGTTATCCCTTTACAGCTCCAAGTGTAAGTCCTTTTACAAAATACTTCTGTAAAAATGGGTACAACAGCACGATTGGTCCGGTCGCAATAACTGTCATTGCAAGTTTTAATCCTTCGGATGGCATCTGTCCTACCTGTACCCCGGTCTGATTGGCAATGCGCTTTAATGCCTCTGAACTGTTTAGAATGTTCTGCAGTGTATATTGTAAATTCCAGTTGTCACTGTTGCTCATAAACAGCATGCAATTATACCAGTCATTCCAGTATGCCAGTGCAATAAAGAGGGTCAGCGTAGCCACAAGCGGCTTTGCCATCGGCAGGATAATCCGCAGATAAATATAGAAATCTCCTGCTCCGTCGATTTTTGCTGCCTCCGTAATTTCAAAAGGAATCCCTTTCATAAAACTTTTGGCAATAATCATGTTCCACACCGAAAACAGCCCTGGTATAATCAGCGAATAAATATGATTATTAAAATTCAGATACTGCGTACAAAGCAAATACCATGGCACAAGACCACCATTAAATAATGTCGTGAAGAAAAAGAAAAAAGAAATGCCATTTCTCCACGGAAAATCCGGACGTGACAACACATAACCGGTCATCGTTGTCATAAAGATCGAAAGCAGTGTTCCCACAACCGTTACAAAAATGGTCACACCATATGCGTGCAGAATACTTTGTGGATTTTTCAGTGCCAGATGATACGCTTCTGTTGAAAAATTCTTTACTGTTAAAAAGAAACTGTATCCTTCTTTTACAATTGTACTTTCTGATGTAAAAGAACCCACTACAATCAGGTAAAACGGCACCAGACATAAGATTGCAAACAACCCAACCAGCACATAAGCTAAAATATTAAATACGACTTGATCTTTTCCTTTTTTCATATGCCCCTCCTAAAACAGTGTATATTCAGGATCGATCTTCTTTACGATCCAGTTCGCCGTAAGAATCGTCACGAAACACAAAATTGACTGATACAATCCTGCAGCCGCAGTCAGTCCGACATTTGGAGATGTTGTCAGCATACGGTAAATATAGGTATCCAGAATATCTGAACTGTTGAGTAAAAGCTGATTAGAGCCGACCAATTGATAGAACATTCCAAAATCTCCACGGAATACATTTCCAAGTGCGAGCAATACCATAATCATAATGGTTGGTTTTAAACTCGGAAGCGTGATATAACGGATTTTCTGCCATACACTTGCACCGTCTATCGATGCCGCCTCATATAAATCTTTTCCGATTCCGGCAATCGCCGCCAGATATACAACGGTTCCGTATCCGGTCTGTTTCCATAACCGCACCAGTACCAGCACGATCGGCCACTGCTTCACCTGCTTATAAATGCTAAAATCCGTCACGCCAAAATGCGCCAGAATAGAATTTAATACCCCGTTACTACCAAAAATATTTAACATTACGGTTGCTACTACAACCCATGAAATAAAATATGGCAGAAACATAAATCCCTGTGCAATTTTCTTAAATAATTTGTTGTTGATTTCACTCAGTAGAATTGCAAAACCGACTTCGAAAAGAAGCCCCAAAAAGATAAATGCAATATTGTACAAAAGTGTATTTCTTGTCAGGCTCCAGATTTTTCCGGTTACAAACAGATAACGGAAATTATCCCAGCCACACCATGGACTCTTAAATATTCCAAGTGCGTACTTAAAGTTCTTGAAAGCCAACGAAACCCCGGTCATCGGTATGTAACAAAATAAGATAACATACGCCAATGCCGGGATCAGCATACACAAAAGCACTTTGCTTCGTTTGATCTGACTTGTGAATTGTTTCATAGCGTCTCTCCCCCACTTCGTTTTGATAGGTAAATTTTATCTTTTTTGTGAAGAAATAACTACGCGAGAAACAACCCAAGTTTTTTTATTTTTTTGTTTTTATTGCCAAAAAGAAATGTAATTTACTTGCGCAATTTATTTATTGCGCATTTTGGAATAATTCCTGCGCTTTTGCGTAGGAAAAATTATAGCTTAATTTTGAATATACAGACACATCCGAAATGCCGAAGAAGCAATCATAACATAGGTACATCCGGAAATAACGGTCAGTAATATCTTTTTTAAACCATTTTCACGAAAACATCCCATGAAAAACAACACCAGACAGACATTGATCATGCATACAAATAACAACTGGAAAAATCCCTCTCTTGCATATCTGGCATACGTGTAGCCAGCCGGATGCTGCATTTTTCCGAGAAACAGAGAAAAAATCTGGATTATACAAAATAGCACATATCCACAGTAACCGATCGTTACCACGACAAACAGCGGCAGCGTAATGCTATGAAAGTTATCATATAAAAGAAATGTGTATAGCATAGCGTACACAAGTGTTGGAACCATCATAACCGAAAAAATATCCGCTCGTTTTGCCTTCTGCTGTGGTGTTTCCCCGAACGGTAACTGTTGCTGCAAACGTAACCGCTCCATCCGCTGCTGTTCCGACAGCTTGGGCTGTGTATAGGATGTAACAATACTCTTTTATCGTATTACGATAAATTTATGATAAATTGCGATATAAAAAGAGCAGGAACCAAAAGCCTGTGTATAGCTTTTCATTCCTGCCCCTGCATAATAATTCGTGATCGTAGCAACCCATTGGTATTCACCATTCTCAAAATCCTTTACCGCTTTCTCTAAAATAAGTTCTTCACTTCCGATATATTCTACCAGCTTGCGGGCTTCCTCCTGCTTCTCAAGCGGAAGCAGATTGACCGGATTTCCATCATAAAAGCCAAGATAACGCATATACGCGCCACGGGCATTCGTTGAATAGTGTCCGTAATGTGGTCGGATATACCACTTTTTGCTGATTTCTTCCGGGATCTGCATATGTCCGATATCATTCAGACTATATCCCTTATTTGCCAGCAGGAGTGCCTGATCATTGGTGTATTTGTACGCTGCCGCATTGGATGCAATCAGCTCCGCTGCGATAACCGCCATCCATGAAACACCAAGTCCAAGTTTTAGTCCAACGAGAATCTGTGGAAGTGCATGTGGTAAATATACTTTTACAAATGTCTGCCACGGATTGAGCTGATACAGATTTGCGACCTCAAGTAATCCCTGCGGTGTCTGCTCTACACCACTTTCCGTATTTACCAGAATCGGGAAGAATGCCGCCAGTACAATAATAATTACTTTGGATCCCTCTCCAATGCCTGCCCAACCATTGGTATTGTCGGGAGAATTCCGGTCGGTATATCGTTATATGTTGTTGTCAAGTACCATGCCAATATAATTAAAACCGATATCACGAAAGCCAGTGTTATTTTTCGTGCCGTGTTTTCTTTTTTCATCTTCCCACCTCCTAGATCACATACTCCACTTCATATTTCTCATCACTGTCTTCCAAGAAATAATCATAAATTTTCTTTTTATATGCAGCAAACTCTGCTCCGCTGCGCTTTCCCGCCGCTGCCCGGTCAACTTCTATGATATCCTTGATCTCCCCCGGTCTTGCAGACATAACCACGATGCGATCGCCTAAGTAAATGGCCTCATCGATATCATGTGTTACCATAACCATCATCGTGCCCTCTTTTTCCTGAATCCGAAGGATCTCTTTCTGCATCTGAATTCTTGTCAAAGCGTCCAGCGCACCAAACGGTTCATCCAGAAGCAGGATCGTCGGATTGTTTGCCAGCCCTCTGGCAATTGCGGCACGCTGGGACATCACCCTTTGCGTTTTATTTTCCTATATTCATACATGATTGATATGAATTTAATTTTTCCAAAAATGCTTTACTTTACAGGATTTAAGGACAAATAATCCGGGGATTTTATTCTGAATTGTCTTTATGTTTTCATGAAATGTGCAGATAGATATGCCTAATATATGAAAACGTTTACAGTTGTTTTTTATTGCCAAATAATCCCTTTTTTCCTATAATAAAGGATGCAAAGACCATATTCCTTTCCATGGTCTGACCGCATAAGAGACGGCAGTACCGGGAAAGTGTTCAAAACCGCTTCCTGATATGAAGCAAAAAAGGGGGAAATCATGGAATTTAAAGAAATCATCAACGCCATCCGCCAGTATCCATGGCAGGTAACTGTAGCCGTTATATCGCTGATACCACTGTACATCATTGATCTGAAGTTTTTAGCCAAAAGAAAAGTTGGGCTGAGCAGAAAAATTGAAATTGCAAAAGAACGCGGACATGTCACAAAGGGAATGATTATAAAAAAAGATGCAAAAAGAATCACGGTCAACCGGTCAAATTCCGACCACAATTACTGGGCGGCAAGGTATACTTACACGGTAGCCGGAAAGGAGTACTGCAGAAAATTCTCCTGTTCTCCGCTAAGTAGTACCAGATCCCATCTGCGAACAATCATAAATGTCTACTGAATCGATGATCCTGCCAGACCTTTCTGGGATTACAGCGAGGATCCACTGGGAGACCTGTATAACATTTTTACCACACTGTTCCCATGGATCGTCGCTATTCTCCTTATTCTCTTCCTGCCTGGTGGTGCTGATGCGGTCAGACAGTATCAAATACCAACTATTTCCGGATAGTATCCACCAGTCTACTTTGACATTCGGTTCAAAAAGCATTATTCTTAAATTGTTTCTATTTATATATCTAAAGAATGGGAAATCATATGACGAATTCAGAAGAAAAAAGTCTCCCGAAAAAAATTGCGGAAGACATTATTGCATTTATATTAGAAGAAAATTTACACCCCGGGGATAAACTGCCAAATGAAACCGTTCTGTGTGAACGCTTAAATGTAGGAAGAAGTTCTCTCCGCGAAGCCATGAAGGCTCTTGCATCACGGAATATCGTCACCATCCGGCAGGGATCCGGCACCTATGTCGCATCTTCCACAGGTGTTATTAACGATCCGCTCGGGCTTAATTTTATAAAGAACAAACAAAAGCTGATCCATGACCTCATGGAAATCCGCTTTCTTCTGGAACCTTCCATTGCAGCCCTTGCCGCCATGCATGCAGAAGATAAAGAAATCCAAAAAATCTATACCTTATGTGATGAAGTCGAAGAACTGTTAAACGCCCATAAGGATCACTCTGCCAAAGACATTGAACTGCATACCGCCATTGCACTGAGCAGCAAAAATATTGTTGTTCCACGGCTGGTTCCCGTTATTTTCCGATCAATCCCACTTCTCATAGAAAGTACCGGAAACACATTGCGTAATGAAACGATTGAGTCACACTGGGAGATTGCAGACGCAATTGCAGCCCACGATGCGATCCGCGCCCATGATGCGATGTACCTGCATCTGGCCTATAACCGAAAGCGGATTCAGCCCAACAGTTAAGGTATAAAAACCTCGTCCGCAGCCCCATGTACCGTAGCACAAAATCCCTGTTGTTTTTTGCTCCGGTACATGGCTGCATCCGCCTTGCTGTAAAGGGTATCATAGCTGATATCCCCTGTCCCATCATAAATGCATGCACCAAGGCTGAGTATTATTTTCCTGCCGCCTAGTGCCTTAATTTCTATTTTTTCAATATTTTCAAAGATTCTTTTGAATATTTTCACTGTGACCTGTCGCTCCGTCACATCCGGAAAATTGTTTCCATACAACTACTTCCTTAAATATTCTGATAATTATTTTCCATCGCTTTTTACAAACTGTTCATAAAACTCTTTTTTGCCGCATGGCTTTCCAAACAGATAGCCCTGCAGATAATCAACATGCATTTCCCTTTCACCCAACAGACCACTGCTATTGTCTGCTCTCTGCCTTTTTGTATTATGCTTCAAAATCTGCAATTTTAAATTTACTGATCATTCCACGCAGGCTTTCTGCCACTTCTTCCAGCTGTGTTGCGGTCCGTTCTGCAATGACCATACCGTTTTCCACGGCTTTTACGGATGTTTCGATCAGTGTGGCAGATTCCTTCGCTGCCTGTGCACTCTGGTCCGCCAGCATATTTACCTGATTCGCCACAACAGCTGCCTGATTGGTCGCATCATCTGCCAGATCATTGGAACTTGATGCCACCTGTTCTGCCGCACCGGAAACCTCGCCTGACACGTTCTGGATTCCTTTAATCGTGGCTGCCATGCTTTTCTCAAATCCCATAAAGGAGTGTAAAATACCAATAAAATCACCTTTCCACTCTACTTCCGGCTGTACATCAAAATGTCCCTCCGCAAAAAGTTTCATGGCGCGGTCGATATCATCTACATAAGATCCCAGAATACGGATAGACTTGCGCATGCTGTGTGCCAGTCTTCCGATCTCGTCCTCGGAACGATATTCCAGTGTGCTGTGCAGATTTCCTTCTGTTAAATCCTTTGCCACATCCTCGATTGCATGTAACGGCTCCTGATTTTTTTATAATCTTAAGCTTTGCATCCACTTCTTCCAGTAAAGTTTTCACGCCCTGTTCATAACCATCGTAAGATGATGTATCCGGATTCAACGCCATTTCCCTGATATTTCTCGCTGCCGCGCTGACATTAATCCGGCAGACCTTTACTGCCTGGTCTGCGGCATTCACTTTATTTACATAATGCATCATGTCGGAAAATAACACACCTATGACCACAACCGAGAGCAATCCTGAAACCAGCATCATAATAATGACCATTTTGTAGCCATAATTTATCCTTTCTCTCAATTGCATATTTTCCAGCTTTTCTTTCATAGTACTTTTCTTTGTAGACATAGATTTTATTTTCTCCCCTTATTATTTTGTTTTCTGTTGGTTTTATCTGGAAATTCATCAGATGTTTTTAATATAATATCTTTTTCCGAAAAAATAATATAGTATTTTAACCAATTTTTCCCTTGTTGTGTCTTCCTTTTTGCGTTTTATGTTAAATTATTCGTAATTTTTGTTTTGTTGCTAATTTTAATACATATGATGTATTTGTGTTTATATTATGGAGATGAAATCAGGTGTGGCGCTTTTGTTTTTTTTCTGCTATACTGATAAAACTAAATTTGGAAAGGAAGTATGACTATGCGGATTCTTCTTGCTGAAGATGAAAAGGATTTAAATCACATTATCGCTCAAAAGCTGACCGCTGACGGTTACAGTGTGGACTGCTGCTTCGATGGTGAGGAAGCGATTGCAGTTCTCTCATACACCGACTATGACGCTGTGATTCTTGATATTATGATGCCGAAAGCGGATGGGTATGCTGTACTGGATGCGCTGCGGCGCATGAAACGGACGACGCCGGTGCTGTTTCTAACCGCAAGGGATTCTGTTTCCGACCGGGTGAAAGGACTGGATCGGGGTGCCAATGATTATCTCGTCAAACCGTTTTCTTTTGAAGAATTGTCCGCGCGGCTTCGTGCGATGATGCGGACTTCTTTCGGTGCCTCCAGCAATGTTCTTTGTATCGGGGATTTGTCGATGGACTGCAGTGCGCACACGGTTGCACGAAACGGAATGGAAATCCATCTGTCTGCGAAGGAGTACGCTCTGCTGGAATATCTGATGTATAATCAGGGGCGTGTGTTGTCGCGTGAAATGATCGAGGATCATGTGTGGAATTTTGATTATGAAGGTGGGACAAATGTGGTTGATGTCTACATCAGCTATCTCCGCAGGAAGGTGGACGATGGCTTTGACCGCAAACTGATCCACACTGTCCGCGGCAGGGGTTTTGTGCTGCGGGAAGATGTCTGAGGGCAGGGGGTTATCGATTATGAAGAAGTCATTTATATAAGGAAGGAAGTTGGCTATTGTGAAGAAATCGCCTGTTAAAAAGAGGTTACCTATTCGAAAGAAGTTGTCTGTCCGCTTGAAGATTACGGTCTGGTTTACTGCCGCATCGATCGTTGTCGTGCTCTTTGCTTATCTGGCTGTTTTTGCGGTAAGCCGTCAGATTTTGATCAAAACGATACAGGATTGTCTGGTGCAGGCGGTGGAGAATAATGTGGATGAGGTGGAATACCTTTTGCCTTCCAGCCAGGCGCTGAAGGAGCAACGGTACGATTATCTGATACGGCATGGTTCGGGATATCTGGATATCGATGATGATTTTCTGTATGAGGTGAATGAGGTATACACGGGGCTATATGATGAGCATTCGGGGCTGCTATACGGAAGTGATTCCGCGTTTTCCATTGTGTCCGGAATGCGTTTTGAGGATTCCCGGATTCAGAAGCTCCGCTCTGATGGTACCTGGTACTATGTGTTTGACCGCAAGCTTTCGGGAAACGGTCTGGACGATTTATGGCTTCGCGGTATGGTGTCGGAGGAGCAGGGGGAGCGGCAGATGTCCGGGATGATCCGGGCTGCTGTGATTCTTCTGCCACTCTGGGTTGTGGCGGCGTCTGTTGGCGGATATCTGATCGCCGGACATGCATTGAAACCTCTCCAGAAAATTTCGTGGACGGCAAAACAGATCAGTGAGGGAAATGATCTGAAACAACGGATTGATATCGGCGAGGGGGATGATGAGCTGCACCAGCTTGCGTCAACTTTTGACGAGATGCTTGACCGGCTGGAGCTGGCTTTCGAGCGGGAACGGCAGTTTACGTCAGATGCGTCCCATGAGCTTCGGACTCCTATGGCTGTGATTTCCGCGCAGTGTGACTACACGCTGGAACGGGAACGGACAACCGAAGAATATATGGATGCCCTGCTGGTGATCCGCAGGCAGGGGCAGAAAATGACGAAGCTGATCAATCATATGCTGGATTTTGCCCGGCTGGAGATGCGCTCCGGGAAGTATCCGGACGCTTTCGTTGATGCGGCGGAGCTTGTGGAAGCGGTCTGTTCGGATATGAAGCTTATCCGGGAGCGTGGGATTACGTTGGAGTATGAAACGAAAACGGTCATGATTTCGGTCAATCCGGAACTTTTTTCGCGGCTGTTGGTGAATCTTGTGAGCAATGCGTACCGCTATGGCAGGGAAAACGGACATATCCGGGTGCGGCTCTGGCAGGAAGATTCTTCTCTTGTCCTGTCGGTTGCAGATGACGGAATCGGGATTGCCCGTAATGAACAGGAGAAAATTTTCCGCCGCTTTTACCAGGCGGATGCTTCCCGCGGTGGCGAAGGTACCGGGCTTGGGCTGGCAATGGTTTATGAGATCGCACGTTTTTATCACGGGACGGTGACTGTGGAAAGTGTGGTGGATCAGGGCAGTACGTTTGTGGTGCGGATGCCGGCCGGACAATCTTAGGCTGCATTTTCCGGACTTCTGCCTCCATTTACTAATATTTTTCTAATAATTGCATGATACAATCATTATGTAATCAAAGTACCAATTGATTTAAGGAGGATTTATAATATGAAAAGAAGAACGAAACAGTTTGTAACCGCATGTCTTATTGTAGCAGCTGTCACAGGTACCGGTGCCGTTCCCGCGCGTGCCGATTACCATGGCATACCGGACAAGGTTACGCTTGCACAGTCGAAGCGAAGCGTCGCACAGGGAAAGAAATTTGAAGTGAAAGCACAGACTTCTCCGTATGATGCAGAGGACGATTATATCTGCTGGGAGATTGTTTCCGGAAAATCCTATGTCCGGTTTGAAGACTCCGACAGAACCGGTGATGATATGGATTTTGTTGCTGTAAAACCTGGAACTGCAAAAATCCGGTGCTATGTATATGGGAAAAACAAGGATCGTTACGGGGACACCATCAAGGTATCTGTAACAGAGGCAAAGAAGGATTACTCTCTCCGGAAGTCCGGAGCTTCTGTCAAGTATGAGGAGGTCTGGGACGATTTTGATTTAGAGGTGAAAAAGGGAGACTCTATTAAGGAAAACCAGTTAAAGTGGAAAATCAGTAATCCGGATATTGTCGATTTCGCAAACTGGAAAAAAACCGGTCATGAAGTGGATTTCTATGCTAAAAAGTGCGGAACAACAAAGATCACCTGCAGCTATACTAATTCCAAGGGTGAAAAAAAATCGGTCGTGTATACGGTAAAAGTAGTTGCTGATGATGATGATTGATTCCATCGAAGCACTATGGATCCATGTTTATATTAAATAATATGTAAGCCACGCAGTCAAAATATTTTACTGCGTGGCTTTTTGTGTGGAATTCTTATATAAAGAATCTTGATTTCTTAGGAAATGCATTCGATGGTGTTCTGTTCAATATTCTGAAATTATTTGTGTGAATCCCCCATGAATTATTACCTATTTCACTTTTATTTTTGTAACATCCGAACAGGTACCCACATACGTTTTCCCATTATAAGATTTATATGCACGGACTTTATACTGACTGGCAGTCCCCTTTTTCAATTTGGAATCCTTATAGGAAAATGTTTTGTTATTGTTAATAGTGGCAATTTTATCATACTTTTTCGTTTTACTGTTATAACGGTAAATCTGGTATCCGGTTACATTGCTGGTTTTATCCCATTTTAATGTGACTGCACAAGATTTTGTCTGCAGCCGGAGATTTTTTACCTTCAGCGGATTTGTGCACTCTTCATGTGCGTCAGAAGCTTCTCCCCAGACGGTTTCCCCTTCTGCTTTTTTATAAGATTTCACTTTAAATTTGTACGTTGTAGCTCCGCTCAATCCTGTAACTTTATAAGAAACTTCTGCTCCGCCTGCAATCGTTGCCACACTTTCGTATTTCTTTTCTGCTGTGTTATATTTATAAACCCGGTATCCGCTGGAACCTGATATTTTGCTCCATCCAAGTGTCACATATGTACTGCTGCGCTTTTGTGTTTTTACATCGGACACTTTTGCCGGCGGAACGGTGGCCGATACCACCGAAGAATAATTTCCATAATAATTTGTCCCACCGATGGTCCAAAAGCAGCGCACCCTGTACTGATAAGTCTTTCCGCTTGTCACATCGGTATCCGTAAAGCTTTTTCCACTCGTCTGCTTCATATAAACATATTTTTTCTGTTTTTCGTCATACCGATACACACGGTATCCGGTTACATCATCGGCAGCTTTGCCCCAGCTTAGTTTTACCGGGTCAAATGCATTCCCCACAGTTGCTTTCAATCCTCCGGTTTTTGCACTGGTGTCCTTGTACCAGAAATTTACGTCCAGATTTCCCGTATATCCACTCACTTTTGCAACGGATGAATACTGCCAGAATTCATAGTCATATGCTGTGTCTGCATAAGGTTCCCCGCTTTTTGCATTGCTCGTTGTCGTATTATTGTACCGCGCAATCCAGATGCCGCAATCCTCCAGAGAATCTGTATCAATATAGGATTTGATCCATGCATATGAAGCATAAACAACCGGCTGATATCCCGCATCGGAAATCGTATCTGCAAATGACTGGCAGACCGCTGTCTCTTTTGCTTTGGAGAGTTTTCCCCCTGTCAGGCGGTTGTGACTTCCTTTTTCCCTGTCTATAACAATCGGAAGGGTCACATCCCAGCCGTATTTATCTGCCAGATCCAGCACATATTCTGCTTCCTGTTTTGCCTCTTTTTCTGTCAGTGCCTGTGAAAATATGTACAGACCGACATTGATGTCGTTTTCAAGTGCCGCCTGAATATGGGAATTCGCAGCCGTATCTTCATAAATACTTCCATCGGAAGTGTCCCTTGACGCTACACGCACAAATGCAAAATCTATCCCTGCATCATGTATTTTTTCCCAGTTAAGTGCTGTTGTTTTTTTATTTTTTGCCTGCCACCAGGAGACATCTATTCCGTTCAAAAGCTGCGCATCTTCATAGTCCGATTTGTGATAATAGGTAACACTTGTATAATCCACTTTCGAAGTAAAAGAACCATCCAGAAAATCCTGTGTATATCCGGAAGATGCCTTAGATGCCCCCAGCAGCCGTGGAATGGCATATGTGGACAACAATCCGTCCCTCTGCGTATCCACGTCTGAAATCTGTGTATCATCCATCTCTTCTTTGATGCTTTGTCCCATCACACCATCCATCTGTGTTTTGGGTACCTCTGCCCTCAGCTGCTGTGGTGCAATCATACAGATTCCCGCCAGTATCATTCCTGCTGCTACAATTTTTGCCTTTGTAAATCTCAATTTCTATATCTCCTGTTTGTACATTTATTTCATAAAAGTCATCACCATACCTATATTCTGCAAGCAAAGCATCACCATGATTTTCATTAACAGACCACCGATGATTGGTCTGATCCATTTTCGAATAATACGAAATGCCTGTAATGTGATCAGATAATCATACAGATGATATACAAGCATAAAAATACTGCATGACGCGGCAATACTGCATCCAAAACCTGCTATAGAAAATAATAATCCAACTTCTATGTTCTGTGTCAGGTTCCATCCTGTATAATATCCGGCTGCCGCCAGGGTTTTACACAAAATAGATCCGGGCAATACATTTACCGCCGGAACAATATGATTGTAATATTGCTGGGAAGTGATCATTCCTCCTCCCACAAAAATTCCATCCGCTATGGTCATATATGCATCACCACCGCCAAAGGACATCCATGCAGACAAAATTCCCCCGCCGGAAAAACACATGATCTCATGGTTTACAAACCAGACGGGAACGACGAAAACTGCCGCAAATACAACCCATGTTCCAACATCCTTTGCAATTATACCCCAATTCTTCTCTCTTTTCCATCCGGTATCTGCTATATTACAGAAAATGCCATAACATCCAAGTATTCCCATCACAATATCAACCACAGGATGCCATCCGGACAGATCAAACGAAAACACTTGTACATGTGTCAACAGATAACTGCCAATAATGCCGGTAAGAATTATCAGATTCCTTTTGCTGTAATTGCCTCTGGTGAAAAAAATGCTGAAAAATGCCAGTATCAGTACCTGCACCGAAGAAATAAAAAAAGACAGTACAAAAACCCCAAGCATTAAAAAAATCGCTTTCATCTTTCTGTGTTTTCCGTCTTCCCCGCAGTCTTTTAACATTTTTCTGATATAAGAAAACAACAGATACAAAATAAAAACAGAGACTCCTATGGAAATCATATTTACAACAGAAAGGATTTTTTCCTGAAATACAGACAACACCGCTACCAGAGCCACCGTCATCAACGCTCCCGGCAATGCCATCATGACAGCACCTGCGATCATTCCCCTGATTCCAAATTTGCGGCGCCCGATAGACGCTGCAATCTCTACCGGAAGTGCTCCCGGTGTAATACTTGCAACCACCACATCTTTGTCAATATTCTGTTTTTCGTCTATTCCCTGTCGATCTGCAATCTCTTTTTCAATAACTGGAATAAGTGCGCTTCCTCCGCCAAATCCAATACATCCGATCCAAAACATTGACCGGATAAACTGTCCTGCCTGACTCACACGGATTCTCGCAACAGACTTTTCAGTTGCTCCAATATATGATTCACACATGTTTCCACATCCATCTCCGCGGTATCTACGACAACATCTGCATGTTCCGGAATTTCATAAGGGCTGGTAATTCCTGTAAACTGCGCAATTTTTCCTTCCCGCGCAGCCTTATACAATCCTTTTACATCCCTCTTTTCACACTCTTCAATGGAAGTGCTGACATAAACTTCCCGAAAACCGTCTCCGATAATCTGTTTTGCATTCTCGCGATCATGCCGGTACGGAGAAATAAATGCGGTAATCACGATCAGGCCTGCATCATTCATCAGCTTTGCAACCTCTGCAATCCGCCGGATATTTTCTACCCGGTCCTCATCGGAAAAACCAAGATTGCTGTTTAAGCCCATCCGCACATTATCTCCATCCAAAAGCATCGTTTTTTTTCCCATCGCATACAGACGCTTCTCCAGTGCATTTGCTATTGTAGACTTTCCTGCACCGGACAATCCGCTCATCCAGATGGTAAAAGCCTTCTGCTGCATCTGCTTTTCGCGCTTCTGCCTGTTAATATCCATCATATGCCATGTAAGATTGTGTCTGCTGTCTGTTTTTTCATCTCTTTGTGTATTGAATCCCTCTGTCATCTGCCTAGTCCCTTTTATCGAAATAATTTTTTCCAGATCGTCCGAAATGGATGCTTTGCTTTATCCCGGAACATCACAAATTCATTTGCCCTCTTTTCTAACTGCCTGATTCTTTTTTCCTGCTGGTCTATTTTCTGACGCTGAATTTCATTCGTTCTTCTGAGATCCATAGTAACTGCTGCAAAGAACTGAATAATTTCTTCCTGCATTTTTTCATTTTGCGGATTCCATTTCGGTAAATCTTTAACTTCATTCGAAAACAAAGGCTGTCCATCCCCGATATATTCCTCGGCTACCCGTTCATTTTCCTTCGCATACAATTCCAGAAACTGCTGCAATTCCTCTTTTGCAAGCATTTCTGTATTTTCTTCTTTTATGTAATCTTTTGAGATTTCCTTCAAAAATCTACGAAAATAAGAGATTTCTTTTTCTGTGAGAAATTCACTCTTATTGAGTATTCTCTTAATTTCCGTGGTATTTTTATCTAACCGGAGATTTTCACTTTCTTCCAATTCCTGAAATTCCTCTGTGACGTCCAATCCGATCTCATGCATAAAATCATGAATGATTGATCCGTCTTTCCAGCTCTTCGGAGAAAATCTCCTGACTATTAAATTATTTTTTCCTATGACAGCTGCAATCTCATCCAGTTTCTGTGCATATTGGTAAATCTTTTTTTCTTTTTTCTCTGATGCAGCAAGATACTCTTCACATGTCATAACAGCGGCACTATTAAAGTTTTGCTTCACCTCCTGGTTCCATCGCGAAATCAGCAGGCCATCCTGTCTGCGCAGATATACAATCACTTTGATCTGATATTGCTGCTTATCCGCCTCCTTTTTTAATTCCTGAAGAAGTGATTTTTTTGAGTAGCTTAACGCATGCCAGATGGATTCATCTGTCAGTATCACATGATCGTATGTCCCAAATGCGGTTCTGATCTGCTGTAACCCCTCTTCAAAATATTCCTTTTCCTTCGATTGGTTTCTGCTACCGTCTGCATCCCACACTTTTGCAACCAGAAAGTGTGCATTTCTCCTTTTATTTGCTCTTGGATACACATGCAGTGAATCAGGAAAGCAATACCCATATTTTTGCAGTACGTCTTTGTTTTCTTCTAAAAATCTCTGAATAGACGTTGTTGCTGTCTTTGTTGTTCCAATATGCAAATATAAGGTTTTCATGGCTTTATTCCTTTCCAATGTTTTACATTTGTTATAATATAAAATATTCCTTGAATGAACCTTGAAAACATATCAATTTTCTTTTTAACTTTTTTTATTCATCCAAAAATAAAAATTATGATTGCAAGATTTCCAAGATTCGTTATAATAAATTCCAAATACAACAATAATTATTTTGATTTAGCAAAGGGGATTCCAATTGAAAATTTTAGTAATTGAAGACTCCGTCCGGCTTGCGGATACCATTGCAGAAGCTTTACAAAACGAAAACTATGTGGTAGATACCGCAAATGATGGACAGCTCGGCTATGAACATGCCTCCACCGGCATTTATGATATGGTTATCTTAGATCTCATGCTTCCGAAAATGAACGGTTATGAAGTTCTATCTGCCCTGCGCAGGGATGGACAGAATGTTCCGGTACTCATTCTCTCCGCAAAAACAGAAATTGATGATAAGATACAGGGATTTACTACCGGTGCGGACGATTATATGACCAAACCATTTGAAATTCGTGAACTGCTCATGCGCATACAGGCGATCAGCAGACGCAGCCATCATCAGGATACTTCACACCCTGTCGTTGGAAATCTCTCCTACGATCCCGCTACCTGCGAAATCTGCAACACACAGACCAAAAAATCTGTCCAGGTATCCGGAAAAGAAATGCAACTGCTGGAGTTTTTTATGAATAACTGTAATCAGGTTCTCGAGAAAAACCAGATTACCACAAAAATCTGGGGATTCGATTCCAATGCAGAATACAATAATGTGGAAGTATATGTTTCTTTCTTGCGGCGGAAATTTCACCACCTGCAGGTCAATGTGACACTCCGCGCCATTCGCGGAGTCGGTTATATTATGGAGGTTTCCAATGATTAAATCTTTACAAAAGAGAATCAGTACACTTTTTATGTTCCTGCTTACCATCATCTGGCTTGTTATTTTACTGCTTTTTGTCAACAACTCCTACCGGAACAATCTGAGTGATCTCCAGCAAACCGTTCGTGCCGCTCTCCACTATACTACATGGGATGCATTTGTCATCTCTAATGGACAGACGTCTCCGTCCGAACTTGATCATATTTCCTATTGTCTTTTTTCTATTGATGAATCCAATGAAATGGATATCATGTTTGACACTTTTTCTGATGTCTCCGACAGTTATCTTTTAAAACAGGGAAAAGCTCTCATATCCAATAGTAAGAAATATGTATTTATCAGGCGTTATGTCTCTGTAAATCATCTTCGCGCCAAAAAAGGACAATATTATGTTTTGATGCTCAGCGGAACACCTGCTTTAAAAGCAACACTTCCGACGATCTCTCTCTGTTTTATTCTGGCAATTCTCGGTATTATTGTATTTACCATTTCCTCCAAAGCACTTTCCCGCTGGATGGTAAAACCGATTGAAAATACAATTTTATCCGAGAAAAAATTTATTTCCAATGCCAGTCATGAACTGAAAACCCCTCTCTCCGTCATCAGCGCCAATGCCGAACTGTTATCTTCTGAAGTAGGCAGGGACAATAAACATCTGTTGTATATTCAGCAGGAAACTTCCCGGATGATCTCTCTTGTCCAGAAAATGCTTACGCTCACACGGCTGGATGCTCCACAGATCCAGAATACCCATGCGGTTTTCCCTGTAGATGACGCACTGCTCGACATTATCTATCCGATGGAAAGTGTTGCTTTTGAAAAACACATTGCGCTTTCCATTGATGTTCAGGAACAAATGAAAATGGATGGAAACGAGAGTCAGATTCAAAATCTCGCTTCCATCCTGTTAAATAACGCATTAAGCTATACCCCGGAAGGCGGAAATATCGAAATTCACGCCCATATCCATAACCGTAAATTTTATTTATCCGTGGAAAATACCGGCAATCCAATTCCGGAAGAAATCCGTGACCGCCTGTTTGAACGTTTTTTCCGCGCAGACGAAGCACGCGCGGATAACGGTCATTTTGGACTCGGTCTGTCCATTGCGCACTCTATTGTCACGAACCATTCCGGCAAAATTACCGTAGAACGGCAGGGGGACAAAAATGTATTTTCCGTTATGCTGCCTGTGACTTTCCACAAATAATTCAGCGCACCTGATTGCCCACAATGCGGTAATAAATTTTTGAAGTGATCCGAAATACCACATAATAGATAACCGCAAATGCAAGTACCGTTGTAACGAGACACCAGACAAACAACTGCCCGCTGTCCATAATCAACAGGGAAAGCACTCTGCGGATCAGTGGAAATGCCGCCACGACATGCAGTGCTGCCACCACGATCGGCAGAAAAAACACCATGCGGATCTGCGTCTCGATCGCTGACTTCACCTCGACATTGCTCATGCCCACCTGTTCCATGATCCGGTATCGCTCTTTGTCCTCGTACCCCTCCGATACCTGTTTGTAGAAAATAATCATCACTGTCACTGCCAGAAAGACGATGCCAAGGAAAATCCCAAGGAAGAAAAACCCTCCGTACAGTGCCAGCAGCTCCTTCCGGTTTACTGCCCTGCCGCGCACGCGCCTCCAGACAACGCCATATTTTTCCCCAGAGGAATAATTCTCCACGTTTCCGCTGCACGCGATCTTTTCTGTCTCCGTTCCGGTAATATTGATTCCAAGTACATTTTCATAGGCATACGCACTGACATTCTCTGTATTTGCCTCAGCGATCGCCAGTTTCTGCAACTTCTGCAGCGTCTGCATATGATCCACAACGATATAATAAACCCCATCCATGAACGAAATAGCCCCTCCATTGCTGCGATTCTTACAGTATCCATTTTGCTGTACGGTAAACGTTTCTCCAAGAATCTGTATCTGATCTCCACGCAATGTTTTCGTAGACTGGAACCGTTTTTCCCGGAAGATAAGAATTTTTCCGGCTTCTACCTTTGGCACATCCGCCTCTGTCAGCGTGTGATCCATCCGAAGGAAATTATCCCGCGTCAGAAAATACAGGCTCGCATTTGTCGGTTTCTGCCCAATCGTAAGAGAATCTTTCTCCAACGTCATCGCAAAATTCAGATACGAATAACTCTCACTGTCCGTCACGTTTGTTCCCGTATCCTCTATAAACTGTATAATATCCGAACTCTGCTCCGATACATTTTCCTTCACCTCAGAATAGCCGGTCTGCACGTTGATCTCATATGGATAGAGTATGTTAATCTCATCATCAAAACCCACAAACATACAGACCGTGGTAGACACCATGACCATCACCATCGTCGATAAAATACAGATGCTTGCCAGCCCCGCCGCATTCTGCTTCATCCGGTACATCATCGTCGATACCGCGATAAAATGCTTTTTTTTGTAATAAAATCCATGGGTTTTCCGCAGCAGCTTTAACACCGCAATACTGCCCGCCGTAAACAGCATATATGTTCCAGCGATCACCAGAAGCACTGCCACAAAAAACAGGCTGATCACTTTCATTGGCTGCTCTGTCGTAATGGCAATTGCATATCCCGCACCGAGACATACTACTCCTAAAATTGCCATAAGCCACTTCGTTTTCGGCTCCTTTTCCCCCACACTGCTGCCCCGCAAAAGTTCCACCGGATTTGCCAGTTTCATCTGCATCAGATTGTAAAAAAGCGTCATCATATACAAAATACCAAACACCAGCACGGTATTTTTCACGGCAGACGGCGGAACGGAAAATTCGATCGTCACCTGAATCCCCAGAATCCGGTAAATCAGCATAAGTGCCAGTTTGGAAAACAAAATTCCAGCAACAATGCCTCCGACGATCGAGACAAACGCGGTAAACACCGTCTCAATGGCAAGCACTTTCGCAATATGCCGCTTTTCCATCCCGAGAATATTGTAAATTCCCATCTCTTTTTTACGCCTTTTACTGATAAAGCTGTTTGTATAAAAAATATAGATATACGAGAAAACGCCTACCACAATCACACCAAACGACATGATTGTTGTAATATAATAGGCTCCGCGCATTTTTTCAAGCCCGGCACTGTTGTTGATAAACATCATAATGTAAAACATAAGCACCGTGATCATTCCCGCAACCATATAAGGAACATACAGTGATTTGTTATTTTTCAGGTTGTTTTTTGCCAGCCGTACATACAGATTATTCATAGTTCTCACCACCTGTCGTCAGAACGGTCAATGTTTCCGAAATCTTTGCATACAATTGTTCATTACTCATGCTTCCGCGGTACAATTGGTGGAAAACTTCCCCGTCCTTGATAAAAAGCACCCGGTTTGCATGGCTCGCCGCCTTGGTACTGTGCGTTACCATAAGAACCGTCTGCCCCTCCTTATTGATCTGCGAAAACAGCGTCAGCAGGCTGTCGGTTGCCTTGGAGTCCAAAGCTCCTGTCGGTTCATCCGCAAGGATCAGCTCCGGCTTTGTGATGATTGCCCGCGCCACCGCCGCACGCTGTTTTTGTCCACCGGACACCTCATACGGATACTTCTCCAGAATATCCACAATGCCAAGTTTCTGCGCAATTGGATAAAGCCACTCATTCATCTGCTTATAAGGCACATTTGAGAGCACCAGCGGCAGGAAAATATTGTCCTTCAGCGAAAAATTGTCAAGCAGATGAAAATCCTGAAACACAAAGCCAAGATGCTCCCGCCGAAATGCTGCAATTTCTTTTTCCCGCACCGTCACAAGGTTTTTCCCGTTCAGCAATACTTCTCCCTCCGTCGGACGGTCAAGCGCCGCCAGAATATTCAAAAGTGTTGTCTTGCCCGATCCGGACTCGCCCATGATCGCGACATACTCACCTTCCTCTACCGAGAACTGGATATTTCGCAGTGCCTGCACCTGATTGCCACCAAATCTCGTCGTATAAACTTTTTTCAGATTATGCACTTCTAAAATTGTCATGATTTTTACTCCTTATAAATCTGTCCTTTTTTCTACTGTTTTTCATAAAAATAACTCTGTCCCTTTTTTACAATTTCAGAATAGCAAAAAACCGAAATGCAAGCCATTGATTTGTCTTACATTTCGGCTTTGTATCTTACATTTGTGTAAGATACCTGTTTTTACGTCCCGAGTATCCATGTTATTTGTCTCCCACGTCAAAACACTTAATCCCAGACATCCAAATTATTTCTTTCAAATACAATTGTCACATCCGTACCTTTTCCAATTTCGGATGTGATCATAATCCCATGCCCAAGCTTTTTGGTAATCTCCCGGCACAGATAAAGTCCGATTCCCGTCGAAGTTTTATCTGCCCGTCCGTTATACCCGGTATAACCTTTTTCAAAAATCCTTGGCAGATCCTCCTTCCGGATGCCGATTCCCTGATCAGAGATCACAAACTCACAGGTATTGTCGGCTTCATTCCGGTTTATATGTATTGTAACCGCGTGATTTTCGCCGCTGTACTTAATCGCATTGGACAAAATCTGCTCCACAACAAATTCCAGCCACTTTTCATCCGAGAGCACCATCTCCTGGCATTCCTCATAGTGAATGGCAATCTTTTTGCGAATCATAATCGGCGCAAACCTCCGGATCGCAGTGCGCACCACCTGATCCGCTGAAACCATCTCAAGCACCAGATCATTCATACCGGAATTCATCCGCTGGTATTGAAGTGCCATATTGATATACTGGTTAATCCAGAATAATTCCTGCTGCATGTCATACAACACACTTTTTTCCATTCCCACTGTTTCATCCTCTGTCTGTTTTTGTTCTTCCCTCTGCAAAAGCAGACGCATCGCGGAGATCGGCGTTTTGATCTGATGCACCCACAGAGCATAATATTCTTCCATTTCCCGCTGCTGGTTCCTGTATGCTCCCTTTTCCTCCTGCCGCTTATTCTGCAGTTGTTCAAGCGCATCCATATACACTTCCTCCAGCGCATCCTCCGTATCTGAAAGTGTCTGCATGCCCTGCATATAATCCCGGATCTGCCTTTTTACTGTCCGCAGGCGATACCAGTACCGTATCCCGCAAAATACAGCGGACACCACAAGAAAAACAATTTCCAATCCCGCAAAATACCGGATATCTGCTGCGGATACGCCACAGAGGTAAAGCGTGAAAATATAGAAAATCATAATTCCTGCCACAAGTGCAAAACAGCCTTTGTATCTGTTTAAATACTGTTTGATGTATACCTTCAAGGTGTTCCCCTTTTCATGATCCATTTTTAATCTGATAACCGATCCCTTTTCGTGTTAAGATAAAATCCGCCAGCCCAATTGTTTCCAGTTTCCTTCGCAGCCGGTTCACATTGACCGACAATGTGTTTTCATCCACATACACATCACTTTCCCACAATGCCATCATCAGATTCTCCCTCGTTACAATTGCCCCCGGATTTTCAAGTAGCGTCTGCAAAATCTTCCGCTCATTTTTGCTTAACTCCAGTATCTGCTCTTCGTAGGTCAGTGTCCCATCCGACAGATTCAGCCACACCCCCTGATGCTCAAGCATATGGCTTTCCCCAGCAAATTCATAAGTCCGGCGCAGCATCGCCTGAATTTTCACCGTCAACACATTCAGATCAAAAGGTTTTGTGATGAAATCATCCCCTCCCATATTGATCGCCATCACCAGATTCATATTGTCATTCATCGAAGAGACAAATATCATCGGCAGCTTTGATACTTTCCGGATCTCCGTGCACCAGTAAAATCCATTGTGAAACGGAAGCCTTATATCCATCAGTACCAGATGCGGTTTCACCCGGGCAAATTCTTCCATCACACTATTAAAATCCGCTACTGCAAAGACTTCATAATTCCAGCTCTGTAAATGCTGCCGGATTGTTTTTGCAATCACTTCATCATCTTCCACAACTAATATCCGATACATATTTTTCCTTTCCTGTAAAATATTCGTTACTGCTCACACCCACATCACAATCATACTCCCCCGGACAGGATGATATTCAGATGCTGCGTGAACAGTAACAAAATTCCACTATGTCCCCATATACTTGCACCGTCTGCCCTTTCATGCTAAAATGAGCGCGTAAAAAGGAGTATAAATACAAATAAGGAGAAATTTATCTATGAAACCATTGAACTGGGCAACCCTTGGCTGTGGTGTCATTGCGAACGAACTTGCCACTGCACTTGCCAGGCAAAACCGCCATCTGTATTCCGTTGCCAACCGCACACATGAAAAAGCAGTAGCATTTGCGGAAAAATACCAGATTGCCAAGGTATATGATCACCTTGAAGATGTCTTTACCGATCCGGATGTGGATATCATCTACATCTCTACCCCACATAATACGCATATTCAATATCTGCGTCAAGCACTGGCAAACGGAAAGCATGTCCTTTGCGAAAAATCCATCACCTTAAATTCAAACGAACTGGATGAGGCCATTGCCCTTGCGGAAAAAAATCATGTCATTCTGGCAGAAGCCATGACCATTTTCCACATGCCGATCTACCGCAAACTTGCAGAGATCATAAGCTCCGGCACTCTTGGACCACTTCGTCTGATCCAGGTAAACTTCGGCAGCTATAAAGAATATGATATGAACAATCGATTTTTTAACCGCAATCTGGCCGGAGGCGCTCTGTTAGATATCGGTGTTTACGCTTTATCCCTGATCCGCTGGTTCTTTGCCGAAACTGCCGATCAGGTACTTTCACAGGTAAAATATGCACCAACCGGCGTGGATGAACAGGCAGGCATCCTTCTTATGAACCCAGCCGGCGAGATGGCAACCGTCACCTTATCGCTTCACGCAAAGCAGCCAAAGCGCGCAACCATCGCATTCGATAAGGGTTACATCGAGATCTTTGAATACCCAAGAGCTATGGAAGCAACCATTACTTACACCGGGGACGGACATAAAGAAACTATTTCCGCAGGAGAAACTGCAGATGCCTTAAGCTATGAAGTTGCTGACATGGAAGCCGCTGTATGCTCCGGCGATTTATCCACAATTGAATCACTTATGCATCTTAATTATTCACAGGATGTTATGCATATCATGACTGAAATTCGAAACAACTGGGGTATGAAATACCCGGAAGAAGAGTAATCTTACTTTAAACCAAAATTCGACTACACATTTAGTATAAATGTATGATTTTTCCTGTCAATCTGGTTTTTAAAACCACATCTATCCAACATGATAGTCCTTGATCCTCTCCCAGATGTGCGTATCGTACTGCGCTTCCGTGCTGCGCCGATCTTCTTTTAAAAGCTGGGCATAGATCAGATCAAGGATCAGCAGGATCGGAAATTGCGGGGAAATGACATTTCCGTATTCGAGGTTCTTTTTTACCGGTGCGAGCACGATCTCCTCATACGTCCGTTTTTCCCGCTCTGCGTTGGAGGAAGTCAGATATATGACCGCTGCCCCACGCGCTTTCGCCCGGTCAAGTGCATCAATGAGCTCGCGCGTCGCGCCGCTTAGGCTGATGCCGATCACGAGGCACGCGTTTGTGATACGCGCTTCATTCAATACCATCTGGTGCAGTTCCGTGATTGCCTCCGCATCCATGCCAAGCCGCAGCAACCGAAGTTGAAACTCCTGTGCCGCCAGCCCAGAACTGCCAAATCCATACAAAAAAATGCGCGTATGTTCCCCGATTAGCTGGGACACATGTTTGATCTGTGGTTCGCGGATTAAGCTGTATGTTTTTTGCAGCAATTCCTCATACGAATACAGGACGTGGATGGTCTGTTCCTCCACATTCGGTCGCTCCGCGATCGAGGGCTGGTAGTTGTAAATAAACTCCCGGTATCCGCTGTAACCCATTTTCTTGGCAAAGCGTGACAGAGATGCTTCTGAAACATGTAGCATCTTTGCCATGCGTCCCGATGAAAAATCCATCTCTTTTTCATTCGAAATAAAAAAATCGGCGATTGTTTTCTCCACCACCGTAAACATCTCATAATTTGCCTCGATCATCGGCACAACACTGCTTCCATAAGTCTGCATACGCGTTTTCTCCTTTTCCTGCTTCCTCAGTTACTTGCGGAACATCAGAGTTTATGGTGCCCACATCCAACGGGATATATAACTCTATGTCCATTATGTCCATAACCCGATCTGTAATTTTATTTCATTATATCATATATTTTTGAAAGTTCTTTCAAAAGCACACACGATTTTTCTTTTTTTCCGTTTTTGGGGATTGTTCTTTCCATTTGCCCAAACCCTATGGATTTTTCCAATTTTGCATCCTATAATCAACTTAACAAATGCAGGAAACGCAATTTTAAGGAGGAGAACTACTATGCGTATTTATAAAACAAAAAACTATGACGAAATGAGCCGCAAGGCGGCCAACATTATCTCCGCACAGATAATCTTAAAACCGGAATCTGTGCTCGGACTTGCCACCGGTTCTTCACCGATCGGCACCTACAAGCAGCTGATCGAGTGGTACAACAAGGGCGATCTTGATTTTTCACAGATCCGCAGCATCAACCTTGACGAATACAAAGGCCTTCCTGCCGACAACGATCAGAGTTACGCTTACTTTATGCGCCACAACCTGTTTGACCACGTAAACATCAAATCCGTAAACACCTTTATTCCAAACGGCATGGAAGCTGATGTGGAAAAGGAATGCTCCCGCTACAATGCCATCATCCGCAGCATGGGCGGCATCGACTTACAGCTCCTTGGCATCGGCAACAACGGACATATCGGTTTTAACGAGCCATCGGATTCCTTTGCAAAGGAAACCCACTGCGTCGACCTGACCGAAAACACCATTCAAGCCAATGCACGTTTCTTTTCCTTCATTGAGGAAGTCCCGACACAGGCATATACGACCGGCATCAAAAACATTATGCAGGCACGGCACATCCTACTGATCGCAAGCGGTGAAGCCAAAGCCGATGCACTCTATGAGGCAGTTTACGGACCGATCACCCCGCATGTACCGGCATCAATCCTGCAGTTACACGACGAGGTTTCCGTCGTTGCCGATGAAGCTGCATTATCCCGCATCATCAAAGAAGGACTGATCTAGGAAAAGGAGTACGCCATGATCATAAAAAACGGACTGGTCTGGGAGGAGTCTGGCTCCTTTCGGAAAAAAGAACTGGTTGTTGATACAACGACACACCGCATCGCAGAAACCGCAGAAGACGATACGGTATTTGATGCCGAGGGGCTTTATGTGATCCCCGGTCTGGTGGATGTCCACATCCACGGGGCAAGAGGTCACGATTTCAGTGACGGAAATTCCAAAGGACTTGCCGAAATCGCACAATATCTGCATTCCTGCGGTGTGACTTCATTCTGCCCGACTTCCATGACCCTGCCGGAAGAACAGCTTACAGCTGCCTTTGCGACGATTAACGATGTGCCGGATGCTGCCGGATATGCCCACATCGCGGGCATCCACATGGAAGGTCCATACCTCTCCCCGGAAAAGAAAGGGGCGCAGAAAGCAAGCTATCTGCACGCGCCGGATGCCGCCATGTTCCGACGGCTCTCTGCTGCAAGCGGAAACAAGATCCGCATCATCACGATCGCCCCGGAACTGCCGGGTTCCGATGCGTTTATCCGGGAGTTCAAAGACACCGTTGCGATCTCACTCGGACACTCCACAGCATCGTATGAAATCGCAGAAAATGCCTTTGCCGCCGGTGCCAACCATGTCACCCATCTGTTCAACGCCATGCCGCCACTACACCACCGCGATCCTGGCATTATCGGCGCGGCAGCGGACTGTCCGCATGCGATGGCAGAGATCATCTGTGACGGCATCCACATCCACCCGTCGGTCATCCGCAATGCCTTCCGCATGTTTGGCAACGACCGCATGATTTTAATCAGCGATGCGATGCGTGCAACCGGTATGGAGGACGGCGAGTACGAACTCGGCGGACAGCCGGTAATCAAAAAAGGCCGCCTTGCGACCTTAAAAGACGGAACCATCGCAGGTTCCGCCACCAATTTGTTTGACTGTATGAAAAATGCGGTGCAGTTTGGCATTCCGCTCGGCGTGGCCGTCAAAGCCGCCACCTGCAATCCTGCAAAGAGCATCGAATGTTCACAGGAAATCGGCACCCTTGCCGTCGGGGCAAGAGCCGACATCCTGCTTTTAGATCAGGATCTGAATATTGTAAAGATCCTGTAATTATGCTTCTGTGCTCACCACGCCTTTCCATACAAAGGAAAACTGCATGGTTTTGTCCGTCTGCAACAGATATTCCGGATGCGTCTGCGCGCCCCAGCTGTCGTCGCCGCCGACACCCATCTGGGCTTTTGCCACACGGACAACCGTGTAGTGTACCGGTGGCAGCTCATACGGATGCATCGCATTTTCTATCTCATGCGGCGTATACGGCAGTGCGGAAAATACCATCGGACCTGTTTCTTCTGTCATTTCAAACAACATGCCATCTCCGGCACGGTTAGTCACACGCGCCCAGCGCACGCCACATTTTGCCCCACATTCCTGCGGAACCATATACCGCGCCACATTGTCTTTTACCTTATTGCTGTAGATGCCAAGTTTGGCTCCCTTACAACGGTCAGCATAGGTTTCCTGTTCGCCCAGTCCATACCACTGCAGTCGGTCGTAATCGGCATTAAATTTAAACAGTACGCCAAATTCCGGCATGTCGCCCAATTCTTTGACCGGATCATAACAGAGCGTGGTCTTTACCCTGCCATCCCCAAATACTTCATAGGACAACCGACATTCCGAAACCGGTGTGGTCGGCATAAAATAGCGGAACGAAACGGTAATGCTGTGTTCGTGTTCCGTGACTTCCGGCGTACTCGTCTCCTGCGGGCTTTTATGGCTGACATACAGACTGGCCGTTTTCCACTGTGCATAGCGCGCCGGCATGAGATTTCCACAGTCATTGTCCGTCGGTGCCCGCCAGAAGTTTGGTTTCGGGATCGCCTCGATCATCTCTTTTCCCGCATATTTGTAGGAAACCAGCCCACCGTTTAATACGGAAAACAGGACGGAAAAATGCGCACCCTCTACACCGATGTTGTGTGTGCTGTGGATCACTTTGATCTTGTCTGTGCATGTTTCTGCCTCACCCGCAACCGGATAGACATACTGCCCGAAAGCCACCTCATGCCCTGCCTTTGCCCAGACAGTGTCCGCTTTCAGATGGAAGGAGACGGTCACGGTGTATTCGCCTGCCTTTGTCTCTTTTGCAAACGGCAGTGGATAGGTCTGTTCCGAGAGCGGCTCCACAGCCGTCGGTAAGTCTGCCCGGCGGATCTCCTTTCCGTCTTTTGCAACGGTCACAACACACGCAAAGCGGTCGGTGTTGACAAACAGGTTTTTATTTTTGACCGTTACGGACTCCGCAGTCACTTCCGCCGTGATGTTCTGGTAATTGAATTTGACTTCCTGCATTTTTGGTGACACATCGCGGTTTCCACCGTAGACAATACCGTTTCCACTAAAGTTATAGTCGGTTGGACGTTCGCCAAAATCCCCGCCGTATGCTTGAAACTCCTCGCCGTAGCGGTCTTTTTTGTAGATCGACTGATCGATGTAATCCCAAATAAAGCCGCCCTGATACTTCGGTTCCGTGTCGGTCAGATCCGTATATTTGTGCATCGCACCACAGGAATTGCCCATTGCATGCGTGTACTCGCAGCAGATAAACGGCTTGCTCGAATCCTTTGCCAAAAATTCTTTGATGCTCTCCACCGATGGGTACATCTGACTTTCCATATCACTCGTATCGTTGTAACTTCTGTCGTGGAACAGCCCCTCGTAATGAACGAGACGGGTATCATCCAGACGGTGGAACAGACAGGACATTTCATAGATGTCCTTGCCGCCGTAAGACTCATTGCCACACGACCAGATCAGGATCGCCGGATGGTTTTTGTCACGCTGGTACATCGAATTGGCACGGTCAAGCATCATCGCAAGCCACTCCGGTTTGTTGTGCGGCACGATATAGGTATCGTCCTTCGTAAACTCTGCCACATCCCAGGAACCGTGCGATTCCAGATTTGTCTCATCAATCATGTAAATGCCATACTCATCACAGAGTTCATAAATCTTAGACGCATCCGGGTAATGGCAGGTACGGATCGCGTTGATGTTATTCTGCTTCATCGTGCGAAGATCCTTGCGCAGCTCTTCCTCCGACACATGCCGTCCGCTGACGGAACTGAACTCGTGGCGGTTCACGCCCTTAAAGACGATCCGCCTTCCGTTTAATGTCATAATACCGTCCTTCATCTCAAACCGGCGGAACCCGACGCGCTGCGGGATCACTTCCTGTAAAGTTCCCGCGCCATCGCAGACTTCAACCGTAAGGTCATAAAGCTGCGGGTCTTCCGCGCTCCACAAAACAGGCCGCTCCACGTTCCAGGTCAGGATCTGTTCCCCTTCGGTAACAGCCGATTCGTCTTCCAGCACAGTCTGTCCGTCTTTTTTGAGGACGACTTTCACCTTGCCGCTTCCCCACATCTGTAAAGTCAGTGCCAGTTCGGCAGCGGTAAGTGCTGCATCCGGCAGTGCCCGCACCTTTACATCATAGGCATGTACTTCCGGCACAGTATACAGGTATACATCGCGGTAGATTCCGGAAAACCGGAAGAAATCCTGATCCTCGCACCAGCTGCTCGCTGTCCACTTAAACACCTGTACCGCCAGTTTGTTTTCCCCGTCTTTTACCGCATCGGTCAGTTCAAACTCAGACGGAGTAAACGAATCCTCGCTGTAACCGATGAATGTGCCGTTTAACCAGACTGCAAGTCCGCTCTCCGCGCCCTGAAACGAGACAAAGAGCCGCTTCCCCTGCATCTGCTTCGGCACGGTAAAATATTTGACATAGCTTGCCACCGGGTTAAACTGCTCCGGGATCTCGCCCGGATGGATGTCCTCATGGCCCTCCCACGGATACTGCACGTTAGCGTACTGCGGCACATCGTAACCCTCCATCTGGATATGAGCCGGAACCTTGATGTCATCCCAACCTACACAGCAGTAGTCTTCCTTCTCAAATCCGGCAACTACGTCGGCATAGTTTTTTGCATAGTGGAACTTCCACAGCCCGTTTAAACTGACGCGGTAGGAACTCTGTTTCTCTTCTGCCTCCTCTTTCGTCCGGTAATATATGTGGTCAGAATGCGCATCCATGCGCGCATCACGAAAATACTGAGGATCTTTTACTTTCTTATAATCAAATGTATTCATAGGCATATACCCCTTTCCTGTTATGGTAAAAAATGCCCTCCAAAAAGGAAGACATTTTTTACCATTTTTATTTAACCGCTCCGGTGATACCTTCTGCAAACTGCTTCTGTAATACGAAGAATACGATCATCGTCGGGATTGAGCAGAACAATACACCACACATGAGCATACCGTAATCCGTCTTGTATCCGGTAATCAGGTTGGCAATGAGCATTGGCATAGTCATCGCACGGTTATCGGACATGATTACCTTTGGCCATAAGTATGCATTCCATGCATTCATGAATGTGATAACAGCGGCTGCCGCATAGGTCGATTTCATCGTCGGAATAAACATCCGGAAGAAAATCTGTACCTCGCTTAATCCATCAATACGCGCAGCTTCGATGATGTCAACCGGAAATGCACGGGCATTCTGGCGGAACATCATGATCATAAACGGTGTGGATATGATCGGAAGCATAAATCCAACCGCTGTATTTAACAGCTTTGCCTTGGAAAACATCTGAAACAACGGAACCATTGTTGCAACCTGTGGTACCATCATGGCAAGAAGCAGGATGGAAAACAGGCGGTCTTTCCATTTGTCATGGTAGATCTCAAAACCATAACCGGCGATGGAGCAGACCAAGAGACACAGCACCGTCGTAAGGATCGCATACAGGAACGAATTCCCGAGGGCTCTCCACAGTGGCTGCTGGGACATTAAGTTCTTAAAGTTCTCCATAAAGTGCGTACCCGGAAGCAGGCGACCACGGGATACGTCCGTGGATGTATTCGTGGCTGCGGAAATCATCCAATACAGCGGGAATACGGAAATAAAGGACACGATCCCCAGAAAGATATACGTCGGGATCAATCTTCTCTGGATCATTGATTTGCTTTTCTGCTTAGTCACGCGTATCACCTACTTTCAAGTTGATAAATGCAAGGATCGCTACCATGATAAAGATCAAAAATGACATGGCTGCCGCATATCCAAAGTTTGGCACATTGATAAAACATGTGTTGTATACATAGTGTGACATGGTAATAGTCGTATTGGCAGGTCCACCCTTTGTCAGGTTGACGGACTCATCGAACAACTGCAACGTACCATTGATTGACATGATAAAGGTCATGATGATCGTCGGTTTTAACAGCGGTACGGTGATCCTCCAGAATGTTTTCCAGCCGTTTGCACCGTCGATCTTGGCGGCTTCGTATACGGAATACTCGATATTCTGTAAACCAGCCAGATAAAAAACCATGTTATAACCAGTCCATCTCCAAATCAAAGCAAGGATAATGACCGCTTTGGCACTTCCGGAATGACCCAGGAAATTATAGCCGGAATGTAAGATACCAAGTTTCATGAGGATACTGTTAATCAGTCCGTCTGTTGCAAACATCGAACGGAAGATCAACGAATAGGAAACCAGTGAAGTCGCACATGGGAGGAAGACACAGGTTCGGAACAATCCCCGCAATTTTAAATGTTTGTTGTTTAATAACTGTGCCAGCAGAATTGCAAGTATAAGCATGATTGGCACCTGGATAATCAGGTAGAAAAATGTGTTGCCGATGGACTGCTGGAACACCTTATCAACAAGGATTCTCTGATAATTGGAAAATCCAGTAAAGCTCATATTAGCACCCGTTCCCTTTTGCAGGGAAATGATAAATGCCCGCACCATCGGATAAAAACTCATGATCGCAATCAGAATCGATGCCGGTGCTAGAAATGTCCATCCTGCCGCTCTTTGTTTTGCAATAAGTGACATCCCTTTTTTCTTGGAATTCACAACAAATTCCCCCTTTCGCATTTCTGGTCATTTTCACATATAGCGGAGGTCGCCCCCCGCTATACAAACTTGTCATTCTTTTTTATGTACCGGATTACTCCGTCATCTTAAACTGTAAGGTATCTTGTGCTTCCTGTAATGCATCAGCCTTAGCTGTTCCATTTACGATATTGACAACTGCTGTGTTGATGCACTCTCTTGCCTCATAGTGATACGGAGTCTTTGTAAACTCCGGAATATGGGAAGAGTATTCTACGATCGTGGAGTAAATCGGCTGATCGTTGAAGAACTCGTTTGGCTCGTTGTATACATCCGATTCTCCGGCTGGTAAGTAGCAGGCAATCGCACCGGTCTGTGGAAGGATTGCATCATAGAAATCTGTACTGGAACCAAAAGTGCTCTTTAAGAAATCTTCTGCAAGATCTTTGTTCTGGCAGTTTGCGGTAACATACCAGGAAGATCCACCGTTGTTTGCATAATGAGTAGCGGAATCCACACCATCTACACTTGGCATTGTGGTGATTGCCCACTGGCCTTTCTGGTCTTCGGTAGAAGCGATCGTTGCAGTGATCCAGTTACCATTGACAACGCCTGCTGCCTCACCATTTGTGATGGTGGATACATACTCATCCCAGTTGTTTACTAATTTTACAACATCATTCTGTACGAGTTCGGTGTAGATGTCGACACACTTCTCAGCGATGTCATTTCCTACAATGTAAGCATCTCCGTTTTCATTGACAAAGTTTGCACCGCAGGACTGGATCATCATCATCATAGTGTCTCCGCCAGTTCCCTCACTGGTCAGTAAGTATTTGCCGGTCTTATCATGAACATCTTTTCCGATCTTTGCAAATTCGCTCCAGGTAATATCGGTCAGGTCGTCGATGGTGTATCCGGCTTCTTTTAAGATGTCGGTACGGTAACATGCGATAACAGCACCGTTATCAAACGGAACACCGTAGTGCTTGTCGTCTACCATAGAGTAAGACTGTTTTAATTTTCCGAAATCATCCCAGTTGATTCCCATATCCGTCAGGTCGGTAAAGGCATCCGGATAACTTTTTAAGAATTTCTGGTAGCTGTTGTCCTGCATGAGTACGATATCCGGCAGTGTGCTGTAATCACCGGCATTTGCTGCGGTTGTCAGCTTGGTCTGGCAGTCATCAGAAGAGGTCTCAACCACTTCGAGTTCAAAATCCGGATGGTCTTTCTTGTACTGCTCGGCTGCGGTCTCTATTGCCTTGATGTTAAAGTTCTGGTCCCATGCCCATACGGTCAGCTTATTACTGTCGGATGAGGAAGAAGTACCGCTTCCGCTGGAGGATGTATCCCCGCCACCGTTGCTGTCTGTTCCGCCTCCACCGCAAGCAACCAGTGACAATACCATTGCACTTGCAAGTAATGCTGTAATCATTTTCTTTTTCATATAAATTTCCTCCTTCTCCCTAAGAGTATTTGTTACTTTTGCTGATGAACGTATTATAGCATTGCTTGAATATATCTAGTTTGCATAATTGTCCGTATAATGTGCAATTTCAATCATTTTGTGTGCTTTGCACTATTTTTTCGCATATTTTCGGTTATTTCCATTCATATTGCCATTATGCGTGCCATGTGATGCAACAAATCCACCATTACAACCGCTTGCATTCCTGCAATTCTTCGTTGAAATGATGGATTCTCTGATTTTGCGCACATTTGTTGTTCATGATTTGTTTGCAACTGTTCATATTTTATTCACCACTTTATGCAAAAACCTTAGAAGGATACTGTTTTTTGAGTGCAAACAGCAGTTCCTGATTGAGATCAAGCAACAATTTTTTCTTTTCCCGGTCCTCAATGACGATCATCGTGTAGTATGGAATGTCATCCTCATAGGAGGTATAATCAAACTTCGGCAGTCGGACCCCGCCCCCGTCTTTGCGGTACTTTGCCACAGCCTCGTGGCGGTTTGGCGCGGTCACTTCCATCTCGGTCATGTCAATGATGTGTGCCGTTTTACGGTACCGCTTCCCATAGATCACATCAATTGTGAGTGTTTTCCCGTCGAGGATGTACTCGTACTCTTTCAGGCTTAACACATCAAATACAAAATACAGTGCCACCAGAAGAAAGCCCGCTAACATAAATGCCTGTGAGATCATGATCCCAAGCAGCACAAAAAATACCCCGAATACGACCATGAGCTTCCGCAGAACCCCCGTCATCTTCTTTTGTTTCCTCTTTACCTGTTGTATCAGTTTTGCCCCCTGCATCGGTTGTTACCATCCTTTCTCTGTGTGGATCTCATAATTGAGCAGCCGCTGTTCGTAATTTTCCGGACGCTTCCTCCACTCCACGGGTGTGACCCCCATCATCTGCTTGAAATTGCGGTTGAACGTGGAGTTGGTCGTAAATCCGCATTTGTGGGCGATGTCCGCCACCGGTTCCTCGGTCTTTTTTAAGTGCTCGCACGCCGTGCGGATGCGCACCGTGTTGATATATTCAAGCGGCCCCATATGCATATATTCGGTAAACACACGCCGGAAATGTGTCTCGCTCAGATGGCTGTACTTCGCCAGTTGTTCTACCCTTATTGGTTCCATGTAGTGATCGGAGATATAGTCCATGGCGCGGGAGACGATGCAGGTGATCCTGCCCTGCTCGGCATCCGCGCGCGTCTCTTTGTTCGTGTAGTTTAACCGTGTGATCTCCAAAAGAAGACAGCCCAGCAGTGCCTTTGCCTCCTCAAGATAAAATTCATCGCCTTTTCGCATGATGTTTAAGATTTCTTTAATTTTTGCCGCTTCCTTCGGATACTCTGCTTCCTCCAAAAACCACGGCTTTTCATAGAGCCGCTGCAGTGCGCGCTCTTTGCGGAGTGCATTGTCCGGGAAAATACCGTCAAGTACCACCTCCACATCGACAAACAGATATTCCCAGCGACTGATGTTGCCCGGATCGCTGTTTGTCGTGTGCGGAAAATTCGACGGGATGACGGTAAACTGCTGCCCCGAAAAACAGTAGGTGTCATCCCCCAGTACCACGTCGCCTGCCCCGTAATAACAATAGCCAAGTTCCATGTAATTGTGGAAATGAAGCCTGTCTGCCGTGCGGTCACCATAATTCTGCACCCACTTTTCTCCCAGAAGTGCAAGAATCGGACTTCCGGGCGGTAACTGGTAGTACCTAAACTCCATCTTCTTCTTTTTCTTTTCTGCCATTACCCTGCTGCCTTTCTTACAATGTCCTGCATCTGCTGCATCTTGCGCTCCATGTCTGCCACAAGCGTAAGCTGCGTGCGGGCACGGTCGAGATTCTGTCCGTCCCGGTGGATCTTGAAATAACGATCGCCCTGTAAATAATCCATAAGAAACCGCATGCCGCACTCATACGTCATGACCTTTGCCCCCATCGGAAGCAGCGCGGTCTCCTCCGGAGTCAGGCTGCCGCCGCAGCCCTCCAGAAATCCTTTGGTAAAGAGGGAAAACAGCTCCATGCTGCACGAGACTTCGGAGAGATCCCGCTCATCCTCCGCCGCAGTGCTCGCCCCGTAGCGGATCGCATCGCCAAAATCATTCATGGCAAGCCCCGGCATGACCGTATCAAGATCAATGACACAGACCCCCTTTCCGGTCTTATCGTCGAGCATGACATTGTTTAATTTCGTGTCGTTGTGCGTCACGCGGATCGGAAGCTCCCCGCGGTCAAGCCGCCCGGCAAAATAGCAGGCCGTCTCCTTCCGCTCTAAGAAAAAAGCGATCTCCTTTTGAACCTCCGCGGCCCGCCCCACAACATCCTCCCGGACGGCTTTTTCAAATGCCGCAAACCGCGCCCGCGTGTCGTGGAACCCCGGAATTGTCTCATGGAGTGTCTCTGCCGGATAATCCGCCAAAAGCCGCTGGAAGCTGCCGAATGCGACCGCGCTCTCATAAAACTGCTGCGGCGTTTCCACCTGATCAAAGCTGCTCGCCCCGGTGATAAACCGGTACGACCGCCAGTAGTCCCCGTTTGTGTCACGGTAGTACGGTTTGTTGTCCACGGTCGGGATGATATTTAACGTCTCCCTCTCCGGGTCGCCGCCCCGCGCAATAATCTTCTTTTTTAAGAACCCCGTCACACCCGCAATGTTTTCCATGAGTTGTTCCGGATGTGGAAAGGCATCGGCATTCATCCGCTGTAAGATCACATCCAGATCCCCCATATTGCCGACTGCAAACGTCAGGCGGAACGTGTCGTTGATATGTCCGCTCCCGTACACCGTATCTGCAATCAGTGTTCCCTCGTATGCAAATGCTGCAATGGCTTCCTGTTTCTGCTGTTCTGTAATCGCTCTCATATTGTTTTCCCCCTTATGTGTTGTGTCTGTTACCACTTCATGATAAGGCGCGTGCTGCCGCTCCGCTATCGGGATCTTGTTTACATTGTTATAAATCTTGCGCTATAATTACTATAACAGATTTCAGGTGCAAATGCACATGCTATTTTCAGGAGGGGATGCCTATGCCATACCAGCAGTACAACTTCAAACCACAAACCTTTGACGCGCAAAAGAAACGGCCGGATCTGCGCCTGCTTTATATCAGCCATTCCAGCTACGACAAGACCTGGCCGAGCGTGCTGCACTCCCACCCGTTTACCGAGCTGTTTTATGTCTTAAACGGAACCGGCACATTCCAGACCGAGACACAAACCTTCTGCATTGCGGCAGATGACCTGATCCTCATCAATCCCCATGTCATGCACACAGAATTCAGCAACGGCGATGCGGCTTTGGAATATGTTGTTCTCGGATTTGAGGGCATAGCGTTTGAAACCGACGGACACGCGCCCATAACCTGCCTCTGCAAAAATGTAAAGACAATCCGCCCTGCCTGTCTGTTTTATACCAGATCGCTCATACAGGAACTGCATGACCGCAAAGAAAATTATGTAGAAATGTCACAGAATCTGCTCGAAAATCTGCTCTATCTGATCCGGCGGGAGATCCGCGTCACGCCGGAGGCCGTCTCCGTCGGCAAAACCTCACAGGAATGCCGCATGATCGAGCAGTACATCAATGCGCACTACGCGGAAACAATCACGTTAGATACACTAAGTGCCTTAACATTCCACAGCAAATATTACATTGCCCACGCCTTCACCAAATACAAAGGAATCTCGCCCATCAATTATCTGATTACCAGACGCATTGAAGAGGCGAAATCCCTGTTAGAACACACCGACTTTCCGGTCGCAAAAATTGCCCAGGCGGTCGGCTTTTCTTCCCAGTCGTATTTTTCGCAGGCATTCCGTCGGGAAACCACGCTCTCCCCCGATGCCTACCGCAGACAGTTTCTTTCCTAGATCTCGTACCAGAGGATCGCATTGGCCGCAAGGTCGACCGCAAAACTGCTGCCGTCCCCCCGGTAAACGGTCGTCTGCTGCGGTTCATACGTGTTGTTGACGACACAGTATTTGCCGTTTTTTACATAAGCATGCACTTCGACATTGTAATTTGTGGAAAACCAGCGGTGAATTTTCCCCTCCGCCGAAGCCGCCCACAGAATCGCCCGGTACAGCAGGCGGCTGTTTGCAAAGCTGTACGGCAGGCCACTGATATACACACCCCTGCCCTGCCCGAACGTATTCACGGCAAGCTGTACACCTTTGTCGATCTGGCGTAGCACGGTCGCGGATTCGAGCGCGAATATGTTTTTCTTGCCCTCGCCAAAATCAATCGCATCGCCGCTGTCCTCCGTGATAAAATGCGCATGATCTTGCCAGTTATACTTGTCCACATTCAACGTGTAGCCGGTTTCTTCTTCCACGCCAAGGATGTCCGCAAGCTGGAAGAAGTGCCCCTGCCATTGGCAGGATGCCGGTTCGCCCACGCCGATGAAACCGCCACCCCGGTAGACAAACCGGCGGACTGCGGTCAGAATCGCCTCATCCTTCCAATTGTCCCCGCCGGTATAAGCGGTGTAGGCATCGCCCACATTTAAGACAACATCAAAGGAATCGAGCAGATCCGGATGATTCCTTATATCATCAAAGCTGATAAATTTCACGTCAAACGGAGCACCGCTGAGTGCCTCGATGATGCCCGCATAAGAATAATTCTGCTTGTAGTAAATGGCATGGTGGACCATATGGTTGCCCCACGCGCGCATTTTTCCCCAGCAGTTTAATATTGCCACGCGCTTGACGCAGTACGGGGTCGTTCCCTTAATATTTTCGTACAGTTCGCGGAACTCTTTGCACACGCTCTCCACATAGTCGATAAAATCCGGAAACTGTGTGGCAAGTTTTAAGTACCCACCATAGCCGATCCGATCGATCGGTTTGCGCAGAATCGCCCGGCGCGCCGTCACCCAGTTGACTTTCGCCTCGCGTGTCGGATCGCCTCCCTCGTGGAAGGTATCCGGGAAAAAGTACGGCAGGAACCGCCCCTCAGTGTATCTGACCCCCTCAATGTCACTAATGAGACGCAGCGTTGCACCGTTTCCGACGCTTCCGACCACAGCATCCAGCCCGATCGTCTGGAACTCCTCCATAAACGGCTCCATACCGATCCAGTGGTCACCGAGGAACATCATCGCCTCTTTTCCGCACGCATGTGTGATATCCACCATCTCCTTTGCAAGCTTTGCCACTTCCCTGCGCTGAAATGCCTGAAAATCCTGAAATTCTTTGGACGGCACGCGGTAAGTATTGTTCATATAGCCCTGGTCGATAATAAACTCCGGGCGGAACCGATAGCCCACTTCCTTTTCAAACTGCTCTAAGATATACGGGCTGACCGATGCGGAATAGCCATACCAATCCACATATTTTTCCCGCGCCAACTCGTCAAAGATGAGCGTAAATTGGTGAAAAAAGGTCGTGTAGCGGATGACATCCACATACGGATGCTCCGCGATAAATCTGCGCAGCCGCTCCATGGAGTAGGTGTGGGTCTTTGGCTGGCGCACATCAAACGTAATCTGCTTTTCCACATCTTTCCAGCCGTTGGTCACGGCATTATACATATGCACCGGGTCCCACATAATGTATGCCAGAAAACTGACCGTGTAACTGTGGAACGCCTCCGGCTTGTGGATCGTCACGTCGCCAGTTGTCTCATCATACGACCACTGGCTGGTTGAAACAACCGCCCCCGTCGTGCGGTCGATAACTTCCCACCAACGCGTAATGTCATCACGGTTGTTGACTTTTAACATATCCGGGTACAGATGCGTCATGAGATGGATCTGTAAATCTCCGTCGACCGCCGTATAAAACGGCGTCATAATATACATCTGCTGTATCTCCTCCGGATGTGCCTTTGCCCATGTATTGTCTTTTCTTGTGGTGTAATAGGTCGAATAGACCTTGGCATCCACAGCGCGCAGTTCCTCTGGGTAATCCGTACCATCGCAGTCGCGGATGGCATCGGCCCCCCAGCGCTCCATCAGTGTAAGTGTCTCCGGCACGACATCTACATCAGTCGGAATAGTGACTCTTCCTCTTTGCTGCATATTGCTTCCTCCTCCGTAATTCCTGTATTCTACTTTCAGCATACGGAGTTTGGAAGCAAATGTCTATGGATTTCTTGCTGTGAATGTTAGAAATATTGTTCTCTATCTTAATTTACCAGATAAGCCAAAATGTCTTTATATTAGACATAATTTTATTAAAAAAACACGATGAGAAGTCTCATCGTGTTTATAAAAGGTGACTGACGGATTTGAACCGACGATCAGGGAGTTGCAGTCCCACGCCTTACCACTTGGCTAAGTCACCAAAACTCCCCGAGTAGGGCTCGAACCTACAACAACTCGGTTAACAGCCGAGTGCTCTACCATTGAGCTATCGAGGATTATGTGCTTGTCGGTTTCGTTTGTTCTGTGTTCTCTCAACCAACATCCTTATTATAACACATCTTGCAAATTTGTCAACACTTTTTTTAAAGAAAATTCAATTTTTTTAATTGCATGTCTAATTTGCAACGATTCAAAGCATTTCAAAGAAGATTACACCCTGAATCGCTGCTATTTTCCTTTAAAGAAGACGCATCAGCCAGTAAATTAATCCGAATAGCCAGCTTGCAAACACACCGTACAAAATTACTGGTCCTGCAATCGTAAATATCTGCACACCTTTTCCAAAAATCTCACCCTCTGGCGCTGCTTCCACTGCAGGTGATGCCACTCCATTTGCAAATCCTGTTATCGGAACAAGGAGACCTGCTCCTGCATATTTTGTCAGCTTTCCAAATAAATGCAGTCCCGTCAATATAATTGCAGCTAAAACAAGAGCAATCGAGGTCCACGTACCTGCTACCTCTTTTCCCATACCCATTTTTTCAAAAAATACGCTAAGAATCTGTCCTATCACGCAGACCGTTCCGCCTGTCCAGAATGCTCTAAATATATTTCTTGGTGTGTTGTGCGTTGGTGTAATTTCCTTTACGTAATCCTGATATTCTTTTTTCTGTTCTTCACTTACCATATTTTCTCCTTTTTGTTTTAAAGATTTGAGAAGTACAAATATGCACCTAACATTTTTCCAATGCCAATTGAAAGCACCATCCATGGAATACCACTCTGAATGCGTCCTCTCCTGAGAAGAATTGGAAATACATCTAATACCTCTGCTAGTGACATAATAAGCCCTCCCACAAAGATCCCCATAAAAAGTCCGGCTGCTGCCTCAAGAATTTCTTTTCCAGGCAGTGATGGCTGCAGTAAAAAAATAAGATTCCCCGCCGTTCCGCCTAAAATAACACTCCATTCATACAAGCTTACATGGCGGGCTGTCCTTGTGTGACCTGCCCACCTGGGCAAAATTCCAATTACTGTAATCAACGCAAATACGCCAGCAGAGGCTGCGGCACCTGCTGATAAGCCAACTAATACCTCTGCTGCCGCTTTTATTGCTGCAAACAATTTTATTTTTATACTCATACGCGCTCACCCCTGCGCTTTTGTTTGCTTTTTATGCGTTCATTCTGGTCAAGGATTGACTGATTGACAGTTCGTTCATACTCCCTAATCTCTACTTCAAGAGGTGTCGGATCCATCACGCGTTTTTTTGTTCTAAAATGATTGTAGAAAATCAAAATGCCAAGAAACAATCCCGCTGCATATCCACCCTCTAACCAAGTAATGGCAGTTCGCTCCTGCCCTGTCATCAGCCTGTGCAGATCACCAAATACCTGATCTACGCTGACGTCGGCATTAAATGTCATAATAGAAAATGCTGAACCAAAGAAGATCATCATACAGACAAGCACTACCTTAGTATACTCCCACACAGGTCTTTTTTTTCGCTCCTGCACATACTCAATAATAAAATCAGTTTCTCCAAGATTTTCAACTTGAACTGCCGGATACTCTTTTTGAATCAGCTGTGTTACCTTTAGGATATCTCCGACAGCGCGCTGCCCATAAACAGTCGTATAATGAAGTGCCTTGCAGTGTGCTTGAATTGATGCATTGGCGCACCATAAATCTCCCAGCTCACCAATGCTTACAGATGGCTGCGTCACTCGAATTTTCTGTCCTATTTTAATATATATAGTATCTGCCAAAACAAGCCTCCTGCCGCTTGTTCTTTTTTTATTTTGCGGCTATATTTAGTATGTGCCATTCGTTTCTTTTCATTCAATAGTAAATTACATTTAAAACTACATTTCCAAAAGCGCCCTCATTTTCTTTAATACACGTTTTTCAATCCTGCTGACCTGTACCTGTGAGATTCCAAGACACTTTGCAGTCTGCACCTGAGTCTGTCCTGAATAGTAACGCATGATAATAATTTTCTGCTCTTGATCTGGAAGCTCACACATTACTTTTTTGAGTGCCAGACGATTCACAAGTTTTTCCTGTTCATTTTCCTTTGACTCAAGGCGATCCTCAAGTAAAATTGCATTACCATCACTTTGATATATCGTCTTTTGAAGACTTTCTACTTCCTGTGAGGAAGACAGCGCTGATGCCAATTCCTCTGGTGCAATCTGCATAAGACTTGCCAGCTGACAGACCGTAGGTTCAATCCCATACGCAGCCTCATATTTAGCCTGCAGCTGTCTGGCACGCACCGCCGTCTCCTTTACAGTACGGCTGACCTTAATCATTCCATCATCTCGCAGAAATCGCCTGATCTCTCCAATTATCATTGGCACTGCATAAGTTGAAAAACAAACGCCAAATGTCTGATCAAAACGATCAATTGCCTTCATAAGACCAATACAGCCTATCTGAAACAGATCCTCCTGCTCGTATCCTCTGCCGCGGTATTTTTTCACCACACTCCATACAAGCCCTGTATTATCAAGCACTAGCTGATCTCTTGCCTGTGCATTACCATTGCGGGCCTGTTCAAACAGCTTTGACAAACACTCCAGAGAAAACACCTCTATTCTGTTCTCTTGCCGCCGCAGATTTTTTTCTTCATCTGTACTAACGTTCCGTTTCCAACTGATGAGGACACCTTTAAATCATCCATAAATGCTTCCATAAAGCAAAAACCCATTCCAGAACGCTCCGTTCCGCGTACAGATTGACTGTACATTGGCTCCATTGCTTTTTTGACATTTTCAATGCCACGCCCCCAGTCACGAATCTGAACTGTCAGCGTATCTTTTTCGATTGCACACACAAGCCGGATCAATCCTTTTTCATAAGGATAGCCATGCACAATAGAATTTGTCACTGCCTCTGATACTGCCGTCTTTACATCATCAGTCTCTGCCACTGTCGGATTCATACGTGTCATAAAAGATGCCACACATACTCTGGCAAAGCTTTCATTTCTCGAATCACTCTCCAACATAACCATCATGCGCTGCACACCCTCCTGCAGCCATTTGCCATCCAATTCTTTTTGTTGTTCTTCCATATCTCCTCCATCTGCAGCAGCTGCTGCGAACCTTACTCTTATTACAGTGTTCCCACCACCTGATACACACCGGAGATGCGAAGAAGTCTTCGAATTTTCGCATCCTCACCTGTCACAAGCACTTCACCGCCCATATGATGCATGCGCTTGTAGCGTCCAAGCAAAATTCCAATACCTGAGCTGTCCATAAAGCCAGTCTTAGAAAAATCAAAAATCAGCTTCTGCACCTTTCCAGCTGAAATATAGCGGTCTGTCTCCTCACGAATGCCATTGCATACATGATCATCAACCTCCTCTGGCAAACCAATAATCAAAACAGGTCCAGCCTGCATATATGTTACATTTTCCATTTTTTCCATTTCAAATTCCTTTCCCTTATTTTTTCTAACAAAAAAGACACAGAAACAACTTCGCTTCTGTGTCTTATCTTTCGTACATTTTTTAATTTGCTGCTGGTTCTGCTGCGTTTGGATCTGCCGCTGCATTTTGATCTGCCGCTGGTTCTGCCGCGTTTGGATCTGCTGCTGCATTTGGATCTGCTGCGTTCGGATCTGCTTCTTGTTCCGGTGCTGCATTTGGCACCTCTGGTTTTGCATCAAGTGACCGAAGTACCTGCGGTGCAATAGCATTTAAATTTACACGCGCATCCTGAATCTGAGGTCCAACTGGGAACCGCTGTATGTACTGCGTATACATGTCAATTGCAAGGTCGTTTTGATTTAACTCCTGCGCACTGACGGCAACATAAAAATATGCTTCACTGTATGATGGATCAAGCTCAATGATCTTCTGGCACAACTCTATTGCTGCCTGACGATCACCTTCATGCTCACGCTTCCAGATCGCTTTCTCGAAAATACGATCATTTAAGTGATTTTCCATTTGTTCCTTGATTGACTGATAAATTTCTTTATATGTATCATCATCTACTGCATTTGCATCAAGCGCTGCATACAGATCAATTGCCTGCGCATAATCTTCCTCAACAAATGGCTTTGCCACTGCTAAAAGAGCCTGATATGCGTTGACAAGCTGCTCACTCTCACTGCTGCTGTGCTGATAGCTCTCAGCATCCTGATCTTTCTCATTCTGAAGCTTCTCTAACTTATCTTCTAACTCTGTGATATCAGCATTTAATGACGCATACTTGTCTTCATACTGCTGAATCTTTGCCTGACTCTTTTCATCAAGCTGTGCCTCCTTGCCTGGCATAATAACATAATATAATACTCCAAGAGCCAGTAAAAAGCCAACTAACACATACGCTGCTGCTGCCAGATAGCTTCCGTAGTCGCGCATGCGGACTGGGATGATTACTTCCTCACGCTCAAGCTCGCCTGCCACACCAATAGAATTCTTTTTCTTTGAAGCCTTATAGGTTGTCTCAAGCTCTCTCTTATAAGAAAGTGCACCTGGATTTCCTCTGTCGATCTCAAGGCATCGGTCAATGACGTCTAATGCCTGATCATATTTTTGATCTTCCATATAAAGAAGCGCCAACAGCTGATATGCCTTTATCATACGCGGATTAACGTTTATGACCTTCTTTAACTGAATAACTGCCATATCCTTTGATCCAGTTTTCGCGTATTCAAGTGCCTGGTTAAACTTTCTTATACTGTGATCTGCACTGTCTAATGACTGGCGGTTATCACGCATATCTCTTATATAGTCATCAGCAATATTTCCTCTGTGACGAAGATTTTTACTGATAACCCATTCCTTTAATGCCAGCGCTGCCTCACCCATCTCATAATAGACAAGTCCGAGCAGATTTCTGGCGCTTATATTTTTCTTATACAGCTGTAGACTAGTTCGAAGACATTCTGCCGCTCCCGTCAAATCTCTTGCCTTAGCTCTCGCCAGACCAAGATTGTAATATTGATTGGATGCGTAAATAATCTTACGGTACAGTCTAATGTCAGCTCCGCATTTTGGGCAGGTATCCCTATCCGGGGACAGCCTGCAGTTACAAGCATAGCACTTCATGCATTCCTCCGTGTGTTTATCTTTAACTATTTCTTAATCTCGTTCATCAGTTCCTGAAGGATGTCGGTAATATCTACCATCTTATCATTCAATATGGCTTTTTCCGTTTCATCCACTTCAAGACTTGGCTTAAATTTAGCCAGCTCTTCTTCAAAATTTATCATACCTTTATACCTTTCTTCATATAGTCTTTAGGCCTTCTGCATCATAATACCTATTTTTGCAAAAAAAATCAACCCTCAAACATTTTCAGTATCGCATCACGATAGATTGCCTTCGCAGTGATATACTGATTTTCACCAGAGGAAGCAAAATGTTCCATCATGACACCAGCGTTGACCTCAAGTACCTTCCAGCCTGCCTTAGTTTTAATCATATCAATTGAAGCAAAACGGATGCCCAGTGCCTTGGCTGTTTTCTTTACAAGGCTGACAAGCTCTTCCTCCAAATCTGGAATGGAAAGCGTGAGCGCGCTTGCTCCCTGTCCAAGATTGTGCTTCCAATTTAATAAATAAGTCTCATCTTTTGCCGGTACCTTGGAAAGCTCTGCCTCATTTGGCACGAGAAAGCTGTGAATCTGTCCCTTTGCAATAGCCTCTGCCAGCAATTTGCCAACTGTTGACACACCATCACCAGTAAGTGACGGACGAATCTTTGAAAAGGCAAGGCGAATCTCGCCGTCTAATACAACAAGACGATATTCGCTTTGAATGTCTTCATAGCGACAAACCGCCATTGCCTCTGATGATTTATAGATATCAGAAGCGGCCTGCTCTAGCTCCGCCTGTGTCCTAACTTTAAAAACAAGATTGCCTCCCGTTCCATAATTGTCCTTGCAGACAAGCGTTCCCTTCTCAAGCTCTGCTAAAAGTGCTTTCCAGCTGCCTTTTCCTCCAGTATACTGCAGCATAGACGGTACCATAAAACAGGCGTGATATACACTAGGAATATCTTCCTCCTTTAGTACCTCACTTGCAATATTTTTATCATTGCATACCTGCTGCACAGACGAAGGATTTAATCCAAACTGATACCCCAAAATGAAGGCACGCTTTTGATCCTTTCTCAGACAAAATGCCCAGTCATAGGAATAGCTGCTAAGCTTAATTCCTTCTTCTGCGCAAATCTCATTTATTATCTTTACATAACTACTCTTACTGTTTTCCATTGTCTTATTTTCCTCTTGCTTTTGGAATACTTGTATTATAAAATTAAATCTGTGAAATAGCAAGAACAACTTTTCGCAAACATACACAGCAGATTCTGTATCATTCTGCAGAAAGAAGGTTTTTTATGTCCGATCTACAGTCACTCTTTACTGACTGCCTAAATGAAACGCTTATAAGAGTCATTTTAAGCAATCCTTCGTCGAAGGATGGTGTCATTAAAATTTGTGCCCGTCCGATGCTAAAAAATAAATCGTTGCTTTTCCAGATAGAAGAATATACGAAAACTCAGGTTTTCCATAAAAATTTGACTGCCGGTGACGCTGGCTCTTATTTAACAGGTAAACTGTCTTCTGATACTTCGTCACAAACAGCATCATTTAAAAATGCACTCGTAGAAACACAAAGCTTTACCGCCAATGTTCTTGTGAGCAAAAAAGGAACCATTACTATTAAAAAGAAGGTGAATGCCTCGGTCAAACAGCCAAAAATTTCTCTTTCTCATAACCGCAAAAAGAAATATATTCTTGAAGAAGGTATTCCTGTACCATTTTTAATTGATCTTGGCGTAATGACGCAAAATGGAAACATCGTTAACGCTCACTATGATAAGTTTCGTCAAATCAACCGTTTTCTTGAATATATTGAAGATATTCTTCCCTCACTTCCTACAGGCCGCGAGCTTCGCATTCTTGACTTTGGCTGTGGAAAATCTTATCTGACCTTTGCAATTTATTATTACTTAAAGGTCTTAAAGGGATATCCTGTGCGCATTACAGGTCTTGATTTAAAGGAAGATGTAATTCGCCACTGTAACGAACTCGCTGTTAAATACGGCTATGATAAGCTTGAATTTTTATGCGGTGACATCGCTTACTACGATGGATGCAGCCAGGTCGACATGGTCGTTACGCTTCATGCATGTGACACAGCCACTGACTATGCACTTGCAAAGGCCGTCGGCTGGGGTGCAAAAGTCATCCTCTCTGTTCCTTGCTGCCAGCATGAATTAAATAAGCAGATGAAAAATGATCTGCTCTCCCCAGTACTTCATTATGGCATACTAAAAGAGCGCATGGCTGCACTTATGACTGATGGACTGCGCGCCCAGATCTTAGAGGCGAATGGCTACCGTACCCAGATTTTAGAGTTTATTGATATGGCGCATACCCCGAAAAATCTGCTGATTCGCGCTGTGTATAACGGACACTGTGCTGACAACAAAGCACAAATCAATGAGCTTCTCGCTGCCTTTGATGTTAATCCGACGTTATATCGTCTACTATGTAAAAAAGATAATACTATCTCAGAATAATATAATTTTTGTAACCTAACACCTTTGCAGAACTTCTATGCTGCACAGCACACAAAAAGCCAATCCCCAAGGCAAAAGCCTAAGGGAATGGCTTTTTTAACTTTTAAGTGTATTTGATTTACTTCTTTAAAGCAGCCAATCTTTCCTGTACCTGCTTCATAGTTGCCTCATACTTTTCAAGCTTAGCCTTTTCCTCGGCAATTTTTTCTGCCGGTGCCTTGCTGATAAAACGTTCATTTGACAGCATGCTATTAGAACGCTTTAATTCGCCTTCGAGCTTTTTCTCTTCTTTTTCAAGACGCTCAATCTCCTTTGCCACATCAACTAACTCGGCAAATGGCATATACATAGTTGCGCGTGCTGTTACAGCAGATACGGCATCCTCAGCGATTCCTGCCTTATCAGACTGAATCAGGACCTCATTTGCATAACCAAGTGTTGCAAAGAATATCTTATTATGTTCAAAGATTTCTCTTACCTTTGCATCCTCAGATACAACATATACAGTAGCCTTCTTGCTCGGCGGTACATTCATGGAAGTACGAACTGTACGGATCGCACGAACTGCCTCCTTCATCATCTCTACTGCTTCCTCTTCCTCTGCAAAGTTCCACTCTTTTTTGCTTACCGGCCATGCAGATACCATTATGCTTTCTTCCTCATCCTGCAGGTTGCAGAAAATTTCTTCTGTAACAAACGGAATAAATGGATGAAGAAGCTTCAAGGACTCAATCAGAACAGTCTTTAAGGTCCAAATTGCAGCTGCCTGAGACTTATTGCCATCGTCCCACAGACGTGGCTTAACCATCTCAATGTACCAGTCACAGAACTCTTCCCATACGAAATCATATACCTTCTGAAGAGCAATACCCATCTCGTAGCGGTCAAGATTTTCTGTTACTTCCTCAATCAGACTGTTGCACTTTGTCAAAATCCACTTATCTGCCATAGTCAGATCTTCCAGTGAAACATTGTCTGTTGATGCCTTTTCCATGTTCATCATGATAAAGCGTGATGCATTCCAGATCTTGTTTGCAAAGTTTCTTGATGCCTCAACACGCTCATAGTAGAAACGCATATCGTTTCCTGGTGCGTTTCCTGTCATAAGTGTCATACGAAGTGCATCAGCGCCGTACTTGTCAATAACTTCAAGCGGATCAATTCCGTTTCCAAGTGACTTACTCATCTTGCGACCCTGTGAGTCTCTTACAAGACCATGAATCAATACAGTATGGAATGGCTCCTTTCCTGTATGCTCGATACCTGAGAATACCATACGGATAACCCAGAAGAAAATGATATCATATCCTGTTACAAGAACGTCTGTCGGATAGAAATATTCATACTCTGGTGTCTTCTTTGGCCAGCCAAGTGTAGAGAATGGCCATAATGCAGAGGAGAACCAGGTATCAAGTGTATCTGGATCCTGTGTCATATGTGTACATCCGCACTTCGGGCAGCATGTCGGTGCATCCTTTGATACAACCATCTCACCGCACTCATCACAATAATAAGCCGGGATTCTGTGTCCCCACCAAAGCTGTCTTGAAATACACCAGTCACGGATTCCCTCCAGCCAGTGCAAATATGTCTTTCCATAATTTTCTGGAACAAACTTAAGACGGCCTTCCTTTAATGCTGCGATTGCCGGCTTTGCCATCTCATCCATCTTTACAAACCACTGCTGCTTTACAAGCGGCTCTACAGTTGTCTTACAGCGGTCATGTGTTCCAACTGCATGAACATGAGGAACAACCTTTACTAAAAGACCCATGCTCTCAAGCTCTGCTACGATAGCCTTTCTTGCTTCATAGCGGTCCATTCCCTCATACTTGCCGCCATTTGCATTGATGGTTCCGTCATCATTCATGACATTGATCTCTGGAAGATTATGACGCTTTCCAACCTCAAAGTCATTCGGATCGTGTGCCGGTGTAATCTTTACACAGCCAGTTCCAAACTCCTTATCAACGTAAGGATCTGCGATTACCGGAATCTCCTTATTAACGATTGGAAGCAGAAGCATCTTGCCTACAATATCCTTATAGCGCTCGTCATCTGGATTTACGGCAACTGCAGTATCACCAAGCATAGTCTCCGGACGTGTCGTTGCAATCTCTACAAAACGACCTTCCTCACCTACGATCGGATACTTGATATGCCAAAAATGACCTTCCTGCTCTACATGCTCAACCTCGGCATCTGAAATAGATGTCTTACAAACAGGACACCAGTTGATGATGCGGCTTCCCTTATAAATATAGCCTTTTTCGTACAGACGGATAAATACCTCCTGAACAGCCTCAGAGCAGCCCTCATCCATTGTAAAGCGCTCTCTGTCCCAATCAGCAGAGGAACCTAACTTCTTTAACTGGCGCACGATACGTCCGCCGTACTCATCTTTCCACTCCCATGCATACTTTAAGAACTGATCTCTTGTCAGATCCTTCTTCTCGATGCCCTTTGTCTTTAAGTTCTGAATTACCTTAACCTCAGTAGCAATTGCTGCATGATCAGTTCCCGGCTGCCAAAGTGCCTCATAGCCCTGCATTCTCTTATAACGGATCAGAATATCCTGCATGGTATTATCCAGTGCATGACCCATATGAAGCTGTCCGGTAATATTCGGCGGCGGCATTACAATTGTAAATGGCTTTTTGTCGCGATTTACCTCTGCGTGAAAATATTTTTTCTCCATCCACTTGTCATAAATCCTGCCCTCAATCTCAGACGGATTATATGTTTTGTCCAGTTCTTTCATAAGTCTCCTCACTTCTTTGCTCTTTTTTCTTACTCGTCCATTACCATATGGCAATAGGCACGTTTTCGCTGCGTCAGATAATCCTGTGAAATCTTTAAATTGATTTCATTATCCTCTCCGATACTGCGCACAACAGTCTCCTGCTCACTTTGCTCCTGAAGACGTGTTTCAACCTCCATGTAATGGGCCTGCCATCTGGAAATCTGGCTGCTCGCCACGCATTCAAGTTCATTTGCAAATGGCTTTCCTGTCTGAAGCGCCAGATAATACATTTGCTCTAGTATCTCTTCTCGCTTTAATTCTGCATAAGCAGCTTCCAGACATTCCATCGCCTCATCCGCATATCCCATGCGAAGATAGGCCACACCCATATGCTGCAAAATCTGACCATAAAATTGAGGCTTCTGCCGAAGATCTCTTGGCATCTGCAGTGTCTGGCTGTAGATCTGAACCGCACATTCAAATCGCCCTTTATCAAGCAAAAGATCTCCTCTTTCCTTGCTGCGCTCCAAAAGGCTCTGACGGTTCATACGGTCAAGACGGTTTTGAAACTGCTGAATCTGGTTTTCTTCATAGTAACCAATTTCACGCATGATCATTACCAAAACTGCACCCATGTCAGCACTTGATCCGTAGAATTTTACAATTTTATCTGCTAATTCCGGCATATGAAGCTCAACTCTAAAAAAGTCAATGACCTCCTGACGGATAAAATCCTCACCGAGCAGATACGTATTGTTGAATATATAATAGCAGAATTCTTCCGCTGTGTAAATATGGATGCCTAGTTCCTTTACGTAGAGCGGATTCTCGGCAATGTCACCGCACTGAATATATTGTTCCATTCCCGATGCCTCCTTAATCTATTTTAATTTCTTTTTTGACAACAATACCTGATGACGGGAAAAATTCGCCAAATCCAAGATCCTGCACACGCACCATTGCTGTATGCTCAGATGTAAATGTCAAAATTAGACGAACTCTTGTTGTCTTGTTTGGCCTCTTTGGAAATGCATCCAGGCTGATGTTTTCAAATACAGTCAGCTTTTCACCTGTCTTTTTTATCTTCAGGCGAATTGAGGACGCCTCATCCAAAATAAGGTCGGCTGTTGTACGGCAATCATACCAGTTACTGCCTTCTTTTGCAAGCATCAAAACCTTCTTGCTGCCGTGCACACTTGTATCCATCCACATTGAAGCACCGACACGTCCCTCACATATAATTGTGTATGGATATGAATTTCTGCCGTGCAGCTCATTGTTTGCATTGATCACAGCTCCCTTTGCGAACACGTTGCTCTCATAAAAGATACCTTTTCGCACCTTTTTTCCGACTGCAAGCGCATTTAAAAAGCTTTTTCCCCATTCCTGGCAGTTTTCCATTGCCTTGCCGCTGACAAACAAAGAGCTTACACCACGGTGATCAATTATTCGCTCAAGATGCTCTCTAATTGTTGAATCTACCATCCTGCGATGAGTCTCATTGCTCATCATATCCTGCGACAGACTAGTTTCAAGCACCTGTCTTGTTGCCTTAATTACAGGCGGATTTACACTGCGAATCAAATTTAATTCATAGCTGCTAAGCTGAGTTCCAGACCAGTCTAAAAGTAAAGCTCTATTATCAAAATTTGCCTTTGGCTGGCGCAGCACAAAATACAAATAAGCCTCTGTGTGATTGATGATGCTGACATTTTCTCTTGGTATTCCAAGGCTGTCCATACAATGGATAATGCTGTCCATAACTGCCGGATCAGTCTTTTCAAGCGTAAAGACAAGTCTGGCAACGCTTCGCGTGCCGCACTGCTCATAAACAGTTTCAAGAAGCGTTCCTATATAGCTTCCTAACAGCTGCTCTGGCTGATATCGCCTGTCGCCAACTGCTACGCTGCTTTTTTTTGTCAGCAGCGTCAAAAGCTTATCAACTACAGCTCCTCCGCCCTCAAGCACAGCTTCATAGGCTTCTTTTCCTACAAGCCATCCGTCCTGTCCCTTCTTTCGTCCGAGCGCCGTCTGAATGACTGTACGATTATCCGCCTGAGGAAAGCTTATGTCTGCCGGGTTCATGTTATCAAGACGGTACCGGCTTATTTTTGTCACATCATCGCATAAATCAAAACCTAATATCAGTTTTTCCATAATCTTTCGTCCTTTTATAATAACACATACAGTTCCTTGGCTGCCTCACGGTTTCGAATCGCTTTGGCGCATTCTGCCTTCCACTGGTCGTAATTTTCCTTTCGTTCAAGTTCAATCAGCTTCTGAATCTCGCCGTAAATGCTGCCCTCTCTGCAATAGCACGAGGATGGATCAAGAAGTACTTCCTTAACCTCTTTTTCCTCATCGCCATCACCACAGCGCACACTTATCTGCACCATCTCATCTGGGAAGAGGAACACACCAGCTGTATAGATACCCGGATAAATTTCCTGCATCTCATATGTAACCTTCTTTCCCCTTGGAATCAGCTCACCGCGCAGCCATACATGACAATCTGGTATACCATTCCACTGCACAATAATGCGTCCTTCCATCTGATGCGGCAGCTCAATTATATCTTTAAGACCATGGAAGCATTTCATATAAATACCCTTTGCACAATAGGCATATAATAACTGCTCACATAAGTGTCTGCTTTTTTCTGACAGCTCTTTTTGTCTGCTGTACTGCTGCAGAATAGCAAGTGAAAAAACTTCTGGAAGATCCTGCTGCTCTATTAAAAGCTGCTCTAATGTATCCTGCATTTCCTGTGAAAGCACACTTTCCTTCATCAAGCTTTCGTGGCAACGTACCACAAGCACTGCGCGGTCAAGCTTTCCAGATACACAATGTGACTTCTTGCTAATCTCATAAGCTTCCTCTAAATGATCAATTTTGCCTGTAAAAAGCATCTGTGTCACTACACGCGCTGCCAGATCTTTACTGTCTGCCTTTGCATCATATGCTGCGCATAAAAGATTATACATATCCTGTGTTGGTCCAACATAATGCATACAAAGATAACGAAGAAGTGTCTCATGAACCTGCTCTGCCTGAAGAAGACGCACACAAAGCGTTATAAGAGTTTCGCTGTACTCGTATAATGTCTCTGTAATACGGCGCACTGTCATCTTTAATAAGAGATCTGGACTAATGCCATCACTTCCATATGCGCTGACATATTCAAATGCTTCCTTGCTGTAGCCGCGAAGTATACATAGCTCAATCAGATAAACGCGTGTCTTTTTCGTCAGCTCACCAGGATTAAGTGATACCAGCCATGCGTCAAGCTCTCTTGTCTGTTCCTCATGGAAATAGCAATACTCAACCATACGCTCTGTCAGCACATGCTTAAAGGAACGTGTAACCTCTGCTTTTTCAAGAAGCTGCTTTGCAAGCTGCAGATTTTCCTGATTTGCAAAGGGCTTTGTATAAAAATCATCAGACTCCTTAATCATAAGCATAAGCTGCTCTGGAACTTTTTGTCTGCAGACAGCAGCTAGTTCCTCACGATACATAAGAAGTACTGTTTTCATATCTGGATCAGCATATCTGTTTCCATATGCATCCTCAAAAAGAATCGCTGCATCATTAGCATACACAGGAATGCAAACCTCGCCACCGTTTATGCGCGCACTCTGCTCTGGGCGAAGCTGCGCATAATGTACAACAACCTTTTTTGCGTAAGGAAGTGTTGTTGTAATCTGTTTTGAAAATAAAAGTGTTGTAAGCACATGACCTAGATTTTCATCAATAAGGCTTGGACTAAGCCAGTTGTCATAAAGCGGTACAAGCTTCGCATTGATGCGTCCATCTAAGAGCTGGCGAATCGCAAACTCATCCATCTGCGGCTCATATGCCCGATACATATCAGATTCCTTTGGAAAATGCTCCAAAATATATGTATACAGATTCAATCTTGTATGATTATCCAAATCATTCTTAAATGAATAATATAAAAGAATGCTATTTGGAAGTTCGCGATCTAAAATCTGATCACATATTGAAGTCATAAACGCATCATTAAGTCCTGTCAGATTGATCTCCTGTGCAATGCCTAGCTCAAACCAATAAGCATATGCAGGTGAAGTTTTTCCCATGCGAATCAGTGCTGAACAAATCAATGTCAGTACCTGCTTGTCTTTACAGCTGCGATACATTCGCTTCATTACATGATATAAAAGCTGCGCATTTTCAATACCTGCAAGAGGAAGTGCTAAATACTGCTTTGCAAGTGCCGCAGTCAGACATGAATAGCGAATCATATATGATAAAAGCTGAATCCAAAATTCTCCTGTACGTCTGATTTCATCTGGATTTTCCCTGCAGATTTTTGCTGCATACGCATAGATAATAGGCTTTGCACCGTAAATGCGATACAAACGTTCACACTGTCTTAGCTTTTCAGCATCACTTAAATCGCGCTCTGTCATAAGCCATACAAGAGAAGCGACAAGACTGTCTGTCTGCTTTTGCAATTCAAGTGCAGCTGACGCTGCCTCCTTTTTATCATGCTCCTTCTTTGTAAGCTCCCACCGTAAATAAAGCGTCATAAGATATTCTTCCTGCTGACGTTTTGTGCTGATGCGTGTCAAATTTGAACTATACCAGGCAAGAAGCTTCTTTGCTTCATCTATACGTTCCTGCTTAGCAAGCAGCCATACACGATACAAAAAAAGACCTGAACTAGCCGGATATTTCTTCATATTTTCTTCCAGACACTGATCCATCTGTGAAAAAATCTCTGTTTCTTCGTGGCTCTCATTTAAATATGCAAGCAGAAGATGATACAGATAACGTACAACTGCCTTTGGCGGCCTGCCATCTGAACGCAGTGCATTCTTTGTGTTTTTTCCTTTATAATCGCGATTGACCTGAATACAAACTTCTAGTGTCTGCATTGTTGTTTCGATCTGCACATGCGCTGTATTACGCCCATTATGCATCTTTGCTACATCTGCAAATGCTGTCAGTACACCTTGCTGATTTGAAAAATCGCGCGATGTAATCTTTTTTTGAGGAAAAATAAGCCATGGCACATCTGTCTTGATTTGTGCCGCAAACCATCCCCATGTACTTGCTGTCACCACAAGCTCAATGCCATCCTGCGGCAGCTCCTCCTCGGTAAATGACAGCGTCTTGGCCTGTACTGTAAGCTGCACTGGCTTCTTTAACTCCATAGCAACAGCAAAGGCTTCCAATGCCTGATGCTCAGAACTTCCTTCAAGAAGTCCTTCGTAGAGAGCCGTGCGCTGTACCTGATCCTTCATAAAATCAAGCTCTTTAAATTTGTCTGATACAAATAGGTGACGTGCCTGTGACGGATTTTCCAGATAAAAAGCACCAAATTCTGTAAGTGTATGCGGCATTGCCTTTTGGCCTGACGCTTCACCTACACTGTAATGGTACTCAATCTTTTGCTCACCTGCATTGCCAACCACAACGACTGCACCAGTAATCTCATCGCCTGATTTTAAATCAATTGTGTTAATCTCAAACAAGACAGCTGCACTCTGACCAGCCGCCTGCTTTGTTTCTATTTTTACTCTTTCATTTGTTGAGTAGAAAAAGCCTTTAAAGGGTACTCTGTTTCGTACCCGGATCACAAGTTCTTTATTCTGCACAGTACCGGCTTCCACTCTTCCCTCCAGATATGCCGGCGAAAAATCCAGCTCTGGCTTTTTTACCAGCACCTCTCCGGCTGCCAACTGTTCGATCCGCTCCTTCAACCTTTTCTCCTCCTTCTCGTTTTCTTGTTTTTTCTGCCAGTATTTCTTCTAGCTTTAATTCTTAATTGTTCTGATAAGTGCAAATCCCTATTTTGCACATATGTTGTATTATTCTATCGCAAATGCGAGTAACAATCAAGCATTTCTATTGATTTTTTTGTCACGCAGTCTTTTTTTGTCATATCTTATATCAAGTACAAAGCACGCAAAGGAGTCTCTATGGACTACAATGGAAATAGAACCTGCATCCAACGCGGGAATTATCATAGAATGGCAGCAAACTGCTCTTGCGAAAATCGCACTTCTCCTGTTGAAGTAAACATTCCAAGCCGCCCTGTCGGAATCTCTTATGTGACGGTACAGACCTTTGGCGATATTTATCCGCCGCAAAAGGCTCTGAACGTTGGAACAGTCTTTGCCGCCCTCGATTATCCCTTCACATCCACCTGCTGCTTTTCTAAGCGCATGAAAGGAGGCGCGTATGAATAACCGTAATGTCTATATGCATGGTTTTGTCTGCGATGATGCTGCTCTCTTTTTGGATACTCATCCTGACTGTCCTCATGCACGTCATCTATATCAGGAAAACGCCGCACAATATAATCAGGCACGAAAACAGTATGCTGCTTCCGGCAAACCGCTTTTTCGTACTGATGCCGTATCTGACCGCGGTTGGAGCTGGACTGATGAACCATGGCCATGGGAAGGAGGTAACTGCTAATGTGGGTTTATGAAAAGCGTCTTCAATATCCTGTTAATATCACACAAACAAATGCCAAGCTTGCCCAGGTAATTATCTCTCAGTTTGGCGGACCTGACGGAGAACTCGCTGCCTCCCAGCGCTATCTTTCACAGCGCTATACAATGCCAGACGGTATGACAAAAGGACTGTTAAATGATATTGGAACAGAGGAACTTGCTCATCTCGAAATCGTCTGCGCGATTATCTATCAGCTGACAAAAAATCTTTCTGTAGAAGAAATTAAGGCTTCTGGTTTTGATAAATATTATGTTGATCATACGCTCGGCATCTGGCCTCAGGCTGCTGGCGGTATCCCATTTAATGCCTGCGTTTTTCAGGTCAAGGGTGACCCCATCACTGATCTGACGGAAGACCTCGCTGCTGAACAAAAAGCACGCTCCACCTACGATAATATCCTGCGCTTAATAAGCGATCCGGAAATTTGTGATCCTATTCGTTTTCTGCGCCAGCGCGAAATTGTCCACTTCCAGCGTTTCGGTGAAGCACTCGTCCATGTTCAAGAGGGCCTTCCGAAAAATGTTTATGCCTACAATCCGGCATTTGATAATAAAAACCGTTGCTAAGTGCAGCCCTTGACGATGCCTCTGCTCATATGATAAAATCCTTTCTGTAGCATCATGTATAATGCAGTAATTAAAATATCTATGCAAAATACAAAAGTACAGAAAGGATTTTTGAAATGAACCCAGCTAAAATATTTCAGTTAAAGGCTTCATGGGACCGCTTTGCAGCAGCCCATCCGAAGTTTCCGCTTTTTTTACGTGCTGTCTCTGACGGTAACGTAATGCAGGAAGGCACTATTGCCGAAATTACTATTACAACAGCCGACGGACGCAAATATGAAACAAATTTAAAGCTTACAGCAAATGATCTGCAGCTTTTTGATGATGTCCGTCAGATAGTAAAATAAAAAAAATCAACGGTCTGCTGTTTATTTGAGCAAAGGCCGTTGAATTTTTTATTTATCGAAATGTCACATCAAACTCCATTAGAAAAAGCAACAAATTAATTGAGATCATTTACACGAAGCGAAGCACGTCCTCTGCCGTCTTTCTTGTCGGTGCATCTGGTGTAAATTTTTCATATCCAGCAGCAAGTAACACGGCAACTTCCTCTGTCTGCGGAATGCCAAGCTTTTCCTGAATATACGCTGCGTCATAGATACCAAGCATGACCGTTCCAACTCCCTGTGCATGAGCAGCGAGTGCGAATGTTTGTGCTGCTACTCCAGCGTCAAACATCTGCCAACCTTCTTTTTTGTCGGTGCTATAGGAGCCATCCTTTTCAAAACCGCAGATGCCCTTTACATACGATACCACAATCAATACTGGTGTCTGCTTAAGTGTCTTTGTATTAAAGGCAAAGTCACAGCAGCCATTTTCTGCGATATCATCAATGATTTCTCGTTTGTCTACCACAGTATAGCGCGGTGTCTGAGAATTTTTCCATGATGGTGCCCAAATTGCAGCATCTACGATTTTTTGAATCGTCTCACGCTCTACTGGGCGATCTTCAAATCTTCTTACACTTCTTCTTGTTTTGATGCATTCGAATACTTCCATTTATTGTTCTCCTCTCTACTTAAACTCACATTAATGATTAGTGTTAAAATCAATTAACCAAATGGATTATAAAACCTTCCAAACCGGATTGTCACGAATAAGCTTATGGCAAGCAGCACCACGCCAATTGCAATTGCGATAAAATCTCTTCGTGCAAATGGTCTTTTTGTATACCAGGTGCGCTTTTTATTTTTACCAAAGCCACGCAGCTCCATTGCATTTGAGATCGTGTCGATTCGGTTTAAGCTTGTTAATATAAGCGGCAATAAAATATTGACTGAGTTTTTCAGTCGAGCAAAGAAATGTTCGTTTTTGCCAAGCTCCACTCCTCTTGCCTGCTGCGCCTGACTTATGCTGTGATAATCTCTCTGAATATCAGGAATATAGCGAAGTGCGATGGCAACAGAATAGCCTACTTTATAGGAAATTCCGATGCTGTTTAAACTGGCAGCAAACTCACTTGGGTTAGTTGCTGAGATAAAAAGAATTGCAACTGGCAGCGCCACAAAATATTTCAGCGAAATATTTACCATGTAAAATAACTGCTCTGCTGTCACATCATAGCGCCAGAATAAATGAAACAGTACATGTCTGGTGCCATAAAGAGTTGTTCCCTGATTCGGGTCAAATAAGAAAATAAATAAATTATTGAGTACCAAAAATACAAACATGAAAATCATCATGAAGCGCACTTCGCGGTACTTAATATGGCTTAGCCTAAATGCAGCAAGACTTACAGCAAACAATCCGAGCAATACCCAGGTGTTGTATGTAATCATGCTGGCAAAGGTAAAGAGCAGGAAAAACGCCAGCTTTGTCGTTCCCGTCATTTTATGAATCACACTGTCGCGTTCTAGATAATTTAATACCGTTTTAGCGGCCATGGCTGCGAACCTCCCTGTCTTCATGAATAAATCTCTCTACAAAGCTTTCCGGCGGCGTGATTTCACAGCGATTTGCCAGCGTAAAAAGGCTCGTTTCCTTTAATGCGGCGCGCGCTACAAGTGATGGATCACACAGCACCTGTGATGCTCTGCAATCGGCAATCAGCTGTCCATCAGAAAATACAAGCGCTCTTGGTGTGTACTCTAACATCAGATGCATATCATGTGTAATCATTATAACAGTAACGCCTTTCTCATTTAATCCACGCAAAAATTCCATAATTTCCGTGTAATGTTTAAAATCCTGTCCTGCCGTTGGCTCATCTAAAATAATTAACTTAGGATCCTGCACTAGAACACTTGCGATGGTCACACGCTTTTTCTGTCCAAAACTAAGTGCCGAAATTGGCCAGTTACGAAACGGATACAGACCACAAACCTTTAAAGTATCTTCGACCTTCCTGCGAATTTCCTCCTCAGATTTTCCAGACTTTTGAAGCGCAAGCGCTACTTCATCGTAAATCATTGTTTTAGAAATCATCTGATTAGGATTTTGCATGACATACCCAATCTTTTTGGCACGGCTTCTGATATTTTCCTTCAAAAGATCTTGTCCTTCAAAAAATATTTCTCCCTGATTAGGATCCTCAAAACCGCATACTAGTTTTGAAAAGGTTGATTTTCCGGCACCATTTCGTCCCACAATGCTTACCATCTCGCCTTTTTTTACAGACAGACTGACATTTTTCAGCGTCTGCTGCCCCTTATTATAGCCAAAGCTTAAATTTTTCACTTCCAAAAGTGTCTCTTTTTCTGGTTCCTTGTATGATAATGCCTGCGCGAAAAACCAATTTCTTAGTTTTTCTTTATCATGCTCATCCAAAGCAACAAAGTCCACATGAGATGGCTTTTTTTCTTTTGTAATATCTATTCCTGCATAACGCATAGCAGTTATATAGAGCGGCTCGCGAATACCATTATCTCTAAGCAGATTTGTTGAAAGCAATTCATCTGGCGTCAGATCAGCAAGAATTGTACCTTCATTTACAAGCACAATACGATCCACATTTCTCCAAAGTACATCCTCTAGACGATGCTCAATGATTAAAACAGTGGTGTCAGTCTTTTTCTGAATCTCATCAATCAGTTCAATTGCCTGCTTTCCTGCTGCCGGATCAAGATTAGCAAGCGGCTCATCGAAGAGAAGAATCTTCACCTCATCAACCATAACACCAGCAAGGCTGACTCGCTGCTTTTGTCCGCCTGATAACTCATGCGGTGCATAATCTAAATGATTCTCAATTCCAACTAACTCCGCCGCGTGCTTTGTAATTTCATGCATTTTGTCCTGAGGTGTACAGCTATTTTCTAATGCAAACGCAATATCCTCACCCACCGTCAGACCGATAAATTGTCCATCTGGATCCTGTAACACTGTTCCCACATGAGCTGACAGTTCAAAAATGCTGCTGTGCATCGCATCTACTCCGTCTACAATCAGCTTGCCTGTACTCTCACCAGGATTAGAAAATGGATTTAACCCATTGATGCAGCCTGCCAGTGTACTCTTTCCGCTGCCGGAAGGTCCTGCGATCAGTACCTTTTCTCCCGGATAAATATTCAGATTGATCCCTGTCAGTGTTGGCTTTTTCTGTGCCCGATATTGGAATGAAAAATCTTCAAATGAAATAACAGGGGACTTTTTCTTCGTCATTTAAATACCTCATAAAAACAATAAAAATCAAAGCCTTTTCACAAGCCGAAAATTTTTCAGCTAAATGAGAAGGCTTTGTCAAAGTTTTATTCTCTATCGAGAGAACCTTTCTTTGCAATGGTCTTTGTATATGCCACAATTAACAATCCGCCAACAATCACTCCTGTAATGGTATTGGAGATTGCTGCAAATACACCCTGCGCAAATACCTTTTTTACAGGCTCTGCGTAAATTAAAATATCAAGTACTGGCGCTACGACTACCCAGCCAATCACATGTGCTGCCACATTAGCGATTGCGAAGATAGCTGTCTTGGTCTTATCAAATACACCTTCCTGTACATTGAGCTTCTTTGCAAACATACCAATCACAACACCTACAAATGCTGATGTGATTACCCAGCTCCACCACGGACTGCCGCCCCATGATAAATCGATCAATGCATGTCCGATAAATCCGATCAGACCGCCTGCTACTGGTCCGTACATTGCTGCTAACAATGCAAGTACTGCATACTGCAAGCTGATATTTGTGTTTGGAACTGGGCTTGGAATTGCCACAAAACGTCCCAGTACAAAAAACAGTGCTGCGCCGATTCCAACGGCAACAACGGTTTTAATGCTGTTGTTTTTCATAACCTCTCCTCCTCTGCATGATGCGCATAAACGCATCATAATCCAATTTTTTCAACATTGCTAGTATACGTCCTTACAGTAGTCTTTGTCAATCTTATTTACTGCTGTTTTTCAATCTTTACAAGACGGCTTGTTCCAAGTCTGTCAGCGCCAAGTTTTACAAACTCATCTGCATCTGCAAAGGATGAAATTCCGCCGGCTGCCTTAATCTGCACATTCTCACCTACATGTGAAGCAAAAAGTGCGATATCATCAAATGTTGCACCTGCCTTGGAAAATCCAGTAGAAGTCTTAATAAAATCGGCCTTTGCCGCAGTTACTACTTCGCACATACGAATCTTCTCTGTATCTGTCAAAAGACAAGTTTCAATGATAACCTTTAAAATCTTGTCACTGCATGCAGCCTTAATGCAGCGGATTTCCTCTTCAACAAGATCATATCTGCCGTCCTTTACCCATCCAATATTGATTACCATATCAATCTCATCTGCACCATTTGCGATTGCATCTCTTGTCTCGAACTCCTTTACAGCCGTAGTGTTATAGCCATTTGGGAAACCGATTACAGTACAAATCTTCATTCTATCGCCTACATAACCCTTTGCCTGCTTTACATAAGACGGCGGAATACATACGGATGCTGTCTTAAAACGGATAGCATCGTCACAAATCTGACGAATTTCCTCCCATGTTGCTCCCTGTGCCAACAATGTGTGGTCTACTTTATTTAACAGCTTTGCGTGATCCATTTTGAATCCTCCATTTCTTCATAATAATCTCTATACTTTTAGTATAATGGATTCCGCACTTTCTTTCAACATGTTTCTTTACTTCTTCTTTGCTTTGTTTCTGGCAGCGAGAATCCCTCCGATTTTTCCCGATTCTTTTGATGTAAGATTTCCATATCCGCCTGCATAGATTTTGTCAATCACACCTATCTCCTCTGCAATTTCAAGCTTTTGCAGATCTTCTGCTGTCAGCTTATTCCAATCAGGCTTTGTTTTTCTTTTAATATTTTTCATGTAAGCAGCTCCTTTTTTCTTTTATTATACCCAAAATGATACTTGTTTTTCCTGTTTTATCATGATATTCTTTCTGCATAATGTTGTTCTCACAGAAAGGCAGATTGTTATGATTATTGCAGTTGATATTGGAAATACAAATATTGTAGTCGGAGGAATTGAAGCTGATCACGTTTTATTTACAGAACGCCTCTCTACACGTACCGATAAGACAGAGCTTGAATATGCTATTGATTTTAAGCTCATTTTTGAACTTCACTCTATTTCTCGCGCACAGGTGGAAGGCAGCATTATCTCATCTGTTGTTCCTCCTTTATCGAATATTATAAAGACCGCGCTGACAAAATTAATTCCTAAAGAACCGCTGATCGTCGGACCTGGCGTAAAAACAGGTCTTTCTATTCGTATTGATAATCCAACCCAGCTTGGCAGCGATCTTGTGGTGACAGCCGTTGCCGCTATAGCTGCTTATCCAGTTCCTTCTATTATTATTGATATGGGAACTGCAACGACTTTTTCTGTTATAAATGATAAGCGCCAGTATATAGGCGGTGCAATTGCCCCTGGTGCCGCTGTCGCACTAAACTCGCTATCATCTCAGACATCTCAGCTTCCTTTTATCAGTTTAGAGGCGCCAAAGCACGTGATAGGCAGCAATACAATTGACTGCATGAAAAGCGGTTCCCTTTTTGGCAACGCTGCAATGATTGACGGCATGATTCGCCGCATCAAAAAAGAAATTGGCGAAAATGCTATTGTAGTAGCCACAGGTGGTATCGCACCAGCAATCCTTACGTACTGCGAGGAATCAATTTCATACGATCCTGACTTAATGCTTAAGGGGCTTGCACTAATTTATAAAAAAAATCAAACTCGGTAATCACGTATTGCATTCCATTTTTTAAGGTGATAAAATCTTCATAGGCTTGCACAAATATTTGTATCATTAATTATGCAGTCAAAAATAGGGAGGTATTTGCGATGCGAAATGAAGAACTTCTAATCCGCTTAACCCAAACTCAGGGCATCGCCGGATACGAAAAAAAGGTACGCGAATTGATTGAACAGGAGGTGCGTCCATACGCAGATGAACTGATTGTTGATCCGCTCGGCAGTCTGATTGCCGTTAAAAAAGGCAAAGGCGGACCACACTCTAAGAAAATCATGTTTGCTGCTCACATGGATGAAATTGGCTTCATGGTAAAGAAAATTGAGGATGATGGACGTCTTTTAGTATGCAATGTCGGTTGGAACTGGACTGCCTCTGCCTACAACACGAGAGTCGTTTTTAGAAATGGAATCTATGGTGTTGTCAGCAGCATGAAAAATATTGAGGATGCACACAATGATCCTAATGCACTATTTATTGATATCGGTGCCAAATCCAAGGAGGATGCACTTAAATACGTCCATGTTGGTTCTGTATGCGGCTATTGCGGCGAATATCTTCCTCTTGCAAATGATCTTGTCTGCTCAAAGACATTTGATGATAGAGTTGGCTGCTTTCAGTTAATTGAAGCACTTCGTGAAAATGACGGAACTTATCCTAATGACATTTATTATGTATTTACCGTTCAAGAGGAGGTTGGCTGCCGCGGCTCTAAGACAACTGCTGCCTTTATTAAACCGGATATTGGCATCGCTGTTGACGTTACCCCAGCACATGATTATCCGTGCGACCTGACTGGAAGCAATGCAATCGGCGAAGGAATCGGCATCAAGGTTGCAGATCCATCTGTTCTGTGTGATGAGGATGTCATTGCTGCCATGGAGCAGTGCTGCCGTCATAAAGATATTCCATTCCAGTATGAAGTCATTGATAAAGGCGGTTGCGATGCCTCCAGTATGAATCTTTCAAACTTTGGCGTCCGTGCCGGCGGTATTTCTGTTGTCACTCGTTACGCTCACTGCAGCAGCAGCGTTATCTCAAAGGAAGATGCGGAGTCTGGCATTCGTCTTTGTACTGCATTTTCAAAATATGAATTTCAATTTTGATGTAGGGGGGAACAAGAGTTATGATACATACCACTTCTTGGCCATATGCCAATGAAACAGGTATCACAAAAAAGCTTAGCTGCGATGTTCTTGTTCTTGGTGGCGGACTGGTGCAATCAGCCTGAATCATCCACTTCGCAACCGTGCGAAGTTTGTGCCGATTATTTCACAATAAAAAATCACCCGCTGCCGATTATAAAATCAGTAACGGGTAATTTTTTTATTTCACTTTTAATTCATTTTTGAATAACTTTTCAGAATTATTCAGCGTCAGCTGCCTTCTGGTTCTCTGGAAGTCTTGTGCTGTTTCCTGCCTGGAATGCTTCAAGTCTCTCATCAACAACTTCCTGATATCCCTGATCTGCATACTGCTGTGCATAATCCTCATACATTGCATCAAATTCTTCTGGCTTGCACATGGTCAGCGCATCTCTGAACTCCTTGTACAGCTCACCTAAGGTGTTCTGATACTCGGACTGTGCAGCGATTACTACTGAGAACTGGCAGTCACTTAAACCATACTGATCAGCGATTGCAAGACGATCATAGTAGTACTGAATGATATCATCTGTGAAGTTCTGCGGCAGATCCTGCGGAGTATCAGCCTTGATATTCTCTTCAACAGTATCAAATGTTCTCTTTTCCTTTACGATACACCAGTAGTCCTTGCTGTTGTTGAAGCCCTGCTTGTAATCACCATTATAATCACTAACGGTAACTGGGTTGCCTTCTTCGTCTAAGTTGTAGTTCTCGCCCTCGATACCCCACTGGAAGGTGTACAGGTTTTCTGGCTGGCTTAACCACTCCATGTACATCCATGCAGCCTTTAACTCATCATCAGTTGCAGTGTTGGAGAATCCAACGATCATACCAAATGGGTTCTCTGCTCTCCATGCCGGAACTGTTACGATTCCGTCTTCACCAGACTCATCTACTTCACTGCTGATTGGAGTGATTGCTAACTTTCCATCCGGATTCTGATCATAGAATGCATTCAGGAAATCTGTGCTTGCACTTACATATCCGCTGTAGCTGTAGCTCTTGCCATTTACAAAGTTTGCCTTTGCTGTCTCAGAATCGATAATGTAATATTCTGGATCAGTGATACCAGAATTGTAATCCTCATTTGCTCTCTTTAACAGGTTGTAGTTTGGCTCCCATCCAAGTGCTGGAATGTTGTAATCGCCGTACATAGCCCACTCTTCCTCGTTGCAAGGATAAGTTCTGTATGCCTGATTCTGGTCAGATCCAACACCAGTCAGCATTGCACCGCCGCCTGGATGCTCACAAAGACCTGCCTCCATGATCTTGTTCATAGCATCAAGATACTCTGAACGCTTAGTCGGTACATGATCATATCCTACCTGCTCCAACCAGTCCATACGAACAAATGTCTGGAAAGAATAAACGGTATCATAATATGGTCTCTCGGCAAGTGCAAAGTATGTCTCACCGCCAAGTGTGCTATACATCAGACGTCCACCCTCTTCCATGGATGCATAATAGGTAGGAGCTACCTCTTTAAAATCATCCATGCTAAAGGTTGCCAGATAACCATCATCTGCCCACTGAGCTACCTTCGGATAATCATACTCCATCAGGATTGTCGGCAGGTTCTGATCTGCTGCAAGCAGTGCGTATGATGTCATAACATCACTTCTTGTAATCGGAACGTACTCAACCTTAATGTTGTACTGATCTCCAAAATTCTCCTGAATCCAGCCGGTCCAATAGTTGTTGGAAACATCCGGAACACCTTCTGCACCTCTGTCATAAACTGGAACTCTCAGAGTCACGGTTTCTGCAAATGGCTCCCAATTTGTGGTAGAAGCTGCCTCGTCTGCCATAGCCGGAATGCATCCTGCTACCATAGCACCTGCCATTGATACGGCGAATACCTTGCGAAGATTCTTTTTCATAGTAAAATTCCTCCTTATATAAAGATCGTTATATATTTTGCCGCCGCCTTCAGCAGGCAACGACGTTATATCGTATCTTATTGCCCCTTGTTGTCAAATTCCTTTTATGTCATTTCTATAATTCACGTAACGATTTGTAATAAAATCTTTTTGAATCCCAATCAGCCCTTTACAGCTCCGATCATAACACCCTTTACAAAATATTTCTGTAAGAACGGATATACACAAATGATCGGAATAGTTACGAACATAATACATGCTGCCTGAAGTACTTCTGGTGTACTTGTAACAACAACCTCACCAGAAAGCTGTGCTGTCTGTGCCTCTGATGCAGAAGATACAAGCTGTGACAACTTATACTGAACCATCTTTAAACCCTCAGAACGAATATAGTATTTATTATCTGCATAAGAGTTCCAACGTCCTACTGCATAGAACAATGACAGAGTTGCCAAAATTGGCTTTGACAGCGGAAGTACAATTTTCCAGATGATCTGGAAGTTTGTTGCACCGTCAAGAAATGCTGCCTCCTCCAAGCTGTCCGGAATATTGGACTGGAAGTAGGTTTTCATAATTAACATGTTGTATGGCGCATAAATTAATGGTAAGATCAATACCCACACAGTATCAAGCATATGTAAATCAGAATACAGCAGATATGTAGGAATCAAACCTGCACTAAAATACATAGGAAACATCAGGATAAAGGTAAAGAATGTTCTTCCCTTTAATCTCTTTCTTGACAGTGGATAAGCTGCACATGTACAAGCGATCATACCCATTAAGGTAAACACTAATGTAACTATTACACTGTACAGGAAGGAACGAACCATAGAACCATCCTCAAAAATGGATGTATATGCATCCAGATTAAAGCCAATCGGCCAAAAGCTGACTCTCTTTGCCAAAACTGCTGTATTACTTGAAACAGACTTTGCCAGCAAGTGAATAAATGGAACTACACAAGTCGCACACAGGATCACAAGGATGACCACCATCACGACGTCGCTGACATGAAATTTAGTTATGGCTCTGCTACCATCGGTAACAATGTCATTTTCTTTATTTTTCTTTGCCATGACAATTCACCCTCCTTATAATAATCCTTCCTCACCAAGCATCTTTGCAATGCGGTCAGATAACAAAACAAGTACAAGTCCTACCAGAGACTGGAACAAACCTACGGCAGTTGCCATACTAAACTTCGCACTTGCAAGACCTTTATCGTAAATATAGATAGCAAGCTGATAAGAGAAATCCTTAACCTGCGTATTTCCAAACTGATCCAGACGCTCGTAGTTACTTCCCATAACCTTACCAAGATTCATGATAAGCAATGTAACAACAGTTCCTCTGATACCAGGAAGCGTAATGTTCCACATACGCTGCCAACGATTTGCACCGTCGATCATAGCTGCTTCATAAAGCTCACCACTAATACCAGTGATTGCTGCCAGATAAATAATGGTGCCCCAGCCCATTCCCTGCCATACACCGATTAACAGGTAAGTTACTGCCCAGTGCCATTTTTCAGTCAAAAATGGAATACCATTCTGGATAATACCTGCATTCATTAAGAATACATTTACCATACCAGTGGTTGGACGGAACATCTGATAAGCAACGCTTCCGACGATAACCCAAGAAAGGAAATGAGGCAGATAAAGAATAGTCTGCGTAACCTTCTTAAAACGCGGAAAGCGAAGTTCATTTAAAATCAATGCCAGAATGATTGGCATTGGAAAACCAACTGCCAGATCCAAAAGGTTAAATACGATAGAACTCTTTAACGCACGGATAAAATCCTTATCCTTAAATACTTTCTGGAACGTTGCCCAACCTACCCATTTACTGCCGGCATAACCCTTTGCAGGTTTATAGTCCATAAATACCATACGAATGCCGCCATATGATGCATAATTGAAGATCACAACTAAAGCAACCGGAATCATCAAAAGCAGATATAACTGCCAGTCCCGTTTCAAAGCATTTGCCCAGGTCGTTTTTGTCTTTACGCCCTTGCTAATTGTAGCTTTTGCCATAGTTTGTCTCCTCCTTTCTCTTTTTTATAGTGCAATATGTTGCCCTTTATTGTCTTCATTGTAGCACACTCTATCATTTTTTCTAATCAAACCTTTTCATATACTATGCAATTTCAACCCTTTTCATATATTTTGTGTATTGATAGCCGCCCTCTGCTTTTTAATTTGACAAAGATGACATGTTACTTTAGAATAGAAGTAACACTAACAGATGATTTTATGCAAAATCATTATCATTAATGGAGTATACTATGGCTAAACAAAAAAATATTATTACTGAATTTCGTAATTACCCGCTTCGTGTTGAATTTCCTATTCTGCTGCTGACAGGAAACCAGTGGTGGATTTCTGATGTTCCAAGTGCCAATCTTCACTTTCATAACTGTCTTGAAATTGGTCTTTGTCACGAAGGAGAAGGTACACTAATTATCCAAAAAGAAAGCCGCCATTTTTCGGCTGGCGATATTACCATAATTGCACGAAACATTCCTCACACAACATACAGTGCACCTGGTACACAAAGTCTCTGGACATACCTGTTTGTCGATCCGCAGGAGCTTCTTGACCCATTGACTGGCGGATATGCTAAGCAAACATCAGAATTGCTTCGAAAAATAAATTCTGCCTTTTTAATTCCTGCAGGTCAAAGCCCTTCTGTTTCATTTTATTTTAACCAAATATGCTACTCAATACAGGAAAAGCCTTCTAATCATCACTTAAAGGTTCGTTCTGATTTTCTTTCACTACTGATTGACGCCGTTAATTTTCTTCCTAAGCAGGAAACTGCACCAGAAACGTTAGACAGTGCCTCTACGCTCTCAATCGTCCCGGCACTTGATTATATCAAGCAAAATTATATGACAACCTTTTCAATGGATTATTTAGCAGAGCTATGCGGATTAAGCCCAACGCATTTTAGGCGTATTTTCAATCTTGCGATGGGACGCAGCCCACTCGAATATTTAAATACAGTACGTATCAATAAAGCATGCTATCAGCTTCGCTCAACTGAAAACTCTATATTAAATATATCGGAAGATGTTGGTTTTCACTCAATTTCCAGCTTTAACCGTTATTTCAGCCGTATGATCGGCATGTCACCACGAGAATATCGCTGCTGTGACAGTCAGGATGAACGACTGCAAAAATCTAAGATCATGAAATTTAATGGTTGGATGGAAGCAGAACGATAATTCTGTCATCAAAAAGAGGAACTGCAAAACAGTTCCTCTTTTTCATATCATTATATAATAATTATTTTTCAGGTGCCGCTGCCTCAACTGGCTTTTTTCTCGGACGGCCTCTCTTTGGTTTTTCTGCTGGTACCTCTGCTGCCTCTTTCTTTGGCGTCACTTCTGGTTCTTGTTCCTTAACCTTTCTTGGGCGACCTCTCTTTGGTTTCTCTGCCGGTACTTCTTCTGCAGCTTCCTTTTTTACTCTTCTTGATCTAGTTGGCTTTTCTGTTGTCTTTGCTGCCTCTGTGAGTTCTTCTGTCTTTGCTTTTCTCGGACGACCTCTCTTTGGTTTTTCTACCGCATCCTTAGCTGCGGCAGTCTCTTTTTTTGATACTGCATCCTCGATTCTGCAAAATGCTGCTGCTGTACGGCTTGGCAGATAAGCAAAGAAGCCTGTTCTTCCATCTGGAAGTTCAACCGTATTATAGACAACGTCCTTAGCAATACGATCCTGTCCACCAAATCTGCTCTCATCTGATGTCAATACAGCATGATACTTTCCAGCCTTAGATACTGGAACAAAATAGCCCTCAAAAGAACGATTTGGATGGAAGTTAAATGCAAATACAACATTTCCCTTCTCATAAATCATCATATCATCCTGCTGATGTACCCACATATTGTATGGGTTCTCATCTTCTAAGATATGGTGCTCTTTTGTGAATGAAATCATTGCCTTATCAAAATCATTCAGCCAGCAGTACTTTAAGTTTGGATTGTCAACTAAGCTCCACTGACGTCTGCAATAATGATAACTCCAGCCATTGCCCTCTCTCGGGAAATCAATCCACTCTGGATGACCAAATTCATTGCCCATGAAGTTTAAATAGCCCTCGCCGCCAAGTGTCATCGTAATAAAGCGAATCATCTTGTGCAGTGCCACACCTCTGTCAATGATGTAGTTCTGGGTATTCTTCTCCATAGACCAATACATTTCCTTATCGCATAAACGGAACATAATTGTCTTATCACCAACAAGTGCCTGGTCATGAGACTCTGCATAAGCAATTACCTTCTCATGTGGTCTGTGGCTGGTAAGCTCATGCCAAAGCTTCCACATATCCCAATCTTCATCCTTGTATTCCTTTAAGAACTTAATCCACATATCTGGAATACCCATTGCAAGACGATAATCAAAACCAATACCGCCTTCTTCAATTGGAATACACATGCCTGGCATACCAGACATATCCTCTGCGATACTCATTGCATTCGGATTTACCTCATGAATAAGCTCATTTGCCAATGTAAGATAAGTGATTGCTTCAATATCTGTGTTCATGGAAAAATACTTATCATAATTGTCAAAGCTTGTTCCAAGACCATGATCAAGATATAGCATACTTGTAACACCATCAAAACGGAAACCATCAAAATGGAATTCCTTCATCCAGTACTTTAAATTTGAAAGCAGGAAATGAATAACTTCATTCTTTCCATAATTAAACAATCTGGTATCCCAAGCCTGATGATAGCCTCTTGCGCCACTGTGGAAGAACTGGTAATCTGTTCCATCGAACTCGTTGATTCCCTCACGTGTATTCTTTGCCGCATGAGAATGCACAACATCAAGCAGCACACGAATACCCATACTATGTGCCTTATTTACAAGATATTTCAGATCTTCTGGCATACCGCTTCGAGAAGCTGGTGCGAAAAAGCTGCCGATCTGATAACCAAAGGAACCGTAGTAAGGATGCTCCATAATAGCCATAATCTGAATAGTATTATATCCAAGATTTTGTATGCGCGGAAGTATCTTATCTGCAAATTCAAGATAAGAACCAACTTTTCTCTCCTCCTGAGCCATACCAACATGACACTCATAAATATACGGCGGAAGTTCACTGTGGAAATCCTGATCCGTCCATGCAAATGGTGTCTCTGGATCATAAACCTCTGCACTCCAAAGATAGGTTGTAGGATCCTGAACAACTCTGCGTGCATACAGTGGGATTCTCTCAAGCTCCTGACCATCATGCTCTACAATTGCTAAGACCTTACATCCATTCCACAGCGTATCCTTAGAAAGCTTTATCTCGAAAACGCCGTTTTCTAAACGCTCCATTGGATGTTTTCTGTGATTCCAGCCATTGAACTCACCTGCCAGATACATCTTAGAAGCGCCCGGTGCCCACTCACGGTAAACCCACCCTTCCGATGTTCTGTGTATACCAAAATATTCATGTCCATTGGCAAAATCCACAATTGATCCATTTGCGCCAATAAGTTCCTCCCTTTTTTTATGATAATCATTGACGCGCAGATCTAGGTCAGCCTCATAAAGCTTCAGCACATCATCGTATTCCATAATCTTGTACTTCATAACTTTCCTTACCTTTCCGGTTCCTACAAAACCTTTTCTGAAATTACGAATAGACAGATATATCATACACCTTTTTATGTTTTTCGTCAATATCTCTATGAATATTCGTGTTTGTTTTAACGTTATCGTACAATTTCCATAGTTTCCATATGAAGACTCGGAGTCGTTTTTGGATATGCAGCGATAGCCCGCTCTACAAAACTGCCATTTTCATATGCCTTTACAAGAAGGCGCAGTTCTTCAATTCTTTGAGAAAGCTTCTTGCCTGCATCCGTGTCTGATACAAGTATTCTTTTGTCCATTTTCTGTGTAATCTGAAGAGTTGGCATATCATCTGATTCTGGCTTAGACAATGGATGTGAAATATAATCATGATGCTGTGCCAGTGCAAGATAATGTGAATTAAAAATCAGCGTGTAGCCTGCAATACCAGTTTTGGCCTGATAAGCTTTTGACAATCCTCCATCAATTACATATAACTTTCCATCTGCCTTAACCGGATTTTCACCATCTTTTTGACGAACAGGAACATGACCATTTATAATATGACCATGTACAGGATCTACGCCAAATTCCTTTAAAATCTGCTCGCACACATGTGAATCTGCACTCAGACGATAATAGCTATTATATACCTCCTCATGCAGTGCTTTCTCTTTTGTAAAATATCGTTCAAATGCAGACATTCGGCTCTTACCAAATAAAGGTGACTGTGCACTGCACCACAAAAGCCACATCTTGTCAACATTCTTTTGCTTATCCGGGTGATCCTTAGGAAGAAAATAGGCTTCTCTCGCTGCCCGCTCAAGACGATCAAGCAGCGCCCTGCCAGCATATTTTTCTCCATCCACCTCGACTCTTTCAAAGCTTCCATCTTCATTCATCGGAATACAGCCATGAAACAACAGATTTCCATTCATACATAAATACATGCTTCCGCTGCTGTAAAGAAAACACACATGACGCTGCAAAGCTTCGCTGTGTGCAAATGATGCAGCTAACACATCCATAAGCTGCGCTTCCTTTTGTGTAAGCTCAAGCGGATTTTGTGGATCAACCGTTGGAAAATTCGTATCAGTTAACGGGCACGTAATTCCATTATACTTATACAGTCCTTTCTCGTAATCAATATGTTCAAGCAAATTTCTGTCTTCCATATGATATTCTGGATGACGGTGCACCATCTGGCCAATGAGTTTTAGCTGAATAACAGCCATCGCTTTATGCATCTTAGCCGACAGACTCTTTGCCACCTTATCATAGACATTTTCATCTAATACCTTTGGCAAAAAGCGCTCGCATAAATCATCGCGGTAAACCTCTGATGCAAAATCTGATAAAGGACGCAAATTGATTCCATAACCATCTTCAAGGCAATCAAAATTGTTATAGCTAATTCCCATGCGCACAACATTTGCAATTAATACGCGGTTTCCGCATGCAGCACCCATCCATGAAATATCATGATTTCCCCACTGAATATCAACATCGCCATATTCAATTAATTCCTCCATGATCCTGTCTGGGCGTGGTCCTCTGTCAAAAATATCACCAATTACATGAATCCAATCCATTGTCAGACTGCGGATCAACTTGCAAAACTGGGGAATAAACGTATCTGCAAGCCCACTTGACACAACTGCCTCAATAATGCTGCTTCCATATTCTAAACGGCCCTCGTCCTGACCTGGATATAAAAGTTCTTCCATAAGGTAATCATACTCATGCGGAATTTTGCTTCTCACATGCACACGTGAATATTTAGCACTGACACTGCGGCACAGCTGCGTCAGATAAAAAATAGTATTCTTCATCCATTCATTTGTATCTCTGCCATACTCATGCATCAAACTAAGTACCTTAACCGGATCATAAATCAAATTGGCAAGCTGATTTTGCTGTGGATTAGTCAGTACATCCTGAAATTGAATACGAATCTTCTCACGAATTACTCCTGATGCACCGTTCATCAACTCTGAAAAGCCCTTATGCTCCCCATGTAGATCACTAAAAAAATATTCTGTTCCTTTTGGCAGGCTGCTCATTGCTGTCAAATTTGCAATTTCGCACAGCGCTGCCTGACGGTTTGGGTATTCTCTTGCCAAAAGCTGCAAATATCGTTCTTCCATTCTTAAATCCTCATATCTTCCTGTGCCTTTTATTTCAGGCACAAATGCCGGTGAAAAATCTCGTGTCGAACAGAATAAAACAAGATATTCTGTACATACTGTCTTCATATCGTCTTTTGCCGTGCCCGGGAACGAATCAAAAGGCGTTTATCCATAGATCATGGTAACAAAAAGAGCGGCTGCTCAAAAAGCAGCTGCCCCTTTTTGCATTCCGGCAGCATAGCTGCGGATTTATTTCTCTTCAGTCTCAAGACTAATATTATTTTCTGTCAGAATCTTCTCAAGCTCTGCTGTATCAAGACCTGCACCTTTCTTTGCGATATAAGCGGCCTTAATAAGATCAAATGCTCTTCTTTGTCCACTTCTTCCAAACTGAACAAGCGCTGGCAAATTGTTCTCAACATTGCTTACAAATGCCTTCTGAAGTCCCATGCGTGCCAGTGCCTGGAATGCAAGATAAATATTATCAAAGCTCTTATCCTGGCTCTTCTCAAGAAGCAGACTCAGTGCCAGACGGCCAATCTTCTCTCTGCTCTTTGCAGATCCATTTTCCTCAATAGTTTCAATATCAATTAAGCTGCTCACATCCTCATTTGGATAAAGATCGAGCGCCATCTGCAGCTGATACAGACGATCTAAGCGATCCTGTGGAATTGCATCCTCACCCTTTTCCTTCTTAATTGCTGCAAGCTCCTCTGCAATCGGAAGACCTTCAAGCAGGAAGTTTACAAAGTTTCTGCTAACCGGACCTGCAAATGTGGAGGATTCTACCTGCTTAAATTTGCTCTTTAACAGCTCCTGAATAGAAAGATCAAATTCATCATTATCCAGTTCCTTATAATCTGCATGAGTGATCAGTTCCTGCAATAAGAACAGGAAATGAACTGTATCAACTACCTCATCATCAACTGCCTTAAAGCTGTCAATAAATCCCTGAATATTTCCAAGACGAGCCTGTGCCTCTGTGCGAAGTACCATAACTGGCTGATAGTTTCTGTTTTCCTTCGGGAACTTATCTGCGAGCTCAACTAACTTTTCAAAGTCTCTTGCATTATATGTTGCAAGCAGCTCCATATAATCTGTATCCGGTGCATCCTTCTCCTTTAAAAGCTCTAACAGAGCAAAACTCTGATCAGTCTTTTGTGCACGTAATGAGCGGAAGAAACGGCTGTTTAACTGGGATATGCTTAACTTATCCATATTCTGAGTATAATCAGTTACAAAATGCTCTGCAATAGTTACCTCAATTGCGCCAACACCCTTATCTAAGCTGTCAAGCAAAGCTCCAAGCAGACGATATTCATTGCGAAGCTTCAGATAGCGAATACGAAGCACATCACTAGAAAGCACCTCCTGACGATTCGGATGATCATTCTGGAACTGCTTTAAATCCTCATCCTTCTTTACAAAAAGCATCATGAAATAAACAATCTGCGGTTCCTCGCCAAACTTGTAGGAGCTAAGCGGGCGATACATAGGTGCTAATGGTGCATGCTTTTTGCCTGCATAATGCTCCTGAAAATGTTTAAAGAAGCCCTGACGATCCTCTACTCTGTACTGGCTGCTTTTTCCTGTAAACCATGAAAGCTCATTTTCAATTTCTTCTGCCTTTTTACGGAATTTATGACTTTCTAATGTCTTATTATAATCCTGAAGTATTACCTGTCTGTATGGATTTTTAAGCAGAACCTTTGCTGCCTGCATCTTTTCTTCTGCCATTTGTTACCTCTCTTTCGCTGCCGTGCAGCTTTTTCTATGTGATTTCTGCACCTATCATAGCACAAAATTTCAAACAATTCAATTCAATTTTACCAATTTCATTGAATAAGTTATAAAAATCAATAAAAAATGCTAACCTAAAGTCTTTCCCCTAGGTCAGCATTTTTCAATTTTTTCATTTGTTAAAGCTCAATGTTTAAATTCTTCGGTCCAAAACCAAGCGGAAGAATTTCTTTTAAGGTCATGATTTTATAATCTTTCGGTGAGGTTCCCAGAATTATTGGGAAGGTCTCATAATCACAAAATTCCATCATAACCTGACGGCATACACCACATGGTGCAGTCAGCACAAGATCGCCATTTTCTGGACCTGCTACAATTGCTATTGCCGCAAAAGAGCGTTCTCCCTCACTGACAGCTTTAAAGAATGCAGTACGCTCCGCACAATTGCTCGGCGTATAGCCTGCATTTTCAATATTGCAGCCACGATAAATTTTTCCATCAGCTGTAAGAAGCGCAGCGCCTACCTTAAAATGAGAATACGGCGTGTAGGCCATTTTTCTAGCCTCAATTGCTTCCTTAATTAAAACTTCTGCATCAATATTCATATACATATTCCTATTACTTAGATTTGATATATGGCTTTCCGTTTGCAGCCGGAACTCTTGCCTTTCCGACAAACAATACAAGTGCCAGAATTGTTACAATATACGGAATCATGGAAATTAAGTTCGGGGAAATAATATTGCTTGTTCCTGCCAGAACCTTTACACCGCTGCAAAGACCAAACAGCATACAAGCAAGCAGTGCACCCTGCGGCGTAAACTTTCCAAAAATAACAGCAGAAATTGCCATAAAGCCCTGACCTACGATAACGGCTGGTCTAAACTGATTGGTTGTTGCCATTGTAATATACGCACCGCCAAGACCAGAGAAAAAGCCTGATAAGATAACGGCAATATAACGTGTCTTTGTTACGTTGATTCCTAGTGTATCACATGCCTGTGGATGCTCACCTACTGCGCGAAGGCGAATACCAAACTTTGTCTTGTAGAATAAGAACCAGACAACTGCTACGCAGATAAAGCAAAGATAGCCTGCCACATGGATATTTAATACGTTATTCCAGAAGGAACCTGCCGGAAATACACCGTCAAGAAGTTTTGGAAGACGGCTTGCTGAATCGGTGATCGCTGGGGTATCTGTACTATCTGAAAATAATACACGACAGATAAAAATCGCAATACCAGGTGCCAAGAAGTTAATAGCAGTACCCGAAATTGTCTGATCTGCGTTACAGGTGATGCAGGCAAATGCATGAATCACTGCAACAAGCGCACCGGCTACTCCCGCTAAAACAAAAGCTAGCCATGGTGCCCCTGGAACAAAATAGCAAAGCGCTGCACCTGTAAATGCACCTACTGTCATCATTCCCTCAATACCAATATTTACAACACCGCTTCGCTCTGAAATGCAAGAACCAAGCGCTGCATACAGAAGCGGAGGCGTTGCGATCAGCATTGCGTTAATTAAAAGTCCAAGATCTTTTATAAATTCATTCATCTTACTTTCCTCCCTTCTGCATCTTCTTCTGAGCAAATGTCTTGAATACATGTGAGATTGCAATAACTAAAACGATCGCACCCATGATAATATCAAGAACCTCCTTTGGTGCACCAACAAGGTTTAACTTAGAACCACCGTACTTCATTGCACCGTAGAAAAGTCCAGCAAAGATACAGCCTATCGGGTTGGAACTTGCGATTAACGCAACTGTAATTCCCTGGAAACCAAAGCCTTCCTGTCCGGCAAACTGTGCGATATGCATTGCATTTCCAAGAATCTGGATCGCACCGCCAAGACCCGCTAGTGCACCTGAGATTGCCAGTGCCTTCATAACAGAAGCACCTGAATTGATACCACCATACTCGGCTGCATGACTGTTAAATCCAACACTTCGAAGCTCATAACCAAGCGTTGTCTTATTGATCAGATACCAGATAATCACCGCAGCAATCAGTGCCAGAATAATTCCATAGTTGGTAGTATTGCAGCCAGTCATCTGACGCACAGACAATGGCATCAACATCTGAGCATTTTCTAAAATATCAACAGTTGTCTCTTTCGCGTTTGCTTTGATGCCCGGAAGGTTTACAATATAGTTCGACAAATAATACGCAATCCAGTTCATCATGATAAAGGAAAGAACCTCATTGATTCCCTTTTTTACCTTTAACAGACCACAAAATGCAGACCACACAGCACCTGCTGCCGCTGCTGCAATCAGACAAAGCGGAACTGTAATTATTGCTGGAAATGGGCAAACAATTCCGATTAATGTTGCGGCAAGGCTTCCCACTACAAACTGGCCCTCTGCACCAATGTTAAATACACCAGTACGGAAAGAGAAAGCCACACTAAGACCTGTAAAAATTAAAGGTGTCGCATACACAACGGACCATGCCAAAAATTTCGGCTTGCTGAAAATACCAGAGATCAATTTTGCATAGATGACTCCTGGATTCATTCCTGCAATCGCAAGAATAATGGCACCTGTCAAAAATCCCATTAAAATTGCAAACAGCGTGTAGATAATATTTCCTTCTAATATGCTCTTCTTATGCTTCATGCTGCTTTCCTCCTGCCATCATAATTCCAAGGGTCTTCTCATCTGCACCTGCCGCCGGCATACTTCCTGTAATCTGTCCGTCAAAGATAACCTCGATACGATCAGATACACTCATAATCTCATCCAGCTCAAAAGAAACGAGAAGCACAGCCTTATTTTTATTTCGCTGCTCGACTAAGTAGCGATGTACAAACTCAATAGCACCAACGTCAAGACCACGAGTCGGGTTAACAGCAATCAACAGATCCTTATCATTTGTGATCTCTCTTGCAATAATAACTTTTTGCTGATTTCCGCCTGAAAGCGTTCCCGCCGGACGAGACTCACTTCCTGCCGGACGAATATCAAACCTCTCTACAAGATCCTTTGCATGAGCCATAATGGCATCCTTTTTCAAGACACCTTTCTTTGAGTACGGCTCCTTCATGTAATTTTGCAAAATCAGATTTTCAGCAACAGAAAACTCCAGCACCAGACCATGCTTTTGGCGGTCAGCTGGAATACTTGTGATGCCGCTCTCAAAGATTTCCTTTGGTTTTTTGTTGAAAACATTCTTGCCGTTAATGAGGACTTCACCTGAATCGCCCTTTTTCAATCCTGTCAAAATTTCAACAAGCTCTGTCTGTCCATTTCCATCGACACCGGCAAGACCTACAATCTCACCTCTTCTAACTGACAGATTAAGTCCCTTTAAAATCTCAACACCGCGGTAGTCCTTTCCATGAATATCCTTCACTTCAAGAACAACCTCTCCCGGCTTGATATCCTTCTTTTCTACCTTAAACTCAACCTTACGGCCTACCATCATGGCTGCAAGATCATTTTCATTAACATCACTGACTTTGACTGTATCAATATATTTTCCCTGACGGATAATCGTACAATAATCAGCACAGCTTGTAATCTCTTTTAGCTTATGAGTAATCAAAATAACGGATTTTCCGTCGGCTGTCAGATTGGAAATAATCTCCATAAGCTCTGTGATCTCCTGCGGCGTCAGCGATGCAGTCGGCTCATCCAAAATCAGGATGTCTGCACCACGATAGAGAACCTTTAAAATCTCCACACGCTGCTGCATACCAACAGAAATATCTTCAATCTTGGCATCCGGATCTACCTGCATATTGTAGCGCTTTGAAATCTCCTCTACCCTCTTGCGCGCTGTCTTTAGATCTACCGTAAGACCTTTCATCGGCTCCATTCCAAGGATAATGTTTTCTGTGACAGAAAATGGTTGTACAAGCATAAAATGCTGGTGAACCATACCAATTCCAAGTTCAATAGCACGGCTTGGACTGTGAATCACTTCCTCTTTTCCGCCAACAAAAATCTGTCCGGATGTTGGCTGATACAGGCCATAGAGCACATTCATAAGTGTACTCTTTCCAGCTCCATTCTCACCAAGGATTGCATGAACCTCACCCTTGTGAACGAGCAGATTAACATGGTCATTCGCTGTAAAATCGCCAAATTTCTTGACAATTTCACGCATTTCGATGGCTGGCTTCGTCATGTCCATATGACTGATTCTCTCCATCTCTTCCTCCTCCTTCGTCTGTTATAAGCATTTAAAACAATTGTCTATTTCGACTATGTTTTTTCTTTATGTGGTAACAACATCATCAAAGCCACTCTTATAAGCAAGCTCTTCTAGCTGTTCCATATACTCCTTTGACGGACTCTGATAAGTCCTGTACTCTTCCCTGACGCCAAAAGGACGGTATGAGATGAGTTTGTAGCGCACTGGATGAATACTCTGATATGGCCTTAACAATTCTCCAGCTTTAATAATTGTATTTTCAATGTCAAACAGACCTGGTACAATGACGGTACGAATTTCAAAAAGTTTTCCCATCTTTGCTAAAAATACTGCATTCTCAAGCGTGTTCTTGTTTGGCATCGCAGTAACTTTTAAATGATCCTCTTCGCCAAATGCCTTAATGTCAAGCATAACACCGTCTGTAACCGCTAACAGATCGTCTTTTCCAGCAAACGGTGTGCTGCCGTTGCTGTCCATCATCGTATTTAAACCAGCTTCTTTGCAAAGCTTAAATAATGATTCGACAAACTCACAATATAGACTGCACTCGCCTCCAGAAACAGTGACGCCGCTGATAAATGGAATCTGCTTTTTGATCTGTTCAAAAGTTTCTTCTGGTGTCAAATTACAGATACGTGGACTGCTTCCAAAACGACATGTTTTGATGCAGGTGTCGCATCCTACACAGCGCTCTGGAAAGAAATGCACCTTGCCATTTTCATTTTGAAGTGCCCCCACAGGACAGACCTGCACACAGGCCATACAGCCTTTGCACATATTTCTTGTCTCTGGGTTATGGCAATAACAGCAATCCCAGTTACAGCCCTGAAAAAATACGGCCGTGCGATTTCCCGGACCATCTACGCTGCTAAATGGAATAATTTTATTGACCGGTGCAGTGATCATTACCGAATCCTTCTTTCCTGAACATGACCATTTTCAGTTGCACCTGTTGCAAGCTGCGTTGTATTTTGCAGCACACTCTCACCCTTTTGATACTTTTCAATCTCGGAACGCTTTGCTAAGTATCCGGTGACGCGAATTACATCGCCGTCGCTCTCATAGAAGGACAGGTAACGAAGATCAGCCTGGAATGCCCCCTTTACGATGTCAAGAACAAACTGTGGATTCTTGTGTACTGTCACGTCTACTGGGAAAATATCGCCGGTACCAGATGGGAAGTACTTGTGGAAGCGACTGCAATGGCGCAGCTGATCAATCAGCTCCTTCGGCTCCTCACCAATCGGAATTCTCGTTCCAGGAGTGATGTTCTTATCCTGTGCGATGCCGACCTGTGCATGTAAGAGAAAATGACCGCCTGTTGCCTCACAGTATGGATTTACATGTGCGTTATTAAATGCATTGATTGCCTCCATAATCTCAACACCGAGGTCATCTGCCTCCTTGTCGTGACCAAAGCGGCCCTTTTTGCCCTCAAGCTCCATCAGAATATTGACACACTCTGCCATGCCGACCATACCAAACATTGCGGTAAAACGATCTCTGTGGATGAAGCCTTCTTTTGCAAGGAAGTTGCTCTCGAAAAAGCCGCTCTCCTCCACCTCAAAGCGAATGCGCTCATCCATATAAAGTGCCATGCGCTCCATTACATATGGAAGCTGATTTTCGAAGAAGTCCTTCTTATCTTTTGCACGCTTTGCGATATTGCCAAGAATCAGACGGCACAGCGTATAGGAACCACCGCCTAATAAAAGACCATTGTAGCAGCTGGCGATGACATAATTTTCACCGAGTTCTTTTTTGAACATCTTATGATTTGCAAAGCTCGGCTTAGCCGTCTTAAGTGCTGTTTTCACACACTCGATACCAAAATCATCTGGTGTGATATCAGTATCATATTTCATCGTAATATTTGGAACTGCATCTAAAAGCTCACGCTCTACCTCTAAGATCAAACGTCCTGCTCTGGTAGCCTTTGGTCCGATGTCCGCATGGGAGAAGGAATCGAGAACAGTGCGGTCGATATGGGTAAAGAATAGCTTAAACAGCTTCTTTGCCTGTGCCTCGTCCACATCATCCATAAATGGCTCAAGCAGCTCATCAATGTTTCCTAAATAAACCGGGTAATTGGTGACACTTGGAACATTCTTATAGAAAATCAGAAGAGAGTTGATTGCCTCATAGATATCCTTCGGCGGTTCAAGCTGTAAGAACTTGCTTCCTTCTCTCATAAACTTTGCATAGTCCGGGACAATGTATCTCGGTCTTACCGGTGCATGACCCTCAAACAGATCACAGATACACTGCTTTCCCTCAACCGGCTCAAGAAGATCCTCGAGTCCGTCTGGAAGATCCAGTACCTCAAGCAAAGAGTCTGCCTGTCCTGCAAGGTTAGTCAGCTTCTGCTCATGTGTCAGTTTACGGCTTGTAATAATATTTAATATTTCCTGTCTCGTGTTTTCCACACGTTCCATTGATATTGGTCTCAAAATGGCACCATCCTTTCTTAAGCTTACTTAAATTGGTACAACACTTTAATACAGCCTGCTTTTGTTGCCGCATTAAAGTGTTGTTCTATTTAAGAGTTTAGTATTAAACGCTAATTTCTCATTTATATTCTATACTGTTTTTTGCTTTTAGTAAAGAGTTTTTCAAGAAAAAAGAACCGTCACTATGTCATGTGACGATTCTTTGCCTTATATTACAGCACCTTAGATAAAAATTCACGTGCACGCTGTGTTTTCGGATTTGCAAAAAATTCCTTAGGATCACCACTCTCTAAAATACGGCCATCATCCATAAAGATAACACGATTTGCAACTTCTCTTGCAAAGCCCATCTCATGAGTGACAACGATCATGGTCATACCTTCTGCAGCAACGCTCTTCATAAGATCAAGTACCTCTCCTACCATCTCTGGATCAAGCGCACTTGTTGGCTCGTCAAATAAAATTACATCCGGATTCATGGCAAGTGCACGCACAATTGCGACACGCTGTTTTTGACCACCAGAAAGTGTTGATGGATACACATCTGCCTTGGATTCAAGACCAATACGCTTTAAAAGCTCCATTGCCTCATTTTTTACTTCCTCGTGGATCTGCTTTTTGCTCTTTCCTGTTTTTAGCTTTTTTGCTTCTTTACAGCGTACATATTCTGGTGCCAGCATAATATTTTCCAACACTGTCTTATTGTTAAACAAATTAAAATGCTGAAATACCATACCCATATGACGGCGATGAACATTAATATCTACCTTCATATCTGCAATATCAACACCATTAAAAATGATCTTTCCTGATGTTGGATCTTCCATACAATTCAGGCATCGTAAGAATGTACTTTTTCCAGAACCAGAAGGACCAATAACTGCAACAATATCACCCTTCTCTACTTTAAAGTTAATTCCCTTGAGAACCTCAAGATCATGAAAGTTTTTCTTCAAATCAATTACGTCTATCACTCTTCTTCAGGCTCCTTTCCATTAATTTAATACCAAGGCTGATCAAAAGTACAATCACAATGTAAATAAGTGCCATTACAAGATATGGTACCATAAACTCGTAGCTGTTTGTTCCGATATAGTTGAATGCAACATAAAGATCGGCAGCTCCAACAAAGCTTACAACTGATGTCTCCTTGACAAGTGCGATAAACTCATTTCCAAGTGTCGGCAAAATATTTTTTACAGCCTGTGGGATGACGATTTTGATCATCGTGACCGAAAAACTAAGTCCGACTGCTCTTCCTGCCTCCATTTGTCCCGGATCGACGGACTCAATGCCCGCACGCATCATCTCTGAAATATAAGCTCCGCTGTTTAAGCCAAAGACAAGCATAGATACCTGCACACCTGTCATATGCGCTCCCAAAAGAGGAAGCAGTACATAGTAGCACACCAGAAGCTGCACAACCATTGGCGTTCCGCGAAACAGCCCCACATAAAAGCTGCAAAAGCCATTCAATACACGCGGTAGAAGCTTATACTTTGGCATTACTCTTACCGAAGCAATCAATGTTCCAATCAGAACACCAACTAATAAACCTACTACCGCAATCATAACAGTATTCTGAAGGCCCTCAAGCACACGGACATATCCACGCTGCTCCACGAAAATCTCAATAAAACGGTCTATTTTACGACCAAAATCTCCCATCCTGTTACTCCTTACAGTGAATTAATTGCTGCAGTGATGCTTTCTGCCGGTGCTGCGTCAATGATAACATAATCCAAATTTCCATTCAGAAGATCCTGTACAGCTAAGGAACCATTCTTATATCCAACCAGAGTCATATCAAATCCTGCAAAATCAAGGTCTTCGCTTCCCTCAACATAAAACTGAGCTGTTGTTCCATTCTGTGCACCAACCTTTGTCTTGCTGTCAAAGGTCTTAAAGATAGCTTCTACATCTTCCTTTGTCTTGCATGCGTCAAACGTCGTATCATCTGCTGCAACGATCAGCTTCTGTGATGCATTATAATAAGAATCAGTAAATGTTACCTGATCTTTTCTGCTCTCAGTAATAGTAAGTCCTGCCATTGCGATATCACACTTTTGCTGTCCAACAGCCAGACATACAGCATCAAAATCCATGTTCTGAATTACAAGCTCTTTGCCTAAATAATCAGCAAGAAGTGCTGCCATCTCCATATCGATACCACAGTAATCTTCGCCCTTCATATACTCAAATGGCTCAAAACCTGCATTAGTTGCTACGACTAACTGATCCTTAGACTCATCATATTCTGCAGACTTTACCATAACCGGCTCTCCATCGCCAAAGTAATGATTGCAGATCTCATCAAATGTGCCATCCTCCATGATCTTTGCGATGAACTCATTTGTCTTCTCTAACAGCTCAGGCTGCTCCTTATCTACACCAAATGCATACTGCTCACTTGTCAGGTCAATATCAATAACACGAACTTTTGCATTTTCATCTGCCTTTGCTTCTGTTTCCTTAGAAGCTTCCTCACTAGATGCTTCCTCAGAAGAAGCCTTTTCTGAAGAAACTTCCTCAGAAGAAGCCTCTTCTGAAGATACCTTTTCTGTCTCTTTCTCAGTCGCAGCCTCGGTCTTCTTCTCAGTTGCAGCCTCAGTCTTCTTCTCGGTTGCTGCCTCAGTTGCCTTTGTTGAAGCTGCTGTAGTAGTCTTCTTATCACTGCTGTTTGAGCCACATCCTGCAAGCATTACTGCTGCTGCCATTGAAACTGCTGTCATTGATGCAAATACTTTTCTCATAATCTATTCTCCTCTTTTTGGCTGTTTATCGTTAATCACGATACCACCCAGCCGTAATTGCACACAGTAACTTATAAGTTACTGTGTAAAAAAGATGGCAGTGACCACGTCACTGCCACCTCGTCATGGCATTATCCACCAATTAGTCCAGCTCGTATACGTCGCCGTACTTCTCCTCGAACTCTTCCTGATTCTTTGGAACTACCAAATCACCAGCAATGATATCCTTCTTTGCATCCTCGATCTTCTCAAGAACATCCTTAGACAGGTTGTCTGTGGTCGGAGCGATATCAACACCGCCTGCTGCCAGGTCATATGTTGCAACACCACCCTCAAGCGTTCCAAGAATGGCCTTCTTTGTTGCATCGTAGCAAGCATTATCAACTCTCTTTAAAGCGGAAGTCAGGATAGTCTCAGGTGCCAGTGGGCTCTGGTCAGAGTCAACACCGATTGCCCAGATACCGTTCTCCTTACAACCATCAATTACACCAAGACCTGTACCACCAGCTGCATGGAATACAACATCTGCACCCTTTGTTACCATAGTGTTTACTGCAGTCTTTCCGGCACTTGCATCGCCAAAGGAATTTGCATTGTACTGAAGAACGGTTGCATCTGGATTTGCATCCAGAACACCAGCTAAGTAACCATATCCGAAGGAGTTCATTGTCTCATTTGCCTGTCCTACGACAAAACCTACAACATTGCTCTCAGTTGTGTAGCCAGCTGCCAAACCTACTAAGTAGGAAGCCTGCTCCTGCTCAAACATCATACATGTTACATTATCCAGATCTGCATTAGAAGCATCATCAACAATTGCAAACTTCTGATCTGGATTCAGCTCTGCTGCATCACGAACAGCATCTGCCATTACATAACCAGTACAGATAATCAAATCATAATCTTCGTCTAAGAAGCTCTCGATATTTGGAACGAAGTCTGCATCACCCTTAGACTCGATGTACTTAACCTCACAACCAAAGTTCTCAGCGGCTCTCTGTAAGCCTTCCCATGCGGACTGGTTGAAGGAACCATCATTTACACCGCCGACATCAGTAACCATACCGATCTTAAATCCTGTTCCATCGATATCCTCTTCTGTCTCTGCCTCTGTATCTTCTTCTGAAGATGCTTCCTCTGACTCTGCCTCAGATACTTCCTCTGAAGATGCTTCCTCACTAGATGCTTCCTCAGTATCTGCCTCAGTTGCCTCTTCGCTGGATGCTTCCTCTGAAGATGCCTCTTCACTAGATACTTCCTCTGAAGATGCTTCCTCACTAGATGCTTCCTCTGAAGATACCTCTTCGCTGGATGCTTCTTCTGTCTCTGCCTCAGTTGCTTCCTCGCTGGATGCTTCCTCGGTCTTAGCCTCGGTTGCTACTTCGCTAGACTCTTCCTCAGTCTCTGCCTGTGCGGAAACGTCCTCACTGCTTGCCTCTTCGGAAGATGCCTCTTCACTGGATGCTTCCTCGGTCTTTGCCTCGGTTGCTTCCTCGCTGGATGCTTCCTCAGTCTTTGCCTCAGTTGCTGCCTCTGTTTCTTTCTCAGTTGCCGCTTCGGTTTCCTTCTCAGTAGCCTTCTCAGTCTTAGCCTCAGTAGTAGCTACCTCTGTTTTTTTCTCAGTAGCTGCCTCTGTCTTCTTCTCAGTTGCTGCTGTAGTTTTCTTTGTGTCAGTCTTGCCACAAGCAGCAAGAGATGCTGCCATAGAACCTGCCATCAAAACGGCAAAAAGTTGTTTCCTTCTCATCGTCGACTCCTCCTTATTAGATGCTGCGTTTTTTGATAACGCTCCGATTCTTGTCCATTGTAACACGTTGCTTTTGTGTCGTCAACAGTCACCTTACGTGTTTTTCTCAAAATTTCTTCTTTTATTTTACATTTGAAAGCAAAAATATTAAACTTGTGTTTGTGCAGACAGATGCTGGCGAATGCGATTCTTAATCATATCCATTGCTACCAGATTCATACCACCCTCTAGCACAATAATATCTGCATTCTTCTTACTCGGCTCTACAAATTCCTCGTGCATTGGCTTTACCGTATTCATATACTGTGAAATCACAGACTCTAATGAACGCGCACGCTCAATTACATCACGCTGGATTCTTCTGATAATACGAATATCAGCATCTGTATCAACGAAAATTTTAATATCCATTTCTTTGCACAGCTCTTTGTTTTCAAAAATCAGGATTCCCTCAACAATAATCACATTTGTCGGGTAAATCACCTGAAAATTACGGCTTCTGTTGTGAACTGTGTAATCATAAATCGGACAGTTGATTGGCTCACCTTTTTTTAACTGACGCAAATGCTGCAGCATAAGATCAGTGTCAAATGCATTCGGATGATCATAATTTAAATGTGTTCTTTCCTCATACGTCATTTCATCGTGCGCCTTATAATAATCATCATGCTTAAGCACAGTAATCTGATCGCCAAAGTGATTTACAAGCTGTTTTGTAAGTGTCGACTTTCCGCTTCCTGTTCCTCCCGCAATTCCGATTACCAGGATATTGTTATTACTCATTTGCTTTATCCTTTCTTATTATGTCTCTTAGTGCCTCCACTGCTGTTGTAATTGCAAGCTCCGTGTCGTGAACAACTGGATTTTCCATGTTCAGTTTTGCGCGCTCCTGATTTGCCACAACCAAAAAGATAGATCCAACGCGCACACGAAGATAATTTCCAACAACAAATAATGCCGCTGACTCCATCTCTGATGCAAGGCATCCTAAGCGTTTCCATGATTCCCACTTATTTAAAAGCTCATAGCTGACAGGCTTTGTCTCTGGCTCATGCTGTCCATAAAATGCATCCTTACACTGAACAACACCAACATGATACGGATATTTTCCCTTTTCTGCTGCCTGCACAAGCGCCTGAACCATATGAAAGTCAGCAACTGCCGGATATTCAATTGGTGCATATTCACGGCTTGTCCCTTCCATACGAATTGCACCTGTTGCAATCACTAAATCACCGCTTTTTACAGGAATCTGCATACCTCCGCATGTTCCGACACGAATAAATGTATCGGCACCAATCTTTACAAGCTCCTCCATTGCAATTGATGCAGAATCCCCGCCGATACCAGTTGACGTTACACTAACTTTCTCTCCTTCAAGATAGCCTGTGTATGTCACATATTCACGGCTGTCCGCCATCTTCACTGGATTGTCAAAATGAGCTGCAATCTTTTCACAACGCTTCGGATCTCCTGGAAGAAGCACATAGCGGCCTACATCACCTTTACCTAGCTGAATATGATACTGCAATTCTGGTTTTTCTGAATAATTTACCATACTTCTCTCCTTTCACCTTATATTTATTCTTATATTTTTGATTTTGTTGATAGTATATCATCTCAAACGTCTGAAAACAAGCACGATTCCTTATTACTTTTTGAGAAATAATGCGACTGTCTCAATTCCTCCAGTAGCCGGGAACATATCAACGGCTCTTGCTTTTACCATACGATAGCCCGCTGCTTCTAATACTTCTCTGTCACGCACAAGACTTGTGGGCTTGCAGGAAACATAAACAATTGTTGGTACATCAAATGCGATAATCTTAGGAAGCGCCTTTGGATGAATACCATCTCTTGGCGGATCAAGCACTATCAGATCTGGCTTCTCAGTCAAATCATCAACAACCTTTAACACATCACCTGCTATAAAGCTGCAGTTATCAAGTCCATTTAATTTGGCATTGACACGCGCTGCCTCTACTGCTTCCTCAACAATCTCCACGCCAGTCACATGCTTTGCCACAGGTGCTAAAATCTGGGCAATTGTGCCAGTTCCGCTGTAGAGATCAAAGATTACTTTCTGATTTGTTTCTCCAATATAATCTCTTACTGTCTGATATAAAAGCTCGGCACCACTTGAATTTGTCTGAAAAAATGAAAACAATGTAACACAAAATGAAAGTCCCAGTAACTTTTCAGTAATCCAATCTTTGCCGTATAAAACTTCTGTATTATCGCTTTGCACTACATCTGCAAGTGAATCATTAGTAATATGTAAAACACCTGCAAGGCTGCCTTCTAATGGCAGCGCCTTTAATTTTTCTGTCAATTCTGCAAGCTGCATAGTAGACGCATCTGCCTGTGAAGAAGCAACTACGGCGACTAAAAGTTCTCCCGTTGCAGCGCTGGAGCGAAGCAGCAAATGACGAAGAACACCTTCATGGCGCATTCTATGATAAAATGGAATATTCAACTTTGAAAAATGGTCAAGCACTGCCATTGCAGCCATACGCATATCAGGTGTCATAATCTGACATGTTTCAATACCCGCAATATCATAAAAGCTGCCTCTTTGATGCATACCAAGTGCAAGAGGACCGCCCATATAAGAATCACCAAATGTCAGCTCTACCTTATTGCGATATCCGCTTACAACAGGACTAGACACTATTCCTTCAAATGTATAATCGGTGCCGCCATTATCAAGCATTTTCTTAATCTGTGCTTCTTTAATTGCCAGCTGCTTTTCGTATGGAAGCGTCTGATACAGACATCCACCGCATTTTCCTGCCCACTCACAAAGACAGGCAGTCTCATCAGCTGACTTTTCTAATATCTCAAGCAAAATGCCTTCTATTTTTTCTTTTCTCTTTTTCTTTACACGAAAACGTAATTTTTGACCTGGGATGCCATATTTTACCTGTGCAGTTTCCCCTTCATCTGTCACGACAATCGCTTTGTCTGGAAAAAGGACCTCCTGCACGCGGCCCTCATAAATCTCGCCTTTTTTCATACACATCTCCTTTTCTTGAACTAAAATCCCCGCCGTTTTGCGGCGGGGATATCATTTTTATTTACTTACCTATTGATGTCAGATCAGTCTTCATCCTCATCATCAGACTCTTCATCCTCAGATTTTTCCTCAGCCTCATCAGATTCCTCTTCTTTAGCCTCGTCTTCTTTCTCCTCTTCTTCGTCATCATCATCGAAGAAATCGTCGTCAAAGTCATCATCAAAATCATCATCCAGATCATCTAAATAATCCGGCTTCAGATAACGGTACAGTGCATATGCTGCACCTGCAATTGCTGCAATTACAGCGATTGCTGCAATCACATAACAAAATTTGCACTTTTTCTCATTCTCTTCCTTAGACTTGAGAACCTCATGAACCTTTACTGCCTGCAGCAGATCATCAAACTTTGCCATAAAACCCATCCTTTCTTTTTTCTAAAGATCAATCTTAGAATAGTATACCATATGATCTGTAAAATTACTAGCTTTATCTTTGTCGTTTTAGATAAATTTTATTAAATCTTTTTAAGTTTTGCAAATCCTGCAAACAATTTTTTTACGCCTGCTGTATCAAACTCAACTGTTACCTGATAATCTTTTTTCATATCTTCGACTGCAAGCACTGTTCCCTTTCCAAATTTGATATGGGAAACTCTATCGCCTTCTTTGTAGTCAAGGCTATCTGGCTTTGGACTTGAGAATGCTTTTGCATACTTTAAATCAAAGACATTATCATAGTTTGTCTTTTTTGCCGTTTGACTTCCCTGTGATGCACTAAATGAGCTGCCTGATGACATAGAAGATGAACCGCCAAACAAACTGCCTGACAGTGAGTTTGCAGTCATAGATGGTCCTTTCTTAAAAAGACCTCCGAATGTCTCTTCCTTCCAGTCAAGCTTTTCCTGCGGCAGTTCTTTAACAAAACGCGAAATTGCACTGTATTGAATATTTCCATGAACCATACGCTGCTTTGCTGCTGTCAGCGTCAGCTGCTGCATTGCTCTTGTAATACCCACATAGCAAAGTCTTCGTTCTTCCTCGATATCTCCCGGATCACCGCTGTTCATTGACATGTAGCTTGGGAAAAGTCCTTCTTCCATACCTGTCATATAGACAACTGGAAACTCGAGTCCCTTTGCACTATGCAGTGTCATTAATGTTAAACTGTCTGCCTCACTGTCCATGTTGTCAATATCTGCCACAAGCGCTACCTCCTCCAAAAAGTCAGTAAGCGCTGCTTCATCATGATTTGCATAATAGTCAGCTGCTTTATTCTGAAATTCATCAAGATTTTCCTGCTTTGCCTGTGCCTTATCTTCCTCAAGCTTTTCTAACTCTTCTAAGTAGCCAGTCTGCTCTAAGATGCTTTCAATCAGCTCTGCTGCATCTAGCTCCTTTGCAAGCGCACGAAATACCATGATCTGATTGACAAAGCCTTTTATCTTATCAGCTGCCTTTCCAATTCCTGGAATCTGTTCTGCCTGCTCCATTGCCTGAAATAGCCGCATTCCATGCTCAGAAGCATAGACAGCCAGCTTATTTAACGTCACTTGCCCAATTCCACGCTTTGGCACATTGACAATTCTCGTAACAGACAGATCATCACGTCCGCTGTCAATTGTCTTTAAGTAGGCTAAAATATCCTTGATTTCCTGTCTCTGGTAGAAATTCACACCACCGACAAGACGATACGGTACACTCTTTTTAATGCATTTCTCTTCAAATGCGCGTGACTGTGCATTTGTACGGTAAAGAATTGCACAGTCCTGATACTGATACTTTCCCATATGAACTGCCGTCTGTATCTTGTCAATTACATCTTCTGCCTCACCATAAGCAGTCTCGTAGTGAATAAAGGAAACCTCTTTTCCTTCTCCATTTTCACTCCAAAGATGTTTTTCCTTTCGATGTGCATTATTTGCAATTACTGAGTTTGCGGCTTCGAGAATATTATTTGTGGAACGATAATTTTGCTCAAGCTTGACAACCTTTGCACCTGGAAAAGTCTCCTCAAAGCTTAAAATATTTGTAATGTCTGCACCTCTAAATTTATAGATAGACTGATCGTCATCTCCAACCACACACAAATTATGATATTTTCCAGAAAGCAGGCGAATAAGCTCAAATTGAACTGAATTAGTGTCCTGATACTCGTCAACCATAATGTAGCGCAGACGTTCCTGATAAGCTTCTAAAACATCTCTATTTTCGCGCAGCAGACGAACTGTCAAAAGAAGCAAATCATCAAAATCAACTGCGTTATTATCAATTAATGTTTTCTGGTATGCTTTATAGATTTTTGCCTCCTGGCACATTCGAAAATCTCCGCCAGCCTGTGTTTCAAAATCCTGTGGCTCAATCATTTCATTTTTGGCCGCTGAAATTACACCAAGCAGCGGTCCTTCCCTATATTGCTTAGGATCAAGGTCAAGCTCCTTAACTGCCTTTCGGATTACACTCTTTTGATCATCTGTATCGTAAATCGTAAAATGATTATCATATCCAAGACGGTCTATATATCTTCGCAGAATGCGCACACAAGAGCTGTGGAATGTCGCTACCCATATGCTCTCTGCCCCGAACTCAACCAGGCGGTCGACACGATCCCGCATCTCCTGCGCTGCCTTATTTGTAAAGGTAATTGCCATGATATTCCATGGATTTACTCCCTTTTCCTCAATCAAATATGCAATACGATGCGTCAGCACACGCGTTTTTCCTGAGCCTGCTCCTGCAAGTATCAAAAGCGGCCCCTCAGTGCAGCTGGCCGCCTCTTTTTGAACTGGATTTAATGACTGTAAAATATCGGACACGTTTTTCCTCCATAAAAATGGAAGAAAGACTGTACGCACAGTCTCCCTCCATTATCTTTTTATATTTTTGTAATTATGCAAGCTTTGTACCGCAGTTTGAGCAGAATCTTGCACCATTTGTCGGTGTTCCACAGTTCGGACAGAACTTCGGCACAGTACCATTTGAAGATGGAGCTGCCTGATTTTGCTGTGCATTATTCTGCATATTACCGTTCATCATCTGGCCCATCATCTGACCCATTGCCATACCCATCTGCATACCAGCCATATTGCCTGCCATGCTGCCGGCTGCTGTGTTTGGCTGTGTAAGCGCATCTGCCATCTGCATCTGTGTATATGTATTTACATTTCCGATCATGGACTGAGCTGCTGCCTTCTGCTGCATCTTAGCAACCTCCTCCGGATAGGAAACGCTCTGAATCGTAAAGCTTGTAATAGCAATTCCGATCTTTACCATCTCCATATCAAGATCTGATGCAATACCCTTGCCGATGTCGTATGCATTTGCCTGAAGGTTAAACATATCCTTTCCTTCTTTTGAAATCCACTTCATCATCAGCATATCAAGCATAGACATTACACGTTCCTTGATATCCTCTACGTTAAACTCTGACTTAATGCCGGCAATTTTGTCGATTAAAACCTGCTCATCAGAAACCTTGAAGCTAAATGTACCAAATGCACGGATTGGCATACCGCCAGGCAAGCCCTGAACCGGCAGATTAATCGCATTTTTTGTGCCCCATTTTACTGTAAATTCCTTTGTATTGATAAACAGCACCTCTGCACGCAGCGGTGTGTTAAATCCAAATGTAAAACTTTTCAGTGTAGATAAAAATGGAATAATATCGGAAGAAATATCAAAGTTTCCCTCTTCACGGAAAATACCCTCGATTCTTCCATTATACATAAAGATCGCGTCCTGTCCCGGACGAATAATCAGACGGCTCCCCTTCTTGATCTCGCTGCTTGGAAACTTCCAGAAAATAATATCATCCGAGTATTCTTTCCACTCTACAACACTGGAGAATTGTCCACCAAATAATCCCATACGCGTCAACCTTCCTTATTTTTGTAGTTAGTTAAGTTTTGCCTTCAGTGCCGCTAATTCATCATCAATATCAGATGTACCTGCCACATCATCAAGATCATACTTACGAGCCAGATCATCTACATTTGTATTTGCAGACTCATTTAACTGTGCCATAGCATTTGCAGTATCGAGCATCTTATTTGCCTTTTCCTCCATACGATCAAATGCTGACATATTGTTTGACACACCCCTTAATGATGATCCGACCTGATTTACACGCTCCTGAGCCTTCGCAACAGCTACCTTCGCCTTGATAGTTTCCTTGCGTGCTCTTAAATCTGAAATATCATTTACAAGCTTATCATGCATCTGACGCATCTTCTGTGCGTTTGCTGCTGCCGTGTCATATGTGAGCTTTAAGCCCTCAAGCTTAGACTGTGCTGTCTTCTTTGACTGTAAAAATACTCTTGCATCATTGTCGTTTCCTGCTGCAACAGCCTTTTCTGCATACTTCTGATACTTCTCAACTTCTGCAAGTGCCTCGTCATAAGCTCTCTTTGCACGCGCTTCTTCAGCCATTACTGACGCTGTTTCTGCCTTTACCTTGCCTAAATCGTCCTCAAGGTTTCTCATATACTGATCAATCATTTTTTCCGGATTCTCAGCCTTATCAAGCATAGCATTGATGTTAGCTGACATAATATCTTTAAATCTCTGAATTACTCCCATAGTCGTTTCCTCCTTTAAAAAAACCTATGTTTGTTAACTTGTTAGCTTTATTATATCGTATCTTTATGTGTTTGTCACTAGGATTTTGAAAATTTCTCTTGCTATCTGGTTTTGAAAACGATATAATGTAGTTATTACAGTTCACGCATCCAGTTAGACGTTTTGCAACGACGCACGGAACGTGCGGTTTTGTGAATGGGCGTCCCGTGAACGTCAACATTGCTACACAATATTTAGGAGGCTTTAAATGACTAACGATGAGCTTTTTTCACAGCTGCTTGATAAAATCAGCTCTTTTGACTATATACACGCTGATCAGATTCCGAACATTGACCTTTACATGGATCAGGTGACAACCTTTATGGATACACATCTTGGTGCTACAAGGCGCTATGATGAGGATAAGGTTTTAACAAAAACTATGATCAATAATTACGCCAAAAACAACCTGCTTCCTTCTCCGGTCAGAAAAAAATACACAGAAAATCATATCCTACAGTTGATTCTTATTTACTATATGAAAAGTTTTCTGTCAATCAGCGATATTGAAACTATGCTAAAGCCATTGACACAGCATTTCTGGGATGAAAACAGTTCTCCTAATTTTGCCGAAATTTATAGTAAGATTTTTTCATACGCAGATAATGGCATCAAACCGCTTGCAGACGATCTTCGCCATAAATTTGAGACTTCAAAGGAAACTTTTTCCTGCGATGATGATGAGCAAGATTCTTACCTGCAGCTATTTACGTTTCTGTGCATGACGATTTATGATATATACATGAAAAAACAGGTTGTAACAGGTGTCATTGACGAATTAAAAAGACGTCAGGATGCCTCTGATGAACGAGCAAAAGCTGCTGAAAAAGAAAAACGTGAAGAACGAAAGCGCAAATAAAAAAGAGCTACCGGCATACATTCTAGTATGTCAGTAGCTCTTTTATTATATCTTGATTATTCAGCGTCTGGCTTTTCAGACTCTACGATTGCACTCTTCTGCATCGGGATACGGCAGTTTTTATTGTTTCCAAACTCTACGATTACTGTATCATCTGTAATGTCGATAACAGTTCCGTAAAAACCGGAAGTTGTCAAAACGATATCACCAACTTCAAGTGCAGATAACATCTGAGACTGCTTCTTCTGCTCCTTCTTCTGAGGACGAATTGCAACAAAATACATAACACCGATGATGATTACCATATAGCCAACGATCATAATCAGGCTAGTTGCTCCATTTGCGCCAGTTGCGGCACCGTCTGCTGTTGTCGCACATCCTGTCATAGAAAACAGTGCGGTCATAACTGCCGCTGCAGCTGCTAACTTCTTCTTCATAGTTTCCTCTCATTTCCGCTGCATATGCAGCTTTTAATTTCGTATTCGAATCTAAAATTCTAAGGCAATGCCCCGAGGTGAATGTGACTTAGTCCTGTGGACCGGCAGCCATAGATTCGAGCATATTCTTTTTATACTCCGCAAAGCATCCATTGTCAATGCTTTCACGAATTTCAGTCATTAAATTATTATAAAAATACAAATTGTGAAGAACGCACAGACGCATACCAAGCATTTCCTTTGCTTTTAACAGATGACGAATATACGCTCTGCTATAAGCACGGCATGCCGGACACTGACAGCCTTCCTCGATTGGTCTTGAATCAAGCTCATAGCGGGCATTAAACAGATTAAGCTTGCCATGCTTTGTATAAACATGACCATGACGGCCGTTTCTGCTTGGATATACACAGTCGAAGAAATCAATTCCGCGGTCAACACCCTCAAGTATATTTGCCGGAGTTCCAACACCCATTAAATAAGTTGGCTTATTCTTTGGCAAATATGGTACCACTGCATCTAAAATGCGATACATTTCCTCATGGCTTTCTCCAACTGCAAGTCCGCCGACTGCATAACCATCAAGATTCATCTCGCTTATGCGTTTTGCATGCTCAATACGGATATCCTCATAAACACCGCCTTGGTTAATTCCAAACAACAGCTGATGCGGATTTATTGTATCCTCAAGTGAATTTAAACGTGCCATCTCTGTCTTACAGCGTGCAAGCCATCTTGTGGTACGCTCTACGCTGTTTTTGATATAGCTGCGGTCTGCCACAGAAGACGGACACTCATCAAATGCCATTGCAATAGTAGAACCAAGATTAGACTGAATCTGCATACTCTCCTCTGGCCCCATAAAAATACGATGGCCATCGATATGAGACTGGAAGTAAACTCCTTCTTCCTTAATTTTTCTCATTCCGGCAAGAGAAAATACCTGAAAACCGCCGGAATCTGTTAGAATCGGGCGGTCCCAATTCATAAATTTATGCAGACCGCCAAACTGCTTGATCAGCTTATCTCCCGTTCTTACATGAAGATGATACGTATTGGACAGCTCTACCTGTGTATGGATTTCCTTTAAATCCATTGTTGATACAGCACCTTTAATTGCGGCAACTGTACCAACATTCATAAATACAGGTGTCTGAATTTCTCCATGAACGGTAGAGACACGGGCTCTTTTTGCCCGTCCCTCTGTTTTTAAAATTTCATATTCCATTATTACTTACCTTATTTAGAAGTCTTCTTTGCCTTACGTTTGTCAAGAGCGTTCTTTAAATCATACCACAGGCAGCCTGCGATGCATACAGAAGAATAGCATCCGCAGATAACACCTACGATAAGTGGCAGTGCAAACTCCTTGATGGATGTTACACCAAGAATATAAAGAACTACTACCATGATAAGAGTTGTCAAAGAGGTATTGATGCTTCGTGACAATGTCTGTGTAACAGAAACATTGACAACTTCTGCCAAATTCTTGTTAGTGTGCAAATTCTCACGGATACGGTCAAATACAACGATTGTCGCATTGATAGAATATCCAACGAGAGTCAGCATACAAGCAATAAACGTATTTCCTACAGTCCAGCGAAGCACTGCATAAAATGCCAGTAAAACAAAGACATCGTGAAGAAGCGGAAGAACAGAGCTTACACCAAAGCTAAACTCCTTGAAACGAATCCATACGTAAATTAACATAAAGATTGCTGCAATAATGACAGACAAAATTGCAGAACGCTTCATCTCACCGCTGACTGCAGCACTGATATTTTCAGTCTGAATGGTACTCTCATCTACTCCAAAGGTCTCTGACAGCTTACTGTAAAGTGCATCTCTTTCATCTACAGTAAGTGTTCTTGTCTTAATAATAACCTCGTTGCTTCCTGTTACAGGTGTCATCTGGATATCATTGTCACCTGTTACCTCGCTTACAACTGGCTGTACATCACTTTCGAGCTTCTCAACACTGTAATTCTCATTAAAGGTTACGCTAGTGGAAGCACCGCCGATAAAGTCAAGGCTGTAATTGAAGATATGACCCTTTACACCACTGACTACCATCGCAACAATGCCGATTGCAATAACAATACCTGATGCGCTGTAGAACAGCTTTCTTTTTCCAATAAAGTTAAATGTTTTTGTGTAAACAGTCTTTCCATACAGCTTTTCATCCTGCAGACCAACTGCATAGAAGCTCTTCAAGATATTCTTTGTAATTACAAGTGCTGTAAACATGGATACAACGATACCAAGAGCCAATGTCTGAGCAAAGCCCTTTACTGTACCAGAACCGATAAAATACAAAACACCTGCTGCGATTAATGTAGTAACATTTCCATCGATGATTGCGGAAAATGCCTTAGCAAATCCTGCATCAATTGCTGTACGAACACTCTTTCCAGCTCCGATCTCCTCACGGATACGTGCGAAAATAATACAGTTTGCATCTACAGCCATACCAATACCAAGAATAATACCGGCAATACCTGGAAGTGTCAGTGTAATTTCCTCATTAAACGCACTTAACAGAACAATTACAAACGCAGTATACATAACAAGCGCGATAGATGCTGCCAAACCTGGAATACGATAGTAGATAATCATGAAAGCAAATACTAAGATCAGACCGATCACACCTGCCATAAGGCTTGTACGAACTGCATCCTGTCCTAATTTTGCACCAACTACCTGAGAACGCATCTCCTGCAATTGAACAGGCAGTGCTCCGATACGAATATTGGAAGCAAGTGTCTGTGCTGCCTCAAGATCACCCATACCAGTAATGGAGCATGTATCAGACGCAATATGCTCATTTACAGTCGGGGCACTTAACACTTCGCCGTTATACATAATGTAAATTCTGCCCTTTGTAGGTGCTAACTCCTCTGTTGCCTTTGAGAATGCCTCGACACCATCAGATGTCAGCGTCAGATTTACAACATACTCTCTTGCATTTGTTGTTGCATTGCTTCTTGCACCGGCCTGTGCGTCCTTGATCTGATTTCCGTCCATGACCTTGGTTCCCTCTGGATCACTTGAATCCGTACAGAAAATCAAGGTACCTGGTTTTCCAAGCTCCTGCAAAACTGCATTTGCATCTGTTGCACCTGGAATGTCTACCGTAATACGGTCAGATCCCTCAAAATAAACCTGTGCTTCAGTTGAATAATCCTGCACACGTTTTTCAAGCTTTGCCTTCGTGTCGGACATATCCTGGCTGTTTACATCGCCTACTGCCTCATAGGTGATGCTGACACCGCCTCTAAGGTCAAGACCAAGGCTGATGTCGTTTAAACTTCCTGAACGATCACTTCCAAGGCCGCTGACGGCTGTGTATACGACAAATGCGATGACTGCCAAAAGCACAACCAGACGGATAATCCCTTTTTTCTTGCTCATCTTTCTATCTCCTTCTCTATTCGGAGGCTGTCTAAGATAGTCTCCTTTTTCATACAGATCTAAGATCCGTACTAATTCATGTTAACACACGTGGGAGATTTCACCGGCAACATCAGCAGATGCCCCTGTCTCTTCTTCCATGTCAGCAAGTGCTGCCTTAATCATGATGGCACACTCAATACGCTTCTGCTGCATCTTACATCCAACATCATAGGAACCTGTGATAGAACCTGTGAAGTTGTATGCATTTGCATTACAGCCGCCGCTGCAATAATACTTCGCGAAGCAATTCTGACAGGCTGGCTTTGCA
>OGQJ01000027.1_pt1 | contig 141796 bp, 138 predicted proteins | sample 1553161 | NCBI WGS metagenome assembly OGQJ01 (sample SAMEA2579923, study PRJEB22360) | human gut metagenome | biome: human gut; feature: human-associated habitat; material: faeces | place: Denmark | collected 2008/2010 | reverse complement strand
CCCCAGAACATCCGGTATTCCAGCCGCGTGTTTTTTCTGTAAAAATGTCTGATTTCCCAAAAGGAAACCCGCGAAATTCAGGAGAAGAAATTACGCAAGTTGGCTGCTTCCGGGAATTCGGATATTTTCATTGATGGAGAACCTGTCAGCGATGATTTCGATTTGGATGGCATCCGTTTGAAAGACTACGAAATCAAATTTAAGAACGGAAAGGTTTATCTAATTAGCTATTGATTTTTTGGAGGGTATATGTATGAGAAAAGATTTTACAGTCAAGCAATTTAACGAAAAGATTTATTTTTTCGGCTTTTATGCAATTCGTTCTTTTTTTGCTGTGCTCGGAATTAGTGCCATCCTTGTGGCTTTCTTATATAACATTCCTCTCTGTGCGCCATTCGGCTTTTCTTTTTTGTTGTTTGTTGATTTATCTGGTATTCATTACAACCGATTTTTTCGGAAACGGTTTCCTGCGTATTTCCGAGCTCGGTCCATGCAGGAAATCGAAGCCTTTGGGGACCAAATAAAAAGTGAATTCTTTGTATATGTGGTATGTGTTTCAATAGTAGGTCCATATATTGCAATTGTTCAGAAAGAAACTACACTCATTTTCCCACTCATCATTCTAACCGCTATTTACTCTTATGTTGTATGGAAATTGCCACATATTGAGGCATTCGAAATCAAGCGTTAGTGCTTCGCAAGCACCACAAAGAAGAGCCAACATACACCTCATCCAATAGAAAATATGGAGAGTTAATGGAAATTCAAAGGATTTTTTATAAGAGTATTTTCAAGGTTACAGAAGTGTACCCTTATTTTTCCAACAAAAAAAAGAATGCAGCTAAAGTGTTCCCAAACTCTGCATTCTTTTTGTTTTCTTACTCTTCCTTTGGCTTTTCACAGTGCTCAAATTCGTATACGAACACCCACGGGTTTGCATCCCAGCCGTAACGATCAATATCAGATTTCTTCACGGTGCTATCCCAAATTTCCGAAAATTCATCAATTTCATTGTAACCTTCGTCTGGACATGTATCACATCCAAATGTGGCGTTACATCCTCTGCAATTTGATGGATACACACCCTCTGCAATACATCCATCTTCTGTAATTTTCTGCAGCCGCTCTACTCTCACATTCTTGACCTTAAGCCAGATCCGTGCGGCTTCTTTCGGCATACATACCGGCGATTTCCACGGCTCATTCGCATCCTCCGAGTTAGCAATACTTGCTTTGTATCCGTAAAATTCTGCCAGATGGCAACTTTCGCCTTTGCCTACTCGCTTGATGTACTTATGCCATGTTTCACGCACATAAAGGATATCTGCTAGTTTATATGGCGCTTTCTCAATACACGGCTCATTTCTGCCGTTGTACAGCATCGCTCCATCCTTAATATATCCCGTCCAATTCGGATTTTCTCCAGGTAGGAATGTGGCCGGACAACGCATACAGGTTTTTCTTCCATCCAGCAGCGCCGGGATCAGATCAGAAGTAATAAAAATCGGCTTACTCTTCATCTACTCCACCACCTTTCACGATAGCCAACACAACATCTTTCCGAAGTGCTTCAAACGTTTCATCACGCCTAATGACGGAAATTGAATTCAGTCTTTTCATCTGATTCATAAGCTCATTTCCGGCTCCGCATTTGCGCATGATATCCAGTACGGCATCCCTCCGGAAAATAGTTACCATTGTGCCGAATCCAAGACTGGCTAGTAATGGCTCCTCTTCTTCCAGTATTTCCAGCTGTATTAAGGCTTTGTCCGCATCAAATGTTTTCTCTGCTTCCTGGATCGCGCTGCGGATATCTTCTTTCGCTGCAAGATATACCTCTTCTCCATATTCCTTCAGCCAGGTCAGCTTATTGGAAAGAATATTGTAAAGTTTTTCTGTGTCGGTCATTTCTCCCATCGTATTATTTTCTCCTTTCGATGTATGTTTTACGTTACATCAGTAATATGAAATAAAAAAGAGACGCAATCTCTGCATCTCTTTTTTTCTCATATTATTTTGTGGCAAAATCCCTGTATTCATTAATTCTTTTCAGCTCCCGATCAAGGCTGCCATCACTAACATACACATCATCTGTGTCATCCACAAATTTTCCATCTCTCGCAGTGCTGATTGTCACGATATTGCAGTAATCCCTGTCTTTATCCGGGTTGTAATCTTCATCCTTGTATATGTGCAGAACAAGATCGCAGTTTTCTCCGAATTCATACACCTCCAGTTTTTCGTCTGAAAGCAGGTCTTTGCAATAATTAACAATTTCATCGATACCCGGTCTTACAAGCTGATATACATTTTCTCCCATCGTATTATTTTCTCCTTTCGATGTATGTTTTTCGTTACATCAGTAATATGAGATAAAAAACGCAGAACCCGATACTCCCAAGTCCTGCATAAGTACACGTTACAAATTTATGACGAAAAACTCATAGGTTTGCCATGTAAATCTCATCTGCAACATTTGCATTAAGCAAAACAGCAGGTTTTTCATATTTTTCATAAAATTTTTCCATATTTCTTTGACGATTCCCCAGATGGCGCAATATCCCATATAAAGACAAAAATTATACGAGGAGGGAATCAGAATGGAAAACCGAATTTTACAATATTACCTGCAGTCACTCATGCCACAGGAAACACTTCCGGAAGAAGTAGAAGACCAAATACATACCTGTTTTTCAGATGACGAAATCGCAGAATACGAAAGCCGTCTTCCGAAGCTTGATTACTGGTACAAGGGCATCCAGGGGCTTCTCCCGGGGCAGGATTCCGTCAGCCCGGATGCCATGAAAAACACAAACATGGTATTCGCATGGGAGCAGGGAAACCATATGAGACAGAAGATGTTTCCGCTCGCAAAGATGGCGCCTGTCAGGGAAAGCACCCTTACCACTGCCGAAGAGATCTTCAAGCAGACTGCACATTCTGACAGCGTGTACGCACACACCTGTTTGTGCAACAACCGGAAAGAAATCGACACCACTTCAAGGAATATTGCCGCCTGCTACACAGCTGTGATGGATCTCGACTACCTTCCAGAGATCAACAAATTGGATAAAAATGGGAACTATGTAATGTCCACGGAAATGGCAGCTACATATCTTCTGCTGTACCCACGGTTCTGCAGATTTTTCAAGATGCTCCCGCCATCCATAATCGTCCGGACCGGGAAAAAGGGTGCACAGGTGTACTTCTTTTTCAATAAAAATGTCCGGGACGAGAAACGGCGTTTCGAACGTCTCCATCAGACACTTGTGCATCTTTTTCACGCCGACCCTGCTGTTGGTTCCCTGTTTTCCATCGTGCGTGTTCCATACAGCAGCCGGTTAAGTTCCGGGTCTGGTGTATCTGTCGGACAGCCGGAGATCCTGTGCCAGACAGACAAGATTTATGATTTCGATTCTTTCTGCGATGCCATGGAAGACGTCGCAAGACATACGGTAATTTACAAAGACTCAAAGAATATGGAATACCGCTACTCCAGCAAGTTCGACCGGGAATATGTGGAACAGAAATGGGACCCGGACAAAAAGACATGGAATCCGAACGGCTCCATGATATTGTCTGCCTATCTGGACGCCATCGGCTATGGTCTTGACAATGATCCAGACAATGGTCCGGATAACAATCCAGATGATGATTCGGATGATGGCTCTGGCAGCAACCCACCATCTGGACACGGTCAGACAGGATGCGATGATACAAACGGTACCACCGCGTCAGACAACAGACAGGGTCATGCACCGCAGGCAAATCGGAAACGGGTAAACCAGGAAAATACAGAAAAATGCAATGCCAATCCGACAGCATACGGTAATACCGAGGTTACCGACGAGATGATCTCGCTGTCCCACATACTCTTCGATGATGCACCGAAGGCACACCGGAAGCGGGGGAAAGGCAATACCGGCGCAAAAACTTCAGGAACACGTTCTGCTGTTGAAAAGGATAAAATGAAAGCGTTCCACAAGAACCGTGACCACGACGTTAAAACACTTGTCGCGCTGAGAAACTTCGACGTTACCGGATACCGCGATCTTATTCTATACAACTACGCCACCAACTTAAGTTTCATGAATATAGGCAGGGAGGACCTGATCCAGAAGACAAAAGAACTGAACCGCTCTTTTACCTCTCCTCTTCGCGAGCGTCAGGTAGACACCCTCCTGCGGTACGTCCTGCATAACAGTGGCCAGGTTAAGGTTAAGTCAGATTTCGACCTGTTCTGCCTGCTGGACATGGGGGAAGAAGAACTTTCCCATATGCGCAACACCTACACTCCGGAAGCAAAAGCGCAACACCGGAAGGAAACACTCGACTGCCGTAACCAGGAAGCAAGAAAAGCACGCGCCGACAGAAAAACCAGACGGTCTGCCAGACAGATCAGCATGATTTTTCGCACCATCAAAGAAACCGGAAGTGTCCGGGAAACCTGTGAAAAAACAGGAATGGCAAAATCCTCTGTTTACCGTCTTTTAAAATCCATGGGTGAGACCGTAAAGGGCGGAAAGAATACGTCAGCCCTTTTGGAATATCTCAAAGGAATGATTGACAAAGCCATCCGGAATCAGACATTCTCGGAACTTTTTATGCTACATATTAAAAAGCAGGATAACCTGTTCTTTTATGATTACCCTCAGTATGCCGCCGACTGCGACAGACTTTGCGGTCAGGCTGTCCCCGCTTAAAATTTCATACTTTTTCCTCCCGGCCGCCTCTGACGGTCTTATTTTCGTGTCTGAAGTACATTTTGCGTTAAAATTACTGTCTTATGGAAAAATCTTCCTGCTTTGTTTTCCTCTTTTTTTTTCCGTCTCTGCCATCCGAAAACCGTATGCGTCTTACTGCGGACATGTCAAAGACAGCACATGCCACACTCTTCAAAGCCGCTCTGGTGGCTGGTTTACAGCCAAACCCGGTTATCTGCGGATGCACTTTCTCATTTTCTGGTGATGGCATATTTGAGGGTATTTTAGGTATCTGTATCCAGTGGTGGGGGATAACTGGGGGCAAAGGGGATGCATGGAAGAGGAAAGAGGAAAGAAAGGAAATACGGGCACAGGAGTCATGATGCAGGAGGCAGGCCGCAAGATTCTGCAGAATCGTAAGGGAAGTCTCCAGTTCCATCGGTCTCGTGGTCAAAAACATCCGGGGCGGCCGTCTCATGCTTATCCCCGAAGCCTTCCATGTGGTCGCTGTCTCCCATCTCATAATCATTTCCCCGTTCTACCTCCTGTGCGGTAATTATCATATGCAGCTTGCAAAATTCTGACATATATTTCCTCCAATCAAAAAAAGGAGAGGATATTTCACCTCTCCATAATTTTGTGCATAATAAAAGAGCAGGAGTTGTTAGCTCTTACCCTCTTATTTGTAGAAGTAATTAAAATGCTGTTCCTCCACCTTCATTCATCATAAGTACCTCCTTTACTTAATACCAGTATACCATATGTTATAACTATTTTTAATAAAATTACCGGTCTTCAAAATCATCGCCCGCATCGTACCCATCGGTCTCGCGGTCTTCTGTTCCCGCTTCGTGGTCCGCTACCTCCGGGACGGCCGCCTCATGCTCATCCTCAAGGTCTTCCAGGCGGTCGCCGGACACCATCTCATAAGTATCCCTCTGTTCTTCTTCGTGTCTGAATGCTTCGAGGTCTTCTTCGGACGGTTCGGAGAAAAAGCTATTTTCTTTTTCTTCCTTATCCTGCTCGTATTTCCCGATATCGAAATCTTCCTTAACGATATCGATCTTCTTGACCTGTTCCCACTTTACAAAGCTGAACTGGACTTTCGACTCCCCATTTTCCGTCGGAACCAGAATACGGTCGTTCACCGCCGTAATGACGGGCTTATCCCCCGCTTGCTCCAAAAATTCCTTCTGAAGCTCAACAGGTGCAACTACAGCAAGAACGTCACACTGACTGATCTCATCTGCCAGCTCGCTTGCGTGCTTGATCGTTTTGTCGATCTGTGTGATCTCGCTGTCTCCCAGCGCTGCTCTCTGATCCGGTGTCATATCGTGCCGGCTGAACCACAATACCTTTGTACTCATATCTTTCCTCCACAACAAAATATGTCTGCTTTACACCTTCAATATGAAACAAAAAAAGTAATTAATCCTTCGGCCATTATTTTTTGAGCATCCGGACACCTTCCTCGCCGTACCCGACCGGTTTTCGACTTGGTACCTCTTTCTGCATGACGCGGATCAGAACATCGAACGCCACGTCATCCTTCACATCCCAAAAAAGTTCCGAAGGAAATCCAGGGGATTTCTGTATGCACTCAAAAAAAGAACCCCGCAGGGAAATACATTCGTATTCCCTCCCAGGATTCTTTCTTCTTCTCCTATCTGCTCAGATGTATCCGGATGCCTTTGTACTCATAGGTGCCGTCCTCTGACTCATTTTCCATGTCATCGAGGATATTTACGACAAACTCCCTGAGCCCGGTCTGGTACTCATATTCCAGAGCTTCTGCGGCTTCCGGTGTAATAAATCCCATTGCGGAACTTTCCACAAAATCCGGTTCCAGTTCCAGAGGAAATGCTTCCTCTCCATCCAGCATGTCGTACAATTCTGCCACATCCTGCTTCGTCAGTCCGTCCATGCCAGGTTTCTCCTTTAAGGCAATCCCGAATTTTCTCGATTTTTCCATGTTTTCCATGTTTCCCGCAGCGGATTCTCCACCAATCAGAATTTCTTCGTCGTCAACGGAAACTTTGGATAAATCGAGGTAAAAAGCGGGAGCAATGACACAGGATTTCTCCTGGTTGCAGTAGCTTTTGAGGTAATAGTCTGCTCCGGCGCACGGGCTGATATACAAAGCAGCTTTCCCGCGGACAGTACCAAGCCAGACGTAATCCATTGCACGTTCCGCCAAGGTAACAAGTGCCTTCCGCCATACCTTATTTGTGCCAGCAACATATCCGGCCGGGAAGTATAAGCCCTCTTCCCGGGCGGAATACTTCTTTTCCACACCCTTGATTCTCTCATACAATTTCCGGGTCTTCTCATCGTAGTCGTTAATACTTGAGATGTCACTGCTGTAATACTGGCTATTGCCATATTCTTCCATTTTATATCCCGTCCATGGACCTGATGTGATCCCAAGGGACTGCAAAATTACTCCATTACTGTTATCACATAAAACAGCGATCCAGTCATATCCCGCAAATCTGTATTCTTTGCCTAATTCAATCTTCTTACTCATTTCATTTCTCCTTTCGATGTATCAATATTTACATCAGGAATATGAAACGAGAAAACCTTTGCAGGTGGACAAAAACACACCGTAGTTTTCCTGTATTCCAGTGTGCTGTGCAAAAAAAAAGAGACACCTGTAAAAAGGTGACTCTTTAAATATGCTGTTTTGTCCTTAGAAATTTCCTGCAAATCTTACACCGCTGCATCCATTCCGATCAGGAACTGGCTTTCATCCACAAGGTAAAAGTCTTTGTTCTGGAGAGTTTTTTCATATTCTGCTTTACCTTCAAATTCGTTAACAACAGCCTTTTCCTCCGGCTCCATCTCTTCATACGTTTTCTTTCCGTATGATGGTGGCAGCCAGCCCTTTTTCTGTGCTCCGTAAAGGTTGAATTTCTTCAGCAGTTTCTCATCTTTGAATACGATATGGCAGGTTCCTTTCTTGTAAAATGTTACCGTAAAATACTTCAATTCGATATTGCGGGTCTGCCCGTTTTGTGCTGCGGCTCTCAGAATATTTTCCATTCCTACACCATCGCTTGTGCGCCCGTTGTCAAGGTAATTAAAGCATTTTTCCATGTCGCTCAGGCGTTTCAAACAGCCACCTTCATAGCTGTAGTTGCTCCAGATTGGATCAAATTCTTTTCGGTAATTCGAAAATGCATTGAAGCTTGCAATCACCTTTTTGTTGACTTTATAGGCACTGTTTGTCTTCCATCCATTGTAGTAATGGATCGTGGTACCCATGTCCTCGGAAAACCAGCCGCTGCAGAACAGGTCAAACAAATCAATGATCGACTGCTCAATGCCTTTGGAAACATTCCTCATCATATCCCATTTTACTTCAAGGATATTGAAAACCGAAAATTCAACATCTTTAAGTTCGTGGATCTTTGACTGATATTCATCCAATACATTGGAGGTCAGTTTACCTGTAAACTTAGGATTTGAAAACAGCGTTCTCCAATATTTTCCCCGCACTTTTTTTACAAATCCATTAACCGATGCTTTCTCATTTTCAATTTTCAGATTTAAGATGCAGTTATAATCGTACATGGATGTGTCTTTCTTTTGTGGAAAACTTGACAGAATATACGGCTGAATTGTCTTATATTCTTCAATCAGCTGACATCCGGCTTCTATCTCCATCTGGTACTGATCAACAATGGCTTTAATAAAGTCATTATCTGCCAGAAACTGTTGTTCCACCGGATCATGTTCTTTGACAGCCTTTTCCTTTTGCAGCTTATCCATGATACTTGAAATGCGCTCCGGTTCTGGAAATTTAACCCTTACAAGCGCAACTTCCACTTCCGTCTGACGCTCTGCGTCCAAAAACGCATGTTCAATATATTCCACTGTACCGCCTGCGTTTTCAATCAGCTGAACCAGCTCCTTCCGGAGATTGGTATATGGATTTCGGATCATTTCTGCATTTACCAGGGCAACGACCGCACCGCCATGTCTCTGCTGCATTTTCAGAGCTTTCATCAGATGAGCATCCCCGTTTGAAAACGGCGGGTTCATGACGATCAAATCGTACTGTTTCATCGTTGTATAGGTAAGAAAATCATCTCCCACTACACGATAACCTGCGTCCTTTAAGCAGTTGCGCAGATCCTTGTTGATTTCAATGCAATCAATATCAAGATTTTGACACCTTGCATGGTTTTTAAGCCCCTGCACAATATTTCCTTTTCCTGCGGATGGCTCCAAAACCGTCTTAACATAGTTAAGATTAACTCCGTCCAGCATTTTGTTGACAAGTTCCTCCGGTGTTGGGTAAAACTCTTTGTAATTTTCCATAGTTCATATTCTCCTTTCGGTACATCATTGTTTACATCAGGAATATGCAACAAAAAACTTTGCACAGAATCCTATCGAAATTTTAAAAAATCTAAAAAAATTCTATTTTTCTTTGACGATTTTCAAAAAGGCTCAATATACCAGATGAGACGAAAATATTCGTTTTCAGGCACAAAAACATACAAAAGAAGGGGGGGAGATCAGATACCCGATATAAGAAGTCCGACATCTTATCCGCTTTAACAATTAAACAGGGAAGGAGGATACCTGTATGCCAGTATTTACGATATTGGTTATTTTGGCAGCTATTCTTTTATGGCTGCTGTTATCGCCACTGTTCTCAAAAATTGGCGGTAGTGTAATCAGAAAAATTAGAAATATTTTTCAAAGTGAAGAGAGAAAGGAAAACGAAGATGTCGAAAAAAAAAGAAAATAATACCAACTCCTGGATCGTTGGTGCAGTTATTGCTGCAGTAATTATAATCATCGGATTAATCATCCTGTCTATGTCCATCACAAAAGTTCCCGCTGGATATGTTGGTGTCAAGTATAATATGAACGGCGGTGTTGAAGGGGATGTATTGGATCAGGGATGGCACTTTAAATCTCCGACCGTTAAGGTAACGCTGTATACGGTTGGTATCGAACAGAGTTACCTTACTTCCGGAAAGAATGGGGATTCACCGGATAACGACAGTTTCTCTGCGTCCTCATCTGAGGGAAAATCCATCCAGATTGATCTGACTTACACGTACAATTACCAGCACGATAAGGTCAGCGAAGTATTTACAAAGTTCAAAGGACAGTCAGGAAAGACTGTACGGGACAGCTTCATAAAACCAAACATCATCAGCTGGACCAAGGAAGTCATCGCACGCTACAAGGTCTCTGATGTTCTTGGTGAAAAAAGGGCGGATGTTAATGCAGCGTTAACAAAATACCTTGCAGACAAGTTCGACCCATATGGAATTTCCATTTCGAATGTTTCCATGATCAATGCGAGCGTGGACAAGGAAACCCAGAAGGCAATCAACTCTAAGATCCAGGCACAGCAGAAAGCTGAAACACAGGCAATCAAGAATCAGACTGCAATCGACAAGGCAGAAGCGGACGCAAAGGTTAAGAAAACCAAAGCACAGGCGGATGCCGATGCAAGACTCATTGAAGCAAAGGCCGAAGCAGAAGCCAATAAGAAATTAAGTTCTTCCATTACAAACGAACTGATCCGCATGAAAGAAGCAGAAGCCCGTTACAAACATGGATGGGTTACCGTCCAGGGTGCAGATGCTGTTGTCAAGGATGATAGCGAAAAGTAATGCACAAAAAAGTCGCACCCCTTATGGGGTGCGTGGATACCATATATAGCGATATTAACCGTGGTTTCAAAATCCATTCGGGAAGGTTCTGAGAAAAAGGGGCACTCTCTTTGGAACTCCTGTATTTTCTCCCATCTTTCTCTCATTTCTCCGGCAGACCCACAGCCTTTCCAAAGTTAACGGAGGGAAACGGGGCATACCGCCCAACCTCTTCCCGGTACCACAAATTGTTCGTATGCCAATACGTACGCATGATGTCCTTTCATATTCCTGCTATTCTTCTTCTCTCTTCTTAATCTCCTCAAACATTGCCTGCATGGTCGGGTTGTCCTTGGTAAGCTTCTTGATGCTGATGTCGTCCACCTTATTGTTGGCGATCCGAAGCTGGTTGTCAGACCCCTGCAGTTCCCGCTTGACTTTCTGCAGATGATCGATCGTCTTGTCAATCTCATCAATTGCCTTGTCAAAATGAGTATGGGCGATATCGTAGTTGCGTCCGAAATTGTCCTTGAAATTCATCAGGTTTTCCTCGAAATTCGAGATGTCGATATTCTGGCTGCGGACTACAGCCAGCTCCTGCTTGTATGAAAGCGCGTTCATGGCTGCATTTCTTAACAGTGTGATGATTGGGATAAAACACTGCGGGCGGACAACGTACATCTTATCGTATTTGTAAGATACATCCACGATGCCTGCGTTGAACAACTCGCTGTCGCTTTCCAGCATGGACACAAGTACAGCATATTCACAGTTCTTCTCCCGGCGGTCTTTTTCCAGTTCCTTGTAAAAGTCCTCGTTTTTGTGCTTTGTGGCTGTCTCATCCATCTCGTTTTTCATCTCGAACATGATCGAAATAATCTCCACGCCATTCGCATCGGTTTCCCGGTAGATGTAGTCTCCCTTGCTTCCGGTTCTTGCATCGTTGTCTTTCTCAAAATATGCATTCCGGAATGCCGTGGCTCTTAACTGGTTGAACTGGATCTCGCAGTGCTGTTCCAGTGTCTCCCCGACCATCTTTGTTGACATTTTTGTCTTAAGGTCTTTGTAGTAGGCGATCTGCTCGTCCTTCTGCTCAAGTAGGATTTTCTCCCTGTCTTTTTCCTGTGTCAGCTGGGTCTCAAGATCCTTCTTCTCATCTTCAACTTTCTTGACAGCTTCCATGACGGCAATTGTCTTTTTGTCCTCGCTGCTGTCAAGCTTTGCCTGCAGTTTCTGGTTCTTTTCCTCTTCTTTCTTAAGCTGTTCCCTTAATTTCTCGATTTCTTTCTTATGTGTTTCCTTCTCCTGCCGGATCTCTTTTTCGTGTGCTTCCTCTTTTTGCAGTGCAAGCTGATTCTGCAGGTTTTCCATCTCAAGCCTGTGTTTTTCCTGTAAGTGCGCTTTCAGTTCGGATATGCGGGACTTTAAATCCTTCTCAAACTCCTTGTCCCGGATCTGCTGGGTGATCGAACTTAACTCCGTGTCGTCCACCGTAAATGCCTGTCCGCAATGCGGGCACTTTAATTCTGCCATAGGTAAAATCCTCCTCTTATTTTTCCATGATTGTGGAAATTTTTCTTTTTCGTTAATTTCTGTAAACAGTATACCAAAAATCGGTTTTAAAGGGTACGGTTCTTCCGGCATTTTTAAGAAACTGCTCAACATGCCTGGACTTCCCTTTTACTTTATATATTGCGTTGTATTGGATTTTGTCAAAAGAAAACCGGAAATTTCTGCAAAAATATGCCGGGAGACTTCGTTTTCCTGTAGCAACGGAGTTTTCCTGGCATATCTGTCTGCATTCCAAAAAGAATATCTTATCTGTTCGGTTGTGCTGAACGCATCGGACGAATCGGATACATATTGCTGGTTAGGTAGTCTGCTGGGTAAAATTGAAGGTACCGATCCATACATCGTCGCTTAATCCCTGTGCGGCAATCTGTGTACCTGTGTCTGTTTGGTATACTCTCATTGCTTCCTCTGTTTTTCCAAGGTCGTCCTGATAATCTTTTCCATGGAATATGGTCTTAGTCTGCAAGTAGTCAGCATCAATATGGAATAAAAAATGGAAACGAAATGTCAGCCCCTGGAAATATCCATGCAGACGCGCAAAAAAAAGGACGGAAATTTTTCCGTCCTTTTTTCGTTTTCCTTAATCCCAGTCGACAAGTGTTTTCCCGGTATCTTCGTCCACGATCTGGTAGTCGAATTTCTCTTCCCCACACTGCTCATTGCAGATTGCTCCATCTTGCCAAAAAACGGGTTCTCTCCGCGCTCGATCATTTCAAGGTCTTCCGGAGTTGCATCAAAGTATTCCGTGACTTCAATGGTTTTCCGGAGCGTGACCTGCACGCGGGTTGCATTCGATACGAAATCCTCGCCGATTGCCAACTCGCCCGCCCGATCTGAGCTGTAATTGTCCGTAACTCCCCACGCATTGTAGTAATCCCCGTCCTCGTCGACCTCAACTCCGTTGTTCAGATCCGACAAGATATCCGCCTCTGTCGGAATCTGTGTGTCTTCCGCGGTGTCAAGATCGGCATCCAGGATTTCCTTTCTCTTTGCCTCGCATTCCTTAATAAATACTGCAACTTTTCTTTTTCCTTCTTCTGTTAATACATATTCCATGTTGTTCTCCTTTCGATGTTTAACAATCCGGTTTACGTCTTTAATATGAAACAAAAAAAGCCTGCATCGCTGCAAGCCTTTCTTTGTTATTTCCATATGCCTTCGTTAAGCTTTTGGGGGATATAGACTGGCTTAACTTCGTAAATATCCTTACCACACGCGTTGCACACGCCGAAGATTGTTTTCCCATCGTATTCCAGATGGTACACATTCGATCCACAGCCACACGGATTGAATGTTTTGCCTCCATCGAGGACGTAGCTGTGGCACAATACACCATCCTCGCAATACTGGATTTTCCTTTTTCCTTCCATTTCTTTCTCCTTTCGATGATTTTTGTTTCCATATAGGAATATGAAACAAAAGAATACATGCAAAGAAGTCCGCCTTTTAACAGAAGAAGCTGTTTGTGATCTTGTTGCACTGGTACGTCAGCCACTGCACGACAAATTTACTTTCCCCATCTGGTTCATCCTCCGGTTCCGGGAACCCCAGCTGCGCGCAGGCATTCTGTGCCTGTTTTAAGACAAAATCCTTACTGTACCTGTTTAATTCCGCATCCCCGGCAAGGTAATGGGATAACAGTGCGCGGATTAAGTCCTTCCCGTATTTTTCATGCAGGAACGGGTAATCCGTGTCCTGCTGTTTGCACAAAATTTCGATTGGACGGTACAGGGACAGCGGCAGGTAAAAAGACAACCCGCATAGATCAATATGCATCTTTTCCTGACGGTGCCCGAGTGCGTCATCTGTATCCATCTTTATTTTTCTTATTTTCTGCTCAAAATCCGACTGTTTTTCCCCGGTGATTCCAAGTTCATTCATAATATCTGCATTGTACTGCTGTCTAATCTGCAAATCTTCATCCTCCTTCTTCTTACTCTTTTAACAGAAATATGCGATGCCGTTTTGCAAACGGAAAAAGCAGACCTGTGTCAACAAAAAAAAGAAGAACCCGAAGGTTCTTCTTACAGACCGTAGACAAAGTGCTCCGAGAAACTTCCGTTTCTCGGAGCATTTTTCTTTGTGTTTATGAAATTTATTCCGAAAACAGGAAATTTTCCCTTGGATTATGCCATCCGTAATCCCCATTCCTGCTTGCATTTTGCAAGCTTTTTTAAATTCATGCACGCAAACGTAAGCGCGACTTTCATTGTCATCCGCGCTTTGCCATACAACTGCGTATATCGAAATCCGTGGTTTTCCTTTGCCGTTCCAAAGATTCTTTCAATCGTTTCTTTTCTGTGTGAATATAGCTCCTTCATTCCTTCTGTATGCCGGATATCCTCACATGTTTCCATATAGTCTTCCCATACATGTCTCGTAACAACTTTTACATGGTTCTTGCTTTCTGTACACTGCGAAAGATACTCGCACTTTTCGCAAATCTGTCCACAGCTTTTATACTCGCGATATCCGTCCCGATTTGTCGTGCTGTAATGCAGAAAGTGATTCCCTGGACAAATATAAGCATCATTATACTCATCATATACATACTCAGATTTCCTGAAAAAGCCATCCTTTGTCATGGGACGCTTGTAAGGAAAGACCGGCTTTATTCCATCATCCAAAAGTAGCTTTGCTATTGCAGGAGTTTTATACCCGGCATCAACGATACAGTATTTCATGCCGATATCTGCAAGCTTATCGTAAAGGCCTTTAAAAGTTCGACTGTCATGCTCATTACCAGGGTTTACTGTAAAATCAATAATCCATCCATTTTTATCGCATGCTGTTTCAATCCCATAAGCAAACACATGCTTGTGCTCGCCTTTCCGAAACCAGCCGCTCTCAGGATCTGTAGTGCTACACTTAATTGTTTTTTCATCTGACGGAACATCATCCGTATAATCTTCAAACTTGTCGTTGCCACCGGAACCAGGTTTGTTGTTATCGTCTTTATCTTTCAACGGTTTCTTTCCGTGCGCTTCTCTGTCTGCGTTAATGTCCTGACGCAGCATGTCAGCATAAAATAAAGCTTCCTGTTTTGCGATTCGTTTCTGCATCTTTCTGTTGTTCGCCCGCGCTTTCACATGTGTTGCATCAACAAAAATCTCTGTTGAATCAACCAGTTTGAAACGGTAACACTCCTCAAGGATACGCTGGAAAATCTGCTCGAATAAGTCGGTATTTTTAAAACGACGGGTATAGTTTTTCCCGAAAGTAGAAAAATGAGGGACCGGATCATAAAGTTCAAGTCCAAGGAACCAACGGTAAGCCATGTTTACTTCAATCTCTTTGATTGTCTGCCGCATGCTTTTGATTCCATACAGGTATTGAATAAGCGGTATCTTAATAAGCGTAACCGGATCAATACTTGGTCTACCCATTCCGTCGGAATAAGTATCACGGACGAGATCATAGATGAATGTCCAGTCAATAGCTTTGTCAATAAGTCGTAGAAGATGATTCCGCGGAACAAGATCATCAATACATACCATCTGCATTTGCTTTCTTACTTTTTCTGTTTCTTGTGTCATCATAGAACAATACCGCCTTTTTTGATACCTTTATTATACCAAAAAGAGACTGAAAAGTCTTGAAAATACTGACTTTTAGCCTCTTTAATACAGAAAAATCCTCGGCAAAAAGCCGAGGACTTTGTCTACAGTCTGAAAGAAGAACCCGAAGGTTCTTCTTAATTCTGACAGTGCCGACATTAACAGCATACCGGTATCGTCAGTGCCTCACGCTGTGTCCAGCCATCCATGATCCGGCGGTGATATGTCTGGTACTTAATATGATAGTGCTCACACATCTCAACCATGCTATTGAATGGTCTGTTCCGATGATCAAGAACAGGAGCCTTGATCTGTCCTGCGGAGAAAGCACTATAAGTTACTTTCTTGCGTACAAATCCAGTGTCAACAAACTCGATGTCGATATCGTCCTTTGTACGAAAAGAAACAATTCTTGCTTCCTGTCCGCAACGCATGGTACGGATCTCCCCAAGGTAAACCCTGGTAGGACTGACCGTACCTGCGTTGAAGGAACGGAGATCGGTGGAACGGATCTCATCATTGGACAGCTTGACTTCGATGTTTGCATAGCCGTGGAAAGCAACAATTTCGCCTTCCAGACCACACTTCATCATTTTCTTCTGTCCAACGTATTTCTGCTCGTCCTCCATCCGTCTCTTGGACTTTTTCTGTTCGTTTACAGCAATAGAACCTTTTTTGAAAGCATCATAAGTCATATGCTCTCTGATGGTTTTACCCTCAAACCGAACGTCAATGTCCTTATTCCCACGGTAGGCGATGATTTCTGCCATTACCCCACAGTTCATCATCTTTTTCTCACCTACGCGTGTGCGAGGACGAGGACTTACGGAACCTTTTTTAAAGGAATCATAAGCCACTCTTGTTCTTTTGGCAGAGTTTTCAAATTCCACGCTAATATTTGTACTCCGTGGGTAATCTGTAATCTCTGCGTCCATCCCGCAATGCATGGAACGGATTTCTCCGAGACGCATTGCTCTTTTCTCCTTATTAGAGAACTCGGCCAGTTTCTCCTTCTTAAAGTCAGAATATCTGACTCCGTGGCGGATATGTCCAGTTTCAAACCGGACATCCATGTCGTTGCAGCTGCGGTAGGCAATAATTTCTGCCATTAAACCGCAATGCATCATACGTGTTTCGAATTCTCTATTTATAATTTCATTCTTCTTCATAATAATTTTTTCTCCCTTCGATATGTGAAATTGTTTACATCACAAATATGAAATAAAATTTTTGTTCTGCGCGGTGTTCTGCGCGGATATCCATCCGTCTCTTACAGTCAGCTTATGGAAAAATCTGTGAAAAATACCAGGCAAGCAAAGAACCGGAACAGACCGGCTGATCAGGCTGTATGAGTTTCTTTCGTGCTGCGAAGACAGCGACATCCTTGAATTGGTCGACAGTGGTATGTTCAACGATGTGATCCGCGGATACGCAGGACTCGCAGGACTCGTAGCACGCAAAGCTGGAATCGATAACGACAAGGGATCTTTTGAGACAGCAGATGAGATGACTCTTTTTCGAGAAGACAACCGGGAAGGTAATGGAAGAAGCGGAAGCAAGTGTGGAAGATAAGGAATACTGATGCACAAAAAAAACGGAGGGGTAATCCTCCGTTTTCTCTTTCTACTTGCAGACTGTGTAATTGTCCAGCTGGCTGTCATACACGTACACGCTGTCTGACAGGAAATCCTTCGGGTCCAGTGTTGCACTTACTTCGTGGACCATGTTGAGGGATTCTTTCGCCATCCCGTCAAGGTCTTCTTCATCCTTAGCCGGATAAATCAAAAGCTCATCCACACTGCTTGGAAGGATCAGGAGTTTCTTGCATTGATACGCTCTGCACAGCCGCTTCATCAGCAACGGATACGCAAGCGTTGTCGCACCTGCTAAATGCTGCTTGTTTGTCAGAATGTAATATCCAACATCCGCAACCGGTGCGTCCAGTCTTTCTGACACAAAGGAAGCCAGTTTGATAACTTCCGGTGGAAAGAGCCGGGCTGTATTTGTTTCCGCTATGCTATATAACGCTTCTGGAGATACCCCCCATTTTTCCGCATGCTCATTGCGGATTACAATGTTTGCAGCCTGTCCCGGTTTACTCATGACATTGTACTTAAAGATGACCACAAGATCACCTGTAATGTCAATGTACGGAACTTTTTCCAAAAGATCTTTATTATGTTCTCTGTTAATGAGAGTCATAATGATCCTTTCTTTTGCTTTTTCGAAGTCCGTGAACTGGCTTGTGTCGAAATCAGCTTTCGGCATATTTGCTTCAATAACTTCAAGAAACTGTTTAGCCAGCACTACTGCCGGAACATCAAAGTCCTTCTCCGGGTCGAGGTATACCACCGGTGATATATTGACGGAAGAATCATGAACGGTTAATCCCGTCATCGACTTTCCGTTACGGTTTAAGCCATGGTAAATCTTTACTTTCTTACCAGACATCTCCTCCATTGCTGCCTTTACTTCCTCTGCTAATTTTTCTAAATTTCTCATGTTTCGTTCTCCTTTCAAAATAACAATTTTTTACATAGAGAATATGAAATGAAATTTTTGTACCAAGAGAAAGCAGACCAGAAATGGATCAGATCTCGTACAGACTCTGTGTTCTCCTGTCGTAAAACTTGACTACCTTATTCGGATCCGACGTAAACATCACCACCTGGTTTAAATCACTGGCTGCCGACAGGTTCAGCTCCTTGATTGCGACCGGACGGCCATTTGTCTTAAGCACGGTTGATACCGCTGCAAACAGTGCTTCCTTTGCATCCCCGCTTAACTCATTAAATGCACGCATCTCGTCTTTGCTTGAAAATGATACCTTGAATTCCTCCGCATATGCCTCGATATTCCGGATAAAGAAGTTCCGGAGGTTCTTTACGATTGATGGCCGGAAGTTTTTACTGGATGACATGATGGAAAGTACCGTTGGAATCGAGAACGGTTTTCCATCACTCCCTTTTAAGCACATGATGTTGTCGAGCGCATTGCAGGTGTAGATGATCTCATGGATGTGCTGCCCTACTTCGTCTTTCACATACAGGATATTCGTGATGTTTTCCGGTGTGTTTCTTACGATGTCCTTTTGTGCGGCACTGCTGATCTGCGCAAGTTTTCTTTCTTCTTCCTGGTTTTTCTCCCGATTCTCTGTTTTCGGCGCAATGATTTTCCAGAAATTGAAAAGAAGCGCTGCCACAAATGCATCCGACCGGTCTACCGTATCCTCTTTTTCATACTGTGTACAGTACATATAAACGAAGTTGGCGGTAGAGATGATATGATTACACAGATCCTTATCTGTCTTTTTTGTCTCATTCAGTCTTCTTGAAATTCTTTTATAACTTTCATTTTCCAGAACCTCATCTGGAATATCAAATATACGGATATTACTCATAGTTTGTGTTTCCTCCATTTTCCTTCTACAGAAATATGACATTACCCTTTCTTAACAAGAATATGACATTACCTTTTTCAAACGAAGAAATAGATGTATACAAAATGGGCGGTCCTGAGTTGCACATATGCTCCAAGACCGCCCAAATATAAGATTTTTACTCTGTTAATCGCAAAGATCCTCGTAAACTCTTTGAATTAGCTGGTTTGTGTTAATTGTTGCAAGGTATCCAAACTCAATATTGCGTTCCCTACAAGCAGCGACAAATTTTCCATACGCCATGTGGTTCATATGGTCAGTAAAGAAATAAACCTTTTCCTTATTTTCCAGCATCTTCCCATCCACCGTCTTAAATTCTTCCGTAAGAAGGAATGTCCACTTCGGGAAGATTCGGCGCAGCTTATTATGCCAGTTAATATGTCCGCCGATAATGATTACGTCCTTATCCATGATCGCTTTTTTCATGGAATCAATACTATCGTCCGAAACAACTGGACTACCATCTTCGATCTTCATCTGATAAACAAAGTTCCGGAGAGCAACAAGTTCTGTCCGTTCGTCTTTCCATGCTAGAAGTTGCTGGTTAATCTTACCACTTTCCTTTTCCTGTTCTCTACACTGTTTCTGCAGGTCATGGATCATTCTTTCCTGTTCGTTGATTTTCCGTTTTAATTCTTCGTTTTCTATTGCGTATTTTTCAAGATCACCTGCGGTATTTTCCGGGATGGACTCCTTATTTTCCCTGACCGGTTCTGCAGGCTGTTTGTTTTCCTTCTTTTTGAGTTCTGTGTAAAAATCAGGGTTGAATTTCTGCTGCGTATGGTTCCAATATCCATCATCTCCAAGCAATCCGTCTATCTCGCACTTTAAGTCTTCCGTGGCTCCATGCATCCCTTCCATGATCGTCCGGACTGCCGCCGCCCGCTGTATTTCTTCGAAGGAGAATTCCTTCCCCGGGAAAAATTCCCAAAGCGTATAAAGAGCCTGCGTTAGTTTTTGTGTAATTGCATCGAAATTATTGTCATCATCAAGATGAGCGAAAATATAATTTTCGTCAAGCCCAAATTCCCGCAATGTGCGTATGGCAAACTCCATGATTTTGCAGTATTCCCTGAAAGGATATTTCCGGCGTCGCTGGAGTTCCTGGTCAGACCACACATTCACCTGTATTGCACTTGCATGGTAAAGATCTTCGTTAAGTGGCTCGGGGTCCGTAATCTTTTCGTAATTACGTGTTTCCCTTTCCATGGACTCCCGGATAACGGCGGACAGACAGCTGCAGGTTTCGTCGTGCTTTATGTTCAAGAAATCAGCCATAAGCAGTATTCGCGAGCCCTTCTGACAGCCAGACTCGTTTTCACACAGATCGTAAACGTCATACATGGATAGTTTCGAATACCGTTTGAGCTGATTGTATTCTTTCTTGAAATATGTTTTGTACAGATATATGATCAGCTTCCGGCAGTAGTCATCCCCAAGCTTTGCACCATTGTATATTGCACGGAACACCTTATGCTTGACCGCCTCATCCATCGTGTAAAGGTCGAACTCGTCCACGCCGTACCACCATGCTGCCATATATTTCTGTGCCTTATCAGAGCAGTGCTTGACAAAATCGTTAATCACCGCTGGGAAATCCCTGTATAGTTCGAGCGTCATAAAAGACTTCAAAAAATAATACTCCGCTCCGGATTTGTCCGTATCCTCCCATTTTCCTTCATTTTTCAATGTTTCCAGCCACTTGACAAATCTGACCGATCTATCATGGATTTCGTCATCCGTGACATCCTTTGTGGCAATATTGGTATCTTTTAAAAGTTTCCCCATTAACTCATCGCTTACGTACATTTTTCTCCCCTACTGCTATCCAGTTCCGGCACATCGTGATGGTCCATCCTTTTGATCTCCGCAAGGCTTGAGCCTAGGGAAATAAGCGCCATATTTAAGTTTGTATCTGAAACATGCGGAGGCATTGTTACCTCAAAAAGTTCCCTCTTTTGCAATTCAATGCCAGCCGCAAGGTCAATCGCTTTGTCATATAAGAGTCTTGCTCTTGTCACAAGTGGCATTGGTTTTTCTCCTTCTGACTGCATCCGGTAATCCAGATCAATGTTTTCCCATCTCATATCTTCCGGAATCTCTGTACTGACAAAAATCCGGTCACATGTTGTGCTGTGTGCAAAATATGCATACTTGTCCTCGCCGTCTTTTGCATACTTGATGATCTTTTTATCAAGTATAGGCAGATGTTTATACCTGATCCCTTGTTTTCTTAACTGTTCTTCGAACTCCCCCGGTTCACATTCCTGATATATTACATCGATTCCGTAGTGCTTAAATTTAAACATGTTCTTTTCCTCTCTTTCTAATCATAAAAATTAATTTTCAAGAGTAATCAGTCTTTTGAACTCCTGCCACCATTTGACAATCTGACCAAGTTCCGCGCTCATAAGTTTATCCGCATTAGCTGTGCCCGTATAACGTTTCCACTCATCGTGCAGATATCCTTCTTCCTGTGAAATTTGTGACATATCATCATCAATCACTTGCTGAACATCCTTGATCCATTCTTCTTTTGTCCGATATCTTCTTTTCCCATTGCAATCGCAGAAATCTTTCCAAGAAAAAAAACTTCCATCCAGATCCATTGGATTCCCTTCTGCAATTTCCTTTTTACAATCCTTAATGTCAATTCTTAAAGAATAAATCTCGTTCAAAGCCTTAATAAATTCATTAAAACTGTAGTCTTTAAATAGAAAAATGCAGAAATCGCTCGGAGTATACAATCCGATATCGTTGCACCACTGAGAAAAAAACTTCTTGTCCAAAACCATCCTGTAAACATTTTCAGAAAAGAAATGAACAAGTTGATCCATGCTGTATCCTTCCGTGATTAAATTCCTGCAAAGCTGCAAAGGGTTGTAAACGAAAATCTCATTGTCCTTTGTTACACTGCCACACTCATCCAAAACGATTTCAAGAAAATTACTGTCCATCTTTTTGCCTCTCCATTAATTCTTTCTTTTTCTCCCGGTATTTCCTCATATTTCCAAGATATTCTTCCAATTCTGCTGCTTTCTCATCAGGGATATTAACCTTATTTCCATCCAGATATATGAAATATTTTCCCGTTTTTCCGTAAATTTTCTCATTCCAGTATTTTTCCTGGATACATTCCGGCTTTTCCGGGAGAAGATCAGCAAGTTGTTTTTTCGCTTCCAATTTCTTTTTGTTGTGCTTTCGGAACAGTTTCTGCTCGGAAAGCATTTCCTGGTACCGTTCCTTCTGGTTTGCCAGTTCCCGGTCGGAAATCTCTGCTTCCTTTGCACCGATTGCAAAAGCTTTTTCTTTTTCCTCTTCCAGATGCTCGTATGGGACAACCTTAACCCATCCCATGTCCGGCTTGTGCATATAGGCCATCTGGCTGGCATCCACGGCTGTCCACCGGTATCCCAGAGCCTTAATCTCTTCCTTATATGGAAGGGTATCCCCTGCGAAGAACAGGCGGATCTGGATTTCACCTTTATCTGACAGTGTATCCTCTACAGATCCGCCGATCAGCAGGCCAAGTTTTGCATTCTCCTCCTGCTTCTGCTTTTTGTAACATTCCGAGCAAAGACCATATTCTTCATAATATTTGATCTTGCGGTCGCGCGCATCGGCTTTCCCGAAGAGCTGGACGGTTCCCTCGTGACCGCAGCTATATGTGACGTTATATTTTGCCATAATCTCTTTTTCTCTCTTATGTCTTATTGAAAGCTATGCTTCAAATGTTTCTGTGTTGTACTGCCAGCAAACAGCTTTCTGGATTGTGGTGTTGTGATAAACAACGCCAAATGTCGGAAGTTTTAATTCTCTTGCACACTCATACAAATAATATTTTGTATCGTTTGAAAGCCGTTCAATGAAATCATATTCTGCACGGTTCATGATGCAGGAATTACGCATATCTTCCGGAAGACTATCATCTTCTGTATAATACAGATATTCATCTCCGGTTTCCTTTTTCATGATATCTGCAATTACCGCACACGGCCCCACAGAAAATGCTGAATATCCATATTTCTTGAAAACTTCCTCCGGATCTTCTCCATCCACCGCAACCCGGCGGTAAAGCTGTGCGTTCTCCTTGCTGTCGCAGAATGTATCAGAATGTGTATTAAGAAAGTCAACAAATCCTTCCGGTGTTCCATGTACTTCAAAACCATAACCGGCGTATGTTGCAGGAAGAATTTCCACATCCCCTCCCGGTAATACACCACCAAAAATATTTTCCAGCAATCTTAATGCTTTCGGGGAATATTTTGTACTGACGATTACAGTATGCTGGATATAGTTTTTTTTCGCTTCGGCTGGTGCATCATATGGTTTATCAATATCGTTATCAACAATAATAACCTTGTTTCCCTTTGTGAGAATATAGTATACATGAAATTCGGTCTGACATTCACAGTTATTGTACCGCCAGTTGATGGAAACGATTGTTTCCTCTTCTGCTCCTTTCTCCTTGATATTCCCTGGGATATCATCACCGGTATTTTCTTTTTCCTTTACTCTGACGATCTGCACCCCATCCCTCTGTACAAAAGAATGAAGTCTTTCAAACATTGCTTCCATGCTTGGGAAAAAGCTGATCCCATCAGAAAAAGCAAAGAAATCAGAAATATCACTTTCCAGTCCCCTGACCACTTCTTCAATACCCGGTGTCTCATATCCGCAGGCATCCATCAGTTCCGAATAGGTCACGTTATGCATATGGTTTGTAAGCGCTTCCAGTGTTTTAATCTTCGGTCGGGCAATGACATCCTCGTTTAACATCCGGTTAATCGTTGCCGGGGACATACCAGCCTGCGCGGCGAATTCCTTCTGTGTCCGGAGTCCGATCCCTTTTTTTAACAATTCCCGGAATTTCTTCTGGTTGAATTTATTCTCTTTCATATTTATTTCACCAGGCGGGATTTCCCGCCTGTTCTCCTTTCCTGCTTACATTTTCCATTTTAACTGCTTCCTTATATAAAGGTCAACATGTTTGACGATGCCGCGTTCGATCACAGGAACCATTTCTTCAATAATTTTTTTTGCTTTCCTCTGGATCTTCCTCCTCTTCCTTATACCATCTGTGAGTCACAAAGCCGCGGTCGTTGCCATTTTTATCGACATACTCCATTTTCGGGCAGAGCCAATAATCGAGGGTATAAACAATATTGAATACGGATACTTCGAAAATCTTATCCGTAAAGCCGGTGTATCGTGGGTGGTTCTGCTTGATATACTCTGTAACAAACCCCCTTAAGCTTTCATTGACCTTCTGCTTAAGTTCTTCCTGTTTGACCATCTCTGGATCGTCGCATGGGTAAGAATCCCCGTTTAAAGTGTCATCGTGATCCTTGTACGTTCTGTATGCATCAAGTAAGAGATCAGCATCAATGTGGTTCTCCCAATGCGGTTTGTAGGCATGGATACTTGTAATAAAATCATAAAGCGTATCCAGCGAATCGTATGGCTCGAAACTCTGAAGAGATACGAATGGAGTGGAATGTGTTCCGTTGCTGATTAATCCGTCCGCCGTTCTCTGGATTAAACTCATTTCACTTGTAATGATAACACTAGGCATCCCAATCTCCTGCATCCGCTTTAATTTTGCAATTTTCATAACCAACCCTTCATACAGGAAATTGATGTTAATTGGAGTGTATCTTCCGCCATATTCGCTTGTCTCATCCTTAAAATACCGATATCTTACGGCAATCGGAAGTACCGGGAGAAAATGAAGAACCATATACTGGCGGTTTTTCACATTCTCTTTTTCAAGAAGCTTCTCGATCGCTTCCGCGCCTTGCATGGCAACAAAATCATTTTTCGCTGCAGCATTCATGTATTCCTGAATGCCCAGTACCTGTTTGTATGTATAATTCGTTTCTTTCGGATCAATGATCACCCACCCATTATAGTAAATCACCCGTTCAAGATCTTCGACTGACATTTTAAGTTCTTTAGAAAGGACAGGTTTTCTTCCAAGGAAATACTGGATATTCACAACAGGACGAGGAAGTGTGATGTGTCCCATGTTAAGACTTTCCTCTTTTTTCTCCCTTTCTTTTCCGGATAGAAGTTCTCCAAAAATATCCGGATCCAATGTAGAGTGATAAATACTTTCCGGATCTTCATCGTCAAATACTCCCGATACTTCTCCTTTGGAATTTAAAAGGATGTAATCGTCATCAATGTCCATCATTGCGGATACTCTCTGGACATTTGTGTTATACCATTTTCTTACCATCTTTATTCCTCCTTGAAATTGGTTTATAATTATCGTACGCTTCATTTGATATATTTATAATAATCCCAAATCAATCATTTGTCAACATAAAATTGCTTTATGCTTTATTTTTACATCCACGATAATTTTATATCAATCTCATAATAACAAAAAACGATCTCATAACATAAGACCGTTTTCTTATATCAAAATTCCCGTATAGCTTTTTCCAAACATTCTCTTACAAAGTGATACCTCACCGGGCAATAAAGAGCATTGGCCGGCGCTTCCCATTCTTTAGGGCCGGGAATACCAGTGCCTACTGACAAACTATTACGCTGCTACAGGTTTAGCTCCCCGTCCCGCAGGGCGGTTCACCACACAAGAGCTGCCAACAGGCAGGCGCGAAGGTATCGTCGACAGCAGCAGGAACTATTGCCTTGCCGTACCACCACCCCCCTTACTACCCTTGCGGGTTTATACGGGTGTGGATTTTATTTACAGTCACACAGGTTTACAGTTACATTTATACTTAAGCGGCTTTTTCATCGCTGCTGTATAACAACGTCAAAAGGGTATCCAGTGTACGCATCGGCACCGGAGGGAGTTTCGGGCAGCCATCCAGCTTCTCATACTCCCGGAAGAAGAACCGTGCCACGATGTTATACGATGCATTGAGATCACAGTTGTATATCTTCCCGTTCTGGAACTTACATACACTGTAGTTATACTTTTTGTTACCGTGTTCGTAGTGGTAAACACTGCGGCGGTTGGTGGTGCCGCTTCCGTCAAAGGCGTACTTTGAGGTGCTGGCCTTTGTCGTGTGGATCAGCACATCACATCTGCGTTTCATCTCAAGGAACTGAAGACCTTTCAGGCTGTCCCACTCTTTAAGGAATAATTCTGCACAGAACTTTAATGCGTCAAGGCATACTTTCCTTGTGGCATGCATAATCGATTCATCTACCTTGTGGCTGCCAGTAACTTCGCCTTTTTCTGTGACAAGCTGGCTTTTGATGTCCACAACATAGCAGGTATGGATCGCCATCGGTTTCGGCTGTAATGCTGTTTTCTGTTCTGCCATCGGTTATTCCTCCTTTCCTTTGTGGCTTTTTAACCCTTACACTATAAATATTGCGCTTTTTGGAAAATCGTCAAAGAATTTTGGAAAGTTTTTAAAATTTTTTCAAAAGGTTTTACGGAAACGTGGAATGGCAGACAGAATTGCCTGGATACATGGGATTTCCCTGCCCGAAAGAAAAGAAAAACAGCCATGCGAAAACATGGCTGGTAATTACAATAGCTTACTGGTGAAAGCTTAGTGCCGTGCGGTACCCTTACAGGGCATCGCAGCCCCAGGGCAATTTCATCGACACAGGGTTTGCGCACCTAGAATCTTCGATCATCAAATTCCTTATATGGAATTACAACGGAATCTGTCCGTTCCCCGATAAACTGTAACCTTATCTTTGCAGGCTTTAAAAAATCTCTCTTTAAATTCGAAACATATTCCTTTTGCACGATTAAGCTATCCATAAGATATTTTTTTAATTCTTCTTCATCTTCCGGGAGATTTGACTTCCAAAGATAAAATATCATGCCATCTTCCATTGGTGGTATATTTTGTTTGATGTTATTTTTTATTACCTCTGGTATATTATCACTGCTAAGATCTAATTGATCGTCTATGATATATTTCCCCTTGGCTTTATCGTATCGGGCTAGAATTTCCAGCTTGCATAAATCCTTTTTTCTTATGCCACCCCGTGTTCTTCTTAATCTACCGGCAACTGTCCCATCTGGGAAAATTGGAACCATTACTACAGTTTCCCGGCGTCCTGGATGATTAATTCGCCAATCAAAATAAAAACTTTTTACTGTAAGAATGCAATTCATACAATATAAAACGCGAAGAATGGTATCTTTACAAAATGCAATAATAATCAAATAAAATACAATCTGAATCCAATATACATACAGCGCTGTACCCTTCTTAACAATCCCACGGTCTGTAAAAATCTTATATACAAAATCGGCTAAAAAAATAATCAGAAAAAGTTTAAACGCTGCATCAGCAGACATTGAATAATCTTCTAAAAATTCCATCATTGAAACTTCCTTCTTTTCCTTGATGTTAACGGGAAATATATACTTTCTTCCCTTTGACTTTGACGCGGTAGCGGTTAATGTCGATGCCCTCAATTTCGAATTTATCGCTTACCGGTTCGCCTTCCATGTAAATTTCTGCTTCACCTGAATCAATTAGTTTCTTCGCAGTTTTTCTCTCTTCTGACATCTTCCGGGCATCTTTCGCTATCTGCTTCGTGTACTCCTGTAATTCCTTATCCGCCTGACTAATTTCCTGTTGGTAAAAATATAATCTGATTCCGCAAGGTAAACCAATGAGAAAGCTGCAAAGGATTACCAGAACAACAATTTTAAATGCATCACTTTTAACGATTTTCTTTAATTTTCCCATATTATTATCTCCTTGTCTTTTGCTTTATTTTTAATTACACTATATATATTGCGCCATATGTAACATCGTCAAATGATTTTTTGAAAGTTTTTATGATTGTTTTTATTTTTCTTAAATCAAGATTCCAATAATAAAATTTCACCGGAAAATGTTTATATTCAGACACCACAGAAATGGAGAATCATTGCATACTTTTAAATACAATATGGTTATATGAATTGTAATGTGATACACCATCGGACAACCGGGGTTGGCCGAGGCTTCTTTACGAGGCATGGTACGCCTCGCTGGAAATACACATTTCCCTTTATCCTTTGTTACAAGGATTACTTTTGACTGCTTACGCAGGTGCCTCTGCATTACTTTATGCAGATTTTGATTTTCCCCAGAACATCCGGTATTCCAGCCGCGTGTTTTTTCTGTAAAAATGTCTGATTTTACTGTTCGGACTTGTTCTGTGCTGTTTATTGTTATACTTTTCCTTACAGGTACTTTTTGCACCTTTATACAGGTCGGTATACTTTACGACTTTTGTGGTTTTCCACAGGTAGTCAAGGTTCTGTCCCTTGAAGGCATCCGGGTACTCTTTCCTTATGATATTTGCCCCGCCGTTGACATCCGCATTAATGAGGGTGCCGTCTGCAGAGCGGTAAAGCCCGCGGTTGATCCGCTCGCCGGAGAAGGTATACTTCTGACTGTCTCCCTGTTTGTAAGTAGGGATCGGGTCACCGTCAAGGACGCTTACCTTTGAGGTATAGCTTTCCTCTCGGACAACCACAGGGATATCGCACTTTGCTGCGGTGTGGACCAGGATGCTTTCAAAGCTGCAGAACGCAATGGAAACAAAGTTCTGGTTATTGGCCTTCCCGATGTTGATCTCCTGTTTCTGTTCCTTGTTGTTTGCAAAGACGATCACATCTGCTTCATTATCCATAGCAAACCGGCAGATATGCCATGCAGCCTTGTAGAAGAAGTCACGCATGAAGTCTTCACGCTTCCGGTCCAGGGTATCCAGATAGTTACTGTTCTTTACGGAGTGCGTGCTGTCAGAGCCTTTGGTCAGTTTGGATGTGGCGATGGCACGTCTCTTGTTGTACCACTGGTTCTTCGCTTTAATGGCACCGCCTTTGATCAGGAACGGTTCTTTGCCGAAGTTGTTGACCACGGTAGCGAAGTTGTCCACGCCCGGGTCAATGCCGATGATCCGCTTTGGATTATCCGGAACGGCCGGGAATTCAACCTTGTCATCTTTTTTATCATCAAAGGTGACGAGGACGTCATATCTGCCATGGGAAGGTTTTACTTCCGTCTTGACATACTTCATATCTTTGTAAAGATCAGCATTACCGATGCAGAACAGCTCCTTGCAGTGGACAAAACGAATGTATGCCTTGCTGCCTATGATCTTGAACTGAGCTGTCTGGTTGGTGTACCATGCCGTGAACTGTGCAGACTTTAAGTACCCCGGCATCTTTGGTTTTGCCTTGTACTTTGACGGATTCTTTTTGTAGTCTGCAAGGGCGGCAAAGTATGCCTTCCATGTCTTTGCCAGCTTGCGGATGGCGTTCTGGTTGACCTGGCTGTTCATCCGGCAGTACACCGGGTTCTCCATCAGCTTGAAGATTGCGTCAAGAGTTTCATAGGACAGGAACCACTTCTTTGGGGTCGGATATTTAAAGTATTTTGGATCCTTTGGCTTCTCCGGCTCGACAAGCTTTGCTTCCTTGCCAGATGGACCGGAAGCGGCATCTTCTGTTTCATCAGCAGAAGTCTTTGCATCTGTGCCGGCAGAAGCATTTCCTGTATCAACAGGAATCTTTATTTCCTGATACTGTTCCGCAGCCTTTTTGCGTTCCTCTACCGCCTCGTCATACAACTCCTTGGCTTTGTTGTACTCATCCATTGCGGCATCATATTTCTCATCCACAAGGACATTCGCTTTCAGGATGCCGTTAAAGACACAGCGGAGCACTTCTGTTTCATTAGCAGTGCGCTCCTCCGGTGACTTCTGAATCCCCGTCATGGTGTTACGGATGTAGAAGTTGGCAGTATTATACATACACTTGGCATCTGTGGTGTTTGTCAGGAAATACTGACAGAGCACAGCGTCTTTTTTATCTTTTGGTTTTTTTGTCATCTTCCAGGTACGCATATACTGTTTCCTCCTTTCCGTACAGTTGACTGGGGCTTTGAAAAATTCTCCTTTTATGCTCTTACGGTATATATATTGCGCCATCTGGGGAATCGTCAAAAGATTTTGAAAAATTTTTTATATTTTTTTTTGGGGGGATATGACGCATTCATCCCCTGTGGTACATCTTTGATGTATCACCATAGCGGACAACAATGTTGGCCGCGGTTTTCTGCTAGACCTTCTATAAATCTGGAAATATTTGCTAGAATGATACACAACCAGACAATCGAATTGTATTCGCTGCAGGATTTTCAATAATAAAAAGGAGATTGCTATTACAATCTCCTTCTGCTGTTACAAATAAATTCAACATATGCAAAATTTACAAATGATCTTTTGATTTTTTCTGTTCCGTATCCAGGAAATCAAATATATCCATTTGTCCTTCAACCTCATAAAATTCTATTATGGGATTGCTATATTCAGAATGTTTTTGTTTATCATTTGTTTTATTACTATAATCTTTGCAGCATTTCATCAATTTCTTTTTCCACGGAATCTTTTTCAGTACCTATTACAGAAGCTATAATTTGTGGAAGATCTTCTTTGGTAATGCCTCTTGATGCAAGTAAATTACCATAATATTCTGCCCTTGTCATAGATGGGGCCAGCTTTCGTGCATATGTCTTAACAGCCTTTTCAAGCCCTTTAACTTCGAGAAAATTATTCTCTGTCAAAGCCTGTACTGTTTTAAATAAAGTTACATTGTTCCATCCCTTTTCCTTCATTGCTTCCGCCATTTGAGTCGCTGTCGAAGACACGTCCTTATCCCAGAGAAAAAGCATCAATTCTTCCTGTCTAGGTGATAATGTTCCTTTTGGTGTTTTCATATATTTGTCCTCCATCTTATGTATATTTATTTTATTTATTTTATACTATTATAACACGCATTATGTTGGAAAAGAAATGTTTTTAAATATTCTTTGTAATATTTTTTGGCTGTATAGTGTCATGGACAGCCTTATACTCATTTCTTTTATCAAGAAGAAATATTTTCTTACTTTTCAACATTGAAGAAAAAAATTTCTGTTTATTATGATTGCATCCAATTGACGAACCAATGTCTTTTCCAACAATGTTATTCATCATCTTCATTGTTATTTTACGTATATTACACATTGCTACCTCTTTTCTTAAATTATTGCACCGTTTCTGGAAAAGTCAAAGGATCTCAAACATTTTTTATGATTATTTTTTCACAAATATCTCGTTTGAATCAGGATCATAGTAATAAAATTTATCTCCACACATAAGTGGTAGATACTTATATTCTGGCTCTCCAGGAAGCGGATCATCATTGTATACCATTTCGAATACCATATGGCCAGATAAATTGTAATATAAATTTGGATAATCTTTGATTTGCTTCATATTAGTTAGTTTTTTGGGTATGCTTCTTAGTTTTTCCACTTCTATTCTCACATCTCCAGTTCCATATTTTAATATGTTTATTTCAGCCTTGCATCTGTGATTGATTTGTTTTTTAAATCTGTAATATTCATCTACATCCTTCGTGTAATAAGATATATACTGCGAACCATACTTTATATCGATTTCATAAGGCATAGTTATAGGTGTTTTAACATGTTTAGTTCCATCTACAATAGTTACATCTGCAGTTATCGTTTCTTCTGAAATTAGTCTACCCTTATACAGATAAAATGGCATCATTATGAGGTATACGAACGCAACAATAAAAACACCACATATAATGACTCTGTACGGGAAAGGTGTCCCCGCCCATTCGTCATCCCCATTCATATTCATTATTTTTCCATTATTCATAAATACTAAGCTGGATACCACAACTGAATCCCAGTTGTCACCCGTAATGTTTTCCTAAATACCTTAATGAATGTAAAACATCACTGTTACCAGCTATCCTCCTTTTCTTTTATTTTTTTTGTATTCGCTGGTATGTAAAATGTTGCCGCCACCTGTTCATTACAAATCTTTTGTTCGCTCTGTTGTTCAGCTGTTGCGTGAGTTGTCGATACTTTTCTTTGGCTCATATGCATAGCTCCCTTTAAAACCATTCCATTGGTGTACCAGTGTCGATACAGTCTTTGACAATTTTCTTTAATTTTCTCATATTTTTCTCTCCTTAGATTTTTGTTGTTGACGTTTTAACCCTTACAACATACATATTGCGCCATTTAAAAAATCGTCAAAAAGATTGTTAAACTTTTTTAAAAGACCTAAAAAATATCTGCAAACAGATGCACTGCCAGCAGACCTTTCTTATATCCTATTTTATCTTTTTCATATCCTCTTTTGATAAATGTACAACAATCTGCTTATACTGACTTCGAATCAGAGGGTTTTTCTTTTCCATAAATTTTTCCTCAATATACGATGTTCCAGTCGTTTCTGCAAAGACTTGCAGATGTTTTTCTCCTTCGCTGCTTCCGATATCGAAGCGATCTGTATAAAAGAAAATATTCTTTGTTTTTCCAGACTCGTCCTGTACAACCGCCTTAACCCTTGTTCCATTTTCATTCACAATTTTGACGATATTGTATTGATTGTAGGAAATAGTCTGGTATGGAATATCTTTTATTTTCTCCATACTGTATATTGGAAAGCAGATCGCAAGCGCCAGCGCAACCAAACCAACACTTAACGCAGATGTTATTTTATCTTTTTTGATGATTTTCTTCTTACAAAGCCAAATCACAACGAGCTCAATGATGAGTGCGCCAACCAGTATCTTGCAATATAAAGTTGATGCAAATGCTACAAAATTTTCCATATTCTCCTCCATTCGTAAAGTTTATTTATCTCTTCCACACACACCACGGATTACACGCGGAATCCGCAAACCCGTAATGATTTTCTGGGCCTGTTCTCTGGAGATATTTTCAAGGTTCTGCAGTTCCGGGAAAAAATGTTTTTCGTAAAACAATACTTTCTCTTCACCAAAATATTGAATCCTTTTCTTTATTAAACGTTTTTGTTTTTCTGTTGGACACATTTCGATCATTTTCTCTCCTTTTTTTCTTACTATTTTCTTACCAACGCTTATTTTTTAATGGATTCTGACAAGTTATCTTTTAGGAGAACCAAAAACTCTATTAAATCATCAGTAGAAAATCCCTCTTTGTTACAAGTATTTGTACGTCCAAGATGCTTGTACCAATTAATTATGATTCCGCTACGGAAATGAATAATATAAAATTCATCCTCCTCTTTATACAATAGAAATTCTCCAAGATTCAAATGTTCCCCGCACCCAAGTTCTATTTCAATTTCGCATTACCGCCTTTGCAATGATGCATAAGTGTCTCATCTTTTATATTTTCCAAGTAATGCTCGGATTGCCGATTTGAACAGTAATAAGAAAGATTTGCAATATCCACCTTTCGATGTGAACAATATATGCAACACCTTAAATCGGATTTTATTCTCGCCATTGCGACTACCTCCGCTCACTTCTTTCCTGCTATTTTCTTTCCAACGCCCATTTCTTCGCTCTAGCTTCCGTTAATGCATGGTACCCATGTTCCTTCCGCCACAGCGCAAGATCCACCTGCCAGTTTTCCGGAAGCTTATCCATATATTTCAGCAGCATCTCTTTTTCTTTCTTTTCTCTTTCGTCAAGGTATTCGAGAGCCTTGTTAAGATACCGGAGAGCTGCCGCGTAATCTACATCGCATCTGCCGATCCGCCATGAAGTTACCTTACGGTTTGCAATGGCATACCGGAGACGGACGGAATCGAGGTAGGTAAGGTTTAAAAATTCCCCCTTGAAAACTTCCATGTTTGCGCGTGCTTTCTTTTTGTACGAATCGGTTCTCCAGTCATACCCACTGTCTTCTTTGACTTCGGAAATGAAGTAATGCCGTTCTGTTCCGGCATGCTCTGCGGAATACACTTCCCGTCGGTAAGCTTTCTTCTCCGGACTGAATGATTTATGCTCGCAGTAAAATCCATCCTTTCCATAATATTCCACCTTCCACTTGGCATATTCCAAAGCATTTTTTTCGGTTACTTTGCCGTAACCACACAGCCCCATGTCGTTTTTAAGGACTTCCGTATACGTGGAGAGTGTAGGTGGTCCCTGCAGCTGCTTATACTCCTTACGGATGTAGCAGGAAGTTCCGTGTTCTGTGGTTTTCTCATCATCCCTGTGCTCGATCACCATGCACGGGTAATCCAGATACGAAAACTTCCATACTTCGTCACGGTCAATAAGGTTGACCGGGTATACTTTGCAGTCACTGATGCTTACATCGTGCGTCCGGTTTTTCCCGCCGCGTCCTCTATCATTGTTGTAGGCCTCATATTTCCGTTTGAAATCATAGACATCATCCCTTGTGATCCGCTGCATGGTCAACATCATGTCACCTTTTTTGATTTCTCCGTTGGAAGAATCAAGAATATCCTTCCACGAACCATAGGTATTATCCTCAATCCATCCGTCAGCCATGGAAAATACCACATACGGATTCGGTTTCGTAACGTTTACCTTTTCCGGAAGATGGATCAGCTTTCCATCATTCACAAGTCCCTGCAGTAATGCAAAGATGAAGAACCTGGAAATCTTCTCTTCCCGGGAAGTCGACTTGTAGGTTTCTTCCGTTTCCTGTGATATTGTTGCTTCCTGTGGTGCGAAGAAGATATTTTCATCCTGGATGTTAATGCGGTCTTCATCCGTCCACCCCATGTACAGGTTTTCTCCGTCTTTTACAAGGATACCAATGGTATGTCCATGGTATTTTTCATATTTCTGAAGCATGTTGGCAAATTTTTCGTGGTTCTTATATCCGATACCGCTCCGGCTTACTTTGACAAAAGAGACTGATTTTTCGCCAGGACAGAACAGGTCGCGCAGATCCTCACGGTTTTTGAGAATGTCCTCAAACAGCCCGGCATCGTCCCCGTCCACGTCATACAATGCCAGGTACTTTCCAAGCTCCTCGTCCATGTAACGGAGTTTTTGGTAAATCACAACCGGGACGTCTGTATCTGCATGCCTGCCGGTGACAAGCTGCGTGAAATCCACAACCTCTCCTGTGATACATCGGATGGCGTAAATCTGCGTATCCAGCACCGTAAGCTGGTTTTCCAGTTTTTTCTTCTCCTCTTCCAGTTCTGCCTGCTTTTTCTCGATCATTTCCCAGAGCGGGCGGTACTGTTCCATAAGCTGGCGCTTCATTTCTTCCAACTTTTCTTCCTGTTCCTGTTGTAATTTTTTCAGGGCATTCTCCTGCTCTTTTAATTTTTCTTCCTTACTGTATATGTCTTTCTTAACATCTGTGACGGAAGAAAATCCCTGACCTGAAGGAATAATGGATGATGCTGTTTCTCCTGCGATAGAACACATCTGATCTGGTGTATAGTCGGAATAATCCTTATACTCCTCAATGTCAAGAAACTGGCATGGAAGTGTATATGCTTTTTCCGTGTCCGCGCCGGATATTACTGCAAACCGATGCTGATCATCCAGATAGAGAAGATTAAGAGACAGCCCGATGGACTGCAAATACCCTGCCATTTCAAGCAGATCACTCATCCATGAGCCTGTCCGGTCAAGGCTCTCGGAAAGTCCAGGAATCTGATTCTGCATCTGGTAAAATGCAATCTGCTCGGTATCTTCCCATTTGATATGATGGTAAGCGGCAAGTTCGGGTGACCAGTTTACTTTATGCCACTTCTTGAAATCACCGGATGCATGCCATTCCCTAAGAGCATTGATATCTTTGATATGTACTTTCCCGATTACTGAGAGGTTTCCCATTACATTTTCTCCTTCCTGTCGATCCACATCGATATGAAATCAAGAACAAACGGTGTGACGAGCATGATGAGCGAAACCACTCCTCTTGCATTTAATGTAAAAGGGGTGAAATCACCTTTTCCTTTATAAAATGTGGTTGCACATGCCGTCATGAAAAAACAAATCATACTTCTAAGAGCTTTTTGTAACATTTCCGGGTCTTCCTCGTGATGTCCGACTATATATTGCACAATTAATCTCAATGCAAAAAAAGCCATCGGGATTGCAAACATTAATTTTGTCATTGTGATGCTCATGTTGCTTTTCTCCTTCCTTATTTTTCAAAATTTGTCCTTACACTTCACATATTGCGCCATATTTAAAATCGTCAAAGGATTTCTGAATTTTTTTACACGCACACAAAAAAAGAACCATCAGCAACTGACAGTTCTTTTTCTCATCTTAAATGAAATCCCTTACACTCATACCCGGCGCATCCCACGGATTTAAAGGGCCATAATCGTGGTTGGTACAACAGGTGTATTCCCGTCCAGACTCCATACAGTTCTGTGGGCTGTCATGGTCCACTTCCCATTGAATTCTCTCTTCTGCTTCTTTTTCCCTTATATCTGCGGCTTTGTGGGACTCTTCCCGAAGAAAGGAAATCCAGAAGGAAAGTTCTGCATCCGTGTATTTCTGCGCCATACGTGTCGTCTCTTCCTTACTGTTGACTCTGACTCCAAGAATTTCCCGTAAAATGAGCGCTCCTTTAAGGATTGTAAGTTTCCGCTGCATCTGCATTGCCTGCATACACTCGGAAAGATTCATCTGCCCGTCAACTTCGTAATGTTCCATGATAGGATTTTTATATTTGTTTTCTTCCATATTTTTCATACTGTATTCTCCCTTCGACATCAATTCTTTGTTTACATTTTTAATATGAGACAAAAAAAAAGAAGACCCCGAAGGATCTTCTTAAATCTCAAATGTCGAAGATGACAACCTTATCATCGCCTCCCCAGTAGCTGCAGTCTCTGGAACACTCCGAGAAGAGTTCCCGAATTGCCGTAAAGTCAGCCGGGACAGCTTTGTAATCTTTTTCATCCTCAAGGTCTTCCTCTTCCATCTCGCCTACCTGCTTATTCGCCGGAATCGCGAGAGCGATCGCATCCTTTTCGTTCCATGCTTTTACCAGGAACTTCGTTGAGGTCGGAACATACTCGATGACATACAGACCGAATGGAACGTCTGGGCACTCTTCCTCATCTTCTGGCTTTTCGATAAAAAATTCCCCGTTTTCTAGGAATCTCCATTCATTCGCATCGCATGTAGCCTGGATTTCCTCATCAGATGCTGTATACATGTAATCGTACCCCTGCTTTTCGTAAAACTGGCAGAGTGCTTCGATTACGGATACTGCGCACTTGCGGTAAGTTTCAAGTTCTTCGTCAGAAACATCCACATCACCGTCAAGCACTACTTCCATGCAGCGTGCAACGCAGTATGCATACCGTGTGTTCTTCTTAAGCTCGAAATGGAATTTTCCACGGAGTTCTTCCGGAAGTTCAAACGGTTCATCCTTAAGCACAGCCAGATCTCCGTAAAAGTCTTTGACTTTTGCAAGTTCCTCCGGTGCAAGCTCTCCGTAAATATTGACGCCGTCTCCCTGGCAGCTGTTTAAGGAAAACTGGATATGAAGATCTGAGTTTGGGAACATGGTCATAAGATCCTGTTCAATCTCGTTTTCCCAGTCAGAAGATCGCATATCATCATCCAGGTACCACTGACGAGCACGCTCCTTTGCGGACTCGTTAAGTTCGGAAAAATCATAAGTGTTGTATTTTCTCTTAATTGTTTTCATGTTCTTTTTCTCCCTTCGATATTAAAAAATGGTTTACATCTTTAATATGAAATGAAAAAAGAGCCCGCTGTATCGCGAACTCTTTCAAAAACACTCTTAATCTTCTTCAATCCCCTGTTTCTCAGCATCCAGCGCCTTATAGTCAAACTTCTGTGTTCCATATGGAATCAGGTTCATGAACTGAATCACCGGCCGGATATCCCCGTTTGCAGAGAAGATATAGTCTTCAAACAGATATGCAGCCCACATACGGTTTTCCTTCTTATTCAGCCCTATCGTAACTGTAAAATTCTGTCCCTTCTTCTGCTGGACTTCGTATCCTGCATCTTCCCCGTATTCCTTTGTTAATTTCTTTACATACTTGTTGTAGTATTTCTTCTGGTTTTTCAGCTTCTTCTTTTCAAGAGCATTGTATTCTTTTTCTGTCATGCTGTATTTGCTGACATCTTCCATCGTATTCACAAACTGGAGACATTCTGCCTTTGTGTTTTTATATTCCCGGCTTCCCCAGGAAGACCAGTCCTCAAATTTACCTTTACTTTTTTTGATCTTTTTGTCTTCCTTCTTATATCCGTATCCATTTGCCTGCATGCTGGCATTGAAATTTTTAAATTCCGGGATATACAGGTAATTTTCCGGCTTGTAGACAGGGATGTATTTGACGATCTCGTTGATATAAGAGCCGGCATCCTTTTTCTCCTCCTGTTCTTCCTTATCCGGGTTCTTTACCGTCAGGTAGATTTCGGAGATCAGGGATTCCATCTTCCTGTCGCTGTCTTCCACTGTGATGTCCTGTCCGTCATCGAACGTCTTATTCTTCTCCCGTGCAATGCTCTCCTTGAATGCCTGGTTAATCACACGGTCATTGATATCATTTCTTGCCGCCTGTGTTGCATCGTAAAACGGTGTGTCGATCGTACGGTCTTTGAATGCATAGCATTCGCAGAAGATATATCCGCCGTTATAAGGGAACACGTACACCGTGGAGAACCTGCTGTCTTTCCCCTTCTTCGTTACGGCAGAGGATCGCTCCGTAATGGAGAACTTCCGCACAGATTCCGTTGTTTCATCAAGGTACGGCACTGTCAGGTCGCACGGCTCTTCTTTTGCGTCAAAGAGCGTATGCAGCGCGTTGCCGCTGTCTGAAAGGATACTCTGCGGCACATCCCCCGTTTCAAGCACCATTGCTTCACATAGGCTCTCGATGTTCCCGATGTCCTTTGCGTAGGCGAAATGCACGATATACACCGGATCGGTATTCTCCTTATTCTCCGAATACTCTGCAAGATATACCGACTCCTTTAACGTGGATGATTTGTTCTGATGGTCCGTGGTGTACTGGCGCATGCGCTCTGGCAGTGTCATCACGGCAACATTGCCATATGCTGTCTTTACCGTTACGTCCGCTACGGAGACAAATTCGTCCATTTTCTGCTTATATTCCGTATCCACGAGATATCTCGGCTCCGTGCTTTCCTCTTCTTTCAGAAACGGGATTTTATCCGCAAATTTTTCCGGAACGCTGCATCCGGTAAGGGATGTGCAGATGATCATGGCCGTCAGTGTTCCCGCTGACATTCTTTTTATCATTCTCCTTGTCATCCGTGAATGGTTTTGTTTTTCTTCTTTTCTCATAAAAAACGCTCTCCTTCTCTTTATGTGGTTTACGGGAAAGATCCTGTTTCCCCTTCACCTTCAATATGCATCCCCGTTTTTCCAGCCAAAAAACACCCCATCAGGAAAATTAATTCCCGTGGGGTGTCTGCTTTTCTTCCGCAATGAGATCGCTGATGTTTTTCTTAAGCCACTCTGTTGTAAGTTTAGCTTTTTTAATTCCATCCACAATCTCATCCAGATCTTCTTCTCCTGCAAGTGGAAGGAACGTATATGCCAGTTCCAGTTCCCCGCCTTTTGGCATACGCCCCGTAATCGACGGGGTGTATGCGCCTTTTGCTTTGCCGGAGACTGTTATTGTTCCATCGTCCAGTGTCAGACTGACATTGTACGATGATGATGAGTATCTGACTCTCCGGATCGGCGGTTCGGTCGGCATTGTGCGGTCTCCTACTTTCTGGAATGTGATTCTTTCCTGTGAAGGCCGTCTGTTCTTCCACCTCTTGTTTCTATATTCCATTTTTCTACTCCTCCTCGATTTTCCCAGCAAGCTCTTTCATCTGCTGTTTTGTGACATCTTTTACGAATTCGTCGGTACGGTCAATATAAATCTCACCTTCAAAGATCTGATTGACCGTCTTTCCGATGAATACCGCAAATTCATGCCGGTTCTGCCAGGTCACCCTGCCTTCTGCATCCAGTTCCTTTGCGATTCCGCAGAATGGATCGCAGCCGTATATTCCACACAGCCGGTCAATCTGCACACAGGCGTCTATGGCAACATCATGTGCCATTTTGCGCTTTGTGTCAATACCCTGGACCTTGTATACAAGGTCTTCCTGATCCAGTTCCTTTGCGTACAGAACCTGTACCTGAACTGACATCATGACTACAGCATTTACGTAATCTGCAAGGTGCTGCATACGCTCAACGATGAAATTTAGATCTTCGCATTTTGTCCGAAGATCCTCCCCGCTGTTTTTGATTGTATCGATAAGGTTTTTAAGTTCTTTTTTCATAGTTTTCCTTCTCCTTTCAATATGAAAATTGGTTTACATTTTTAATATGAAATGAGAAAAGGTTTTTGCGCGGTATCAGGTATGCAGCCGCAAAACACGCACAAAAAAAAAGGAACCATTTCTGATTCCTTTTCCATCGTCTTTTTAAGCAGACAATCGTTTTTTGTCCGGATCGTATTTCCGGAGGAAGTCATGCTTTCCAAGTTCTTCCTCGCTGTCCCAGACACCAATCACGTCTTCGTAAATGTCAGTCATTATGTCTGATGTGTGGACTGCATGTACTGCCGTGGCAATCATCTGGTCATCCAGATCTTTCAACAGCTCGTTCTCCGGAAGGTAAAACGGACGCAGCTCCCTGTTGTACGCGTTGTGCAGCACAATGACAGAAACACCGATTTTCTTCTCCGCCTGACATCCGAGAGAGCAGGATTTTTTCAGATCGTTCTGTTTAATCTGCCAGCATCCGTACATGTTGTCACAGGAATCATCCTCTGTAACGTATGCTTCCTCGAACATAAATTCCGGTATTTCCAGCTTCAGGACAACAAGATCAGACGATTCCGAGCCGAGGTATGCAGCCGCTATCTGTGCTGCCTCTGCCGCGATACGGAGGCCTTCGTTTTCTTCGCCATCATAGTCTTTTTCGGCCATGTAAAGCATATCGTCATCGGAACAGTTCCAGACGGTTTCATCCACGATTGATGAAAAGTTGCTGCCAAGCATTGTGATCGCATTCTCCATGGTTGTTCCATGATATAAAATTCTTGTATTACTCATATTTTTCTCCCTTCGTATTTGAACATTTGTTTACATCCTCAATATGAAATGAGAAAAATCCACCGCATGGGAATCAGGCGGAAGCAAAGAAAAAAGACCGGATCTCTCCAGTCTTTTCCTCTCTTTTTCTCTTTCTTTAATTTGCAACATTGTCCAAATAAGCAGAGATTGCTTTTTTCTGGATCCGCTCTTCTTCTGTCGCCGGCTCGTATACTTCATCTACATATTTGAGCCAGTACAGGACGTCCCTTCTGCGTCCCGGGCTGTTGTTAAACAGGTCACCCAGTCTGGTCGGGCATTTCCGGTATGGTCCAATACTGATCATCACGGATTCTACATCAGAACCACCAACCGGAAACATCGTGTAGCCCTTGTAACGGTATGCGGTATCACCATTTTTTAAGGTGATTTTCTCACGTCCCGCTGCCGTAAAGATGACTTTTTCAGCTCCGTCTGCGGCAGCATGCGCCTTCTGGATATTTTCTTTCCCGGTAAAGCAGCAGAACTGCCACACTTTTCGGTTCCTGTAATGCAATGGCACAGCGACACGATAACTGTCACCCGGACTGTTATCAATCCTTACGTTACCATAAATAATAAAGATAGGGTATCCATTGTTATCAATCGAAAGAAAACCCTCATCTTTCAAATAGGCAATGCAGGAAAATTCCCCGTTTTGGGCGATAATCAATGCAACGATCGTATCGCCAGGCTTCAGCTGTTTTGCCCTCGTTGCCATCTGCGGTTTCTCCGGATTTTTGGAATTCCAACAGTTTAAGATTACCTGCTGTCTCCCTGTAGAAACCAGAAGACCCGTTTTCCAGTCCTCCGAACGCCCTTCTCCCGGAATGACGTTCAATACTTTTGTCAGGATACAAATCCTGTTATCACGCTTATACAGGATTCGGCTTTTACTCATGTTTTGTATCCTCCTTTCAATAGCTTCAATGTTTACATCCTCAATATGAAATAAAAAAACTTCCGGGACACTCTCGCCCCGGAAGCCGTCTGACTTTTCCCTATTCTGTTTTTTTGGTTTTGGCCTTATCTTTTTCCTTTGTTTTCCCTTCTTTTTCTTTGGATGGTTCTTTTGTATCCGTCTTCCCATCTGTTGTTTCTGTGGCATCCTCTGTGTTCTGGATGTTCTCGGTTGCCTCTTCCGTCTCACCGGTTCCTCTGTTCACGTCTGCCCCATCTCCACGGAAGTAGCTGTCAATATCCTCATCGCCATCGATCGGCGAATAATCATGCTCCCCGTTTTCGTCCAGGTTTTCCATGTTTTCATCTTCGTACTGTTCACTTGTGGTTACAAGGTAGCCGTCATCATCCAGCACCAGCCCGTCCTTGGAACCCTTAATAGAGCTGCCGCTGTCATCATAGACGTAAATGGTATCGTTGTAATCGCCCGGCAGCAGACCCTTGTAATCGGTCTCTTCCTTCAGGTAACGGAATGCTCCTGCGCCATTGCACTCGTAATATCCCGTAGTCATGTATTCCGGAACATTGATTCTTACAATCTGGTCTGTAATGTAGTCAAAATCCTTCATCTGGTATGTTTCTGCGGAAACAAACAGATGGATGTTTGCCTTTAAGGTAATCTTGTGCGACTCTGTACCAATACGGACATCAAACTTATAGTCTTTTCCTTCTTCCAGACTGGAGATTGTTCCGGTATCCGTGACATTTTCGCTTCCGATCTCGATATTTCCGTACTTGTTGAATGTCATCACAACATCGTCGCCGACATTCTCGATCGTTTTGGCGTTCGAGTACGGCATCGTCCGGCAGTCTTCGTCTCCGGTATCGAAGTTATATTTGCCTGCGCTGTTTTCCTGCAGTCCTGCAATACCGACGGTATACCCGTCATCAAAGAACTTCTCCATGGAATATTTAAGTGGCGTTGTTGTGGATGATTTAAAGATCAGCTTGTCTCCCGGATACATGGTAGGGATCAGTCCTTCATCCTCATTGTAGTTTACCCAGAAATATCGCTCCGGACGGTATCCTTCTGCATCATCGAAATCATCTCCCGCCGTCGAATCTGCTGCGTACAGTGGATAATACAGGACCTGCACATCCCCGTTCTTATTTTTCTCTTTATGTGCGATACAGTAAGTGTCGGATGGAATTTCGTTCTCATCGGAATAATAAGTTGGCAGTACATTATCCGGGGTTTTTACTTCTGTATCATCTGTTTTCCCTTTGCCACAGCCGGAGCACATGGCCGTAACACATACGGCCGCAAGCATAAGAGCAAATGCCTTCTTTCTCATATAAAATCTTCCTTTCTTCGTTTTTGTCTCTATACATTAATATGTAACAGGCATTTTGCAGACAAAAAAAAGCAGGAGGCGCATTTCGTTGATTTTCTCATCAAAATATTTGGAAAGTGGGGAATCATTTTCAAATACGCGTGCAACCGCATATGCAACTGTCTCTGGATCATTCTTTGTGGCTTCTTCCGTAATCTTTTCTGTTTCGTTTAAAGCAATAGTTACATTTGTTTCGCCGTATTCCTGTACGGAAGAGTCTGCATCACTCATATAGTCATCCAGATTTTTTCCCATTTCATTCAAAATCGCGAATCCCGCAGTAACGGTCATCGGGGAGACCCAGCAGTAACGCTTGTACCATGTGATAGCATCCGCGTAACTGTTTTTCCCCAGTGCTTCCATAAATCCCCTGATGGATTCTCTGTATTTTGTCATCGAATAAAAAGCATCATGTAAGGGGTCTCCGGTAAGTTCTTTTTCTGCCTTCACAATATACAGATCACTTTTCTCTTCTCTTCTTGCGTCTTCCAGCATCTGCGTGACGACTGGATCATCATAGATTTCCTGCATTTTTTCATGGTTCTTCTCTAATCTCTTTTTTGTTACATCGTCAATGTTGTTGTAAGCTGCCATAATGATACCTTCTTTCTTTATCTTACGGATTACAGTTTTTGCACGGGTCATATCCTCCTTCCATCAGTTCTGACCGCGTTGTTTTAACCTGCTTTCTGTTGCTTTCTGACATACCGGATACGCTGCTGCAGTCCGGTTTGTGGAATTTCTTTGTGTTAGTGTTAAGGATATAGGTTTCTTTCTTGTTTCCCTTGCTGCTTTGGATTTCCCCGGATTCTTCCTTGTTACCCTCCTGTGCCTCCGTTTCCCTGTATGATTCATCTATGCTGCTCTCGCCGGTTTCATAGTTGATCTGAATCCCCGGCTGCACGTTATAGCAGTACACACAGAAGCTTAACCCTTTTCCTTTATCTTCCACGGATGATGCCTCCATGAGTATACCGGATGCTACCAGATTGCTGCCTTCAAATTCCGGCGTTACGCGGTACAGCACATGGTTGTCTGGGTTCTCTTCAATGTAGTCCGCCACCTGGTTTTCAAATGGAAGCATGCCGGTTACATTTAGGTAGCGGGTTCCGGTGATCAGGTTCTTCTCGTTGGCATTCTCCCCTGCAAGCTGGTATCCGACAAGATGACACCGGTTGTACAGGTAGTTCCCATCCACGATACCATTATATTTGATGGTATGCCAGCCGCTTGGCTTAACCATTCCGATTTCTCCCCGTTCTTCGGTCGGCATAATCTCTTTGCAGATATTTGCATAAGCAACGCCGCATCTTCCAAGGGAATCCAGTTCGGAATAGGTCTCGAACGGTTCTGTGGTGTAATCACGCTTCGTAAAAAACGGTTTGTTGGAGTTGACGACTGCGTATGCCGATGTTCCATCGTACTCCAGAATACCTTCTTCTGTATTTTTTGCTGTATCTGCGGTCTCCCCGGCGCCGGATGCTTCGCTGTTCACTTCTTCGGATGAGCTGTCTGTCTGTGGTTGGCTGCTTTCCGAATATTGGCCGTACTCCGGGATTTTTTGCTGTGTGTCAAATTCCAGCGTGGTTGTCAGATCTTTCGTGCCTGCACATCCGGAAATGGATACAGTGAAAACCGCAAGGATCATTAATATTCTTTTTCTCATATTTTAAAATTCCTTTCCCTGTTTGTTCTCTCTTATTTTATATATTGCGCCATTTGCTGTTTCGTCAAGGGAATTTTGCTATTTTTGAATTTCTCGAAGTTTTTTTATTTCATATTGGTAGTAAACACATCTACGCATCGAAAGGAGATTTGCAACTATGAGAAGATTTTTAATAGATTCCTTTAATGCAGCCTACGGACTGTATCAGGATATCAAGACGGGAAATTACCGTGAAGACAGGGAAGCTGATGAGCTTGCCTTAAAAAGAAATGTGGCAAGGTATTCCAACTTCGCCGCACAGTACGGTCTTCCTCAACTTAACGTTGAGAAGGCTTCATCCGTGCAGATTTCCCAGTATCTTGAGAAATCTGCAAAATTAATTGCTGCTATTTCGTAGCAGCAGCCAAACGGACACCATCATAGTGCCCGTTTTTTTTGTGCTTAAATATCCGGCTTCTTCCGTGTGAGCATATCCGCAAGCCTTGTGTGGCGCTGCTTCATGGAATTGTTTTTACAGGCTGTTTCAAGTGCGTTATTCTCATATACAATTACAACTTCCTTTTCTGCCCTTGTTACTGCTGTGTAAATGATGCTCCTTTGCAGCATCACCGCCGGGTTTTCCGGAAGATAGATTAAGATTACCGGGTTTTCCGAACCCTGTGATTTATGGATTGTAAAGGAATATGCCGGCTCAATGTCCGCGGCGGCTGAATACGGAAGCAACACCCGCTCGTTATCGGTATATACAACTATTCCGCTCTCTGCAAATTCTTTTATGATGCCAAACTGCCCGTTCATATATCCGAGCTTATAGTCTGTCCTTGTAAAGATGATCTTATCTTCTTCTGATACTTTCCTTGTCACATCGCGCTTTAACAGTTTACGCATGTGGCGGTTGATCGCATGTACCCCTGCGGCACCTTTATAGGATGGTTCGATCATCTGCAGATAGAATGGGTATTCCCTGTCGTATCTTTTGGTAAGGATGGTTTTGATTTTTTCAAAAGCTTCCGTGTCATTTTTTACCTGAATCAGCTGGAAGTTATCAGATTTCTCCGGAACGGCTCCTTTCTTGATCCGGATGGCGTTCTTTATAATGCTTGTATTCTCTCCCTGTCGGAAGTTCTCTGCAAGCCTGCATACAGGGAAACGTCCGCTGGCAATAAGGTCATGCAGGATGTTTCCAGGCTCGATTGACGGGAGCTGGTCTTCGTCCCCGACAAGCACAACGGTTGCTCCGGGTTTGATTGCCTGTAATAACAGACCGAATGTACGCGTGCCGATCATGGAACTTTCGTCCACGATAATCAGATCTGCTTCCACTGGGTTATTCTTGTCCTTGGAACTGCTCTGCATCCCGGAAAACGGACGGTAATCAATGAGCATGCAGATCGTTGATGCCGGATATCCGGTGGACTCTGACAGTTTCTTTGCCGCACGCCCGGTCTGTGCGCACAACGCAATCTCCTTGTTTGGGTTCTTCCGGTGGTACCACTCGATCAGCCCGCGCACGGTTGTTGTTTTCCCGGTGCCGGGACCACCGGTAAGGATCGAAATACCCGGGCGGGTAACGAGCGGGAATGCCTTTCTTTGCGTATCACTGTACTGGATTTCAAAATTTTCTTCGATTTCCTTGATTTCCTCATCCGGTACTTCAAGCAGTTCCCCACCTTTGTCCAGTATGGAAATTTCATTGGTTACTTTCACCTCATCTGAGTACAGGTAACGGAATGTGATTCCTGCTTCATCAATATACAGATAGTTATCCATATAGATCAAATTGGAAAGGATGATCTCCGGAATCTCATTTTTGTATGCGTAGGATTTTGAAATCCGGTTTACCGTCTGATAAAATTCGTCCATTGGCATAAATGTATGCCCGCTGTTTGTGCCAAGGTTTAACACATAATGCACAATTCCACGGACACGGATATCTGAATACGCATCGATCTTAAGGTCGTATGCGATTTTCTCCAGAACAGCGAACCGGATTCCCGCGCGTCCACCGATGCCATACGGATCGTGCTTTAGGAACAAAAGCGATCTCTCCCGGTTCTCGTTAAAGATGTAGAATATGCTTTCATACGGCACTCCATACGGAAGCAGGTACTCTTCCAGCTTTTTCAGCGTTTCATCCACTACCCCGAGGACGTCGCAGATATTTCCGATTTTTTTTGCGGAAAATTTAGGAAAATCATTATGGAGCATGTATTCTAATTTGTGGCGCGGGGTTTTATAAAGATCTTCCTTGTATTTTCCAACGATTTTCTTTGCCGATTTTATCCCGATACCTTCTGCGTTTGCAGCAAGGAGCTTGACGCACTCCTCTTCTCCCATATAGACAGGCGTCATGCGAAGCACGAAAAACATCATGTCCTTCCAGTATCCGTCAACCCTTACCGTTGCCTTCTCATAGCACATGCAGGAAATGAATCTCGCGTACACTTTCCCGTTCTTCGCACGTTTTGCGTTTCCGTCCGGTGTGGTAAATTCAAACAAGCAGATTCCATCATCTTTTATTTTTTCAATGTGTTCGATTCTGCCTGTCAGTGTTATCATAATGCTTTCCTCTTCCTTACAATTTCTTTAATCTGCTGTTTAGTGTGTCTGACTCGTCAATGTACTTTTTTGCCATGTTCTCGAAATCACGCACGTAGCGGGACTGCTTTGCCCTTCCGTTATAAGAAACCCACAGTTCTTCTTTCGCGCGGGTCATCGCCACGTAATACAGTCGGCGCTCTTCCTCTATCCTTGTCTTAATCTTTGCTTCCATCCTGTGTCTTTCGGAAACATTGCTTTCTGTTTTTAAATCTTTCTCCATTCTTTCCGTTCCGGGAATAATGGAGTCGTTGGAATTTGGCAGGAATACCACTTTCCACTCCAACCCTTTGGATTTATGCATGGTAGATAGCGTAACTGCATCCGCATCCAGATTTTTCTTGTTGTGATCCTCAAATGCCTTTTTCGTCTTTTTGATGTAAACATCCCATTTCTCCCATGTATCAATGTTATTATTCTCGACATCTTCCATGAAAGAGTTGTAGGTATCTATATATTCCCTTGGATCCTCCATCCGCTTTTCTGCATAATCATAAAGATATTCCTGATAGCGGAGTCCGGTTCTTATAACCCGCAAGGAATCCTTTGGATTTTTCCCTTTTAAGGATGTGCAGAATGAGAAAAATTCATCAATGTTGTCATACATTTTTTCTTTCTGCCATTGCTTTAAAAAACTTCTCTTTGCCGCTTCCTTCATGTATGTGTAATCTGCCCCGTGCACCGTCATGGTTCTTTGAATATAACGGCTCGGGCGGTTGATGAGGGAATACACCACTTCCGCCTCTTTCTGTTTTGATCCGAAATCATCTCCCTCGGCAAGACGATGGAAGTATGATATATCACGGAAAATCCAACTGTCATACCGAAACTTGATCGCTTCTGTAGATACAAACGGGATCCCCACTTTTGCGAGTTCATTTGCAATGCGGTCTGCCTGGCTGTTGTTACGGTACAGAATTGCAAAATCCTTATAGGACTGTCCCTGTGCGTTTCTCATTTTAATCTTTTTTGCAATGTCTACAGTTTCCTCGATCCTCGTTTGGAACATGGATACATACACGCTACCTTCTGTTTCCTTTGAGCCAATAAAATCTTTACTAAAACGGTTCTTATTCTTCTTGATAACCATGTCAGCAGCTTTGATGATGTTAGAACTTGACCGGTAATTGGTGCTCATGTTAACCTGAATTGCATCCGGATACTGCTTTTTAAAGGACAGCATGATTTCCGGTGTGGCGGCACGGAAGCCATAAATGCTCTGGTCATCATCCCCGACGACCGCAAGGTTTCCATTTTCTCCTGCAATAAGGTAAATGATCTGTGATTGGACATTATTGGTATCCTGGTATTCGTCCACCTGAATGTACTTGTAGGTCTCCTGCAGAGTCTGGACTACTTTTGGATTTGCCTGCAAGCCTCTGAGTGTCAGCACAAGCATGTCATCAAAATCAATCAACCCGCAGTTATTCTTATATTCTTCATATTGCTCATACAGACGTATGAAAAAATCTTTGTCGCTAGTGCAGGTAGGTGTGTAATCCTGTGGCTCGATCAGCATGTTCTTTACGCATCCGATATCAAGCAGAAGCTTTTTGATAAAACCAGGGATATCATCTGCTACATCCCTGTTCCCTTTTAAGATGCCATAAAAGAAATCGTTGACATCTATGGAATTTATGGTGCATCTTCTTTCATACCCGAAAAACGTGGTAAGGATTGCAAGACAGAATGCGTGGATGGTACAGAAATTAACCCCATGTGGATTTTCCGGAAACTGCTTTGTATATCGTTCTTTCATCTCTTTTGCTGCTGCTTTCGAAAACGTCATCATGATGATTGATCTCGGGTCAATCCCGGTTTTTACCATGTGGTTGATTCTTCTTACCAGTGTTGTTGTTTTCCCAGATCCCGGACATGCAACAACAATAAGCTGTCCATCTATTGTATTAATAATTTTTTCCTGCGCTTCGTTCTTTAACATATCTCTTTTCTCCTCTCTTTTTCCATTTTCCTTTTCCCGCCTTTACTATACATATTGAGCCATATAGAGAAACGTCAAAGGATTTTGGAAAGTTTATTGGAAAAGTATAAAAAAAAGAAGAGCCCGGAAGCCCAATGTCATTAAGTTAAGAATTTTGACATAATTATAAAACACATCATATTTGCAATTGTTTGATAAATATGATGTGTTTTTTTCTTTTATCTATTTTGTAGCACAACAAAAAGACAGATTGTTTATCTGTCAAAAAAAACTTATAATTATCTATGATTAAGCCACTCTATATAGAAAGCTTACAGATGCCTGGGGTTTGACTTTGCGAGGGTCTTTTCGACCAGGTCTTACTGGTAATACATGCTTTTCTATTAGGTTAATCACATCAGGTGGACTAAGATTGCGTTTATTACGGAGATATTCTCTACAAATATAAATGGCGATTGTAAAGTTCACCTGTTTTGTTTTATCATTGTTTTTCATTTGTTTTATTACATGTGTTGTTATTAATTCGCAATAGTTATACAAAAGTAATCGCGCATATATTTCTTGTTTAATAAAATCTGGTTTTCGTGCATGAAAACTTGTTAATCCTATGGCATATTTTAATTCTCTGAATGAAGTTTCTATTCCCCATCTCAAATGATAGATTTCCTTTATTTTTTTTACATCAAAAATATTTCTATCAAGATTTGTAATTATTATTTCATAAGAATTAGACCCTATAGGAAATCTAATAATACGAAATGATAATTCGTATGTTTTATCACTTTTTCGTGGAAGATAATCAAACACTTGATTTACAGGCATCCACTTATAGCCTGCATTTTTTGTGGTCTTTGTATTTTTCCTCGAAAAAATCTGAGTGATATCTATATCAAACTCATCATTTGGAGGAAGATTTAACCCAGATGCAATTCCATTACTATTTTTATCTTTGACACGTATAGCGAATTTCCATCCTTTTTCAATTGCATGTGCAAAAATGTTATAGTTTTCATATCCTCTATCAGCAACAAGAATTACATTCTCTAGTTTCGATCTGTCAATCATTGTTGCACATGCTCTAAACTCGTTGCAATCCGCTGCTGTTTGCACTAAAACATCGGTGTATATACGATTCAAAACATCATAAAAGGCATTTAGATGTAGTTTATTAACAATTGAACCATGCTGATTACGTTCCCAAAAAGTTTCTGGATCCTTTTGATTGGTTGCAATGGTCAAGTTACTTCCATCACATGCAATTAAACGATAACCATGATAATTATTAGTAGTTGGAAGGTTGTCATCCGTAAAAGATTTAAACAAATATTCAAAAGCCTCTGGAAGTACTTTTGAACGTTGTTGCGTAAATGCTGACACAGACGGAGTATTTTTGTTAAAATCAAAGAAATCAAGTAGTTCTTTACTCATAGTAGCTCCACCCGAATTCATCATGATTCCTATAAAAGTTTTGAAATCAATTTTCCGTTTTCGAGAGAAATCGACATTGGGGTTTCGAAGAAATAAACATGGATTGTTAGCTAATTCCGAAATATGATTCTTTAGAGAATCTGAAACTTGATTAATATAATTGCTCATATGCGTTACCTCCTTGCAATCAAGATGTTCTTAATTACAAGGGCCGCTTTCGCTACCTCATTATCATTCAATAGCGAAAGCGGCCGCACATTTCGAATCATATGTCAAGCATTTATTACAAAATAAAAAGACCCTAGCATCATTTCTGATGCTAAGATCTTGATTGGTCATCTTAACTTAATGACATTGCCCGGAAGCCCTCCTTTTTTTTCTTTTTTTAGTTGAATGGCAGCTCTTCATCAATTCCATCCGGAATATTCATGAAACCGTCTCCGCCTCCGGCAAATGGATCATCATTCGCCTGCGGTGTCTGTGGGGCAGAAGCATTGCCACCGGAAGCGCCGCCACTGGAGTTTTTACTTTCTGCAAACTCCATGTTTTCAGCCACAACATCTGTAGTGTAAACGCGCTGTCCGTCTTTATTAGTATAGCTGCCAGTCTGGATGCGGCCTTCAAGGGCGAATTTAACACCCTTCTTTCCAAACTTCTCCAGAAACTCTGCAGTTTTACCAAATGCAACACAACTAATGAAATCCGCTGTCTGATCCTCATTGTTCCGGTGGAACCGACGGTCAACTGCCAGTGTAAATCTTGCAATTACACTGGAACTCTCTCCCTGAGAGTAACGAATCTCCGCGTCCCTAGTTAATCTACCCATAAGAATTACTTTGTTCATAATAATATTCTCCTTTCTATGAACCTCTAACTGTTTACATTTGGAATATGAGATAAAAAAATATTCGCAATGAACAATTATCCTGCAATAATGAAATTTTTGTCATAAAGGATAAATTTTACCACTTTACTGTTCCATTCTTCCCTGTAATTTGACATATTTCCTGACAATAACAAATCCGGGTTCATAACAGATGTATCTACAAGGAACTCACTGACACAGTGGGATTTTTTTGTCATGATGTGGAATTCCTGGTCTGTATGTGCATCATCTTTTGCATCTCCGATAACACACGGGATCACCGTTCCATTCTCAAGCACGATGTCTATGTATCTTCCGATATCGTGGGAGACTCCGCTTCCTGTCGCAATCATATATCTTCCGTTGATCATTCGGAAACCGTCCTCGTTGGTATAAGCCTTCTGTTGCAGCTTATACTGCCATGAATTTACACTTGTGATCGTGGTGTAAGGTTCATACGTTTTTTTGCCGTTGTAGCCTTCCAGTTCCGGAAGCTTTATAACCTTGGTTCCGTCAAGGAAATTCCCTGCTGATACATTTTTCCGCTTATTCTCGAATGGGGAATAAAAATACTGGAATCCATCGTATTCATTTTCTGTTGTTAGGACAACGTTGTCAATGCTTCCTCCAGTACAGTGGATCCATGTATCATTACCATCTTTATCTTTTCCTGCATAAATACCAACATGCCCGATCTGTTTTGTGATGGCGTTGTCATCAATAAATTCTTTTTTCAACTTATTGATGGATTTCTTTTTCTGCCTCTTAAGATCCCTTAAGGTGCGTTCATGGATTTCCGTACGGAGTTCTATATCCTCTGTAGTTTTTTCCTTCTTGGAAATTTTCTTTTCAGAATCTGAGGTCTTCTTCTGTTTTATCTCCTGTTTTTTTACGTTCTTCTCTTTTTTGTCGGTTTTATCTGGCTTTTTTTCTACTTTTACCTTTTTCAGCGTTTTTGCCTGTGTTTTATCCAGACTGCTTTCATCTGCTTTCTTATTGCCAGATTTTAAGGTTTCGTGGTCGTCGGATTCCTGTGATTTTAGTTTTTCCGTCATTCCTTTCCACTTTCCCTCTTTGATTTCTTTGAGATCCTTCTTGAAGCTTTTATTCTCCTTCTTGACCGCATCCTCGTAGTCCGTTTTCTGCAGTTCTATCGCTTTTTTGATTTTCTCGTTAAACTCTTCATTGCTCGCTTTGGCTGCCGCCTCTGAGTAGAAAACCGTTCCGCTGGCATCTTTAAAACATGTACCTTCTGGGTTTTTCATCCCGATGTCACCGGGCTTTAATTCATCCTTTTGGATCTGCTCATATGTAGACCCGATCGATGCTGTTGAAGCAAGGGTTTCATCCGTTTTCCCCTGTACTGCCCGGTATACCCACTGGACAAATCCGCTGCAGTCAAGCTGCGATGGCATTTCTTCGGATGTCGATTTTGCACCCCACTGGTAAGAAATCTTTCCGATCGCTCCCATGGCAGTTTTTACGATGTCTTCGCGTTCATCCCCAATATCATAAAACCCTCTGTATTTTCGGACGGTCATGTCGTTTTTCTGCGCATCATAGTAAAGCTTTGATATCTCCTCGAATGATGAATTCACATCATTTACAGTCTCCTCATCCGGAACCAGCTCAATGTTGTATTTGTACTCATTCGTTGTATATGCCCCATTGGTAGACATCAAAAGTGACTTCGCACTACCGAGCTGTTTGTCCATCCTGTGCTTTGCTTTTTTCAGTTTCCCATAATCCGAATATTTTTCATACTGGGTATTCAGATGGCTGCTGATTTCCTCCATATCCGCAATCTGCTCGTTTGCGGTTGACCGCATGGAATCAAAGTTACTATCGCAGTCTTCGCGCTGCAGTTTCAGCTCCATCTGTTCACTCAGGACGTTTGAAATATTCTGCGTGTATGGCATATCAACATCACTTGTGGTTTTCTGTCCTGTATCGGTCTGCGTACTTCCAACAGTTTCTGCGTGATACAGGGGCGTGCTGGAAACGGCTGCCCCTGTAATGAGTGTTGCCGACAGAACCATCGTAAGTAGTTTTCTGGAATTCAATGTTATCCTCCTTCCCTGTCTGATTTTGTTTATGCGACTAATCGCACACATATCCCGGCTGTGGATTTAACCACCGCAGGCTCAAATTGTCATGCGTTTAACAGCTTCCATTGCGAGGTCGCTTCTTACGGCTTCCTCCTGGTCAAACGTAATCTGTGCGCAATATTTACTGCCCTTCATTTTCTCCGCTGCAAACACAAGACCATTGTTTCTCTTGTCGAGGTACTTTGCATCAATCTGATCCGGATCCCCACAAAGAACAATCTTGGTTCCGTAGCCTGCACGCGTGATTAACGTGAGAGCCTGTGTAACCGTAAGGTTCTGCGCCTCATCAACAATCAGATACCGGTGGTCGAGTGTACGTCCTCTGACGTATCCGACCGGACAGATATTGACGGTTCCACAGGCACGCACAAAATCAATCTGCTGTCTTGCCGTAGCAATGTCATTGTCTTCTCCCGCAAAAATCCGCTCCATGTTGTCGTAAAACGGTCTGACCAGAGGAGACATCTTATCCTGCAGATCTCCAGGAAGAGCACCGAGGTCATTGTCGGCCTGTACGTTGGATCTGGTCAGAAGCATCTCGTTGTATCTGCGTCCGGTATGGTCATCATATGTCCCATCGAGTCCGCAGGCAACTGACAGAAGCGTCTTTCCGGTTCCAGCCGGGCCTTTTGCGATCACAAGCGGGATCTGTTCTGCCGGCTGCATGAGTGCATGGAGCAGGCATTTCTGGGAAAGGTTCTTGCCTTTGATTCCGCCATATGTGGTAATGTCGGCATTGATCAGATTGATTTTTCCATCACGGAAAATTCCGACTGCTGACTGTTGACTGCCATCGTTTGCAACAAAATGCATATACTCGTTTTCATACAATGCAGATTCCATGCAAGACTCCAAAACCTCTTTGAAATCAATCTGTTTTTCTTTGTACAGCTTATCAATCACAGATGGGTTTACAGCAAGTTCAGCCTTGCCTGTATAGCGTTCATCTGTCTCGATTGTCTCATTCCTGTAATTCTGGATCGTGATTGAGTTTTTCGTTGAGACGAATGCATTGAACCTCATTGCTGCATCATTTGTGACCAGGATTACAGGTTCCGTGTTCTCCTTTGTCAGCTTGTATACAGCACCAATGATTCTCATATCCGGTATGTCGTAAGAAAGTCCAAGATCTCTGGGCAAAAAATCCGGGTGATCGATTTCACTCTCTGCAATATGCAACGTGCCGCCATTCGGCATCTCGATTCCTTTGATTTCTTCACCGGCCGCATGTGTTGCCACATAGCTGCGTCTTAAATCTTCGAGCATACGGATGACTTCCCGTGTGTTGTATCCACGTTCTCCGGAATCTGTCTTGTGCTTGTCCAGCTCCCGGATTACCGTGGTCGGAAGATAGATATCATTGTCTGCAAATCCAAACAAAGCCCTCGGGCTCTGCATCAGGATGTTTGTATCCAGAACATAAATTTTCTTCAAAGTTTTTCCTCCTGTCTGTGGGGACGAATGCCTTCTTACCCCATCAATAACAATGTGAAATACTGTTTTTGAAACCTTATTTTTCCTTTACCGTCTTTGGTGTTTCCTTTGGGTTTTTGTCTGTCTGACGGTTGTTCTGTCCGCCGTAAAGTTTTGCATTTGTCTCTTCTGTGCTCTTTGCACGGTGTCTGATGCATTCCAACATAGTTATTCCTCCTGTCTGCTGTTAAAAATTTTTATAAACTAGGTCTTCGGTAAACATATTGAGCCAAAAAGAAAATCGTCAAAGGATTTCTGAGATTTTTTCAAAAATTAGCATTTTACGATAAGACTTTCATTCTTTGTCACAAAAAAACTAAGCTGGAAGCTGCCGCGTCTTCGCGTGCAGATCAGTTAGACATATGTGTATTTCTTCTCATTCGTTGAAAAATCCTTTTTTCTCTTTGATTTTGAATCTCTTAAGGTATTGGCTCTTAACTCAGCTTCTTTGGCTTCCTCGAAGTAGTCAAATTCTGGATAATAAAGCAGGTTTGCATGTGCTCCTCTCTTGCCATTTCGATTCTTGAGAACGGAAAACGTCATTTCCCTGTAGCCACGTTCATTGCAGAGCTGTTCTGTCTCCTTGCGTTCCTGTCTGCTCTTAACGTCTGTAAAACCATTCCAGTCCCAGCCAATAAGGATTCCTCCAGTGTATTCAATATTTCCGGATTCTTTGTATGACTCTGTACTGGAGCCTCCACCATAGTTCTTTCTGGAATAGCTGGATGCTGCGATTACTGGCATGGTAGAGGATAATCCCTTCAAGATCCTTATTGCAGCATCTGTGGATTGCTTGTCCGTAGCAGACAGACACTCTGGTTTTAGATATTGGAGATAATCCACCACAACCATGATTCTGCGGTCTGGATACGCAAATTCATAGCCTTTTACGGTATCGTAGACATCTTGTGCAGAATACCCTCCAATGCTTCCAGCAGTGTCCTGATCGATGATACAGATGGTTTTATGCTTCTCGAAATAAGATTTGTTGTATATTTCATACTCGGAATAGTCAATTTTCTGGAAAATGATGTCTTCAATGGTGTATGGATGACATTTTTTGTCTTTTAAGCTGTTTTTGTAGGATTCTGCAGCAATTCCCCTTGCATACAGTTCAATTTTGTTCATTTCCAGAGCGAAATAAAAGACATCTACGTCCTGTTCGGCTGCATTTTTGGCAAAAGTTGTCATAATTGCCGTTTTCCCTGTTGATGTTTCAGAACCTAGTACGTACAATGTGTTGGTAAGCCCACCACCTAGGATGTTATCGATGTTTTCAAAACCTGTTCTGATTACCGAAGCCCTCTTAGCGTTTATTGCCTTCATGAAAGTTTGGTCTTCTGAGATAAAATTTACGTTCTGTCGTAACTTTTCATGTCTGTCTGTTTTTTTTGTCATATTTCTTTTCCTTCACAATCTGGGGTCTGTAATTTTTTTACCCCCAAATTTTTTTTCTAACTTTTCGTACCCTAGTATCCAGCGGTTCCGTACCCCAGATTTATTTTTCTTCTGTTTGGATTATTGTGATTGCCCGCAAACTTTCCGCAGGTACGAAGTGTAACGAAGTACCGGAGGTACGTTTGCATACAGTACTTACGGTACTTACAGTACTTACAGTACTTACAGGGAAAACTCGATTTTCCCGGAGCCGTTGATTCTACTGGGCTGGAGGACGATTTTTTAGAGGCGAGCTTCCCCCAAAAATTAGTGGAGCTTCCCCCAAAAATTAGTGGAGCTTCCCCCAAAAATTAGTGGAGAATCTTTTGGTATTTTGCCAAAAAAGTTTCTCATTTTTTATAAAATCGTATCTAAAAATCGGTTGAAAAACTTACTAAAAAGAGGAGACAACCTTTAAAAATTATCTCCTCTTGATGCGAAAACATTAAAATAAGTTTTCGTTAGTGAGCCAAAACTAATTAGTGATGATTTTCACCCCATTAATTTTTGCTGTAGTGTGTTCTCCTTCCCTTACCAATTCATAGCCTGCAATATAACCCTTTTCTTTAAAGTCGTCCAGAATAGAAATTACCGTCTTATGCAAAGCCGCCCTCTTTTTATTCCACTGCTTTTTATTACTGCTATCTGACTCGAAGAATCCAAGCTTTGCAAAGAAACCGGTGATCTGTCCCGTAGTGTGATCTACCCTCTCGTAAATGATGGATTCACTTACTATACTATTCCGTGGATTCTTGATTGCTTCAATTCTACGGATCAAAGCCCTTTTAATTACGACCACATCATTTGTATCACCGATGGAAGGAGTGTTTAAAATTTCAAGTGGAACTCCTGCAATCTGGTGAGTCTTTTCTGCATACTGATACAGAATCGGCATTTCAAGGAGCTGATATCCAGTAAGCTTCGTCTGATTATTGCGTGACTTGATTTCAATCTTGCGAACCGGAACCATATAGCTTTCCAGCTCGAATGTACGCTTTCCGGGCTTAACTTCACCCCTTGCAATCATCTCATCTGTGTAATCGATAGTAAGTCTGATGAAAGATAACTTTTCGATGCTTTCTTTTACTTCCTTGATTTTTTTAGGTGTAAGATTTTGTTCGAGGTTTCCGGACATAATTCTTGCGACATCCTCTGGTGTAAACCTCATAATTCCTGATACTGCAAGTGTGTAAACAGAATCCATAACTGCAAGATCAAACTGAGTAACATCCGGGTTTGATAATGAAAGCTTTTTCTCTTTTACGATATCAACGATAGCACACACTTCTTCCTTGTGGCTCTTATACCACTTTTTGGCAACACCGACTTCAAATTTATTCTCATTTTCGATCTCGCCAATCACAAGCGGCAAATCTTCTCTTGTAATACGATCTGAAACCTTTGACGTGTTGAAATATTCCATGCCATTCATATTCATGGAAAAGTCCTCCCCTTCTTATTTTTTTTTAAAGAGTTTTAACTCTTTAAAATACATATTGAGCCGCGGATGGTCTTCGTCAAAAGATTTTGCAAACTTTTTTATTTTTTCAAAAATTAAAGACAGCAAGATTTTGTCCCACTGTCTTTGTCGTATTAATCTTCTTCCAGATCCTGAATCATGCTCACAGGCGCGGTTCCCGGCTGGATGCTGTCCTTGTCTTTGTATTTAAAAAAATCATATTTCTTTTTGGTATAATATTTCTTCGCATACGCGATAATCTCGTTGTAGTCATCATTTGAGAACATGGATTCTCCAAGTGCGGAGTGATGGACGAACGTCAGCTCGCCGAACATCGACTGGATGAACGGATCATCCGTAAAACTTACGGTTACGGCATACCTCTTCGTTTTTACCGAGGTTTTCTTTTTCAGGTCTTTCATACTCTCCGTATACGGGCGGATGAAGGTATCTTCCCCGATAATAACCGCTACTCTCTTATTTTTTGCAACGCCGCTGTAGTTTTTAATCTCGATCCCACTGATCCCGCTTGTCGTAGGTACCTTTGAAATCACAATTTCCTCTGCTTTAACAGGCGTGTGACATTTATCCCGGAATCCTTTGGCAAAATTAATCCCGGTGATAAAGATGGCGACGATCAGGCAGAGATTTACAAAAGTGATGATTGTGTAAATAAACTGGCTCTTGTCTTTCAGGGACTGGATTTTCCCTGCATAATCTGGTTCTCTCCTTCTGCTTCCCGGGTTAGCTGGTTCCTGTCTCTGTGGCTTTTTCAATGGCTTTCCGGCAGCGCGTTCCTCCGGCTGGATTTCAGCTTCTTCCTGTTTTTCCTCAGCCTTTTCATTCTTTCTCTGGTCTGCCTTTTCCTTTGAAGCAGAAATCGCTTTCTCTGTTTTTGTTTTCATTCCGCTTACGAATCCGGTTAATTTCTCCTTCATTCCTTCTTTTTCACAGTCATCGTCGTCATCATCCCCATAGATGCTTTTCTTTAACTCTGGCTCTTCTGCAGGCTTCCGTTCCGCCGCATCCACTGTTTTGTCAGAATTATCCGAAATCTCATCTGAAGCTTCAGTCGGATCTTCCGCTGGTTCATGCATCTGCTTTTCGTCAACTTTAGATGTTTCTCTTTTTGAAACATCTGAATCTTTTTCAGCCTTAACCTTCTTTTTCCCGAAAAATGAACTTTTCCCATTTTTCACAGGTTCTTCTTTATCTTTGATTGGAAGCTTATCAAAGGTGTACATTTTCTTTGGATCCGGTACACAAAATCCTGCTTTGTGGGAAAATGTATCAAGATCTTCCTTTACATCATATGGACATCTCAGAAACTCATCTTCCTTTGTTTTGATTACGCCTTTCGCCACAGTCTTATATTCCTTGATCACGTTGTTGTCTGGATTTTTAAGCAATACGGTGACCAGTGTGTCAGCATCCGTGATAGATGAGATCTTCTCTTTTGCCTGTTCCATCTGGATTTCACTGTTATCGACCACAATATAGATCTTCTTATACTGATCACTCATCGGGATCGGTCCATTTGTCTTTCCGAGATCATATATGTAAATTCTTGTTTTTTCCTCGTCATCGAGACCAGTATTTAATTCCGGTTCTCCTTTACAGAACGTTACGTCATTCAGCTCTGTTCTACTGCGCATCTTGTCGATCAGGTCGTATTCCGTATTTACGATCAGAAATACCTGGTTTTTTCTTTCTTTTGCAATAAAGAAAGAAATCTGTGCCGCTAAATTCGCACTTTCTTCGCTGTCTTTATACGAAGTGACAGCGATTTTAATTCCTTCAATCATAATTTCTCTCCTTTTGATGGTAAAAAAGACCGGATTCCTCCGGTCTTTTTAATGATGTCGCATTTTGGGGTTATCCCATGATTCCGAGAGTATTAAAAATAGCTGGGAAGCCAACCATTGCGACTCCGATTGCAAAAGCGAGTCCTGCCTTATGTTTTCCTTCTACATCCTCATTACGGAATGCAAGCAGGAAAGCTACAATAGATGCGATCAAAACGAGTACGCCAGCCCATGTCAGAATATTGCCAACCACAGTTATAAGATTTTTAACGATGTTGGATCCTCCCTGTGTTGTTGCAGGTTTGAATTCAGTGTCGGCATATACGTTTACCGGAACACCAAACATTGTAGCCGCTGTTGCAAGCCCTGTTGCCAATTTCTGGTTCATAGAACACATTTTGTTTTTTGCGAGATCAAACCTCTCTCTTACCAGATTTTTCATATTTTTTCTGTCCTTCCTTTTCTCCGGATTTATCCGGTTGTTTGATTGATGGGAAGTTGTTTACGAGGTATTAACATTTCTTCTTTCGTGATGTTTGTTACAATGTTGATTAGTACCTTCTGGAACAAATCTTCCTTATCATCAATATGGGATGAGATTTTTTCAGCCTTATTTTTTTAATGGGAAGGACAAAAAAATCAGACTGCAAATGCAGTCTGATTGGTCTATTATATCTCCTACCGGAACGATGTGAGATATACATTGTTGTTAATTACCTCCACTTTTTCGTATGAGTAGAGGTCTTCTGTCTTCGGGAAGTCTTTGATCCACTCCCCGTCCACATATACCTCATCCACATTTCCGGAGTGGATGAGGTCAGATGCTTCCTGCGCCTGACCATGCATATCGTACGTACTTAACGCACAGCATACCTTAAAGAACAGAAACATCCCGATAATGATCCCCCATATGAGGAATCTCTTACCGTGTTTTCCTCCTGTTCTCTTTTTTACCCGGTAAATGCATATGCCTCCGATTACGAAAGCAATGCTTAACCAGAAACTTAAAATCTTAAAAAATGTTATCATGTGTATTCTCCTTTCGAAACGATTTTTTTGTTTGCACCTACAATATGAAATAAAAATCTGTGCTCAAAAATAAGGCTGTAAAAACGTGAAATCATATTGATGATAAAGGAAAAACAAAAGTTTTGCCTTAAGGCTGCAAAAAATAAAGAAAGAAAAGAGGTTTACGTTTCATGGCTAAAGAGAATTATGTTTATATAATTGGACAGCTCCGAAAAGAACCATTTGTCGTGAAGAATAAAGATACAGGCAGACCTACAGAAGGAGCCATGTTTCTTACGACAATCCGGCGCGGATTATATGACGCTGCCGGGAATTTCTCCCCTCGGTGGGATAAACCGCTGATCCGGACGAAGGATCCGAGACTGGCAAAAAAGATGCTCGAGTTTAAGGTAAATGATATCATTGAAGCAAAATGCTGTATCGTGACGCATCATGTAAAGAAAATTGTAAAATGTCCGGACTGTGGGACTAAGCAGGAGCGCGAATCAATACTGGTGTACCTGACTCCTGTAAGTTTAACTTTGCGCAACAGACCGGAGGGTGAAACGGCAGCAACCGCTATTCTGATGGATCCGGATGTTGCAGAAATGTCTAATATCGCTCATGTGATCGGGCGTGTATGTAATGAAGATGGTGTAAGATACACAAATGACAACGCCGGACATACGAAAGCGAACTACCAGATTGCTGTAAACCGTAAATTTATGGTTTATGGTTCCAGAATGGACCGCTTGAGTACGGATGATGAAACACAGGAAGACCGTGCAGACTATCCGTGGGTAGTCAGTTATGGAAAAGTTGCAGATGATGATAAAAAACAGCTGGTACAGGGCTCCCTTATCTATATTGATGGATATGTACATACACAGACGTATAAGCAGAAAACAATCTGCGATAATGAATGCTGCCAGAAGGAATTTGAATTTCCTTGTCAGGCGATGCAGCTAACCCCGTATTCGAACGAATACCTTGAAGGCTGTAATCTTGTGGATTCCGTCCGTAACCTTAATGACCGCGTTTCGGATGACACGATGGAACTTGACGGAGAATAATCCAGGAGGAGGAAATTTTTCATGAATGATATTGATAAAAGCTGGTTGAAGTATGTTGCGCTCGGCGGAGGCGGTGGATTCATTATAGGTGAAATTATATCCACCATTCTCCGAAAATTTGTATTTTCCGACAGCTGGACGCTGCTTTTGAATGTAATCACACCAGTATTTACAATTATTGGACTTCTTATTGTCCTCTATTATTACAATAAATCAAAATTTGATTAAAATTTTCGCTCAGAAAAAAGCCCCGAGAATATATCTCGGGGCTTTTCTTTAACATCCAAAATGATTTTTTAAAAGAATAACTGCAACCAGGATAATTCCCAATATCACGGTTTCCGTGATACGCTTCGCTAAAACATCGCTGTAGGATCTCTTCTGACTCCGGTATTCATCCCGTGCTGTCTTTCTTTCGTTTCCTCTGACCTGCGTTTTTTTTGCAGATGCAGCCAGTTCATCATCAATGTAATCGTAATTTTCAGAAGCCTTCCCAGAATTTCTTACAATGGAACTTTTCAAGTCGTCCAGAGCGTCTGATTCTGCCCGCCGCAGGCCGATAGCAAAAGCTTCTCCACGTTTCAGTTCTGTCATTCCATAAACTATTTCCGGGGAAAAATCCGATTTATCTTTTGAATTTTTGTTTCTGACCGATTTGTTTCCAAAAAGGTTGATGATATCTGCCATCCGGCGCTGCAAATCGTTGATCGTGTGATTAAACAGCACAATAACGAATTCTCCTCCTTCAATCCGGAAAGTCTCCCGTGGACAGATCTCTCCGATGATTTCTGCAGCATCTTTTAAAAGTTGATCCCCGGTCTCTCTCCCGTATGCGTTTACGGTAGAATTATAATTGACTACATTTAATACACCGATTACGATAATGTCGTTTGGCGATGCATTCCTCATGCGTTCGTCCAGTTTCGCCCGGCTTGCAAAACCTGTTACGGAATCGGTATAGGCCTTTTTCATCAGCTCGTCTTTTTCAGAACCTGTCATTTCCTGACGTTCCGTGCGGTAAGCAACTCTCAACGTTTTTGGGACAATCTGTTTACTGCTTGTCTGATTCCGCTTATAAACGTGCTCTATTTCCCCGTTTTCACCTGTTGTAGTTTCAGGTGGTTTTTTTTCTTCTCTCGATGGTTCTTCCGTCTGATTGTCTGGTTTATTGCTTTCTTCGATGCCGCCGGTTTTATTTTGCGGAACCGGTTTTGGAAGAACATCAAGCTGCATTGCAGAGCAGAACGGACAGTATGCTGCTTCTGCGGGAATATCCTTACCGCAGTTAATACAGAACTTTCTTTTACTGCTCATTTTTATTCCTCCTCATATCCAGAAACATCCTCAGCTGTAGGGCCATCGCCGCATCCTTCCTCTTTACCGACATTCTCAGGATTAAATACCTCAGACTTTGCTTCCACGCTGGCTGGCTGGATTGTTCCCACAGCATTAATCTCATCCGCAATAACGGACATTACTCTTCTTTTGTATCCGAGTTGTTTATCATCAATAACGCGCCCATAAATATGTCCCTGGATATCAACGATCGTTCCCTTGGTAAGAAGACGTTCAGCCATATGCTTCGTATCCCTTCCTCCGTTCACACGGACTTTTGTCAGCGATCGATATAAAGATTCTGTTTTCTCACCGTTTTCAGAAAAAATGTTCGGGCGTTCTTTCCAGATCTGGGTCTTTATAAGAACGGAAGCCCACAGATCATTATCCTGTACCGCTGATGTGATTTTCCCGATAAGATGGACGCGGTTGACATCCTGTGGTGTGATTTTGTTTCTGTCTGATTCTACAGAAAGTCCCCATACTTCTGTAATTCTGGCATCATGCCGACGGATAATCTTCGTCTGTACAACGGCATGAAATGTTGCAAAATCATCCTTTTGAAACCGTTCTGCATAAAACTCTCCCTCTTTGCCGAAGAATTTTACAGTGATAATGTTTCTGTCGATTTTCCCATCTGCATTTCTTTTCATCCCCGGGTGTCCACACGTAACGATGAATTTTGTCTCATCCCCTCTTTTGTAGACACTGACAATTTTTCCGGAAAATAAGGCATCGTTTGCAACACATACCGGATCATTTTTTGCATTCGCAAGGATTCCGTTCTCAACCTGTCTTTTTTTTAATCTTTCTTCTGTCATTTTTCTTTGCCGGACATCTACTGTCCTCTCCTTCCTGTTTTTCTTTGTAACCGGACGGCAGAAACCACCGGTTTTATATCTAAAGGGATCTCCCCTACATTAAAAATATGAAATGCTGTTTTGGTCGGGTATTTAAGCATAAAAAAAACAGGGGGTGTCAGCCCCTGCTCTTACTGTTTTTGTTTTTTTATAATGTCGCTCAGGTAATCAGTATTTCTTAATATCTCGGAAACCCTCGCAGCATTCCTTATCTTTTCCTCCTGTTCCTTTGTACTGCCCTTAATGTTATTCAGGATATATTCCAATTCCTCATCACTCATATCCTGATAGGATTTTACTGGAGTCAGATTCTTTGTCCGGTTGTTAAGGTATTCTTGTTCTTTCTTATCCTCTTCTGTAATTTCCTGAACATAATTTTCATTTTCAATATCATCTTCTCGTGTTTCAGGAAGCTCGCGTTTTTTATAAACCCGTGGCTTTAACTCCGCAAATTCAATTTCAGACTGCACATGAATGTATTTTCCAAGGTGGAGGAGATGAAACTTCCTTAAGATCATAAGTTTGATTGACTGGTTCGGTTTTGCCTTCCCGTAACACCAGTCTTCGACTGTTCTCTGTGGTATGCAGAAGATATCCCGTATCTGGCTCTTCTTCTTTCCCGTTTTTTTAATAAGTTCATCGAAAGGCATGTTGACAGCTTCATAAATGTTACTAAGCATTTCTGTGGCTTCCTCGTAATAGATGCCATATTTGTTTTTAAAATCAACGAAATCTACACTCGTAGAAGAGGTAAAGTTGCTGATGTAATTATGTTTATCATACCCTTCATTTGCGGCTTTCCATAGCTTGAAGAATAGTTTATCCGGAATAATTTTAGCTCTTGGTTTCATAAATTTGTCATTCTCCTTTTGTTATCATTATTTTATCTTCAATGTTTCACGGTTTTAGTTTATCGTTTTTACTTCTTATTTTTACCACGGTATACGTGGGCTAAAATATCTTAATATCAGTTTATCTTCAATGGTTCTATATGTCAATTATTTTATTTTCTAAATTTCCATTGAAAGCAAAATGTTTCACGGAAAATCGCCATTTTTCTATTTTCCACGGTATACGTGGTATTTTATTTTATAAAATTCAGTGTTTTTAAGTATTTGTCTGTATTTTAATTTTTAAATAGTTGTATCTTTGCTTTTTTTTGATGGCTGCTTTCCTACCCTTCCCCTCTTTTTCTTCTCGTCTCTTTTTTGCCATACTTTCTTACTACATGAACGTAGTTGCCTCCAGTTCGGTTTCTACAGCTTTACTTTTCCGAGCTTCTGCCTGATGTAAATACGATTATTTTTTTTGTGAGGTTCATCTTCGATTTGCATCATGTACTTTAAGGTTACATTTGTGTAACCTGCTTTTTATCGTTTATTTTACTCGCTAAACAATGCGAAAAAGTTTAAACACATGGGAAGGTTTCTTAATAAGGCAAGGTTGGTTTAGATGGAATCTGAATTGTTTTCTTCAAATATTGTCTTACAAGTTTGTTTCTTCTCGCCGATTAATTTAAGGTTACACTTGTTTAACCTTATGTTTCGGAGCGTTTTGTACAAAATAAAAGTATCGTGCTTTAGTGATGAGATGGATTCTTAACCGCGCGAAAAATAACTTGACCAACTTCGGTTGCCCTAAGTGTATCACTGATGGGACAAGGTTACACTTGTGTACCTACTTTCGTGCTATATCTTTCAAATACAAGAGCGATAGTTTGTATTGTTTCAGATGTGAAGTGAGTGAGAATTTTCCTTTCTGATTACGGAATCAATTAAATTTATTTATAATCAATCTGATTGCCCCTTATTTTCCTCTTCATAAATTTATGGTACACAAGTGTAACCTTAAAATATTTTCAATTGCAGTTCTTCATTGTCTCCTTGTAAAATTTGAACAAAGCAATTTCTGATCTTTGTTTTTGTTTTTTTACATTGCACTTTTGCATAGCAAGGTTACACAAGTGTAACCTCTCAATCTTTTCATGATTTATGAAAAATGTTGTCGGCGAAATGTACCTGTGTTACACTTGTGTAACCTGAAATTTTTTAAAAAGTTTGCAAAATCTTTTGACGATTTTATATATGGCGTAATATGTGTATTGTAAAGGATAAAAAGTCTAATTTCGTCATTTAAACAAAATAAGGTTACAGAAATGTAACCTAATGCCCATTTTATTATTGCCATGAGTCTAAAAAAATATTAAAATGGTGGCAATGGAAAATAGACTTAGCCTTTACATGTCGCATATTACATAAGATTTAAGAGAGAAAGGAACACGATTATGAAAACAATAGTATTTTTGAACAACAAAGGCGGAGTAGGCAAGACAGCATCTACGACAACCATTGTACATATGATGGCAACAAAATTTAATAAGAAGGTGCTTTTAATTGACCTCGATCCGCAGATGAATAGCAGTGTAATGTTCAGCGAAATTGATTTTGTTTCAATTTTTGAAAGTGTTTATCTTGGGAAAAAGGATTTTGCAGAGAAAGGAATTGAAAAGCTTTTTAAAGATGATAGCGCAGACATTCATGATTGCATTGTTCACACTTCTTATGAAAATTTAGACATTATCCCAAGTTGTCTGACACTTTCTGAAGCAGAAGAAGCTATGAAAGCACAGGTTGTTGTCCCGCAACAGTTTAAGCTTCAAAATCATTTAGCGAAGATAAAAGATGAGTATGACTACTGCATTATCGACACAAGCCCTTCTGTTTCTATTATTAATATTAACGGATTAAATGCTGCAGATGAATTATATATTCCACTTCGATGCGATGGTGGATCTCTCCTGGGTGTTGGAATTATCATGAACCTGTTTAATACCGTAAAATCCTTTAATCCAAATTTGAAGATTGGTGGAATGTTTTTTACACAGTGGAACGGTCGTAAAAACGTTTCCAAATCAGTATATGCATTACTGGAACAGTATTTTGGAAAATATATTATGCCAGTTAGTATCAGTACAAGCAAGGATATGGAAGAATGTACTTTAACGCAGGAACCACTGCTTGAGTATAGTCCTAATAGCAAGGTTACAAAAGAATACTTAAAACTCACAGAATATATATTAAATCATGGTAATGAAACATTTTAAATATATACAATACTACTAACCATTAATTATGGTTACAGAAGTGTAACCTAGAAAGGAAGAGAAAATAATGGCAAAGAAAAAATTTGGATTAGATTCCATTCGCGGTGCGAGCGCTGCAGTAAATGGTACGGTGACTGTTGATACTCAGGTCAATATAAAAGAAAATACAGAGCCAATAACAAACAGGGAGATTGAGGATAAGATGCAGGTCGGGGCCGGGCTTATAAATCAAGATTCTATCATGATGCAGGTTTACAACATTCCACGGAACAAGATTTGCACAAACCCTAAAAATAGTTACTCAATTAAAGGGATTAAATCCTTAGCCATGTCTATACATTCTTATGGAATGAAGGCTCCTCTGGATGTGAGAAAATTACCGGACGGGAATTATATGTTACTTGGAGGAGAAAGGCGACTTGCAGCCATTGATCTTCTGATTGAAGCAGAAGAGGCTCCTGAGTGGAATAAATATACCCTTATTCCTTGCGTAATTAGCGATCCAGATAAAATCGACCTGCCATTGTCTTTGGAAAGTAAGGAGCTTTTTGCGATAATTGCCACAAACAAGGAGTCTCGCAAATATAGTGATGGGGATAAAATGAAGGAATTTGAATGTTGGGAAAGAATTATAAAAGAACTTCGGGATCAAGGGATTGAATACCTTGACCCAAAGGATTTATCGGAGTCTGATGATGTGATAGAAAAGGACGTGCCAAAAATCCAAATTAAAGGAAGGAAAACTATGGATATTCTTGAAGAGACTGCAAATTTAAGCCATGGTCAATTACAAAAATTTTCCCATGTTCAGAAGAATGCAGTTCCGGAATTACTGGATGCAGTAAAGGATGATAAATTGTCAATCGCCGTTGCGGACAAAGCAGTTAAGGAATTAAATGCGGAAGAGCAAAAGACCTTAGCAGATGACCTTTTAGTTAATAACACAACCGTTAAAGCAAATGATATTGATGATTATAAAAACAAGAAAGACGAGAAGACTCCTTTTTCCATCGATGATTTTAATGCAGACATTACACAAATTAAATCCTTATTCGATAAGGACGGAAATGTAATGCTTACAAGTAAGGAAGCGAAAGAATATAAAAAGCTGATTAAAAAAATTGGTTCTTTGTTTATTGCATAATTATATTCAATAAGGGTACAGAAGTGTACCCTTATTTTTTTTGTTTTATTTTAAGGTACAGAAGTGTACCCTTATTTTTTTGAAAAAATAAAAATATTTGCAAATTATTTTGACGATTTTCCAAATGGCGCAATATATGAGATGAAAACAATATGCTCACACTTAGAAGGAGAAAAATATGAAAATAAACAAATTAAGAATTAAAAATATGTATGGTGTAAAAGGAGATGTTGAATACGATCTGTCCCCGCGTATTGTCGGGCTTTTTGGAAAGAACGGGGCCGGAAAAAGTTCTGTAATCAATTCTCTGAAACTGGCAATCGGAGGAGAGAAGACATCTTCTGCAATGCTGCGTGGTGTTGACAACTCGGCGGTGCGTATCCAGACGGATACCGTTACGATCGACCGGCAGCTTAAGAAGACAGAGACGGGAAGCGTTATGACTGGATGGATTGATGGAAAGAAAACCCCGGGCAACCGTATCCAGATTGATCTTGCGTCGCGCCTTGAGACGACAAAGGATAATCTTAAAACTTTATCCTCGAAGGATATCGAAAAAAGCCTTGCAGAAAATGCCGGTAAAATCCTGTTATCGTTCGCGGATGATGAGCTTACTTCTTCAGAAGTAAAAGAGCTTCTTACGAAAGAGGCTGGGGAAACGACTGACTTTAACAAAGAAGATATTAATAAGGTACGCTTTCCGGACCACATCATGTGGCAGGATGCTGAATCCATTGCATCTGAATACAAGAAGAAAACGAGCGGTCTTAGGGCAGAGATTAAAGGAATGGAGGCTACCTATTCGTCTATTCATCTGGCTGATCTTGGTAATGCAGAAATTCCGTCTGCGGAAGAAGCAAAAGAAGAATACGATACTCTTATTAAGAAAGAAGCGTTGTACACAGAGGGACAAAAGCTTCTGAAAAATTACGAGCGCATGAATGTAACAAGAGAAACTACCTTAAAGTCCATTCAGGAAAAACTGGAAGAGGTTGCAAAGCTGGGAGAAGTAAGAAGCCTCGATGTTGTCAAAGCAGAAAAGAATCAGCTTTTTGAGAAGGGAAATAAATTAAACACTTCGATCGCGGCTGCAAAAAGTACTGTGTCTGCACTGCAGCCGCTTTACGACAAGATGGGAACCGGTGTCTGTCCGCTTTCCTGCAATGGTGTTGATATCAAATGCTGTACAGATATGACGGAAACAAAGAGCTCTGTTAAAAGTCAAATTGATGCTGCGAAAGCTGAAATTGAAAAGTGTACGAAAGAAATGGAAACATTAAAGGAAGAACGTGACAAAGTGTTATCCGAACTTTCGCTGGCAGAGAAGAAAACTAAAATGCAGACGGAAATCGAATCCATGGAAAAAGCGCTTCCGGAAAAGATTGAAAAACCGAAAGTGGAAGAATTAAAAGACGAAGAGAAACAGAGAAAAACCTTCCTGTCAAATGTTCTTAAAAATAATGAGTTAAAGGTACAGCAGATGCAGATTGTAAAGAAAATCAAGGAGCGCAAGAAACTATTCTATCTTGCTGATTTTATTGCGAAGCAGTTCTCACAAAAAGGTATCGTTTCCCAGAATCTGCTTGGCAAATACATCAAAACATTAACTGACGCCGCCAGCAAAGCGGAGGCAGAAACCGGGATCCGTGTAATCTTTAAAAATGATAACGGAATTTCCATTTCATATTGTATTAATGGAGATGTTGATACAGAAAATGGCCGTGATTATGAAACACTTTCCGAAGGTGAAAAGATGCTTGCCTTTCTGACGGTTACAGATCTGCTACATAGAATTGCAAATATCCCGGTTCTTCTTTTGGACAATGTAGACAAGCTGGACGCAGAGAATTTCGACCACCTGCTTACACTCCTCGACCGGGTTGCTGATTCCTATGAAAACATTATTATTGCTGGGGTTGACCATGAAGAATTTACGTCCATTCTCGAAAAACATAACATTCCGAACATTCTGCAATAAATTAACTTAGTCATATACTGTTAAAAATCAGGCTTAATCCTGCGGTTTTCTTCCGCAGGATTTTGCCAGTTGCTTAAGAGGGCAATAATTACCAGATTCCTGCCACACGCGCAGGCAGCTAATCTGTTTATATATATCATCAAAATAAGAAATGGAGGAAGAAAGAAAAAATGAGATACCTTATGTTAATTTTGTTTCCCCCTGTGGGGATCATAATGTATTTGAAAGATGAGTTTGGACCACCAAAGAAAATCCGGTATGCTGTATGTGCCCTGTCTCTTTTGTGGATGATTTTCGTAATCTATATGTTTGCAAAAATCCCAATCAGAAACAATCAGGAAAAAGCGCAGCTGGAAAGTGAAATTTTCGAGGATCCGATGGCGGGGAAAGTTGAAAACAAAGCAGAACAGATGAAGAAATCCAAATTTGACTCTTTAAGTGACCGGGAGAAAACAGAGAAGATTAAATCTTTTCTTTCCGATGCTGTCGGGGACTATGCGGAGATCCTATTTGAAGATGGGACCGGTATTCAGTTTCCGGGTGCCGAAATGCCAGATGGGGAAAATTCCACAGCGTGGTATGGGAAAATAGACAGCGATGGGAACCTTACTTCTACTTTAGGAGAAGTGACCATTCAGAACGGTGTCTATGTATGTAAAGAATATTCCAAGCAGGATTTACTTTCTGTTGATGTGGAAAATAAGCTTCCTGAAAAATACAAAAGCGATGCAACATCAATTGTCGTCCGGGAAACAGAAGACGGTTATTACCTTGCTTTTGTGACCGTGTGCGAAGATCCGCAGCAAACAGATTATGATGCTATCATCAGCGTTGCAAAAGAGTGTGGCATCAATTCCGGACAGGTTACTTTTGTAGATGAATTTTCTGAGGTAGTTGGAAGAGAAAGCTGGCCGGAATCCTCCAAGGCTCAGACAGAAAACACACAGGAATAATACAATAAAACAGGTGTAATCTCGCGAGGTGCAACTTATGGAAACAAGTAAATTGTATTCATTGTTAGGGGAATACATTAAAAAAACGGAAGAAACGGATGAACTTCGTATCTTCAACGGGTTCTGTTCCTATTTGGGAAGAACCTGCTGTATTTACGTGACTGAGGAAAATGCCGAAGGCATTCTTACGGCGGTTTTTCGTCAAAAGGCATCCGGTTTTCCACTAAGAAAATAATGTGTTTTAAGAGAGGAGGGCGGTACGGTACATTTCTGTACCGCAGATTAAAAATATGTATGATTATTCAGGATCAAGAGAAGAGTTCAGTAAAGATGATCATTTGTCCGATGAACAGATTCTCGAAATTGTTGATGCAATTCACAGGATGGTGAAAAGTAACGATCTGGATGAACAGCGGGAAGCGGTATTCCTTTGCGGGAAAATGTGGGTAACCGGACACAGTATCCGGAATATAGATGATGAGAAAAAGAGTTACAATAATGAAAACACCAAAAAGCTTCTTGGCGAAATCGCCGGAGGAAAATTCGAGAATTTTACCATCAAAAATATTCAGTATGCAAAGCACGTTCTTTTCGACTGTTTACAGAGTTATATCTTAAAGCTCATATCGGAAACAGCATCCAGCTATGTAAAATCAGTTGATTCCGAAGAACGCCGCCGGAACACAGAAACCATGATGAATGACTGCTATATGCAGTTTGATAAGGATGCCCCGAAATACGACCCTGAGAAAAGTGCCCCACTTACTTACTTCAGCCGTTCTTTTTCCCACGCAATTTCTGAGTTCAAGAACAACAACCGTCTGCGTAATTTAAAACCATCCGTCAGTAATGACGTCAGGCGTGTTGCAAATGCCGCAGCGATTGTGCGGGACAGGGGCGGTGATGAAGAAGATGTTGTCCAGCTTTCCTCTGTATTGACTGGCATGAGCTACGAGCGCATCTTTACAACGCTTGGAATTAAAAAAGCCCTTGAACAGTCTCAGAATCTTGATGATACGGATGAAATCAGTTCGCCGAGAAGGGAGTGGATTCCGGAGGAAGCTGCGATTGCGCATGAAACGCAGTCAAAGATTTATTCCATCATCCATGATCTGAAAGACCCGGAACGTGAGATTTTCTGTATGATCATTGGCGTTGACCTTAACCGCGATGATTTGTGTCTCTCTCCTATGAGTGTGATGGATGTTGCCAAAAAAACTGGCATGAAGAAAAACCAGATTGAAGCAATTTACCATCAAGCGATCACTTATATTAAAGAACACCTCACTCCTTATCTTACCGGCACACGGTACAAAAAGGAAAATGATCTGAAATATAAGCAGAAACAGGAGATTGCAGGGCCCCGGATCAATTTTATCGGCAGCGAAGATGATGAGACAGATGAGGCAATCAGAGAAATCGTTGAGATTAATGTAACACTGCACATCTCTCCGGATGATGTTCCAGAACCTCCGGTCGATTAAAACCCTGGTATGGATATTTAAAATCAAAGTAACAAAATGAGCCGTCAAAACTGACGGCTCATAATTTTATTTCTTTTTGTTGTATTTTTTTTGCAGTTTCGCAAGGGTATCCTGCTCTACAAGTGTAAGAATATGTCCGGTCTCTTTCTTTGCGAGAAGTCTTGCCATCTTTACCTTATCCTTCTTTTCGGCATTTGCCTTGCGCTTTTCAGCGGCTTTCTTGGCATTTGCTTTGCTGACGGCAGCTTTATGCTTTTCCCTTAACGCTTCGTTTGGATCAACCGGGATATATTCCATATCCTCATTTTCCATCAGTTCCTGCAGAAACCGGTTGTAACCAATATCTCTGCCGATCGTCTTTCCTGATTCCGGATCTTTCTTTGGTTCATTCCATGCCTCATAAGTGCCTGTAACCATCAGGTAATCTTTTGCACGGGTAAATGCTACGAATTCAAGACGTCTGATTTCCTCAATTTCTGGATCATCTTTTTCCTTCTTATTGACAACTTTGTTATCATAATCCGAAATGGAAGCGAATACATACTCCCACTCGAGACCTTTGGAAGAGTGTGCAGTTGTTAATGTGACACCTGCGTATTCCTGCGACATCTTTCTTTCTTCTTCCTGGCCGAAGCGTGTAAACTTGTCGATGAAGTCGATCTCCTCAACGAAATCTTCTTTGCTGTAGCATTTCTGCTTGAAGTAATCCAAGATCTCATCTCTGGTATCCAGAACATCTACGAATTTATGGAACTGCATACGCTGTTCTTCAAAACCCATATAAGAAAAGCCTGAGAATACCATTCTCATTTCTTCTATTTCTTTCTGGATATCATCTTTTGTACGCCAATCACCGTAAAGGTGACCGTTGTACTTTGCGACCAGATACTGAAGATATAACTCTGTAGAGCCTGGCTCTTCGATTGCTTTTGATAATGCTTCCACAGCTGCTACATTTGGGTCTTCTGCAACGGATGTAGGAATCTTTACGACAACCGGCACATTGATTTCCGTAAGGAGTGCCGCCATTTTCTGCACGGTCAGACGGCGATAGGAGAGGAATGCGATATCTTCCGGTGCAACTCCATCCTGTTCGATCAGGAGTTTAATCTTCCATGCGATGTATTTTAATTCCGTCTCATTTCTGTAGAACGGTTTTAAAATAACAGGATCACCTTCCTCGCGTGTTGTAGTGATCACTTTGTCAACCTTGTTTACGTTTCTTGCGATCACGCGGTTTCCAAAGTTTACAACATTCTGTACAGAACGGTAATTGTCTGTCAAGAAGAATGTTTCTCCGGTTTCATCCAGACGCTCGTAGAACTTGAGCATGTTGTCCGGGTCAGCATCACGGAATCCGTAAATAGACTGGAAATCGTCACCGACAGCCATCAGAGATCCGCCATTTTTCACGATGCCGGATTTTGCGAACCGTTTCATGAACTCCATCTGGAGCGGTGAAGAATCCTGAAACTCATCAGCAATGATATGGACGTATCCAAGATTTGTTAAAATCTCAGGGTGAGCATCAATCATTTTCAGTGCCGCTGGTTCCTGGTCTGCAAATTCCATCAGGCCTTCTACCTTCAGACATTCACAGTAATTGTTGAATAAATCAACGATCCCGTTCCAGTCCGGTTCCTTCTTGCCTAATCCACTCATGGTCTTATCCGAGTAGAACTCGTCACGGAGTGCATCCGCGACACCGGCAGCTTCCAGATCGACCTTTCCGGATTTCAAGAACTCAAAACACTTTCCAACGAAAAGGATTGCTCCTCCCCGTGCTACAGCGTTCTCATATCTGAGTCCATCGACCGGGCTGTCTGTTAAAAGATTCTGGATGATTGCACCGCGTTCGGTATTTTCGATTACTGCCAGCTCTTTGGAGTAGCCAAGTTCCTGCCAGAACATCTTGTCAATGTCAAAAGCGTAACTGTTAAAAGTCATTGCTTTCACATCGTCCGTTGATGCTGCGATCTTCCGGTTTTCCCCATTTGCTTCGATACCCTGGGTTAAAAGACGAAACGTTAAACGTCCCTTCATCTCGTTTGCCCCGGCTTCCGTAAATGTGATCAGAAGAAAGCTGTGTAACGCTTCGATCGGATCAACTCCGTTTTCCACCATTTTTCCGAGTGTATACAGCACGTTTTGGCACATACACTCTGTCTTTCCGGCACCAGGTCCGGCGATTACAAGCGCGTTTCCGCTCATGTGGTGTACTACATCCTCCTGCGCGGAAGAGAGCTTCACCTTCGTAACCTTGCGCTCGTGTGTAACATCAAGCGCAAGTGCAGGTGCTTTGTACTGGCATTCAAAACGTCCCGGGCAGTACTTGCAGTCGTTTCCTTCACAGGTAATTCCCTGGAGGCGTTCTTCATACTCGGCTTTCGCCTTGTCATCCTGTTCGGACGTGATCCCCTCCGGAAGCGGCCAGACGTCATCCTGAATAGATTGTGTTTTCCCGATATTTACCTCGATGTAGGAGCAGGCGATTGTACGGGATTCATTCTCCGGAACCAGGGTTCTGCCATACAGGATTGCGTTGTACATGGTTGGAAGAAATTCATTCCCAAGCACATAACTCTTTCCTGTTTTGATATATGCGACAGTAAGTGTTTCCCCATCGTCATATATCAGATCCGGGCGGATATCAATTTCATCCCCACTGTACGGAAGTGTTACTGTAACTGGCGAAGTAATCACCGATACCGGCTTTTCTCCATGTGTCAGTGTGAAGAATGTTTTTACCATTCTTTTTGCACTGGCTTTGATTGCTTCATCTTCCGCAGGAAGTGTGGAAAGCTGTCCAGCCGTGTCAATGATGTCCGATGCCTCGCTGGAATCATATTCTCCGGATAAAATGCCCTTGATCGTTTCCGTAACGATAGAGTATATTGTCAACGAGTTGGAGATTTCCGATTTTGTCTCAATCTCGCCAAATGAGTACTTTCCTCTGTTTTCACAGAATGCCTCTTTGGATAAGTCTCTTTTTAAAATTTTTGCCATAGTAGTAGCTCCTTTCGAATTTTAAATTTGTTTACATCAGGAATATGAGATGAGAAAAAAATGTTGTGTGGGAAGCGAAGAAATGCAGGATATGCTATTGGAGTACCAGATACAGAATGATGTATTCTACACACAAAAAAAGGAACCACATTTCAGCAGTCCCTTAATTTTTCTCTTTTCTATTGGCACTCGATCAGATACTTGATGGAACTCTGATGCTCGTTGTAAACAACGACCTCATCGTGACATAAGTAATTGATTCCTCCATACGCCCACAGACAGTCATAATCCGGACTGATTGCATGAAGCTGTGCTTCATTATCCGGAGTCCCTTTCCCTTCTCTGTAAATGTCATACGGTTTTCCGGTTGCGACATCAAAGATTCCAAGGAAAATAGAACCTACGTGTCCGGAGTTGTCGCGCCATAAATTTGACCCAGACGTATAGTTAAATGACTTCTGGGATGATGGGGCAAAATACGTTCCATGCCCAAACGCAGAGCCGCAATACGCAGCATTTGGACGAAGTACCAGACCGTTGATCATGATTGACCACCAGTTTTCCGTACCTGATCCATGGAAGAGTCTTGTCAGACCGTTATCATATCCGGTAATTCCACGTTTTTCGCAGAAATCATTCAGACTTTTTCTTGTTTCCAAGTTTGTGACCTTCCATGCTCTCTTATAACGGTTGCGATTATCGTAAGTATCCCCGCCGCCAGCATTTCCATGGAGCATGTCCATGATCTCGGCTTTTTCCTCTGCGGTTACAGGGCGCATTTCAATTCCATGCGCTTCACAGATGGTTTCTTTAGAAGAAGAGATAATTCCCTTTTTTGCCTCTGCAATTTTTTCTTCCATAAGGTTGATTGCGTCTGTCTCACGCTTGATGATTATCTGAAAATCTTCTGATTTTCGTGCAACCAGTTTCCAAAGATTATCAATACGTCTTGGAAGAACCTCGTAAACAATGCACAGACTGTCGTTGAATTCCTTTACTGACATTGTTCTCATATTTTTTTCCATAATGATTAACATATTTCTAGCTGTATCAATGGAAGACTGCGGGATATCTGTAATACGTTTAGTGTCAACAGTATAGTAATCCTCAAATGCTTGCCGTGATACTTCAACAAGGTTTGATACTATGTCTTCTGTATCCACATCTGGCATTTTCTTGTACTTTCCATCCCCTTTTACAACGATTTCAGATGGTGCCCTGTCAAATGTCAATCGGAATCCTCTTTTAATGAGTTTTTCATATTCATTCTGAAACTCTTCAATAGGGTATGGACCCATTGCGCGTGCTTTCTGCAGCCCCACGCGCACGCCTTCCCTTCCCCTAATGATAGAAAATGTTTTTCCGTCATCATCTGTCACAAGCTTTATCTGCTCGTTAATGCCCTTTTTTACATCAAGCGCAACATGGTGCATATCTGCATAACATGTATTTGGAGGGGTTAATTCCTCCGGTGTAAAATCCATTCGTCTCATATTTACAAATCTCCTTTCAACTTTTGTATTTGTTTACACCTTCAATATGAAATGAGAAAAACTCCAAATCATCTTTTTGGAAGGAAAATCCGCATCTTTTTTGACGAATTTTAAAAAGGGTCAATATGTATAGAGAAAGCGAAGAGTTTGTTTTTCAGTTGTTTGTATAAAGGAGTGAAAAGATGGACGAGAAGATTGTTCGGGAAGAATACAAAAGATTAATCAAGGAGATTGAGGAAGGACCGCCAGATGTCATACATCGTGTCATGGAGGAAGATGACTTCGAGGACGAATTTTCGCACAACGCAATCGATGAGATGCACGGCGCTCTTTTGGATATGACAAAAGAATACTTGCATCAGAAACATTCGGGAGAATATATCGCTGGTATCGACTGGGGAGTTTTCGTTTTATCTGCAGAAGAAGCAAGAAAACGCGGCCTGTTAAAAATCGATCTAAGAATTGTATATTAGCACCATTTTAAGGGCGGAAGTTCCGCCCTTATTATTTTTGAAATTTTTCAAATTAGTTTGCAAATTCCCTTGACGATTTTTCAAATGGCGCAATATATAAGGTGAAAGGGTGATAAAGAACCATCTTAAAACTATAAATTATATTTACAACAGAAGGGAGGTGTGACGTATGACACTCGTTATTTTAATCATTTTAGTATTTTTCTTAGATTAACTTATGTCGTAATCAGTTAAGCAAAGAAAGGAAAATTAAAATGTATTTTTGTCTTTTTATTTAAGAAGCTTGGATTTAAAAAATCTGAGTTTCTTTTTTTTTAACAAAAATCCTCTGAAACCTTGTACTAGAATCAGAGGATTTTTCTTACGCTTCTGTGTCGAATCTTCCTGGATCGGAACATGCATACAATAACATTCCTGGCAGGACATAGCCGAGGTCAATATCCGTTAGCTCATCTTCCTCAAATTCTTCCATATTCAAGGAATCGCGCTTACGTGCTCCAAGAATGGAACGGATATCCGTTTCGTTTCCACCGTTGTTAAGAATACGGTGCAGTGTTTCTTCGATGCAGCCGGCAATATCGATCCTATCAATTGACTGTCCCTTCGGAATAATAAGGTTATACTCATCGTAATCTCCTGTAAAGGCATATGTTCCTATTGCCTCATCCGAGCTGATATTTAACAATCCAAGATATTTCTTTTTTAACATATGGAGGTCTCCTTTCAAATCATGGTTTACGTTTCATCTTTAATATGAGACAAAAAAATATTTCCGCATTTCATATTAAAGATGTAAACAATTTTTCTGGCGAAAGGAGCATATTATGGAAAACAAAAAGAAATTATTCATCGTGGTAGGTAAAACATCCACAAGTAAAGACACTGTTTGTAATTATTTGAAAGAGAAATATGGTATCAAACAGGTCATCAGTTATTCAACACGGGATATGAGAGCATATGAAAAGAACGGAGTACAACACTATTTTGTCTCTGATCAGGAAATGGACGAACTGGAAAAGCGTGACGATCTTCTCGCATGGACAAAATTTCCAAAAACAGGTATCCGGTACTGTGCAACTCTGTCAAGTATTGGAGATGAGGAAACGGCAACCTATATTTTAAATCCAGATGGTGTTAACTGGATGATGGAACATGCAGAAAACCTCAATGTGGAGATCATTGTTATTTATATGAATCTTTCGGAAGAGGCGATCCGGCAACGTGCCCGTCTTCGTGGGGATGATCCAGAAAAGATTGAAGAGCGACTTTCCAGTGAGTCGGAGGAATTCGATAAATTTTATGATTCCAGAGCTTTTGATTTTGAAGTAGATGCTGGTGTCTGCAAAGCAAAACTCTTTGATCAGATCGATCAGATCATGCGCATTCATGAGATTTTCCCTGCGGCGTAACAGCGAATATCAAAAAAAGAAGAAGGGGGGGCAAATTATAATGTCCTCTTTTTTTTAATTTTTCCTGCTATTTTCTTTGACGAAATTATAAATGGGTCAATATATATGACAAAACGAAAGAAAGGAACGGGAAACCGTGTGAGTACAATATATGGGAATTCCTGCAGATTACAAAAAATATATAATCGGCTGCACGTCTCCATCTTCTGTAAGGGGGAAAACGAGCAGAAAGAAGAGGGAGAAGAAGCGGGAAAATTCGTGTCCATCTTTACAAGGGGAGAAATTCCTACATACAAAAGATAAGGGAGAGTTTCCTGATGATCTTCCACAAATGCGTGTTGCCAGCGGGCCGAGTAAGTCTAAGCGGAGGAGAAAGGTGCAACAGTCGTCCATCCTGAAACAGTATCCGGGGAAACGGCCACAGACCGTACCAAATATAGAAATGAAGAGAGAGTTAGTAAAAGAAACGAAAAGACTACCGGAGAAACCAGCTTTTCTTGATTTTTTTCTTTCTTTTCTTAATATTTTGGGGGCTGTTTGTCTCATCTTATGTATTCTTGTGAGCTTTTATCATGATATTTCAAAAGTTCCACAATCCAGATGTCAGATACAGACAACTGTTCAGCTTGCAAATGTAACGCGAACAGGAACGAAATGTATTGATGGCTATATGTATGATTCCTTTACTATGGATATTTCAGGTGATAAAATTTTTTATGCACCAGAAAATTCAATCAAATGGAATAAAGATGGAATCGGTAAAAAACGCTGCACAATACATTCTTTAATCGCTTCAGACAGTTTTTCATTTATTGAAAGTCCGTTTTTCTTTACAAAGACAAAAGAAAAAATCGGTGGTACAGAAAATTTTGGAGATAAACTAAAAACTGGTGATACAATTTCAGTTAATGTTCGCGAAAGTAAAAATTGGCTCATTGTAAATAAGTATAAAGTGGATGTTAATGTGGCCCGTAAACAGTATTCATTTGAAGGAGATAATGACTTTACAGAAAAAGACATACAAAAGTTAATGGAAATTGTGAAAAAGCTATGTGATAAAAAGAAAAATAATGTTCTTTCATCGTTTGAAGACATTTTCTCTATTGCATATTAATGACGTACGAGAATTGCCTCCGTACCTTGTGCCCTTTTACCCGGTGCTATGCTCGCACCGGGTAGTTTTTCGTACATTTTTTTTATCTCATATTAGAAGTGTAAACAAAATTTTCGAAATGAAAGGAGATATGTAACTATGAGAAATATTATAAAAAGAAACGGATCAGAGGCTGCTTTTGATCCAGAAAAGATCGTAAAAGCAATACAGAAGGCAAATTCATCCGTAGATGAGTTTGATCGTGCATCCAGAGGTGATGCTGAAGCTGTTGCAAAGCGGGTGGAGGAGTTGGTAGACTCTACAGAACATGCTCTTGGCGTTGAAGATGTCCAGGATGCTGTCGAGCAGGAACTCATGAAAGCCGGTCTGTATAAGCTGGCAAGAAATTATACCGTTTATCGGTATAAAAGAGAAATTGCCCGTAAGTCAAATACAACAGATGAACAGATTCTGTCCCTCATTGAAAGAAATAATGAGGAAGTAAAACAGGAAAACTCTAATAAGAACCCGACTATCAACAGTGTCCAGCGTGATTATATGGCTGGAGAGGTCAGTAAGGATCTTACAAAGAGATTTTTACTTCCTCCGGATATTGTGCAGGCACATGAAGAGGGATTAATTCATTTTCATGATGCGGACTATTTCGCACAGCATATGCACAACTGTTGTCTGGTAAACTTAGAGGATATGCTCCAGAATGGTACTGTTATCAGTGGAACCGGTATTGATACACCACATAGTTTTTCTACTGCCTGCAATATTGCAACACAGGGGATTGCTCAGGTGGCAAGTTCACAGTATGGTGGACAGACGATTACTCTGTCACATTTGGCTCCGTTCGTACAGATCAGCCGTGAGAAATTCCGCAAGCAGGTAATTGCGGAATTTGAATCAAACGGTATGAAGTACACAGACGAGCAGGTGAAAACATCTACCGAAATGCGGGTGCGCGAGGAAATCAACCGCGGGGTGCAGATGATCCAGTATCAGGTGATTACCCTGATGACAACAAACGGACAGGCACCTTTCGTTACGGTATTTATGTATCTGGACGAAGTGCCGGAGGGACAGACTAGAGATGATTTGGCTGCAATCATTGAAGAAATGCTGCACCAGAGAATCAAGGGCGTAAAGAATGAGCAGGGAGTCTTTGTTACACCTGCATTTCCAAAGCTCATCTATGTGCTCGAAGAGGATAATATCCATGAAGATTCTAAATATTATTATCTTACGAAGCTTGCAGCACAGTGTACTGCAAAGCGTATGGTTCCGGATTACATCTCGGAAAAGGTCATGAAGTCTATTAAGACCAATGACCAGGGTGAGGAATTCTGCTATCCGTCTATGGGCTGCCGCAGCTTCTTAACGGTAGACCGCTGTGAGGAAAATGTTGCAAATGCTGGAAACTGGAAGAAAGGACATAAATATTATGGACGATTCAACCAGGGTGTTGTAACCATCAACCTTGTCGATGTGGCATGCTCCTCTGATGGAGATATGGATTTATTCTGGAAAATTCTGGATGAGCGTCTTGAATTATGCCACCGTGCATTAAGATGCCGCCACGAACGTCTTCTTGGAACACCGTCAGATGTTGCACCGATTCTGTGGCAGCATGGAGCACTTGCCCGTCTGAAAAAGGGGGAGCCAATTGACAAGTTGTTATATAATGGCTATTCAACCATTTCCCTTGGCTATGCCGGTCTGTGTGAAACCTGTAGGCGTATGCTTGGAGTTTCTCATACAGAAACTGAAAAGGGAATGCCATTTGCAAAAGCTGTAATGCAGCATCTTAACGATGCCTGTGCAAAGTGGAAAGCTGCGGAGAACATTGATTACAGTGTATATGGAACTCCTCTTGAGTCTACCACATACAAATTTGCAAAGTGTCTGCAGAAACGTTTTGGCATCATTAAGGACGTAACTGATCACAACTATATCACAAACAGTTATCACGTTTGTGTAAGGGAAAAGATCAACGCCTTTGAAAAACTGAAATTCGAATCAGAGTTCCAGCCTCTTTCTCCGGGTGGTGCAATTAGCTATGTTGAGGTTCCAAATATGCAGAATAACATTCCTGCAGTATTATCAGTGATCAAATTCATCTATGGTAATATCATGTATGCGGAACTGAATACGAAGAGTGATTACTGTATGGAATGCGGATATGACGGAGAAATCCAGATTGTCGAAGATGAACACAGCCATAAGCTTATCTGGGAATGTCCGAAATGCGGAAACCGTGATCAGAATAAAATGAGCGTGGCTCGCCGTACTTGCGGATACATCGGTACGCAGTTCTGGAATCAGGGTAGAACGCAGGAAATCAAAGAAAGGGTATTGCATTTATAAGAAATGGAATAAACCCAAAAATTTTACGTAAAATGGAACGGGGTTCTAAATAAGGAACCCTGTTTTTTTTGACAGTTTTTATTATATTTTTCAGATCGGTAAATAAAATAAAGTATATGAATCAAGACAATGTATACAAGAGCAAAGTAAACATTGTAAACACAGTAAGTAAAACTTGGTTCGTGATATGCTATAAAATCAATAGTTTATGGTAGATTATTCGAAAAAGATAATACGAAAATAACCACATGAAATGTAACCTAAACTATTAATGTTGTAGACTTTTCAGATAAATTAAATTGTTGACTATACTTTTTGTGTAATGTGGATAACTTTAATTTTGGAAAATATGTTATTAACATTCTTAATTCTATTTTTGATACGACAAAAAGCCCATCCAGATGGGTGAGCTCTAATGAATTATTGGTCTTCATATCAAGTTTGTAACTCCCTTGCTTTAACTCTAACCAGTCCAGGCAGGTTTCTTATCGGTGCAATAAAATCGAAGTTTGTATAAATTTGTTTGATTGCAAGCTTAATATTATCGATGCTGTTAGTGCTCGCAATTTTACTCATGTCCTTAAACTGTCGATCAGTTGGATTGATAGTGACAGATTTTGGAGCGAACTCTGAGTTAAGGATATCAAAGTAGTCGCGGATCTGTTTTTCAGCTTTAGCAAATTGCTTTCTCTTTTCAGCATAAGCGTCATAGGTCTCAAGTAAACGAATCTTAAAATATTTAGAGGACTCAGATTGGCTGATCTTAAAGATAGAATTTATAATATCATTAGACATAACCTTTATAATGTCTTTAACTTGAGTATATGTAGGAAACATTGTTTTAAGTTTAGACATATTGCAGCCATCGCTTAATTTCATGTTCTGTTTTCCAGGAACCTTATTCATTAAGCCACGAACAGTAAATCTAAGCTCGTTAATTCCCGGAAGTTTCTTAAGCTTGTCCAATAATATTTTAGACAGCACAATAAAGCCTTTACCACCAGCGTTGGCAGGTAAGGCTTTTGTGGTATAATAGTTTATAAAAATATCATAGGTACCATCCAAAGTGCCTGGACAGAAACAGATATAATCTTTTCTGCTCAGTATTCTGAGATTATTTAGAATGGTTCTTTCTGGAAGATCAAGGTACTTGTGTGCTTGATATAGATCAAGTACACAATGTGCTTCAGAATTTACATCAAGGAAGTGCAGGTACATATAGACAAGAAGAGCATTGCGATTTAAAGTGTTGCCATTTCCAAACGCATTATACTCATTTATGTAAGTGACCTTGTTGTTTATGACTTCTACGCAGTTAGGTCGTAAGCCAACAGCTTTAACAAGAGCTTCAATGCTAATATTTACGCTGCTGGAAAGTCTTGGCTTTATAAGATTTATAGTTGACATTGTACTTGCACCTCCTTTCATAATCACGATTTTTGCACAAATATGTAGATAAATCAAATTTATACAAGCACTTAAAAAATAGCGACAACTTGGAAATGGCACTTTAGAAATAATGACATAGACCTGTTGCGCACTTGGAGGACAGTGACATTTTTGCGCAAACACTTAAGATTCAGTGACACTTTTTGCAAAGTTGGTGATTACACTTAGAAAATGGTGACAGATTTGCCAAAACACATGAGAAAAATATACAAACTTGTAGGAAACACTTAAGATTCAGTGACAGATATATCATTGCACTTAGATATTGACGACACATTTTTATTTTTTTGTGATGCACTTACAAAGTGATGACAGATTTCCGAGAACACTTAAAAATAAGCGACATATTTCATTGGTAACACTTACGAATAATGGCATATTTTATGATAACACTTAAGAAATGATGACAGATTTATTTTTTTTGTAGGAATTCCGGGGTAATAGTACTTAGGAACCGGTGACAGATATATCATTGCACTTAGAAATTGAAGACACATTTATAATAATGTAAGGAATCTAGGAATATGCTTATATAAACACTTAAAAATTTGTGCCATTTTTGTGCCAGCACTTAAAAAATGATGACACTTTTTCTAAAAATTGGTTTGCACTTAAGAACTGTGGACATTTTTTTAATAGCACTTAGAAATTGACAAAGACAAAGCCGCAAGCTCGTGACTTTAGTCATGAGTAAGGCGCCATTTCCTACGTTAAAAGTACAAGTTTTATTGAAAATAGTCATAACATATGGTATACTTTATATATGGATAAAGATACTATATTTTCAATCAATTCAGATGTTACGCATGGTAGGGGTTATGTATATTCCCTGCAATACCATATCGTTTTTGTGACAAAATACCGGAAGCCTGTTTTAACCGGGCAGGTCGAAGCTGATGTTAAAAAACATCTGCTTATTACACTGCAGTCCCTGGATATGGAACTGATCGCCATGGAATCCATGCCTGACCACGTACATATGCTTGTCAGCTGTAAACCGCAGTTAAGGCTTTCGGATGCAGTCAAAGTTTTAAAAGGCAACTCCGCCAGATGGCTGTTCCTTTCGCATCCTGAGATTAAGAAATCATTATGGGGAGGGCACTTATGGGACCCTTCCTATTTTGTTGCTACCGTAAGTGAACGGAGCTTCGATCAGGTAAAAGCGTATATCGAGTCCCAGAAGAAAAAATAATGCAGGAGGATATCTATGGTAATCCACACGATGTACCGGAGGAAAATTAAACATTACAATCGTATCTTCAATGATACGGTCCGTCTGTACCGTGGAGCTGTGGACTACCTTATCTCTGTATGCATGGACCACTGGACGGAGGTTGCTGCCATACCGAAGGAACTGGAAAGGAAGACTTACGTGGAATCCATGATCCACAGGACAAAGGATAATCCAGTTGTCCCTTATGGCTTTGATGACAGGTTTTACAAGTTCCCGTCTTATCTGCGCCGCAGTGCCATTGCCAATGCAATAGGGAAAGTATCTTCCTATAAAAGCAGCCTTGCCGCATGGGAATCTTCCGATACGGAGGACCGCGGGCTGACACCGGGATTACCAAAAGCAGGGTTTTCGTTCCCATGCATGTACCGGAAAGTCATGTATGAACAGACCGGGGACTATACCGCACAGATCAAGGTCTGGATACACAACACATGGGACTGGCTTGCTGTCAGCATCCGCAAATCCGATGTGGATTACGAACAGCATCACTGCCAGTACCGCAAGGAATGCGCACCGGTCCTTATGAAACGCGGGAAACAGTGGTCCCTCGATTTTGCATATGAAGAGTCTGTCGACTTAAATGAGACAGATATCCACGAGCAGGTAATCGTGGCTGTCGATCTTGGTATCAACAGTGCATGCACATGCTCTGTTATGCGTGCAGATGGCACGGTCGTTGGAAGAAGGTTTTTAAAACTTCCGGCAGAATACGACTCTCTGCAGCATAAGATCGATCATATCAAGCGTGCACAGCACCATGGTTCCAGACGTGTTCCAAATCTTTGGGCGTATGCAGACGGTGTCAATAAGGATATCGCTGTAAAGACAGCACAGTTTATTGCAGATACTGCCGTGCTGTATAACGCAGATACTGTTGTCTTTGAGCATCTGGACCTGGACGGCAGAAAACGCGGTTCAAAGAAACAGCGTCTTGCCTTATGGCGTGCAAATGCTGTCCAGTCCATGACGGCAGATAAGGCGCACCGTCTCGGCATCCGCATCAGCCGTATCTGTGCATGGGGAACCTCCAGGCTTGCCTTTGATGGAAGCGGGCGCGTCCTGCGTGGCAAAGAGTCTGAAAAAACTGCCGGAAACTACAGCGTCTGTGAGTTCCGGAATGGGAAGATTTATAACTGCGACCTCAATGCATCATATAACATTGGGGCACGGTATTTTATAAGAGAATTGTTAAAGACTGTTCCGGTGACGGAACAGCAGGGCATCCTGGCAAAAGTCCCAGGGTGTTCGAAGAGAAGTACCTGCACACTGTCTGATCTCATTAGTCTTAATGCAGTGCTGTGCGCTTAAACAGCGTGCAGTTGCGGTGTTATCACTGTATCTTCAGTCAGCGAGTCCATACCCCCAGAGAAACAGGTATGGAAGCACGCGACCTCGGTCGTGTGAGACTTCACGACACAATAGAAACGGCACTTAGGAATTGGTGACATGTTTATATGTACACTTAAAAACCATAGACACTTTTTCATTTGCTTAAAAATACTGAAAACTATATAATAATTGCATTGGAGGGAAAACGATGCAAAAAATTTCTGTAGCAATTTTAAATGATATTATCAGATATTTAGATAATGATCTGATTGAATTTTATACAGACAATTATCAAAAGAATAAATATTTAAAAGAGTCGTTGTTTGATTATGTCTCCTACTATGTACAAACAGACATTCTGGATAAGGATCCGGAAGGACTATCCAAGCTGTTGACATTAAAAATGAGAGCAAGAACTAGACGAAAGACGCGTTATTTGCAGAAATGTAAAGATGATGTTGATCTATGCATATGGGAACATACAGATAATCTTGAAAAGTTTTTTGCACGAAATAAAGTATACTCATATACTGCATTGAATGCAGAGCAGAGAGCAACAATTTATGTAAATCAGACACTTGACGATATTATAGCAGAGTCATTGAAGCTTGTAGAAATTTGGTCGAAAGATGCCAAATCTAAAATGATTAAATGTCCCGGAACAGAATACATTACCGATAAAACAAAATGCAGCTATTTTGAGAACGATCTTTTGATAAATATATTACAAGTAATTAAAGAAAGATATCATTCTGACTTAAGTAGTCAGACCATGACATATTTAGATTATCTTGGTGATAAATCTATTCTTAGCGCATCAAGTACAAAGTTTCCGTTGAATGAAACTGGTGTGACACAAATTGAGATTAGAGATCCAATTAATTCTAATATAAAGACAGTGATTACTTATGATGGTACAAGTGCTGCTAAATATTATACATTATTAGATACGCTTGACGTAAATATAATCTCATACATAACGAATAAATCCATTCAGACTATCTCTGATTCAAGATCTATTTTGATTCCGGAGTCGGATTTGGTAAAAGCTGTTTTATTAAAAAATGGAACAAACCGTATTCTCTCGCAGAGAGATAGGGAACGCGTTAGGGATCATATTTATAAACTTCAACATACAAGATTAGATGTATATCAGAATGACACAATCATTGCTTCCTATGGTTTGCTAGGCGATACTAAATTTTCACAGATCAATGGGATCAATTATATAGAATCATTTTCTAATCAGTATATAACAAAACAAGTTGAGGATGGTCTAATTACGCGATTACCTACTTATGCTGTAGATCGTCTCGATGATAACACGGCACAATTACTGTATTTACCGTTAATGCAACAGCGCTATAAGATCTACAGACTTATTAGGAATAAAGAGTATTCTTCCAGTAACGATTATACAGTAATTTTTAAAAGGATTGATTTTTCAAGATTTTTGAATTTTTCTAATTGTACAGTGACAAGAGAAAAAGAAATGATAGAGAATGCTTTACAGGATTATGTAAATAAAAATCTTTTTATAAAGGAATTTAAGTATTCAAGAGTACAGGATGAATATAAAATAATTTTTTATGAGCTTTCTGAAGAAGAAATTGCTGACATTGAATACACATTTTATAATCAGGATCCTGCAAAGATATCTAATATGATTGTTGGAAATGTGCTGTCTCCTAGTATAGTAGACGCTGCGGCAGCAAGCGCTATAGAAACAACGTTTACGGATACTGATCTAATTGAATGAAAAAATGAAACCTTCGGTTGAACTTACCGGAGGTTTTTTTTGTGTAAAAAACTTTATCTCATATTCTTTATGAAACAAATTTCAGAATTGAAGGGAGAAAATGAGATGAGTAAAGCAGACAAAGTATTCGTTGCCATGTGCAGCGATATCTTAACAAACGGAACAGACAATAAGGGAGAGGATGTGCGCCCGGTATGGACGGACACCAATGAGCCGGCGTATACGCTTGCAAAATTTGGTGTTGTCAACCGTTATGATTTGTCAAAGGAATTTCCGGCAATAACGCTTCGGCGCACTGCCATCAAGACCTGTACGGAGGAAATGTTGTGGATATGGCAGAGAAAGTCCAACAATATCCATGACCTACGCAGTACTGTGTGGGATGAGTGGGCGGATAAAGAGGGTTTTATCGGAAAAGCCTATGGGTACCAGCAGGCGAAAATGTATGGGTATCCGGAAATCACGATTGAGGGAATTGTAAAGGCATTTCCAGACGTAACGATGCTTCCGTATTTTAACGGAAATTCCAGTGCAAAGACACTCGCGGTCGTTGGCTGTATGAATGAACACGGTCAGTTTACAGGTCGTGTAATTGGGGAAAGAAATGGAGATATCTGGTACATGACGCAGATTGACAAGGCAATTTATGATCTGGTCAACACCCCGTTCAGCCGCCGCATCATTGTTTCCATGTGGAATCCGGAGGAACAGAAAGATATGCATTTGGCTCCATGTGCATACGAAGTCACCTTTATGGTGACGGAGAAAAACGGGGAAAAATATCTGAATGCAGTCTTAAACCAGCGTTCCAATGACCTGCTTGCTGCCGGTAACTGGAATGTGTGCCAGTATGCAGTTCTTGTGCATATGGTTGCAAGACATGTCGGAATGAAAGCCGGAGAGCTGGTGCATGTGATTGCAAACGCTCATATTTACGATCGACATATTCCGATTGTGAAAGAACTGATCAAAAGGGAACAGCATCCGGCACCGGATTTCTGGTTAAATCCTGAGAAAACAAGCTTTTATAGTTTTACGGAGGATGATGTCCGTCTGGACAACTACCAGACGGGAGAGCAGGTACGGAATATCCCAATCGCTGTCTGATACAATTTCATAGCAATTTTAAGAGGAGCCTTTTAAGGCTTCTCTTTTTTTCATTTCATATTGATATTGAAACGTAAACATATTGATTTGAAAGGAGAGAACATGAAAAGTATAGATACAGCAGAGTTAAAGGAGAGTGCGGATATTGTTTCTGTAGTGGAATCGACAGGAAGCCCAGTTCAAGTCAAGGGAGAAAATATCCTTTGTCTGTGCCCTTTCCATAATGACCGTCATATTGGATCGGCTATGTTTGATGAAAAGACCGGATATTTCCACTGCTTTGCATGCGGAGCTGGAGGAAAGGGGAATACCGTTGATATCATCCGGTATGTCCAGCAGGCGATGAACCTTGATTTCCGGGGAGCCTGTGAATTTGTTGCAGAGTCGTCATTTTCGGATATCAGCCAATTCGAGTCCGAATCGGAAGCATCGGATAAAAAGTTTCAGCGTATGAACCATAAGCGTTTGAAAGAACTGAGACTTGCCGGGGAAGAAAGGTGTGAGCCGGAATTTGATCCGAAAAACACGCAGGTTCCGGATGGCGATATCGTCAATTTTGTCACAACAAAAGAAGAGGTAATGGAATATAAGAAAAAGGGGTATTCTGCGCAAAAACAGTGGCAGGAGATTGACGGTACAGTTGTTCTTGCTGGATGGCTTATTTACCAGAGGGTAAAAATGTCTACGGCGAAACTTGCCATGGAAGATCCGGAAGCCTTTGCAGCGCTGTGCGCGTGGAAAAAACAGGAATTGCTTTATGAGATCAAGGAAAAGGAAAAACAAGTAGAAGATACCGTTTTTGACCGTGATGAATATAACGATCTTATGAAGATTCTGAAAGCCCGTGAACAGCAGGTAGCAAAATTATAAAAATTTAAGGGTTTCTCTAGTTGGAGGAACCTTTTTCTTGGGAAATTTAAAATTCGTTAAAATGTGTATTTTGTTGCATTTTTACTTAAGGGATGCATGGGGTTAAATCTTGATGTTGTGCGTGCTTTATCATTGCTTTTATTATGCGTCCTTACGCGGGGATGTATATGGATTGAAAAGGTTTTTTAAAAACATTTCAAAATCTTTTGACGATTCCGCAGATGGCGCAATATGTGTATTGTAAAAGTCATAAACCGAGCTGCCAGGGTTACCGCTGGCAGAAATCCTTTCGATATTTGTTTACGCTTCCGGGTAATACCCGGAAGGGATAGTGAGGACGCAGCGTAAGCTGTTCCGGGTCCGACTCCCGGATATCCCTTTTCACTACCGCATATGGTTTTACTTTTTTGTATTTTCATTCAGCCGTCTGCGGTCTGTGGGATTTCCCACTGAACTAAAATAACGATAACCGCCAGATTAACAGCAGCGTGCGTTGGCGTGAGAACTATCGGCGTACTTTGTAGACTCCTTTCGTGCTTGGACGCTTTTGCGTCGGGCAAAATACTTCTCCTTTCGGGGAGGGGTATGGGACAGCAGGTTGTATGGTAAGCACCACCTCGGGTTCGAGTCCCGGGTGTCCCATTTTGTCTCAACGGAATTCGTTGGACATTAACATGGCTTCGCAACCATTAAGATAAGGCGTATTACTGCGGAAAGCGTTTTGTGTGTTTTGGTTTCCGTGGTTGAGTGCCTCTGTAGAGAAGATGTATCTCGCCTGCCAATGGAAGATCATGTTGGTGGGAGACCGCGAGTGGTAACGTGCCGCCGGGGGCGCAAAGCACAAACTTAATTTTGGACCGTTAGCTCAGTTGGTCAGAGCGACCGGCCATTTTGAAAATTGAGAGGGGAATAAGATGGAGAATTTGCTGCTTTTAAGAATTTTGGGAATCACAGTGACATTTGCGTTTCTGGTGTATCAGGTGTATTTGTGCCAAAAATATCATGGCTGGGAAGCTTCGGCCTGGCACAAAATCTTTTCGGTCCTGTTTGCGGCTGTAGTGGTTGGAATCCTTGTGGTTGCAATTTCGTATGCCGATTAAGACGGGCTTAAAGTTTTGCAAATTCTGCCGTTCATTCTTTACCACGGGTTCAATGATTTTAAAACGACAGGCTGGAAAACAGGAGAAGTTCCAGCCTGTTTTTTTTATCTCATATTCTTGATGTAAACAAAATTTTACCATCGAAAGGAGATTAAAAATTATGAAAGGACAAGAAATAACAAAAGAAGAAGTGTTGGAACTGAGCGGGCAATATAACAGCTCATTCCATAACCATACTGAGGTGAGCCTTGGTGATGGAGTTACAACAGCAGAACAGCTCGTAAAGCGTGCCGTTGAGATTGGGGCAGAGGTAATTGGTGTTTCCGATCATGGCAACTGTGCAAACTGGCTTCCTGTTTATAACGCTGCAAAGGCAGCCGGAATCCGATCTGCACTGGGAGTTGAGGTATATCTTGAAAACGAGCAGAATCCTGGAAGATATAACCATTTCCTTTGTACTGCAAAAAACTACGAGGGAATCCAGGATATCAGCCGTCTGGTATCAGCTGCAAACCGTAACCTGCAGAAACGTCGTAACGGAGATATGATTCCAGTTGTAACAGATCAGATGTTAAGCAAAATTGCAACCGGAAATGTAATCGTAACAAGTGCCTGTATCGCCGGACCTGTTGCAGATCCGCTTATGGATTGGACAAGGGTTGATCGTGAGATTATAAAAGAAGTCAAAAAGATGGAAAAACTTGAAATTCCTGCGGAATCTGTCAAAGCTGAAAAAGTAGTTGCAAAATTTGATGATGAACTTGGAAAAATCAGGGATAAAATCAAGTGGCTTCGCCCACAGACAAAAGTTCCATCCTTTAAAAAGACGGAAAATAAAATCGCAAAGATGGAAGAGGGCGCAGATAAAGCGTTTCTACTGAAATCTCTGGAGAATGAAAAAACAGAAGCGGTAGAAAAAGCTGAAAGAGCAGCGAAAGAACTTGAAAAACTGAAGACTGAAATTGATGAAATCAAACAGTCTGATGATTACAAGGATGCAAAAAAGCAGGTAAAGAAAGCTGTTGATATCCAGAAGAAAATTGATTGGTATAAGGAGAAGATTGAGGAGCTGGAAGCGTCCAAAAAAACAGAAGATGATATGATGCACGAAGCAATAAAGATCGCCCGTCATTATCAGAAGCTTTTCGGTGATGATTTTTATATGGAAGTCCAGTACCATGGTATTCCTGCGGAGTCGTTTGTTTACCCAAGAGAAGTAAAAGTTGCCCGGGAGCTTGGTATCAAGCTGATCGCCGCAAATGATTCCCATATTCCAACAAAGGAATATATGGAAGTCCGGACGATGCTTGAAAACATTCGTTATATCAAGAATGCAAAAGAGTATAAGAAGGAACAGGTTGGCGATTCGGAGTTGTACATTAAGTCTGGAAGAGAGGTTGCAGAAGCACTGCTTCAGATCCTTGAACCTGATGAAGTGCTGGAAGCATTGGAAAATACAAAGGCGGTTGCTGATCAGATCAATATTGTATGGTCTGATAAAAAGCATTACCCAAGTTTTGAAAATGCAAAGGGATTACTCCGCAGCTATTGTGAAAAAGGCGTCAGGAAACGTTATCCGGGATGCTTTACAGCAGAAATGCGTAAGCAGATGGAGTACGAGCTTGGGGTGATCGACCAGATGGGATATAACGATTACTTCTGTGAAGTAATTGATTTCATCAAATACGCCAAAGACCACGCACTTAGAACCGAAGATGGAAAGTTTATCTCTGTAGAGATTGGACCTGGACGTGGATCGGGTGCCGGCTCTATCGTATGCTATCTGACAGGAATCACGGAAATTGATCCAATGAAATACGGATTGAAGTTCGAGCGATTCTTAAACCCAGACCGTGTATCCATGCCGGATATTGATACCGACTTTTCAAAACATGCGAGAGAAATTACGATCAAGTATGTAACAGAGAAGTATGGTTCTGCATCCGTTGCCGGTATCATGACAAGAAACAGCATGGGCGCAAGAAATGCGATCGATTATGCTGCCAAAGTGCTTGGACTTAAGAACTGTAGCGAGAAGCGGACGTATGTGCCACTTGCTACATCCATGAAAAAAGTACTACCGGATAAGCCGGATGTGACACTGGTAAAATACAGAAGCGTCATCGAAGAAAGTTTCGGAGGAAATGAGATCGCAGCGGAAATTCTGCGCAGAGCGGAACTTCTGGAAGGTCTTACCACATCTTTCGGGAAACATGCGGCTGGAATTATCATTGGAGATGGATCAGCACTGGAAAATTATATTCCGATCATGTGTACGGTAGATAAGGATGGTGAAAAATCCTTCGTCATTCAGGCAGATATGGTACAGGCGGAAGCACAGCTTGGTTTTATCAAGATGGATTTCCTTGGGCTTAAGAACCTGAATATTATTTCCTATTGTATGCAGGAGATCATGAAGAATAAGGGGGAAGTGATTGATCAGTACCACCTTCCGTTCGAGGATGAAGTTTTCAAAAATATTTTTGCAGAAGGCGATACGAACTTTGTATTTCAGTTTGAGTCTGCCGGCATGAAGAGAATGTTAAAAGAATTCAAACCAACCTGTTTTGAGGATATTATCCTTCTGGTTGCATGTTACCGTCCGGGTCCAATGCAGTTTTTGCAGGATGAGGGCAACAGCGTAAATGTAATCAAGGTAAAGAACGGCATCACTCCGGTAACTTATCTTGTACCGGAATTGGAACCGATCTTAAAAGATACTTACGGGGGAATCATTTACCAGGAGCAGGTTATGACGATTTGTGTGCAGCTTGCCGGTTATTCGATTGCGCAGGCGGATGAAGTCCGCCGGTATATGAGCAAGAAGAAGACGGATAAGTTGGAGCATGAGAAGCCGGTATTCATTTATGGTGACGAAAGCCGCGGCATTCCAGGATGTGTGGCAAAAGGAATTCCTGCGGATAAAGCGGATGAACTTTTTACCATGATGGAGGATTTTGGACGTTATGCGTTCAACAAAGCCCACGCAGCCTGCTACGCACTTGTTTCTTATAACACTGCATACCTGAAGTATCATTATTTTAGAGAGTATATGTGCGGTGCCATGACAGAGCAGGGAGATAAGACTGCGCAGCTCGTGGAGGACTGCCGTAAACGTCACGTACGGATCTATGCACCGGATATCAATATCTCTGATGTAAATTTCCATTTATATCAGGATGGCATTATTTTTGGACTCACAAACATCAAGCAGGTGAATAACTTTGCTGAGAAGATTATTGAGGAAAGAAAAGAAAATGGTGTATTCAATTCTATCGAAGATTTCGTACAGAGAATGCGTCCGGATGCGGGAGCTCTTGAAGCTCTTTGTATGTCAGGTGCCATGGATGTTTTTGGTATTGACCGTGCAGTGCTGCATGATTACTGCAAGAAATATTCTGAATGTTACAAAAATGAACAGGTCTGTAAAGAAAAACTTGAAAATCTGAATGCAGTTGATATTACAGATTTTGATGAGAAAGAGATCAAGAAACATAACGGGTCTGTAAAAACCGCAGAAGGTAATCTTGCAGAGGCGTCTCGTGAACTTTCTGAAGTAACATACGATCGTTCCCTTGTAATGGAAACCTCTGAAAAACTGGATGGAGAGATGGAATTTCTCGGACTCTGGGTATCAGGAAATCCTCTGGATGATTATAATCTTACAGGATATTCCACATGCAATGTGGAAGAGGGAAAAGCGACGGTTGCGGGAATTGTTTCCGGACTTAAGACCATGCAGAGAAAATCGGATGGTTCCGTAGTGGGAATGAAATTTACCTTAACGGACAAAGATTCCGGTAAAATCAGCGTTGTGATTTTTAACAAAAATTACGAGGAAGTGAAGGACATCCTCAAAGACGGAGCGGTTCTTGCTGTTGAAGGCAAAATTCAGGACGACCCGGACTGGGGAAAGCAGATGACGTCATATTCAGTAGCACCGATTGCCAAAAAGGATACTTACATTCTCTTTACCGTAAAGGATTATGAGGAGAAAGCAAAATTGTATGATCTGCTCCAGGGATACAAGGATGTTTCTGGATGCTGTATTCTGATTTTTAATGAGATGATGCAGGAAACACAGTCTGCATCATTCCGTGTAAACAAAGATATTTTAAACCGTCAGTCTGTAAAAGCAAGAATGCTTCCGATGGCTATGGCGGGTTAAAAATTATTGAAATGGCTGCCTTTGGGCGGCCATTTTTTTTACGGGGAATAAGGTTGATATTTTTGTATTTCATATTGATGGTAAGAAGGAAAACGGGCGTTATTTGACGATCGTCTGTGTTCTTTCTGACTATCATCATAAGATGATAGTCGTTAAGATTTCTTCTTTCAATCGTGAATGTTTACAACCTTGGAACGCGAAAGTGTTCAGGGAACAGTGCTGGCACACGTACCGGACAGGAGACTGCCTGGTATTTCCGGTTCGATTCCGGAATGTTCCCTTTGCGCGGCATCTGCCGCGCATGAATTTCTAATTTTTTTCATAATCAATTATCTCTTTTAAATAACGGTTCAATCGCCAGGAAAGGATCGGAAGATAAATCTCCCGTGCCGAACTGTGCCCGTGCATTGGCGTCAAAGAAATCGGTGTACGGCTTTCTCCATCTATCCCCGCGTGTTCTTCGGAATATGCGGGGCTGGTTGTATGTTTGGGAAGATGTTTTTTTTATTTCATATTGTGAGTGTAAATAAAAAACGCAATCGAAAGGAGAAATTGTGACTATGAGAAAAGAAAATTGGATTCCGGTTAGTTCTGGTTTATTTCCAAATGAAATGGAGGATGTACAAATAACGTTTATTGGATGGAATGATAATGAGCCTTATTGCAATGCATTTGCGTACCGAAAAGAAGGCAAATGGTATTGGTCATTAGATGATTATGAGGTTAAAGTGGAAATTACGGCATGGAAATATAATTGTGAACCTTATAAGGAAACATTGAGAGGGTAAATTTAATCCAAAACCGTCGGAATTTCCGGCGGTTTTTCTTTACACAGTCCGGATATTCTGGTATACCACAGGTATACTTTACACACTGCTTCATCCATGGTAAGATAAAACCATCAAAAACAAACAGCGCAGGAAGCGCAGAAAGGAAATGAGTCATGAGAACAGTATTTATGAACTTTGAATTGCATTGTGAACGATTACACTCTGCAGATGAACTCCATCTTGAAGAGTTAAAAGTTGTGCCTTGCAGTTTAATGCCGTAAGTACGCCCGGATCTTTTCTTTTCCGTGTATTACCGTTTCATTTTCTGCCAAGGCAGGGAATCGGAACGGTATTTTTATATGCAGAATTTTTTGAAAGTACCGTATTACCGTTTTGGAGTAGTACGGTACTTTTGTATTTTGGGAGGAAAAGATCATGCCAACAATTGATATGCCGGCAACAGGAGAGAATATTAAGAAAATAATAGCGGATAGCGGAATGGGTATCCAGAAAGTGCAGGACGCATTTGGATTCCGGACACCGCAGGCGATATACAAGTGGTACCGGGGAGCAGCGATGCCAACTGTGGACAATCTGGTGATTCTGGCATCGCTGTGCAAAGTCAAAATCGACGATATTATCATCGTTAATAAATAATAAACGTTCCATCAAACTAACAGGAATAGGTGGCCGGCCTTTCAAGCCGGAGATGCGGGTTCGAGTCCCGTTGGGACGATTTTGGTCCGTTGGACAAAAGGAAAAGTCGCGTGCCCCTCAAGCACGAAGAACAGGTTCGATTCCTGTACGGATCAGTGTGTGTGTAGCTCAAATGGCAGAGCAGCGGATTGTGATTCCGCGGGTTGCGGGTTCAAGTCCCGTCATGCACCTTACTGCATCAGTGGCGGAAAAGGAATAAGCATGCGGCTTAAATCCGCACGCCGGAATGGATTGAGGAGTTCAACTCCTTTCTGATGCACTTTTTCTCCGCATAGTTCAGGGGACAGAATACCCGGCTACGAACCGGGAGCCGCAGGTTCGATTCCTGCTGTGGAGATTAATGTCGGAATGGCGCAATGGAAGACGCGGGATACTCAAAATATCTTTCCTGCGGGTTCGAATCCCGCTTCCGACACTATGCCGGTGTATCCGAAAGGCACAGGAGCCTGCCCTAGAAGCAGGTGGCGAGCAGCTTGTGGGTTCGAATCCCGCCGCCGGCATTACAAAAAAAAGAGGGAAGCAATCCCTCTTTTTCTTGTGTTTTCAGCTATGTACGGCAAACCTCTTTTCGATGTAGTTGTATACACGGATCTGGTTGCCATATTTTTCGGCAAGCTTAAAATTGGTGGCTGTACCACGGCTTTTTCCATTCCAGAAAGCAAGTGCCCCGCGGTTTGGGAAATGCGAGATAAACCGGTGCATCTGTTCGTTCCGTACAGGTCCTGCTTTCTTCCCAAGATTGTCCCAGTCTGCCTCCATGACGATCAGATGGTAGCCGTGTTCCTTGGCGTAGCGTTCTGCCATCTGATCGGCACCTTTTGCGCCACCGGAAACAATTATAATTTCCTGATCCTGTTTGGAAGATAAAGCTTTGTCAACGATTTTGGAAAATGTCTCGTAGTCATCGTATGCCCGGCTTCCTACAATCAGACAGAAGAAAGTCATAAGTTCATCAATCTCCATGGCGTACTCATCTTCCCCTACCGGGCAGACCGTAGTGCGTCCAATGGCATGATTCATGTCATCCATGGAGAAGATGCAAGGTTCTACATACTCCGGGCAGGTTTTGTGGCTGCAGATAAACAACATCCTATCTTTCCTCCTTTTCTCTGATTACATCCCCAATGGTATATTCCCCGTTTTCCAGTTTAACACGGAACAGCTTCCGTGCGGAATAATCTTTGACGGTAAAACTTTTGGCTGGAAATCCTTTTTCGATAAGGCGGGTCTGGATGATCTTGGGCAGCTCTTTCTTATCGCTGGCAATAAAACCAACGCATGGTTTCTGCATGGCACTGAATACAACATATCCGTTCCATGTAAAATCTTCCCATTCCTTCCTTAAAAACCGGTACGTCTCAATTACAAGTGCGGCGTTTAATTTTCCCATAAGGTACATTGCATCGTCACTCTCGCACAGAGTTTTCATACTCCCAATGTGGATGGTTTCGTCCGCTTGTCCGGGATTTCCTGACAGATTTCCACGGATACGAAAATCAAGGTAAATCCCCTCATTTCCGCCGTAATCAATACTGATCTCTGGGGAAAACTGGTCAGATCGGATTTCCTGTTCGCTGGATGAAGCAAGAGAGTAATCAATGATTTCTTTGATGTCCGGGTGCTCGTCCAGTACTTTCTCTGTAATGGTGTCGAAAAATTCTTTTGTGGTGTATGGTTTCTTTCTCATAATATTTTCTCCTTTCGGTTTTAAAATTTGGTTTACATATTTAATATGAGATGGGAAAACTGTTCCATTTTTTTCAGAGTGGTTAAAGGTTTCCCAAAAATAAAATAAAAAACTTTTCAAAATCCTTTGACGATTTTTCAAATGGCGCAATATGTGTATTGTATGGGTATAAAAGAACGCTTTACAAAATCCCAGCCGGCTGTACGGAAGGACATGATGTGTAAGAAAAACAGCGGTGTTAAGCGGGGGGGGGAAAGTAGGAGATATCTTTAAATTAAAAATGGAGGTGACGGGTTTCATGGAAACAGATTGTATTATTGCCTTAATTGCGGGAATCATGGTTCTCGTAAGTGGGAGTGTTATAGGATTTTACTCATGGGATAAGGCATATGGTGGGCGGAATGTAATAACAGGTATTGGAGTGATGGTCCTGGGTGCTGTTCTAATAGCGGGTTCTTTTAGTGCAAACAATTCTGCAAAAGAGCGAAAGGCTCGTGAGTCAGAAGTAGTGGAAAAATACAAAGAGGGAACCGATTTGTATATCAATGGCGTGAAAAAGGATAACATCGACTTAAACGGTGTCAATCTGGATAACTACGACATTACTGTAGAGAAAGATAAGATCTACCTTAAAGAAAAATAGAAAGGAGAAACCGGGAAAATTCCGGGGTGAAGAGACTATGTTAATGTATATTACAACTTCCGAAATGCTTGAGGAAGAACGTATGCAGGAAATTCTGCGCGCGGATACAAAGAAGGAAAGAAGGCTGTGTCTGTTCTGTAAAAAGGATGACACGTTTTCTTTTGAAGATGTTGCGGGGCTGCTTCCGGCAGCAAAGAAAATGGAAATCCTGCCAAAATGCTGTGCTTCGAGCGAAGATATGCTTTTACAGATTGGTATGATGGCAGCTCAGAAAAAGAACTCTGATTCCGTTTTTACGGTTCTGCCAACGGAAGAATTTGATGAGACGCTTTCATTGTATGGAATCGAGAGATACGATGGGAAAACACAGAAAACGTCAACGGGGTCTGTAAAGAGACAGTCACGGAAGAGGAAGGAAAATGAAAAGCCGCGCGCTGTACAAACGATATCTGATTGTGACCCAATGATGGATACATCGATGAATCCGCCGGTTTCCCTTCATGTAAAAACTGATGAAAAGATTGATCCGGCTGATGATTTAGCTGGTGAAGATATTCCGCGTCCAAGCATTCCGGATAATTCAACAGACCGGAAGATTTTTCTTTCTATTTTGGAAATGAAAGCATCAGATGCTGGATTTGATGGAACAGATGAGAAATTTGCGCTTGCTATTGCAGATTGCATGGAACAGTTTGAAATCAACAAACGTCCACTCAAACCGGCAATTTTTCAGAAATTCGGGGAAGAAAACGGAGAAAAGGTATACAATCAATTGAAAGAGAAGTATGTATATCTTGTTAATTCCCTTACCTGCAAAAAACAGGAAAAGTGATTTTACGGAGGAATTCATGTTTGAACAAAATACATTGATTTTTGAAAAGACAGGAAAAGATACACAGGTTCCTGAATGTACGGGAATAAAAAGTATTGATCAATTTCAGTTAAAAGAAAAAATCCACCATTTTGTTAAGAATAGTACAGATAAAGTGCAAGTGATCGTTGTCGATACGGAAGGCGATTTATTGTCATTAACGGACACGACGGATAGCAATATCATTTCCAGAGAAATTGGGGATGGAACTATTTTGGAATTGATTCCGTATTTTGGAGAGGATTTGACGCTTTCTATTTTAAGCAATTTGTCGTTTGTTGTTGCTTTGTGCGAACAGCTGTGCAACGAACCGATTTCGCCACGTTCCGTGAGCGTTATGAATATGGCGATAAACAAGCTGTACGAACAAAAAAGGACTACCCCAAGTATGTGTGAGTATCTTAAAATATTGGGTATATCCAGAGACAACCCGGAAATTAAGCATATTTGTGAATGCATCAAAAGTGTATGCCGACCTGATGCGAAAAAAGTTTCAGGTATCTCCTTGAAGAAAAAACTTAATATTTATGATTTACATGCAGTTTCACAAACTGACCTCGGTGCGGCTTATATTTTCTGTCTTTCGGATATTTTTCATCAAATTCAGAAAAATTATCCAAATGGCATTAGAACATGTGTATATTTAAACGGCGTGCAAAATTTACTTTCATTTGAAAGTAGCGCAGATGTTCTTGTAGGTATATTAAAAAGAGCACGGCCTTTCAACGCATGTATTTACTGCGAAGTTAGAAACATGAGTGATTACATGGGGACATATGGCGGAGAGAGTTCAATGTGTTGTTTCTCTAACATTTTTGAACTCACAAAAAATTAAGTTGGTGTGCTATGGCACATTTTTTAAAATTTCTTTGGATTACTTGACGGTTTCTAAAATGGCATAATATATATATCGTAAGAAAAAAACTGTGTTTCCTAATTGGAGGAAGAAATTAAAGGCTCGATTCCTTTTGCAGTTTAACTCTGTTCGAACGATACAAGAACAGAGATCTTATTTATTGTCCTCAATTTTTGGGCGGTTATCCGTCCGGCATCCATCCGGTGGGAGGAGCACGGAATGTAAATTCTGTGTAGGGGTGGTTCGACTCCATCTGGATGTCATTCTGTAGGTCCCATATAAGCCTACAGAACTTTTCCTAATTACTTACATCCAACGCTGCTGTGGCAGGACATGTTTGTGTGTTGCGGGAATCAAAACCCGCCGTTGGTTTACTCACCAGGGAAATACATTTTCCGGAAACCTAAACCTTGCAACTATTTCCGGGTTCGACTCCCGGCTGGTGAGCTCGGAGGGTATATGCTCTCCAAACAACCATTGACGATATGGCTTTTGGGATTCCTCCGTCTGCAGATCCAGCTAATCTGCGAAAAGAATCCCTGTTTTTGAAGAGACTAAGAAAATATCAATACAGAGGAGAAGAAAGAAATGGCAGAGAAAATTAAAAACGGAATTCGCTGTTCGTTTTGTGGAAAAAAGCAGGAACAGATTGACCGGATGATTTCGGGATCAAACGGTGCATATATTTGCAATGAGTGCGTGGATATTTGTAGGGGGATTCTGGATGAGGAATATGCCGGAATGAATGAGACACTTGATCAGATTAATCTCATCAAACCGAAAGAAATGAAGGAATTTCTGGATGAGTATGTAATTGGTCAGGATCAGGCGAAGAAAGTCCTTTCTGTTGCGGTGTATAACCATTATAAGCGTGTTCTCGCAAGCAAGGATATCAATATTGAGTTACAGAAGAGTAATGTTCTGATGCTTGGTCCGACCGGTTCCGGCAAAACGCTTCTGGCACAGACACTTGCCCGTGTACTTAATGTACCGTTTGCGATCGTGAATGCCACGACACTGACAGAGGCCGGATATGTCGGGGAAGATGTTGAGAACATCCTTTTGAAACTGATCCAGGCGGCAGACGGTGATGTGGAACGCGCACAGCATGGAATCATCTATATTGATGAGATTGATAAGATTACCAAGAAATTAGAGAATGTTTCCATTTCCCGCGATGTTTCCGGTGAGGGCGTCCAACAGGCACTGCTTAAGATCTTAGAGGGTACGGTTGCATCGGTTCCACCACAGGGCGGACGCAAGCATCCGCAACAGGAAACGATCCCGATTGACACCACAAATATTCTTTTCATCTGCGGAGGGGCTTTTGACGGGCTGGAGAAAATTATCGAATCACGAATGGATACCTCTTCCATTGGGTTTGGAGCTGATGTAAAATCAAAGACGGAGATTAACGTAAGCGATGCGCTTAAGTGTGCGCAGCCACAGGATTTTGTAAAATTTGGTCTGATCCCGGAGTTTATCGGCCGTGTGCCGGTTACCGTTTCGCTGGAATCCCTTGACCGGCAGGCACTTGTCCGTATTTTAAGGGAGCCGAAGAATTCGCTCGTAAAACAGTACAAGAAACTTCTGGATCTGGACGGGGTTGCACTGAATTTTACGAAGGATGCTATCGGCATGATCGCAGATGAGGCATTACAGAGGAAAACCGGTGCAAGAGGACTCCGCGCGATCATGGAAGCCGTAATGCTGGATCTGATGTATCATGTGCCATCCGACAATTCTATAAAGGAATGTGTGGTTGATGCAGATATGGTTGATGGTATTCTGCATGGAAACAAGGATTTGGAGAAACTTGCCTCATAAGCGTATCAGTAATTAATTTAAGAAACCAATACACAAAGCGGTGGGTATTCCATCGCTTTTCTTTAAGCAGGAAATTTTAAAAAATTTCTTTCATTCTCTTTGACGATTTTTCTTATAGCGCAATATGTATGTTGTAAGAAGAAAACGAAAGAAATGATGGAAGGAGTACAGAAGATATGGGAAAGAAAAATAACGGTTCCATTGGACAGCAGAACAAACAGCTGATGAAAGAAATTTGCAGCGAATGGAACTCAAAATACCGGCAGGAAATGCGGGATGATGTTTATGGAAGGATCTGCCATCTTGCAGAAAATGATATTCTGTATTACAGGAGAAAAGACGGGAAAACCAAGTTGGATGGCAACGTGATCGCCAAGATGGAGATGCAGAGTTCAACCCTGTATCTGTATGACAACATTTTCGTGCAGCGTGAGAACGGGGAATATATGGGTGTGATCCCGTATGCATTTGAGCTTGCATACCAGTTTTTTGCAGACACCATATTGGAATTTATACCAAGAAGTAACAAAGCATTCGTCAATCCCTGCTGGAATATAGCGAAAAACTTCATCGGACAGGACCGTACCATCATCGTGCCGGATGCAAAAACACTGATCGACTGTCTCGGGAGAAACCCGAACTATAAACAGCTTAAATTTTTCAAGAGGAGACAGCAGGTGCTTGACCATATCCCGTCGGATATGACAGAGCTTTTTCCGGAAGCCAGAAGCATCGACCGACATTTTATCCTCCATGTGGGTGATACGAATACCGGAAAGACTTATGAGGCAATGCAGACGCTTGCAGCTGCTCCATCCGGCGGGTACTTTGCCCCTCTGCGCCTGCTTGCGCTGGAAGGGCAGGAGAAACTTCTTGATGCGGGCGTAAGCTGTTCCATGCTGACCGGAGAAGAGGAGGATATCCGCAAAGGCTCCACACATATCAGCTGTACCATGGAAATGATGGATCCGGCTCATTACTACGATGTTGCTGTCATAGACGAAGCGCAGATGATTGCGGATGACGACCGTGGGTATGCGTGGACAAAAGGAATTCTTGGATGCTATTGCCCGCAGATCCATGTATGCATGTCCGAAAATGCCTTGAATCTTATCATCAAGATGATTGAATCCTGTGGGGATACCTATGAGGTAAAGCGTCATACAAGAAATACGGAACTTAAGTTTGAGGAAGGCTACTTTGTGTTCCCGAAGAGTGTCCGTAAAAACGATGCCCTTGTCGTGTTCTCCCGGAAGGATGTCCTTGCTGCGGCAGCCGAACTTGAGAGTGCCGGATGGAAACCGTCTGTCATTTACGGTTCGCTTCCGTATAATGCCCGCAAGGAAGAAATGAGAAGATTTGCGGAACACGAGACGAATGTCGTTGTTGCAACGGACGCGATCGGTATGGGAATCAACATGCCGATCCACAGGGTTGTGTTCTTAAAGACGGAAAAGTATGACGGTACGGGCGTGCGTGACCTTACTTCCCCGGAGATCAAACAGATTGCCGGGCGTGCCGGACGCCGTGGCATCTTTGACGAGGGATACGTAAGCACGGCGTCCAAATCGAAGATGGTAAGAAAGCGTCTGGAAGAGCCTTATGAGGATCTTGAGTATGCCGGGGTGCAGATCCCGGATTCCCTGTTTGCGCTTCCGATGAAGCTTTCGGATATCCTGGCAGAATGGATGAAGCTTAAGGACAGGGGAATTTACAGGAAGGCTTCCAATGAATACCGCTTGCAGATGTGCAAGTGGCTGGAGAAGAACTATCCGGATTTCTCCAAGGAGGCGATGTGGGGTTTTTTGTGCATTTCCTATGACGAGAAGAATATGTTTCTCCAGGAAGAATGGAAGAATATCATCGGGAAGATCAGCCGGAAAGAACGTATCGACACCGGTTTTGTCCAGAAAAGTATATCAAATTCGGGACTGAATGAGTGCGAACAATATTACAAATATCTGGATCTGTATTTTTCATTTGCCCGGACGCTCGGGTACGTTTACGAGGATTTCCGGCACCGTCTGATGAGGGAGAAGGAACTTACTGCAACAAGGATCATGGAGAAGTTAAAGGAAAGTAAGAGAATCAATCAGAAAACATGCCGTCGCTGTGGAAAACCATTGTCGTTTTTGTATCCATATGGATGTTGTCAGAGGTGCCACGACGAGGAATACTATGGGTGGTATTAATACGATTTTAAAGATTAGCAGGCTTGCAGAAATGCAGGTCTGTTTTTTTTGAAAAATTTTGAAAAAATTAAAAAAAATCCCAAATTCTTTTGACGATTTTTCAAATGGCGCAATATGTATATTGAAGGGCAAAGTGTAATCTTACGTTTTGCTCTTCCACGAGACACTTTTCTTGAGAAACCTCCTTAAAATTTATCGCTTTCGCGCCCTTATTTTCGGGACACGGCATTGTGTGGGGTGCGGGAGAGGATCTTGCAGATTGCATTCGCTGGCAAAAAAAATGGTCTGCCGCCCGGTTCGAGTCCGGGGAGATTCTTTTTGAAACAAATGTATCAGTCAGAAGAAAGGAAAAAATATGGAATTACAGGAATTAGGGCTTTCGGATATTCAGATGAGAGCTTTGGAGAAAAAGAAAATTGTATCTGTGGAAGCACTGCTCCGGCGTCCGCCACTGCATTACTATGATTTTTCAAAAACCTATCCGTTATCGTTAAAAAATCCGGAAACGGCAGAGATGCTTGAAAAGAACCGCCCGTTTGCTGTAATCGGGGAATGTATCCGGTTTGGACTTGGAGAGGCGAACCATGCAAAGTGCATCAAGCTGGTGATTGAGGATGAGAAAACAAAAGGCGGATTTGCAGGCAGCAAAGGACAGGTTCTCTACGTCAACATTCTTGGGTATGACCAGTTCCGGCAGGCGTTTTTAAATGATTGCAAGGATAGTCCGCATCGGATGGAGATCCGTATCCCGGAAGGAGTGGCTGCATATTACCAGGGAGAGAAAAGACAGGTAAATGATTCCTGTAGGAAACATATTGAATTTCTGAATTCACTTGATGAAATTGCTGTGCGGGATTTTATTGCAGTGAAGACAAATGGTGTAGATGGATGGTCAAGAAGCGGCATTTCGGATATTGCAGATGAGAACACAGTCCACTTCCTGGAACAGTATTTTGACATGAGGGAAGATATCCTTGGTGTATTGAAATGGTATGCAAGAGGAATGCGTCTTGATCTTGCTATTAAGAAAACACTTATTGACGATACAGATACCCTCCGGAAACTTATTTTACATAAGCGCGTGCTCGTTGGAGGTTTTATCCAATATGATGAGGAACGGAATTTTTTCAGTGTCTTGAATCCGGTTGCCTTTTCGTCCAATTTTGAAAGGTTTGAAAAGTATGATGTCCAGTACGGGCAGGTAAAGGGGATTACTCCGGACCGGTACGAGGAATTAATCAAGCGTGCTTCCGAGGGAATCAGTTCCCTTGATTTTCTGCCTTCTTCTGTATGTAGACGCTATAATGTTCCGACATTCAAGGAATCCGTCATGATGATGCATTATCCGAATACCTATTGGCAGGTAAAAAAGGCAAAGGAACGCACATTAGTCGAAGATCTGCTCTACTTTGCATTAAAACTTGAGGTATCCAATAAGAGAAACGATGATATCGAAGGAATCCGGATGGATAATTTTTCCCTTGTGGAGAAATACGTCTCATCCCTGCCGTATGACCTTACCGGGGATCAGAAGAAGAGTGTGGAAACCATCTGCAGGAAAATGGTTTTCGGCAGCCCGGTAAATGCTCTTGTGCAGGGTGATGTTGGTACCGGTAAAACGGCAGTAGCTTTCTGCCTGCTTCTTGCTGCGGCGGGAAGCGGATACCAGGCTGCGCTTGCGGCACCATATACCACGCTTGCGTTCCAGCACTGTCGGGATATGGAAAAGATTGCAGAAATGGTCGGGGTGAAAGTCGCATTCCTTACCTCGGATATTAAATGGAAAAAGAAGAAGGAAACACTGGAAATGATCCGGTCTGGGGAGGCGCAGGTCATCATCGGAACCCACAGCATTTTCTCGTCAGATGTGGAATACAAAAACCTTGCCCTTATCATCACGGATGAGGAGCACAAGTTCGGTGTTGTGCACCGTGACAGTTTCCGTGAAAAAGCGCTGGAGGGCTTCCATCAGATCACCATGTCGGCGACACCTATTCCAAAATCGATCGCGGCAACCCTGTATGACGATACGATGGACATTATTTCCATAAAGGACAAGCCGGCAAACCGTATTCCGGTGCAGACTGCTGTCTGCCAGAAAGACATTACGGCTTTGAAGTTTATGGAACAGCAGATCAGTCAGGGGCGCCAGTGTTATGTTGTCTGTCCGGCTATTGAGAAGAATGACAAGGCTGAAAAGATGGCTTCCATTACAGAGAAGGAGGAAGTATACCGGAGATATCTGGAGAGCAAGGGAATGAGCCTTGCGGTAGTGACCGGTAAGTTAAAGACTGCGGAGAAACAGCAGATCATGGAAGATTTTACCTCTGGGGAAATTGATGTGCTTATGGCAACCACGGTGATCGAGGTCGGCATTAATGTTCCGAACGCAACCGTAATGGTGATCACTGGCGCGGAGAGGTTTGGTTTCTCCACCCTGCACCAGCTCCGTGGGCGTGTCGGACGAGGGGAGTACAAGTCGTATTGTATTTTACAGACGATAGAACCGAATGAAAAGCTGCAGTTTATGTGCGATACCACGGACGGTTTTAAGATTGCGGAGAAGGATCTGGAACTCCGTGGACCGGGTTCCATGTTTGGCGAGCGGCAGAGTGGTGACAATTACTACGTATCCCTGATGCTCGCCAACCAGGAATTATTTAAGAAGTTAAAGGAAACTGCAAAGAAGCTTTGCAAGGATGCTACAGGCAGGGATATCATCCGCAGGTATGAGGAGATTTTCCGGGCAGAAGAGGAAAGATAGGAGGATGTGGGATGGAAGAGTTACAGGATGTTTTCGGAACGCGGTTAAAGCGATTTATGCAGGAGAAGAACATGACACAGCGGAAACTTGCGAAAGCGACAGGACTTACGGATGTTACCATTTCCAGATATACCAACGGAACCAGGCTTCCCGGGGCGGATGAACTGTTAAAACTTTCCAACGCGTTGTCCGTCAGTGTAGATGACTTAATCGGCATTGGAAAAGCGGGAGAGACAAGGGGTATCCACCCGGGCGACATCGTACAGCATTTCAAGCGGCAGAGACTCATCAATCCCGGGCAGATGTACCTGTACCGGATCATTGCATTTGGGGAACATACAGAAACGAAAGAAAAGGAAGTCATTTACCAGGCTTTGTATGAGGACACTGATCTTGGTGTACATTTCGGGATATATGTCCGGCCGTTTGACATGTTTTTCTCGGAGGTAGACCGCGTCAAGTATCCGGAAAATGAGTATCCAGAAATTACGCAGAAGTACCGGTTTGAGAAATACAACGGGGAAGGGCTTCGCTGATTTTCTCTTTTGTAAGAGAAATTTGTTGCATCCCGCAAGGGGTGTAGGGATTGAAAATACGCAAAAAATAATATGATGCAATATTGTTGCGCTCCTCACGGAGAGTATGGATTGGAATGGATATATGGCGACAGCCAGACAATATATGTTGAGCTGGAAAAGAAATTCAAAAAGTTTTCCAAATCCTTTGACGATTTCACGGATGGCGCAATATGTATCATGTAAAGGTCATAAACCGAGCTGCCAGGGTTACCGGCTGGCAGAAATCCTTTCGATATTTGTTTACGCTTCCGGGTAATACCCGGAAGGGATAGTGCGGGAGACAGATTATCTGTTTCAATTAGAGAATACGATATTATTTTAAGGAGAGATTTTATGTTAGTAAGATTTATGCCGGAATTGGGAAAATATGCTATGGATTCATCAACGGTAACGCTTTTATTTTTGCTTGTGTTTGTGTCGATGGTTACGAAAGATATTCTTGAGGCTAAGAAGCTGCTAAAAAGATATGAGGCATATTGGATATACCCTTTCCTGAGTGTTGTATTATTAATTGGATTTGCATTAAATACGGATATAATACTTAATTTATTCATTATGTTGGAGTTGGCCGCTTGTGTTAACCTATGGATATTGGAATACAGACGGTATAAAAAAGCAAGAAATGGTATGGAATCTTGTACTCTTTATATACCTATATTGCCGGATAATACAGTTATCGTTGAAAATCCTATGATGGATGGTGAGATGAAGGTATTGGGATTCATGTTTTATAATACAAGAACCATGGAATACGAAACTTATGGGACTGTATCGGATGAGACACTTGCGAATGTCAGAGATAATGATCCAGAGTTATATAAAAAGATCATGGACAATGAACCAGTTAATGCACAAGATTGTCCATTGTCATGCGTATGGGAAAGTAATATTCCAAATGAACATGATGAGTTGCTGCAATACATAATTGTGGAATGTATTTCTTTGTATTCTCAACAGCTTGTAGAGTTTTGCAAATACTTAAGTGAAGATTCAATAATTATTTTCCGGCTTTGTGGCAAGAGAAATAATGAAGTGAGTATATCATGTGATAAGTATTTTTCAGATGAAACAATGACAAAATTTATTGACAAAATTGATGAAGAATATAGGAAAATGAGGGAGAATTCGTGAAAAAAATATTGGACGCCTGTTGCGGCAGCCGGATGTTCTGGTTTGACCGGGAAAACCCGGACGTCATTTTTGCAGATAATAGGGAATTGGAAACAACACTCTGCGATGGAAGACATCTTCTGATTAAGCCGGATGTCAAAATGGATTTCCGCGATATGCCTTATCCGGATAACAGCTTTAAAGTAGTGGTCTTCGATCCACCGCATCTTATTCATGCCGGAACTGGTTCGTGGCTGCGGCAGAAATACGGAATACTTCCAAAAGATTGGACCATATATTTAAGAGCTGGATTCGACGAATGTATGAGAGTTCTGGAACCGGACGGACTCCTCGTATTCAAATGGAATGAGGATCAGATCGCATTGTCGAAAGTGCTGAAAGTGTTTGAAACAAAACCTTTGCTTGGAGATCAGCGGGGGAAAACCAGATGGTTGATTTTTATAAAATAACAAAGAAAAAGATAGGAGATGTTCGATATGTCATACAGGACTTACATCAACAATACGCAGGTGTTTGGTAATAACGAATGTTACCCAGAATGGATCAAGTACGTTGAAAGCAAGGGTATTACAGTCGGTGAAGACGGAGATTATGAGGGAGAACTTGACGATTTCATGGAAGCTCTGGATGTCGTCGAGTCGATCTTCAAATAGAGAAGATTTTGAAACAGAGAATATAATTTGGAGAAGTCTGAAAGCGGTAACCTGTGAAAAATGCAAAGAACTAGGGAGTAAGAAAGGATAAAATGAATAATGAAAATATTTGAAAGAATTAAAAGAAAATATACAAATGGAGATCCATCTTCTGAAGAAAAAACGGGAATACAGAAGAAAAGAATACCATATGGTTACACATTTTACCCGGTGTTGTGGAATGGGGGGAAATATGCAGTTAATCTCTTATTGGGAGCATATGGGTATATGTATGTTTATGCATATATTTACGAATACAGAGAAAAAAAGAGCTTTTTGAAAGGACACAACGGAAAATTTCTGTTCAATGCAGGAGAAATAAGCATGCAAGATGTTGCGCCATCAGATATTCCCCCGGATCTTAATTCTGAAAAGGCACTTTCTTTGCTTTACCCGAATATCATCATGGAAGCCTTTGCTATATATGGGGCAGATCTGCATAACCGGTCCTGGCTGAATGAAGAAGAAAAGAAAGCTGCTGAGTGGAATGGGGTTATAGATGCCGTTCAAGATTCTTCCAGCAGACGAGAAAGGTTAGAAAAACGACTCATATATTTAAAGGATTATTTACAAAAGTACGATGGTGTGAGTGAACAGATTTATAATAGTTTTAGCAAAGAAATTACAGAAATAGAAGAAGAACTGGGGAAGCTTGGAGGTTGATACATATCCGCAACTTTTTAGGGTGTTTCGTTATTTCTTAGCTGATAAGATATTTTGGAGACATAAGATTTACGTTTGATAAAAAGGAGAGAAGTGATATGTTTAACAATTACGTGGAAATGCTTAAGAAGGCAACGGAAGCAATGACAAGTTTGCACCACACAGAGGCAGGCCCTGCGGAGTACTTCAGCGCAGTAGGATATGAATTTGCGGTAATAGGACTTGGGATTCTTTGGTTAGCCATTATTGTTGCTGTTATTGCAATTCCCATAGTGATTACTAAATGGGTATTAAATGGAAAATTTGCAACCAGAAAATGGAAAAAATTTTGCAGCATATGGAAAGATGCAAAAGCTATTATTAAACAGAGAAATGATTTGGAAGTTGATTTTCGCTTTTCGATATTACACGATGTGAATGATGTTGTTAATACAATCTTTTCGTTTTATCAGCAGCACTGTGGAAAGGATCGGGTAAAACCGTTTATAGACGCTGCTGCTAAACTTTCAGCAAAAAAACTTTGGAAATACATACAGTTTGAAGATCTAACGAATCTGTACTCTAAGAGTTGGGAAAAGAGTGGTGTTTTTATAGATAAAAAAGATAAAATAAATATTTTTATGACGGGTTTAGGAGTAGAAAAACCAGATGATCATGATTATGATTTAATCGTAAATTCCGATTATATTGATTTGAAAGAAGATGCAAAAAAAATATTTACAGATGTAGGTGAATATAAAAAAGAGAAAAAGATAAACCATATTATGACCAATGTGTATTTGATCTTGTTATATGCAGTATATGCAATATTTCTGATTCCTTTAATTTTGATTTTCATTTAAGATTTGCAAATTGGAGAGTACAATACTGTTTTTAAGGAGAGATTTATGTTAGTAAAACTTGTACCAGGATTAGAAAAATATGCTATGGATTCATCAAACGTAACGCTTTTACTTCTTGTAGTATTTGCGTCAATTGTTATCAAGGATATTTTTGAGCAGAAAAAACTGTTGAAGGAGTATGAGGCTTTTTGGATATACCCTATTATAAGTGTTATATTGTTGATTGGCATTGCTCTAAGTCCGGATATAACATCAGATTTATTTATGATACTTGAACTTCTCTGTAGTGTAAAGATGGGGGCGCTCCAATACGAGCTGAATAAGAAATCAAGGAACAGAATGGGGTCATGTGCGATTTATATACTCATATTGCCGGATAATACGGTAATTGTTGAAAAACCCATGTATGAAAATGAAATGCAGTTGTCAGGATGTATATTTTATAATCCAGAATCCAAGAAATATGAAACTTATGGGACTGTATCGGATAAAACACTTGCAAAAGTCAGAAATAATGAACCCGATCTATATAAAAAGATAGTCAATAATGAGCCGGTCAATGCGCAGGATTATCCTTTATCATGTGTATGGGAAAGTAATATCCCAAAGGAACATGATGAGCTGCTGCAATACATAATCGAAGAGTGTGTTTATCTGTATTCAGATCAGCTTATAGAGTTTGGAGAGTACATGGATAAAGAGACAAATATTATTTTCCAACTTTACGGGAAAAGAAATGATGCAGTCAGCATAACACTTAATGAGTATTTTCAGCATTACCGATAAATGAAATTATAGACAAGATTAAGGCAGAGTTGAATAAACAGTCCTCAGAGAAAGACACATAGGTTATAAAATAAATTGGAATATATCTGCCGTTGGGCGGGGCTTGTGAAACCGAGAGTGATCATGTTGGAAAACGTAGAAGAATTTAAAACATGGGGACCATTGAACCGGCGGCATCATCCAATTAAGGCAAAACAGGATAAGACATTTGAGCGGTTTGTGCAACAACTTCGGGAGCTTGGCTATGAAGTGGAGCTCCGTGAGCTGATTGCTGCCGATTATGGTGCGCCGACTATGCGCAAACGATTCTTTATGATCGCGCGGTGTGACGGCAAGCCGATTGTATGACCAGAGCCAACACACGGACCGGCAGACAAGTGAAGAGGTAAAAGCCGGACTGTTAAAACCATACGTTGGAACATACACACAGATTGATTTCAGCCGGCCGTGTCCTTCGATTTTTGATACATCAGAGGAGATCAAAGAAAAGTACGGCATCCGGGCAGTACGTCCGTTGGCTCCGAAAACAATGGATCGGATCGCAAGAGGTTTGAAAAAGTTTGTACTCGACAATCCGGAACCATTTATCATTCGGTGTAACCACGGCGGCGAGCGCAGACCGAACGATATCCGGGAACCAATACAACAAATCAAATGTTAAATGCCTCACAAAAAAGGAGAAAAAATATGTTAGAAATGATCGAAAAAGTTATTAGAGATGGAGGAAATCTGCATATTGAACCTGCATTATACGGAGGAGATATCTTTGTCTGCATTGATTTCCCGTGTTATTTTGGTTTAAACAATGCAACTGAGTTGTCAGACGCTACTATTGTTTACGAAGGAACAGAACTAAAAGACACCATTGTCGACATCTGCTCACCTGGAGATATACGTGCGATAGCAGTTGAAGATTTTTTAACGGATTATGCAGTCAAAGATCCGGCTTTGTTGGTTGCAAGAGCAGAAAATTTACAGACGGCATTAAACCATCTCGAAGAGCGTCTGGCAGAATGGTACCATCTGACAGACGCTCAACAGAAAACAATACTGCTCTCTTTTGCAGCGGAACGGAAAAAATACCTCGAAAATGTAGTACAATATTGAAAACTATCATGACTTAAAGGGAAATACCCTATACCCACCCACCATCACAAGAAAGGATTTTTTATGAGACAAAATAGATTGACAAAACAGAAGATTCTTTTGTTTACCTTGATGTTTGCAATGGCCGTAGAATATATTCCGCAGCCCTCTTCTGCAACAAACTCCACGACCATCGTGACATCTGAGGCTAAAGAAAAATTTTCATTATCGGATGTCCCGAAGTACAAAGACCATGCGGTTGCCAGGGCTTTCCAGATGATTACATCATAGACCACGATTACACAGGAAAAAATACCCAAGAAGCGAGCAGGTACGCAGGTGTGGAAATGCTGTATGTCCTCCGATTCCGGCTGCTCTTGTAAAAGCAAATCTTCCGGAATTATGCGTAGCGAAACGCACTGGGAATATGAAAATTCGTGAGGAACAGACCGGGCAGCTTAGGTTTGCTTAAATTTTGGAAAATGATGGTAGGAAATTTAAAGAGCATGATTAAAAATGAATAGAAGAAAAGCCAAAAAGTGAAAGAATAACACCTATCTTTTATGTAGTAAGTATATTTACAGTTGCATCCCTTATGGGATGTATGGGTTGAAATGCAATCAGGCTGCGGATGCTACCGGCTTGTTGCGCTTTATGAGGCGCATGGATGGAAACTGTAGAAAAAGCGGGAAAAGACAGACAGTAAAAAAGAGCTGCATTTTTTTTGCAGCTCTTTTGCGTGTCCGCGGTTAAGCGTACATTTTCTCCATGATTTTTCTGATATTTTCCTTCTTCTTCCCGGATACTCCAGGGAGTCCGGTCATCAGGAAATCAAACATCTCATCCTGACGGCCGCCTGTGGAATAGAGCATGTATCCAACCAGTTCCTCTTCCTTTGCGGTTTCGAGGAATTTCTGGAGGGCAAGCGCACCTGCATTTTCTCCGGTTTCTGCTTCAAGGGCATCCTCGTTGCAGGAGCCATACCAGTTGATGTAAAGCCGGACGAAAGTATCTGGTATTTTATACAAGAAGACTTCCATCTGGCTGATCGCCTCCTGGCAGGTAATATAGTGTCCAGAGTCAGTGTCAGCGAAAAAGTACCAGTTTCCGCGATACTTGAATTCGTTAGTGGAGAGGTCGTAACCTTGGATAAGCTTTTGTCCTTTCCGTGGTCCATCAAGATACCCGGACCCATCTGGGAACTTGTGCCAGATGCAGTTCGGGAAAATCTCAGATACAGAGTCTGTTGCCCTCATATCTTCCGGAATTTCCTCTGGATCCATATGGCGGAATACCAGCACCTTAAGATCTCCCAGCTCGAATTCGTCATACGAACTGCACCTGGAATCGGAGCGGGTGTTGAAGATGAGAAAACTCAGCTTGTCAAGCAGCTCCTTGTTTGATAGGTTGTATCCGAGAGCTTTCGCTCCCTGAAAGTTCATGTAACCGGAAACTTTTTCCTTTCGGTCATGTGACAGCAGCTCAAGCGGGATCGCACCGGATGCCTCACTGTTGTCAATTCTGATTAAAAGATCCTCGTTTACTTCCTTTTCCTGGAGGATAATATCATATCTTGCGTATTTCATGGTTTTTCTCCTTTCGATGTTTAAAAAATCGGTTTACATCTTCAATATGAAATAAAAAAAGACACGGACAAAGCCGCGCCATGAGTTAATTTTGTATGTGTGATGGATTTTTATCCGGATTACCTGGTGGTGCCAGATTGGGAAACTTTTTGCACTTCTTCGAATGTCACGCTTGGGAAAGATGCAAAACAGGTTGTTGGCAGAGCGTTATTAATCTCCACGACTTTAAGAAGTTTCCCGTCTTGTTCGACCACGGAACCAATTTTGAATTCCTCTTTTAATTCTTCAACAGATGCCATATATTCTTTCGTAATCATGCATTTTCTCCTTTCAGATATGTTTTTATTTACATCTTTAATATGGAACAAAAAAAGACACGGCCGGAGCTGCGCCCTTTTTGTCACGAAAAACTAAGCTGGAAGATGCCGCGTCTTCGCGTGCAGATCAGTTAGCGATGGATGCCTGATCGGGCGACCCGGTATTGGGAATGTAGCCACGCGGTTGCGCATCAGGTGTTGTGGTATCCAATGGTGCTTCGCCTCTGTTTACCAGCTCCTGCCTCAGCTTCCACGAAAACACATCCGGGAACCGGATGCCCGTAGTTGACTGCCATTCATATCAAACATAAATTTTCCTCCATTTTCTCATAAAAATTACAGATCCTCGGTTTTTTGTTGTGCGCCGCACGGCTTCTTTCATAGTTTCCTGTGCGGGAAATTGTACAGAATGGAAGCGCGGGTTGTACGATTTTTGAAGCCGTCTGGAGCGGGGCACGGGGCGCGTATCCTGTTTTTCTTACTTTCCGCCCCATTTTCCTATGGGTTTCTGCTCCGCTTCCTGCCATACTTTTTGCCTCCGCTCTTTACCCTGTTTCCTGCTTTGTGCGGCTGGTGGTACTGTTTTAGTGGTACTGTTTCCAAAAAAACGCAGTCCCGTCCCAGGAAGTGATACTACTTTGCGTGATGACTTTGTTTCGAGGTGATACTATTTCCCCAAAAATCTGTAGAAAATCCAGTAAAACATAAGGGCACCTGCGGAAACCGGCCATCACAAGAAAACTAAGTTGGGAGCTGCCGCGTCTTCGCGTGCAGATCAATTAGAAACCAGCTTCCGTACAGAAAGAAACCCTTCTGCCAAGAAAACAACGCAGAATTTTCCAATACCAGCTTTCCAAAGCCCCAGAAGAGTACAGCAGGAGAGCAGCCTTTCGGTGGAAAATAGTATCAGTAAAGCAGGCCGGAGTAAAGAAAAACAACAAAAATGGTATCACCAGAAGAACAGAAAATAGTATCATCTCAAAAATAGTTTCAGTAAACCAGCTCCCACATACCGATAAGGAAATATCCGGATAAAGACAGATTGCTGCTGATACTATTTCCCGTACAGATACTTGCTGCGCATGGATATCGCCTGATACTAGCCTGATACTATTTTCCATATCCGTCCCCGCACATTTCCCCCCACACCTGCTGATACTATTTTCACCGCACGGATATCGCCTGATACTATTTTTCAGTGATACTATTTTAAACCCCATCGAATTCGAGTGGTTTAGGCAAATACTGTAAAGACTAGGGCAGAAGCACAGAAAATATAAGAAAACCGGGTGATACTACGGGTGATACTACTATTCCTTTATAAATCCGTCCAAATAGTATCGCCTTTGTGGTATTGGATAGTATCACCTTATTGGTACTATATAGTATCACCCGTATGATACTAAACAAAAGAAAAACATACAGATCCTGTCGCTTTCGTATCAACTTGCTGATATTAAACAGTATCACCTTATTGATACTAAGTAGTATCACCCGTATGGTATTCTTTTCCTTTCCCATTTTCTCCCTGGTTCCACGCAAGCCTGTGAAATAAGTATAGGAAGTGGCAGACAGGGGAGGGTGGGAGTATTTTTTATGTTCAAAAGTATCAACTTACTGATACTAAACAGTATCACCTTTATGGTACTGAATACAGAAACGACCGTGGCAATCCATTTTAGTATCATCTTGTTGGTACTATGTAGTATCACCTTGCTGATACAAATCTTACCGCAAGAACGCGAGAAAGCAGGAATAACAGGACAAAACAGGGATACACCTTGAACATAAGGGGAGGGGATGGGAAGTAAAAAGAAAACAAAAGTATCACCTTGGTGGTACGGTGTAGTATCACCTTACTGATATGATACATGGTAGAGGACAGAGAAAACGTGTGGGGTACGTGGGAGAGACAAGGAAGAAGCAGGGTATCCCGGCGGTCATCTGGTGCTTTTATTCCGGGCAGAGCCGGCCTGACCGCTTTATGATACTACAGACACTGATGCTTTGCGGCGCATATACAGTATGAATGTGCTTGTGTGGCGCCGCAGAAGGGTGAATGCGGGAAGAAAAAGGGAAAGGTAAGAAAGAATACCGTAAAAGTTCATAAGGACGTGCAAGAATACAGTACGGACAAAACGTGTGGGGCGCGAGAACGCAAGAATGCAAGAAATAGTATCACCAAGGTGGTATCACTTAGTATCCGTAAGGTGATACCGTTACTGGTACTGGAAATACATGAGGACATGGGAAGATCAGGGATGGTACTGGGAAACAACCTTGGAATGTGTAAAATAGTATCACCAAGGTGGTATGTTTCCGTGGCGCGATGCAGAGCGTGCGGACAGCACAAGGGAACAATGCGAGAATGCAAGAAAAGAATTCGGGCAGGGAACCTGTAGTGTGGGTAGTAGATGTGAGGTGTGAGGGCGTGGATTGCAGGCAGAATACAAGAACGCAAGAATGCAAGAATGCAAGAAATGTGCCAAAGTGGAGGAAATGCTTTATATTTACGGTGCGAAAATGTATAAAGGTGGGGGAAAAGATGGAAATACAGGGATAAAGTGGAGGATAGTTCCGTAAATTTCTCGATGCGTGGAGTGGTGTGGGCGCGGACTTATGTACAGTGGTTTTATAACTGAGCGCGGGTAAGTGGACTGTGGTGCAGTGTGAGGTTAGCGCGGACTTATTGTGCAGGAAGTACTGGGCGGAGCGCGGACAGAGTGAATACAAGAGCGCAAGAGCGTTAAAACATGAAAACGTGAAAGCGCAAGAAAAGCTTCGTGGAAGAAAAAAGGGGATAAATGTGGGGTGAGATATGAGAAAGGAAGGATGATGTGGAAACAGGGTTCCGTGGAGCAGATGGCAGATGAGAGGTGTGAGTAGAGGATTGGGAGGAAAGCAAGAAGGCGAGAAAGCAAGAAAGTACTGGGGGCAAAGTCCTATAGCACCTAATACTTTGCCAAAGTCCTGTCGCAAACTTTTTTTTATTTCATATTGTGGTTGCAGGGGTAAGGAGGGAGAATAAAATATGTCTTCAGTTAACTGGGGCGGCAATCACGGAAGTGCAAAATGCAGCAAAAAAGATCATATCCGCGGAGTAAATCTTTTAAAGCATTGTGATCAGACGTTCCGAGCTGATCCAACAAAGCAGCACAGCAATATCGAGATTGATCCGTCAAAGTCATATCAGAACCAAAACTTCACAGGAATGTCATGGAAGGAATCAAGGGAAAAATGGGAAAAACGTCTTGTGGAACTAGATAGAACAACAAATACAAACAAAAGGGATGACCGGGTTGAAATGACAAGTCTGGAAATGCCGGTACCGCTTGGAATGACAAATGAAAAAGCAAAGGAGTTGTTTCAAGATTTTTACGATATGTGCCGGGAAAAATTCGGGGATGAGAATATCATCAGCGCAACAAGCCACTTTGATGAGATCGCTCCTTACACGGATGCGAAAGACGGAATGATTAAAGTATCCAGACCTCACATTCACATTCAGGTTGTTCCGGAGGTAAATGGAAAATTAAGCAACAAGGATTTCTCTTCCCTGACCAATATCCTGAAAATGAACCAGGCAGTTGAAAAGCTGTGCAACGAAAAGTACCACGTAAGATTTAACACAGGGGAAACCCCAAGGCGGCAGAGTACGGAACATCTGAAAAAGAATTCCCGGTATGCAGAGAAGCTTACGAAGGAAGTAAACCAGAGACAGGAATATATGAAAAATATAATCCTTGATGACGGACGGACCGCGGAAGATGATTTTATGGATGGCGGTGATGGATCGGTTGTAAATGAGGAAAAGAATAAAATTCCAGAAGAGTTGGTGAAGCAGAGAGATGATGCTTACAGAGAGAAAAATGAACAGGGAAAAATTCTTAAGCAGATGCAGGAGGAGAATGAAAGATTAAAACGGGAAATCAAGGAACGTGACTACAAAAGGAAATGCATCGAAAAAGGGATTGAGTTGCAGAAAAACGGGGAATCGATACGTGAAGAATTGCATTCACTTTTAAGTAATCTTGAGGAAACAGGACGGGAGGAACTTGATTTTACGGAAGATCTTGACAGATCCTGATGTGGCAGACTGGTCAAGCGGAAGAAATAATAATACATATTGTTGTTATCCGGATATCCGGAGGAAATTACAGGAGGAATGACAGATGGAAGAAGCAAACAAAGTGGTGAACAACACAATAAAAACTCTTGATCCAATGGCAAGCGTGATTGTCGGGACAGTTACAGGATCAGTCGATACACTTTTAAGACATTTAACAATGGTGCAGAAGTTATCTATGCTTTTGCAGGAAGCAGAGATGGCAAACAAAGACCTGCTGGATAAACTGGCGAAACAGAGCATGGATGTGGAAACGTTCAAACAGGACAAGCAGGATGAGATTCAGAGGGAGACAGGGCTGTCCGTTGTAGAAGCGGAAGATCTTGCAATTAAAGAAGCCGATAAATACTGGGTTGAGAAATATGGTGACTCGATTGGATTCGTACAATTAGACAACAGGGACTGCTTCAATTTTGAAAGGGAAATGGCGGCAGGTCATATGCCATTTGTCATGATGCCGGTCCATGCACAGGATTACACTTCGATCTATATGGTATCCGGCGACAACATGGAACAGATCATGGATATCGCAGCAAAATTTGAAAGCCAGTCCTTATTCATGGATGCAGACAAAGCAAATGATCTTATGAATGACAGCTTTGTCCGTCAGATGGAAAATCTTTCTTATCCGCAGATGCAACAGGTCCAGCTTATTCTCGCAGAAAAAGGAATTGCTTCCCGGATCAGGGAAGACCCGAACAAGAACCTTTTCCTTGTGTCAGAAAAAGATATTGGTTCTCCGGAAAAAGAAAAAATCTTCAATGAAGCGGTCGGGGTTGTAGCTTTGCAGAAGACAACAAAGCTTTACAAAGCGATGGAGCAGGTTCAGGCTGTCAATATGAAAGCATTCGAACCGATTAGCCGGATCATGGACGGCGAAAAAGTAAAAGGCATTACGATTTATGACTCCGCACATCCGGAAAATTATATTGTCCTCAGAACGGGAGGAGCGATCGTATATAAGAATCAGGAGATTGAAAAAGAACTGAATTTTGCAAATCCGGAATGTGTCAAAGAGCTGCAGGATACATTCCATTTCTATGTCTGTCCCGCTTCGACAGAAGGAAGAATACAGGAATTTTCATTAAGAGAACTTGCAAAGCCGTATGTATCTTTATCTATAATTGAGCAGATGAACGGGATCCAGAAAGACTACATGGAACATCTTTTTGAAAACGGGGATTTGAAGCTTCATATGGAGCCGGACTCAAAGCGGAAGCCATATATGGAAATCAGAAACATGGAAAATGATTCGTTGACGGAATACAATGGGAATTCTTCATATATGGCCGGGATTATTGAAGCCGGACGTTATCGTGTGATGGAAGAAGTTGGAATTTTGAATATCACGGATGACAGCGACAACACCGTGACGGCATTAACCAATAATATCGAGATGGATTCTTCAAACATGCAAGGATTTGTTGATAAAGTCCGCACGGATCTTTCTTCCGTTTCCCTTACTTCACAGATGTATGAAATGGAAGTACCTGCGGTCGATGAGGGTCGTGCAGACATTACGATTGAGGACCGTGAGCAGGATGTCGACTATGGTAACGGTGATTACGGCAGCCGGTTCAACGATGATCCAGACTATGACATTAACAGACCGATAAAAGAAGAGCCGGATATAGAAGAGAGTCCGGTTATGGATGATATCGAGGATTTTGATCTGTCGGATGAATTTTAATATTTTGGATTTTACAAAGAGATGCCGCTTATGTGGCGTCTCTTTTTTTTGTGTGGTTCTTTTCTCATTTCATATTGATTGTGTAAACAAATTGCTACAGTTTGAAAGGAGAAATAAATGAGTGCAGAAAAGAAAAAGATTGTAAAAAGAAGCAAAACGAATTCCGTTATGGAATTGGTCGCATCCCGGCTTGGAGTTACCCCGCAGGAACTGGAGAGAGAAGTTTCCGGAAAGTGCAAAAACGTGTTAAACATAGCAGGGCTGGATAAAGCGGTTGATCTCTTCTGGTCAATGATTGACAGTCCAGTCTATGTTTACTGTGATTACGACTGCGATGGAATCACATCCGGAAGTATTATTTCCATCGGGTGCAATTCCATCGGGATTAAGCCGCACATTATTATTCCGCGCCGTTTTACAGACGGCTATGGAATCAAGGTAAAAAATCTTGAGAACATGGATCCGTCCGGACTGCTGATTACCGTAGATAACGGCATCGCAGCAAATGAAGCGGTTGATACCGCAAAAGAAAAGGGTATGAAAGTGATCATTCTTGACCACCATGAAGCCCGTATCTTAAATGGTGAGCAGTTCCTTCCAGAAGCTGATGTTGTGATTGATCCTCACATCACAGAAGCTGATTTTGAGGATTACTGCGGTGCGGGGCTGGCATACCGTTTCATGCGAGAAGTTTTCGCAAAGAAGAGAAGGCCTGCTGATTTAAACGGTATCATGTCTTCCATGATTGCACTTGCTGCAGTCGGAACCATTGGTGACAGTGTTACAATGAAAGCTGAAAACCGCTTCCTTGTAAGAAGAGGGATGGAACAAATCGAGCAGAGACGTGTTTCCACCGGGCTTGCTCTTCTTCTTGAAGAAATGGAGCTGAGCGATACACTTTCTGTAGAAGACATTGCATATTCCCTTGTACCGGCTATCAATGCGTTTGGACGTCTGGAGGATGAAGGCAGCCGCAAAGTTGCCGCATTGTTATCTTATAACGGACGGAAATCTGACGGAGCGAAAAATGCCGCACAGATCGTCAAACAGATGAATGATGAGCGGAAAACGTATTGCAAGGAACTGACGGAACTGGCAGAGAAAATGGTCGAGGAAACCGGACAGATGAACAATTCTGTACTGGTGCTGCAGGATAACCGTTTTCTGAAAGGTATCTGTGGAATTATTGCGGGAAACCTGACAGAGAAATACAAGGTTCCAAGCATTGTATTTGGTGCTCCGGAAAATGGTATTTGCGTTGGTAGCGGGCGCAGCCGTGACTGGTGTAACCTGAAAGCCGTAATGGATAAATGCAGCGGATTGTTCTTCCAGTACGGAGGGCACCCGGCTGCGTGCGGAGCTTCCATCCAGATTGAAAACATCGATACGCTCCGGCAAATGATGTGTGATCTGGTTGAAAAAGTGGAAGAGCCTGGAGATGACGTCGTATTTTATGATATTGATGGAAATGTGCATACCTTATATGCGCTTTACAAAGATGTCCGAAAATATGGTCCATACGGGGTTGGAAACGAAGAACCGGTTGTCTGCCTGAAAGGGCTGGAACTCAAGGAAAACAAATTTGGTGATTTGTTCCGAGAGATGGGTTCTGAAAAACAGCATCTGAAACTCTTTTGTGAGGGAATTGATGTTCTGTGGTTTAATGCTTCTGAAAAGTACAAGGAGATGGGAAAACCGAAAAAACTGAATGTTGTAGGCAGACTGTCAACAAATACGTATAAAGGCAAAACATCCCTGCAGATTAATGCGGAGTATGTGGAGGCTGCTGAATAAATGAAAGCTGCGCGATTTTGCGCAGCTTTTTCTTTGTGATAATCCTATTGGAAATTACAACATCTGGATAGCTTTCTGGCAGTCAGCTTTTTCAATGGTGTTTAAGTCTCTGTCGGAAAATGCAATTAGGGGACTTTTCCCGGTGAGTCTTACTGCCTGCGCCTTAATGCAGGCTTCCACCGTCTTTCTGGCAAGTCTTCCGTTGGCGAAATCCGGCTTCTTATATTCTGATGCATAATAATTGTTAAGGACATCGAAACAGCTATTATCGAGAATGTAACCGCTTTCCATGGCATAAGACTGCGAGATCACATACATTTCATCCGGCGAGTAATTTTCAAACTGCAGGGTTTTCCCGAAACGGGAGGAAAGCCCGGGGTTGGAGTTTAAGAAACGCTGCATCTCATTCGGGTATCCGGCCACAATTACAACAAGGTTATTCCGGTTATCTTCCATCTCTTTCAGGATAATTTCGATTGCCCGCTGTCCGTAATCATTTTCTCCAGACGCGAGGGAATACGCTTCATCAATAAACAGGATTCCTCCGTCAGATTCACTTAAGACCTGTTTTGTTTTCTGCTCGGTTTGTCCCTGATACTGCCCGATAAGTCCCGAACGGTCAGTCTCGATCAACTGTCCGTGCTCGACCACATTTAAGGCTTTGTAGATATCAGCAATAATCCGGGCAACGGTTGTCTTTCCAGTGCCGGGGTTTCCAAGAAAAATGAGATGGTTTGAGATCTGTGCTGTTTTCATTCCACGGTTTTCCCGTTCAATATTAAGTTTCTGCAGCTGGACAAGATTGCGCACATCCTGCTTGATGGATGAAAGCCCTGTCATTTTGTCAAGCTTTTGCATAGCAGATTCCAGTAATGTCTCATCAATTTGAATGTCCGTCTGCAGGTTTGATACATTTATTACTGATTTCCGATCCGGTGCGGTAGACGTGGAGAAAGGCAGCGGATTTCCCGCGCCGGTCTGCACCTGCTTTTTCTTTTTATTTCTAATTCCAAAAAACATAATTTCTTCCTCCTGATGGTCCTGATGGGTTTGTATGCAAGTTACATCATTAATATGTATTCCTGTTTTGAGAGAGGAATTTTGCGCAAAAAAAAGAGCAGGCTGTTAGCATGTCTGTTCCTCCTCAAGAAAGAGTTCCATCATTGTTTTGAAGGAGTTTACCTTGTTTTTTCGGTATCTCTATTTTTTTTGTTTGTTTCTGTATCCATTTTTCTCCTTTCGATGTGTTTTCTTTAGTTCACATTTTTAATATGGGATAAAAGGTTTCCGCGAAAAATATTAAAAATAGCTGATTCTATTTGACGATTGGCAAAATGGCGCAATATACGAAGTGAAGGGAAGTGAAAATTTTGAACAGGGAAAAAATAGTAGAAAGAGCAAATTTTACAAATGAGGAAAAAGAAGATGTTTTAAAGAAAAGCATGGGTAAACCGCAGCTATAATCTTATACCATTGTGTAAGGAGTGTAACAAAAAGAAAGACGACAAAATATTTGAACCGGAAGAGTATCTTCCATATTTGAAAGAAAAGCCAATGGAACAGCTGAAAGGATATTATGAAAGTTATGTGAAATCCTTTAATTTCGTTTCACGGAATAATTACCTTGCACTGGATAGCTTTACAGTTTCGACATATGTGCCTATCCGGAGCATGATGTATTCCAAGAAACCTGTGCAGGTAAAGTATACGGCAAAGCGTGCGGAATACGGCGATCTGGATAAGCTGTATGAGTATTATGTGGAAATTTTAAAAAAGCATGGGGTATTTTGTGGGACAGAATATGCAAAAGAAAACCTGCAGTTTTGGTTTGAAAAGGGCTGCATTTATTTTATCGAGAAGAATGGTGACATTAAAGTAATGGTGGCATTTGATGTTCTTGAAGGACTGGCATCACAGAATTACGGGATTGATAAATGTATTGAGGAATTTATTTTTCCGAAATACTCTACTTATTCCGCAATCTCGCTTACAGAGAGTATGCTTTTGGAGATTCCAAGACGGATTGCAGAAGAGCAGAAACTTGGTGTGCTCCCGTTAATCCTTTCGGGGATCAAAAATGACAATGGATTTACACAGTGCCGCCCGGTAAGGGACATTTCCCCATGTGGGTACGACTTTGATGGAAGGGTTGTCCAGTTTTTTGTAAATATCGGGTATCACGATGAAGATATTACCAGAAGTCCAAGATACGAATTTGAAGCGCGGATCCGGTCGGAGGCTGTCGCAACAAATAACTTTTTCAAGAAAATCGAAGCAGTCAATAAAGTTAAAATGATAAAAGATACATAAAAGATACCTTACCTTGACAGAAAACTGCGCCAAGTGTCAGAAAAATGGAACCCATGGGAAGAACCATGGAAAGGAAATGGGCTCGAATGGTTTGTTCTGATCTGCGGAATTATCATCGTTGTACTTTCAGTGACACAAATTAATATGGAGGGAGGGCAATTTAAGATATTCTCCGTAGAAAGAAAGGAAACGTATGAAAATTGAATGTTTAAAACCAGGTACAGATATAACGATTGATGCCTCTGATGGCACAAAGAACCTGTCTTTTGCGAGCAGTGTCTTGGAAGTGACAGAAAATGACAGGGAATACTTAAAACAGGTGCGTCCGCGTTCGTTTAATCTGTCACAAATTCCGATTGCAGTCGTCTATGAACAGGAATATGTTGTTAATTTCGAGAGCAAAACAGCGGTGTGTTCCGTGACCGCGCTGATCGATGGACGTCCATACATCTGGGATCGTGTGAAAATTATCATTATCAACCTTCCGGATTCCGGGAACTGCTACATAGCGTTCAGTGCAGGTAATGTCAAACCGTATAACAGGCGGTCGGAATACCGTCTGCTGTTAATGGAAGATGCAATCATTGGAATGGACGGAACTACAAAAGATGCCATAATTCGGGATATTTCCAGATCTGGCGTAGGCTTGATGTGCGATGAAGGTTTTGGACTGGAAAGAGGAATGCATCTTGAGGTCCAGTTTAAGACAAAAGTCGGATGGTCCGCGCAGCCCACTTTGTTCCGGCTGAAAGGAACCGTCTTAAGGGTGATCCCGGCGGGGAAAAGCCGGGTAAACGTGGGGTGCAGGCTAACGAGAGCGGATGCAAACCTTGGAAAATTTATTGCAGCAAAGCAGAGGGAAATGCTTACGACGGAAAGAAATAAGAAAAATTAAAAAATACCGGAAAATCCTTTGACGAATTACAAAATGGCGCAATATATCACATGGAAGCGGTTTTGGCTTCTTAAAAATTAGATTTCAGTATTAGAGAAAGAGAGGATTGTTTTATGAACCAGAAGGAAGTAACAGAATTAAAGAAACGTTTTACAAAAGATTCCTGCACATTCCCGCGTGTCTGCGGAATCTATGTGGATGTGAACAAAAATAAGCAGGCATCCATGAATATGCAGTTCTTAAACCTTGATGAAGATGTCATGTTTAAGTATCTGGATATCGCTAAAAAGACGCTCTCTGGGAAAGTCGGGGATGCGCTCTTAAACATTGACATGCACAACGGCTGTTCCGACCAGGAGGAGATGATAGATCTTCTGCTTGGTATTAAAGATAGCAAACTGGGGGATGAAAAACTGTTAGACCAGTTCTATGACCGTGTGATCGAATCCTATATCACGGATGATCCCTACTATATCATCCTCTTTTATGATGCCTACGACGTGCCGGTAAAGGCATCGGATGAAATGGAACTGGATGATTCCGAAGAGGTATACACCTATATTCTTTGTTCCATCTGCCCGGTCAAAATGTCAAAGCCAGGGCTTGGATATTATGAAACAGAGGATAAGGTAGACCTTCGTATCCGTGACTGGGTGGTACAGACACCTGTTGCCGGTTTTTTGTATCCTTCCTTTAATGAGAGAAGTTCGGACGTGAATGAAGCTCTTTTCTTTAGCAAAAAACCAAAGGAAATTAACCATTGTTTTATTGATGACCTTATGTGCTGCGAAAGTGGGCGTTCTAAATCGGAGAAGAAAGTGGAATTCGACTCAATTGTAGAAAATGTGTTAGAAGAAGTCCGGGACGCAGAGGAAAAGATCTATTCATTTCATGAAAACTTAAATGCGCTTGTCGATGAAAGGGAAGCAACAGAAAGCGATGAACCGCTGACTGCAGAGGAAGTCCTGGATGCCGCGCAGGGAGCAGGATTTGAAGAAGCTTATGCACAGCAGATTTCGGATTCCTATGCTTCTTCGTTTAAGAAAGACCCTGATACACCGGAAACGTTTGTGGATAAGAAACTTTTGGAGAAAAATGCTGCATTAAAAGAAGTCACAGACCTTAAGGCGGAAGTATCCAGACTGATGAAGGAAAATCTGGAATTAAAGAAGAGACTTGAGGAATAGGACTAAAACGATGCGGATTGTAGATTACAAAATCATGCGGCCTCCACTGGATGAATTTAACTTCGTCCTTGTGGCGGACGAAGAGGGTGTCAGGGCAGAGCTTAAGGGAATGGAATGTAGTGATGCAGAAATTTCCTCAATGAAAGGGGAAAAAGATACACTTCTCAATGTACTGCCTGTTCTTGCAAAAAAAGGGTACACATTCTTTCCGGGAAAAGGATTTTATCGAATAAAGAAAAGAAGGGAATAAAAGGATGCAGAAAACAAAAATATTCAGGAAACTCATGGGTGCTGTGCTTTGTGCGGGAATGCTGGTCGGACTGGCAGGGAGTATGTCGGTGACAGCACAGGCTGCCTTAAAAACCGTAAATATCAGTGCGGTATATGGGAAAACGAAGATAATTAACGATTTAAAGACTGTGCCGATAGTCAGCAGTGAGACAAAAATATCATTTTCAAAAACATCGAAGGGCATCAAATTTAAGAGTCAACAGGAAGGGCTTGTGAAATTCAAGGCTGACGGGGAAAATTACCGGGTTCTTGTAATTCCTGATAACTTACCAAAGAATAACTTCAAGTTTGGGTTACTTAAGTGCAAGAACGGAGTTTACTACACGGAGCAAAAGGACAAACTTGACAGCTGGGTAACTGTGTATAATTCCAACGATTACGATGTGGATGTAACATATACGCATAGTGATTACAAAGATAAGTCAACGCTGTTTGAATCAAGAAAATATACAGAAAAAGCACTGGCTCCGGGAGAATCGTACACATTTTTCGTTTACTCATGTATGCCGTACTCGAAAAACAGTGTAAGCGTAACAAAGTCTAAGTATCAGTCGGTGTTAGAGAATGATGTATATACGGCGGTTGGCACATTTAACCAACTGCAGACATCATTTGATTGCATAAATAATACAAACGACAAGATTACAGTTAAAATCAGTTATGCAAAACTGGATAAGAATGGCAAAATCAACTCCTGTGGAGAAACAGAAGATGTTGTTCTGCCGGCAAATTCGCGCCAAAACTACACAATCTTAAATTACGGATTCTGTCCGTCAAATGTTAAGATCGTTGATTTCCATGCATATATAACGAAATAGTTCGAATAATTGTCGGTGACATGGACAAGATTTCCGAAAAGATGCAGGATAACACGAAGATCGCGGATACGTTAAAAGACGAAACCGCTTCGTTTGAGAGAATTTAAGGGAAAGAAGGAAAAATAATGAGAAACAAGAGAAAACAGGTTGCGGCAAGGGTAATTGCCAGTGTAGTTGTTGCGGCGATGATTGTCACATTTGTGGCAGAACTGGTACTGCAGTATTCCGTATAAGAATTTCCTTGGCAGTTAAATAGCTGCCAAGGATTTTTTTTGCATTTTTTTAAATTTTTCTCCAATTACTTTGACGATTTACAAAAAGGCACAATATATATAATGACAATAAAAAGAAGATTGGAGGATTTTCCGATGAAACTGACAAACAAGGAGAAAACTGCACAAAAAACCGAGATACATGACCGTTTATTCCGTCAGGAAAAACATCCGGATAAGAATGCATCAAAGTGGTTCCATGTGGAACCGTACTACTTAAGGATACAGAAGAAAGCGCAGGAGAAACAATGCCGGAAACATACACCTTAAAGATAAGAAATGGCAGGAATAAAGTACATAAAAAGAGGCTGTATTTCTGGTTGAAAGATTACGAACATGTTCCAAGGCAGAAAAACCGGGATTTTTATCAGAAAAAAGAATGTTCTGTAATGGAAAAGAACCATATGCTAAGATGGTGCCGACGGCGGGGATTTGTGCTGGAAGCGGTACCTACGAAGTATACCAGGAGCCGCAGTTACCGGGCTGAGTATTTTCGAGAGAATCCATCTAGGGCAGGAATATACCGCTGTGTTTATTGTGGCAGAAAACTTCCAAAAGAGAAGATAACTGTGGATCACATTTTTCCTATCCATGAAATGGAGACTTCGGCTGCCGTAAGAAGGCGGGCGGCACTGCATGGAATTAAAGGATCAAATGATGTAAAGAATCTCTGTGCCGCCTGCAGACGGTGTAATCTGCGGAAGGGTACCCATATGGGACGGTGGATACGAAAAGCGTTCCTGGGACGGATGACATGGTACTGGCCGGTGGTAAAGATATCTCGGCTGGCAATCGTCTGCCTGATAGTATATGCATTTGGGTGCTGGCAGCCGGATATCATCAGTTTTGTATGGGAATCAGTGCAGAAACTTAAATTTTAAAGGAGCAGGAAAAATATATGAGAAAAATTGAGAAAATATCAAAGAAACATAAGATTTTAAAAGAATTAAGTGAACAATCGGATTTGTTCCGGAAGATAAAAGTGCTTCTGATATTTGTGGTAATTGCTGCCGCGGTTTTCCTGGTGTCGTATTTGGAACATAATGCATTGGGATGGCTGGATTATTTTGATAACTATTCGTTGCCAGACATTTTTACTGTTTACGGTTTTCTTCTGATCGGGAATGTGGTAGTCGCGGTCGTCGCATGGGCGGCATACGTCAATATCAGATACATTTTCATTCCGTATATCTGCACGAATGTCCGGAAAATGCGTGCGATCCGGAATTACTGCTACATTCCTCTAACGGAAGAGGAAGTTCTTCAGAAAGGATTTAAGAATGCCAGGGAGTATTTTTCTTATGTATGCCGCTTACTTGAGTATACAGATACAATCATTCCGGATGGTGGATTAACGTTTGAGAAAAGAAATTGTACGCAAAAGAAGAAGGTGTATTTACCGCTTAAGAAAGAGGATCTTCGGAAAATGCTTCTGGTGTGTCTTGCCCTGTTTGAAAATAACGGTTCCTTATTTGACCTTGAGGCAGAGGATTGTCGGATGTGCCCGGAATCTTTCAGGAATTTTGTTGCAGTTAGGACAGTCAAGATGACGGCGGGTTACCCGCGTGATGCGTATGTCAAAGTGGAAAAAAATGGAAAAATCAAACTGGGATTTTACGAAAATAGCAAGATTGAAATCAAAATTTGAATACACTGAGGTAATTGCAAATGGAAAATATCAAAATACACGAGAAAATTAAAGAGATAAAAGCATCCGTGTACCGCATGGCAGTCTTGCCGGAAGACGATGAGGCGTTGGAAGAAGCAGATATGCACACGCAGAAGATTATCAACCTGCTTGATGAAATTGAAAACATTCTTATGGAAATACCACAGACAACGGAGGAAATGAAAAGGTGCCAATATCTGAAGCATCTGAAAGATAAGGAAATCAACTACAGTGAGCTGTGTAAGAACGATTTCAAGTTTGGCAGCGACTTAAATGTGAGGGATGCCTGTAAAATGGTCAGAGACACGATTACTTCACTTGTTTTTAATCCGCAGATGCCGAGACTGGATAAAGTAACCAAAATGATACATAGGTTAACAAAAGACCCGGCATTCGTATCCACAATAAAAGAGCAGACACATTCAAACACGGACTGGTTCCGTACAGTGCTAACCTGTGGAAAAAGCATTTCCTGTGCATTCCTGGAATTTTCCGATGTAGTTGCAGCGATTCTTCCGGAGATGGAACCATGCATTGGATTTGATCAGAAAAGCATATACCACAAGCATGATGTGTACGAACATACACTTGCGGTTGTGGATGGCTGTCAAACGGATGATTTCTGCATAAAAATGGCAGCCTTTCTACACGATATTGGTAAACCATCGGTATGCACAGAAGATGCATCCGGGCATCGGCATTTTAGAGGGCATGCAACAGCTAGTGAGGAGATTGCAAAAAAGATCCTTTGCCGCTTTGAATTTTCTGCAGAAGAAACGAGGATCATTCTGGAACTGGTCGGATACCATGGGATGAAACTGCTGGCATCAGAAGAAAACGTAAGAGCTGTCATGGAAAACTCGGAGGAGGGCTTCTTACAGAGGTGGTGCAAATTGCGGATTGCGGACAGGAATGACCATGTATATCCAAAAGATGCCGTTTTTGAGACGAATATCGAGGAAATCCTTAAACTTGCGCAAAACAGCCAGATAGTCTCAAAAAATAATTATTGAAACTAATACATTGCGTATGTATAATAGGTTTATGTAAGAAAAACAGGGAGAATGAGGGGATGGAGTGTATCAGTTCCCTCATTGTTTTAAAGATAAGGTAGTGGCTTATGGCAGAAAACACGCTCCGCAAAAAGCAGGGAATTATTAAACAGCAGGAAAAGCAGATTAAGCAATACGAAGAACTCCTTATGGCGATGAGCAAAGAAAACAGGGAAATAAGAGAAAGGGAAGATCTTTTATTTCATGACAGCCCAGATTTTATTGAAATGACGGAACGTATTAAGTGGTTTTCAAGTCTTAATTCCTTTAATGAGAAGGCATTAGCTGAGGAAAGATCACGGAGACTAATCTTCGATGAGGAAACCAGACAGGTTTACATTGATAACAAGCGCCTCATTGAAGAAAAAACAAATGATGAGTATTTTATCGGCATTACGGAATATCAGCATGGTGCGGAAGATTGGATGCAGATGAAAAAAGACATGCTGAGATTGCAGGGAAAGATCGCGCAACTTAAGGAGACTTTGGAGAGCCGTGAGAATAAGATCCAAGAACTACAGAAGGAATTAAGTATTTGCCAGAAGAATTTCGGACGGATACATAATGCCCGTGGCGCAGGAAGAAAAAAGATGAACAAGGAAATGCGAGATCGCCTTGCATTGTTTGATAAGCTTCTGGGTGAGGGACATCCAATGTCAGAGATCATGGGAAAAATGGGGATCAGTAAGGCAACGTATTTCCGGTACCTAAAGATTTCCAGACAGGGGGAAGAAAACCTGGGAGGCATGGGAAGTCCATGATGTAAGCCGCTGTGTTTCTTGCAGTGGCGTCACCTGTCATATTTTTGCTACAGGAAATGACACCACTGCGGGAAGCGTTGATTTTCCCATTTACACTCGGATGGAATAGTGGTATTATATATTTATATTGCGTCGCAAAATAATCATTTTACGACGCAACAAGGGCGAAAATAAAAAAAGGCACCGTATACACCAGTTTATTTGCCTTATTTTGGCAAAATATGCTATACCGCATATTTTCCTCAACTATACACAAAAAGTTACGATTTGGTGCGAATAAATGCACCATGGAGGTATTTATGGACGAGAAAAACTATCAGAAGAAGCGAAATACATCTACAGGTGAGAAAATAAGCAAGACTATACAGGATCTGCCGGATTACATGATGCGTTTTGTCACGCACATGACAACCGTAAAGAATGCCAGTATCCTTACGGTGTACGAATACGTCAGGGATATCTCCATCATTTTCCAGATTATCATGGAAATCAATCCTGTTATCAAAAGTAAAAAAGATATAACCGTGGACGTTCTGGATCATCTGAATACAGATGATTTCGAAGACATTATGATGAAGTTGCAGACAGGCTACGAAAAAGACGGGAAAATCTATATGGATGACAATCCTGCCCGGGCAAGAAAACTTGCTTCCATCCGCGCTCTGTACAAATATCTGATGGGAAAAGGCTTAATTGCGAACAACGCTGCAGCAATGTTCCCGTCCCCAAAGCTAATCACGAAGCCGATCACTTACTTAAAAGATGAGGAAATCACTCTCCTTTTAGATACCATTAAAACCGGGGACGGGCTCACCAAGCATCAGCAAGCTTTCTCTGACAAGCAGAAAACGCGTGATATGGCAATGATTTATCTCATGCTCTCTACGGGAATCCGTATTTCCGAATGTGTAGGGCTTGATATTCAGGATATTGACTGGGAGGAAAACAGCATCCTTGTTGTGCGGAAAGGACGAAAATATTCGAATATCTACTTTGACGAAACTGCCGCGGAACTGCTTGGTGCCTATATGGAGGAACGTGAAGAAATGGAACTTGAAAGCGACAACAATGCCCTTTTTATTTCCCGCAACGGAACCCGCATTACTCCACGGTCTGTGCAACGTCTGGTTAAGAAATATGCTTCGGTTGCGGTACAGAGCAAGCATATTACACCTCATAAGTTGCGGAGCACCTTTGCGACCGGTGTCTACAACTCCACAGGGGACATTTATCTGGTGCAGAACGCGCTGGGGCACAAATCAGTGAACACGACCGCGCGTTATGCGGATATCAGTGAGGAAAAGAGGAAGGAAGCTGCTTCTGCTGCAAGTGACTGGCTCCATACAGTGGCGAAACGCAAATGAGAAAAACACGACAAAAAAAAAGAGGCCGCACACTTGCAGTCTCTTTTTTTTGTTTCTCCTATTTTTCGAAATCAGAAAGTTCGAAGAAGAACTCTCCTTCCTTGTTTTCTTCCTTGAAGGATTCCCGTACCTTCTCTTCTGACCAGTCCGATGGGTAAGAGATTGTGCCTCCATCAGCACATACGACAAGTGCCTTGTATCCTTGTTTAAGGTTGCGCTTGTATATCTTTTCTGCACGGTAAAGCTTGAGGAAATCCTCTACGATGAAACAGATATCGTTGACAGACATCGTTTCTTTCGTAATATCCTCATCCGGAATATAAGGATGATACTTTTTGAAACGTTCGCATTTTTCCTTGTATTGCTGCGGACGTTCATTGTACAGGTTGACGACATATTCGCATGGATGATCTTTTGCGTAGGCGATGATCAATTTTGTCATCTCTTCTTCTGCTTCTTTGGAGATGTATTCGACATTTCCAAGGGCTCCGTCTGCGTAATCTGCATAGGTACCGACCTTCTTGCCGTTAAGATACATCGTTCCGGTACATCCTTCTCCCTCTATTCCTCTTGTTTTCTTGATGTTCTTCATTTGAAAATTTCTTAATGTTGCCATGTTTTTCTCCTTTCGATTGAAAATGTATTTTGGCTTACATATAGAATATGAAATGAAATTTTCCCGTGGTTTATTCGAAAAAAAAGAGGAACCCTTCATGGATTCCTCTTGCCTGGTTTTTAAAGATCGATTTCCTGTAACTCTTCCATGGTGACTGCTGAAGCCACAACGGTGACACCTGTCACGGTGTTTCGCGGGAAACTATTTTCCTTGCAGAAATTGTTGAACAGTGATGATAAATCATGTTTATCAAAAGCCTTGATATCAAGGCTTGTTTCAATTTCTGCCTTATTTTTGTTAAGGAAATTGATGTGAACGATCATGTACCGGTATCCCGGCACCAGTTCACATTCGTTTTCCCATCCATTCTTTTTGATATATTGTCTGATAGTCATAGTTAGTCTCCTTTTCTCATGTATTTCCTCTGATGCTAAAAATTTCCCTGTTCTCGTAATGAACAATAAGTTGCAACCGCCCCTACGATGATGTGGTCAAACAGCTCGATACTAAGAAGTTCTGCGCCTTCTTTTACTTTCTTTGTATTTGAAATATCAATCGCGCTTGGGTGCTGTCCCCACTTGGATGGTTATGAACCAGAACGAACCCTCTAGCTCCGCAAAGAAGCAGCCTTGTAAAGATTGACTTTGTATCCATCACTGCTGAATCCATGCTTCCGTGCGCCAGCTCAAATACGCCGAGCGGCTTGCACTTGGTATTCATAGCAATCATCCAAAGCTTTTCTTCAGGAAGAATATCTGCATGATACAATTCTCGCATAAATTCTGCAATCTGCGAAGGATTGGTTAAACAACTATTCCCTGCATAGTTTCTCGCGGATTCTTTAACAAGATGTGGTATCCGGTCTTCGTTAAGAAGCACTTCGTAATTTGTTACTCTCATGCTGCCACACCTCCCTTGATGATTCTGTCAGCCCATTCGTGAATTTTAACAAACACATCATGGTCTTTGGCAAGATCCCCGTCCAGGCAGAAAGTTTTACAGTATCTGTTTTCTCTTGGTTCTTCATTGTCTATCTGCGCATAAACAACGGACGCGCATTTGGAAGAATCGGCAGGTTTTAACGGATACAGAAGGATTTCTCTGTTGTCAGGAAGTGTGATACACTGCCCAATGAGTGCATCAAATTTTGATACAGGATGTTTTGAGATTTCTGAGGCTTTTCTCAAAATTTCATCCCCTGTTTCATATACAACACCGTAGCCGTTATACCGGTTGCAGAGAGAATCACGGATAAATAACATCTCGCCACGTACAAAAGACTCCATATCAGATTTACATACATTTTTCATAGTTTTTCTCCTTTCATCTTTGAAAATCGTTTACATATAAATTATGAAACAAAAAAAAGTGCAGCATCATCATGCCACACTTTTGTTGACCTCAACGGTACTTGCTTTTATTCAAAATAAAATACCTACCGAAAAACTTCTTCCACGATAGGTATTTTTTTGATTTTTAGACCGTCTTAACTAAATAGAGATTTAGTAATTTACAATATCATTTTAGATGCTAAGACCTTGTAAATGGTCTTAACTTAATGACATTGATATGACAAACTCCAAAGTTCTTCGTTGTAATCAGGCAACAAAAGAATACTCTTGATTTCATCCTGTTCTGTCTTTGTACCGCATTCCTTGAAAAATTTCACAATATCAAGGACAGTAATATCCTCTTCCGCCTGGATATTTTTTACAACATACATTTCATCGTACAAAAGATGATAAATGTCGTACTCATTATTATTAGCAAAATGAGCACAGTCATCAATCGGGTTTTCCGGATTCACATTTTCCTCGTAATATCCACAATTACCACGTCCATCTTCGTTTTCGAAACAATGCTGGCATGCCTTGCACATGGCAGGATATATGCCAGATGGGATTTCTGTCGGAGTGACATCGTTTAAGTAAACGATAAACTCCTCCGGTGACATCAGCGTCTTCACATATGCTTTATTCTGGTACTCTGCTCCAAGGAATTCTTCATAGCAGACATACAGTTCACCGCCAAATCCGGTATCGCTTTCGAAATCCTCAAAGTAGTCTGATGGACAGTGATCATCCGGATATTCGTTATCACTCCAGATGCCGTCCATTATGCTGAACAGTTCTTCCAGCGAATGACCATGTGAAATCATCCAATCAAGCTGGTATCTTTCATATGCGGTACTGCTGATGGACTTATTATTGCAGTAGCTTGTCCATCCAGGCATTTCATCCATGAGCTTGTTGCAGCATTTCTCAACAACAGCGGCAACCTGCTTAAAATCCGGTTTTTTATCCCAGATAAAAGCTGCGTAAGTACCGCCATTACGGAAAAGGATTTCCTCTCCGTCCCCACTGTGGAAATCGTCGCGGTCGCTGTATCCAAAAACTCTGCGGACATTACCTGCTCCGATAGGCATACTAGCAGCCTGTGAAGGGGAAAGGACGATTCCATCATTCTTCCATTCAAAATCCGGATCATCAAATGTGATCGTGTCTCTGCCGCACTCATTACAGAAAAAACAGGAAGCCTGAAATGCATCTTCTCTGTTTCCCCTTGTCGCTTCTACGATCATCCGTCCTCCGCACTCCGGGCATGTGATTGTTGTCAGAAATTTCTTTGAAAATTCATCTTTCTTCATCATTTTTCTCCTTTCGTCTTTGAAAAATTGTTTACATAGGGAATATGAAACAAAAAAAAGTGCAGCATCATGCCACACTTTTCTTCCTTTTCTTACCAGATGAAATCCAAAAGGGATCCTTTGGCGGTATCCCCATCCATTTCGCTGTCCATCAGCCGGCAGATTCCTGTTTCCAGTTCCCGTCCGTTGAAACTTTCGAGGAAATCCTTGTAGTTTCCTTCGTATATCCCGTTTTCTTCTTCCGTGAAGAACGCATCCATCTTTTCTCCTTCCAGTTCCTTTTCTTCCCCGTTTTTGGTTAAGACAGGGTTTATCAGACGGACAACGGTATCGCCGTTACAGGCTTTCTGGATATGTGCGTATGCCTCAAGAAGCAGATTTTTATCCGCTTTTACAGGGAAATCGAAGAATAATGAGTTAAGCTCTGTGTCGTATTCCCGATAGTTAATGCATACCTTATCAATGATCGAATTCTTATCTGTAAGGGCAGTTTTCCGGCAAACAGCTTTGTTCCACTTTTCAAGAATCCTGTTAAGGAATTCCATACCCTGCATCTTATCGTTCTCAAATACTTGGTATTCCTTCGGTCGGAAGTTTCCGGTGCGGTATGGGTGCTTTGCTTCAATGGGAGCCTCTTCCTCTTTTGTCAGCTTTCTTCCAAGCTGTTCTTCCATGATGGATTTCTCTTTCTCGTATTCGTTGTAAATCTCTGAATTCCAGTCAGAAAATTCAACATTTGCAAGGCTTCCATCTGTTTTTCGGTGGTCAATACAGACCTTCGGATTGCTGAAACGGAATGAAAATTTGATGTAGTCACCGAATGCCAGATCTTTTGGTGTGTCGGGTTTAAACCATCTGATTTCCTGGGTACATTCCCCGTAGGTTTCTTCAAGATATCGGGTGAAACTTTCTCCCCAGATACCTTTCTGACGGTCTTCTCCTATCTTCATCTCGGTATAGCCCATTTCCTGTGCAATCTCTGCAGCAATCTGCTGTAATGTTTTAATTGTTTCCTGTCGATTCATGAATTTTTCTCCTTTCGAATTTAAAATATATTTGTTTTACATCATTCAATATGAAACAAAAAAAGAAGAACCCGAAGGCTCTTCTTATTTTTCTTACTCGCGCAGGAACAGGAATTTATCAATGACTTTCTGCGCTTTCAACTTGTCATTGACCGTTTCCGTTTCCTCGCTGTCGTAACTACAGGTGCTTTCGAAAAGCATTTCTGCGAGCACCTGCTCTCTGCGCTCTAACGCCGGATACTTATCTTCGAACTCTTCGATAGATCCATAGTAAGATTTAATGATGGATCTACAGTCGGCATCGTATAAGCCATCGGAATCTTTCCAATTCGCAATAACAATAGTGTTTGTGAAGACGCTGTAATTGCCGTCTGGAAGCTCGGTCGACTGGACCAGTTTGTAAACGCCAGCCCGGAGTTTCTTAAGATACTGGGTGTCATCGGTTTTAATCCATCCGTGTCTAGCAAGAATTTCTTCATAAGCATTTTTAATCGAGCCGTTGACAAAATCCCATTCGTAATCCTGGCAATCGTTAAGGGGAGCCATATCCCCCATATCAAGAATGGTCTGGTTAAGTAATTCTTCGGTAAGCTCATATCCAGATTCTTCAATCGCTCCTTTTATATCATCTTTTGTCCATATTTTTGAAGCGATTACATCATCAGTCATTCTTGGTGGACAGCAAAACATATCATCTGGTACATAACTTATGAATGCTTTCATGAGGGTTGTTTTACCGGAACCTCGCCGACCGGTAACAGCGATTGTGTTAATGGCATCCATGATCTTCTTTTCCTGTTCCTCTGTTAATTCGTGTTCAATTTTGATAATTGTCATATCATTTTCTCCTTTCAATACATCAAATTGTTTACATATTCAATATGAAACGAAAAAAAGAGTCCGCGTTGCATACGAACTCTTTTAATGAAATATTTAGTTACTTATTTCTTTTTGTTTGGAAATCCCCTTGGCTTTCTCGATATACCTGCAGCTGACGCCGTAGGAACACCCGTGGATTACGGAATCGCATTTGTCAGACTCTGCGGTTCTGTAATATTTGCATCTGGAACAGAATTTTTCGATATTCTCGTCAATTTCATCGAACGTTCTTAAAAGTAATGAAACGCAATCTTCGTATTCCGCCGCTTCTTTCTCCGATAATTCCTTATTTACCACGGATGGAGATTCCAACATTGAAATTCCATATTTTTCGCGTATCTGTGCTCTCGTCATACGAAACACCTCTCGGTTACATCAGATTGGGAGTTAAGGCAAGGTCATTTGCTGCGGGTGGGAAAATCCATGCATCCCCTTCGCATACATCTGGATTCTCTGTCAGCTTGTCCAGAAGCTCCCAAACCTCATCTTCTGTTTCAAATCGATCCCATCTGTCTTTTTCTCCATCTTTCCATAAAACTGTCCACATATTGTTTCTCCTTTCATATTAAAACTGTTTTCTACATTTTCAATATGAAATGAAGAAAAATGCGTGATTTGTGTAAAGGGAGAGGGCTGTCAGAACCGTTGCGGATTCTGGCAGTCTTTTTTTTAATACATCATAGATAAGTCGCTCGGAAGTCTCAGGTCTCCTCTTGGGGACAATGCAACAGATCCGATTTTTACTCCGTCCGGGATGCAGGAACGTTTGAATTGCTGCGTCCGGAACCGGTTGTAAAAAGTATCAAGGGTAGCTTTGATTTCATCCACACTGATTTGTGGGAATGCAATCTCGGCAAGTTTCTGGATTTTGATTTTCCCAAATCCATTCCGGAGAAAATGGTACAGAAAGAAATCATGCAGGTCATATTTTCCGATGGATTCCTCTGTTTTCTGTTGGATATTCCCATCCTTATCCGTTGGGAGTAATTCAGGGGAAATAGGGAGGTTAAACACATCATTTAATATTTTTGATTCAGTGGAATCAGCATAAAATTTGACGATCCACTTTACAAGGGTTTTTGGTACTCCGACATTGACGGCGTAATTGCTCATGTGATCCCCATTGTACGTACACCAACCGAGAGCTAGTTCGGACATATCTCCTGTGCCGATCACAAGCGCGTTAATCATATTTGAGTAATCAAACAGAATCTGCGTGCGTTCACGGGCCTGAATGTTCTCGTATGCAACGTCATACACGTCATCCTTGTGCCCGATGTCCTTCATATGGGTTAAGCAGCTCTTTTTAATATCAATTTCCTTAAAAGACACGCGGAATTCCTCTGCAAGTTTTTCTGAAATTTTCCTTGTTTTCTCCGATGTCCCAAATCCCGGCATGGAGATACAGTGGATATTTTTCCTGTTAATTTTTAGAAAATCAAAAGCTTTACAGCATACGATAAGGGCGAGTGTGCTGTCGAGACCGCCGGATAATCCAAGAACAACATTCGTTATCTTTGTGGCCTTTAATCGCTGAATCAGCCCCTTTGCCTGCATCTGGAGGATTTCTTCACATCGTTCACTTCTTGCGGTTTTATCGGAAGGAACAAATGGATAAGCTTCTACCGTATCTGGTAGGATTTTTGGCCAGCCGGAAGTGAAAATTCGTGTTTCTGTTACATCAGGGATATCCGCCCATACATCGCTATTGAATTTTCTGCGGTCGTTGATGCATTTTTCAATATCAACAACACCGGTGATCATTTCCTCTGTTTCCATGGAATTTCTTGTTTCTTTCAGGATTTTTCCATTCTCTGCGATCATGCAGTGTCCTGAAAAGACAAGATCAGTGGAACTTTCCCCTGCCCCGCAGGATGCATAGATGTACGCACATCGGCAGCGTCCGGACTGCATCCCTACAAGGTCTCTTCTGTACTGGCGCTTACCGATCACATCATTACTTGCCGATGGGTTGACAATTACAGTAGCTCCTGCTCTACTCAACAATCCGCTTGGTGGACTATCAACCCACAGATCTTCACAAATTTCTGTTCCGATAACAATGCCGTCATCCCCACGGAGGAGAAGTTTCTCGGAAAACGGGACAACGCTTCCACAAATACTGATGGTATCTGTTTTACGGCAGGTGGATGATACAAACCATCTTTTTTCATAGAATTCTCCGTAATTTGGAATGTATGTCTTTGGTACAACACCAATGATTGAGCCACCCTGCACATATACGGCACAGTTGTACAATTTGCCATGTTCTTCAACCGACATTCCAACGCATACCAATATAGATTTTTTTGCTGTGGCTGCTTTTACATCGCGGAAAGCATATTCTGCCTGCTTGATAAAGTCATTTCTTAGAAACATATCTGCGCAGGTGTATCCTGTAATACTTAATTCCGGGAAAACAATAAGCTGTACATGCTCTTCCTCTGCCTTATTGATATATTCAATAATCTTTTTTGCATTTTTGAACACATTCCCTACTTCTACAGAAAATGTTACTGCGGCTGTTTTGTAAAATCCATATCCGTGTTCTGGTTTTCGATCCATATGTTATCCCTCCTGTTCATTATTCATACGCCAGTCGATGCATCGTTTCAGATAATGTACATAATCCGGGTTTTTACACATTCCCTTGCCCGGGGTATCGGAAATCTTTGCGACATCCATACCGTTGCACAGCGTGGTTTTCATGACGATATTCAGTG